>ENA-UOWG01000065-UOWG01000065.1-activated-sludge-metagenome-genome-assembly--contig:-NODE-65-length-199486-cov-47.055779_pt1 | contig 199486 bp, 149 predicted proteins | sample MGYA00238147_ERZ761563 | MGnify/ENA primary metagenome ERZ761563 (study PRJEB28884, sample SAMN05720216) | anaerobic digester metagenome | isolation source: active sludge of municipal...
GGCATACCTCAGGCATTAAGCACAGTTAGACCGTAGAAACAAGGGTCAATAGGAGCGCGAGGACACCCGCCAGCTCTCCCGAGCCCGTCCGCCGTCCGGGGCGCGGGCCGAGCTAGCGCAGGTTGACCTGCCAGTCCTCGGGCAGGTGGATGGAGTAGCGCAGATCGAGCTCCTTCTTCTCCCCGGGCTTCAGATCCACCACCCAGGACAGGATGCCGCGGTGCTTGTCGAGCTGGTAGCCGGGCGAGGTGTCGTCCTTGACGATCTCGATCTCCACCTCCTCGGTCTTCGACACCGGCACGCCCTCGCGGATCTCCACCGGCACCCCGCCGCGGGAGCCGTTCGAGAGCTTGAAGCGGTAGGCCCGATCGATGTGCTTCTTGGTCGACAGCGCCCCGGCCTCGCGGTCGCGCTCCTCGATGGGTTTGCGCTCGATGCGCAGCTCCTCGTCCAGCCCCAGGCTCACCTCCATGGGCTCGCCCGCGGCCTTGTACTCGAGCTTCGTGTCGCCCACGTAGGAGCCGCTGCGGTAGGCGTGCAGCCGGCCCGGCAGCAGCGGGTAGGCGGCCGGGTTCTTGAGCTGCACCACCTGGAACACGTAGGGCTTCAGGCGCGGAATGGTGATGAGCTTCGCGCTGGCGTCGGCGGAGACCACGTCCAGCGGCATCCAGTACGGCCGGCCGTCGGCCTGCACGCTGGCCTTGCGCGGCATGGTCAGCATGCACGACTGGCCGCGGTCCTCGAAGGAGGCCGACTGCGGCCCGGCCGCCGCGGCCGTGTCGCCCGGCCCGGCCAGCTGCTCGCGCTTCTCCATGGCGTCCACCAAGATCTTTTGTTCGCCGGCCTTGTAGCCCTGGATCACGATCGGCGCGGGGTACGGCGCCTCGGCGCCCAGGCGCGGCTTGGCGGTGGACAGGTTGAGCTCCACCCCCTGCCAGTCCTCGCCGGTGGACTGCTGCACCACCACGGCCACGGTCAGCTCGGCCTTGCCCGGGCCCACCTTGCCGGAGCGCGGCAGGAAGCGCAGATCGTACTCGGGCTTCCAGGTGGCGCCGGGCACCACGTAGCTCAGGCTCACCCTGGGCCGCTCCTCGCCGCGGCACTCGACCGCCACGGCGACGCTCAGCGCCTCGGCCACGGCCGAGGGCGCCAGGCGGGCCAGGCGCCGCTCCAGCCGCTGGAGCTCGCGCGCCTTCTTGCGCAGCGACACCTGGAGCTCGACGCGGCGCTCGGAGGCGTTCAGGCGCTCCAGGCGCATGAAGTCGAGCACCCGCTCCCAGGCCCCGAGGTCGGGCTTCGCGTTGCGGGCCTCCTCCCGGGCCAGGGTCTGGAAGTAGTTGCCGTAGCCGTCCACGCCGCCCCCGCGCTCGGCCAGCCCCTGCAGCTCCTCCTCCAGCCGGCGCTGCTCGTCGTAGGCGGCCTGCAGCTCCTTGCGCAGCGCCGCCACGCGCACGTCGCGGTCCTCCTCCAGCGGCACCAGCCGGCTGGTGGTGCCGATGGCCTTGGCCTTGCCCGAGGCGTCCGCGCGCAGCGTGCGCTGGTCGATGCCCGTGGGCAGACCGGAGAAGACCACCTCGGCCCGGCCGGCCTGGCAGGTGGCCGCGGTCGAGCGGGTCACGTCCGCGCGATCGGCGAACACCACCACCTTCTCGATCGGCGGCGCCGGGTCCTCGGCCCGGACGGCGCCCGTGGTCAACGCGAGCCCCACCGTGAGAGACAGGACGATGCGGGTGTCCATGGTCCACCTCCTCACTGGTAGAGCTGCCAGTTCTCCGGCCGCAGGATGCGGTAGGAGAACTCGATCTTGCGCACCTGCCCGGCGGGCAGATCGAGGGTCCACTTGAGGATGCCGTCCTCGTCGATCTTCTTGTCGGGCTTCGGGCTCTCGGCCCCGGCCTCGATCTCGATGTCCTCGTTCCCGCTCTTGGGGATCTGGTCGATGACGGTGATCTTGACCGGCCGCTTCTTGTAGTTGCCCACCTCGAGGGTGACCTTGTAGGTGGTCACCTCGTCCTTGTTGAACACCCCCTTGGTCTCGCTCGAGGGCACCACCACGCGCTTCAGCCGCAGATCCTCGTCCGCGCCCAGCGGCAGCTCGAGGCTCTCCTTGGGGCCGGTGGTGCGGAGCTGGCCCTGGCCGGCGAAGTCCGGGCCCATGAAGATGTTGACCGGGCCGCCCAGGATAGGCCGCTCGCCGCCGTTCTCCACCACCGCCTTCAGGTAGGCGACCTCCTTGAGGGACGGGGTGGCCTCGTAGTGCACCTTGGCCGGGTAGCTCTCGACCGCCAGCGGCACCTGGAGGCGCTGGCCCGAGGAGGGGATGGTCACCCGGTTCGGGCACTTCCACACGTAGTCCAGCCCGCCGGCCAGCACGGCCGGGAGGGCGGCGTCGGCGAAGGACGGGGCCGACCAGGAGTCCGTGTCGAACAGCGCCAGCGAGGTGGCGCGTACGCTCTCCCCGCCCATCGAACCGCCCTCCGGGCCCCCGTCCCGGGCCACGATCGGCTGCGCCACGGCCACGCTCTCCTCGAGCATGACCGCCTCGGGCTCGGCCGGCGGGGCCATGGGCGCCCGGCTGGGCATGGGCCTGGGTGGTGGGGCCGCGGGCCGGGCCATCGGCTTGTTCGGCATCCGCCGGGCCTCCTTGGCCATCGACTTGTAGGCCGCGTCCGGCCTGGCCAGCTCCCCCTCCACGCTGTCGTCCGCGAAGTCGTAGGCGCGCTTGTCCGCCGACGACCTCACCCCCCGGCCCGAGCCCACGCTGCCCAGGGCCGCCGCGCTGCCGTAGCCCGCCCCTCCCCCGCCCTGGCCGGAGCCGATCAGGCCGAGCAGCGCCCCGCCCTGGTCGCCGTCCATGGCGATCAGCCCCTGCAGCTCGGAGATGCGCTGCTGCAGCACCTCGAGCTTGGCGGCCCGCTCGCTCTCGTTCACCGTCGCCCGCGCCACGGGGGGCGGGAAGAGCGGCACGTCGTCGGGCATGCGCGCGGCCACGGCCCGCGGCAGGAACTCCTTCTTCTCCCCGAGCGCCCAGGTCAGCAGCTCCGGCAGCTCGATGCCCTGGCCCGGGATGGCGGTCGACAGGGCGAGCTCCACGTCGGTCCAGTCCTCGCCGCTGGCCTGCTGCACCAGGCCGGCGATGGCCAGGCGCACCTCCTGCTTGGAGCTCAGGTAGCGCAGATCGTAGGTGGGCCACCAGGCCGCGCCGGGCACGAAGTACTCGAGGGTGAGCTGCACCCGCCCGCCCTCCGCCTGCAGGATGGCCAGGACCTGGACTTTCTGATCGGTGAAGGCCCCCAGGTCGTGCCGGCCCACCTCGCGCTGCACCTTGGTGAGCTCCTCGACCGTCTGGCGGCGCTCCAGCGCGAGCTTCCTGAGCTCCGCCCGGGAGGCGTCCCGGCGCTTGACCAGGAAGTTGAGCACCTCCCGCCAGGCGTCGGGCAGGATGGCGGCGGGCGCCTTGCCCAGCCGGTCCGCCTCGGGCGCGGCGGGCTGGGGCTGGATGCCCTGCAGCAGCGACAGCTCGAGCTGGTGCACGGAGATGCGCCCGTCCAGCCGCCCGAGCGCGTCGGTCAGCTTCTCCATGCGGTCCATCAGCCCCTCGATCTGCTCGAGCGAGAAGCGCTCGCGCTCGATGGGCACGGCCTCCACGCGCAGCACCCGTGCGCCGGTGACCTCGACCCGCACGGTGTCCAGCAGCACCGCGCCGGGCAGATCCGGCAGGCGGAGCGTGTGGATGCCGCCCGAGAGCTCGCGGCTGGCCTTGCGCCGCACGCGCGCCCGATCGGAGTACACGGTCACCTCGCCGATGGGCGCCTCGACGCTCACCGACTGGACCACCAGATCCGGGCCCGCCGTCACGTCGGGCACGGCCCCGGCCGCCACCAGCCACAGGATTGCCAGGTTCATGCGCGCTCACCCTCCCGCCTGGAGTCCAGGCGCTGGAACGATAGCCGAGAGATGGACGGCCCACAAGCCCCGAAGGTTCCATGCACGACTCTGCCACGCACCTCACATCGTCTGTGCGCCTGGGCCCTGCCTGCGCTCCGCGGGTCTCCGTAGGCAGCGGGAGCCCTCCCTCCCCTCGCCCCTCGAAGGCTCCTGACTTCTCTTCTCAGTGTCCGATCGAGATGACCACGTCGCCCGAGGGCTCGCTCGACCCGCCCAGGCCGAGCACCAGGCCGGTCACCAGGCCGGCGGCCACCACGCCGCCCGCGGCGGTCCAGAACCACCAGGTCTCGTACCAGGGGGGCGCGGGCTGCTCGTCCTCGGCCGCCCGCCGATCCTTCGGCGGCAGGGCGGCCGGCGGGGCCCCGGAACCCTCCGCGGTCCCGTCGCTGGCGGGCGGCTCGCCGGCCGGCGCCGCGGCGACGACCGGTCCGGGTTGGGCCACCTGCGTGCCCGTGGCGCGGGCCTTGCTGGCCAGCTCGGCCAGGGCCACCCCCAGCCCGTCGGGATCCACCTTCCCGTTCGCGCCGGCGGGCACCTCGAGCGCCTCGCCCAGCCGCCCGCGCCCCGGGGCGTAGAGCCCCAGGCGCAGGCCGCCGCCCTGCACGGGCTCGCCGAGCAGCAGCAGGCGGACGCCCGTCAGGCTGGCCACCCTGTCCAGCGCGGCCGAGGCCGGGCCCGCGCCCGCGAGTGGCGAGGGCGCCTTCGCCAGGGCCGATACCTGGGCCCGCAGGGCGGCCCCTTCCCCGGGCTGGCCGCTCCAGACCGTGAGCTCCCGCCGGCCCCCGTCAGGCACCGTGAGGCGCAGCCGCAGGATCCCGCCCTCCACCTCGGCGGTCAGCCACAGCGCCTCGCCCGACACCCCGTTCCACTGGACCACCCCGCCCGGCTGGGCCTGGCAGTCGAGGCGCAGGCTGGCCCGGGCCGGGCCGGCCTGGAGCAACACCTGGCCGCGGCTCCGGCCGCGGCGCTCGTCCAGGGCCAGATCGAAGGTGGCCACCAGGTTGGGGGGCATGAGCGCGGGATCCGGGAGCGCCTTGGGATCGAAGCGCGGGACCTGGGACAGCAGGGCCTGGGCGCCCGCCTCGTCCCCGGAGTCCAGCACCGCCCGGGCCCAGTAGAGGTAGAGCTGGGCCGCCTCGGGGGCCTGGCAGCCCTGCAGCGGCCGCCGGCCGAGCAGGCCCGCGGCGGTCTCGAACAGCTTCTGGGCCTCCTCCAGCTTGAGGTAGCGGTAGGCCTTCTTGCCGGCCTCGACCAGCCGCCCGAGCTCCTTGAGCTCGGCGGTCTCGTCCGCGCTCCTGGGGGCCGTGGAGAAGGCCAGCAGCCGCCAGCCGAACCCGGTGCCGCTGTGGGACAGGGCGCCCGACAGCAACTCCTCCTCCAGCCGGGCCCGGCCGGCCTCGTCGCTCCCCGCCGCCGGCAGCGCCACCACCCCCAGCCGCGGGAGCTCGTCCTCGGCCCACGCGCTCCCCGCGGTCAGGATGGTCAGGAGCGCTCCCAGGGCCCGCCAGCGCACGCGCATGCTCGCCTCCATGGGCCGCCAGTGTAGCCCCGGGGCGCCCGAGGCACAAGGCGGCGCTTGACCAGGGCCCCGGCGTGGTATCATGGAGCCAGGTACGGCAAGGGCGTCCGGCACCCGGGAGCGAGGAGGCCTCCGATGGCACCCATCGAGAGCCGGGCTCCGGCGGCGGACGACAACCCCCGGGAGCGGTACCCCTACCACCGCCGCTACCTGCGCCACCGCGTACGCATCCGCGTCGAGGTGCAGTCCGACATGAGCTTCCAGGCCTGGACGCTGAACCTGAGCGAGGACGGGCTGTGCTTCGAGATCCCCGCTCGGGTCGCCCAGGAGCGCGAGGTGAGCGTGTGGATCTTCACCGGCAAGGGCAAGGCCGAGTCTCCGGTCCACGCCCGCTGCCGGGTGGTCTGGAGCCAGCCGTCGGCCAAGGGCCACCGCCACGGCGGCCAGTTCGTGCGCTTCGCCGAGGATGGGCTGGAGCGCCTACGGGCCTTCCTGACCGGCCTCTGAGCGGATCAGCACGCGGTCGTCGAGCACCAGCGCCCCCACCATGCCGTCGTACAGCGCCCCCACCAGCCGGCCCCAGGCGGCCCGGTCGGCCACCTCCCCCTCGACCTTGAGGTTGGCGCCGGAGAAGGCGAGCTTCACGCCCTGGATCCCGGCCTTCTCCAGCCGCTGGCCGAGGTCGCGCAGCAGCGCCTGCATGGCAGGCACGCCGGCCAGCTCGAGCCGCACGTCCTCCACGCTCAGATCGGCGTCCGCCAGCAGCGCGCGCAGGGCCTCCAGGCACTCCGCGCTCCGCACCTGGCAGTGGAGCGGGTACGTGCCCTCGGCCCCGCAGCCGCAGGGGCCGGCCAGCGGGCCGGGCGCGGGCCGGCGCGGCTCGGCCGGGCCGCCCACGCGCACCTGCCAGACCAGGAGCCCGCGCACCTCGGGGTGGTAGAGCAGCAGGCGGCCGACGCCCTCCCCGCGCGGGGTCAGGAACACCTCGTCGGTCTCGAATGCCTGGGCCTCCACCACGGCCGGATCCAGGCTGAGCGCGCGCCAGCCGCCGGTGGCCCCGGGCTCGAAGCGGCCGGGCCCCGGCTCGAGCAGCACGGCCTTCTGGGGCGGCCGGGCGGAGGCCGGGGCCAGCAGGCAGAGCCAGGCGGGGAGCCCGGCCAGGAGCAACCACCCGCGCGCCATGGACGCACCTCCGGATCTGCAGCCTACCACGACCCCGATCCCGGATCGGGGTGGACGCGGTCCCCCGCCTGCACGCCCTCCAGCACCTCCAGCCAGCCGTCGCCCGCCCGACCCAGGCGGATGGGCGCCCAGGCCGGTCCGGCGGGGCCGAGCCGCAGCACGCCGGGCGCCCCCTCCCGCCGCACCACGGCCGCGGTCGGCACCCGCAGCACGTCCGCGGCCAGCAGCACCTCGAGCACCGCCGCCACGCGCAGGCCGGGCCGGGCCGGGGGCTCGACGCGCTCGAGCTGCAGCCAGAGCGCGAGGTCCACGGGCGCCCCGGCCTGCTCGCCCGGGCAGCCCGCCTCCGCGGCCTTCAGCCTGGCCGGCCAGCGGTGGCCCGGGTAGGCCAGCGGCTGGAGCTCGAGCTCGCGGACCGCGCTCCAGGCCAGGGCATGCTCCGCCGGCACGCACACGCGCGCCTGGAGCCGGGCTTCGTCCTCGAGCCACAACACCAGCTCCCCCGCCCGCACCCGGTCGCCCGGCGCCAGCGCCGGTCCGGGGCGCGCGTGCGCCACCCGGCCGCGCGCGTGCGCCACCAGGCTCAGCCGCCGCGCGAAGCCCTGGACCTGGGCGAGCTCGGCCTGCAGCTCCTCGGCGGCCTGCCGGTCCTCGGCCTCGGCGGCGACCGCCAGGCGGTCGGAGGCCGCCAGCGCCTCGCGCGCCTGGGCGAGCTCCAGCCTGGCCAGCTCGTGATCCAGGCGGGCGGCCTCGAGCTGCAGCGCGGACTGCAGCCCCACCCCGGGGATGGCCAGGAGCCCCGCGCGCTCCTCGGAGAGCCGGCGCCGGTCCAGCTCGAGCTCCAGGGCCAGCCGGTCCGCCTTGCGGCGCTCGGCCCCGAGCGCCTGCCGGGTGCGCAGCCGGCTCTGGCGGTTCTCCGTCGCGCGCAGACGGGCCTCGACCCCCGCGCGCTCGAAGGTGAGCAGCACCTCCCCGGCCTGGACCCGGCGCCCGGGCGGGACGATCGTCTCTACCTCCAGCTCGTCCAGCCCGACCCGGGGGGCGCGCACCGCGCTCCGCCCCACGGCCTCCAGCACCCCCACGCGCTCGTCCCGCACGCCGAGCGGTCCGCGGCCCACGGCCACCCAGGGCCCCTCGGGCGCAGGTGTGGGTTTGTCGAGCGCCTTCCTCTCGGGCACGGGCGGGCCGGCGGAGGCCGGGCCGGCCCAGCCCAGGACCAGGAGCCACCAGGCGGCCAGGCGGACCCTCATGGCGCCACCCTCACGGCCTGGCCCGGGCGCAGCCCGGCCGCGCCCGCGGGCAGCTCGGCCCGCGCCCGGTAGCCCACCCCGTCTCCCAGCGCGACCGGCGTGTCGTCCACCGCGAGCACCCGGGCGCGCAGCTCGCCCCGGGGCGGCAGGGCCTGCAGGCGCACCTCCGCGCCCGGGGCGCAGCTCGCGAGCAGGCGCTCGGGCAGCACGAACTCGACCGCCAGGCGGTCCCCCACGGCCAGCCACAGGAGCTCCGCGCCCGGGCTCAGGCGATCCCCCGCGCGGGCCGGCCGGCCGAGCTCTTCCACGGGCGGCAACACCACCTGCCCGGCCGCGGGCGCGCGCAGCGACAGGGCGCTCTTCCACTGCTCGAGCTCGGCCCAGACCTGGCGGGCCTGCCGCAACCTCTCCAGGTGATCGGCGCGGGTCGCGGCCAGGACGGCCTGGCGGGCGGCCCGGGTGCGCTCCAGCGCGCTCACCTCGAAGTCCGCCCGGCGCGCGGTCAGATCCACGAGCTCGGCGTCCCGGCGGCTGAGGGCGGCCTTCTTCTTCACCTCGAGGGCCGCCTTCTTCTGGGCCAGGCGGGCGCTCTCCAGCTCGCCCGCCAGCGCCGCCAGCCCGGCCTCGAGCTGGGCCAGCTCCCGGTCCATGGAGGCCTGGGCGTGGCGCAGGTCGGCCTCGACCGCCTCTCGCACGGCCCGCTCCGGGAAGCCGAACACGGCCAGCTCCTCGTCCGGCCGGACCCGGGCGCCCTCCCGCGCGAGCCGGACCAGGCGGAGGCTGCTCCCGTCGAGCTCCAGGCCGGCCGGGGGCGCGCCCAGCCTGGGCGCGCGCAGGGGCACCGCCTCGGCCGGCACCACCCGGCCCAGGCACCAGCCGGCCTCGACGGCCTCCGGGGCGGGCGCGGCGGGCTCCGCGGCCCGGGCGCCCCCGAGCGGCGCGAGCGCGAGCAGCAGGGCGGCGAGCCGGCGGCCCATCAGCGCACCTCGATCCCGTGGGCCAGGTGGAGATCGCCCACCACGGCCCGCAGCGCGGCCGCGCTCGCGGCCAGCTCGACCAGGGCCTCCGCCTCCTCCAGCTCGGCCTGGTCGAGCTCGCGCAGGAACTGGACCACGTCCTTCAGGGCCGAGATGCCGGCGGCGTACTTGTCCTGCTGGGCCTCGAGCTTCAGGCGGGCCAGCTCGCTCACCCTGCGGGCCAGCCGCTGGACCTCCAGGCGGTGGCCGATGTCCCGCCGCAGATCGTGCACCTCGAAGCGCAGCCGCTGCTCGGCTTCCTGCATGCCGAGCAGGGCCCGGGCCACCTCCAGGTCGGCCCGCTCCACGCCGCTGCCGTCGAGCGCGTCGAACAGCGGCACCTCCAGCGAGAGTCCCAGGAAGGCGTCGGTGCGGCCGAAGCCCCACAGCTCTTCCCAGGTGGCGCCCAGGCTGCCGGTGAGCCCGTTCAGCCGGAAGCTGGCCTCGAGGTCGAGGCGCGGCAGGCGCCGGTCCTCGGCGTAGGCCAGCGCCACCCCGGCCGCCTCGGCCCGGGCCCGGGCCACCAGCAGCGCCGGGCAGTCCTGGAAGCCGGCCGCCAGCAGCTCGTACTCCGAGGGCAGGCGCACGGCCCCGGGCTCCGGGGCCTCGCTGGCGCGCAGCCCGCGGGCGGCCTCCGGCTCGAGCCGCATGACCTCGCCCAGCCGCGAGCGCGCGGCCGCCAGGCGGTTCTGGGCCTGGAGCAGCCGGGTCTGGAAGCGCACCTGGCTCTCCTCGACCACGTACAGGTCGGCGTCCGGCAGGAGCCCGCGGCGGATGTTCTCCTGGGTGTCCTCGAGCTGCTGGCGGGCCCGCGCCAGCGAGCGCGCGGCGATCTCCACCTCCTGCTGGGCCAGCGACAGCGTCCAGTAGGCCTGCTCGGCCTCGAGCGCGAGCGCGTTCAGCGCCCCGCGCAGCTCGGCGGCCGCCGCGCGGAGCTGGAGCCGGGCCTGGTTCCAGCCGCTCAGGTTGGGGCCGAGCCCCAGCCCGCGCAGCAGCGGCTGGGTGAGACCCAGCTCCAGGCCGGCCCGGTGCTCCGGGTCGAGCGCCGCGCCCGGGTCGCTGGTCCCCAGGCGGCGGTTGGTCAGCGCGGCCCGCAGCTGGGTGCCGAGCGGGGTGTCCACCAGCACCCCGGCGTCGTAGCTGAGCAGCCCCTGGGACTGCTCCGGGGGCTCGCCGGCCTCGCCCGGCCAGCGGGTGTCGCCGTACCCGAGCTGGAAGCTGAGCACCGGGTAGAAGCCGGCCCTGGCGCGCTCCACGTCCAGCGCGGCCTGGTCACGGGCCAGCCGCGCGCGCCGGAGGGCCGGGTGCCGGGTCGCCGCGGCCTGCACGCACTCCCGCAAGCCCACCAGGCGCTCGCCCGGCGCGGGCGGGGCGTCGGCCGCGCCGGCCCGGACCGCGCCCCAGGCCGAAGCCGCGAGCAGGAGGAGCACCACCGGTGCGCGCCGCGCCGTCACCGCCCTCCCCCGGGCTACATCGGGATGTTGCCGTGCTTGCGCGGCGGGCGCGTCTCGCGCTTGTCGGCCAGCATGGCGAAGGCGTCCAGCAGGCGGTTGCGGGTCTGGCTGGGCTGGATGACCGCGGTGAGGTGTCCCCGCTCGGCGGCCTTGTAGGGGTTGAAGAACAGCTCCTCGTACTCGGCCACCTTCTCCTGCAGCTTGGCCTGCTTGTCCGGGGCGGCGTCGATCTCCTTGCGGAAGATGATGTTGGCCGCGCCCTCGGCGCCCATGACCGCGATCTCGGCCGTGGGCCAGGCGAACACCTGGTCGGCCCCCAGGTCCTTGGAGCACATGGCCAGGTAGGCCCCGCCGTAGGCCTTGCGGGTGATGAGCGTCACCTTGGGCACGGTGGCCTCGCTGTAGCACCACAGCAGCTTGGCGCCGTGCCGTATGATGCCGGTCCACTCCTGGTCGGTGCCGGGCAGGTAGCCGGGCACGTCCACCAGGGTGAGCAGCGGGATGTTGAAGGCGTCGCAGAAGCGGATGAAGCGGGTGGCCTTGTCGGACGCGTTGACGTCCAGGGCGCCCGCCATCACCTTGGGCTGGTTGGCGATCACGCCCACGGTGCGCCCGCCCAGGCGGATGAAGCACACCAGCATGTTCTGCGCCCAGTCGGCGTGCGGCTCGAGCAGCGCCCCGCCGTCGGCCAGCGCGCGGATCACGTCGCGCATGTCGTAGCCCTGGCGGGCCGTGTCCGGCACGATCCCGTCCAGCTCCGGGCAGGCCCGCGGCCCGCAGTCGCCCGCGTCCACCCGGGGCGCCTCCTCCAGGTTGTTGGAGGGCAGGTAGGCGAGCAGCGCGCGGATGCGCTGGATGCACTCCGCGTCGCTGTCGGCCGCGAAGTGCGCGCAGCCCGAGCGGCCCGTGTGCACCGCGGCCCCGCCCAGGTCCTCCTGGCTGACCTCCTCGCCGGTCACCGCCTTGATGACCTGGGGCCCGGTGATGAACATGTAGGAGGTGTTGCGCACCATCACCACGAAGTCGGTCATGGCCGGGGAGTACACCGCGCCGCCCGCGGTGGGACCCATGATGGCCGAGATCTGCGGCACCACGCCCGAGGCCAGGGCGTTGCGGTAGAAGATCTGCCCGTAGCCCGCCAGGGCGTCCACGCCCTCCTGGATGCGCGCCCCGCCCGAGTCGTTCAGCCCCACGAAGGGGGCGCCGGTCTTCAGCGACAGGTCCATCACCCGGCAGATCTTCTGCGACTGGTACTCGCTCATGGTGCCGGCCCGCGCGGTGAAGTCCTGGGCGAAGGCGAACACCCGCCGCCCGTCCACCAGGCCGGAGCCGGTCACCACCCCGTCGCCAGGCACCTCGGTCTTGTCCATGCCGAAGTCCTGGCAACGGTGGCGCACGAACATGTCCATCTCCTGGAAGCTGCCCGGGTCGAACAGCGCCGCCAGCCGCTCGCGGGCCGTGAGCCGCCCGCCGGTCTTGTGCTTGGCCACCGCCTTCTCGCCGCCCAGCTCGAGGGCCTTCTGCTCCCGCTGCCGCAGCCCCTCGATGCGCTCCTTGACCGTCTTCATCGTCCTGTCTCCTCAGCCCGGGCGCGCTAGCGCAGCAGCGCCAGCAGCACGCCGGCGGCGATGGCCGAGCCGATCACGCCGCACACGTTGGGGCCCATGGCGTGCATCAGCAGGTGGTTGTCCAGGTTGGCCCGCTGTCCCTCGATCTCCACCACCCGGGCGGCCATGGGCACCGCGCTCACCCCGGCCGCGCCGATCAGCGGGTTCACCTTGCCGCCCGTCCACCAGTACATCAGCTTGCCGAACAGCACCCCGCCGGCGGTGGACACGGCGAAGGCGGCCAGCCCCAGCAGCAGGATGCCGAGCGTCTGCGGGGTCAGGAAGTCCTTGGCCACCATGGTGGCGCCCACGCACAGGCTGAGCAGCATGGTGGTGATGTTGATGAGCTCGTTCTGCGCGGTCCGGGCCAGGCGCTCCACCACCCCGGACTCGCGCAGCAGGTTCCCGAACATGAGCATGCCGATGAGCGGGGTGGCCGCCGGGATGAGCAGCGCGCAGAACAGGCACACCACGATGGGGAACAGGATGCGGGTGCGCCGCGGCACCTCCCGGAGCTGCTCCATCTTCGTCGCGCGCTCCCTGGGGGTCGTCAGCAGGCGCATGATGGGCGGCTGGATGATGGGCACCAGCGCCATGTAGGAGTAGGCCGCCAGCGCGATCGGCCCCAGGATGTGCGGGGCCAGCGAGGAGGCGGTGTAGATGGTGGTGGGCCCGTCGGCCGAGCCGATGATGCCGATGGAGGCCGCCTCGCGCAGGTCGAAGCCTAGCGCCACCGCGCCCAGCAGGCTGGTGAAGATGCCGAGCTGGGCGGCCGCGCCCAGCACGATGGTCTTGGGGTTCGCCAGCATCGGGCCGAAGTCGGTCAGCGCCCCCACGCCCACGAAGATGATCAGCGGGAAGAGCTCGTTGACCACGCCGAAGCCGTAGATCGTGTGCAGGAACCCGCCCGGCTCCATCATGCCCGAGCCCGGCATGTTGGCCAGCAGGCAGCCGAAGCCGATCGGCAGCAGCAGCAGCGGCTCGTACTTCTTGCGGATGGCCAGGAAGATGACCACCCCGGCGATGGCCCACATGACCGGCGTGCGCCAGTCGAAGAGCAGCACGCCCGTGGTGTCGATGAAGCGGCCGACCGCGTCGGCCATGTGCATGCCGCCCTGGAGGGCCGGCTGCGCGGCGGCGGGCAGGCTCATGGCTGGCCTCCCCGGCGCGCGACCCGGGCCGGCGGCTGCATGAGCATCAGCCGACCCGCGCGCCGCCAGGCCCCCCCGCTCTCGCCCGCGGCCTCGGTAGGCGGACGCGCGGCGCCCTGGGTCTCCAGGGCGAACGCCACGGCCAGGGCCGCGGCCAGGCGCTTGCCCTCGTCCTCGTCCTCGGCAGGCGTAGCAGCCGGGCCCGCGGCCGCCTCGCCGCAGGCCTCCTCCGGCGGGCTGTCCGGGAGGACGGCAGGGCCAGGCCTGGCGCCGGAGAGCAGGCGCTCGAAACGGTGCAGGCCATGCACGACGAAGATGAGCAGGATCAGGAAGCTGAACACCACGCCCATGCCGATGGCGAGGATGACGAGCCCGTCGAGCATGCTGTGCTCCTCCGGTTTGGCGGCCCCAACATGCCCGCAGCAAAGCTGGAAGTCAACCCGCCGCGCCCGTCCCCTCCTCCCTTGACACCCTCCAGGGCGGGCGGCATTCTACCGGCGGTCCAAAGGTAGGTCGAACGCATACCCGTCGCCGGAGGCAGAGCGCCCATGGACTTCAAGATCACCGAAGAGCTTCAGTTCATGAAGGATTCGGCCCACGACTTCGCCGAGAAGGAGATCATCCCCTTCGCCGACAAGTGGGACGAGGAGCACCACTTCCCCCTTGAGGTGGTGAAGAAGATGGGCGAGCTCGGCTACTTCGGCTGCACCATCCCCGAGGAGTACGGCGGCACGGGCTGCGGCTACCTGGCGCTGACCATGATCTGCGAGGAGATCTCGCGCGGCTCCTCCTCGGTGCGGGTGGCCTTCAACACCCAGAACCTGGGCACCGCGCTCTCCATCCTGCGCCACGGCACCGACGAGCAGAAGAAGCGCTGGATTCCGGAGCTGATCTCGGCCCGCAAGATCGGCTGCTTCGCCATCACCGAGCCCAACGCCGGCTCGGACGTGGTGTCGCTGAAGACCACCGCCCGCAAGGACGGTGATCACTACGTGCTCAACGGCGGCAAGACCTGGATCTCGTTCGCCTCCAAGGCGGATCTCGCCATGGTGTACGCCTACACGAACCGCGAGGCGGGCGCCAAGGGCCTGTCCGCCTTCGTGGTGGACATGCACACCCCGGGCATCAGCACCCGCGATCTCGACAAGCTCGGCACGCGCTCCTCGCCCACCTCGGAGATCGCCTTCGAGGACGCGCGCATCCCCAAGGACGCGCTGCTGGGCAAGGAGGGCGACGGCGTCAAGATCGTCTTCGGCTCGCTCAACCAGACGCGGCTGTCCTGCGCGGCCGGCGGCGTGGGCCTGGCCCAGGCCTGCCTGGAGGCGGCGGTCAAGTACTGCCAGGAGCGCTCGCAGTTCGAGAAGCCGGTGGGCGAGTTCCAGATGAACCAGGCGCTCATCGCCGAGATGGCCACCGACATCGAGGCCGCCCGGCTGCTGACCTACCGGGCCGCCTGGCTCAAGGACCAGGGCCAGCTCAACAACGTGCTGGAGACCAGCATGGCCAAGCTGACCGCCGGCCGGGTGGTGACCGAGTGCGCCGAGAAGGCCATGCGCACGCTCTCGGCCTACGGCTACTCGACCGAGTACCCGGTGGCGCGCTACTTCCGCGACGCGATCCTGTACCAGATCGTCGAGGGCACCACGAACATCCAGAAGATGATCATCGGCACGGATCAGCTCGGCATCCGCAAGGCCAACCGCTAACCGCCCGCTCACGGAGGAAGTCATGAAGGACATCGTCATCGTCGCCACGGCCCGCACCGCGGGCGCCAAGTTCGGCGGGGCCCTGCAGAACCTCGCCGCCACGGAGTTCGGGGCCCAGCTGGTGCGCGGCATGCTGGCGCGCTCGGGCATCGACCCCAAGGTGATCGAGCAGACCGTGTTCGGCAGCGCCTGGCAGGCGGGCGTGGGCCCGAACCCGGCCCGCATCACCGCGGTCAACGCAGGCGTGCCGGTGGACGCCCCGGCCGTGTCGGTCAACGTGCGCTGCGGCTCCTCCTTGCAGGCGCTCATCTTCGGCGCCCAGGCCATCCAGGCCGGCGACGTGCGCGCGGTGCTGGTGGGCGGCACCGAGAGCTCCAGCCAGATCCCCTACGCGCTGCCCGGCGCGCGCTGGGGCTACCGCATGGGGGCCTCGGAGATCATCGACCTGATGCACAAGGACGGCTTCAAGTGCCCGCTGGGCGGCGGGCTGATGGGCGAGCTGACCGACGACCTCGCCAAGGAGCTGGACATCACCCGCAAGGAGCAGGACCAGTTCGCGGTGGAGAGCCACCAGAAGGCGGCCGCGGCGGTCGCGGCCGGCAAGTTCAAGGACGAGGTGGTGGCCATCGAGGTGCCGGGCAAGAAGGGCCCGACCCAGTTCACCGAGGAGGAGATCGTCCGCACCGACGCCTCCCTGGAGGGCATGGCCAAGCTGAAGCCGGTCTTCCGCAAGGACGGCGGCATCACCGCGGCCAACGCCTGCGCGCTGTGCGACGCGGCCGCCGCCCAGGTGCTCATGGACGCCGAGCGGGCCAGGGAGCTGGGGTTGAAACCGGTGGCCAAGCTCAAGGGCTACGCCTTCGTGGGCTACGAGCCCAAGCGCTTCGGGCTGTCGCCGTCCAAGGCCATCCCCGCGGCCCTCAAGAAGGCCGGCCTGCAGCTCAAGGACATGGACCTCATCGAGCTCAACGAGGCCTTCGCCGCCCAGTACCTGGCCTGCGAGCGCGCGCTCGGGCTCGATCGCGCCAAGGTCAACGTGCACGGCGGGGCCATCGCGCTCGGCCACCCGGTGGCGGCCACCGGCTCCAAGATCCTGACCACGCTGATCCACGCCCTGAAGGATCGCAACAAGAGCCTGGGCGTGGCCTCGGCCTGCATCGGCGGCGGCAACGGCGCGGCCGTGGTGATCGAGCGCGTCTAGGCGCGCGGGAGGCAGCCATGGAGATCAAGACCATCCTCGTCGTCGGCGCCGGCACCATGGGCGCGGGCGTGGCTCAGCTGGCCGCGCAGCAGAAGTTCCAGGCCATCCTGGTGGACGTGAACCAGGCGCTCGCGGACAAGGGCAAGGCCAAGCTCGCCAAGGGCCTGGCCGGGCGGGTGGAGAAGGGCAAGCTGACCCAGGCCGAGGCGGACGAGATCCTCGGCCGCATCCGCACCGGGGGCTCGCTGGAGGCGGCCAAGGAGGCGGACTTCGTCATCGAGAGCGTGCTGGAGGATCTGGACATCAAGAAGAAGGTGTTCGCCGAGCTGGACAAGCACGCCCGCCCCGGCGTCGTCCTGGCCACCAACACCACCTCCATGAGCATCAGCGCCATCGCCGCGGCCACCAGGCGCCCGGACAAGGTGGTGCAGATGCACTTCTTCAACCCGCCGGTGGTGATGAAGCTGTGCGAGATCATGCCGGGCAAGAAGACCTCCAAGGAGACGCTGCAGGCGGCCGAGGAGCTGGCCAGGCGGCTCGACAAGGATCCGGTCGTCTGCCACACCGAGGCCCCGGCCGGCATCGTCAGCCGCGTGCTCGGGCAGCTGTTGAACGAGGCCACCTGGCTGGTGGAGCAGGGCGTGGCCGCCCCGGCCGACATCGACAAGGCCATGAAGCTCGGCGCCAACCACCCCATGGGCCCGCTGGCCCTGGTGGACATGATCGGCCTCGACGTGCACCGGGCCAAGATGCAGACCCTGAGGCGCGAGCTGAATGATCCGCGCTACCAGCACCCGCCGGTGGTGGACAAGCTCATCTCCGAGGGCAAGCTGGGCAAGAAGAGCGGCAAGGGCTTCTACGACTACAGCGAAGAGAAGAAGTGAGCATCTTCCCGGGGTGCGTCCTTCGGCCGCAGGACGCCTCGGCCCCAGCCTGTAGCCGCCGAGGACTGTCTGAGCCGACCCCAGCCCGACGCGACGCCGCGCAGGGAATCCCTGGACCGGAGCGGCGGAGCGTCATGGTGATGGCGAGTTCCGCAGGCGGCGGAAGGCTGCGGCCGAGCGGTCCAGCAGCGACGCGGAGGTGAACTTGTTCCAGAATCTCCTGTTCGAGAAGCAAGGCCCGATCGCCATCCTGACGGTGAACCGGCCCCAGGTCCGGAACGCCGTCGACGACGCCACCATCGAGGAGCTCGACCAGGCCCTGGCCCAGGTCGAGCAGGACGCCGAGCTGCGGGCGCTCATCGTCACCGGCGCGGGCGACAAGGCCTTCGTGGCCGGGGCGGACATCAAGGAGCTCCAGGTCCGGGATCTGGTGCGCGGCCGGGCGGTCACCCGCCGCCGCCAGGAGGTGCTCACCCGGCTGGAGTCCCTCGACATCCCCTCCATCGCCGCGGTGAACGGCTTCGCCATGGGCGCCGGGCTGGAGCTGGCCATGGCCTGCACGCTCCGGCTGGCGGCCAGGACCGCCAAGCTCGGGCAGCCCGAGGTGAAGCTGGGCATCATCCCGGGCGCCGGGGCCACCCAGCGCCTGCCGCGCCTGGTGGGCGTCGGGCGGGCGCTCGAGCTCGTGCTGACGGGCGAGCCGGTGGACGCGGAGCGGGCGCTGGCCATGGGCCTGGTCAACCGGGTGGTGGAGCCGGCCGCGCTGATGGAAGAGGCCAAGCGGCTCGCGCTCTCCCTGGCGAAGCTCCCCAGGCTCGCGCTGCAGTACGCCAAGGAGGCCGTGCTGCGCTCGGCGGACGGCTCGCTGGCCGAGGGCCTGGCCCACGAGAGCTACCTCCACGCGCTCAGCTGCGCCACGCAGGACAAGCAGGAGGGGGTGTCCGCCTTCCTGGAGAAGCGCGAGGCGAAGTTCCAGGGCCGGTGACCGCCGTCACGGCCCACCTTGCGGTCCGCCGCCGGCTGTTCTAGGGATGGGTCATGCCACGCCTGCTCCCCGCCGGCTTGCTGCTCGCCGCGCTGTGCCTCGCCCCCGCCTGCCAGGACGGCGGCGCGCGACCCGACGCCGGCGGGGACGCGGACCAGGACGGCGCCACGGACTGCCCCGGCTGCTGGCGCTCGAGCCTCTACCCGGAGGACTGGACGCCCGCCTCCACGGACGCCGAGGGGCGTTTCCTGCACGACTTCTCCTACGCCGGCTACCACCTGGGCGAGGCCGAGCCGCCCGCCGAGCCGCCGGGCCCGCGCGTGTCGGCCCTCGACCAAGGCGCGGACCCGAGCGGGCAGACCGACAGCACGGCCGCGCTCCAGGCCGCCCTGGACCAGGCCGGACAGGCCGGGGGCGGCGTGGTCGAGCTGCCAGAGGGCCTGTACCGCTGCGACGGGCTGCTCGTGGTGAGGCGCTCCGGGGTGGTGCTGCGCGGGGCGGGCGCCGGGCTCACCCGGGTGTACTTCACCCGCGCGGGCGACATGAGCGGCCTGGCCAGCCTCAGCTTCCAGGGCCAGCCGACCTTGGGGCCGGACCTGCCGCTCGCCGAGGACGCCAGCCCGCGGTCCCTCGAGGTGCGCGTCCAGGACCCCGCGGGCCTCGCGCCCGGCGACGACGTGGAGCTGGGCGCGGTCATCACCGGCGACTTCATCGCGGAGCACGGCATGACCGGGGTGTGGCAAGCCTCGGCCGGCCAGTGGCGAGCCTTCTTCCGCCGCACGGTGGCCGCCGTGGAGGGCTCGGCCCCCCCCTTCACGGTCCGGCTGGACGCGCCCGTGCGCTACCCCCTGAAGACCCGCGACGGCGCCAGCCTGCGCGCGGTGGACGGCCTCCTGGCCGAGGTCGGCGTGGAGGATCTGGCGCTGTCCAACGCGGTCGACCTGGCCAGCGCCCGGGCGAGCGATCGGGCCCACGTGCTCCTGCTGGATCAGGTGGAGGACGCCTGGGTCCGCCGGGTGGCCTCCTTCGCCTCGACCGCCGGGGAGGGCGGGCGCCACCTGCAGTCGGGCGGCATCCTGGTCCAGCGCTCGAAGCGGGTGAGCGTGCTGGACACCGTCCTCGAGCGCGCCCAGAACCGCGGCTCGGGCGGCAACGGCTACCTGTTCGAGCTCATGCAGTCGGGCGAGGTCCTGGTGCGCGACTGCCAGGGGCTCGACGGGCGCCATAACTTCATCCAGAACTGGGACTTCGGCACCTCGGGCTGCGTCTTCCTGCGCGTCGAGAGCCGGGGCGGCCTGGCGGAGAGCGAGCTGGGCGCGGTGACCGGGCTGAGCGAGTACCACCACTCCCTGGCCATGGCCAACCTGGTGGACGGGGCGGTGAGCGACGACGGGTGGGGCGCGGTCAACCGCGGGCAGGAGAGCTCCGGGGCCGGCCACAGCGCCACCCAGGACGTCTTCTGGAACGTCCAGGGCGGGCTCCTGCGCTCCTACCAGTACGGCTGGGGCTTCGTGATCGGCACGCGCGGGGCCATCGTATACACGGATCCGGCCGACGACCTGCTCGGCGATCTGGCCGGGCAGGCCGCGGGCACCGAGCCCCTGGACTGGGTCGAGGGGCTGGACCAGGGCGACGGCCTGCGACCCGTCTCGCTCTACGAGGACCAGCGCGCCAGGCGGCTGAGCCTCCCGCCTCCCTGAGCCCGGCGCCCGCCGGACCCGCTACCCGCAGGACCACACGAGGTGCAAGTAACCCTTGTGCTCCACTTGGGGGAGAGCTACGATACGTCGACGCGCTGAGCACCCCCCCGGCCCGGGGGTGCCGCATGGAGGTCGAGCGGTGCGAGTTCCAATCCTGCGACTGTCTGCCTGGCTCTGCGCGGGCACGCTGCTTGCGCTCTGGCTGGCTCCTTCGAGTGCGTCCGCGGACGAGCGGCTTCCCAGCAAGGAGCGCGTGACCATCCTGCTCACGGTGCTGTCCTACGACACCAACATCGACCGCTTCCAGGGCACCGGGCTGCGCATCGGCGTGGTCGGCAAGGCAGACAACCCGACCAGCGTCCAGGACGCCAAGGACATGCTGGATCAGCTCCGCAGCGTCTCCACCAAGACGGTCAAGTCCCACTCCATCCAGGGTTTCCCGGTGAACGTGACCAGCTCGGCCGACCTCACCAAGGCCGCCACCGACCTCAACCTGAACGTGCTCTACCTGTGCTCCGGCCTGGGCGGGCTCCAGGAGTCGCTGGTGGCGGCGGCCTCCGAGCGCGGCATGCTGTTGATGGCCGGTGAGCTCGACATGGTGAAGGCCGGGGCCGCCATCGGCGCCATCGCCAAGGACGCCAAGCCCAAGATCCTCGTCAACCTCAAGGCCGCCAGCGCCCAGGGCGCCAGGCTCGACGCGCGCATCCTGCGCCTGGCCATGGTCGTCCAGTAGCCCGCCTCGGCTCGCCCGCCTCCGCGCCGTCCTCCGCTCCTCGTCCTCGAGAAATGATCATCACCGCGATGTAATCATCATCACACGCCGCCCGACTCTGAACCGTTCATTGGACGGGCTCGTCCACGCCGCTCGATGGACTACAGGAGCAGAAGGAATCCTACCCTGAATCCGCAGGGGGGGTCGTGAGGGCTCTGTGTACACAGCCAATCGCAGGAGCGAAGGAGGTTATCATGGATAGCCGAGTTGGACGGCCGCGCCCGACCGGGTCCCACGCGACCCGGCTGGAGCTCTGGGGAGTTCTCTTGTTCGGGCTGCTGGTCGCGCCGCTGGCGGGGGCCTTCGAGCTCACGGTCAGCGGACCGGCGGGCGAGCCGGTCACCGCCTACCGCTGGCTGGTCGAGGAGGACTCGACCTACAACGTCCAGCCAGGGGTCCTCGATCCGCTCACCCTGGCGGTGCGCTTCCACCAGAGCTACATGCCCCTGGTCGCCAAGGGCGACGAGCTCACACCGCCGAGCGGACTGGTCCTGGATCCCACCAAGCACTACTACGTGTCGGTGCTGCCTGCCGCGGGCTTCTCCATCGGCGGCGGCCGCCTGCGCGGCGACCAGGCGCAGCTGACGGTGCTGGTCCAGCCCCTTCCCCTGCCCACCGCCCAGATCACGGTGTTCGTCTACGAGGACGTCCTGCCGATCAACAACATCCCGGACCTGCCCGCGGAGACCGGGCTGGCGGGCTTCACCATCATGCTGGAGGACGCGGGTGGACGCTACGGGCAGAACGGAGGGCAGCTCTCCACGGACGCGTTCGGCAACCCGCTGGGCACCACCTACGCCGCGGACGGCAGCGTGGTCCAGATGGGCACGGGGGTCATCCTCACGGACGCGAACGGCGAGGCGGTCATCAAGAACCTGGCGCCCGGCAAGTACGGCGTCCAGGCCGTGCCGCCCGCGGGCCAGCAGTGGCAGCAGACCGCGACCATCGAGGGCACCAAGGTGATCGACGCCTGGGTCAAGTCCAACGAGCCCGGCTACTTCATGGAGTTCGGACCCCCGAGCTGGCACGTGGACGTGGGTTTCGTGCGGCCGATGAACGACACCAGCGTGCTGGACGGTTCGGCCACCCTGACCGGCCGAGTGGTGAACCTGCACACCGCCCGCCCCCCCGAGGTCGGCTTCTTCCTCGGCGCCCCCCTCGCGCACACCACCTGCTGGGTGGGGCTCAACGAGATGGGCGTGGGCACGGGCCGCGGCGTGTTCGCCCAGCCCTGCCTGGACGGCAACGCGTTCGCCATCCCGAACGTGCCCGCCGGGAACTACGAGCTGGTGATCTTCGACACCCAGCTCGATCAGATCGTGGCCTTCAAGCTGCTGACCGTGCCCGACGGCGCGGGCACGATCGATCTGGGCGACGTCTCGGTGTTCCAGTGGTTCGCGCGCCTGGAGGGCCACGTGTTCCTGGACGCCAACCAGAACGGCTTCCCGGACCCGGGCGAGATCGGCATCCCCGACGTGCCTCTCAACATCCGCTTCCGGGACGGCACCATCTACCAGTCCTTCCCCACGGACCTCGAGGGCTTCGTGCCCTTCGACGAGGTGTTCCCCTTCTTCAACTGGCTGGTGCTCGAGGTGGACTTCACCCGCTTCAAGGCGACCGGCGGCACCTTCGTGGTGGACGCGGGCGGGGCCATCGACCCGGCCGATCCCTGGTCGTTCGGCGGCCAGCTCTCCCCGCAGCCGCAGGCGGATCCGGCCAACCCAGGCGCCAGCCTGCCCTACCGCACGGAGACCGGCCCAGTGCTGCTCGAGGCCTTCCAGGCCTTCCTGGGCCAGACCAACGTGGCCTTCTTCGGCAAGGCGCCCTACGCCGCCGGGGAGAACGGCGGCATCTCGGGCATCGTGCGCTACGCCACCACCCGCGCCGAGAACGATCCCCGCTGGACCGCGGGCGAGAACTGGGAGCCTGGCATCCCCAGGGTCCAGGTGGCCCTGTACGCCGACGGGGATCGCGACATGGCGCCGATGGGGAACTTCCCCGCCGCCGAGGACCTCGACTGGGACGCCGACGGGGTGTTCGACGCCAGCGACGGGGTGGTGGACGACGTGGACGGCGACGGCCTGCCCACCTACGCAGACGTGGACAACGCGCCCTTCGGCTTCCGCGCGGTCGACGGCGCCCTGGCCACGCCGCCCGGGCCCGAGGACGTGGACCGCAACGGGGACGGGCTGTTCGATCTCGGCGACGCGCTGGACGTGGTGACCACCGACAGCTTCGACGACAGCGCGCCCTCGGGCTGCGTGGGCCCCGTGTTCACGCACCTGGGCGTGCCCACGGACTGCTACGACGGACTGCGCAACTTCAACCAGCTCCGGCCGGGCGTGTTCGACGGCGGCTACGCCTTCACCGGCCTGCCCGCCGGCGTGTACATCGTGGAGGCCGCCCTGCCGCGCGGCCCGGACGGCAGCCCGACCTACGAGCTGGTCAAGGAGGAGGACAAGAACGTCGACTTCGGCGACAGCTACAACCCGGCCACCAAGCTGGGCGCCAAGGGCAAGATCAGCCTGGATCCCTTGCTGGTGCCGCCCTGCGTGGGCGACGACCACCTGGTGCCGGACGAGCTGAGCCTGTTCCCGGGCGTGCCGAGCGCCTACGCCGGCCAGCTGCGCCCCCTGTGCGACCGCAAGCAGGTCGCGCTGCGCGACCGGCAGAACGCGGCCGCGGACTTCGCCCTGTTCACCGAGGTCCCGGTGGCCGGGCACATCGTCGGCTTCGTGCTGGACGATCTGTCCAACGAGTTCGATCCCACCTCGCCCCAGTTCGGCGAGAAGTACGCCCCGCCCTGGATGCCCGTCTCCATCCGCGACTGGACCGGGCGCGAGATCAGCCGGGTGTACACGGACATGTGGGGCACCTACAACGCCCTGGTCCCGTCCACCTACACCACCAACGTGCCCAGCCCGAGCGGCGTGGCGCCAAGCATGATGACCGTGTGCCTGAACAACCCGGGCCCGATCCCCGACGCGAGCCGGCCGGGCCGCATGGTCATGGACCCCTTCTTCGATCGGCGCTACAGCCAGTTCTGCTACACGTTCCAGTACATGCCCGGGACCACGACCTACCTGGACACCCCGGTGCTGCCGGTCTCGGCCTTCACCGGGCCGGATAAGCTCCAGGTGGACTGCGAGTACCCGGACGGCACCCCCCGCCTGGACACGGTGGACGGACCCGACGGCGGGCCCTACCTGCGGGCCGGGCAGGTGCTGACCATCACCTCCGAGGGCTCGGTGTTCGTGCCCAACCCGGTGTACGGCGGCCCGCTCTCGGCTGAGCCGCGCCTGATCCTGCGCGACTTCGGCTTCGGCGCCTCGCCCGGCCAGGTCACCCTGGGCGGCGTGCAGCTCCCGCTCGCGCCCGGGAGCCTCTGGTCGCCCGACTCCCTCCGGGTGGTGATCCCCGCGGCCGCCCGCACGGGCGACCTGGTGGTCACCCGCGGCGACAACGGCCAGTCCACCGTCCACGGCATCACCGTGACCGTGGCCCAGGCCGGCGACAACTACAGCGTGCTGCGGGTGCCCCGCAGAGGCACCATCCAGGCGGCCATCGACGCGGCCAAGCCAGGCGATCTCATCCTGGTGCCGCCGGGGATCTACGAGGAGATGGTGATCATGTGGAAGCCGGTGCGCCTGCAGGGCGCGGGCGCGGGCTCGACCATCATCAACGCGGTCAAGGCGCCGGCCGAGAAGCTGACCGCCTGGCGGCTGAAGGTAGACCAGCTCATCGCCGACGGCCTGATCGAGCTCCTGCCGGGCCAGGAGCAGGTGCTGGCGGGCCTCGAGCCGGAGGCCCTGTTCACCGAGGAGGGCGCGGGCGTCCTGGTGCTCGGCCGCAACGTCGGGGTCAACCAGGGCGGCTTCGGCCTGCGGCAGGGGCTGCCCAACGCGCGCATCGACGGCTTCACCATCACCGGCGCCGATCACGGCGGCGGCGTGACGGTCAACGGCTACGCCCGCCAGCTTGACATCGCCAACAACCGCATCACCAACAACACCGGCTTCTTCGGCGGCGGCGTGCGCATCGGGCACCCCCAGCTCACCGCCGACGGCGAGTACGTGAGCGCCGCCAGCCGCTTCGTCAAGGTGCGCCGCAACCAGATCGCGCTGAACGGCGGCCAGGGCGGCGCGGGCGCCGGCGTATCGATGCACACCGGCGCCGACGACTACCTGATCGCCGACAACTTCATCTGCGGCAACTTCAACCTCGGCGATGGTGGCGGCGTCGGCCACCTGGGGCTCAGCCGGCGCGGGCGGATCGAGCGCAACCGGATCGTGTTCAACGAGGTGTTCAACCAGGGCGCGCCCACCTCGGGCGGCGGCATCTTCATCGGCGGCCAGCCGCCGCTGATCGGCCAGGTCCTGACCGAGGGGGCCGGCAACGTGCTCGTCGACCGCAACGTGCTGCTGGGCAACTCGGCCGGCGCCGGCGACGGCGGGGCCATCCGCCTGGCGCTGGTCAACGGCGTGGACGCGCTGGGGCGCACCTGGCACACCGTCAATCTCACCAACAACCTGATCTCCAACAACGTGGCGGCCATGGCCGGCGGCGGGCTCTCGCTGCAGGACGCGGCCCGGGTGCGCATCGCGCACAACACCATCGCCCACAACATCAGCACGGCCACGGCCGGCGCGGCCTTCAGCCTGGGCGATCCCAACATCTCCGCGGCGCAGCCGGCTGGCGTCGTGAGCTACGCGCACAGCGCCGCGCTGCGGGCGGCCTTCGGCACCCGGCCGGGCACCCTGCCCTACCGCGAGTTCTCCAACCCGCTCATGCAGAACAACATCATCTGGCAGAACCTGTCGCTGCACTTCGAGACCGACAACACCACCACGCCGGCCAGCTACCGCCTGCTGCCGGACGTGTTCGCGGGTGACGCCCCGACCTACTGGGACCTCGCGGTGATCGGCACCGCCGTGCCGGCCAGCCTCGATCCGCGCTACTCCCTGCTCACCGACACGAGCGGCTACCACGCGAGCAACGTGAGCGGCGACCCGAGCTTCCAGGCCTGGTACGTCAACGGCTCCCGGGGGCACCTGGTGATCCCGGAGGTGACCACCGGCATCCAGGCCCCACCGGCCTTCGACGAGGGCGGCAACTTCATCCGCCTGAGCTTCGGACCGCTGACCCTGCGGGACCCGGTGACGAACGAGCCGTTCGCCGATCTCCACCTGGTGTCGGGCAGCGCGGCGCTCAACCGCGCCTACCTCGACTTCGGCCTGCTGGTGCAGCTGCCCAGCCTGCTGTTCGACGTTGATGGGCAGGGCCGTTCGATGAACATCTTCGGCATCTACGCGCCCGACATCGGGGCGGACGAGAGCCCGCTGTGAGGGCCTCGAGGCCACGGAGGGACCAAGCCATGTTGCGAACCACTCTCTTCCACGTGCTGACTCCAGCCCTGGCCCTGGCCGCGCTCCTGGCGGCGGGTCCGGCCACGGCCGGGGTGAAGGTGCAGTGCCCGGGCGATCTGAACGGCGACGCGGTCATCGACGTGATCGACCCGGCTCACCCGAACGCCAGGTGCTTCCACCTGGGGGCCGGCGACGGCTACATCACCATGGCCGACGGCCGACCCATGTACATGTTCGGTTTCTCCGACCTGACCGGGCTCATGCCCGAGCACGCCATGCACGCGGGCATGCTGGGGGCCAACTTCCCCGCCCCCACCCTGATGGCCGACGAGGGCGACGAGGTCTACCTGACGCTCACCAACGTGGGCATGCTCATGCGCCCGGACCTCTTCGATCCCCACTCGGTGCACTGGCACGGCTTCCCCCAGGCCGCTCCGGTCTACGACGGCAACCCCGACGCCTCCATCTCCATCATCATGGGTTCGAGCCTGACCTACTACTACAACGTCGTGCAGCCGGGCACGTACATGTACCACTGCCACGTGGAGGCCACCGAGCACATGCAGATGGGCATGCTGGGCAACCTGTACGTGCGGCCGGCCCAGAACCGCCTCCCGGACGGGACCGACCTCCAGGGCTTCGTCCACCACACGGGCTTCACCTACGCCTACAACGACGGGGACGGCTCGACCCGCTACGATCTGGACGTGCCGGTGCAGATGGGCTCGTTCGACCCCGCCTTCCACGACGCCTCCGAGAACGTCCAGCCGCTGCCCTTCGCGGCCATGCGCGATCGCTACGCCATGCTGAACGGTCGCGGCTACCCCGACACCACCCGGCCCGGGGCCCTGCCGGCCCCCGTCGAGAACGGCGGCAAGCAGTCCCAGCGGGTGAGCACGGTGATCGAGGCCACCCAGGGCCAGCGCGTGCTGCTGCGCCTGTCCAACCTGAGCGTGACCCAGCTCTACACGCTGGCCACGCTCGGCCTGCCCATGAAGGTGGTGGGCTGGAGCGCGCGGCTGCTGCGCAGCCCGGCCGGTCAGGATCTCAGCTACCTGACCCAGTCGGTCACCCTGGGCGGCGGTGAGTCCGCGGACGTGATCCTGGACACCAGCCAGGTCCCGCCCGGCACCTACCCGCTGTTCACCACGAACCTGAGCTATCTGAGCAATGGCGACGAGGATTTCGGCGGCATGATGGCCGAGATCATCGTGCGCTGAGGAGGCGGCCATGAACCCGAGAATCCTGTCGCGCTTGCACCTGGGCCTGGCGGCGCTGGCCCTGCTGCTGGCGGTCGCGCCGGCCCAGGCCGCCATCCCCGGGTTGGAGGGCACCGCCTTCTGGCTGGTGGCCCGCGAGGACGTGCTCAGCACGCCGGACGGCGGCGCCTTCCTGTTCTGGGGCCTCGCGCCCGACGGCACCCTGACGCAGTACCCCGGCCCGACCCTGATCGTGCCCCAGGGCGCCACGGTCAGCGTCCAGCTCACCAACGAGCTGCCCGTGGCGACCTCGCTCACCTTCCCCGGCCAGCGCGGGGTGCAGGCCGTGGGCGGCGCGCCCGGCCCGCTGGCGCAGGAGGCCGCGCCGGGCGAGACGGTCACCTACACCTTCGTGGCCGAGGCGGCCGGGACCTACCTGTACCAGGCCGGCAGCCGGCCCGATCTGCAGATCGAGATGGGCCTGGTGGGGGCGCTGATCGTGCGCCCCGCCGGGTTCAACCCCCTCAGCCCGCAGGCCTACCCCTCCGCGGACACGGCCTACGAGCGCGAGAACCTGTTCCTGCTGACCGAGCTGGACATGCGCGTGCACGACATGGTGCTGTTCGAGGGGCCCCTGGCCCCCGGCCTCGACGCGCTCCTGGCCGACTTCCAGCCGGTCTACTGGTTCATCAACGGTCGGGCCGCCCCGGACACCATGGCCGACGACCTGGTGCCCTGGCTGCCCACCCAGCCGTACGGCGCCATGACCCACACCATGCCGGGCGAGCGCCTGCTGATGCGGGTGATCGGCGCCGGCCGCGACCTGCACCCCTTCCACCACCACGGCAACCACGCCCGGGTGATCGCCAGGGACGGGCAGCTGCTCTCCAGCGCGGTCGGCGCCGGGGCGGACCTGGCCATGGACGTGTTCACCGTCCAGAGCGTGCCGGGCGCGACCACGGACGCCATCTTCTCCTGGACCGGAGAGAAGCTGGGCTGGGACATCTACGGGACCGAGGTCGCCCACGACTGCATGGATCACGACGGGGACCAGTTCGACGACCACACCCGGGAGTACTGCCCGGATCACGGCAAGGTGCTACCCACCGTGATGCCCGGCGACCAGGAGATGGCCTACGGCGGGTTCTGGAGCGGCAGCCCCTTCCTGTCCGCGGGCGCCGAGCTGCCGCCGGGCGAGGGCGGCCTGAACCCCGGCGGCGCCTTCGTCCACATGTGGCACTCCCACACCGAGCGCGAGATGACCAACAACGACGTCTTCCCGGGCGGCATGATGACCATGCTCATGGTCGAGGCGCCTGGCACCCCGATGCCGTGACCAGGCCCGGGGCGGAGGTGAGATCATGAGAACCCAGCACACGATCCTGGTCCTGGCGCTCCTCGGCGCGTCCCTGCTGTGGGCAGGCCCCGCGAGCGCGGTGCAGTACGACCTGCGGGCGGCGGCGGACTCGCTCACGCTGCCCGACGGTCAGGTGGTGCCGATCTGGGGCTTCGGCCTGGTCGGCGGGCCGATCAGCCTGCCCGGTCCGCGCCTGGTCGTCCCGCCCGGGGACGACACGCTGGTGGTCAACCTGACCAACGAGCTCAGCGAGCCCGTGTCCCTGGTCGTCTTCGGACACACCGGCGGGCTCGCGCCGGTGCGCTTCCTCGACGCCCAGGGCCGGGAGCGGATCCGCTCCTTCCAGGTCGAGACGGCGCCGGGCGCGACCGGCACCTACACCTTCCAGCCCCTGCGCCCGGGCACCTACCTGTACGCCAGCGGTTCGCACCCGGCCGTGCAGCTCCCCATGGGCCTGGTGGGCGCGGTGACGCACGACTTCGCGGTCGGCGAGGCCTACCCCGGCCTGCTCTACGACAACGAGGCGCTGCTGGTCTACTCCGAGCTCGATCCCGCGCTCAACGCGGCCGTGGCCGCGGGCGACTTCGGCCCGGCGGGCGCGGTCACCTCCACCGTGGACTTCAAGCCCAGCGTGTTCCTGGTCAACGGCCTCCCGGCCCCCGCCGCGACGGCCGCGCTGGACCACGCCCCGGTGGCCGGCGAGCGCACCTTGCTGCGCCTGGTGAACGCAGGCCAGCGCAGCCACGTGCCCACCCTGGTCGGGCACCTGCTGACGATCGTGGCCGAGGACGCCTTCCCGCTGCGCTTCGCCCGCCCGGAGGTCTCCCCCCTGCTGGCGGCCGCCAAGTCCCTCGACGCGTTGGTCGTGCTCGAGGTCGGCCGCTGGGCGCTCTACGACCGCCGCCTGTTCCTGGGCAGCGGGCTCAACGGCGGCATGCTGGTGTCCCTCGACGTGACCGCGCCGGCCGCCGCGCCGCTGGCGGTGCCCGACGCCTACATCACCCGGGCCGGCCAGCTCCTGTCCGTGGCGGCGCCGGGCGTGATGGCCAACGACGCCTACCCCCGCCAGCGCGAGGTCATGGCGGTGGATCTGAGCAGCCCGGCGCACGGCACGCTGGCGCAGTCGCTGGACGGCTCGTTCACCTACCGGCCCGAGGCCGGTTTCCAGGGCCTGGACAGCTTCAGCTACATGCTCTCCGACGGCGAGCAGGACTCGGCCCCCGTGCGGGTCGACATCCAGGTCGGCGGCCTGAGCGCCGGCCCGCGCTCGGGCCTCCGCCCGGCCCCGGTGGTCGCCGACGGCGGGCGCCTGGCCAGGGCCGGGGGCCTCGAGCCCGCGCTCCGCCCGACGCTGGCCGCGGCGGGGACCCCGGGCCTCGAGCCCAGCCAGGCGCGGCGCCTGGCGGTCCTGCGGGTGTCGCTCTCCCGGCTCACCAGCCCGCAGGCCTTCTTCCTGCGGCTGATCGACTGGCTGGCGCACGAGGTCGCGCGAGGCAATCCATGGTCCCCGGTGCGCTGACGCGGGCCAGCGCGCCCGCCGCCTTGCTCTGCCTGGCCCTGGCGCTGGCGCTCCCGGCCTGCGTGCCGGAGGGCGCCGCGCCCGGGGCGGGCCCCCGGACCCTGCCGACGGGCCACGGCGTCCAGCTCGAGTCCGTGCGCCTGACGGCGGGGCGGCAGATGGTGGACGTCCGCTTCCGGATCACCGACCCGGACCAGGCCGCGACCCTGTTCGCCCGCGACCGGGCGGCGGCGCTGATCGACCCGCGGGACGGCGGGCGCCTGCAGGTGCAGAGCTCGCCGTTCACCGGCCCCATGCGTCCTCGCGGGACGCCCCAGGCCGGGCGGACCTACTTCGTCCTGTTCGCGAACCGAGGCGGACGGCTCGCGCCCGGGGACCGGGTGGACCTGGAGCTCGGTCCGCTCCAGGCGCGGAATCTCGTCGTGCAGTGAGGGTCCGCGACCGTCCCCGGCAGGGAGGCCCGCCATGCTTCGACGACTGGGAGCCCTCTTCCCCATCCTGGGTTGGATGATCGCCCTGACCCTGGCGGCCTGCGACTCAGGCGGGGAGCCCGTCTGCCAGCCCCGCGCGAGTCAGGTCTGCCAGGGCGAGGATCTGTGGTGGGCCGATTCCTGCGGGAGCCTCGAGGAGCTGGCCAACCCGTGCCCGTTCGGCTGCCAGGCCGGGAGCTGCCTGGCCTGCCAGCCGGACTGCGCGGGCCTCGAGTGCGGCCCGGACGGCTGCGGTGGATCCTGTGGCGCTTGCCAGGCCGGCGCCGCCTGCAGCGCGGGCGCGTGCGCCTGCCTGCCGCGCGCCAGCCAGGCCTGCCAGGGTACGGAGCTGTGGTGGTTCGACTCCTGCGGCCTGCCCCAGGAGCTCGGGCAGGTATGCCCGAGCGGCTGCCAGGACGGGGCCTGCCTGGGTTGCCAGCCGGACTGTGCCGGCGCGGAGTGCGGCCCGGACAGCTGCGGCGGCTCCTGCGGCTCCTGCCAGGCCGGCGCCGCCTGCAGCGCCGGCGCGTGCGCCTGCCTGCCCCACGCCAGCCAGGCCTGCCAGGGCGCGGAGTTGTGGTGGTTCGACTCCTGCGGCCTGCCCCAGGAGCTCGGGCAGGTCTGCCCGAGCGGCTGCCAGGACGGGGCCTGCCTGGGCTGCCAGCCGGACTGTGCCGGCGCGGAGTGCGGCCCGGACAGCTGCGGCGGCTCCTGCGGCTCCTGCCAGGCCGGCGCCGCCTGCAGCGCCGGCGCGTGCGCCTGCCTGCCCCACGCCAGCCAGGCCTGCCAGGGGGCCGAGCTGTGGTGGTTCGACTCCTGCGGCCTGTCCCAGGAGCTGGCCCAGGCTTGCGCGAACGGCTGCCAGGACGGAGCCTGCCTGGGCTGCCAGCCGGACTGCGCGGGCCTCGCGTGCGGCCCGGATGGCTGCGGCGGCTCCTGCGGCGCTTGTCAGGCCGGCGCCACCTGCAGCGCCGGCGCGTGCGCCTGCCTGCCCCACGCCAGCCAGGCCTGCCAGGGCGCGGAGCTGTGGTGGTTCGACTCCTGCGGCCTGGCCCAGGAGCTCGCCCAGGTCTGCGCGAACGGCTGCCTGGACGGGGCCTGCCTGGGTTGCCAGCCGGACTGCGCCGGCGCGGAGTGCGGCCCGGACGGCTGCGGCGGCACCTGCGGCGCTTGTCAGGCCGGCGCCACCTGCAGCGCCGGCGCGTGCGCCTGCCTGCCCCACGCCAGCCAGGCCTGCCAGGGCGCGGACGTGTGGTGGTTCGACTCCTGCGGACTGGCCCAGGAGCTCGCCCAGGTCTGCGCGAACGGCTGCCTGGACGGGGTCTGCGTGACGTGCCAGCCGAGCTGCGCGGGCCTGGAATGCGGTCCGGACGGCTGCGGCGGGAGCTGCGGGAGCTGCGGCGCGGGCCTGATCTGCTCGGCCGGCCTGTGCGCACCGGACGGGGTGACGGGTTTGGCCTTCGCCCCGGCCCGCCAGGCGGAGCTCGCCGGCAGCGATCCGGAGGAGATGGCCGTCGCGGACCTCGACCACGACGGCGATCTCGACCTGGTGGTCGCCATGCAGGGCGTGGCCAGCGGCGACGGCAAGCTGGCCGTGCTGCTGGGCGACGGCCTGGGCGGCTTCACCGACCTGCCGATCAGCGTGGCCTTCCAGCCCGTGGCGGTCGCGCTGTGCGATCTCGACGGCGACGGCCACCTGGATCTCACGGCGCTGGACGCGGGCCTCAACGGTCCGCGGGCGCGCCACTACCTCGGGGACGGCCTGGGAGGCTTCTCGCCGGCGGGCGCCACCCTGACCGCCACCACCCCCCGCGCGCTGGCCTGCGGTCTGCTCGACGGCGACGGCATCCCGGACCTGGTGGTCGGCGCCGCCCAGGGAGTCGTGGTGCACCTGGGGCACGGGTCGGCGCACTTCGCCGACGCCGCCAGCGTGGCGGCGGCCGCGGGGCTGGACGTCCAGGGCCTGAGGCTCCACGACCTCGACGGGGACGCCGATCTGGACCTGGCCCTGCCGCAGGCGGTCCTGCTCGGGGACGGCCTGGGCGGCTTCGGTCAGGCGGTGGGGCTGGGCGGCACCCGCGCGGTGGCCGTGGGCGACGTGAACGGGGACGCCGTTCCTGACGTGGTGGTGGCCGCCGGTGCGCGGCTGATCGCCTGGCAGGGGAATGGCGCGGGCGGCTTCAGCGCCTGGAGCGTGCTCGAGCTCGACGACGAGGTGCTGGCGCTGGCCGCGGCGGATCTCGACCGCGACGGCCGGGCGGACCTGGCGGTGTCTCCGCGGCTGGGCGATCAGGAGCTGGTGGTGCTCGCGGGGGCGGCCGGGCTCCTGGCCCCGCTGCACTTCGCGGTCGGGCTCGAGCCCCGCGCCGTGGCCGCGGCCGACCTGAACCAGGACGGGCTCATCGATCTGGCCGTGGGCTGGCGCAACGCCGGCCAGACCCCCTGGGCGGCGATCCTGCTGCAGTCGCCCCCGCCCTGACCGGGGGGCTCAGGGCGGTGGCGGGATGGTCTGGCCGAGCGGCAGCGGCCGGGCAGGATCGGTGACCGCGCCGATCTTCTGGGCGAAGGCCGCCCGGCTCTTCACCTCGTCGTCGCCCACCAGGACCACGTCCAGCAACCGCGGCAGCCGCACGCCCGTGCGCAGGAAGTTCACCTCGGCCAGTGCCAGGCTCCAGCCGTCCAGCCAGCCCAGCAGGGCCTCGCGCTGGGCCCCGTCGCCTCGGAAGTGAATCAGCAGATCGATGTCGCTGCCCGGGCCGGCCGTGCCGTTCTTGGTGCTGCCGAACACCCACATGGCGGCCACGCCGAAGCGCGCCTGGTCCACGGCGGCGGCCAGGCTCTCGGCCATGCGCAGGCGCCAGCTCCAGTGGTTCGCAGGCGCGGAGAGCGGCGAGGCGGGGTCCACGGCGCCGCCGGCCGCGGTGGGCCGGTCCTGGCCGCCGGGCTCGGCCAGGAAGGCCAGGGCCTGCTCCTGCTCGGCGTTCTGCAGCACCCGCAGCACCTTGCCGCCGGTGGCTCCGGGCACGTCGATCACCCGCAGGCACCCGGCCAGGTGGGCGTACTCGGGCAGGAGCTCCTCCAGCACGCTGGGCGAGCCGCGCAGGAACTCCTCGTGGAAGGGCACCCCGTCCTCGTCCGGGTAGAGCGGCAGGTAACGGATGCGCGCCTCCACCAGGTCCTGGAAGAAGTGGGTGCCGAAGCTGAGATCGGGCAGGTAGCTGCCCTTGCGCCGGGCGATCTCGATCAGCATGGCGGTGTTGGAGATGTCCGAGTAGGTCACGTTCACGCCCAGCTTGATGTCGCCCTGGCTGCCCCAGCGGCCCGGCCCCATGAGGATGAAGCGCCGCTTGGGCAGGAGCTGGTTGAGCTTGCCCACGGCCCGGCCCACCGCGATCAGCTCGGCGCGGCTTGGCAACTCGCCGTAGGCCTGCGGATCCACGTACACGACGTGGGTGATGTCCGGCACCCAGCCGTTGGACACGTGGCGCCGGGCGCCGAAGATCATGTCCTCGCGGGGCACGTCCCGCGGGATGGGCGCCGGCAGGCTGTCATCCGCGTGGCACTGCGGGCGGCACTGCAGCAGGTAGAAGTCCGTGCCGTCGTGGGCGAACTCGATGTCCACGGGTGTGCCCAGCCGCTCCTCGAGGAGCTCGAGGTAGCGCCCCACCTGGCGGAGGAAGGGTGCGCCGCCGAGCAACCGGTCGAAGGTGACCACCAACCGATCGCGGGCCGGGTCGGTGAGCATGCGGCTGGCGGGCTTCAGCAGGTCGCCCTCCAGCACGGAGAAGACCTGCTCCAGGCCGGGGTAGTCGGTGCCCACCTGCCGGATCAGCTCCTCCACCGCGACGGTCTCGAAGGAGTTCGTGCGCAGGTTGATCAGATCCACCTTCTGCGGCGCGTAGCGCACGCGCTCGTCGGTGGAGACCGTCGAGCGCAGGGCGGGCTGGCGGGGCACGGCCAGCACCGGGTAGTCGTCAGGCACGCGATCCACCGCCCGCGTGCCCAGGCCGGGCACCAGACGCACCAGCCCGTCGTGGCGCTTGATGCGCGGCGACCAGCGGAACTCGTTGTTGGAGAAGGCCACGCCGGCGAAGGCCGGCAGGAAGTAGTCACCCGCCCGCCGGCCCACCACCTCCTGCAGCAGCAGGCCCATCTCCTCGTTGAAGTCCAGCAACCCCCGGTCCCGGCGGTACTCGATCGGGTCGGGCGAGAAGACCGAGGCGTAGATCTCGGCCACCGCGTCCACCAGGGCCGCCAGGCGGTCCTGCCGCTCGCCCTGGTTGGCCAGGAACAGGCTCTTGTACTTGCCCGAGAAGGCCGTGCCCAGGCGATCCTCGAGCAGCGAGGAGGAGCGCACGATGAGCGGCCTGTCGCCGAAGTCGTCGAGCGCGAGGGCCAGCCCGTGCACCAGCTCGGGCGGGAAGCGCGAGCTCTTGAAGAGCTGCACCAGGTTCGGGTACTCGCGCCGGACCTGGTCGATGGGCTTGTACTTCTGCTCCATGACCTCTTCGAGGTCGTTGTGGCGGATGAAGGCGTTGAGGCCGTCGGAGGCCACGTACCAGGTCTTGGGGATGCGGGTGCAGGAGACCGAGTCGTCGCACACCCGCACCTTGTCGAGGATGCGCTGGGCCAGAAACAGCCCGGCGCTCTTGCCGCCCACCTTGCCGTGGCTCTCGGCCGCCACCACCAGGTGGTCGAACAGGGCCTCGAAGTCCCGGGTCTCCAGGTACTCCTTGGCCACCACGATGTACTCGAGCTGCTCGGTCAGCAGCCGCCGGATGAGGGACACGCGCAGCCCGTTGACCACGTTCTGGGAGATCTCTCCGCCGCCCGCCAGCACCTCGTGGAACCGCCGCAGCGCGTCGGCGATCTCCGGCTGGGTGGAGGAGAAGCGGTCGAGCACCTTCAGGAAGAAGGAGGCCTTGTCCTCCTTCATCCACTTCTGCACCAGCCCCAGCAGCTCCTCGGCCGGCAGGGCCCGGGCGGCGATCTCCAGGGGCCGCTCGCCGAGCAGCACGGCGTCGTCCAGCCGCTTGCGCTGGCCGGGCTGGTTCGTCTCCCGGGGCACCTCGTCCTCGCCCGGCACGAGGTCGAGCAGCGTCTGCGCCTCACGGTTGCCGGCCCCCCACAGGTGGTTGACCAGCTTGCGCACGATGCGCAGGTACAGGCCCTTGTCGGTGCGGCGCAGCAGCTCCAGCGAGGCCCGCCAGGAGAGCGCCGGCTCGGCGCTCGCGCCCCGGCCGGGCTCGCGCAGCCGGCGCTGCTCCAGGGCCTGGGCCAGCCGCTCGGCGACCGTGCGCACCAGGCGCACCTCCTCGTTCAGGAAGGGCCCCTGGTCCGCGGCCGGCCGCTCCGCCAGGTAGAACACCCGCAGCCGGCCCAGCCGCCGCCCGCCCGCGACGAGCTCCGCGCTGAGCTCCCAGGGCGTCGGGGCGAAGTCGCCGAGCTGGTGGAGCCGCTCTTCCAGCTCGATGCGCGCGGCGGCCACCTCGGGGTACTTCAGGCCGGGCCCGAGGGCCCGCAGCACCTGGGCCAGCGCCTCGTCGAGCGGCCGGTCGGGCTGGGCCAGCGCCTCCTCGACGGCGTACAGGCAGCTCAGCTCCTTGGCCCGCTCGCGCAGGGCCAGCAATATCTCGTCCACGTCGCGCGGCTTGTCGCTCATCGTTCGTCCACCCTGCGCCCAGAAAAGAGAAAGGCCCGCCCCTCGTCGAAGGGGCGGGCCGTGGGTTCACTCGCCTCGGGCGGAAGCTCAGATCCAGCCGCGCTGGCGGCAGGCGCTCGCCACCCGGTCGATGGCGATGTGGTAGGCCGCGTCGCGCATGTACAGCTTTTTCTTCTCGGCCAGCTCACGCACCGCGTGGAAGGCGGAGGTCATCTTGTGATCCAGCTTGGACAGCACCTCGGCCTCGTCCCAGAAGTAGTTCATGTTGCACTGCACCTGCTCGAAGTAGCTGCAGGTGACGCCGCCCGCGTTGCACAGGAAGTCGGGGATCAGGAAGATCTTGCGCTCGTGCAGCACCGCGTCCGCCTCGGGCGTGCTCGGGCCGTTGGCGCCCTCGACCACCACCTTGACCTTCTTGCCGATCTTCTTCACGCTCTCGCCGGTGATCTGGTTCTCCATGGCGGCCGGGAAGAGGATGTCCACGTCCTGCTCGATCCAGGTGTCGCCCGGCAGGATCTCGTAGCCGGCCTCCTTGGCCTTGACCTTGTCGATGCCGCCGAAGCGATCGGTGATCGAGCGCAGCTGCCCGAGGTCCACGCCGTCCTTCTTGCGGAAGGCGTAGGAGGCCTTGTCGTGCTGATCCCAGCAGGCCACGCTGATCACCTTGCCACCCAGCTTGTGGTAGAGCTCGATGCAGTACTGGGCCACGTTGCCGAAACCCTGCACGCTGCCGGTGGTGTTCTTGGGGTCGATCTTGAGCCCCTTGAGCGCCTCGCGCAGCGTGTACACCGCGCCGTAGCCCGTGGCCTGGGTGCGGCCCAGCGATCCGCCCATACCCACCGGCTTGCCGGTGATCCAGCCGGGGTAGCGGCCGCGGTGGATGGTCTCGTACTCGTCCATCATCCACAGCATGTGCTGGCCGTTGGTCATCACGTCGGGCGCCGGGACGTCGGTGACGGGGCCGACGTCGTAGGCGATCTGACGCACGAAGCCGCGGCAGATCTGCTCCTGCTCGCGCGGGCTCAGGTTGTGCGGATCGCAGATCACCCCGCCCTTGCCGCCGCCCAGCGGGATGTCCACCACGGCGCACTTCCAGGTCATCCACATCGACAGCGCACGGACGGTGTCCACGGTCTCCTGCGGGTGGAAGCGGATGCCGCCCTTGCAGGGGCCGCGGGCGTCGTTGTGCTGGCAGCGGAAGCCCTTGAACACCTTGAACTGCCCATCGTCCATGCGCACCGGGATGCTGAAGTGGTACTCGCGCATGGGGGAACGCAGCAGTTCCCGGGTGCCCGCGTCCAGGCCGATCGACTCGGCGATCTTGTCGAACTGGGACCGGGCCATATCGAATGGGTTGAAAGCGCCGCTATGACTCATGGGCTCTCCCTCTGGGTAATTTGTCCTGTGCAACCCATACCTCCTTGGCTATTTATGTCAAGGGGCGTTCGGCCGGACGCGTCACCAGGCTGGCGGAGGGCAGTTGACCCCCTGGCGGGAGGCCTGCTACGAAGGGTAGCCTGGAGGAGCAGAATCCATGGCGCCACCCATCCCCGGTCACGCCACGCCCGAGGGCACCGCGCGCTACGCCGCGCGCACGCAGGCCGGCCTGGCCGCAGGCCACTTCCGGCTGGCCCAGGGGCTGGCGCTGGGCTCCCTGGGGCTGGGCACCTACCTGGGGGCGGCCGACGAGGGCACCGATCAGCGCGTCTCCGCGGCCGCCAGCCGGGCCGTGGAGGCCGGCTGGAACGTCCTGGACACGGCCATCAACTACCGGATGCAGCGGGCGGAGCGCGCCCTGGGCGCGGCCCTGGCGGACCTCGTCGGGCGCGGGGCCGCGGCCCGGGACGAGCTGCTGGTGTGCTCCAAGGCCGGGTTCGTGCCGGCCCCCGACGGCCCGGCCTGGTTCCGCGAGACCTACCTGGCCGGCCCCAGCCCGCTCAGGCCCTCGGACCTGGTGGCCGGCTGCCACTGCCTGCACCCGGACTACCTGCGCGACCAGCTCCGGCGGAGCCTGGAGAACCTCGGCCTGGCGACCGTCGACGTCTACTACGTGCACAACCCGGAGACCCAGCTCGGCACCCTGGACCGCAAGACCTTCCGCGCCCGGCTGCGCACCGCCTTCGCAGCCCTGGAGGACGAGCAGCGCGCCGGGCGGCTGCGCGCCTACGGCCTGGCCACCTGGGGTGCGCTCCGGGTGCCGCCCGGCCACCCCGAGCACGTGGCCCTCGAGGAGGTCAAGGCCCTGGCCGGGGAGGCGGCGGCCGCGACCGGGGGCGGACCGGATCACCTGGCCTTCATCCAGCTACCCATCAACCTGGGGATGCCCGAGGCGCTGCTCGCCACCCAGCCGCTGGGGAAGGAGCTCGTGCCCGCGTTGGAGGCCGCCCGGGCGCTGGGGCTGACGGTGGTGGCCAGCGCCGCCCTGGCGCAGGGCCGGCTGCTCGGCAGGCTGCCCGCGGCGCTCACCGCCCGGCTGGGGCAGGCGCTCCGCAGCGACGCCCAGCGGGCCCTGCAGTTCGCCCGCTCCACGCCGGGGGTGACCACCGCCCTGGTGGGCATGAAGGCCCCGGCGCACGTGGAGGAGGATCTCGCGCTCGGCGAGCTCCCCCCGCTCACCCCCGAGGACTTCCTGGCCGCTCTGCAGGGCTAGCAATTCGAGCCCGATTCCCAGGGCGAAGAATTGCTTGTCCCGTGGCGCGGAGCGACACGGGGCTAGGTTCTCTTCGCGTCTGCCGACGCTCGAGAACCTAGCCGCCTTGCTCGACCTGCATCTCGAGGGCGCCCTTGGGGCAGAAGTGGGCGCACAGGCCGCAGCCCTTGCAGTGATCGAGGTCGATGAGGATGTGGCCGCCCTGCGGATCACGGGTGATGCACAGGTCCGGGCACATGAGCTGGCACACCTCGCAGAAGGTGCAGGTCTGGGAGGCCAGGCAGCGCTCCGCGGCCGCGCGGGCCTCGGCGGCCGACAGGCCGGGCACGGCCTCGACGAAGTCCGCGGCCCGCTCGGCGGCCGGCCGGGGCCGCTCGCGCACCTCGCCCGCGCCGGGGGGGTAGCACACGCGGGAGCTCATGGCCGCCTCCCCTCGAGCAGCAGCACCACCGGGTGGCGGCCGCCGGCCCGATCGACCAGCCGCTGGTCCAGCTCGCAGCGGGCGCACTGGTAGTCGTTCTCGCACACCGAGCCGGTGGCCAGGCCCAGCAGGGCGTAGCGACAGGGGCGTTCGGAGCCCCAGCGCTCGCGCAGCCTCCGCACCGCCTCCGCCTCCATGTGGATGGCACCGGTGGGGCACACCCAGGCGCAGGCCCCGCAGCCGATGCAGCGCTCCGGGAGCTCGCCGAAGGGCCGCGCCCCCAGGCGCTTGTGCCGCCCGCGGCCCGCCAGGCAGAGGGCCTCGGCCCGCGCCCCCACGCGGCAGACCCGCACGCACAGGCCGCACAGGATGCAGTCGTCCTCGGCGGGATCGCCGCGCTGCGCGCGCGCCTCGAAGCGGCTCGCCTCGACCCCGTGGCGCCGCGCGAGCGCGCGCAGGGCCTCGACCTGGGGCGCCCTGGCCAGCAGCAGCTCCAGCACCACCCGCCGGTGCTCGAGGACGGCGGGGGTGTCCGTGCGGACCTCCAGCCCCTCCAGCACCGGGTGATCGCACGAGGTGGCCAGGCGGGCCCTGCGGCCCCGCTTGACCTCCACCAGGCACAGCCGGCAGGCGCCGTAGGCCGGCAGCCCCTCCAGGAAGCACAGGGAGGGCACCTCGAGCCCCGCCCGCCGGAGCGCCGCGAGCAGGCTCTCGCCCCGCCGGCCGCGGAGCTCTCGTCCGTCGGCCCGGAAGCGGACCTCCTCGCCCGCGGGCCCCTCAGCCGTCTGTCGACTCACGACGCGCCTCCCTGGCCCTGCGCGGCGCGCAGGTGCCGCTCGACGGCCGCCGCCGCCCGGATGCCTGTGGCGATGGCCTCGATGGCGTTGCGCGGGCCGGTCATCACCTCTCCGCAGGCGAACACGCCCGGCAGGCCCGTGGCGTAGCTGCCGCGCTCGACCTCCAGGTGTCCGAGCGGGCCGAGCCGCAGCCCCGGGGCGCCCGCGAGCCAGCCCAGGTCCGGGGCGCGGTCCTCGGCGGCCACGAAGACGCGCGCCTCGAGCTCGAGCAGCGCGCCGCGCGCCTCCCCGGCCAGCACCGGCCAGCGGCGCCCGACCCCGTCCGGCGGGCCCACCAGCGCCGGGGCCAGGCGGACCGCCCGCAGCCGCCCGGCCTCGCCCAGCAGCTCCACCGGGCGCCGCTCGGGCACGAGCTCGACGCCCTCCTCCCGGGCCCGGTCCAGCGCCTCGGTCCGCGGGGCCTCCGCGCTCGGCCGGGTGAACACCAGCCGCACGGGCCCGGCGCCCGCCCGCACCGCCAGCCGGGCCGCGGCCACGGCCACCAGGCCCGCCCCGTAGACCACCAGCGGACCTTCCAGCCGCGGGCCGAGCCCGTCCGCGTGGCGGCGGGCGAAGCCCAGGCCGTCCTCGGCGCCAACCAGCTCCTCGCCCGGGATGCCCAGCCTCCGGCCCAGGCCGGCGCCCGTCGCCAGCAAGACCGCCCGGGCCCCGGCCCGCTGCAGACCCTGCAGCTCGGCCAGGGAGCCCACCCGCGCGCCCAGCTCGAGCGCGATGCCCGCGGCCAGCACGGCCTCGATCTCGGCCTGCAAGGCGGCCCGCGGCAGATCGAACGCCGGGACCGCCCAGCGCAGCAGCCCGCCGGGCTCCGAGGCGGCCTCGCGCAGCTCGACCTGCCACCCGTTCCGGCGCAGCGCGAAGGCCGCGCTCAGGCCGGCCGGCCCGGCCCCCACGACCACCACCCGGCCGTCGCGCTCGGCGGCCGGGCGGGCCACGGGCCGCGGGCCGCCGTGCTCGAGCGCCGCGCGTTTCAGGGCGCGGATCTCGACCGGCGCGTCCAGGCCGGCCCGCACGCAGGCGTGCATGCAGGCGTGCAGGCACAGCCGCCCGCACACCGAGGGCAGCGGGTTGGTCTTGGCGATCACCGCCAGCGCCCGGGCGAAGTCGCCCTGGGCCAGCGCGGTCGTGTAGCCCGGCACGTCCTGGCCGATGGGGCAGGCCGCCCGGCAGGGGGGCACGTCCGGTCGCCCGGGCGGGAAGGCCACCTCGCGGGCCACGCGGCCGCGCAGCGAGTCCGGCTCCAGGACCTGCTCCGGGAACACCGCGGTCGGGCAGCGCCGGGTGCAGGTGCGGCAGGGCAGGCAACGCTCCGCCCGCCAGATCGGGCGGTGGGTCCTCACGATCGCTGCCACGGGCCCACCCCCTCTCGCAACCCGGTATCCTCCCGCAGCCGGGCGCCCAGCCCGCAGCCGAGCTCGAAGGCCTTCCGGTTGACCTCCAGGAAGCGCTTGTTGACCAGGTTGCGCATGGCCGCGCCCACCGCCTCCTCCCCCACCACCCGCCCGAAGCCAAGCAGCGCGCCCAGCATCACGAAGTTGGCGGCCACCTTGTTGCCGAGCTGCTCCATGGCCGCGCTGGTGGCCGCCAGGCAGTGCTGCCGCACGCCCGGGCGCTCCTCCAGCTTGACGAAGAAACCGTCGGCCAGGACCACCCCGCCCGGCGCGACCTGCGGCAGGTACAGCTCGTAGGCCTCCTGGGCCAGCACCAGCAGGAGATCCGCCTGGTGCACGTGGGGGAAGTCGATCGGCTCGGACGCGAGGATCACGTCCGCGCGGGTCGCCCCGCCCCTGGCCCGCGAGCCGTAGGCCTGGGAGGCGGCCACGTGCAGCCCGCTGCGTGCGCCGGCCTCCGCCAGCACCGCGCCGAGCGTCACCAGGCCCTGGCCGCCCAGCCCGCCGAAGCGCACCCGGATCGGCTCGCCCGCATGCCGTGTGGGTTCACTCATCGATGAACTCCCCGATGACCAGACACCGGGCCCGCTCGGCCGGGCTGAGCGCCCGGGCCGCTTCGCGGGTCACGCAGGTCCCTGCCATCTGGTCGTAGAGCTTGGTCACGTCGTCCACCCGGTTGCGCCGGCCGAACTGGGTCGGGCAGGGCGAGATCGCCTCCACGAAGGCGAACCCAGGGGTGGTGATGGCGCGCTTCAGGGCGTCGGTCAACGGCCGCGGCTGGGTGACCGGCCAGCGGGCGGCGTAGCGCGCCCCCGCCCCCTTGACCAGCGCGATCAGGTCGAAGGGCCGGTAGCGGTTGCCCAGCGGGTCGGTGGCGGACAGCGCCCCCAGCGGGGTGGTCGGCGCGGTCTGGCCGCCGGTCATGCCGTAGATCTCGTTGTTGGCGCAGACGACGGTCAGCGGCACGTCCCGGCGGGCGGCGTGGATCAGGTGGTTGCCGCCGATGGAGGCCAGGTCGCCGTCGCCGGACACCACGATCACCGTGAGCTTGGGGTTGGCCAGCTTGGCCCCGGTGGCGTAGGCCACAGCCCGCCCGTGCAGCGTGTGCAGCGTGTCGGCCCGGATGTTGGGGCTGGGGATCCAGGCCGCGCAGCCGATCCCGGACACGAACAGCAGCTGCCGGCGGTCGAGCGCCAGCTCGTCGCAGGCGCGCACCAGGGCGCCCATCAGGATGCCGTGCCCGCAGCCCGGGCAGAAGGCGGTGTGCGGCACCCGCAGCCAGTGCTCCATGGCGCGCGTCACGGCAGCACCTCCCGCACCTTGCGCTCGATGGCCTCGGGCTCGATCACCTCCCCGTTGACCTGGCCGAGCAGCTCCACGTCGCAGCGCACGTGCTGCCGCACCACGCCGCCCACCTGCCCCAGGTTCATCTCCGGCACCACCAGGCGGCGCACGGCCTTGCCCAGCTCGGCCACCTGCCGGGCCGGGAAGGGCCACAGCGTCTTCAGCCGCAGCAGGCCCACCTTCACCCCCGCGCGCCGCAGCGCCTTGACCGCGGCCAGCGCGCTGCGGCCGCTGAAGCCGTAGGCCACCAGGGCCACCTCGGCGTCATCCAGGAAGCGGCCGTCGACCTCGCAGATGTCCTCGGCGTGATCCAGGATCTTGCGGTTGATGCGCCGCACCAGCAGGTCGTGCGGCTCCGCGTCGTCCACCTTGCGGAAGCCCCAGGCGTCGTGGGTGGAGCCGGTCACCATGAGGTTCGCCCCGTCGCCGAAGATGGGCATGGGAGGCACGCCGTCCGGGTCCGGGTGGCCGAAGGGCGGCTGGTCGTTGCCGCGCACCCGTGCCACCAGCTCGAAGTCACGGTGCAGCACGACCGTCTCGCGCAGGTGGCCCACGCCCTCGTCGGCCAGGACGAACACCGGCGTGCGGTAGCGCTCGGCCAGGTTGAAGGCCCGGATGACCTGGTCGTACATCTCCTGCACCGACCAGGGCGAGAGCGCGATCGGGCAGGTGTCGCCGTGGGCGCCGTAGCGCACCTGGAGCACGTCGCCCGAGCCCACCCGCGTGGCCTGGCCGGTGGCCGGGCCGGCGCGCTGCACGTCCACCAGCACCAGCGGCGTCTCGGTGAAGGAGGCGTAGCCGATGCCCTCCAGCATCAGAGACAGCCCGGGCCCGGCCGTGGCGGTCATGGCCTTGGCCCCGGCCCAGGAGGCGCCGATCACCGCGGCGAAGGAGGCGATCTCGTCCTCCATCTGCACGAACACCCCGCCCTGCCTGGGCAGGCGCTCGGCCAGCACCTCCATGATCTCGGAGGACGGCGTGATGGGGTAGCCCGCGTAGAAGCCGCAGCCCGCCGCCAGGGCGCCCTCGGCGGCCGCGTAGTTGCCCATCAGCACCTGGGGCTCCGGCCGAGGTCCTGCGCCCTGTGCGCCCTTCACCGCGGAGTCGTCCTTCGGCATGCCTCGCTCCCGCGTTCCAGCCGTGGCCAAACTACCCAGCCGCAAGCGGAAACGCAAGGGCTTGACGGTCCTCGAAGGCGCATGCTACTCGTCCCTCATGCCGACCCTCGACGACCTCAGAAAACACTTGGATTCCACCCTGGTGCGTTCCGAGTTGCCGGGCCTGCCGCCGCCGACGCGGGGCAAGGTGCGCGACGTCTACGACCTCGGCCGGCGTCTGCTCATCGTGACCACCGATCGCATCAGCGCCTTCGACGTGGTGCTGGGCACCGTGCCCTGCAAGGGCCAGGTGCTCAACACCATCGCGGCGCACTGGTTCGAGCGCACCCGGGACCTGGTGCCCAACCACGTGCTGGCCGTGCCCGACCCCGCCGCCATGCTGGTCCAGAAGCTCCGCCCCCTGCCGGTGGAGGTGGTGGTCCGGCGCCACCTGACCGGCAGCCTGTGGCGCGAGGTGCAGGCCGGGAACCGGGAGGCCTACGGCTTCGAGATCCCGGCGGGCATGCGCGCGGACGAGCGCTTCCCCGAGCCCATCCTGACCCCCACCACCAAGGCCGCCCACGGCGAGCACGACGCGCCCATCTCCGCGGCCGAGATCGTCCGCCAGGGGCTGGTGGACGAGGCGACCTGGCGCCGGGTGGAGACCGCGGCCCGGGCCCTGTTCGCCCGGGGCGAGGAGCAGGCCCGTGCGCAGGGGCTCATCCTGGTGGACACCAAGTACGAGTTCGGCCTGGACGGGACGGAGCTGCGGGTCATGGACGAGATCCACACCCCGGACTCCAGCCGCTACTGGGAGGCCGAGGGCCACGAGGCCCGATTCCAGGCCGGCGCGCCGCAGGTCATGCTGGACAAGGAGAACATCCGCCAGTGGCTGCTCCAGCGGGGCTTCTCGGGCCAGGGCGCGCCGCCGCCGCTGACCGACCAGGTGCGCCTGGAGCTGGCCGCGACCTACCTCAGGCTCCAGGAGCGGCTGACCGGACGGCCGCCCGAGCTGCCCGCGGGCGATCCGGCCGCCCGCCTGCGGGACAACCTTCGCCGGGCCGGGCTGCTGCCGGCCGGAGGACAGCCGTCATGAGCCGCCACGCCTGGGCCTGTGCATGCCTGGTCCTGGGGTTGTCTGCCGCGGCCACTGCCCAGCCGGCCGGCAGGCCGCCCGCGGTCCCGCCGGAGCAGGAGACGCAGCGGCAGGTGGCCGTGGTGGCCGAGGAGTACCTGGAGGTCCTGCTCGCGGGCAAGGCCGACATCCTGGCTGCCCTGGGCACGGACCCGTTCACCTTCGACGGCCGGGTGGTCAAGGGCCGCCAGGAGATCATGCGGACCTGGCAGCGCATGCTGTCCGGGCCGGCCGGCAAGCTGGCGGAGCAGCCAGGCCTGCAGCTGGCCGTGTTCGACCACGCCAAGGCGCTCGAGCTGTTCGGCCCGGCGCCGGCCAAGCTGGCCCACCTGGCGCTGCCCAGGTGCATGTTCGTGGCGGTCACCTTCGAGGCCCGCAAGGGCTTCCTGCTCGTGCTGACCCGGAACCCCAGGGCGGTGGCGCCCGACCCTCGAGGCAAGCCCGAAGACGCGGTCAAGGACCCGGACGAGGGCGCCGAGGCGCCCTGGCTGGTCACGGCCGTCACCGAGTAGGCGCAGGTTCAGGGGAGCTGGACGACCCGCTGCTCGCCGGCGGCGTCCAGGGTCACGTCGGGGACCTGCGTGACCCAGTCGCCCAGGATCGGGTCGAAGGCCTGGACGTGGAACGGCCGGCCGACGGGGATGGAGCCGAGCACGAGCTCTCCGGCCGCGACCGGGAAGTCGGCCGGCGGGAAGCGCACCTCGCTGGCTTCGTCCTGCGCCGCCACCAGCAGCCCGGGCTCACCGCCGCGCACGAGCAGGCTGCCCGTCCGCAGGGGGAAGGCGTCGAGGTCGAGGGTGCGGGCCGCGCCGAAGGCCTGGACGTCGAACTCGGCGCTCACCCCGGTGAAGGTGGTCACCTCGCCCTCGAGGGAGGTGGCGAACAGGAGCAGCTCGAGGCTGCAGCCCTGGCACGCACCGAGGTACAGGCTCACGTCCAGGGTGGAATCGTCCGGGGAGGTCACCGAGTCGCCCACCAGCACCGGCGGGCCATACGGGCCCCGGCCCCGCAACACCAGGTCCAGGTAGAACGGGGCCGTGTCGGGGAGCAGATCGTACTCGAGCGGCCGGGTGAGCTGGCCCAGCCCGGCGCGCGTGTCCAGCCAGCCGAGCCAGGCGTCCAGGCCCGCGTCGTCCAGCGTCACGCCCAGGCGCTGCAGATCGAGCTGCAGCTCGGCCCGGCCGTCGCCCGCCTCGTCCGGGTAGCAGCCGAAGAGCGCCAGGCCGAGCGCACAGGCCAGGGTGAAGGTCGCACGGCGCATGGCCTACCTCCTCGCCCCGCGGCGGGGGGCTTCCCAGCGCAGATGCACCAGCACGTTCATGTGGACCAGGCCCGCCGCCTCCAGCTCCGCCCCGCGGATGTCCTCCCCGAGCTCATCCCCGACCGGGGCGCCCATGCCGAGGCCGCCGAAGTTGCCCTGCCCGTCGACCGGGATGCCACCGAAGGCGGTGCTGGCTTCTCCGGCCGCGCCGCCGCCGCCGGCCTGGCGTTCGTCCTCGCCCCGGGCCTCCTCGGCCGGCGCGGCCGGGCCCGTGCGCCCGGACAGCCGGTCCGCCGGCCCCAGGTTCCAGGCCAGCGCCTCCGGCCCGCTGTCCGACTCCGTCTCCGTCCTCAGCTCCCTGAGCTCCGCCGCCGCCAGCGCCGTGGGCTGCCCCACCCGGCCCCCCTCCAGCCCGCTGCCCTCCCCCGCCGCCACCAGCACCGGCTGCCCGCCCGCGGCCTGCCACTCCACCGACCCGCTCAGCGTCACCACCCGCTCCCCGCCCTCGCCCTTCTCCACCACGAACTCCGTCCCCCTCACCCCGGCCACCGCCGTGCCGGTCGAGATCTCGAACTTGGCCCGGCTCCCCCCCACCACCTGCTGCACCAGCGCCCGCGCCCGCCCGCCCATCAGCTTCAGGTTCGTCGCCCTCGCGCGCCCGGGCTCGAACAGGTGCTGCTCCACCATGAGCCTCGTCTCCCCGCCCAGCGACAGCACCGAGTCGTCCGTCAGCAAGACCTTCAGGCGCGCCTTGCGCCCCGTCTCCAGCACGTCCCCCACCCTCACCTCCAGCCCCACCCGCGCCGGCTGCCGCTCCTCGCCGCGCACCACGAACGCCTCGCCCTTCGCCGCCGCCACGAACCCGGTGGCCGCCCCCTCGCCCGCCCGCGACAGCCCCGGAAGCAGGAGCAGGGCCAGGCCGAGCGCCCAGGCGATCATCCTCGTCCTGGCCATCCTCCGGCTCATCTTCTTCATCTCGGCGATCGGCATGGCCTGCTCCTCCTCCGGGACCCCCCCTGATTCAGCAAGACACGTGCCACCGGGCAGAGGTCCCGGACAGCCACAGAGCAACATGATTCCATGGGGTTGGGAGGGTAGGCCTGGGTGGGACAGCCGAGCGTGGTCTCGGATTTCCACGGCCCCCGGTGATTCTCCGCGGGCCAGGGGCGGGACCCTACTTGGTGTGATCGAAGCGGACCTCGATCTCCTGGTCCTCGTAGGAGAAGGCCACCTGCGCGAAGGTCCTCCAGAGGGAGAGCGAGTCGCTGAAGAACTGCAGCTCGAACGGCCCCACCGCGGGAATGGCGAGCTGGGCCTCCGGGGCCCCGAGGCCGGCCGCGGTCGCGACCTCGGGCAGTCGCACACGCTCCTCCATGTCCCGGGCAGACACCCGCACGCTGGCCGGAGCCGCGGCGTCGTCCACGCAGCGAGCCAGGCCCTCGCCCACCAGAATCGCCTCCATGGCCACCGGGCCGGGCGACAGGTTCGGCCCGACCTCGAAGGTGCCCGAGCTTCCCAGGAAGGTCTGGATCCCGGTCTGTGTCCGGGCGTAGAGCCTCAGGGTGAAGTAGCAGCTGTCGCAGTCCGGCAACAGCAGGTCCATCTCCAGCGCTTGCTCGCCGCCGACCGGATCGCTGACGACCTCGATGCCTGACGCGCCGAAGGCGAGCTCCTCCTCCTGGAACGGATCGGCGCTGACGACGTGGATCAGGTGCAGGCCGAGGAAGAAGTCGGCGCCAGGCACGTTGAAGTCGAAGTCCGCGTAGGCCACGCTGTCCTGGAGGTAGCTGATCCATTCGCCCAGGGCCGCGTCGCTCACCGGCTGGTCGAGCGCGCCCAACGGGATGCGCAGGCCTCGCGCGAGGTCGCTGCCGGTCTCGTCGGGGTAGCAGCCGGAGCTGCCCAGCCCGAGGCACGCGCACACCAGCAGGACCGGGGTGAAGCACCGCATGGGCTCACCTCCCGACGATCAGCCGCACCGTGAGGTGCAGCGGGTTCGTGCCCTCGGCTCCCGCCAGCGGGGGTTCGAGCAGGTAGCTGTCCTGCCACTCCTCGAGCAGGCTCGCCTCGGGCAACATCCCACCGTCGTAGAGCTGGTCCGAGGGCGGGATCTCCATCCCGCCGGAGAGGTTTCGGACGTCCTGGTAGTCGCCCAGGGTGAGGTCCGGCACGACCGGCCCGTACCCGCTGCCCGGCCGGCCCGGCTGCCGGTCGTCCCCACCGCCGGCCTCCTCGGCCGGCGCGGCCGGGCCCGTGCGCCCGGACAGCCGGTCCGCCGGCCCCAGGTTCCAGGCCAGCGCCTCCGGCCCGCTGTCCGACTCCGTCTCCGTCCTCAGCTCCCTGAGCTCCGCCGCCGCCAGCGCCGTGGGCTGCCCCACCCGGCCCCCCTCCAGCCCGCTGCCCTCCCCCGCCGCCACCAGCACCGGCTGCCCGCCCGCGGCCTGCCACTCCACCGACCCGCTCAGCGTCACCACCCGCTCCCCGCCCTCGCCCTTCTCCACCACGAACTCCGTCCCCCTCACCCCGGCCACCGCCGTGCCGGTCGAGATCTCGAACTTGGCCCGGCTCCCCCCCACCACCTGCTGCACCAGCGCCCGCGCCCGCCCGCCCATCAGCTTCAGGTTCGTCGCCCTCGCGCGCCCGGGCTCGAACAGGTGCTGCTCCACCATGAGCCTCGTCTCCCCGCCCAGCGACAGCACCGAGTCGTCCGTCAGCAAGACCTTCAGGCGCGCCTTGCGCCCCGTCTCCAGCACGTCCCCCACCCTCACCTCCAGCCCCACCCGCGCCGGCTGCCGCTCCTCGCCGCGCACCACGAACGCCTCGCCCTTCGCCGCCGCCACGAACCCGGTGGCCGCCCCCTCGTCCGCCCGCGACAGCCCCGGAAGCAGGAGCAGGAGCAGGGCCAGGCCGAGCGCCCAGCCCACCGAACCCAGCCTCACCACCTTCCTCCTCATCGCGTGCTCCATCTCGCACCTCCCGGGCTCCGTCCTGCCCTCGGAGAAGCACTCCACGTGCCAACGCCCGGGCGCCGGAACCGGGAAAAATCGGCCTTGATTCCAGCCTGCTACAACATCCGTCCGCCGGGTCTGCGCGCTCCGCCTCTCAGATTTCCGTTCCCTGGCCGGTTTTCTCCCAGCGGTGTGATCCAGGCTACATGTGCCCGGTCACCGAGAGGCACACCACGTGCCGCAGGAAGCTGTAGGGATCATCGGCCACCTGGACGGGCCCCTGGCTGAACTCGGTCGACAGGTTGTCCAGGAACAGGTAGCTCGCGCCCAGGCTGATGTGGTCCCAGACCTCCCAGCTCAGCCCGACCCCGGCCGAGACCAGATCGTCCACCCTGCCCCCGGTGTAGGCCACGAACCGGTGGTGGTTCTCCCGGCGCCAGCCGCCGCGCGCCCACAGGCTCAACCCCTCCACGGGCTGGCCGCGCAGCTCCAGCCCTGCCAGGAGCCCCCACAGGTCCCAGTCGCGGTCGCGGGCGTCCTCGTACAGCCCGCCCGCCTCCAGCTCGAGGCGCAGGCGCCCGTCGAGGAAGCCGAGCTCCTGGCGCAGCACGGCCTCGTGCCCGAAGTCGTCCCGGCCGGTCTCGAAGAAGAAGGCCGCCTGGAAGCGGTACTCGAGCACGGTGCGGGCCGCCCGGCCCTCCGCGAACCGGGCCGACACCAGGCCGGTGTGCGAGTGCATGAACAGGCCGAAACCCGGATCGCTCGCACCGGCGGGATCCAGCGCGCCGCGGTCGTCGAGCAGATCGAGGTCGAACAGGTACCCGAGCGAGAGCTGGTGGCCGGCCTCGAAGGCGTGGGTGTAGCGGGCCACGGCGGACAGGTCGGTCAGGGCGAAGTCGGCCGCGGTGTCCTCGAAGTAGAAGGAGCGGTAGGCGCTGGCGCTCAGCTCGAGGGCGTCATGCTCGCCGGCCACCGGGAGGCCGAACACGCCCGCGGCCAGGAAGGCCCCGGCGGCGTCGGCCTCGCTGGCCTGCTCGCGGTTCAGCGTCACGTTGCTGTCGTACTGGAACCCGGCCGAGGCGAACAGCCCCCAGCGCTTGCGGGCCGGGCTGACGTCCCCACCGCCGCGCCCCAGGCTGGCCAGGTTCGCGCGCGCCAGCTCCGCGGTCCAGTCCTCTCCCCCGCGGCCGGCCAGCGCCCGGAACTCAGCCTCGGCCTGGGCCGCCTCCCCCAGCCTGTACAGCACCAGCCCGAGGTAGTAGCCGGCCGCCGCGGCGAAGCCGCCGTCGAGCTGCTGGGCCCGCCGCAGCGGCGCCAGCGCCTCCTGCAGCCGGCCCAGCCGGTAGCGGCAGGTGCCGAGGTAGAAGTGCACCGAGGCCCGTTCGTCGAGCTCCGTCGAGGCCCGCGCGAGCTGGGACTCGGCCTCCTCCAGCCGGCCCGCCTTGACCAGCGCGAGCGCGAGGTCCAGCCGCACGCCGGCCTGGTCGGGCGCACGCTCGACCACCCGGCCGAGCAGCTCGATGGCCCGGGCCACCTCTCCGCGCGCGAGGGCCACCTGGCCCAGGTAGGCCTGGGCCTGCACGTTGTCCGGCTGCTGGGCCAGCACCGCGGAGAAGCGCGCCTCGGCCTCCTCGAGCCGGCCCTGGCTGTAGGCCACCACGCCCTTGGCGAACTCCAGCTCGGCCGGGGCCGCCGCCGCCGGGCCTGCCCAGCAGACGAGGGCGAGCAGCAGCCCTGCCCGGAGCGCGCCCACGGCGGTCCACCTCGGCATGCGGTCCCTCCCAGGCGCACCGCGGCCCGCTCAGCCCAGCCGGGCGATGAATCGGCCGAGTCGCACGATGGCCTCGTCGATCACCTCGAGCGAACAGGCGAACGAGAAACGCAGGTAGCCGGGCGCGCCGAAGGCCTCGCCCGGCACGCACGCCACCCGCTCGCGCTCGAGCAGCAACTCGGCCAGGCGCAGCGCGCTGCCCACAGCCTGGCCATCGAGCGAGCGCGCGAGCAGCCCGGACACGTCCGGGAAGGCGTAGAAGGCCCCGTCGGGCGCCTGGCAGCGCAGCCCGGGCAGGCCGGACAGCCCGGCCACGATGCGCTTGCGGCGCTCCGCGAAGGCCGCCAGCATGCCGGCCACCAGCGCAGGCGGGCTCTCGAGCGCGGTGATGGCCGCGTGCTGGACGAAGGTGGTGGCGTTCGAGGTGGACTGGTCCTGCACCTTGCGCATGGCCGCGATGACGGGCTTGGGGCCGAGCGCGTAGCCCAGGCGCCAGCCGGTCATGGAGTAGGTCTTGCTCACCCCGTGCACCACGATCACCCTGTCCTGCAGGTCGGGGTGGCGGCGCAGGATGTGGGCCGGGCGCTCGGGCCCGTAGATGAGCTGGTCGTAGATGTCGTCCGAGACGATCGTGAGATCGTTCTGCCGGGCGAGCCCGGCCACGTAATCGATGTCGTCCGCCGAGAGCACGTGGCCGCTGGGGTTGCAGGGGCTGTTGAGCACAAGCACCCGCGTGCGCTCGCCGAGCGCCGCCTCCAGGGCCGGGCGGTTGAGGCCCGCGCCCGAGGCCGGGATGGGCAGCAGCACCGGCTCGGCCCCGGCCAGCACCATCTGGGCCGGGTAGGACACCCAGTAGGGCGACTGCACCAGGCCGCGATCGCCGGGGCCGAGCAGCGATTGCATGGCGTTGAACAGGCAGTGCTTGGCTCCGCAGGAGACCACCACCTGGTCGTCCCCGTAGGCCAGCCCGAGCTCGGCCTGGACCCGCTTGCGCACGGCCGCGCGCAGCTCCGGGATGCCGGCCGAGGGGGCGTAGCCGGTGTGGCCCGCCTCCAGCGCGCGCACGCACGCCTCGCGGATGGGCGCGGGCGTGGGGAAGTCGGGCTCCCCGGCGGCCATGGGTAGCACGCGCTCGCCGGCGGCCTGGAGGGCCTTGGCCCGGGCGGTGATGGCGAGCGTCACCGAGGGCTGGATGGCCTGCACTCGCTGGGAGAGCCGCATGATTCGCACCTCACACCCTGGCTGCCGGGGGTTGACCGTTCTTGAGCTTCAACCTGGCGATCACCAGGTCGGGCACCAGGCCGTGGATGTCCCCGCCGTGGTAGGCCACCTCCTTCACCGTCTGGGAAGACACGTAGAAGTGGTCCTGGCCGGTCATCATGAAGAAGGTCTCCAGGTCGGGCGCCAGGCGGCGGTTCATGTGGGCCATCTGGAACTCGTTCTCGAAGTCCGACAGCGCCCGCAGGCCGCGGATGATCACGGTCGCCTGGCGGCGCTTGGCGTAGTCGACCAGCAGCCCGGAGAAGGCGTCCACCTCGACGCCCGACTGGCCCGCGAGCACCTCGCGCAGGATCTCCTGGCGCTCCTCCACGGTGAACATGGGGGTCTTGCGCACGTTGTGGGCCACCGCCACCACCAGGCGGGGAAAGATGCGCCGCGCCCGGTGGACGAGGTCCAGGTGGCCGTTGGTGACGGGGTCGAAGGAGCCGGGGTAGATGGCCAGTTGCGTCACGGCGTGTTCTCCAAGGGGTTGTTTCGCGAACGAAACTACGCCCCCGCCCCTCGCCTGTCAACCCATCGGCCCCGGCGGTTCGGGACCCTCGAGCAGGTGCACGGCCGTGTCGCCGTAGCGGCGGGAGCGGTCGAGGGCGAGCGGCGGCGGGGGGGAGAGCTCCAGCCCGGCCTCGGTCTCCACCACCACCCGGGCGCCGGGCGCGAGCCAGCCCGGGCGCACCAGCAGCGCGAGCGCCTCCGCGGCCAGCCCCTGGCGGTAGGGTGGATCCAGCAGCACCAGGTCGTAGCCCCCGGCGGGCGGCGCCGAGGCCAGGTGCCGGAGCGCGTCCGCGCGGACCACCTCCACCCGGTCCTCGAACCCGCAGCGGCGCGCGTTCTCCGCGATGAGCGCGAGCGCCCTGTGGTCGCGCTCGACCAGCACGGCCCGGGCCGCCCCGCGGCTCACGGCCTCGAGCCCCAGGGCCCCGGTGCCGGAGAACAGATCGAGCACCCGCGTCCCGGGGGCGCCCGGCCCGAGCAGGTCGAAGACCGCCTCCCGCACCTTGTCGGCGGTCGGCCGGATGGAGAGGTCGGGCGGGGCGGCCAGCCTCCGGCCCCGCGCGCTGCCCCCCACGATCCTCAATGCTGCCGCCCCAGGAAGTCCGCCACGCGCTGGCTGGAGCCGCGCGCGCCCAGCGCCTCGAGGTACTCCAGCCCGTCGAGGTAGGCGAGCGCCTCGAGCTTGTCGGGATCGGCCAGCCCCGTTCGGGCCAGGCGGACGTCGCCCAGGAGCGCGCGCACGCCGACCTGGGCCGGAGGGGCCTTGAGCTTGCGGCCCGCCGAGCGCCAGGCCACCCCGCAGGGCGCCAGGCGCTCCGTGACCCCGGCGGCCAGGTACCAGGCCTCGTCCCCGAGCTCGTCCGGTCCGGGCAGCAGCACCAGGTCGGGCGACAGCCCCGCGGCCCGCAGCGCCTGGTGCTGCCGGACCACGTGCTCGACGCGCGCCTCGCGCGTGCCGCCCTCGGCCGGGAGGCGGGCCGACCAGCCCAGCTCCAGATCCAGCGCCGGCTCGAGCAGCCTGGCGGCCAGCGCCGGCCGCTCGGGCTCCGGGCAGGCGCCGAGGTCCACCCCGAAGGAGGTGAAGCCCGCGCCCAGGCAGGCGGCCAGGTGGGCCTGGACCGAGTCCGCCTGGGGGCTCCCGGCTCCCTCGACGGGCGGAGCCTCCACGTGCAGGCACAAGGGCGGCGGGTCGTCCAGGTCCGCCAGCCCGTCCAGCACCGCCTGGAGCAGCGCGCCGGGCCGGGCCTGGTGGCGCCAGTCGGTCGCGGCCTGCGCGTCGCTGCCCAGGCACAGGCCCAGCGCGGCGCGCGCGTGGGCCGCGGCGCGCAGCAGCCCGGCCACGGCGGCGGGCGCCTCCACGCGCGGCAGCCACAGGCTGGTCAGGCCGTCGGCCAGGGCGTCCAGCAGGTGGCGGCCATTGAACAGAGGGACCCGGCTGCCAGCCCCCAGGGGATGCATGGCGTTGGTCGGACGGAGCGACAGGAGCTGCTCGTCCCAGGGCATGGCAGGACGCCTCCCCGCGGATCGACCCCGCGCCCGCGGACGCGCTCAGTTGTCGCAGAGATCGCCGAGGCCGTCGCCGTCCGAGTCGAGCTGATCGGGGTTGGCCACGTCCGGGCAGTTGTCGCAGGCGTCGCCACGGCCGTCCCGATCCGTGTCGAGCTGCTTGTCGCCTTCCTCGGGGTTGTTGGACACGTCCGGGCAGTTGTCGTCACATTTCTTCGTCTGGTTCGTGCGACAGGGCAGGTCGCCGACCACGCCGCTCTCGCTGCCATCCTGGTTGACGCTGTCGCCGTCCCGGTCCGCGTCGCAGGCGTCGCCCTTGTCGTCGTTGTCCATGTCGCCCTGATCTTCGTTGGCCACGGCCGGGCAGTTGTCGCTGCCCGTGCAGGTCGCGGACACCTGGCCTGGATCGCACGACCCGTCGCCGTCGTCATCCGGATCGCACCCCTCGCCCAGGCCGTCCAGGTCGAGGTCCTTGTTGGACTGGCTGAAGACGTCCGGGCACAGGTCGCAGGGATCGCCGAAGCGATCGCCGTCGCGGTTGGCCTGGTCGGCGTTGGCCAGCGCCGGGCAGCTGTCGCACTCGTCGCCCACCTGGTCCCCGTCCATGTCGAGCTGGTAGATGACCTGCCAGCGGTCCTCGTCGACCTGGCGCATAATGGGCTCGAAGAAGCAGAAGCCGTCCCTGCGCTCGTCCGCGGAGCACTTCCACCCGCCCGAGCAGGCCGGCATGGGCAGGGTGGCCGAGGCCAGGGCCTGCTCGCACTCGCCGCCCTCGAAGCTGCACGGCACCGCGTACGACAGCGGGCGACACACCACGCAGCCGTTGGCGTCGAGGTCCAGCCCCAGCCCCATGGCCACGCCCCAGCTCTGGTACTCGCCGGAGCCGAGGTAGCAGTTCGGCGGCATGCCGGCCTCCAGGCAGGCCTGGCAGGAGTCCTGCTCCTCGGTGATGTCCTGGCAGAGGTCGTCGCTGTACGCGTCCTCCTTGCGATCCGCCGGGGCCTGGCAGCAGGCATCCCTGGCGAAGCAGGCGAAGAAGTGCATCAGGCTGAAGTTCGGCTGGCCCAGGCAGTTGTCGTTGCACTTGCCGATGATCTCTTCCTGCACCTCCTCGGCGTCGGTGTCCGGGTTGGGGAAGGCGTGCACGCCGCAGACGCGCGCGAACCCGTTGCCGTCCTGGAAGTGATCGTCGGGCACGCCGTCGAGGTCGTCATCCCGGTAGCAGGTCCCGTACTTGGTCTCGTAGTTCGTGCGGTGAATGACCTGGACCTTCTTAACGCACACCAGGCCTTCCTCGCAGTCGGAGTCCGTCAGGCACTCCTCTCCCTGCCCGAGGCGGCAGCCCCACAGGCTCGTTCCGAGGAGCAGCGTCGAGAGGATCGTCAGGGTCAGGGTCCGCAGGAGCTGGCCGTTCACGCGAGCCTCCTTCGAAGCCAGGGCCGCCGGTCGGCCGCAGGCCGGGGAAAAACAGGATAGGCATATAGAATGAACCCGGCGGGCCTGTCAAGACCCATGTGCGCGCAAACCCCCTGGAACTCGAACAGTTTTTGCTTGACTTGCTCCGGGGTGGATATTATTCGTTGTGCCTCGGAAGGCCTCCCTGGGGCCTCCCCTGCAAAGGGGAGACACACGGCAGCCCTCGGGAGCACGGGAGGAATGATGAACCTGGCCCGCCTGCAGCACCTTCGAACCGCAAGCATGATCGTCCTGCTGGCCACCGTCACCACCGCCCTCCCGGCCGTGGCCAACGTGGTGGACGACGAGAACGAAGTGTACTTCATCCGCCCGTTGATCACCGAACCGGCTTGGACGCGCACGGGCGTCTACTTCAACACCGTGCTCTTCGATCTGCCCAACGCTCCGTCGCGGCCGAGCGCGCAGGTCGGCTTCGTGTTCACCCCGGGCATCACCTGGTCGGTGCTCGATCTGCTGGAGCTCAACGTGGGCTTCCCGCTGGTGCTCAACCCGGACGAGACCGGCGATCGGGAGCTCGACGCGGCCGATCGCAACCCGAGCCTCAAGGACTCGCCCGCCTGGGACGGCACGCCGGACTTCGACATGCCCGGCCTGTTCCTGGGGCTGAAGGCCAACGTGTTCGGCAACCCCCGCAAGGACCCCTTCATCTTGGCGGTCGGCGTGGACGTGAGCCTGCCCTTCACCGAGAAGTGGGCCACCAACTTCATGCCGCCCAAGAACATGCCCGGCCGCTCGAACGGCTACCGCATCAACCCCTACGTGGCGCTCGGCTACAACGTCGGCCGCTTCTCCCCGCAGCTCCAGCTCGGCGCGGCGCTCACGCTGAACGAGCAGACCTTCGACGTCACCCAGGCGCTGCCCGCGGCGGGAACCGAACTGCCCGAGGAGAGCCAGGCCGCCTTCTTCTTCAACCTGGCGCTGCCCTACGCGTTCGTCTACGAGCGCACGGCGCTGATGGTCGAGCTGAACGGCGTGTTCGGCCCGGAGGGCTCCCAGCTCTTCGTCACCCCGGCCGTCGGCTTCATGCCCCGGGGCAGCTCGGCCCTGCTGAGCTTCGCCTGCATGATCCCCGTGGCGGACGAGGACTTCCGCGGCCTCGAGGGCTTCCGCTTCCTGGTGAACTTCTCCTACGGCCTGGACATGCTGAGCATCCCGGCCATCGGCGGGGAGGACGAGGAGAGCTCGGAGGACAAGCCGCCGGCGAGCTGAGGACGCGCCCGGTCCGGGGCGCTCCCCTGCCGGAGGGCGCCAGGCCGAGCCTCCGGTCGGCCATCGCCTGAAGCCGTCGGGGGGCGGCCACGGAGGTCTCGTATTGGCGGGCAAGGTGTTCATCGAGGATCTGCGTAAACGCCTCGAGCAGGCCCGGCGGGCAGGCAGCCGGCCGGGCGCGACCGTCCAGGCCGTGGGCAACTTCCTGGTGCAGTCCAAGCAGACTCCGCTCAACAAGAACGGCAAGCCGTACATGGCGCTGGTGCTCACCGACCGCACCGGCTCCGCCGAGGGCCGCATCTGGGACAACCTGGACAAGCTGCCCCCGTTCGAGGCGGGCGATTTCGTCGAGGTGAAGGGCGACGCGGTCGAGTACCAGGGGCGCATGCAGCTCAAGGTGCACACGGTCGAGCGCCTGGCACCGGAGAAGATCGATCCGGACGAGTTCCTGCCGACCACCACCCGGGACCGGCCCGAGATGCTCGGCCGGCTGCAGGAGCTCCTGGCCAGCATCGCGGACGCGCCCCTGCGGGGCTTGCTCCTCGCGCGCCTGCAGGACCCCGACTTCCGCGCCAGGCTGAGCCGGGCGCCGGCGGCCAAGAGCATCCACCACGCCTACGTCGGCGGGCTCCTGGAGCACACCCTGTCCGTGACGGAGCTGGCCGAACGGGTGGCCGCCCTGTACCCCGACCTCGACCGGGATCTCCTGCTGGCCGGCGCCTTCGCGCATGACCTCGGCAAGCTGGAGGAGCTGGGAGCGGGCCAGGGCTTCGACTACACCGACGAGGGGCGGCTGGTGGGTCACCTGGTGCTGGGCGCCATGAGCCTGCGCACCTGGGCGGCGGCCCAGCCCGATCTGTCCCCGGAGGTCCTGCTGAAGCTGGAGCACATCGTGCTGTCCCACCACGGAGAGAAGGAGTACGGCTCTCCGGTGCTGCCGCTGTTCACCGAGGCGCTGATCATCCACCACCTCGACCTGCTGGACTCGAAGGTCCAGTCCTTCCGCGAGGTGGCCCAGCGGGAGCGCGGCCAGCGCTGGTCCTCCTTCCAGCGCCAGCTCGACCGCTACCTCCTGCTGGGCGGCGCCGGAGAGGCCGCGCCCGGCGAGGCAGCGCCCGAGCTTGCCGCCGCTCCCGACCCAGAGCCCCGGGAGGCGCGCGGCGCCCGCCCCGAGCGGGACAAGCCCCTGACCCACAGGCTGCCACTGGAGTCCGCGGTGGCGACCCAGCCCGCGTTGCCCCTGGGCGGTGAGCGCGATCGCGGCAAGCAGGGGTGAGCCCGTGAAGTTCGGGGAGAAACTCATCCAGGCCCGGCTGATCGACGCCGCCCAGCTCGACGCCGCGCTGCGCCACCAGAACGAGACCGGGCAGCGCATCGGCGAGGCCCTGCTGGAGCTGGGCTACATATCCGAGGAGGTCCTGCTCAAGTACCTGGCCGCGGAGTTCAGCACCCGCTTCGTGTCCACCGCCAAGCTGGCCAGGCTGAGCCCGCCCGCGAGCCTGCTGGAGAAGGTGCCCGCCAGGTTCGCCGAGGAGCACCTGCTGTTCCCGGTCCAGCACGACCCGGCCCGGGGCATGCTGGGCGTGGTGAGCTGCGAGCCCCAGGACCAGCGCGCGCTCGACGAGCTGCGCACCCTGACCCAGTCGCAGAAGCTGCAGGTGTTCGTGGCCCTGCGCGAGGCCATCCAGGCGGCCATCCGCAAGCACTACAAGGGCGACCTGCAGGCCTTCACCAAGCTCGAACAGCCCGCCCGGCCCGCCGCCGCGCCCGGGCCGATCTCGCTCGACGACACCCAGGTCGGCGAGGACACGCTGACCGTCGAGACCGAGGCCAAGCCCAAGGCCAGCGGACCGGCCGTGCAGCGGAGCGCCAAGGCGCCCGCCGAGGGGGCCTCCTGGACCCGGCAGATCGAGGCCGTGCGGGACAGCTCGCTCGTCTCGGACAACGACTTCATCGAGACGCTGAACATCCTGGTCGGCCTGGTGGAGGTGCAGCGCGCCTCCCTGCAGGGGCACTCGGCCCGGGTGGCCAGGACGGTCAAGGGGCTGTCGGAGCGGCTGGGCCTGACGGAGCGGGAGCGCAACCACAACATCATCGCCGCCTACCTGCACGATCTGGGCAAGCGCTCGAGCCTCCACCTGACCGTGCTGAGCATCGCCGCCAAGCCCGAGCACCGCGAGCGCGCCCAGCGCTACCACCTGACCCCCGCGCGCCTGTTCGACAGCGTCCACCTGCCCCCGCAGGTGAACCAGATCCTCACCCACGTGTACGAGTGCTACGACGGCACCGGGCTGCCCGAGCAGCTCCAGGCCGACGGAATACCGCTGGGCTCCCAGCTCATCGCCGTGGCCGACGCCTTTGAGGATCTGACGCAGAACCCGTCCAACCACCTCGGCCGGCAGCTCCAGCCGGAGCAGGCCCTGGCCGAGCTGCGCGCGGCCTCCGGACGCCAGCTCTCGCCGCGCGTCGTGTCCGCCATCGAGGAGCTCGTGCGCGCCGAGGCGAGCACGGCCCAGCTCACGGCGGGCAGCCCGCTCGTCCTGCTGGCCGATCGGGACGCGGCCTCGACCTCGGTCCTGGAGCTCAAGCTGGTCAAGAACGGCTTCCGGGTGCGGGTGGCCCGCGACAGCCACGCGGCCGAGGACATCCTGCAGGCGGAGTCGCCGGCGGCCTGCATCGTGGATCTGCAGCTCGAGCCCGAGGACGGCTTCCACGTCCTCTCGCTGGCCCAGAAGCTGCACCCGGACTCCCCCGCCTTCCTGACCGCCTCCAACCCGCAGCCCGAGGTGGTGACCCGCGCCTTCAAGAGCGGCGCTGTGGACTTCCTGACCAAGCCCTACCTGCCCGACGTGCTGCTGGCCAAGCTGCAGAAGGAGCTGGCCGGCAAGCCGGCGCCCGCGGCCACCACGGCGCAGGACATGCTCGAGCCGATCATCCTCGGGCCGCCCCCCGCGGCCGGCGCCGGAGAGCCCGAGCTGGAGGTCGAGGTGGACGTCTCCCCATCCGAGGGGGAGGAGATCTCGACCGGCGTGACCATCGAGCTGGAGGACGCCGGCGGGACCCGCGACCCGCTGGACGGCGAGCTGGGCGAGGCGACGCCCGGGCCCGCCCGCAAGACGCCCCCGCCCGTGGGGGGGCCCGATCTGACCGCGCCCTTCGGCGAGGTGTCCAGCGCGGGCATCCCCGGGCCGCCGCAGGGCACCATGGCAGGGGTGGTGACCACCTCGGTGCGCATCCTGTCCGGGACGCTCGAGGGCAAGCGGGCGCTGGCGCTCATCAAGGCCCTGTCGGGCAAGCGCAAGACCGGGGTGCTGTCGCTGCGCCAGGGCGAGAAGAAGGGCACCATCTTCTTCGAGAAGGGCCACATCTTCCAGGCCATCCTGGGCGAGGTGCAGGCCGAGGAGGCCTTCCTCGAGCTGGCCGCCTGGCAGGACTGCCTCTACAAGTTCGATCCCTCGCAGACCATCCCCACCCGCACCATCAAGACCCAGACGGGCAAGCTCATCCAGATCGCCACGCTGTCCGAGTGAGGTCCGCCTCAGCGCCCGTCCAGGCAGCAGCGGACGCCCGTGCCCCAGCTGACGGTGGTGGGCCAGTCGCAGAAACCCCGGTCCATGGGGTACTGGCAGCCGTGGCGCTCGGCGATCTCGTCGGCGTGGGCGGGGTTGTCCTGGTCGCAGAGCACCCACTGGCCCGAGTCCGGATCGACCAGCTCGCACCAGTAGGAGCCACCCTGGATGCTCCTCCGGCCGTCCCCGGTGTCGCACTCGTCCCCGATCCACTCCCACAGGCTGCCGCTCATGTCGTACGCGCCTTGCTCGGTCACGCACTCCGGCAGGGAGCCGCCGGGCCGCGTCTCGCCGAAGCCGGCGCTGAAGGTGTTGCAGGCGCCTGGGCTATAGGCCTGGCCGTAGGGGAAGTTCCAGTACAGGCTCCCCCCGCAGGCCTGGGACCACTCGGTCTTGGTGCACAGCCGCTTGCCCGTGTCCTCGCAGGCCCGCTTGGCCTGGTGCCAGGTCAGCGCGCGCGACGGCCGGAGCCCGGGCAGCGAGCAAGCGTACAGCCTGCGCTCGGTGGCCACGTCCCCGTCCGGCCAGTCGGCCGGGTAGTCGTCCCAGTCCTCGCCGTAACGGGTCCCGGTGCAGTCGGGGTTCGCGAACAGGACGGTCTCGTAGGCGTCGATGTAGCTGCCCAGGAAGGGCTGATGCACCACGCACCCGCCCGGTTCGTCGACCAGGCCGTTGCAGTTGTTGTCCAGGCCGTCGCCCGCCAGGGCGCCCGTCTCGCAGGTCGGGACCGCCGGGGCGTCCTCGTCGGTCGCCCCGTCGCAGTCGTCGTCGAGCCCGTCGCAGCTCTCGGGCGTGGCCTGGCTGGCGCTGCCGCCCGGGTCGGTGGAGCAGTGCGTACCCCCGGGCCCGGCGCACTCGAGCACGCCCGCGCCGCACTCCCCCACCCCGTCGCAGGCCTCGCCCAGGAAGAAGCCCTCGTCGAGCTGGCCGTCGCAGTCCTCGTCCTGCCCGCCGCAGCTCTCGGCGGCGGGCTCGCGGGCGTCGCAGGCCCACGCCCCGGCGGAGCAGCGCTCCAGCCCCGGGCAGGTGCCGAACTGGTTCTGCCGCTGGCAGGCGCGCTCCGCGAGGTCCTCGTCGGTGGCGCCGTCGCAGTCGTCGTCCACCCGGTTGCAGTCCTCGACCCCGCCGTTCGAGGGCTGGCACTGCTCCGGCTGGCAGCGGCCGCGCACGGAGCACTCGTAGCCGGCCCCGCACTCGTTGTCGAAGGTGCAGTCGTAGACGCAGGTGTGGCTGACGATCAGGCAGTAGCGCCCGGACGGACAGTCCCCGTCCACCCGGCAGCCCGGCTCCCCTGGGGACGAGGAGCAGGCAGCCAGGCCAGCGCACAGGCACAGGAGCAGGGCCTTCCCTGGAGCGCGCATCATCCAGGGCATTCTAGCACATCCGGCCGCTCAGCCCCGCACGCGGAACCGGGCGCCCAGGGAGCGCGCCAGGGCCGCGCTGGCCTCGAGGTCCACGCCCGTGCAGCGCACCACCGAGGCGGTCACCTCCGGCAACAGCTCGGCCGCCCGGCGAATGAAGGCGCACACCGCCGGGAAGGCGGCCGGCCCGTACACCGACGGGCACAGCCGGGCGTGGCTGGTCGCGTCGGGCGCGTTCAGGCTGACGCTCAGCGCGTCGGCGGAGCCGAGCAGCTCCGGGACCACGTCCCGGCCGTGCACCAGGCTGGCCAGGCCGTCGGTGTTCACCCGCACCCGGAGCCCTCGCCCACGCAGCCAGCGCCCCAGCTCGCGCACGGCCTCCAGCCGGAGCAGCGGTTCGCCCAGCCCGCAGAAGACCACCTCCGCGACCGGCCCCCTGGCCAGCTCCGCCTCGACCGCCGCGCGCACCTCGTCGGGCGCCGGCTCCCGGCGGAGCCCCAGCGGAATGTCGCCCAGGCTGGCGCCGCCCCGCTTCAGGCAGAAGCGGCAGGCCAGCGTGCAGCGGTTGGTCAGGTTCAGGTACAGCCCGTCGCCCAGCCGGTAGGCCACCCGCCCGTCGAGCCGGGCCCGTCCGTCCAGCCGGAACAGGCGCCGGGTGTTCTCGGCCGTGCGCTGGACGACCTCCTCGAGCGGGAGCGCGCGCAGGCGGGCCAGGGCCCGGGCGGTCTCCACCACCAGGGCCGGCTCGCAGCGCCGCCCGCGGTGGGGCACGGGCGCCAGGTAGGGGCTGTCGGTCTCGAGCAGCAGCCGCTCGAGGGGCAGGGTCGCCGCCGTGCGCTGCAGCTCGTGAGCCCGGGGGAAGGTCAGGATGCCGGTCAGGCCGAAGAAGAAGCCCAGCGCCAGACCCGCGCGCTCGAGCGCCGGCTGGCCGCCGAAGCAGTGGATCACCCCGCCCACCTCGGCCGCGCCCTCCTCCTCCAGGATGCCCGCGGCCTCGGCCTCGGCCTCTCGCACGTGGATGACCAGCGGCTTCCCCACCCGCCGGGCCAGGCGCACGAAGCGCCGGAACAGCTCGCGCTGCAGCTCCCGGGGGGCGTGGTCGTAGTGGTGGTCCAGGCCCACCTCGCCGATGGCCACCACCTGGGGGTGCAGGGCCAGGGAGTGCATGCGCTCCAGGCAGGTCTCCGCGCGCGCCTCCCAGGCCGCCCGCAGGGCCGCGGGCACGGGCGCCCCGGCGTCCTCGCCCCAGGCGAGCCCCAGGGCGGCGTCGTGGGGGTGGACCCCGGCCGTGGCGGACAGTCGCTCGTCCCGGGCCGCCAGCGCCACGGCCTGGTGCGCGCCCTCGCTGCCCTGGCCGGCGCCGATGGCCACGATGTGCGTGAGGCCGGCCTCCCAGGCGCGCTCGAGCACCGCCGGCAGGTCCGCCTGGAAGGACTCGAAGTCCAGGTGGGCGTGGCTGTCGATCAGCCCGGCCCCGGGTGCGGGGCTCATGGTCCCGGCTCGCGCAGCAGGGCCACGGCCTGGGCCGCCACCTCGGCCAGTTCGGGATCGGCGCCGTCGCGCGCGGCCCGCTCGAGCGAGGGCAGCGCGCGTGCATCGCCCAGCAGGCCCAGCCCGCGCGCGGCGTCCAGGCGGTGGGGGTGGCGCGGATCGGCCAGGGTGGTCTGCAGGCGCTCGAGCGCCCCGGGCAGCCTCAGCCGGCCGCTGAGCTCGAGCGCGAAGCCGCGCTCCTCGGGCCGGCGCGACTCCAGGCAGCGCGCCAGGTGCTCCGCGCCCTCGGGCGCGCCCAGTCGCTGCAGGGCGGCGGCCGCCTGCAGGCGCTCGAGCGGGTGGATGAACCTCCGGCGGAAGAACTGCAGCAGCGGCTCGCGAGCCTCCGGCGCGCCGAGCTCGGTCAGCGCGTCCAGCGCCATGAAGCACAGGTCGGGCTTCGACAGGCCCCACAGCAGGGCCGCCAGCCCCCGGGCGTCGCCCCGCCAGGCCAGGGCCGCGCCCGCCCGGAAGGCCACCACCGGATCGGTGTCAGCCGCCAGCGGGTGCAGCTCGGCCGTCGGGCGCGGGGGCTCGAGCTCCAGCCACGCGTCGATGGCCTCGCCCCGCAGCACGGGGTCCGGATCGGCCAGGCGCGCCAGCACGGTGGAGGGGTCCATCCAGGGGCCCCTAGTGGACCGACTCGCCGGGCGGCAGCTCGCCGTGGAACTCGGCGATCACCACGTGCTCCCCGCCCGGACCGGCCGCCAGCACCATGGCCCGCGACTCCAGGCCCATCAGCTTGGCCGGCTTGAGGTTGGCGACCACCATGATGCGCTTGCCCACCAGGCTCTCCGGGGCGTAGGCCTTGCCGATGCCGGCCACGACCTGGCGGGGCTCGGCCTCGCCGAGGTCCACCATCAGCTTCAGCAGCTTGTCGCTCTTGGGCACGCGCTCGGCGGAGCGCACCATCCCCACGCGCAGGTCCACCTTGCGGAAGTCCTCGATGGAGAGGAATACCGGCCCCGTAGTCCCCGGACCTCCAGGGGCTGGCGCGGCGGGCGCGGGCGCTGCCGGGGCGGGCGCCGCGGGTGGAGCCAGGGCAGGGGCAGCCGCCGGGGCGGCGGGCTGGGCGGGGGTGTCGGATCTGGGCTTGTCATCGCTCATGGGATCTCCTCCGGGCTGGAAACGCGCGGCGATCTCGGCCGCCCGCTCGGGCTCGATGCGCGGGAACAGGGGCGCGCCCTTCCGCACCCGCGTGCCGGCCGGCAGGCCGCCCCAGGCCGCCACCCGCTCACGGCGCAGCGCCTCGTCCCCGGAACCCAGGCCGAGCTGCTCGAGGATGCCCCGGGCGGCCCCGGGCATGAACGGTCCATTCAGCACGCCCGTGAAGCGCAGCGCCTCGAGCATGTGGTAGACGACCGTGTGCAACCGCTCGCGCTCCCCGTTCTTGTGGAGCGTCCACGGCCCGGCCTCGTCGATGTAGCGGTTGGCCGACCGCACCAGCTCCCAGATGGAGCCGAGCGCCTTGTGGAAGGCGAGCGCCTCCAGGTGCGCGGCCGACTCCTGCGCGGCGCGCAGCGCCGTCTCCACCAGCGTCTGCTCCAGCCCGCCCGGGGCCCCGGACGGCGGCACCAGGCCGTCGGTGTACTTCTCGCACATGGTCACCGCGCGGCGCAGCAGGTTGCCGAGATCGTTGGCCAGCTCGGCGTTCAGCCGGCCGGTGATGGCCTGGTGGCTGAAGTCGCCGTCCAGGCCGAAGGGCACGTCCCGCAGCAGGAAGTAGCGCACCGCGTCCGCGCCGTAGGCGTCCAGCAACGCGTTCGGCTCCACCACGTTGCGCAGGCTCTTGGACATCTTCTCGCCGCCCACCGTCCAGAAGCCATGGGCGAACACCTGGCGCGGCAGCGGCAGCCCGGCGCTCAGGAGGAAGGTGGGCCAGTAGACGGCGTGGAAGCGCAGGATGTCCTTGCCGATCAGGTGCACGGCCGGCCAGTAGCGCTGGAACGGCTCCCCGCCGCCCGGGCTGCCGTCCCAGCCCAGGGCCGAGATGTAGTTGGACAGGGCGTCGAACCACACGTAGATCACGTGGGCCGGATCCCCGGGCACCGGGATACCCCAGCGGAAGGAGGTGCGCGAGACGCTGAGATCGCGCAGCCCCTCCCTGACGAAGCTGACGATCTCGTTGCGGCGGATCTCCGGCTGGATGAACTCAGGGTGCGCGGCGATGTGCTCGAGCAGCGGCTGCTGGTACTTGGACATGCGGAAGAAGTAGCTCTTCTCCAGCATGCGCTCGAGCGGCTTCTTGTGGTACGGGCACAGGCCGTCCGGGACCTGGGTCTCGGTGTAGTACTCCTCGCAGCCGGTGCAGTACAGCCCCTCGTACGATCCGAGGTAGATGTCGCCCTGGGCCCGCACCCGCTCGAACAGGAGCTGCACCATGCGCATGTGGCGCGGCTCGGTGGTGCGGATGAAGTCGTCGTTGCTCATGCCGAAGCGCCGCCACAGCGCGCGGAAGCGCTCCACCACCCGGTCGGCGAGCTGGATGGGCTCCAGGCCCTGGACGTGGGCGGCCTTGTCGATCTTCTGCCCGTGCTCGTCGGTCCCGGTCAGGAAGCGCACGTCCTCGCCCAGCGCGCGGTGGTGCCGGGCCAGGCAGTCGGCCGCGATGGTGGTGTAGGCGTGGCCGATGTGCGGCACGTCGTTGACGTAGTAGATCGGGGTCGTCACGTAGAAGGTCTTGGGCATGGGTCGCTGGCCTCGCTGAGGTTCAGCCGGCCGCGGGCGTGGGCCCCGGGCCCGGGCTGGGGTTCGCCGGGCTGGAGGCGCCGGGTGCGCCGCCGCCCGGGTGCCGGCGACGGCGGCGACGGCGGCTGCGGCGCGCCGCACCCTCGCCCGGACCGGCCGGGGAGGCGCCCTCGGCCGCTGGCTGGGGTCGAGCATCCCGAGGTTGGCCGTCCGGAGGTTGGCCCTCCCTCGACCGCTCTTCCCTGCGCGGACCATCCCGGCGTGGCTCGTCCCGGCGTGGCGCGTCCCGGCGCGGCTCGGCCGGGGCCTGCCCACCGCCCGCCTCGCCCGCCTGCGCGGGCCGCGCACCGTGCCGGCGGCGACGGCGGCGGCGGCCGCGACGCTCTCCGGCCTCGTCCGTCCGCTCGGCAGGCTCGCCCCGGCCGCCAGGCGCGGCCGGCGGCTTCGGGGACTGGGCCGTGGGCGCGGTCTGGGCCTGGACGTCCTCGTCCGGCGGGAGTGCCTGGGCGGGGGGCTCCTCGGCCTCGGGGGACAGCCCGGGGGTGCCGCTGCGGGCCTCCTGGAGGCGCTCCCGGACCCGGCTGACGATGGAGCCCGTGGGCCGCGGCCGACCGCCGCGCGGCTCCGCCTGGCGGGGGACCGCCTTGCCCGAGCGGATCTCCTCGATGGTGAAGGTCTCGATGCCGTCGTCGAGCAGCACCCGCGCCTTGCCGCCCAGCACGTCGGCCTCCAGGACCTTGCCCGGACCGCGGGGGGTCTCGATGGTCTTACCCACCTTGGGGAAGCCCTGCCGCAGCTCCTTGTAGACGGCGTCCTCGTAGACCAGGCAGCACATCAGGCGCCCGCACACCCCCGAGACCTTCTGCGGGTTGAGCGCCAGCCCCTGATTCTTGGCCATCTTGATCGACACGGGCACGAAGCGGCGCAGGTAGCGCGCGCAGCACAGCGGCTGGCCGCAAATGCCGCAGCCGGTCAGCAGGCGGGCCTCGTCACGCACCCCGATCTGGCGCATCTCGATGCGCACGTGCAGCTGCTGCGCGAGATCGCGCACCAGGGTGCGGAAGTCCACCCGGCCGTCGGCGGTGAAGAAGAAGACGGCCTTGTTGCCGCCGTGCAGGTAGGCCACCCGCACCAGTTTCATCGCCAGGCCGCGCTCGGCGATGCACCGGTTGCAGAGGTGGATGGCCTCCTCCTCCCGCTTGCGGTTGCGCAGCAGCAGGAGATCCTGGCCGCTCACCGGCCGCACCACCCGGCGCAGGTACCTGCGCCCGGTGTTCTGGGTCCGGTAGACCACCCGGCCCAGGTTGAGATCGCGCTCGTTGTCCACCACCACCATGTCGCCCTGGCGCAGGTTCAGATCGCGGGGATCGAAGTCCAGCACCTCGCCGTCCGCCAGGCGCACGCCCACCATCCACTCGGGCGCCGTACCGTCGTGCCGGGGCTCCGGCCGGGCGTCCGGCCTGGGCGGCGGCGGCGCCACCTCGGCGGGCTCGTCGTCCAGGGCGGCCAGGCCGGGGTCGAGCGGCTCGTCCTCGGCGCGCGGGTCCTCGGCGGGCCCGCCCTGGGCGTGCTCGTCCTCGGCCCGATCCGCCAGCGCCTGGTCGTCGGCGCGGGTAGGGGTCGCCTCGCCGGCGTCCGCGCCGTCCACCCGGGCCGCGTCTTCCACGCCGGCCTGGTCCTTGGGCTCCTCGGGTTTGCTCACGCTGACACCATCCTCATCGCCAGGAGCAGCGACTCCATCGCCATCCGCGGGTTGGCGTTGCTCTTGAGGGAGGCGCGCACCTCCCGAATGCGGTCCAGCCAGCCGAGCAGGCGCGCCGGGTCCACGCGAGCCGCCGCGCGCCCGAGCTCTTCGGCCCGGTCCTGGTTCACCCACTGGCCCGGGTTCACCCCCAGGCCACACAGCATCACGTCGCGCAGCCACAGCTCGAGCAGCCCCAGGCTGGTCTCCAGCCGCTCGCGGGCCTCGCGCCCCTCGCCGATCGCGCCGGCCACCTCCAGGGCGTCGGCCAGATCGCCCTCCAGCGCCTGGCCCAGGCCCTGGACGAGCTGATCGCGCTCCTCCAGGTACCCCTCCTCGGCCAGGGCCAGGGCCTGGCCCAGCGAGCCCTGGGCCATGGCGGCCACCACCCGGGCGCGCTCCAGCGGCAACTCGCGCGCCTGGTGCAGGTGCTGGGCGAGCAGCTCGCGCGGCAGCGGCCCGAAGGCGAGCGCCTGGCAGCGCGAGCGGATGGTGGGCAGCAGCGCCTCCGGCTGCGCGCTGACGAGCACGATCAGCGTGTCGGCGCTGGGCTCCTCGAGGGTCTTGAGGAAGCGGTTCTGGCAGTGCAGGTTCATGCGCTCGGCGTCCACCACCACCAGCACCTTGGTCCGGCCGGCGTAGGGCGCGTGGCGGAAGAAGCCGGACTGCTCGTCGAGCTGCTCGATCTTGATCTGGCTCGAGGGGGCGGTCTTGCCGGCCTCCACCAGGCCGCGCCGCACCTGCTCCGCCTCGCACGCCAGCAGGCGCACGTCGGGGTGCACCCCCCGGGCGATCTTGCCGCAGGGATCACACGCGCCGCAGGGCCGCGGCTCGGGCCCGGCGCAGTTGAGCGCCGTGGCGAAGGCCAGGGCCACCCGCTCCTTGCCCACCCCGGCCGGGCCGTGGAACAGGTAGGCGTGGGCCACCCGTCCCGTCTGTCGGGCGCGCTCGAGCTGGGCGATGGGCCGGGTGTGGCCCAGGATGTGTTCGTACGCCATCGGGGTACACCACCGCGAGCGGCATTTTGCGCGACAGCACCCCGATTGTCAAAGAGAAACATTCCCCTCGCGACGGTTGCATCGCTCGGCCGCGGACGGGTATCCTGCCACCGTGGCCCGATCGACCAGAGCTCCCGGTCAGGACCGGCGCAGGGGCGAGTACGTGAGGCCCGCGCTGCGCACGTGCGCGGCGCGCAGCCTGGCGCCGGCCCGGGCGGCGGCGCTGCGCGAGCTGGCCGTGGCCCACCTGGCGGGGCGCAACCCGCAGGCGGCCGAGGGCGTGCTGCGCCAGGCCCTGGCGCTGGACGCCGCCTCGCCCGAGGCCCGGCTGGCCCTGGCCCGCGGCCTGTACCACCTGGGGGACTTCCAGGGCGCCCTGGCCTGGCTGGCGCCGCTGCGGGAGCTGGTGCCCGCCGCGCTGCTCGAGGGCCGGGTGCACGCGGACCGGCGCGCCTACCCCGAGGCGGTCGAGGCCTTCAGCCGCACCCTGGCTCGGTCGCCCGGGCAGCCCGAGGCGCTGCTCCGGCGCGCGTCGGCCCTGCTGGCCGCCGGCGAACCCTTGCGGGCCCTCGAAGATCTGGATCGGCTGCTCGCCGCGCAGCCGGACCAGGAGATCGCCCGGCTGCTGCGCGCTGCGGCGCGCCTCGAGGCCGGCTTGCCCGGCCCGGCCCTCGAGGATCTCGGCTGCCTGCCGGCCGATCGGGAGGGTCCAGCCTGGCTGTTGCTGCGGGTGCAGGCCCTGGCGCAGAGCGGCGCGCCCGAGGAGGAGGTGGAGCGCACCCTGGCGCAAGGGGTCGCCCGCCAGCCCGGGGACGCCGGGCTGCGGCTGGCGCTGGCGCGCCGGCTGGCCAGCCGTGCCTCCTCCGACCCCGCGGCGCTGGCTCGGGCCCGCGAGCTGCTCGAGCCGCTGGCGGGCGCAGTCGCGGACCCGCCGCCCCCCGACGCGCTCCGGGCCCAGGCCCAGTTCCTGCTGGCCGGGCTGGCGGGCGGGCTGGACGAGGGCCCCGAGGGCGCCGAGGCCCACTTCCAGCAGGGCCTGGCGCTCGCCCCGGACGACGCGGAGGGCCTGACCGGCCTGGGGTGGCTGCTGCTCGAGCACGGACGGGTGCCGCGCGCGCTGCCGTGGCTGGTGCGGGCCGCGCTGCTCGCCCCCGAGCGCCCGCGCACCCTGGAGGCCCTGGCCCGCGCTCTGGCAGCCGTGCCGGACGACGAGGCCGCCGCGCGCTGGCTGGGGCTGCTGGTCGCGGGCCTGCCGCAGCGGGCGCCCCGCCTGCTGGCGCAGCTCCTGCGTCAGGTCCAGGAGGCCGGCCGGGACGAGGCCAACCGCGACGTGGAGCGCGAGGCCCACCGGATGAAGAACCGCATCGCCGTCCTGGCGGCCCGGACCGCCCCGACCCGCTCTGCGGTCGGGGCAGCCCGGGCGGGCCCTGCCGACGGGGCCGCCCCGGAGGCCGGGGCGGACGATCTGGGCGCCCGGTTGCAACAGCTCTTCGACGAGTGGGTGCGCTTCCTGGAGACCATCCGCGATCGGCCCCGGGCGCCCAGCCTGCTGTCCCCGGCCCGGCTGGTGCGCCTGGCCCTGGAGCGCGTGGGCGCGCCGCCGGGGCGGGTCGAGGTGAACCTGCCCGCGCGCCTGCCGCTGCTGCGCGGGGACGAGACGCAGCTCGGCGACGCGCTGGCCAACGTGCTCGGCAACGCGCTGGAGGCCTCCCCGCCCGATCGCCCGGTTCGCCTGGCCGTGCGCTGCCCCGAGGGCGACGCCTGGATCGAGCTGGTGGTCACCGACCAGGGCCCCGGCGTGCCGCCCGGGGAGCGCCAGCACATCTTCGAGTCGGGCTACACGAGCAAGGAGAACGGCACCGGCCTGGGCCTGGCCATCGCCCGGCGGGCGGTGCAGGCGCACGGCGGGCGGCTCGGCCTGGCCAGCGCGCCGGGAGGCCCGACCACCTTCAGCCTGCGGTTGCCGGCCGCCCAGCCCCCCGCGCCCGAGCCCGGCCTGCCGTTCGGCCAGCTGGCCCTCGAACGCCTGGAGGCGGAGCTGCGACGCGCGCCGGGCGAGCCAGGAGGAGCGATGTCATGAGCGCGGACGCCAGCCGCTGGGTGCTGGTCGTGGACGACCAGCCCGAGGTGCGCGAGCTGCTGACCGAGTTGCTCGGGCGGCGCGGCTTCCAGGTGCACGCCCAACCCGACGGCGACCGGGCGCTGGCGGAGCTCGCGCGCGAGGCCGGCGCGGCGCCCGAGCTGGTGGTCCTCGATCTCGACTTGGGCACCGGCCGCCGGGGCGGGCTGAGCATCCTGGCCGATCTGCGCACCCGGTTCCCGGAGCTGCCGGTGGTCATCCTGACCGGCAAGGGCACCGTGGAGGACGCAGTGGCCGCCATGCGCCTGGGCGCGACCGACTTCGTGGAGAAGGATCCCCGGCTGGGCTCGCGGCTCGACCTGCAGATGGCCAAGCTCGAACGCCTGCTGGCGGTCCAGCGCGACAACCGCAGGCTGCGGGAGCAGAACCTCCTCTTGCGGGAGCGGGCCGCGGCAGGTCAGGAGCTGATCGGCGGTGAGCGCGGGCTGCGCCAGGTCATGGCCCAGGTCGCGCGCCTGGCCGTCATCCCCCGCCCGGTGCTGATCCTCGGCGAGCGCGGCACCGGGAAGGAGCTGCTGGCGGCCGCCCTGCACCGCCTGGGACCCAGGCGCGAAGGGCCGTTCGTCACCCTCAACTGCGCCGCGCTGACCGAGAGCCTGGCCGAGAGCGAGCTGTTCGGCCACGAGCGCGGGGCCTTCACGGACGCGCGTGAGACCCACCCAGGCCGGTTCGAGCTGGCCGACGGCGGCACCCTGTTCCTGGACGAGATCGGGCTCATGCCGCTCAGCCTTCAACAGAAGGTCCTGCGCGCCCTGGAGTACCAGACCTTCGAGCGGGTCGGCGGGCGCCAGTCGCTCCGGGTGGACGTGCGGGTCACCGCCGCCACCAACGCGGACCTGGAGGCCGAGATGCTCGCCGGCCGCTTCCGGCGGGATCTCTACGATCGGCTGGCCTTCGATCTCATCCGGGTGCCGCCGCTGCGCGATCGGCGGGAGGACATCCCGGCCCTGGCCGGACACTTCCTGCGTCGTTTCCGGGCCGAGGTGGCCGGGGTGCGTCCGACCGACCTGTCCCCGGTCGCGCTCGGGCTGCTGCAGGGCATGCCCTTCCCGGGCAACGTGCGGGAGCTGAAGAACCTGGTGGAGCGGGCCGCCTACCGGGCCGCTGGCGAGCGCATCGAGCCCGCCGATCTCGAGCCCGGTCTGGCCCCACCCGCCGCCGGCCCGGCCGCGGGGACGCTGCCGGAGCAGGTGCGGATCTTCGAGCGGCGCCTGCTCGAACAGGCCCTGGCGCTGCACGGCTCGCTGGTCGAGGCGGCCCGCGCGCTCGGCCTGGGCTACGACCAGCTCCGCCGCCTGGCGCGCAAGCACGGCCTGTCCCCACGCGCCCGCTGAGCCGCGCCGGCGCTCCTCGCCGATCGCGGGCGCCCGATCGGCGAAATGCGCCGGCTGGATCCGTCTCCAGGGCCGAGGGATCGGAGCGCGGCCCGCCGCTTGGCGACCCCCGGCCGGGCTGGCACGCGGGTTGCTGTCCACCTCGGCAACGAGAGCGCGAACCAAGCCCCGCTCGGATGAAAGGAGAAGGCCATGGGAGTCCTGGGAAGGATCAACGACATCATCCGCTCCAACCTGAACGAGCTGGTCAGCAAGGCGGAGAACCCCGAGAAGCTCCTGAAGCAGGCCATCCTCGACATGGAGGAGCACCTGCGCGTCGCGCGCAAGCAGGTGCTCGACACCATCGCGGCCGAGAAGACCCTGGAGAAGAAGCGCCTGCAGCTCCTGGAGGGCGCCAAGCGCTGGGAGCGCCGAGCCGAGCTGGCCCTGGGCGCCGGCGACGAGGAGCTGGCCACCCAGGCGCTGGCGCGCGCGGCCGACGCCGAGGGCCAGGCCGGGAGCATGGAGGCGCAGATCAAGGTCCAGCGCGAGTACGTGGGCGCGCTCAAGCAGAGCCTGACCTCCCTGGAGGAGCGCCTGCGGGACGCCCGGGCGCGCAAGGACGCGCTGCTGGCTCGGGCCAAGGCCGCCCGCGCCCGCCAGCAGACCTCGGCCGCCCTGGGCAAGGCGGTGGCCGGAAAGACCACCAAGGAGTCGCGGGCCTTTGATCTGTTCGACCGCATGGAGGACCGCGTGCTGGAGCTCGAGTCGCAGGTCGAGGCCTACGAGGAGATGGCCGCCCCTGGCCAGCGCCGCGACGAGGACCTCGAGCTCGACGCGCGCTTCCACGCCATGGAGCGCAGCTCGGGCCTCGAGGCGCGCCTGAAGAAGCTCAAGGCCGAGATGGCGGCCAAGCCGGGCGCGGCGGGAAATTCCTGAGCCGGCCTGGCGGGTTGACTTTGTCGATTCGGCCTCGATATGGTCGGCTCATTCGGGCAGCTGGCGGAGAGCTGGTCCCGAGGGGCCCGGGGAGTGAACGACAATGGGCATCCTCGAACGCACGCGACACGCGGTGCGCGCCGATCTGAACGATCTGGTTCGGAAGGCCCGCAACCCCGAGCTGGTGCTCGAGGCCTACCTGGACGACCTGCGTGCCGTCGAGGAGGAGGCCCTCGGGCTACGCGCGGCCGAGGTGGCCGAACGCGACCTGTACCTGAGCAAGCTGCGGGATGCCCGCGCGGCCCAGACCACCTGGGAGAGCAAGGCCCGCGCCTGCCTGGAGCACGGCGACGTGGAGCTGGCCCGCAGCGCGCTGGGCAAGAAGCTCGACCTCCAGGACGAGGCCCGCGAGCTGGCGATCGAGGTCGAGCAGCGCGAGGCCAGCCTGGCCATCCTGGAAGACAGCCTCGAGGCGCTGCGCCTGCGGCTGCGCGAGGTGGCCCGCAAGCAGCGCGATCTGCGCTTCCGCCGCCAGATGCTGCAGGCCCGTTCCGAGCTGCAGTCGGCCCTCCAGCGAGTGGACCGCGGCCAGGACGAGCCGGTGGTGAGCGAGGCCAGCGACGGGCTGACCGCACTGGAGAGCAACGTCGAGGCGCTCGAGGATCTGGGGGGCGCGGACCTGGACGAGCGCTCGCTCAAGCTGGAGGCGGCCGCGCGCCGCCGCCGGCGCGAGGCCAGCATCGACGAGGAGCTCGCTCGGCTGAAGCGAGCGGAGCCGGAGCCGCGATGATCGATCTGGTGGCACAGGAGGAGCGCATCTCGCAGCTCACCGGGGTGGGCTTCGAGGGCTTGCTGCGGGCGCTCGACGAGGAGACGCCGGCTGCGCTGTGCGAACGCTACGCCCAGATCACCGATCGCTACCTCACCCTGTCAGGCAAGGGCCGGCGCACCGCCGAGGAGCGCGTGGAGCTGGACCGGCTGGACTCGGCCCTGCGCATGCTGCTGGACGAGGGCGGGCTGATGGTGCTGGCCGGCCGCATCCTGCTGGTGCGGCAGGTGGCCCGCGACGGCCTGCAGGCCCTGGCCGGCCGGCGGCTGCACCCGGTCGCCCTGGCCCAGGCCGCCGTGCGGCTGCGCGAGGGCGCAGCCTTCGCCCGGGCAGGGCTGCGCGGCCCGCTGCCGATGCCGGCCCAGGAGCTGGCCCGGGAGCTCGAGCAGGCCGCGACGGCGACGGAGGAACTCGCGGCCCTCGGCCTGGGCGACGCGGCCGGCGCGGCCCGCCGAGGGCTCGGGCGGCTGCTGGGCAACCTGGCGGCCCGCGGGGCCGGCCCCGCGGCCTGGGCGGCGGCCGTGGAGCTCGGCGGGGTCCGCCGGCCCGCGCAGGCCCGGACGCGCCTGGCGGCCTGCTGGACCGCGGTCGGCCTGGCGCTGTGCGGCGGCGCCCAGCGCCGCCTGGACGAACGCCTGCTGGACATCGCGGCGCTGGTGCGCGAGGGGATCGGCGCTTGAGGCTCACGCAGCCCCGGACCTGCAGCGGGGCGAGGAAGGACGGCGACCCATGTTGACCTTCTACCTGGCCTGCGTGGTTGTGGGCGTGGTGTTCTCGGTGGCCTCCTTCATCCTGTCGGGCGGCTTCGAGTCCCACGTGGAGGCCGGCGCGGACGCCGGGGCGGACGCGGGCCACGCGGACGGAGACAACGCCGGCGGCGACACCGGCGCGGGCGAGGTGCACTTCCCGCTCTTCAGCCCGGTGGTGATCGCCTCCTTCGTGTCCTTCTTCGGCGTGGGCGGGGTGATCGGCCTCAAGGTCTTCTTCCTGGTGCCCGTGCTGAGCGTGCTGGTCGCGCTGGCCTGTGGCGTGGGCATCGGCCTGCTGGTAGGCTGGCTGCTGATGAAGATCTACAAGCACCTCCAGTCCAACGCGGTCGCCCGGGTGCGGAACCTGGTGGGCGCGCTGGCCGAGGTGACCGAGCCCATCGCCGCCAGCGGCGTGGGCGAGATCTCCTTCGACGGCCCGGCCCAGCGCATGAACGGTCCGGCCCGCTCCGAGGACAAGCGGGACATCAAGCGCCACGCCCTGGTGACCATCACCCGGGTCGTGGGCGGCCTGTACTACGTCCGCGAGCACACCGACGAGAAGCTGCGCGACGTGCCCGCGTCCGACAAACCCGCGTGAGAGACACGATCCGACTCGTGAGATCATAGAACCGCATCGACAACGGAGGGAGCCTGATGCTGGAGAACGTGGACACTTCGATCCTGGTGGTGGTCGGCCTGGCGGTGCTGGGCCTGATCCTGCTGCTCGTGCTGCTGGTCAAGCGCTACATGAAGGTCGGGCCCAACGAGGCCATGATCATCTCCGGCGCGTTCACCGCGGGCGTACCCAAGGTGGTGCACGGCGGCGGCACATTCGTGTGGCCAGGCATCCAGAAGGCCGAGATCCTCAGCCTGGAGGTCATCACCATCGACGTGCGCACGCCCGAGGTGTACACCGAGAAAGGCGTGCCCATCATCGTGGATGGCATCGCCCAGATCAAGGTGCACGCCACCGACCAGGCCATCCGCACGGCGGCCGAGCAGTTCCTCGGGCGCGGTCGCAACGAGATCATGAACGTGGCCAAGCAGACCCTGGAAGGCCACCTGCGCGCCATCCTCGGCCAGATGGACGTCGAGGACATCTACAAGAACCGCGACATGTTCGCCCAGAAGGTCCAGGAGACCTCGGCCACCGACTTCGCCAAGATGGGCCTGCAGATCGTCTCTTTCACCCTGCGCGACATCAAGGACAACGAGGGCTACCTGGACGCCCTGGGCAAGCCACGCCTGGCCCTGGTCAAGCGCGACGCGGTGGTGGCCCAGGCCGAGGCCGACCGGGACGCGGTCATCAAGTCCGCCCAGGCCAAGCAGGCCGGAGAGACCGAGCGCTACCAGCAAGAGACCAAGATCGCCGAGGCCAACCGGAACTACAACGTGAAGCTGGCCGAGTACCAGATGGGCATCAACGAGCGCAAGGCCGAGGCCGATCTGGCCTACGACCTCAGCAAGTACAAGAAGGCCCAGCAGGTCAAGAAGGAAGAGGTGCAGGTCGAGGTCATCGAGAAGGAGCAGCAGGTCATCGTCCAGGAGAAGGAGATCGCCCGCAAGGAGAAGGAGCTGGACGCCACGGTGAACAAGCCGGCCGACGCCCGGCGCTACGCGGTGCAGGTGCAGGCCGACGCCGAGCGCTACAAGATCGAGGCCGAGGCCCGCGGCCGGGCCGAGGCGGCCAAGGCCCAGGGCTTCGCCGAGGCCGAGGTCATCCAGGCCACCGGCCTGGCCGAGGCCGGGGCGACCAAGGCCCGCGGCCTGGCCCGCGCGGACGTCATCCGCGCCCAGGGTCTGGCCGAGGCCGAGGCCATGGCCAAGAAGGCCGAGAGCTGGAAGGAGTACAACCAGGCGGCCATCACCCAGATGTTCGTCGACGTGCTGCCCGAGCTGGCCAAGGCCATCACCGAGCCGCTCAGCAAGATGGACAAGATCGTGGTGGTCAACACCGGTGGTGACAACGCTGGCATGAGCAAGATCACCGGGGACGTGGCCAACATCATCGCCCAGCTCCCCCCGGTCGTGGAGGCCCTGTCCGGGGTCAACCTGGGTGACATGATCAAGCGCATCCCCGGGTTGGGTGGAGAGGCCAAGAAGTCGACCTGAGGAGGCCCATGCTCACCCGCGCTCCGCACCTGGTCTGCCTGATCTGCCTGCTGGCCGGCTGCGGCTCGGCCCTCGACGGACCCGATCCGCGCACGGCCGAGGGCCGGTTCGAGCTGGGGCAGAAGGCCCTGATGGCGGGCCAGGCCGGCCAGGCGGCGGAGCACGCGCGGGAGGCGACCCGCCTCCGGCCGGCCTGGGCCCCGGCCCACACGCTGCTGGGGCAGGCGCTGCGCGCGGAGGGCACAGCGGCAGGCGACCGCGCCGAGGAAGTGCGCGCCTTCGAGCGCGCCGTCGAGCTGCAGCCCGGCTCGGCCGTGGCCTGGGCCAACCTGGTCGCGGCCTACCGCCGGGCCGGCCAAGAGCGCCGGGCGGCCGAGGCCCTGGAGCGGCTGCAGACGCTGGGGACCGGCCAACCGTGGGCCGCCGCGCTGGCGCCCGCGGAGCCTGCTCCAAACCCGAACCAGTCGTCCGGGGGTTCCGATGGCGATCGAGGAGTTGCTGAAGAACAACCGTGAGTTCGTCGCCTCCGGGGGCTTCGACAAGCCCAGCCTGAGCGCGGATGGACCGCTGCTGCTCGTGGCTCCGTCCAGCCCGCTGCTGGTGGCCGGCCTGGAACAGGCCTTCGGGCTGCGGCCCGGCGAGGCAGTGGTCATCCAGCTGCCCGCGGTCTGGTCGGGCGGCGAGGATCGGGCGCTGCTGCGGGCGGCGGCCCTGGCCATCCACATGCACGGCTGCCGCGAGGTGCTGGTGGCCGGGCTGGACGGCGACCCGCTCTGCCCGCCGGCCCGCGGCGCGGTGCGCCAGGCGGTGCAAGCCGCGGGGCTGTCGCCGGGCTCGCCCGAGCTCGAGCAGCTCCAGGACATGCTGAACGGGCCGTCCAGCCCCACGGCCGGGGTGCTCGACACCGTCCGGCTGCTGCGCTCCTCCGCGGCCGTGCCGCCCCAGGTGCCGGTGCACGGCTGCCTGCTGTCCCCCGACACCGGCGAGGCGCGGCTCATCGAGCAGGGGCGTGGCCGGTCCAGCAGCACGGCGGCGGCCGGGCGCAAGCCGGCCGTCGCGCGCGAGCCCGACCTGGAGGACGACGAGGACGCCGGGCGGCGCTCCAGGCGGCTGCGCCCGAGCCGCCGGGCAGGTTTCGAGCTGGAGCCGGACGAGCCGCCCGCGCGGCCCCGGCCGACGCGGTCCCCCGCGCCCGTCGTCGAGGCGCCCCGGGCCGCGGCCGCCAACCCGGCCGACGTGGTCCTGGCGCCCATGCCGGAGATCGCCTTGCCGGACATCCCGCTGCTCGACCTCTCGGCCCTGAGCGCGCCCCCGCCGGCGGCCAAGCCCGCTGCGCGCAAGATGGCCGCGGACTACGGCCGCGGCGAGGGCTCGGGCCCGGTGCCGATGGCCGCGCTGCAGAAGATGGACGTGCCCACCGTGGCGGTGCTGGATCGGCCGTCCACGCAGGGGACGCAGATCATCGTCCCGCAGGCCGTGTCGGTGGCCGACACCGGCCTGGGCGACCTGTCGCGGTTCATGCCGGGCCAGCCCGAGATCCAGGAGCGGCCCCACGTCGAGCCCGTGCCGGACGTGCGCCCGAGCGCGGATGTGGCCCCCAAGCCCAAGGCCAGGCCCAAGCCGCCCAAGGCCAGGCCGGCCGCGGCCTCGACGCCGGCCGCGCCCCCGCCTCCGCCAGCGCGCCGCACGGTCGGCACGCGGGTCGATCTCCAGCGCGGCGTGGTGCAGGACGGCGGGCAGCAGCTCAGCCTCGACGTCGAGCTCCACCGGGCCCTGCTCAAGGTGTCCGACTTCCTGGCGCAGGAGCTCCAGCCCGCGGACCGCAGCCAGCTGGCGCTCGACATCCAGCGGGCTGCGGGCGTGGGCGAGCCGGTCGGTGAGCTGCTGAAGCGGGTGATCAGCCCGGTCCTGAAGATGGGCAAGAAACGCTACGCGGTGATCAACGAGCTGCTCAAGCTGAAGGAAGACCTCCCGCGCCTGCCGGCCCCGCTGGCCGAGGCCATCCTGGTCGCCCTCCTGCAGGCCGGCTGAGCCAGGCTTGACGCCGCGGCCGGGATGCACGATAACCTGCCAGCAGAGCCAGACTTCCTAGGACGGGTGCGCATGGCCGCTGGCACAGGGCATCGATTCTCCGTGCAGTGCCTGATCGCGGGCCTGCTGCTCGGCCTGGGCGCCCTGCCCTGCGCGGCCGAGGAGTCGGCCCCGGAACCCGCAGGCGAGCCGGCCTGGCCCTTCGTGCGTCCGCTCTTCGCCCTCCACGCCGCGCCCCAGAGCCGGGTGCGCCTGGGCGCGGAGTTCGCCACCGGCCCCCTGACCTCGGCCGTGGGCTTCAGCCTGGAGGGTTCCTGGGCGCCGGTGGAGTCCCTGGCCATCCGCGTGCGCGGGCCCCTCGGGCTGAGCTTCGCCGAGCGCGGCGGGGTGAGCTTCAGCGGCGGCGACGCGGAGCTGGGACTGCTGTGGCGCCTGTACCACGATCCGTCGACCGAGCGTCAGCTCAGCCTGGGCCTGGACTTCTCCGGCCCCACCTCGCGCATCGGCGAGGAGAAGGACCTGGCGGGCGTCCAGTCCGGGCGCCGCCAGGACGACTCCAACTTCGGCCGGCGCTACCTGCTGGCCCAGCGGCCGCTCATCGACATGGGCCTGAACCCCAAGACCAACCTGACCGTCACCCCGTGGGTGGCCATCGGCCAGAACCTGGGGCGGGTCAGCCTGCAGGCCGACTTCGGCTGCCTGGTGCTGGTGCAGGACCGCGTGGACGAGGCGATCTACGGCACCCGCAGGCGCGTGGGCGCGGTGCTGTTCTACGACCTGGCCGTGCCCGTGTCGCTCACCCCGGAGCTCGCGCTGCTGGCCGAGCTGAACGGCCTGGTGGCGCTCGACACCCTGGAGGCGGTGGGCCTGGCCCTCGGCCTGGGGGTGCGCTACAGCCTGGCGGGCGTCGAGCTCGGCCTGGGGGCCCAGCTCCCGCTGACCGTGGACGGCGAGGCGCCCGACGGAGATTACGCCCTCGGTCGCAGCCTGCACGCGGCGCTGGTGCGCCAGCACTTCAGCGTGCTGCTGGATCTCGCCTACCGCTTCTGAGCCCGCGGAGGCACCCGATGCAGCGCTCCTTCGGCCGAGGTTCGCTGGAGCTGTGGCAAGGGGACATCACCCGGCTGGCCGTCGACGCCGTCACCACCGCCGCGAACAGCGGGCTGCGCGGCGGCGGCGGGGTGGACGGGGCGGTGCACCACGCGGCCGGGCCCAGGCTGCTGGCGGCCTGCCGCGGGCTGGGCGGCTGCCGGACCGGCTCGGCGGTGCTCACCCCGGCCTTCGACCTCGCGGACCGCGGGGTGAGGCACGTCATCCACGCCGTGGGCCCGATCTGGCGCGGCGGCGAGGCGGACGAGGACCGGATGCTCGTGGGCGCCTACCGGCGCAGCCTCGAGCTGGCCGAGGAGCACGCCTGCGCCAGCCTGGCCTTCCCCTCGATCTCGACCGGCGTGTACGGCTTCCCCGCGGCCCGGGCCGCGCCGCTCGCCCTGGCCACCGTGCGCGACTTCCTGGCCGCGGAGCCCGCCCCGGCGCACCTGCGGCGGGTGGTGTTCGCGCTCTTCGATCGGCCGACGCTCGACGTCTACGCCCGCGCCCTCGAGGCCCTCTGAGCCTCCGCCTGCTCCTCCGCTTGGGCCTCCGCGGGTCATCCTGCTTCGGTCCTGCGGAACTCACCGGCACCACCACGCTCGGCGGCTCTGTCGCCCGCCAGGCATGGCTTGCCGTCGCCCCCTCGCGTGCATCTGAGGTGGGTTCAGACAGTCCTCGGACCTCAGCAGGATGCCCCGCTCCGGCTCACCCGCATTTGGAGTAGCCACACGCGCGGCACAGCATGCAGCCCTCGATATGCTCGACGGCGCTGCCGCAGTCGGGGCAGGTCAGGAAGGTGGTCGGCCGGCCCGCGGCCTGGCCCGAGGCCTTGGCCGGGCTGGCCTTGGGGTGCTGGGGCTCCTCGGCCGCGGGCCGTGCAGCGGCCTTGGCCTGCGCGGGCGCGGCGGGCGCGGCCGCCTCGGCGGCCTTGCCCTTCTCGCGCTCGGCCTCGCGGGCCCTGCGCTCCCTCATCTCCGCCAGGTAGCCCTTGAGCGCGCGAGAGATGGCGTCCGCGCAGGACAGCACCATCTCGCCGTCCTTCCACACCGGCGAGGGGCAGCGCACACCGGAGAGCTGGCGCACGATGGCGTCGGGATCCACCCCGGCCCGCAGCGACAGCGAGATGAGCCGGCTGATGGCCTCGGCCTGGGAGGAGGCGCAGCCGCCCGCCTTGCCCATGGCGGTGAACAGCTCGAACACGCCCACGTCGTCCTCGTTGATGGTCACGTACAGGTTGCCGCAGCCCGTGGCCATCTTCTGGGTGATGCCGCGCACCATCTGGGGCCGCTCGCGCGGCGCCAGGTAGGGGGCCGGCTCGGCCGCGCCCTGGGGCTGGGCGGCCTCCTCGGCGGCGCCGTCCTTGCGGTTGACCTTGCTGATGTTGAGCACCTGCTCGCTGCGGCTGCCGTCCCGGTACACGGTGACGCCCTTGCAGCCCAGGATGTAGGACAGGCGGTAGACCTCGGCCACGTCGGCCTCGCTGGCCTCGTGGCGCAGGTTGACCGTCTTCGAGACCGCGTTGTCGGTGTACTTCTGGAAGGCGGCCTGGGTGCGCACGTGCCACTCGGGCGAGATCTCGTGGGACACGACGAAGCTGCGCCGGAAGCGCTCCGGGACCTCGGGCACCTTGGCCAGGCTGCCCTGGCGGGCGATCTTGCGCATGAGCTCGTCGGAGAAGAAGCCCTCGCGCTTGGCGATGCGCAGGAAGTCCTGGTTCACCTCCACCAGCTCGTCGTTGTCCATCACGTTGCGGATGAAGGCCACGCCGAAGAGCGGCTCGATGCCCGAGGAGCAGCCGGCCAGGATGCTGATGGTGCCCGTGGGCGCGATGGTGGTGGTCGTGGCGTTGCGCACCGGCTTGGCGCCCGGGCGGTCGTAGACGCTGCCGCGGAAGTGCGGGAAGGGTCCGCGCTTCTCGGCCAGGGCCTCGCTGGCGGCCCTGGACTCGTGAGACACGAAGCGCATGACGTCCTCGGCCCACTTGAGGGCCTCCTCGGAGCAGTAGGAGACGCCCAGGCGCACCAGCATGTCGGCGTAGCCCATGACCCCCAGGCCGATCTTGCGGTTGCCCTTGGTCATGCGCTCGATCTCGGGCAGCGGGTAGTTGTTCACCTCGATCACGTTGTCCAGGAAGTGGACCGCGGTGTGCACCGTGCTCCGCAGCCGATCCCAGTCCAGCCCACCTTCGCGCACGAAGGCCCCCACGTTGATGGAGCCCAGGTTGCACGACTCGTAGGGCAGGAGCGGCTGCTCGCCGCACGGGTTGGTGCTCTCGATGGCCCCGATGTGCGGGGTGGGGTTGTCCTTGTTCAGCCGATCGATGAACACGATGCCCGGCTCGCCGTTGCGCCAGGCCAGGCGCACCATGGTGTCGAACACCTTGCGCGCCTCGAGGGTCTTGACCGGCTTGTTGGAGCGCGGGTTGATCAGCTCGTAGGTGCCGCCCGACTCCACCGCGCTCATGAAGGCCTCGGTGACCGCCACCGAGATGTTGAAGTTGTTCAGCGAACGCTCCTGCGCCTTGCAGGACATGAAGTCGAGCACGTCGGGGTGGTCCACGCGCAGGATGCCCATGTTGGCCCCGCGCCGCGTGCCGCCCTGCTTGATGGTCTCGGTGGCCGTGTCGAACACGCGCATGAAGCTGACCGGCCCGCTGGACACGCCCTGGGTGGACTGCACCACGTCCGCGCGCGGCCGCAGCCGGGAGAAGGAGAAGCCGGTGCCGCCGCCCGACTTGTGGATCATGGCGGTGTGCTTGACCGAGTCGAAGATGCTGTCCATGGAGTCGTCGATCGGCAGCACGAAGCAGGCCGAGAGCTGGCCCAGCTCGCGGCCGGCGTTCATCAGGGTCGGCGAGTTCGGCATGAACTCCATGGACGTCATCATCTGGTAGAACTGGCTGGCCGCGGCGGCGCAGTCGGCTTGCGGGTCGAAACGCCGATCGGCCTCGGAGATCGTGCGCGCCACGCGGGCGAAGAGATCCTTGGGCCGCTCGAGCACCCGCCCGTCGGCGTCGCGCTTCAGGTAGCGACGCTCGAGCACGCGCACCGCGTTCTCCGACAGCGGCAGCTCGGCCTCGAAGCCGTGCCGCACGAGCTGCTGATCGAGCACGGCGCGCACCGCCTGGGCCGTGACCCGCTCGAGGTTGAGGCGGCGCAGCTCGCTCTCCACTTCCTTGCCGATGCGCTTGGCCGCGTCGGGCTCGATGGCGCGCTGCTGGATGAGGGCCTGCGCCACCTCGCCCGAGTCCCACGGTGCCTGCGCATCCGGGGCCAGGTTGTCGAAGAGCACGATGGGAAGCTGCGAACCGCTGCGCTCGATCTTGTCCACGGTATGCTCAACCTCACCCGCGACGGCGGTCCCGCGGTGCGGGCCCGCGTCGGAAGAACACCTTCGATCCTCGTGGGTTGGCCTGGTTGCCAACCACCCCCTGTTGTGGCGAATGGACGGTAAACCACCATATCTTGCGATGTCAAGGGCCATGAAGCAACCTCCCGACAATGCGGATGGTTTCCCGCAGGACCGGGAACGCCGCCCGCCCTGGCCGCCGTGCTTGCCTGGTCCCCCCTCCCCGGCGTAGAATGCGCCCGCCTTGCGGGAGCCCCAGGCCCGACGCGGAGAGCGGCATGGAACAGAAGAAGGTCGACCCAAAGAACGTATACATCTCGGGCACTTCCAAGATGCAACCGCCCGGCAAGGTCAACGAGGAGCTCAAGGACGAGGAGATCGCACCCCAGGTCTCCGCGGCCAAGGACGTCTTCAACGAGATGCAGAAGTCGTTGAAGCAGATCGCGCTCTACCGGCACAACACCGGCCAGTACGGCGAGTACTGCGATCGCACCTACAAGCTGCTGGCCGGCTTCCTCGAGCAGTACGAGAACCTGCCGCTGCGGGTCGAGCAGCTCGGCTTCAAGCTGCACGGCGAGTGGGTCTACCAGGAAGACGCCTCCGAGATGAACCTGGCCCACAAGTTCTACCGCGACGGCGTGCGCATCCTCGTGTTCCGCCGCGGGCTGCCGGCCGAGGAGCTGCTGAACTTCATCCTCATCCTGATGACCAACATCCGCTCGCGCGAGTACCAGTACGAGGACATGGTCAGCCTGCTGTGGAAGGGCGAGTTCCAGTGCCTCGAGTACGTCGTGGTGGACTCGGTCTCGGTGGGCGGCGAGAGCGAGGAGCAGGCCCGGGCCGAGGTGGACAAGATCGTCAACTACCTCTACAAGAAGCTCACCTCGGCGACCAAGGACACGCTGAGCTTCGCCCGCATCTCGCTCGAGGACCTGGACATCGAGCTGGAGGACGTCGAGCAGGCCAAGGGCCTGGTCATCAAGGGCATGACCGCCACCGACGAGCTGAAGGAGCGCGTGCAGAAGGAGCTCGAGGAGGAAGACGAGAACCGGGTGCTGCCGAAGCTGGTGCTCATCCTGTTCAAGGTGCTGGAGGATGAGCTCGATCAGGACCTCGGCCAGGCGCTGGGTGAGCTGTTCGTGCAGCTGCTCGACTCGTTCCTCATCCACGAGGACTTCCAGGGCATCAACCAGATGCTGCGGAAGCTCGCCGCCCTGGAGCGCAAGTCGCTGCCCCAGGGCAACCTGGCCAGGGTGCAGCAGATCGAGCGCGAGTTCTTCCAGCGCATGGGCGAGGCGGAGCGCATCGCCCAGGTGGCCAAGATCCTCGACGGCATGGCCGAGATCAAGGACCCGCAGAACGTGCTGCTGTACCTCTCCAGGCTCGAGGAGCAGTCGATCGTGCCCATGCTGCAGGCGCTGGAGGGCATGGAGCGGCAGGAGGCGCGGCGCATGTTCTGCGACGCGCTGGCCGTCCTGGGCAAGGAGCAGATCGAGGTGTTCGTGCGGCGCCTGGAGAGCACCAAGGCCAACCTGGTGCGCGACATGATGTACCTGATCGACAAGCTCAACCCGCCCGACAAGCTGAAGATCGTCGCCAAGCTGCTCGACCACCCCAACCTGGCCATCCGCCTCGAGGCCCTGCAGACGCTGTCGGCCAGCGGCGCCGACAGCGTGCGCCCCTACGTGCTCAAGGCGCTGGGCGACGGGGACATGCAGATGCGCGTGACCGCCGCCCGCATGCTGACCCACTTCGATCTGTCGACCGCCACCAAGACGCTGCTGGCCATGGTGCAGCACCCGGACTTCGGCAAGAAGGAGCCCAACGAGCAGACCGCCTTCTTCGCCGCGCTGGCCAGCACCAACACCCAGGAGGCCATGGAGTACTTCGTGGGCGAGCTGCGCGCGACCAGCGTGATCTCCAGGAAGAAGCTCGCCGAGCACAAGCGCCTGATGGTCAACGGCCTGGCGCTGTCCGGCTCCATCGCCGCCTACAAGCTGCTCAAGTCCGAGCTGGAGGCCGGCATCAAGGAGGAGGACGTGGCCCAGGCCGCGGAGCGCGCCTGCGCCAAGCTGCGAGACAAGCTGCTCGGCGCGGGGGCCGGCGAGGCCAAGGGTTAGCCGGTCCAGGGGAGAGAAGCCTTGGTAGAAAAGCTCAAGATCCAAGACAAGCTCGACATGGCGCCCGAGCGCCTGGACCTGGCGCGCGCCTACGAGGAGAAGCTGCAGGTCCACGGGCGCGCCCTGATCTCGGGGCTGTACATGCTGGTGCGCAATGTCAAGCTGTACGCGCCGGAGAACGACATCTTCGCCAAGCCGCTCGAGCAGCTCAAGGACACCATCAACACCATCGTGGCCATGGACGAGGCCCTGAACCTGCAGGGCGCCGGCGAGTCCTTCTACCTGAACAACATGCTGGTCAAGATCGACATCAACTCGCTGGAGAACGTGAAGTACCTGCTGGTCGAGTTCGAGCGGCGCAACGTGGGCGGCTTCGTCCTGGCGCAGCCCATCACCATCCCGGAGCTGCGCGACTTCATCTTCATCTTCGCCACCGAGAACAACGAGACGGTGGGCGAGCGCGGCGTCTCCAGCCGCAAGCTCTCGGCGCTCAAGCTGCGGCGCTTCGAGAAGATCCAGGAGATCCTGAAGGAACAGTACAAGTCCGAGGACCAGCAGGACAAGAACGTCGACCGCAAGCGCTACGCGCTGACCATCTACGCCCGGGCCATCTACTTCATGCGCGCCTACCTGGCCGGGCTGCGCGGCCAGGGGCCGCAGATCCCGCTGCGCAAGGCCGGCCGCTTCGTCCAGGACCTGGTGGACATCAGCGCCGGCCACCGCAGCCACTTCCTCGGCATGACCACGCTGAAGAGCGACGACGAGTACCTGTGCTTCCACTCGGTCAACGTGGCGCTGCTATCCATCGTCTTCAGCCTCGAGCTGGGCCTGAGCAAGCAGCAGGCGCGCGATCTCGGCATGTCCGCCATGTTCCACGACATCGGCATGATCGACGTCAACGACGAGCTGCTGATGAAGCGCGGCAAGCTGGCGCCGGGCGAGATGCGCCAAGTGCGGCGCTCGCCCATCTACTCGGTCAAGCGCATCATCCGCACCCGCGAGCTCAACAAGCTCACCATCCACCGCATCATCACCGCCTACGAGCACAAGACCGAGTTCGGCAAGCCGGTCAAGGACCTCAAGGGCAACGTGTCCTTCATCGTGCCGCGCAACGACATCGGCGTGTTCTCCAAGATCATCGCCATCTCGGACTGCTACGACGCGCTCACCTCGCGCCGGCCGCACCGGGACCCCTACTCCTCCGACATCGCCCTGACCCTGATGTGGACCGAGCTCAAGCACAAGTTCGATCCGGAGTACCTCAAGGTGTTCATGAACGTCATGCGCATCACCTCGGTCAAGGTCTTCTCGGACAAGGGCGAGAAGATCGTGATCTTCTGAAAGCTCAGGGAGAGCCATGTACTCGAGAAAGACGCAGCTGACCCTGTTCCTGGAGAACAAGCCCGGCCAGTTCGCCGAGGTGTGCGACCTGCTCTTCTCCCGCGGCGTGGACATCCTGGCCATGTGCGCCACCACCGAGTCCGAGTACGGCGTGGTGCGCCTGGTGGTGGACGACCTGGCGGCCGCCAGGGTGGCGCTCGAGGAGAACGCCATCCGCTTCCTGACCTCCGAGGTGCTGCTGGCCGAGGTGGTCAACCGCTCGGGCATGGCCGCGGGCCTCGGCCATCGCCTGGCCCAGTCGGGGCTGAACATCGAGTTCACCTACTTCTCCGCCAGCGAGCAGGGCCACAAGTCCCGCATGGTGTTCGGGCTGCCCGAGCACGAGCTGGACCGCGCCATCGAGCTGCTCGGGCACCCCAGCAGCGGTTATAACTGAGCGCAGGCCGGCCGTGCGCTCCTTCTTCGCCCCGCGGAGCGTGGCCGTCATCGGCGCCAGCCAGACGCCGACCAAGGCCGGCCACGTCATCGTCCGCAACCTGCGCGCGCTCGGCTACCAGGGCGCGGTCCACCCGATCCACCCGACCCTCGAGCGCCTGCACGGCTACGACGTGCGGCCCAGCCTGGTCGCGGTGCCCGGCGAGCTGGAGACGGTGGTCGTGGCCGTACCGCGGGAGCGCGTGGCGGGCTGCCTGCGGGAGGCGGCCGCCCGCGGGGCCCGGGCGGTGATCGTGGTGACGGCCGGCTTCGCCGACGCGGGGGACGAACCGGGCCGGGCCCTCGACGCCGAACTCCGCGGGCTGCTCGCGGGCGCGCCCTTCCGCATGATGGGACCGAACTCCATCGGCACCCTCAGCCCGGCCGACGGCTTCACCACCTCGATCACCAGCCAGGCGCCGCTGACCCAGGGCCGGGTGAGCTTCTTCGGCCAGAGCGGCATGTTCGCCTCGGGCCTCGCCGACATGGTGCGCAGCGAGGCCCGCTTCGGCGTGGCCCGGGTGGCCTGCCTGGGCAACAAGCTGGACGTGGACGAGCTCGACCTGCTCGAGTTCCTGGGCGACGACCCGCGCACCGGGGTGATCGGCGGGTACTTCGAGGGGCTGCGCGACGGGCGCCGGTTCCTGGAGCTCGCCCGGCGCGTGGCGGCGCGCAAACCGCTGGTGGTGCTGAAGTCCGGCCGCAGCGAGCTGGGTCGCCGGGCGGCCGCGGGCCACACCGGCACGCTCAGCGGCGAGGACGCCGTGTTCGCCGGCGCCTTCCGCCAGGCCGGGCTGGTGCGCGCCGAGGACCTGGAGGATTTCTTCGACCTGCTCGAGGGTTTCGGCCACCTCGCGGCCGCGCCCGGAGGGCGGGTGGCGGTGGTGTCCATCACCGGGCTGGGCTGCGTGCTGGCGGCCGACGCCGCGGAGGCCAGCGGCCTCAGCCTGCCGCCCCTGTCCGCGGGCTGCCAGGCGCGCATGCGGGCCGTGTTCCCGCCCTGGGCGCCGGCCCGCAACCCGGTGGACATGTGGGCCGCCATCGAGCGCAGCGGGGTGGAGGCGGCCTACACCCACCTGGCCCGGGCGGCCCTCGAAGACCCGGCCTTCGACGCACTGGTGCTGGTGTTCACCCTGATCCCCGAGGCCGACTTCGACGCGGCCGCCCTGGTGGCCCGCCTGCGCGCCGAGCACCCGGACAAGGCCCTCGCGGCCGTGTTCATGGGGGGCGAGGCCGAGCGGCTGCGCGCCTGGAGCCTGGCCTTCCGCCGGGCCGGGGTGCCGGTCTACCCCAGCCCGCGCCGCGCGCTGCGGGTGCTGGCCGCGCTGGCCACCCGGGCGGGGCTCAGGTCTTGAGCTGCTCGACGATGCAACGCACCACCTGGCGGGAGAACAGCATGCTCAGGTGGCCGCGGTAGCGCAGCACGTGGTTCTCGCCCCGCGGGGACAGCCCGCAGGTCCAGGGCACCACCAGGTTGTCGTGGGTCGAGCACACGCCCGCGTAGCGGGTCGACCGGGGCGGCTGGCTGGTGTTGAGCGCCTCCAGGAAACCGCTGCCGCGGCGCATCTGGCGGGCGTTGCGGCCCGGGGCGAAGGGGCTCAGGGCCGTGCCCTGGTGGGGGGTCGCGAGCGTCACCACCGCCGCCACCCTCAGGCGCCCGGAGGCCGCGCCCTCCCGGCCCTCGGCCTGGGGCGGGCACTCCGCCAGCTGCCGGGCGAGCAGCCCGCCCATGCTGTGTCCGACCAGGGCCACCCGCCGGGCACCCAGGTCCTTCAGCCAGCCCTCGATCTGCCGCTGGTAGTCCTCGGCCAGCCGGTCGAGGCTGGCGAAGTAGCGCGGCGGGGAGAAGGCCCGCACCGGCACCCCCAGCGCCTGCGCCAGCCGGTGCTCGAGGACCCGCAGGGTGACGGCGTTCTCCAGGTAACCGGGCAGCAGCGCCACGGGGGCGGCGTCCTTGGGCAGCTCGCCGCCGATCCCCCGGCTGCGCGCGCTGCGGAAGGGCACGGCCACGAGCACGCGCAAGCTGGACCACCACTCCAGGACCAGCCAGGTCACCAGCCCCAGGCTACGCAACGCCCAGGGCGCGGGCAGCTCGCGCCGGGGGCCGCCGGGGAAGACGAAGGCCGCCAGGAGGCCGGTCACCGCCACGAACAGGGCGGCCCCGACGAGCGGCACCGCCAGCAGCCACAGGATCAGCGCCACGGCCCCGACCTCCCCCGGCGCAGGCGCCAGCCCAGGAGGAGCGCGCAGCCGAGTGGCATCGCCGCCGCGCCGCCCCCGCCGCCGCAGGCGCACCCGCCGTGGAGCGACGCGCCGCTCCCGGGTTCTCCGTCCTCCTCGTCCAATTCACCGCTGTCGTCCACTTCGTCCACTTCGTCCACCGCGTCCGCGCCACCATCGTCCACGCCATCCAGGCCATCATCCTCCGTCCCGCCGTCGCCATCCGTGCAGGGCCCGTCCTGACACACGCCGGCGAACTCGCCCACCACCACCAGGGCGTAGCCCTGGCGGGTCGAGGGGTAGGGCTGGCCCTGCCCGTTCCCGGGCACGCTCCGCCCGCGCACCCGCACGCGCAGATCCTGGAGGATGGCGTTGTCGAGCAGTACCTGCTCCACCGTGTTGAGGTCATCCGCCGGGCTGGCCCCGGCGGGCGTCGAGCGGTTCGAGGCCAGGGCCACGTTGCCCTTGTACACCACCCCGGCCGAGTCCTCCACCTCGAGGTCCAGATCGTTGACCAGCGCCCGGCCGGCGGCCGGCGCGCCGGCCGGATCGGTCCAGGCGAGCGTGACCCGCAGGAGGCTCCCGGCCCTCACCCCGCGCAGCCCGAACTCGTGCTCCTGGCCCTGCTCCAGGGGCGGGCGGCTGGCCAGCCCGCGGTCCTGGCCGTCCCCGAAGCAGTCGCACAGGACATCCAGCCGCTCCGGGTCGCCGGGGAAGGGCAGGCTGCGGTCCAGGCGCAGCAGGCCCCAGCCCTGCACGGGCGTGGGCGCCGGCGCGAGGTCGGCCAGGCGCTCGCCGTTCGTGGTGTCGTACAGCGGACCCACGATGCTCTCGGCCGCGTTCAGCAGCACGGCCTTCACCAGCGCCGCCGAGGGCGTGACAGCCCGGGCCGGGAGCGGCTGCCCGTCCGGGTAGAGCCCGTCGGTGAAGTACTGCCGCACCAGGGCCGCGGCCCCGGACACCAGCGGCGCGGCGAAGGAGGTGCCCACGCGCAGGCTGGCGTCCGCGGCGCAGTTGTCGTTGGGTGGGTTGGTGGTGGAGTCGGCCACGGGTTGGCCGTAGATGTCCGTGCCCCCCTGCGCGATCCAGTCCGTCTCCAGGGCGGAGCGCACCGCCCCGGGGGCGACCAGATCGGGCTTCAGCCGCCCGTCGGCGGCCGGCCCCTGCGAGGAGAAGGCGCACACGCCGCGGCCCTGGTTGCTGCGGCCGGCCAGGGAGCCGCCTACCACCACGGGGTTCTTGGCGGTGGCGCCGAGCCCCGCCAGGCTGCCGGCGACCGGGCCCAGGTTGCCCGCGCTCCACACCACCACCAGCTCCTGCAGGCGCCAGGTGGCCCCGTCCACCTCGCTGGCCTCGGCGCCGTAGCCCGTGTCCGCGTCGGTCAGCCCGTAGGAGTCGTTGTGCAGCCGCGCGCCCGAGCCGTGGGCCTGCACCAGCAGATCGGCCAGCGAGCCCGGCAGGCCGGCCTGTGCGCCGTCGCGCCGCCCGAGGTCCTGGATCACCAGGCGCGCGCCCGGGGCCATGCCGTCCTGGGGATCGCGGCCCGGATCGCCGGGCCCGCTCGGGTGTGCGTAGTCGTCGCCGGCCGCGCAGCCGGCCACGTGGGTACCGTGGCCCAGCTTCGAACGGTCGTCGTAGGCCGTGGCCCCGTCCAGCAGGTAGTAGCTGAGCACCTTGTGGCCCGGATCGGTCACCTGCACGTCCGGCGGCTGGGTGGAGTTGGCCAGGGTCTGGGCGGCCGCGTCGGCGGACAGGCGGAACTGGCACCCGTCGGTGTCCAGGCCGCTGTCGGCCACCGCGATCACCTGGCCCAGGCCGGTCAGGCCGCCGGCGAACAGCGGCATCGAGCCGGTGGCGAAGTCCCCGCCCTGGATCACCCAGGCGGCGTCGTCGTTGGCGAGCTCGACGCGCGGCCGCGGGCCGATCCAGGCCACCGCCTCCAGGCGGGCCAGGCGCAGCAGCCGCTCCCGGCGCGGGCCGGGCAGGGCGAGCTCGGCGTGACCCGTGCCGTCGGCCGCGCGCCCCAGCCTCAGGACCTGCCCCTCGGTGGCCAGGGCCGCGCGCTCGCTCCCGAGCTCCTCGCCCGGGTGGGCCAGCAGGCGCACCTCGACCGGACCGTCGTCCAGGCCGAGCCGCGGGTCGAGCTTCCACTCCGGCCGGAGCTCCCCGGCCCAGCGCGCGCCGGCCAGGCGGGCGACCGCCGCGGGCCGCGGACAGCGCACCAGGTAGGCGTCCTCGGGCAGGTAGCCGAGCACCCGGCAGCCCAGGCCCGCCAGCCCGGGCCGCAGCCCGACCGCCGCGCCCTCGGCCTGCACTACCCACACGCCGCCGCCCGCCCGCGCCTCCGGGAGCCCGCGCGGCTCTATCTGCTGACCCCGCAGGCGCAGGGGCTTGTCTGCGGCCGGGGCCGGGGATGGCCCCAGGCAGACCAGTGCTAGGCAGGTGGCCAGCCACGCGCGGTGAAGGGAGAGAACCGGCATCCGGCCGATCCTACCTCATAGGATGTCGAAGCTGAAGCGCAGCAGGATGCGCTGCTCGAACTGGAGGAATTCGCTGAGTTGCTCGTTGTAGTCGAGGCGCACCACGTAGGCCAGGGAGGCGAAGGACACCAGGCGCAGGCTGAAGGTGGTCTTCCAGTTGAAGACCGGCATGTGGCTGCCCTCGGTCGAGTAGAAGGGCTCCAGCATGTCGAACTCGGTGTCGATCATGAACCAGTTGAACAGGCGGGCCGAGCCGATCAGCGTGGCCTCCCCGCCCACCAGCACGGACGACTCGGCGGCCGCGAAGCACAGCGCGTCCTCGCAGGCCAGCGCCACGTCCGGGCGGCCGGGGAAGCTCTTGCGCTCGATGCGCAAGGACTGCACCACCGTCTGGCGCGAGCCGAGGCCGATCCTGAGGTGCAGGTCCAGCAGCACCGAGGGGCTGAAGTCGAAGGCCAGGCCGACGCCCTCCTTGAGCTCGAGCGGGTCGAAGGAGTCGGCCAGCTTCAGCTCGCTGGGCCGGACGAGGTCCGCCACCTGGTTCAGCTCCTCGTCGAACACCAGCACGCGCGGAGTCTCGTCCTGATCGAAGTAGCGGTGGCCCGGGAACAGGTTGGCGTTCAGCCCGAAACGCACGTAGGGCCCGAGCCAGGACAGCAGCCGGTAGGTGTAGTGGGCATCCAGGTCCAGCTCGTCGAGGGTCTTGCGGAGGTCCTGGCCCTCCTGGGCGCTGGCTCCGCCGTCCACCTCCATGCGCGTGTAGAAGATGTGGTCCGGGGTCATGTAGCGCACCGAGCCGAGCACGAAGGCGTTGAAGGCGATGGTGTTGCCGAAGGCCCGGCCGGGCACGTTGTCGTTGCGGTTCCACAGCAGATCGCCGCCCAGCACCAGCCCGAACAGCCAGTTCTTGATCTCGGTGCTGCCCTCGAAACGGTCCACCTCGCCGCCGCCCACGAAGCGCCCCTCCGCGTTCTGCACCAGGGTGAAGTGGACCAGCTCGCCCGGCGTGAGGCGCACGGTCAGGAAGTCGGAGCGGGCCTGGACCGTCTCGCCCGAGCGCACGATCAGGTAGCGGCCGGGCGGCAGCAGCCAGGTGCGGGGCGTCTCGCCCAGGGTCTCGTCTGCCCCCAGGCCCAGGCCGTAGCTCTCCCCCGCGGGCAGCGCGAACACCTCGTAGGCGCCGCGGAACTGCTGGCCGCGCTCGTCCACCACGCGGATGAGCAGCCCGGCCCAGTCGGCCTCCACCAGGCTGGCGTGCCCCTCGGTCACCTCCAGGTCGTGGGCCAGCATCTGCGACTCGACGCCCGAGCCGACCATGACCTGGTAGCGCCCCGGCGGCACGATGGCCTTCTTGCCCATCGGCGCGCGCCCCTGCACCACGCCGCTCTGATCCAGCACCACGTAGGGCGGCTCGGCGCTGCCCTCGCTCATGGCGGGCACGAACACCGCCCCGCGGTTGATGGGGATGAGCTCCGGATCCATCTCGAGCTGCACCCGGGGAGCCGGCTGGAGCCAGCCGGGCGGCCGGCTGGGCTCGACCTCGGGCGCGGCCACGGGCGGCAGCGCCTCGGAGGCCGCGGGTTCCTCCGCGCCGGCCGCGTCCTGCAGGAGCAGCAGCCCGGCGGCCAGCGCCCAGGCGCTCGCGCGTTGGCTCACGGCGCGTCCTCCGCCGGCGGCCGGGCGCGCGCCATCACCGTGCGCAGCTCCTGGCAGGCCGCGTCCAGCTCCTCCTCGAGCAGCTCGCTGATGGCCCGCACCACGTAGACCGGCTGCTTGTTGTACACCCGCTTCTGGGCGTCGATGCGCTTGGTCCAGACCGTGCGGCCGTCCGCGCGCCGGATGAGCTGCAGCACGACCACCAGGTGGGCGAACCACTCGTCCCCGGAGTCGAGCTCCTCGATGGCCTCCAGCATACCCGCCAGCTCGAACTCCGGCGGGCTGTCGGCGTACTCGCGCTGGACGGCCTCGAAGACGCCGGCGTGGCCCAGGTGCCGGGCCAGCAGGTCGGTCACCATCTTGTTCGGCTTCACCGCCCAGAGCATGTAGTTGTAGTACTGGAACTGGTAGGGCGAGAAGCGGTAGACGATGCGATCCTTGTCGTAGGCCGGGGACACGTCCAGATCGCGCACCCGCAGCGTCCCGGCCACCGGCCGCTCGCCCGCCGCGGGGGGGCGCAGGCTGTAGGCCAGGGTGAAGTAGGTCTCCTCGGGGATGGCGCTGCAGCCCGCGCCAGCGGCGAGCAGCAGGGCGAGGATCGGATGCAGGCAGTGGCGCATACGTGCCCCCCGGTTCATGGCAGGGCCCGCTCCGCCCTGTCCGTCGAGCGGAGCAGGCGGGACGGGTCCTCGCGGATGAGGCGACTGAAGTCGCGCAGGTTCTCGGTGGCCTGGGCGAGGTAGCGCAGGCTGTCGCGCAGATCCTCGCGGCTGCGGCTGACGATCAGATCCAGCTTCTCCACCAGGCCGTCGGTGCGCTTGGAGAGCGTGTTCAGCGATTCGATCACCTGGCCGAGCTCGGCGGGGGAGGCGCGCTTGCGCAGATCCGCCATCAGGCCCCGCCCGTCGTCGAGCAGCGCCGCGACCCGGGTCGAGTCCAGCACCCCCTCGGCCTTGCGCCGCACCCCGGCCACGGCCTCGCGCGCCTCGCGGGCCGTCAGGCGGAACTCGTCCAGGGTGGCGGTCAGGCGCTCGGTGGCCTTGTTCAGGTTCTCCACCAGCGTCTTCAGCCCGGTCTCATTGTCGCGCACCGTGCGCTCGACGGTGACCATCAGGCTGCCGGCCCGCTCCAGGGCGTCCTTGAACAGGCCCTGGTTGTCCGGCCCGGTCAGCTCGTTGATCTGGTTGATCATCATCTCGGCCTTGAGCACCAGCTGCTCGGCCTGACCGGTGAGCTTGTCCACCAGCGACTCGCCCGCCTTGATGGTGGAGCCCGTGGGCAGGGTGGTCGCGTCCGAGGTGCCGCCCACCAGCTCGATGAACTTGAGCCCGGTGATGCCCTGGATGTTCAGGATGGCGCGGGTGTTCTCCTTGACCGGGGTCTTGGCCTGCAGACTGATGGCGACCATGGTGCGGCTGACCTGGTGGGGATCGATCCAGATGCGCTCGACCCGCCCGACGCGCACGCCGTTGAACTTGACCGGGGCGCCGATCTCCAGGCCGGAGACCGAGATGTCGTAGCGGATCTCGTAGCTGTCCCGGTCGGCGAACAGGGTCGAGCCCAGCACGGACACCAGCAGGCCCAGCAGCAGGGCCAGCGCCACCAGGACGAACACACCCAGGCGGACGCGCTGCGCGCGGGTGATCATCGCCGCTCCACCTCCGCGGCCGACAGCCGCTCCAGCAGCGAGCGCCCGGCCTGCTCCGGCCGGGCGGCGCGCCGCTCGAAGAAGTCACGCACCACCGGCAGCGGGCACCGGCGGGCCTCGTCCAGCGAGCCGTCGAAGGCCAGGTGCCCGTCCGCCACCATGACCACGCGATCGGCGATGGTCTCGATGCTCTGCAGCTCGTGGGTCACCACCACCAGGGTGATGTGCATGGTGTCGCGCAGATCGAGCAGCAGCCGGTCCAGGCCCGCGGCGGTCACCGGGTCGAGGCCGGCCGAGGGCTCGTCGCACAGCAGCAGCTCCGGATCGAGCACCATGGCCCGGGCCAGCGCCACGCGCTTCTTCATGCCGCCCGACAGCTCCGCGGGCAGCTTGTGCCAGGCGCCCTCCAGCCCGACCTGGGCCAGCTTCATGCGCACCAGGGTGCGACTGACCTCCGGTGACAGCCGGGTGTGCTGCTCGAGGGGCAGGGCCACGTTCTCTGCCACGGTGAGCGAGTTCAGCAGCGCTCCGCCCTGGAACAACAAACCCACCCGTGCGCGCACCCGGTTCAGCCGCTCCTCGTCCAGGCCGACCAGCTCCTCGCCCAGCAGGCGGATGTGCCCCTCCAGCGGGGCCAGCAGGCCGATGGCACCCTTGAGCAGGGTGGACTTGCCGCAGCCGCTCGTGCCGCAGATGACCACGAGCTGCCCGCGCTCGATGGACAGATCGACGCCCCGCAGCACCGGCTCCGTGCCGTAGCCCAGGGCCACCGCCTGCATCTCGAGCAATGCCTCCGCCACGCGCTCCCTCCGCCTCACAGGTAGAAGATCAGGCTGAAGATGCAGTCCGCGATGATCACCGTGAAGATGGCGATCACCACCGACTTGGTGGTGCGCACGCCCACCTCGTTGGCCCCCCCGCGGGCGCCCAGGCCGCAGTAGGCCGCCACCATGAGGATGATCCAGCCGAACACCAGGCTCTTGAACAGGCCGGTGGTGATGTCCGAGAAGGTGAGCGAGTCGGCCGCCTGGACCAGGTAGGCCTGCGGCGGGACGCCCAGGCCCACCGCGGCCACCAGCATGCCGCCCAGGATGCCGAACACCACTGAGCAGGCCGTCAGCAGCGGCTGGGTGAAGGTGACGGCGTACAGCTTGGGCACCACCAGGAAGCGCACCGGCGAGAAGCCCATGGCCTGCAGCGCGTCCACCTCCTCGGTCACCTCCATGGTGGCGATCTCGGCCGTGATGGCCGAGCCCGAGCGGCCGGCCACGATGATGGCGGTCATGAGCGGGCCCATCTCCCGGGCCATGGCGATGGCCACCAGGTTGGCCACGTAGATGTTGGCGCCGAACTGCGACAGCTGGGCGGCGGACAGCAGCGCCATGGTCAGGCCGATCAGCGTGGCCAGCAGGATCACGATGCCGAAGGCGTTGGAGCCCAGCAGGGTGGACTGGCGGGTGAGCTCGCCGGCGGGTGCGCCCCGCCCGCCCAGGAAGGGCCCGGCCACCGCCCAGAAGAACACGTCCGCCAGGAGCAGGGTCATGCGCCTGAGGCCCGCCAGCCAGCCCAGCAGCCAGTCACCCAGCGACAGCAGCAGCTCGCCCCGCTGGCGGCTGTCTGCGGGCGGGGCGTCCGCCAGGCGGAACAGCGACAGGGTCTGCCGGGCCGGCTCGCTCACCCGCACCAGCCGGAGCGGGCAGTGCCGGGCCCGGGCCAGCTCCAGGGACTCGGCCAGGAGCGCCACGCCGGCGCTGTCCAGGTGCTCGACCCCGCTGAGATCCAGGCCCGCGGCCGGCCCGGCCTGCGGCAGCCACGCCAGGATCCAGTCGCGCACCGCCGGGGCGCTCTGCCGGTCGAGCCGCCCGCGGATGACCAGGCGGGTCTCCCCGTCCTCGAGGACGCGCTCGACGCTGGCCTCTCGGCCCGTGGGCATGGGAACACACCTCCCCGTCCGAAGGGAGTCTAGCCGGAATATCGAGTGCGGGCAAAGATCTGCGCTGCTACCGGCGCGCCCAGCGCCCCAGCCAGTAGGCGAAGCGGAAGTCAGGCCCCGGGTACATGCCCGGCCCGTCCGCCCCCCCGTTGGGCACGTAGGGGTTCGAGCGCCAGTAGTAGTTCGAAGCGGAGCGGATGGCCATGGGCAGGGGCTCGGCGGTGATCAGGTCGCCGTTCCGGCCGACCTCGCCCAGCACCGTCAGGTGGCTGCCGTCGAGGGCCGTGCAGTCGCGCGAGGCCACCTCCGCGGCGTCGCAGTTCTCGACGCTGAACTCCCAGAAGGGCGGGGCCGGGAACTCGCGCAGGGTCTCGAGCCCGCGCGCGAGCAGGGCCGGGTCGGGCTCGCTGCGGCAGCCCCACCTGGCGCTGGCGTCGCAGGCGCCCAGCACGGCGGTGAAGTCGAAGAAGGACTGGCTGAACTCGACCGGCTTGAAGCGGCGGCCCGGCTCGTCGAACAGCCGGCTCGCCAGCGCCGCGCGCACGTCCGCGCGCGCCTGGTCCTGGGTCAGGTGCCGCAGCGCCAGCCAGGCGCCCGAGAAGGACATGTTGTAGTTGGAGAAGTTCGACAGCTCGTCCATGCTGATCATCATCATGTGGTCCCGGGCGAGGTGCGGCAGATCCCGCGCGCCCAGCAGCGTCCCCAGCCAGGCATCGGCCTCGGGGTCCTCGGCCACCGCGGCCAGGGCGGGCACGATGCCGAGCGTCATGATGGCGTAGAAACCGTCCTGGGCGCCGTCGATGTAGGCCCGGTCGATGTTGTTCTCGTTCAGGTAGCCGTGGTAGGTGGTGCGCCCGTCCGCGTCGGGGATCTCGAGGTCGTAGCCGGTGGCTCGCACCACGCGGTACTCGGCCAGCATGGCGCGCGCGTCCTCGCGCAGGGCGGCCTTGAGCTCCGCCGGGATGGTGTCGTCCTGCCAGGCCACCTCCCAGACGGCGCCCACGCCGGTGGCCCAGCCGATCAGCATGTCCCGGCTGCAGGAGTCCTCCCACACGTAGTCCGGCAGGAGCCCGGAGTTGTCCTCGCGCCAGGTCCCGTTGGTCTTCTCCGCGGGCAGGGGGTTGCCCAGGCCGTCGAACAGCGGAGTGGTGACGACGTCCTGGCCGGCACCTGCGAAGTCGCGGTTGGCATACCCGCGGGCGATCACCCCGTGCGCGCCGGTCAGGGTCACCGCCCGGTGCAGGCCCTGGATGGACAGGACGAGCTGGTCCCGGGCGCGCTCCACCTCCTCGGCCGGGTAGCGCTGATCGCGCAGCGTCCCGTAGCGGAAGGCGTCCGCGGCCACCCCCACGCCGGCGTAGGCCCCGGCCACCTTGGACCAGGAGTCGATGGCCTCCTCCACCCGCATGCCCGAGGAGGCCTCGAAGTCCCAGCCGTCCTCCTCGCGCAGGAAGCGCTCGATGGCCGCGCGCGCCGCGGTCTTCTCCCGGGCCACCGCGACCTCGGTGCTGAGCCCGGTGGGCAGGGTGTGGAACACGTGGAACTGGCGATCGCGCTGGCGCGCCACGGCCTCGAGCTCGGCGTCGTGGCCCGTCTCCCCGGGCCCGGGGATGAGCGCCTGCCAGTCGTACTGGTAGAGCCCCCCTCCCCCGCCCCCGTCGCAGGCGATCAGCGCGAGTACGAGGAGCAGCCCGGCCGGACCCCACCCGAGGATGGCGCGCGTTCGCATGGACCCATGCTGCCACCCCCGGCCGGTCCGAGACAAGCCCGCGGGCCGCGGACCGCCCGGGTTGCGTTCCGGGGGGTCCTTGGCTAAGCTCGGGCCAAGTTCTTCGCGGAGGGTGAAAATGTCTATCAAGCGGTCCCTGGCCTTCGGCCTGTTCGTCGTCTCCATGTGCCTGTTCGCCCTGGGGGCCATGGGCTGCAAGAGCAGCCCCGCGGCCAAGCCCGCGGCGGAGGCCAAGCCCCCGGCGACCCTGGGCGCGGAGTGGGAGCCCGGGGTGAAGGCCTCCCTGGAGAAGCTGGCCGCCGAGCGGGGCAAGGGCTCGGCCGGGTACGACCCGGACAAGAAGCCGGTGGTGGTGTTCGACTTCGATAACACCTGCATCCGGGGCGACATCGGCCGGGCCTTCTACGACTTCATGATCCGCGAGCGGAAGTTCCAGTTCCGCGAGCCGGTCTGGGAGGCGCTGCCCGCGGAGAAGCGCGCCGACATCCGCGCCGCCTGGGAGGCCACTGTGGCCCTGCCGAGCGACAAGCAGGCGGGCAGCGTCGAGCTGCAGCGCTTCCGCAAGCTGATGCACCAGGCCTACTGGGGCCTGTGCAACGAGCTCGAGCCCGAGACCTGCTACCCCTGGCAGGTGCGCTTCTACGCGGGCTACACCCCGGACGAGCTGGAGGCCATGGCGCACGAGGTCATGACCTTCGAGCTGGGCCGGCCGCTGGGCTCCGAGCCCATCCGCGCCGGGGAAGACGACACGGCCCCGGCCATCACCGCCACCGGCATCCGCATCCACAAGCCCATGCTGGACCTGATGCTGGTGCTCCGCCAGGCGGGCTTCGAGCTGTGGATCGTGTCCGCCGGTCCCCAGTGGGTCGTGGCCGGCGCCGCCCAGTCGTTCCCCATCAAGGGGTTCCGGGTGCTGGGCATGCGTACCAAGCTGGTGGATGGCAAGCTGAGCACCGAGATGGAGCCCCCGCCCACCTTCCGCCAGGGCAAGGTGCAGGCCGTCGAGCAGTTCATCGGCCGCCGGCCGGTGCTGGCCGTGGGCGACTCCTGGACCGACGCGGAGATGCTAGGCCACGCCGAGCACGCCCTGCTGCTCGATCGCGGCTACGAGGATCTCAAGCGCAAGGCGGCCGAGGGCGGCTGGTGGCTGCAGCCCGACTTCCCCGTGCAGAAGCAGTGACCATGTCCATGGCGCGCCGCCCGTCCGACACGCCTGGCACCCGCCGTCCGCTCGCCTGGCTGGCCGCGCTGGCCCTGGCGGGCGCGGCGCCGGCCTGGGCCCAGCCCGCCGCGCCGGCCGGCGAGGCCGCGTGCACCGACCGCTACCACGAGGAGGCCAAGTTCCTGTCCAACCCGGACGAGAACATCCTCATCGCGGCGGTGATCGGCTGGTGTCGCACCAACCAGCACCGGCTGCTGTGGGACGAGCGCTACGCGGCCTCCGCCCGCGCCTGGAGCGGCCACCTGCTGGAGGCCGGCCCGAGCGAGGAGCGCGCGCTGCCTCTCGATCGCATCCGCTTCGAGCTGCAGCAGCGCGGGGTGACCGACTGGGCCGTGCTGCCCTTCTCGGCCATGGGCCCGGTGGAGACGGTGCCCGAGGGGCTGGTCGCCTTCCTGGACGAGCAGGCCAGGCGCGGACGCTACACCCACTTCGCGGTCGGGGCGGCCCGCCAGCCCGACCAGCAGCGCATGGTGACCACCTTGCTGCTCGGTCGGCGGCCGGCCCTGGTGGATCCGGTCCCGGTGTGCCCGCCGCCTGGCTCGCGGGTGCCGCTGCGCGCCCAGCTGCTACGCGGCAACAACCATCCGCGCTGGCTGATGACCACGCCCGCGGGCGACGTCCAGTCCGGCGTGCTGCTGTACGAGGAGGGCGCCTGGCGCGGCGAGGTCCCGCTGGACGGGGGCCGCGGCGAGTACTCCCTCGAGCTGGTCGTGCTGGGCCAGGCCGGCCCCGAGGTGGCCGCCCTGTTCCCGCTGTTCGCCGGCGTGCCCCGGGCGCGCCTGCCGCGGGTCAAGCTGCGGCCGACGCCGGAGCGCTACAAGACCCCGGAGGACGCCGAGCAGGCGCTGTTCGGGCTGCTCAACCAGCTGCGCACCAGGCAGAAGCTCCCGGCGCTGACGTTCTCCACGCGCCTGTCCGAGATCGCCCGCGAGCACGCCATGCAGCTCTTGCTCGAGCGCCACGCCGTGCACCGCACCAAGGCCAGCGGGACCCTGGTGGACCGCCTGAGCCGCGCGGGCCTGCCCTTCGCCCGGGCGCTGGAGAACGTGGCCCTGACCCCCAGCCCGGAGGCGGCCCACGACCGCTTCGTCGACAGCCCGGGCCACCGCATCAACCTGGTGGATCCCGACGTGACCCAGGTGGGCGTCGGCGTGGCCATGGAGCGCGGAGCGGCCGAGGACATCGTGGCCGTGTGCGAGGTGCTGGTCGAGCCGGTGGAGTCTGGCACCGGGGCCGCCATGGCGCGCAGGGTGCTGGAGCTGGTCAACGCCCGGCGCAAGGCGCGCGGGCGTTTCGCGCTCGGCCTGGACGAGCAGCTCAGCCGCGCGGCGCTGCACTCGGCCCGCCGACTGGGGGCCATGGGCCACAAGCCCGATCCCCAGGAGGAGGGCGCCTGGCTGCTCGAGGAGCTGGGCGAGGAGGGCCTGGGGATCGTCGGGGCCCAGGTGCGCTACTTCCGCACCTCCAACCCTGCCCACGTGCTGCACGCGCCCGAGGTCCTGGACGAGGCCATCAACCGGCTGGGGGTGGGAGTGGCCCGCACGCCCGAGTTCGCCAGCACCGGCGAGCTCTGGATCGCGCTGGTGTTCGCCAGCCGCTAGACGAAGGTCGGCATGCCCACCCTCGAGCTGCCCAGCTTCGCGCTCCGCCACCCGCGGCTGCTGGCCCAGCACGCCCTGGTGGAGGCGCTGGCGGCCAAGGGGGCCCCCTGGACCGACTTCTTGCGGCGCCTGCCGCTGACCCTGGGCGAGTCCGATCTCGATCGCACGGTGCCCTACTCCTTCTCCGACGAGGCCCAGCGCGCGCTGCAGCGCGCCCTCGAGCAGCTGCTCGACCTGCTGCGGCGGCGGGCCGAGCCCGAGTACGATCGTCAGCAGCAGACCGCCCTGCTGGCCGATGAGCGCCAGCGCGTGGTGCTCTGGCCTCGCCGGGTCTGCCCGCGCAGCCTGCCCGAGGACGGGCCCTGGCGTCCGCTGATCAAGCGGGCGCTCCTGCGCAGCCCGGATCTGGACGCCGGCCTGCTGGAGAGCTGGCTGTCCCGCCAGGCGGGCGGACGCGCGCTGGTCGAGCAGCTCACCCGCATCCTCACGCGCGCGATCCGCCTCGGGCGGGAGCACCCGGACGCCTCCGGGCTGGGGCTGATGGTCTACCTGGCGGGGCTGCAGACGCTGATCCGGCTCAAGGAGGGCGCCAAGCAGGTGCAGATCCGCGGCCTGCCCTACGCGCGCCTCGAGCGGGCGGTGGGCATGACGCTGTACGCCGCCTTCCGCCAGGCCTGCGAGGACGCGCTCGTCAGCCAGGGGGGCCTGCCGATCGGGGGCCCGGAGCGCCGCGATCGCGAGGTGGTGCTCGCGAGTCTGTCGCCGCTGTGGTTCGTGGCGGTCCGCAAGGGCGAGCGCGACGCCCTCAACCCCTACGGGCTCTCCCAGGGGGCGGAGGAGCTGCTCGACCCGCTCTACAGCGCGGCGCTGGAGCGCGACAACCGGCCGATCAACCTGGCACGAGAGATCCTGCGGGCGCTCGCGGCCCAGCCACCGCTGCAGACCGCGATCAGCCAGCACGCCGCCTGCGAGGGCCTGCGCCGGCGCATCCTGGATCACCTGCTGGCCCGCGAGGACCCCGCCCGCGAGGCCGACCGCCGCCTGGCCGCTGCCTTCTCCAGCGACCAGGCCCTGCTGGCCATCCTGGAGCAGCCCGCGGTGCTGGCCGGGCTGGCCGCCGATCTGGGAGAGCGCGCCGCCAGCCTGCAGCGTGGGACACCCAAGCAGGAGCTCGAGCGCCTGCAGGCCACGCTGACGCGCGCCCGGGACCTGGGCCCGCCCTGGCTGCAGCCAGGCCCCGAGGACGCGCTCGATTTGCAGGAGCTGATCGAGCGGTTCCTGCTGCAGCACATGGACGAGTTCGTCCACGCCCAGCTGGCGCCGGTGCTCCTGAGGCTGCTGGACCGGCGGGCGCTGGCCAGCGGGGCCGCGCTCCGGCTGGAGTTCGAGAGCGGGCGCCTGTACCGCCTGGCCTGCGACGAGCTACCCATGCTGCGCCGGCGGACGTCGCAGCAGGAGGGCCAGCTGTTCGTGGATCTCAAGGGCTACACGCGCCGCACCGCCAGGGCCAAGGAGCTGGTCATGGCGGAGTTCCTCGGGCGCGAGTTCTACGAGCCCATCCTGGAGGCGGCCGCCCACTACCGCACCGGCGCCGATCTGGTCAGCCGGGAGCAGAACATCCAGCTCGTCAACCTGCTGGGAGACGCGGTGGCCTTCTCGGGCAACATCGTCAGCCTGGTGGGGCTGGCGCGCGACATCCAGGCCATCTTCCGCAACTACCGCCGGCGGCTCCAGGAACTCGCCCCGGAGAGCGACGCGCGCGCGCTGGGGGCGGCGGCCAGGCGCCTCGAGCTCGCCCGCGAAGCGCTGCGGGGCGAGCGCGAGAAGCTCTCCAAGGAGCTGCAGAAGCTCAAGCGCGAGGTCTTCCGCAGGAGCGGCCTGGGGCCGGAGGCCATGGTGGCCCAGCTCCGGGAGGACTTCGACGAGCGCTTCGCCCGTGTCCAGCAGACCTACCGCAACCTGCAATCACGCGAGCAGCTCCTGGCGGAGGCCCCCCAGCGGGCGGAGCTGGCCACGCGCCTGGAGAGCATCCGCCAGGCCCACGCCCGGCTCAAGGAGCACAGGTCCCAGATGCTGGAGAGCCTGAAGCCCCTGCGGGGCGAGGAGCTGACCTGCAGGCTGGGCGACTACCTGTGCCAGGGGCTGCTCGAGCGGGTGCGCGAGCTCGAGGGCCGGCTGCGGGCCATCGACGAGGAGGAGCGGGGCCTGGAGGACGCCCTGGAGGAGGAGCGCCAGCGCCAAGGCGCGGGCCTGGAGGCTGGCCTGTTCATCTCCTACGGCTCGGCGGCCGAGGTGCTGCAGCTGTCCAACCACGAGTGGGGGGAGCAGCGCGTGGCCATCTCCGAGCGCATCAACGAGGCGGCCCGCGGCACCGCGCGGAACGCCCAGGTCAGGCGCCGCTTCGACGAGCTGCTGGCCGAGGCCAGCGCCAGCCGCGGCCAGCCCGGCCTGGAGCTCCCGTTCGGGGTGCTGATCAGCCAGACCCGCGCGACTGGCCTGCCGCCCCGCCTGCTGCGCCTGTGGCAGGCCGCGCAGGCCGAGGGCGACCCCGCCCGGCAGGCCAGGCTGGCCGAGGAGCTCGCCCGCAGCATCCCCCAGGAGCTGGCCCGATCCGCGCCGGAGCCTGGCGAGGGCGCGGGCGGGGGGGCCGACATCTACAACCTGGGCGAGGCCCTGAGCGCGGCCGCGCTGGATGCCTACATCCGCCAGTGCCGCGGGACCCATAGTTTCTACCGGCTCCAGGTGCGGCCGGCCGAGCTGGGCCCCGAGATCCTGGCCCGCTTCTACTTCCCCGACGAGGTCCTCACCCTGGTCCTGGGCGTGCCCGCCCACGCTGGGCCGGTGCTCGGCACCGAGGTGGACGTGTTCCGCTACGTCGGCCAGGTGTTGTTCCGCGGCTTCGAGGTCACCCAGCCGACCTACGTGTACGAGATCCTGAGACCCGACAGCCCGTTCATGCGGCTGCTGGCCAAGCACTGCCTTGAGCGCTGGGTCGAGGCGCTGCGCCCTCAGGCGGACCGCCGCCTGGAGGGGCTCCCGGAGCTGGGTTCAGAAGCTCCCCAGGAGTAGCAGTCCGGCGCCGCCCTGCCCGGCGGCCGGAGCGACCACCAGGCCCTGCCCGCTGGGCTCGTCGGCCCGCGCGCCGAGCAGCTCCCAGAGCAGGAAGGCCCCGCCGACCAGCACCAGGCCGGAGCCGGCGATCCACAGGCCGGTGGACACCCGCCGGAGCTGGCGCCCCTCGGCCAGGGCGTCGGCCAGCTCGTCCTCGTCGTCCGCGCTCCACGGCCGATCCGCGATCTGCCGCTCGAGATCCTCCACGTGCCAGGCCAGCAGCCCGCCCGCCACCGCGCCGGCCGCGCCCACCGACAGCAGGCTCCAGCCGGTCGTCCCCTGCCAGCCCATGCCGGGCTCGGGCGCCGGCGCCGCCGCCAGCAGCGCGGGCCGCGGGGGGGCCGGCCTGGGCCGCGGCTCGGCCGGGCGCTTGTCGTACAGCAGCCCGACCACGGTGGCGCTGTCGAGGTCCACCTTGAGCTGGGCCACCTGATCGAAGCGCACCACCACGAACTTGGAGAACTCGGCCTGGCCCTCCTTGCGGATCATGAGGATGTGTTTGCCCGGCGCGAGCCCGGTCAGCGGGGCGGCGAGCGGGGTGCTGGCCACCTGGACCCCGTCCAGCCACACCTGGGCCCCGGCCTCGCTCACCTCGAGCTGCAGACTGCCCACCCAGCGCTCCGGCTCGAGCAGCCGGATGACCAGCTCCTCCAGCGCGGCCGCGCGGGCCTTGGCGTCAGCCGGCAGCTCGACCGAGGCCCGGCGCACCTCGGCGCCCGTGCTGCCCTCGAGCAGCTTGAGATCCAGGCTGAGGGCCTCGCCCAGCCCGGCCAGGGTGCCGGACAGCGCCCAGCGGGAGCGCAGCGCGGGCACCAGGGACTCGACCGCGGCCTTGGCGCCGGCCGGTTGCCGATCGAGCGCCTTCTGGATGGCCTGGGCGGACAGCACGCGGAAGCGGCCCCTGCCCTTGACGGCCTGGATCAGCCCGGCCTGCACCTGCGCGGCCACGGGCTTCTCGACGCCCAGGGCCTTGGGCGGCAGCACCGCCACCAGCGGCTTCTGCGCCGCGGCGGGCGCCCGCCGGGCAGGCGCGGCCTGGGCGGCGCCAGCGAGCCCCAGGACCAGGAGCGTCAGCGCCGCGGTTGACAGCCCGCGGCGCGGGCTCCATCCTGGGCGCCGGAGCGCGGTCGTGGAGCTCGAGCTGGCCGGGGCGCACATGCGCCCATGCTACTGTCCGCCGCGCGAGGGTGTCAACGCGATGAGCGCACCGGCCCTGCACCTGGTGCTGGTCACCCCGGAGATCCCGGCCAACACGGGCAACATCGTCCGCCTGTGCGCGGCCACCGGGGTGTGGCTGCACCTGGTGGAGCCCCTGGGCTTCCGCCTGGACGACCGGGTGCTCAAGCGCGCCGGCCTGGACTACTGGGACGCCTGCCACCTGGAGCGCCACCTGGACTTCGAGGCCTTCGAGCGGGCCCACCCGGAGGCGGCCTGCCACTTCCTGTCGGCCCGGGCGGAGCCGTCCCTGTTCGCCTGCGCCCTGCCGCCCAGGGCGGCCCTGGTGCTGGGACCCGAGTCGAGCGGCCTGAGCGCGCGCTTCCTGGACGTGCCCGGCCGGCGCCAGCGCAGCCTGCGCATCCCCATGCCCGGCCAGGGCCGCAGCCTCAACCTGTCCACGGCCGCGGGGATCGTGGTATACGAAGCCCTGCGCCAGCAGGGCCTGCTCGGCCCGACCGGCGGGAGGTGAGCCGCGGTGCCCACGGTCACGGTCGATCGGGACGGCGCAGGCCAGCGCCTGGATCGCTTCCTGCGGAAGCTGCTGGCGGGCATGCCCAGCTCCCACATCTTCAAGCTGCTGCGAACCCGCAAGGTGCGCCTGAACGGCAAGCGCGCGCGGGGTGAGGAGCGCCTGGCGGAGGGCGACGCGATCCTGCTGCACGTGGCCGAGGAGCGCTTCTCCGAGGACACCCACGCCACACGCCCCCGCAAGCGCTCCCGGCGCATGGACTTCGGCGTGGCGCACGAGGACGCCCACCTGCTGGTGGTGTCCAAGCCGCCCTTCCTGGCGGTGCACCCGGGGGCCGGGCACGCCGAGGACTCGCTGATCGATCAGGTCCACGCTTATCTGGAGACGCCCGAGGGGCCCAGCGTCTTCCGGCCCTCCCTGGCGCATCGCCTGGATCGTGACACCTCGGGGCTGGTGATCGTCGGCAAGGACCTGGAGACGCTGCGCAAGCTGTCCGAGATGTTCCAGACCGGCGCCGTCGTCAAGAAGTACGTGGCGCTGGCGCTCGGCTGCCCGCGGCCCGCCAAGGGCGAGTGGGACATGGTGGTCGAGCGCCGCGATCTGCCCGGCAGCGCCCGCGAGGAGGCGCGCGGTCGCGCGGACGCACCGGGCCGCACGGCCTACCGCGTGGCGCTCACCCGCGAGCTGCCGCTGCCGGGCGGCCGGCCCGTGGAGCTGTCGCTGCTGGTGCTCCGGCTGCTGACCGGGAAGACCCACCAGATCCGTAGCCACCTGCTGCAGGCGGGTCACCCGCTGGCGGGGGATCCGCGCTACGGCGATCGCGAGCTCAACCGGCGGCTGCGCGACGCGCACGGGCTGCGGCGCCAGTTCCTGCACGCCTTCCGCCTCGAGCTCATCCACCCGATCACCGGCAAGCCGCTGCAGCTCGTCGATCCGTACCCGGCCGACCTCGCGCCCCTGGTCGAGGCGCTGCACCTCGGGGTGCCGGCCTTCTAGGCACTCGAGCGCGCAGGATTCTCAAGCGCGAAGGCGCGCAGAGAATCCCGCCCGCGCGAAGAGCTCCTAGCCCGTCCCGAAGTAGCCGTAGCGCAGCACCTGGGCCCACAGGTTGCACAGCGCGTGGAACACCACCCCCGCGGCGATGGTGCCGGTGCGGGCGCGCAGCCAGGCGAAGACCAGCCCGGGCAGGAAGGTGCCCAGCCGGTCGAGGCGGAACTCCACCAGGTGCCCCAGGGCGAACAGGGCAGTGGCCAGCACCGCCCCCCAGCCGAGCTCGGCGCCCAGCACGCGCACCCGGCCGCGGAAGACCTGGTCCAGGCGGGTCTGCATGTAGCCCCGGTAGAAGGCCTCCTCGGGCAGGGCCACCAGCAGGAAGTTGCCGACCACCTCCTGCCAGAAGTTACCCGGCAGGGCGAGCTGGAACTCGCTGCGGCCGAACCACCAGCGGTAGGCGGGGATGTACAGCGGGAAGGCGATCGCCGCGAGCAGGCCGGCCCACAGCAGGCCGCGCCCCAGGCCACGCCAGGTCAACCCGAAGGCGGCCAGGTCGGCCCGGCGGCGATTCAGGTACTCCAGCGGCAGGAACAGGAACACGATGCCGGCGATGCCCCACAGGTTCTCGCGGATGAAGGGCACGAAGCTCAGGCCCTTGAAGAGCCCGATCAGCCCGATGGCCAGGGCGTACATGACCAGCACCTCGAGCCAGATCTTGCGCGGCTCGGTGCTGAGAAGTCGTACCGGCGGAGTCGGGGGCGAGGCGTCCACCGCGGGACCGGAGCTCAGGTGATCTCGAGGAAGATCGAGATGAAGGTCTTCTGGCCGCGGCTGATCTGCCCCTTGCCACAGCCCCAGGCCAGCGTCGAGTTGCTCTGGTCGAGGGCCTCCACCACGAACACCAGCAGACCCTCGGGCAGGTCCTCGACCAGCACGGCCCGGTCGCCCCCCACCTCGACCGTCAGCAGCTGCGGCGCGACCACCAGCTCGGTCGTGTAGTCGTAGATGCGCTCGGTCGCGGTCGGCCCGACGAACATCTCGCACTCCACCGTGGTCCCGTCCTCGAGCAGCGCGGGCAGCACGTACACGCGCACCGCGTAGGTATCGGGCGGCAGGGTGTCCGGTCCGAACTCGAGCGCCAGGTCGAGGGTGGCCAGGGGCTCCTGGCCGCAGGCTGGAAGCCAGGCGAGCAGCAGCAGGGCCGCCAGTCCACCCAGGGTGCGTAGTCTCGAGTGCATGGCGCGACCTCCCCGGCTCACTGGAACACCAGCACCGCCTGGCCCGTGGTGGGCGGCGGTGGCTCTTGCAGGGCGGCGTCGATGCCGAAGTAGAGCCCCACGCCCAACCCGGCCACGGCCGCGCCGATGAGGGTCCAGAACCACCAGCTCTTGACCAGCGGGGTCTTGCGCGCGCCCTCGGGCAGCTCGCCGGTCATGAGGTTCATGCGGAAGGTGAAGGGCTCCTTCGGACTGCCGGCGTTGGCCACCCAGTTGCCGCGGTCGTCGAGGCCGGCGATGTAGTAGTCGATGAACAGCTCGGTCTCCTCGTAGATCTCCCACACGAAGGGGATGGCGCCCACGAAGGTCATCGAGCCGGCGCCCTTGGCCACGTCGCGGCTGGCGGCCATCTCGGCCTCGGCGAAGTTGGGATCGCCGCGCTTGCGGAAGTAGAGCTTCATGCCCTTGAGCTTCTTCTGCAGGTCCACGACGTAGGCCTTGACCTCGACCCGCGCGGCCCCGGGGCTCTCGGTGACCGGCGTGTGCTGCATGATCACCCGGTCCTTCTTCTTCTGCTCGTTCTTCACCTCGTTGAAGAAGTCGAGCATCTTGGGCGATGTCAGCAGCGGGTTCATCTCGAAGTTGGGATCGATCTTGAGCAGCAGCTCGAAGGCCCGGCGCGCGTTCGTCTTCTGGTTCTGGATGATGTAGATGAAGCCCATCAGCTTGTAGATCTCGGTCACGTTGGCGCGCGAGTTGCCCTTGGTGCGGATGGCCTCCTTGAGCTTGTCCAGGGCCTCCTTGTACTGGAGGTTGTCGTACAGGATCTTGGCCTCCTGGAGCAGATCCGTGCCGGACTTGCCCCCCCCGGGCACCGGCTGGGCGAGAGCAGGCAGGCCGGTCCACAGCACGACGGCGGCCAGGAACACGCACAGGACAGGCTGCCGCACCGACTGGCTTAGCACGTGGGCGACCTCCGAGAGAGCGGTTGGCTTCAAGGTCGATCTAAGCCCGCAGCACCGCGCTAAGTCAAGAGATTTTCCTTGTATTTTAGTTGACTTGCTTTTCCAACGCACCTAATACTTGTGCAGCGAAGATCCGTCCGTTACGGGCCAGGCGAGGGTCTCGGCCAGGGCCGACCTCGCATGCCGCTGCGGCGTGGAGATCCCAGCTCGATGGGCACCCAGTTCGGGAAGTTCCAGCTCCTCAAGAAGATCGCCGCGGGCGGCATGGCCGAGATCCACCTGGCCAAGCAGCGCGGGATGGAGGGCTTCGAGAAGCTCGTCGTCATCAAGATGATCCTGCCCAACCTGGTCGGCAACCAGGAGTTCGTGCAGATGTTCCTGGACGAGGCCAGGCTGGCCGCCAAGCTGAACCACCCGAACATCGTCCAGATCTTCGACATGGGCAAGGCCGGGGGGACGTTCTTCATCGCCATGGAGTACATCCAGGGCGAGAACCTGCGCTCGATCGTGAAGACCTGCCGCAAGGCAGGTCGCCACCTGCCGGTCGAGCACGCGGTCAAGATCATCAGCCAGGCCGCCGAGGGGCTGTACTACGCCCACACCAAGACCGACGTGGCCGGCAACCCGCTGAACATCGTCCACCGCGACATCTCGCCCCAGAACATCATGGTGTCCTACGACGGCGTGGTGAAGGTCGTCGACTTCGGCATCGCCAAGGCGGCCACGCAGTACCAGGAGACCCGGGCGGGCGTGCTCAAAGGCAAGTACTCGTACATGTCCCCGGAGCAGTGCACCGGCCAGCCCGTCGACGCGCGCTCCGACATCTTCGCGCTGGGCATCGTGCTGTGGGAGCTGGCCACCGGTACCCGGCTGTACAAGCAGTCCTCGGAGCTGATGATCCTCAAGGAGATCACCGAGGGCGTGGTGCCGCCGCCCCGGCAGATCAACCAGCAGGTCCCGGCCGAGCTCGAGGCCGTCATCCTCAAGGCGCTGTCGAAGAGCACGAGCACGCGTTTCCAGGACGCGCTGCAGATGCACATGGCGCTCGAGGAGTTCCTCAAGAATCAGAAGCTGACCTCCAGCACGGTGCACCTGTCCGCCTTCATGCGCGGCCTGTTCCCGGACCGGCTCGAGCTGCTGAAGAAGCTCGAGGAGGTGCAGGCCTCGGGCGACAGCCTGCAGTCCTTCCTGTTCGACGACGTGGCCTTCGAGGAGGGCTCGGGCACCGGCGGCGCCTCCACGCCCTCCCAGCCCAGCCGCGCTTCGTCCACTCCCGGCTCCAAGCCGCTCTATCCCCGGCCGACCACCGGCGTCTCCCGGGTGGGTCCGCTGCCGCGGGGAGGCACCCCGCAGCCCGCGCTGCCGCCCCCGGGCACCTCGGTCGGACCCGCGCCCCAGGGCGATCGCCGCACCCGGGTGCTGCTCGTCACGGTGCTGGCCTTCATGCTGCTGGTGCTGGGTGGCCTCGGCTACCTGCTGTGGGATCGCCTGGGCGGCGGGGAGACGGTGGGGCCCGCGGACGCGGACGCCGGCACTGTCGCGCCTCCGACCGAGAGCGGTTCGATCTACGTCACCTCCATCCCGGACGGGGGGGAGGTCGCCATCGACGGCAACGCACGCGGCAAGACGCCCTGCGCGGTCAAGGACCTGCCCCTGGGCACCTACATCACGCTGACCGTCACCCGGCCCGGCTTCAGGCCGTGGACCACCCAGTTCAAGATCGAGGACGCCAAGGACCAGCGACAGTTCAACGCCCGGCTGGAGGCCGTGGGCGCGGTCGGCAAGGGCACCCTCGAGGTGGTGACCGAGCCGCCGGGCGCCTCCGTGAGCGTGGACGGCCGCGCCGCGGCCGGGGTGACGCCGCTGAGCGTGCGCGATCTGGACGCGGGCCGCGAGCACACCCTGGTGGCCAGCCTGAGGGGCCGCGCGAGCTGGCGGCAGACCTTCCAGCTCAAGCCCGACGAGGTGTTGAAGCTCGAAGGCAAGCTGGCTCCCGCCGCGGTCACCCCGCCACCGCCGGGCGCCAAGAAGGCGGTCTACAGCCTGCGCTCCAGCCCGTCCGGGGCCAAGTTCACCCTGGACGGCGCGCCCGTGGGCAGCACGATCCAGCTCGATCCGGGTCGCACCTACGCGCTGGGGGCCAAGCTCAACGGCTACGAGGAGTGGACCGACCTGGTCGAACCGAACTCGGGCGAGAAGCGCACCATCACCGCGCGCCTGACCCGCAGGGGCGGCGAGGAGCCCCACCCCCCGCCCGGGGACGCCAAGGCGCGGCTGACCCTGGACTCCGAGCCCTGGGCCGTGGTCTTCCTGGACGGAGAGAAGATCGGGCAGACGCCGCTCAGCGACCTGGTCATCCCGGCCGGCAACCACCAGGTGCGCCTGGTCAACGGGGAGCTGAACGCCTCCAAGACGATCTCCATCGAGGCCAAGCCCGGCCAGGTCATCCGGCAGAGGGTGGAGTTCGGCAAGGGGACCCTGGTGGTCAAGGCCAAGCCCTGGGCGCACGTGTTCATCGGCACGCGCAAGCTGGGCACCACGCCCTTCGAGCCCAAGGAGCTGTACGAGGGCACGTACAAGGTGCGCCTGGAGAACCCCACGGTCGAGGACTCGATCACCAAGACGGTCACCATCAAGGCGGGCCAGCAGGCGGTGGTCGAGCACGACTTCCTGGCGGGGCAGAACTAGTCAGGCAGCGGACCGGTCGGACACGTCTGGCGCGTCCGACGTCGGACTCCTCACAGCAGGCCGCGGTTGCGGCGCACCTGCTCGTGCATGCGGCGGTACTGGACGTCCCACTCCGAGGTGCCCTCCTGCAGGTGGCGGAGCTTGCCGCGCACCTCGGCCTCCACCTCCTCGAACACCTTCTGGTACTTGCGGATGATCTCGGCCAGGCGCTTGCGCATGACGTGGTCCTCGGCGAAGACCTCCTCGATGTTGCCCGAGCGGAACATGAACTCCAGCATCTGGTTGATGACGTAGTCCAGCCCGTCGTCGCCCATCGGCAGCCCGCGCCGGCCCGCCACGATGCGCTTGGCCTCCTGGTACTTGCCCTGCTCCCAGCCGCGCAGCGACATCACGTCCTTGGCCTCCCGGCTGATCTCCTCGTCGCGGCGGTGATACTCACGCAGCACGGAGGCGAAGTCCTCCTGCGCCTCCTCGACCTTGTCCGCGCTCACCTCGATGTCGCCTGCGTCCATCAGCGTCTTGACGATTTCGCGGGCCGCGGGCGGGATCAGCTTGGGGTAGATCATGGCTTGGCTCCTCCGGTCGCCTGGCCGGATAGTACCGCGACCCCGCCCGGCTTGTCACCGATTACTTGCGATCTCCGCGAGATGCTGGACGATACGCGCCGCCAGCGCGGCGGACACCCCGGGCACCTCGGCCAGCGCCGCGGGGCCGGCCTGGCGGACGCCGGTCAGGCTGCCGAAGCGCAGGAGCAGCCGGCGCCTGAGCACCGGCCCCACCCCGGGCACGTCCTCGAGCGCGCTCCTGACCGCGGCCTTGCGCCTGAGCTTCCGGTGGTAGCCGATGGCGAAGCGGTGGGCCTCGTCCCGCGCGCGGCTGAGCAGGAAGAGCTCGTCGCTGTCCGGGCCGAGCCGCACCGGGTTCTTGCGGCCCGGCAGGAACACCCGCTCCAGCGCCACCTTGTGCCGCAGCGGCCCGGGCCCGCCCTTGGCCAGCGCCACGACCTCCACGCCGGTCGCCCCCAGCTCGCGGAGCAGGGCCGTCACCGCCCCGAGCTGCTGGAGCCCGCCGTCCAGGACCACCAGGTCGGGCCCGGCCTCCTCGCCCGCCAGGACCGGCCGCAGGCGGCGCCCGAGCACCTCCCGCATCATGTCCACGTCCGAGTCGGTGGCCGCCTCGCGGATGCGGTAGCGCCGGTAGGCCGCGGGCCGCGGCTCCCCGTCCTGCAGCACCGCCATGGCGCCCACGCTCTGCCGCCCCCCCAGGGTGGACAGGTCGAAACACTCGATGCGCCGGGGCAGGCGCGAGAGGCCCAGGCGCCGCTGCAGCCGCGCCAGCCGTTCGGCCCGCGCGCCCTCCTCCGCCGCGCTGGCCCGGTGGGCCTGGGCGGCGTTCTCGGCCGCCATGCGCACGAGCTCGAGTCGCCGCCCCCGGCGGGGCGAGAGGACGCGCACCCGGCCGCCGCGCAGCTCGCCCAGCCACTGCTCGAGGGCCGGCGCCTCGCCGGCCGCGGCCTGCTCCGGTCCGGCGCCCTCCTCTGCGCAGTCCTCGCCCAGGCATTCGGCCGGCAGCAGCACCACGGGCGGCACCTCGGCGCCGGCCGCGTAGTGCTGGCCGAGGAGCTGGCGCAGCAGATCGGCCGCGGGCGCCTCCAGCCCCCGGAAGGGGAAGCGCAGCGCCCCGTGCCAGCGCCCGGCGCGCACCTGCAGAAGCTGGATCACGCCGCTGGCGCCCTCGCGGTGCAGGCCGAAGACGTCCAGATCGTCGTCGAGATCGGCCAGCACCTGCCGCGCGCCGAGGGTGGCCTCGACCGCCCGCAGCCGATCGCGCAGCCGCGCCGCCTCCTCGAAGCGCAGCGCCGCGGAGGCGGCGCGCATGCGCTCGCCGAGGAGCTCCAGCGCGGGCTCGAACCGCCCGCGCAGGAAGCGGCCGGCGGCCTCCACCCGCCGGGCGTAGCTCCCCTCCTCCACCGGCAGGCAGCAGGGCCCCAGGCAGCGGCCCAGGGGGTGCAGCAGGCAGGGTCGCGCGCGGTGGGCGAACACCGCGTCGGCGCAGGTGCGCAGCTGGAAGATGATCTGCACCGCCCGCAGGGTCTCCCGGGCGGCGGCGGCCGAGGTGTAAGGGCCGAACCGTCGGCCGCCATGGCTGGGAGCCTCGCCGCCCGGCCGCCGACGCTCCAGGCTCAGGCGCGGGAAGCGGTGCGCGCTCAGGCGGATGGACAGGAAGCTCTTGTCGTCCCGCAGATCGATGTTGAAGCGCGGCCGCTCCCGGTGGATGAGCTCGCGCTCGAGCGCCAGGGCGTCCTTCTCGGACGGGGTCACCACCCACTCGAGCTCCTCGAGCAGGCCCTGGAGGCCGGCCACGAAGGGCCGCGCGTCGCCGGAGGCCCGGAAGTAGGAGCGCACGCGCTGGCGCAGGTTCTTGGCCTTGCCGACGTACAGCACCACCCGGCCGCGGCCCAGCATGCGGTACACGCCCGGCCGGGCGGGCAGGCTGGAGAGCAGGAGCTCGAGCCGGGCGGCGTCCATGCCCGCCTCACCCCGAGAGCAGGTGCACGCGCCGCAGGTGCTGCAGCTCGTCGCGCAGCTCGGCCGCCCGCTCGAACTCCAGCGCCTCGGCCGCGGCCCGCATCTCACGCTCCAGCGCCTCCAGGCGCGCCTCCAGCGCCGCCCGCCCGTAGGCGCCGGGCGCCTCGGCCACCTCGGCGGGCTCCACCTCCGGCTCGGCCCCCAGGCGCGCGGACAGCGCCTTGGCCACCGAGCGCGGCGTCACCCCGTGCTCGCGGTTGTGCGCCTCCTGCAGCGCCCGGCGCCGTCCGGTCTCGCGCACCGCGCTGTCGATGGACGGCGTGGACCTGTCGGCGTACAGGATCACCCGCCCGGCCAGGTTGCGCGCGGCCCGGCCCATGGTCTGCACCAGGGCCGTCTCCGAGCGCAGGAAGCCCTCGCGGTCGGCGTCCAGTACGGCCACCAGGGCCACCTCGGGGATGTCCAGGCCCTCGCGCAGCAGGTTGATGCCCACCAGCACGTCGAACTGCCCGGCGCGGAGCTGGCGCACGATCTCCATGCGCTCTAGCGTCTCCACGTCCGAGTGCAGGTAGCGCACGCGCACCCCGTGCTCGGCCAGGAACTCGGTCAGATCCTCGGCCGTGCGCTTGGTCAGCGTGGTGACCATCACCCGCTGCCCGGCCCCGACCACGGCGCGGATCTCGCCCAGCAGATCGTCCACCTGGCCCTGGGCCGGGCGCAGCTCGATGGCCGGATCGACCAGCCCGGTCGGGCGGTTGATCTGCTCCACCAGCACGCCGCCAGCCAGCTCCACCTCGAAGGGCGCGGGGGTGGCCGAGACGTAGATGCGCTGACCCACCCGGACGTCGAACTCCTCGTAGGTGAGCGGCCGGTTGTCCAGGGCCGACGGCAGGCGGAAGCCGTACTCCACCAGGGTGCCCTTGCGCGAGCGATCGCCGCGCACCATGCCCTTCACCTGGGGGAGCGTCTGGTGGCTCTCGTCGACGATCACCAGCGCGTCGTGGGGCAGGTAGTCGATCAGCGTGGGCGGCGGCTCGCCGGGCAGCCGGCCGGACAGGTGGCGCGAGTAGTTCTCGATGCCGCTGCAGTAGCCCATCTGCTCGAGCATCTCGAGATCGTGCTGGGTGCGCTGCTCCAGGCGCTGGGCCTCGACCAGGCGGTTGCCGGCGCGCAGCTCGCGCAGGCGTTCACCGAGCTCCGCGCGGATGGAGCCGAGCGCGCGGCGCACGCCGTCCGCCGGGGTGACGTAGTGGCTGCCCGGGAAGATCTCCACCGCCTCCAGTCGCTCGAGGCGGGTGCCGCGCAGCGGATCGAACCAGCCGAGCTCCTCGATCTGGTCGCCGAAGAAGGACACCCGCAGGGCGCGCGTCTCCTCGTACACCGGGAAGACGTCCACCGTGTCCCCGCGCACGCGGAAGGTGCCGCGGTGGAAGTCGAGATCGTTGCGCGAGTACTGGATCTCCACCAGCCGGCGGAGCAGCCGATCGCGGCCCGCCTCCTCCCCCAGCGCGAGCCCGATGCGCATCTCGCCGTAGTGCTCCACCGGGCCCAGGCCGTAGATGCAGGAGACCGAGGCCACGATCAGCACGTCGCGCCGGGTGAGCAGGTTGTGGGTGGCCACGTGCCGCATGCGGTCGATCTCGTCGTTGATGCTCGAGTCCTTCTCGATGTAGGTGTCCGACTGCGGCACGTAGGCCTCGGGCTGGTAGTAGTCGTAGTAGGACACGAAGAAGCTGACGGCGTTCTCGGGGAAGAACTGGCGGAACTCGTTGTACAGCTGGCCGGCCAGCACCTTGTTGTGGGCGATGACCAGCGCGGGGCGCTGCACCTCGGCCAGCACGCTGGCCACGCTGAAGGTCTTGCCGGAGCCGGTCACCCCGAGCAGCACCTGGTGGCGGTCGCCGCGCCGCAGGCCCGCGCTGAGCTCGGCGATGGCGCGCGGCTGGTCCCCAGCCGGCTGGAAGTCGGCGACGAGCTTGAAGCCGGCCTGCATGGCGGGCGCTCCGTGGGCGGCTACTTCATCTTCCAGCTGGTGCCCTTGCCCGAGTCCATCAGCTCGACGCCCAGCTCGCCGAGCTGCTTGCGGAGGGCGTCGGCGCGGGCGAAGTCCTTGGCCTTGCGGGCGGCCGTGCGCTCCTCCACCAGCCGGTCGATGGCCGCGGCGTCGAGCCCACGGCAGGCCAGGCAGCGATCGCGCAGGCAGCACAGGGCGTCCTCGGGCGGGCAGCGCAGGATGCCCAGCACCTCGCCCATGGTGTCGATGGCCTCCCGCAGCCGCTGGGCGGTGGAGGTCACCAGGCCCGCGGCGTGGCCCTCCTTGTTGTCCAGCACCTCGTTGACCAGACGGGTGGCGTCGGCCAGCACCGCCAGGCCGACCGCCGCGTTGAAGTCGTCGTCCATGGCCTCGCGGAAGCGCGGCAGCAGGCCGTCCACCTCCGGCGCGCGCAGGATCTCACCCGCCCCGGTCAGGCCCTGGCCCAGCGCGAGCAGCAGGCGCTGGAAAGTCGTGTACAGGTACTGCAGCCTGCGCTGGGCCTCCTCCAGCGACGGGAACTGCACCGCCGCGCGGGCCTGGGCCTCGTCCAGCCCGGCGCCGCAGGCCGGGCAGCGCCGCCCCTCCACGTCCGCGCGCGCCAGGCTCGCCTGGCAGGCCGGGCAGACGAACAGCACGTCGAAGTTGATGGGGCTGCGGTAGTGCGTGCCCAGCAGGAAGTAGCGCAGCGCCTCGGGCGTGTAGCGCCCGGTCATCTCGCGGATGGTGAAGAAGTTGTTCAGCGACTTGGACATCTTCTCCTTGTCGATGTTGACGAAGCCGTTGTGCACGAACACGCGGGCGAAGGGCTTGCCCGTGGCGGCCTCGCTCTGGGCGATCTCGTTCTCGTGGTGGGGGAAGACTAGGTCCTTGCCGCCGCCGTGCAGGTCGAAGGTCTCGCCCAGGTACTTGGTGCTCATGGTGGAGCACTCGATGTGCCAGCCCGGGCGGCCCGCGCCCCAGGGGCTGGGCCAGGACGGCTCGCCGGGCTTGGAGGTCTTCCACAGCGCGAAGTCGAGCGGGCTGCGCTTGCGCTCGTCCACCTCGACCCGCGCCCCGCTGCGCAGGTCCTCCAGGTTGCGCTTGGACAGCTTGCCGTAGGGGGCGAACGAGCCCACGTCGAAGTACACGTCGCCGTCCACGACATAAGCGTGCTCGCGGGCGACCAGCGCCTCCACGGTGTGGATGATGTCCGGGATGTGCTCGGTCACCCGCGGCTCGATCTGCGGCCGCAGGATGCCGAGGGCGTCCATGTCCACGTGGAACTCGCGGATGAAGCGATCGGCCAGCTCGCGGCTGCTCACGCCCAGCTCGTTGGCGCGCCTGATGATCTTGTCGTCCACGTCGGTGAAGTTGCGCACGTAGGTGACCTCGAGCCCGAGGTGGCGCAGGTAGCGGTAGACCACGTCCGCGGTCACGTAAGCCCGCGCGTGGCCGACGTGGCACATGTCGTAGACCGTGACCCCGCACACGTACATGCCGACCCTGCCCGGGACGAGCGGCCGGAACTCCTCCTTCATGTTGCTCAGGCTGTTCCAGACGTGCAGCGTCATCGGCTCTCCTCTCCTTCGTCCTCGTGGACGCCTTCGCCGGCGTCCGACCCGGCGACCCGCCCGGCGCGGGCGCGCCTCCTCGCGCGCCGCACGAGCAGCGCGGCGTTCGCCGCGGCCACCAGCAGCAGGCCGGCCAGGGCCGCGGGGTACGCCCACCGGTCCCGCGGCCGCAGCCCGTCCTCCAGCAGGTACATCGGGCCGTCGCGCGGGGCCGCCGGGAAGTTCTCCCGGTAGTAGCCCAGCACCGCGGCGTACATGTCGGTCCGGTCCAGATCGCGCAGTCGGCCCTCGAAGCTCCGCTCCACCGCGCCGGCGCAGCCCTCGCCAGGCGGGGCCGGGGACTGCACCAGCATGCGCGCCCCGGTCTCGGAGCCGAGCAGGTACAGGTAACGCATGCGCCCGGACGCCACCTCCGCCCGGATGCACATGTCGCGGGCCACGCCCGACAGGCGCACGAAGGTGCCGTCCGCGAGCGGGGCCGGCGCCAGCTCCTCGGCCGCGCCGAGCTCCACGGGCTGGCCGGGGGCGAAGAAGTAGCCGAGCTCGCCGCGCAGCAGGAAGACCAGCACCCCGGCCAGGACGAGGAACAGCACGAACACCCACACCTGCTGGCGCAGCCGGCGCTGGTCGCGCTCGTCGGCCCGGCGGCCGATGCCCATGGGATCGGCCTCGGGCGCGGGGCTGGCCCCGCCGCCATCGAAGAAGGCCTGCTCCTCGCGCTCCAGGCGGGGATCCTCGTCCGTGCGCGGCTCGCTCACGGCTCGCCCTCCGTGCGCACCAGGACCGCCACCGCGTGCGCCGCGATGCCTTCGCCGGCGCCGGTGAAGCCCAGGCCCTCCTCGGTCTTGGCCTTGACGCTGACCGCGTCGTCCGGGAGCGCCAGCAGGCCGGCGATGGCCCGGACCATCTCGGGCAGGTGCGGTGCCAGGCGCGGGCGCTGGACCACCAGGGTGAGGTCGGCCGAGCTCACCCGCCAGCCGGCCGCGGCCGCGCGCCGCGCCACCTCGGCCAGCAGCCCGCGGCTGTCCGCGCCGGCGTAGGCCGGATCGCTGTCCGGGAAGTGCCGGCCGAGATCCCCGAGGCAGGCCGCGCCCAGGATGGCGTCGCCCAGGGCGTGCAGCCCCACGTCCGCGTCCGAGTGTCCCAGCAGCCCGCGCTCGAAGGGCACCCGCACCCCGCAGAGCACCAGCGGCCGCCCCTCGACCAGCCGGTGCACGTCGTAGCCGTGCCCCACCCGCGGCGCGGCCCGCGCCACCCGGCCGCCGGCCTGGGCGAGCCGCGCGAGGTCCTCGGGCAGGGTCACCTTGAGGTTCCCGGGCTCCCCGGGCACGCAGGCCACCGGCTGCCCGCTGGCCTCGACCAGACCGGCGTCGTCGGTGAAACCGGCCTGCGGGTGGGCCTCCAGCCAGCGGTAGGCGGCCTCCAGCACCTCGCGGCGGAAGCCCTGCGGGGTCTGGACGAGGACCAGCGGCCCGCGCGGGACGCTCCTGACCACCCGGCCGGCCGCGTCCACCTCCTTGAGCGTCTCCTGGACCGGCAGCCCCGGCGCGCAGGCCCCCTCCCGCCAGGCCGCCGCGGCCACCCGGGCGACCAGCGCGGGCGTCACCGCCGGTCGGGCGCCGTCGTGCACCAGGACCAGGGCGACCCCGGGCGGGACGCGCTGGAGCGCGGCGCGCACCGAGTCCAGGCGGCGCGCCCCGCCGGCGCAGACCACGGCCCGCCCGGAGGAGGCGAGCTCGGCGGGCAGCAGGTCGGGGTCCGCGAGCCGCTCGGCCGGTACGGCCACGGCCAGCCCGGCCACGCCCGGGCAGGCGGCCAGCGCGCGCAGCGTGCGGTGCAGCAGCGGCGCCCCGTCGAGCAGGGCGAACTGCTTGGGCACCGGGCCGCCGAACCGCTCGCCCCGGCCAGCGGCCGGCACCAGCACCCAGGCCGGCGGAGGGGCGACATCCAGGTGGCGCGACACGTCCATCGGGCGGGCAGTCTAGCGCCGCCAACTACGCGGCACAAGACCCGATTCTCGGCGCTGGGCGCCTTCGCGGCGACTCCCCTCACCCCAGGGCCCGCCGCCGCCGCCACCACGGGTCTCGCAGATCACCCGGCCTTCTGCTAACGTCTCCTGCCCATGAACGCCACACCCAGGCGCCCGGCCGCGCTGTTCGACTTCGACGGCACCCTCACCCGCCGGGACACCATGCTCGGCTTCATGCTGCACCTGCTGCGCCAGCAACCCGGCGCGGCCCGCGCCCTCGGGCCCGCCCTGCGGCGGCTGCCGGCCTACCTGGCCGGGCGAGCGGGCAAGGCGGACATGAAGGCGCTGTTGCTGCGCGCCTTCGTGCGCCTGCCCGCGGAGGCCCGCGAGCCCCTGGTGCGCCGGTTCCACGACGCCTTCCTGGCGCCGCGCTACCTGGCGGGCGGGGTCGAGCGGGTGGCCTGGCACAGGCGCCAGGGCCACCTGCTGGTGCTGGCGTCCGCCAGCGTCGAGCTCTACCTGCGGCCGGTGGCCGAGGCCCTGGGCTTCGACCACCTGCTGGCCACCCGCATGCAGCTCGACGATCCGCCCCGCCCGCTGGGCGCCAACTGCTACGAGCGCGAGAAGGTCAACCGGCTGCTGGCCGAGCCCTGGTTCGGGCAGGTGGACTGGCCGGCCTCGTGGGCCTACAGCGACCACAGCTCGGATCTGCCCATGCTGATGCTGTGCGGCCACCCGGTGGCCGCCAACCCCAAGCCCGATCTGAGGCGCTTCGCCACCCGCGCAGGCTGGGACATCGTCGACTGGAAGTAGGCCGTCCGGTTGCTTCGGCTGACGCTTTGGGGTACAACGGGGGCCACGCAGGAGGTTGTCGCCGATGAACCCGCCGAAGACCCTGGCCGACTCCACCACGCTGGAGATGCCCGCCCAGCTGCTGAAGGCCTTGGCCTACGACCCGGCCGCTGGCGCGGCCTTCGATGACCTCAGCACCGAGCAGCAGCGCACCTTCATCGACTTCGTCACCGCCGCCCGCTCCAGCTCCGAGCGCGAGGAGCGCACGGCGCAGGTCGTGCAGAAGCTGCTCAAGGGCCAGACGTCCTAGCGGAAGTCGCGGGAGGGGATCTCGCAGCGCTCCTCGGCCGCGGGCAGCAGCCGCTCCACCCGCTCGACCCGCAGGTTGGTCACCCCGTCGCGGATCTCCAGGCGCCCCTCGGCGAAGAGCGCCGGGGCGCCCACGATCGCCGCGCGGTGGGCGGCGAACACGTCCGGGGTGAGCACCAGGTTGGCGAGCCCGCTCTCGTCCTCCAGGGTGATGAAGCACATGCCCCTGGCGGTCATGGGCCGCTGGCGGATGACCACCAGCCCGCCCACCGCGGCCCGCGCGCCGTGGGCCTGCAGCGGCAGGGACGCCGCCGGGAGCGCCCCGCGCGCGCGGAGCGTCGCGCGGCGGTGGGCCATGGGGTGGGGCCCGGCGGTCAGCCCGCTCGCGCGCAGATCGGCCGCGGTGCGCTCCTCGGCGCGCATGGGGCGGAGCGGGCTCGGCTCGCCGGGCGGCGGCAGGCGCGCGAGCAGCGGCCGCTCGCCGCGGCCGGAGGTCTCCAGCGCGGCCACCTGCCACAGCGCCTCGCGCCGCCCGAGGCCGAGGGCCCCGAAGGCGCCCAGCTCGGCCAGCGCCGCCAGCTCGTCCTCGCGCAGCCGGCAGCGGCGCTCGAAGTCGCGCACGTCGGCGAACGGCGCCCGGGCCTGCTCGGCCTCGACGCGCGCGCCGGCCTCCTGCCTGAGGCCGGAGACGAAGCGCAGGCCCAGGCGCACGGCCCCGTCCGGCTCCAGGCGACAGCGCCAGCCCGAGCGGCCGACGTCCACCGGCCGCACGCCGAGCCCGTGGCGCTGGGCGTCCTTGACGAGCGTGGCCGGGTGGTAGAAGCCCATCGGCCAGGCGTTCAGCAGCGCGCAGGTGAAGGCCGCCGGGTGGTGGGCCTTCAGGTAGGCCGAGGCGTACACCAGCAGCGCGAAGCTGGCCGCGTGGGACTCGGGGAAGCCGTACAGGGCGAAGGAGGCGATCGCCTGGAGGATGCCCTCGGCCGCCTCGCCGGTGATGCCGCGCGCGGCCATGCCGACCCGCAGCCGCCCGGCCAGGGCCGCCATGCGCTCGGGCGAGCGCTTGTGGGTCATGGCCCGCCGGAGCTCCTCGGCCTCGCCCGCGCAGAAGCCGGCCGCCACCATGGCCACCCGCATGATCTGCTCCTGGAACAGCGGCACGCCCAGGGTGCGGGCCAGGATGGGCTCCAGCGAGGGGTGGGCGTAGACCACCGGCTCCCGGCCGGCCCGGCGGTTGAGGTAGGGGTGGACCATCTGGCCCACGATGGGGCCGGGGCGGATGAGGGCCACCTCGATGACCAGGTCGTAGAAGCAGCGCGGCTGCAGGCGCGGGAGGGTCGCCATCTGCGCCCGGCTCTCCACCTGGAACACCCCCACCGTGTCGGCCCGCTGGAGCATGGCGTACACCTCGGGGTCGTCGGCCGGCAGGTGGGCCAGGTCGAGCTCCACCCCCTCGTGGGCGCGCACCAGGGGCACGGCCTCCTCCAGCGCGCGCAGCATGCCCAGGCCGAGCAGATCCACCTTGATGATGCCGAGATCGGCGCAGTCGTCCTTGTCCCACTGCACCACCATGCGCCCGGGCATGCGGGCCGGCTCCAGCGGCACCACCCGGTCCAGGCGGCCCTGGGCGATGACCATACCGCCCGAGTGCTGGCCGAGGTGGCGCGGCAGGTGCTGCAGCTCGCGGGTGAGCTCGAGCAGCAGGCGCACGCGCGCGTCCTCGGGCGCGAGCCCCGCCTCGCGCACCGCCGCGACCAGGCCGTCCCCGTCCGCGTCCGGGTACCCCCCTTCCGCCCCCGGCCCGGGCGCCTCGTGCGCCCCGAGCTCCCCGCGCCCGTGGTGGCGGGAGAGCGCCGCCAGCCGCCCCAGCGGCTCCTCGGGCAGCGCGAGCACCTTGCCCACCTCCCGCAGCGCCGAGCGCTGCCGGTAGGTGATCACGTTGGCCGTCATGGCCGCGCCATCTGCGCCGTAGCGCCGGTAGACGTACTGGATGACCGCCTCGCGTTGCTCGCCGGAGGGCAGGTCGAGGTCGATGTCCGGCCAGCTCCCGCGCTCCTCGGACAGGAAACGCTCGAACAAGAGCCCCATGCCGATCGGGTCCACCGCGGTGATGCCCAGCGCGTAGCACACGGCGCTGTTGGCCGCCGAGCCGCGGCCCTGGGCCAGGATGCCCTCGGCGCGGCAGAAGCGGGCGATGTCCCAGACCACCAGGAAGTAGCCGGCCAGCTCGAGCTTGGCGATGACCGCCAGCTCCCGGGCCAGCTGCTCGGTGTGGCGCGGCTCGAGCGGCCGGTAGCGCCAGCGGGCGCCCTCCTGGACCAGCCGGTGCAGGAAGCTCGCCTGCGTCTCGCCCGGGGGCACGGGGTAGTCGGGGAAGCGGTAGCCGAGCTCCGAGAGATCGAAGGCGCAGCGCTCGGCCACCCGCAGGGTGTTCTCCAGCGCCTCGGGCAGATCGGCGAACAGGGCGGCCATCTCGGCCGGCGCCTTCAGGTGGCGCTCGGCGTTGGGCCGCAGGCGCGTCCCGGCGGTGTCCAGGCTCACGTGCAGGCGCAGGCAGGTGAGCACGTCCAGGAGGCGCCGCCCGGCGCGGGTGGCGTGGCGCACGTCGTTGGTGGCCAGGAGCCCGAGCCCGAGCCGCCGCGCGAGCCCCAGCAAGGCCTGGTTGCGGCGGTCCTCCCCGCGCTCCAGGTGGCGGCCGAGCTCCACCCACACCCCCCGCGGTCCGAAACGCTCACGCAGGCGCCCGAGCAGCGCCTCGGCCCGGGCGGCGCCGTCCGGGGCCGCGAGCGCCGCCTCGAGCGCCCCGCCGCCCAGGCAGGTGAGCCCCTCGGCGTGCGCCTCGAGCTCGGAGAGCCGCACGGCGCACTGCCCCTTGGGCCGTCCGCTGTGGCCGCGGGTGACGAGCCGGCACAGGTTCTGGTAGCCCGCGCGGTTCTCCACCAGCAGCAGCAGCCGCCCGGCCGGGCACAGCTCCGGCGATCCCGGAAACAGTTCGGGATCGTCCAGGCTGAGCTCCACGCCCACGATGGGGCGCACCCCGGCCTCGCGGGCCGCCTTGTGGAAACGGGGCTGGCCGTACACGCCGTCCACGTCGCCGAGCGCCAGCGCCGGGAGCCCCAGCTCGGCCGCCCGGGTGGCCAGGTCCTCGGGGGCGCTCGCGGCCCGCAGGAAGGAGAAGGCGCTCTGGCAGCGCAGCTCGACGTAGGCGACCATCGGACCTCCCAGGATACTGAACGGATGAACAGCACACAAGGGGTCCGACAACGAAAACTCGACATCTTGATGTCTAGATGTCTTGGTGCTATGTTGATTCAAGGAGGTGCCGATGGCGACGCAGCGCACCACCATCTACCTGCCAGCCGAGGTCCACCGGGCGCTCCGGCGGCGGGCCGGGGAGGAGGGAACCACCCTCTCCGAGCTCGTGCTGCAAGCGGTCCGCGCCCTGCTCTCGGACGCCGCGCTCCCAGAACGCGTCGCGGAGCGTGCCCCTGCCTACGGAGACCAGGACGTCGGAGAGAGTCAGCCGGTCCGTCCCCGAGGGCTGCTCGCGGCCGTGGGCGCGCTGGAAGGCATCGAGGGGGCCGAGGAACTGGAGGCCATCCTCGCGAAGGCCCGGGAGAACGCCCGCGAGCGCGAGGTGCCGTCGCTCAGCGAAGACGAGGACGCATGACGGTCTTCGACACCGACGTGCTGTCCTACCTGCTGCGACGCGCCCCGCCCGCCGGGCTGATCCGCCGCCTGGCCAGCCTGCCCGCGGAGCAGCAGGCCACCACGGCCATCAACGCCGCGGAGCTGCTCTACGGCGCGCACCGCGTGCATGATCCCAGTCGACTGCTCGATGCGATGCGCCGCATGCTCTGGCCCAACCTCCGGGTGCTGGTCTTCGACTGGGAGGCCGCCCAGGTCCACGGCCAGCTCCGGGCCGAGCTGGAGGCCGCGGGCCGGGTCGTGTCCGAGCCCGACTTGCGGATCGCCTCCATCTGCCTTCGTCACGGCGCCCGCCTGGCCACCGGCAACCTGCGCCACTTCGCCTCCATCCCCGGCCTCGAGGCCGAGGACTGGCTGGCGCCCCACCGCTGAGCGAGAGGATGGCTACTTCGCGTCCACCGCGCAGCGGAAGCCCAGGCCGGCGTACTGGTCGGTGGGATCGAAGCCGTCGCGGCGGGAGATGCGCGACTCGGGCGAGGAGCGGCCGAAGGAGCCGCCCTTGAACACCCGCTTGTCGCCATCCTTGGCCCCCTTCGGATCCTCGTTCGGCCCCGTGGCGTGCGCGTCCGCGGCGTACCGGTCGGCCACCCACTCGCACACGTTGCCGGCCATGTCGAGCGCGCCGTAGGGACTGCGTCCCTCGGGGAAGGCGCCCACCGGGGAGGTGCCCTCGTAACCGTCGCTGTACTTCTCTTCCTTGGCGAAGTCCCTGGAGAACTTGTCGAGCGCCCACTGATCCACCACGTTGGCCCGCCGCACCGAGCTCTCCAGCCCCTGGTCGCCCCAGGGGAAACGCCTGCGGTCCGCGCTGCCGCGGGCGGCCTTCTCCCACTCGGCCTCGGTGGGCAGCCGCTTCCCGGCCCAGGCGCAGTAGGCCCGCGCCTGCTCCCAGGACACGCAGTTGATGGGGTGCTCCTCGCGCCTGGGCTGGCCCCAGTTGCAGGCCCAGTCGTGGGTGGTGAAGGGCTGGCCGCTCATGCGCTGCACGGTGATGCCCTCGGCCGAGCAGGCGCCCGCGGCCACGCAGGCGCGGAACTGGCCCGTGGTCACCTCGTTGCGGTCGATGCGGAAGGCGCGGAGCCAGACCTTGCGGCCCGGGTTCTCGTCCGCCTGACATTGCTTGTCGACCTCCGGGTTGCAGCCCATCCAGAACTCCCCGGCCGGGACCGGCAGCAGGTCCCCTGCCGGGGCGGTGACGGCGGCCCCGGCTGCCAGGAGCAAGCAGGCGGCGAGCGCGAGCGGTCCAGGCATGGCGCACCTCCTCCCCTACCGACGCGCGAGCAGCCCGACAGGTGGCACCGAGTCCACGGCCTCGAGCCGCAGCCCCTCGCGGGCGAGCACGGTGTTGGCGGCGAGCAACCCGCTCATGGCGGCCGCCTCCATCAAGAGCGCGGGGCGGGGCAGCTTGACCCAGTCTCCGGCCAGGCACAGGCGCGGGCACTCGGTCTCCACCGCCGGCCGGGTGGCCTGCAGCCCCACGTGCAGCGCGGTGAAGTCGTGCCGGAGCTGCAGGTGCTCGTGCAGGATCTTCATGCCCCTGGCCTCCGGCAGGTATCCCTCGAGCTCCGCCAGGAAGCGGGTGCGGACGTCCTCGGGCCCGCGCACGTGCTCCGGGACAGCGTAGGAGTGGAGCTCCAGGACGCTGCCGCCGTGCCGCGCGGCCCACTCGGCCGACTGGCGTTCCAGGCGCGGGTAGAAGCTGATGGAGTCCAGCACGTCGCGGTGCTCGGTGATCACGAAGCCCGGGAGCGCCCGGGAGATGTCGCGATCCACCCACAGCCTGAGCACCGCGTAGCGCTGGCTGGCCCGCAGGCCCGAGAGCTCGCGGTGGAGGCGCGGGTAGCGATCCGCCAGCCCCGGCGAGTCGAGCGCCAGCCGGCGGCTCCCGACCACGTCCGCGGCCAGCACCGCGTAGTCGAAGCGCTCCCCGTCGACCGTCACGCCGCCGTCCTCGAGCTCCAGGCGGCCGACCGGCCGCGACAGCCGGATCTCGGCCCGCGCGGCCTCGAGCGCGCTGCGGAAGGGCTCGAGCAGGCTGACCTCGAAACTCTCGGTCGGGTAGTCGTAGCCCAGCCCGCCGTCGTGGCTCAGGAAGAAGAAGTGGAAGCTCTTGATGAGCTCGGCGCTCGACATGAGCGACGGCGGGGCGAAGAAGGCCCTGGAGAACGAGTTGAAGATGAGCCGCAGGCTGTCCGGGAGCGCCGTGCGGCGAGCGTACTCCGCGAACGACACGTGGTCGAAGCGCCGGAAGGTGTCCTCGGGGTGGTACTCGAGCAGCGACATGAGCCGCATGGTGCGGAGATCCCGGAACACGTCCTTCAGGCTGAAGACGCCCTGCCTGAGCATGGAGAGGACGTTCAGCACGGGGGTCTTCGCCACGTCCTTGAAGGAGAACTCCTGGCCGGTGAGCGTCAGGATGCGGTAGTCGTCGAGGGTCTTGAAGGAGCGGGTGGCGCCGATCTCGCCCAGCACGCGCAGCAGGTTGTGGTAGTGCGGGAAGAAGGCGTGGAAGCCGTGCTCCACGAAGTTCCGCTCCCCGCCGGGGAGCTCGACCGGCCAGGCGCCCACCTTGCCGCCCAGGTAGAGGTCCTTCTCGAGCAGCACCACCCGGAAGCCCCGCCGCGCCAGGCCGAGCGCCGCGATGAGTCCGGCCAGCCCGGCGCCGATCACCGCCACCCGCCGCTCCCCGGTCAACCGCTCCGGCAGGCTCGGATCGGGCACCACGTAGCGGTGCCGGTAGCCGCCCGACCTGCGTTCGATCCAGCCCTCCACGCCAGAGATCCGCATGGCACTGCCCTCCTCGGTGTCCCCGGCCCAGGATAATCTTCGAGGGAGAAAACTCAAGCCGGCTGGATGGGCTCCGGCGCCTGGTGTAGGCTACGGGCGCGAGGTGAACTCGGCCGAGGCCACCGCCCGGGTGATCCTCGAGGACCTGGGCCTCCCGGCCCAGCCGCGCTGCGACCCAGGAGGACGCCATGGCCAAGCACCTCACCCAGACCGCCCTCATCCCCCGCAGCCCGGACGAGGTGCTGGCGACCCTGAACGATCCCGGCGTCCTGGTCGATCAGGCCAGGCTGCAGGGCGCCAAGGAGGCCCGGGTCGAGGAGACCCGACGCGACGCCCGCCGGCTGGTCCAGGTCGTGCACCTGCAGGAGTACGCACGCGGCCTGACCGGCGTGGACCGGAGCCGCACCGACCCGGCCGCCACGACCTACGAGTGGGACCTCGGCGACCGCTCCTGCCGCTGGCGCTACCTCGGCGTGCGCGGCGAGCGGGTGGGGCTCTCGGGCAGCATCACCATCCGGCCCGCCCCGGGCGAGCCGGCCGCAGGCGCCCGGGCGAGCCAGGTGACCTTCGCCTTCGACATCGACGTGCGCGTGCCGCTGCTGGGCGGGTTGATCGAGCGGCTGATAGCCCGCGAGGTGGAGAAGGGCTCTCAGGACCATGCGCAGTACCTGCGCAAGCGCCTGGGCGCCTAGCCCGCCATCCCGTCCACGAACCAGGCGCCGGTGGCGTGCTCGCGGTACAGCCGGTAGACCCCGCCGTCCGAGAGCTCCACGTCGTAGTAGTCCCGCCCGAGCGGCGTCTCCTCCCACCAGCCGCCCGCCAGCCGGTAGGGGCCGGCCTGGGCCCGCACCCGCCCGCGCAGGCGCGCGCCCCACAGCGCGCGCAACCGCACGCCCACCGCGGCGGAGTCCCGCTCCACCTCCACCGGCTCGGCCGGGCGCAGCGCCCGGAGCGGCAACGCCGGGCGCCCCGCCTCCCCGGGCGTTGGCGGGCCCGCGGCCGGGGGGCGACCGAAGGGCACCACGGCCACCGCCTCGGGGCGGTGATCGTCGCGCACCTCGGGCGCCCCCACGCGCCCGGCGCCGGCCAGCGCGGTCAGCCGGGCCAGCGCCTCGTCCAGCCGGCTGCCCGCCGGTCCGGCGGGGACGAACAGATCGAGCTGGGCGCGCCGCGCGGTCGCGGGCTCCGCCTCCACGCGCAGCGCTTCCACGGCCGCACGCGGCGGGGTGCGCTCGAGGGACAGGCGCGCGAGCTCCAGCCAGGTGGCCACCCGGCGGGTGGGCGCGGCCAGCTCGAGCTCCCGCGCGTCCCGCCCGCGGCCCTCGAGCCGCAGCTCGATCCGCAGCCGACCCGCGGCCAGGCCGCGGAAGCCGAGCCGGTCGGCCAGCCGCGCGAGCAGCGGGCGCAACCCCTCGAGCAGCGGCTCGAGCTGGGCGAGCGGCCAACCCGGCTCGTCCTCCTCGACGAAGCGCTCGGGCTCCGGGTCGGCCTGCAGGCGCTGCTCCGGCTCCTCGCCGCGCGCGAGCCGCCACAGGCGCAGGCCCTCCGGGCCCAGGCGCCGGCCCAGGCCCTGGGCGGGCAGCCGGGCCAGCTCTCCCAGGCGCTCGAGGCCGAAGCGCTCGAGCTGGGCCCGCAGCGCCGGCGAGGGGGCCAGCAGCCCTACCGGCAACGGCGCCAGGAAGGCCCGCTCCTCCCCGGCGCGCACCACCCCGGCGCCGAGCCGCGCCGCCAGGTGGGCCAGCACGGGTCCGCGGGCCACGCCCGCCCGCGCGCCGAGCCCCGCCCGGGCCGCGGCCTGCTCCAGGGCCTGGGCCAGGCGGCGCTCGTCGCCGAACAGGCGCTCGAGGCCTCCCAGCCCGAGCAGCGCCGCGCCGTCGGGAGCGCCCCCGGCCAGCCAGGCCACCCGCGGCGAGAACGCCCGCGCCACGTCCAGGAGCGCCGCCTGTGCCGAGCGGACCAGGCCGGGCGAGAGCGGCCGGATCTCCAGCCCCGGCGCCAGGCTGCGCACCTGGGCCACGCTCTGCCCGGGCGCCGCGCCGGCCGCCCGGGCCGCGGGCGTGGCGGCCAGCAGGCAGGCCCGGGGCCCGGGGCCATCGGCCACGGCGAGCGCCGCGCTGGCCCGCTCGGGCTCGGCCCGCAGGAGCGCCGCGAGCGGCAGCTCGGGCACCAGCAGGCAGCCCATGCGCTCCGGCGCGCCGACGGGCTCAGCCACGGCGCGCCTCCCCCGCCGCGCCCGGGCCGCCGCGCCGCCTGCGCAGCGCGAAGTCCAGCTCGAAGCCAGCCAGCCAGCGCGGCCCTCCCCCTCCCCCGGCTTCGCGCCAGCGCGGCCGAAAGCGGGTCACCTCGATCGACAACCCGGCAAACACGCCCGCGCTGGGGCCCGGCGCCAGGCTGACCAGCAACGCGCCGCCCGCGCGCGCGAGCCGCGCGAGCCGCAGCCAGGCGGCCGCGGGCGCCGTCGGCTTCGCCCGCCCCCAGTCGAGCGCCACGAGCCCGAACCCGCCCGTCTCCAGCAGGAGCTCGGCGGCCCGCAACGCCTCGCGGGGGCCCGGCGGACGCACCCACAACACCCGGGCGAGGGCCACCCCCGCCGCGCGGGCCGAGCGGGGCTCGAACCCGTCCCCGGCGTCCACCAGGGCGCAGAGCTCGCCCCGATCGCCGGCGGCCAGGAGCAGCGCGTGCAGCAGCGCGGCACCGGCCGAGGCGCCGGTGCAGAGCTCGCTCAGCCTCCCGCGCGGCAGTCCCCCACCGCACACCCGATCCAGCGCCGGCAGCCCGCTGGCGACCGTCTCGGGGGGAGCCTCGTCCAGGGAGCTGGCCGTCTGCACCAGGCGGCGCCGGCGCAGCTCGTCCACCAGCCCGCGCATGTCCAGGGAGGTTTCCAGGCCACGCCTCCACCGCCCAGGATACTGAACGTGCGTACAGTATTCAACCCCCGTGCAGGCCCGTGGTATAGGCAGACCATGTCTCCTCGCAGGTCCCCGGCCAACCCCCGGAAGCTGCTGATCCTCGGCCTGGCGCTCCTGACCGGCTGCGCGCCCGGCGGGGACCTCGCCCTGGAGCTCCTCGTGGCCGGCCAGCCGCTCGGCCCCCTCGGCCCGGCGGCCCAGCCTGGGCAACCGCCCGAGGGCATGGACGCGTTCCGCCTGTGCGTGCAGCGCCAGAGCGGCGAGGCCCTGGCCTGCCAGGACTTCACCGACCTCGCCGCCACGCACTACCGCATCGACGGGCTGCCCATCGGCGAGGCCCGCGTGGTCAGCTTCCAGGGCTACACGCTGTCCAGCGGCGAGGCCACCTGGTGCGGCCGGGCCACGGGGGTGGACATCCGCGACGGCGCGACCACGAGCGTGAGCATGCTGCTCACCCGCTGCGGAGACGTGACCCAGACGGTGGGCCTGCCCACCCACGCCCGCATGCTGCACAGCGCCACGCGCACGGCCGGCGGGCCGGTCCTGCTGGCCGGCGGCTACGACCGGCATGGGGCCTCGGCCGAGTGCGCCCAGGCCTGCCGCGCCCTCCAGGCCACCTCCGCCCTGGAGCTGTACGATCCCGCCTCCGGGACCTTCGCCGCGCTCACCCAGGGCCTCACCCACCCACGGGGTCTGCACGCCGCCCTGGCCCTGCAGGACGGCCGGGTGCTGCTGGCCGGCGGCTGCGAGGTGGCCAGCCTGCAGGGCGCCTTCGGCGACCCGGAACAGCCGGGCTCCCCGCTCGCCTGCCTGCGGCCGGGCGAGGCGGCCACCAGCCTGGAGATCGTCGATCCGCTCACCGGGGCGGTGGAGCGCCAGGCGCTACCCTTCACCCTGTTCGCGGCCGCCATGCCGGCGGGGCCGGACGCGCTGCTCCTGCTCGGCGGCCTGGACGAGGCCGGCCAGCCCACGCGCCGGGCCCTGCTCGTCCAGGTCACCCCGGAGGGCGTGGCGATCGTGGCCCGGGACGACGCGCTCGGCGCCCCGCGGCAGGGGGCGCTGGCCATCCCCTTCTCCTCACCCGGGGCCTCGCCCGTGGAGGCCCTGGTGCTGGGCGGCTCCGCGCCGACCTCGACGGAGGATCCCGGCCCCTTCGCCGAGGTCCTGGTGGTCCAGGACGGCGAGCTGCTCAGCCGGGTGCCGCGCTTCGTGGACGAGACCTACGCCGATGGCCTGCCGGTCGTGCTGGCCGCCGGCGACCGCGTCGGCCCGGGCCAGGTGCTGGCGACCGGCGGGGTGTTCCCCGCCCGCTTCCTGTCCCAGGACACCCCCTTCGTGCCGCGACCGCTCGAGTCGGCTGGCCTGGCCGACCTTCGCCTGGACCGCCTGCGGATGCTGGACGCAGATCACCGCCTGCTCATCGCCCGCGCCCTGCACACTTGCACCGCCTTCGGCCGCGAGGGCCGGGCCCTGGTGGCCGGCGGCCTCGACGCCAGGAGCAACGACGCCGAGCTGTACTACCGCGCGTCGCGCACCCTGGAGGAGTGGGATCAGGCCGAGGAGGGCTTCAGCCTGCGCTGGCTGCACGGGGCCCCGGTCGAACTGGGCGTGGCCCGCGCCGGCCACACCGCCACCCTGTTGCCCGACGGCACGCTGCTGTTCGTGGGCGGCACCGACGGGACCCTGGTGCACACCAGCGCCGAGCTGTGGAACCCGGCCCCGAGCAGCCTGGAGGCCGACGGCCTCCCCGTTCCCTGAAGGGCCGGACGAGTCCCGGACCAGCTGACCGATTGCCATCCGCGCGCGCTTTCCGCTAGACTGTTTCCCGCGAGTTTGTGACCAGTTGGCTTGACCCGGGCCGCCCGAACGCTTGGGAGCTGCCATGAAAACGTCCCTCCCCCGCACCCTCGTCTTCCTGCTAACCCTGGCCGCCTGCGTGAGCGGCTGCGACTGCGGCGGCATGGAGAACGCCTGCCAGGAGCCCACCTGGCCCTGCGGCGGGGCCTGCGTGGATCTCTCCAGCGATCCCGGGCACTGCGGGGGCTGCGACCAGGCCTGCCCCGAGGAGCAGGTGTGCTACCAGGGGCTGTGCCTGGGCGGCTGCCCGGCGGGCACCCAGGACTGCGCTCGGCACTGCGTGTTCCTGGAGCTGGACGAGCGGAACTGCGGGGAGTGCGGGCACGCCTGCGCGGCGGGCCAGCGTTGCTCGGGCGGGGAGTGCGGGGCCGACTGCCCAGCCGGCCAGGACGACTGTGGCGCGGGCTGCGTGGACGTGCTGGGGAGCACGGCGAACTGCGGGGCCTGCGGGCAGGCCTGCGGGCCCCAGGAGCTGTGCTGCCAGGGGAGCTGCGCGGACCCGCTCACGGACGCGTCGAACTGCGGGGGCTGCGGCCAGGCCGGGGAGCCGGACGAGGACTGCTGCAACGGGCAGCTCGCGGATCTGGGCAGCGATCCCGGCAGCTGCGGCGGGTGCGGCATCGCCTGCGGGGCCGAGCAGGTCTGCAACCGGGCGACCTGCGCGGCGGGGTGCGATCCGGGCCTGACCGCCTGCGAGCGGGCGTGCGTGGATCTGGGCAGCGACGGGGAGCACTGCGGGGCGTGCGGTGTGGCCTGCCCGGCGGGCCAGGCCTGCGCGCGCGGGGCCTGCGTGGACAGCTGCCCGGCGGGGCTCGCGGAGTGCGGGGGGAGTTGCGCGGATCTGATGAGCGACCCGTCCCACTGCGGGGCGTGCGGGGCGGACTGCGGCGTCGCGCTGTGCTTCCACGGCCAGTGCGTGAGCGACCCGGCCGGGTGCCCGGCGGGGACCACGGCCTGCGCCGGGGGGTGCGTGGACGTGGACAACAACCGGGAGCACTGCGGGGGGTGCGGGCAGGCCTGCCGGGAGGGGGCCTGCTACGGAGGGGTGTGCGAGGGGGTGTGCCCGAACTGGACCATCGAGTGCAGCGGGGCGTGCGTGGACCCGGTGGGCAACTTCGAGCACTGCGGGGGGTGCGGGCAGAGCTGCGAGCCGGGCCAGGTGTGCCAGCTGGGGATGTGCAGCGGGGGCTGCGCGCCCGGGCAGCAGGAGTGCCAGGGCGACTGCGTGGAGGCGAGCGGGGACCACGACCACTGCGGCGGGTGCCTGGTGGTGTGCCCGGACGGGCAGGTGTGCTCGCTGGGGCTGTGCGGAGGGGTTTGCGCGGCGGGGCTGACGGACTGCGCGGGGAGCTGTTTCGATCTCGCGGGCAGCGAGGCGCACTGCGGGGCGTGCGAGCAGGCCTGCCGGCCGGAGCGGCAGTGCTGCGCCGGGGGGTGCTCGAACCCGGACTCGGACCACGGGAACTGCGGGGGCTGCGGGGTGGCCTGCGGGGCGGACCAGGTGTGCCTGCGCGGGGCGTGCGGGGCGGGGCCGTGCCCGGCGGGGACGATCAACTGTGGCGGTGGCTGCGTGGACGTGACGAGCGATCCGGACCACTGCGGGAGCTGCGCGGGGGAGTGCGGGGCGGGGCTGGTGTGCGGGCGTGGGGAGTGCCTGGCGGAGTGCCCGTGGGGCACGCAGGCCTGCACGCAGAGCTGCGTGGAGACGGAGCACGACCCGCTCAACTGCGGGGGCTGCGGGCTGGGGTGCCCGGCGGGCACGGTGTGCAGCCAGGGGGTGTGCGGGGCGGGCTGCGGGGTCGGGGAGACGGACTGCGGGGGTGCGTGCGTGGCGCTGGGGGAGGATCCGGACCACTGCGGGGCGTGCGGGCAGCGCTGCGCGCCGTCGCAGGTGTGCGAGCGGGGCGAGTGCCTGGAGGGGAGCTGCCTGGACGGGGACACGGCCTGCGGCGGGGCCTGCGTGGACCTGGACAGCGATCCGGACCACTGCGGGGCGTGCGGGCGGGGGTGCGAGGCGGGCCAGGTGTGCGGCGCCGGCGCGTGCGGGGCGGGCTGCCCTGGCGGGGCCAGCGAGTGCCAGGGCGCCTGCGTGGACACCAGCAGCGACCCGCACCACTGCGGAGGCTGCGAGACGTACTGCTCGCCCGAGGAGATCTGCGCCCAGGGCGCCTGCACGCCGCGCTGCCCGGGCGCCCAGGTGCTGTGCGACGCGAGCTGCGTGGACGTCATGTCCGATCCGGCGCACTGCGGCGGCTGCGACCGGGCCTGCTCGCCGGGCATGGTCTGCCAGACGGGCGCCTGCGCGGAGACCTGCGCGCCGGGCTTCGAGGAATGCAACGGCGCCTGCGTGGACGTGCGCTCCGACCCAGCCCACTGCGGCAACTGCGCCACGGCCTGTCCGCAGGGCCAGGCCTGCAGCCTGGGGCTGTGCGCAGGCGCCTGCGATGAGGGCCTGACCGACTGCAACCGAGCCTGCGTGGACCTCGGCAACGACCCGCAGAACTGCGGCGGCTGCGGCCACGCCTGCCCGGGCGGCAACGTCTGCAGCCAGAGCATCTGCGCCCAGGAATGCCGCGCCAGCGAGGAGGAGTGCGAGGGCCGCTGCGTGGACACCGAGAGCGATCCGCAGAACTGCGGCGCCTGCGGCAACGGCTGCCAGGGCGCCGAGGTGTGCAGCGATGGCGAGTGCACCGATCAGTGCGACGAGAGCATGGTCAACTGCGGTGGCGCCTGCGTGGACACCAACCTCGACCCGGAGCACTGCGGCGCCTGCAACCACGCCTGCGGCAGCCAGATGGTGTGCAACCAGGGCACCTGCGACGACTCGTGCGCCCCGGGGCTGACCAAGTGCAGCGGGATCTGCGCGGATCTCATGTCCGACGCCGAGAACTGCAGCGAGTGCGGGGTGGTCTGCTCGGACGTGGGCGGCGGCACCGGCGGCATCTGCATGATGGGCGTGTGCGCCGGCACCTGCAACCCGAACGACATCACCTGCTTCTGCATGCCGGAGCAGACCGAGTGCATGGCCTGCGACGTGTGCCCGGGCGATCCGCCTCCGCCCCACGTGGCCCGCATGCGCTGCGTGAACGGCGTGTGCTCCATCCTGGCGTGCCTGGCTCCCTTCCTCGACGTGAACGGCGTGTACGAGGACGGCTGCGAGTGCGAGGGGAGCGGCATCCTGTTGACCGCCGAGGAGGAGCTGCGCACCCGGCCACGCCTGGCGCAGGTCACCGGCAGCCCGCACGTCGGCGTGGTCTGGCAGGATCACCGGCGCGGGCGCGCCGAAGCGTTCTACGACTGGCTGCTGGCGGACCAGGTCCCGCTCGCGGATCACGAGGACGTGGAGCTGTCCATCTCCTGGTGGTGGTTCCAGGAACACGAGCCCGACATCTTCTGGGATGGAGATCGCGGGCAGTTCATCGTGGTGTGGGCCATGGAGTCGACGGTCGTGTTCATGCCCGTCGATCCGGGCGGCAGCCACGGCCTGGGCATGGACTCGCTGAGGGGCCGGTTCTGGGAGCAGCCCCGCTCGCCGGCCGTGGCGCGCGCCAGCTCGTCCTACATGCTGGTGTGGGCCGAGGACAACACGATCATGACCGCGGCCCTGGACTACAACGGGGAGGTGCGCTTCTTCGACCCCTGCGAGGTGGTGGACTGGGGCCAGTGGGGCGAGACCGACGAGGACGGGGTCTGGCACCCCTGGAACCGGAATGACCACCCCTGCTACGTCGAGGGCTGGCACCTGTGGCTGGACGACGTGACCTCCACCTCCAACCCGCAGGACCTGGAGATCCTCGGCGCGGGCGACACCTTCGTGGTGGTGTGGCAGGAGGGCTCGGGCTCGAGCCACGGCATCCGCGTCCAGCGCCTGAGCTACACCGGCGGCAGCTGGATGGACTGGTACTCCGCGGGCAGCGCCGGCGCCATCAGCGGCCCCTTCACCGACGCCATGCACCCGGTGCTCCTGCCGCGCGACGGCGGCTACCTGCTGTCCTTCGACGCCCTCAAGAACGGGGGGGCGCGCGAGGCCTACGTGGTCTGGCTGTCCTCCGACGGCGGCGTGGTGCGCGGCCCCACCCAGGTGTCCGACTCCGCGGCCGTCAACCGCAACGCATCCGGCGCGGCCTCGGCCATGGGCCTGAACGAACAGGTGGGCGTGTTCTGGACCGAGCGCGGCTCGGACCCCGAGGATCAGGCGCACATGTTCCGCGCCCTGGACGCGGCCGGCGCGCCGATCGGGCTCAAGCCCATCACGCTCGCCCGCGAGGTGTGGGACATGGGGCGTGAGCTGCGCCCGACCGGGGCGGTGTACACCAACGGCCGCTACGGCGCCCTGTTCACCGAGGTGGTGCACTACGCCGGCGAGCCGCCCTGCCCGTGCCTGGACGACTGCCTGGAGATCTGCATGCCCGACTGCACCGAGGAGCAGTCCCAGCAGTGCGGCATCCAGTGCGAGGGCCAGTGCGAGGGCGGCGGCTGGACCGAGGAGACCTGGTACGGCGTGCGGTTCCTGTCCGTGTGCGCGCCCTGAGGCACGCGCGTGGCCAAGCGCAAGAAGTCCAGGGCCCAGGGCGCGCCCGCGCCGGCGGAGTTCAGGCACCAGCCCTTCTCCGCGCTCAAGGCGAGCGCCGGGCGCCTGCCCGCGCCCGCCCCGGCCAGGCCGGCGCCCCCGCCCCCGCCCGAACCCGCCGCGCCGGAGAGCGAGGAGGATCTCTTCGCGGCGGCGGTGGCCGACGCCCGCCCGATCACGGATCGGCCGGCCGTGCCCCGCCCGCCGCGGCTGCCGCCCCGACCCCGGGCCGACCAGCGCGAGGCCGAGGAGGTGCTGCAGGCGCTCCAGGATCTGGTCGACGGCGAGGCGCCGCTGTCCATCTACGAGACCGACGAGGCCATCGAGGGGCTGGCCGACGGCGCAGACCCGCGCCTGCTGCGGCAGCTGAAGCGCGGCGAGCTGGCCATCCAGGACCACCTCGACCTCCACGGCCTGACCCGCGAGGAGGCGAAGCCCGTGGTGGACCGATTCCTGACCGAGGCCATGGCGCAGGGCAAGCGCGGGGTGCTCATCGTCCACGGCCGCGGGCACGGCTCGAAGGATCACATCCCGGTGCTGAAACACGCGCTCCAGACCTGGCTGGTCCGGGCCAGCATCCGCAAGCACATCCTGGCCTTCTGCACCGCCAGGCCCTGCGACGGCGGCGCCGGGGCGCTGTACGTGCTCTTGCGCCGTCACCGCCCCGGCCGGCCCTAGAGCACCCCACCCCGTCCGGCCTTGGCTGCGATCAACCTTCCTCGTCCGGTCCGACGGGGGCCTCGAGGCGCGGGGAGTGGCCGCGCAGCACCTCGTAGGCCACGCGGTTGCCGTACTGGGCGCAGCGCGACAACGAGGAGTAGGTCAGAAAGGGCACCGGGGCGGCGTGCTTGTCGCTCTCGGGCACGGTGGCCCGGTGGTAGCGGTTGGCGGTCACGTCGTGCAGCAGCGCCGCCAGGGCCGCGTCCCCTGCCCCGTTGGTGTTGCCCATGCGCTCGGGCCCTCCCCGGTAGGGGTGGATGTGGCTGTAGATCTTCAGCGGCTTGGGGCAGTCCGCCCGCCGCATGAGCCGGCTGTACTCCCAGCGGTTGTACTCGGCGATGGACTTCGAGCGGACGCCCTGGTCGGTCTCGCGCCGGTAGGCCTCGTCCACCCAGCCGCCGATGGTGAGCCCGTGCGGCCCCTCGGTCACGATCACCACGTCCACCCAGTCGAGCACCCGCTGGCAAGCCAGCAGCGCGTCGTCCACGCCGGTCAGCGCCTCGGCCTCGGCCGCGTTCATGGCGGCCACGGTCACGTAGCGCTCGAGCAGCGAGATGGCGAGCTCCCGCCGCTCGCGCACCAGGCTGGCCGTGCCCAGCCCGAGGGCCACCGGCACGTGGGCCGCGTGGGCGAGCGCCATCATGCGCTCGGCCGCTCGGGCGATGGGCCAGGCTGGATCGCGCAGACAGTACAGCGTGGTCAGCACCGCCGCGGCGTTCTCCACCACCTCGGCCGGTATCGCCTCGGGCGGGAACTCATTCGAGATGCCCGGCGCCACGGCGAAGGAGCGATCCCCGGCCGGGCCGATGAAGGTCACCGCGGTCGCCAGGGTGCCCTCGGCCGCGACCACGTGCGAGAGGTCCACGGCCATGGGCGTGCGGGCCACGTAGTGGAAGGCCGGGCTGCCGGGGCGGATGCAGGCGTCCAGCGCGCCCAGCAGCACGGCTGGCTCGCCGCTGAGGAAGGTGAAGTTGTTGATGGTGTTGCCCACGGCGCCGCCCGGCGACATGCGGTGGGTGACCCGGTCGCCGGCCAGCCGCTCCATCAGCCGGCGGTGCTGGCTGTCCGACAGCAGGGCCGACTCCCCGGGCGCCAGCGCGAGCTCGCGGGCCAGCGCCTCCGCCCCCTCCACCTCGACATCCATGACGAGCTGGTCGAGCCCCACCGCGTACCAGCGGCGCTCGACGGCTTCGGCGGCCACCGGCGTGCGGCTGTGCTTCCTGGTGACCGGGAAGTAGTGCTTGGCGATGCGGTTGCCTGGGAAGCGCACGCGGGGTGCTCCGTGGGTTGGGACGACGGGTGAGGCTTACCACGCGCCCCACCCGCATGCAAGCCGGCCAAAAATTTGACCGCACTCCGCAATCGCAGTATGTATTTTACCGATAGTTTATATGCATACAAATGCCACGCCTCACCATCTCCATCCCCCACGACCTCCAGCATCGGCTGGCCGATCCGAGAATCAGAAAATCAATCAATGTATCAAGGACATGCCAGGACGCGCTGCGCCGCGAGGTGAGCCGCCTGCTCGATCTGCCGCTGGATCTGGAGCGGCTCGAGCGCACCCTGCTGCGGCTCCGGCAGGAACGCACCCAGGTCCAGGCGCATTGGTTCCAGGCCGGGGCAGGCGCGGCGCGGGACTGGGTCGAGCACGAGGCAGGCTTCGCCCGCTTGCGCGAGCTGGGCAGCCTGTCCATCCAGGCGCGGCTCCAGGCGCTGCGCACCGCCCCCCCGGCGGAGCTGGTGCGTACGCTGGAGAGCCAGCGCACCGGCGAAGGTTTCGACGAGTCGTCCTTCCTGCAGGGGTGGGCCGCCGCGGTGGGCCTGCTCTGGGAGGCACTGCAGGAGAAGCTCTGAACCCAGGTCGCGGAGGGAAACCATGACCAAGACGGCAGCCACGGTGGACTACGAGGGCAGCTACCTGCTCGGCGAGGCGGACGGCGAGATGTGGGCCAACCACGCCCACCCCAACGAGACCCAGGCCATGTCCATGCTGCAGGCCGAGGAGATCGGTCAGCGAGACGTGTTCGGTCAGGAGAACGCCAGCTGGCTGCGGGAGCAGTCCGACACCTACCAGCAGCAGGATCCGCACTTCGACGCGGCGGCCTACTTCGAGGGTTTCCTGGCCTCGGCGCGCCGGGTGCGGCAGGCGTTCGTGTTCGCCGCCGCAGGCGCCCGCCGCGGCCGCTGAGGAGTCGGCCTACGTCTTCCTCTGCTTGCCGGCGTCGTCGGTGAGCATGAGGAGGTTGGAGAGGCTGCGGATGATGGGCTTGGGCGCCTCGGAGCCCGGCGCCTGGTCCGGCTTCGCCAGCGCCTCCGCGGGCGCGGCCTCCACGCGGGTGCGTCCGACCGTGGGCACCATCCTGGGGGGCACCTCAATCTTCTTGATGCCCAGGTAGCCGGCCACCAGCTCGAGCACCAGGTGCGGGGCCGGCTGGCGTTCGAGCAGCTTGTCCGGACCGGCGTTCGACGCCGCGGCGTGGGCCTTCTCGTCCTCGTCCCCCACCATGCCGAGCACGATCATCTTCTGGCCCAGCCCGAAGCAGCGCAGCTGCTTGAGGAACGACACCCCGTCGGTCTTGTCGCTGAACATGTTCAGCAGGATGAGCTCGGGCTGCTGGCGGCGGGCCAGGCGCATGGCCTCCTCGGCGTCGACCGCGGACAGGACGTCCACGCGGGTCAGATCCAGGATCTCGAAGAAGTACTTTCGCCGCTGGGGATCGTCCTCGACGATCATCACGGCCTTGCGCACGCTACCACGCACTGCGGTCCCCTCCCCGTCGACGGCCTTCGTCCAAAACAAAAACGGGTCGGCCCCGCTGACCGACCCGTTTCAAGGCGCCACCCGGATTCGAACCGGGGATGAAGGTTTTGCAGACCTCTGCCTTACCACTTGGCTATGGCGCCGGGTACCAAAGAAGCGGGTGAAGGGATTTGAACCCTCGACTTCAACCTTGGCAAGGTTGCACTCTGGCCACTGAGTTACACCCGCATCAGCGACGCGCACCTATATCGCCCAAGCCCAAAACGATGTCAAGCGAAATTTCCCGGACCTCAGGCTGCCTGGCGATCCTTGGCGTCCACCGCCCGCACGAAGCGGATGAAGTACTTGGAGGCCGAGAAGATGCTGAAGAACAGCGACAGGTAGATGAGCCACAGCCCGATCACGTGGAAGTCGACCCAGGGGTGGACGGGCACGCCCAGGTCCACCAGCAGCCGGTGCAGCCAGGTGCCGGCCACCAGATCGTACAGCCCCGTCGAGACCACCACCACCGGGTAGGGGTAGTGCACCAGCAGCCCCAGGATGCCGGTGATCTGGAAGGCCGTCTTCCACTTGCCCTCCTGGCTCGCGTCGATGATCAGGCCCTCGCTGGAGGCGATGGAGCGCAGGCCGGTGATGGTCAGCTCGCGGGCCAGGAGCAGCACCACCACCCAGGCCGGGATCCGCCCGAGCGGAATGAGCATGACCAGGGTGGAGGAGACCAGCAGCTTGTCGGCCAGCGGATCCAGGAACTTGCCGACCACCGTGATCAGGCCCTTTCGCCGCGCCAGCCAGCCGTCGAAGAAGTCGGTGATCGAGGCGCCGGCGAACAGGCAGGCGGCGATGAAGGAGTTGACCCGGCTCTCGTAGTACACGAACACCAGCACGGCCGGGATCACCAGGATGCGGGCCATGGTGAGCGTGTTGGGCAGGTTGAAGAACTGGTCTTTCAGCTTGCGGCGCATGCGACGGACTCCCCCGGGGAGGGTGGCGATCTCAGCCGAGCAGCAGCACCTCGCCGCTGCCAGAGAGCTCGATCCACAGGCCCTCGGGCCAGGGCGGCTCGCCGTCGCTCAGGCGAGGGACCAGGTTGCCGGTCCAGCCGACCAGGCGCGAGGCGCGCAACGCGAACCGCTCGTCGCCCAGCAGCCGCTGTCTGACCACGTCTCCCTGGCAACACAGCACCAGCTCGGCGGCGCCGAACAGGTGGAAGATGGGCAGGCCCTCGCCCTTGGGGGCGGGCAGGCGCCCGTTCTCCCAGGAGGTGCTCTCCGAGAAGGCGAACACGAGCTGCTCGAGGAAGTAGCCCGGCTCGCGCTCCACGCGCAGGATCGAGAAGCGCTCGCCCGTCGGGGCCAGGAAGGACATGCGCGCCGGGCCCTTGGCCAGCACCACCCCGCGCTCCCCGCGGTCGAAGGGGTGCTTGGTCTCCTTGCCCGCGAAGCGCTTGCGCACCGGCTCGAACTCGGCCTGACCGCGCAGCCATTGCAGGCCGACGAGCCGGGAGAAGACCGGCCCCGGGGCGTCCACCTCGAGCTGCCCGCCCTCCGCCCGGAACACCCGCGGCGCCGGGCCGCCCGGCGTCGGCGCGGCCGCCGCGGCCCGGCTGGCGTCGAGCGTGCTCCAGGCCTCGACGCCATCGGCCACCGGCGCGGCCGGGGGTGGGCTCGGCTGCTTGCCCACGGCGCGGAAGGGTGTCTCCTTCTCCTCCAGCTCGCGGAAGCCCTGATCGGCCACCGCGGCCAGCGCGCGCCGCTGGGTGGTCTCCGCGACCTCCCGCCGCGGCTCCTGGTCGTCCTCTTCGCTGGCGAGCAGCCGATCCAGGTTGCGCACGCCAGCCCGCTCGAGGTGCGGGCGGGCCGCCGCGGCCTGGCCGCGCCGCATCAACACCAGCCCCAGGTAGCGGTGTGCGCTCACGTGCTCCGGGTCGGCCTCCAGCGCGGAGCGCAGCTGCTCCTCGGCCGCGTCCAGGGCCTCGGCCTTCAGGTGGACCATGGCCAGGTTGACCCGCAGGGTGGGATCCCCCGGGTAGCGCTTGACCAGGCCCTGGTAGAGCTCGATGGCCTGCGCGAACAGGCCCAGCTTGAAGTACACCAGCCCCAGCATGTTCTGGCCGCGGGGGTTGCTGGGCTTCAGCACCAGCGCCTTCTCCAGATGCTCCTTGGCCTCGGCGATGCGATCGGTGCGCAGGAACTCCCCGCCCTGGTAGAGGTGGAAGAGGAAGTCGTCGTCGATCTCCCCTTCTTCCTCCGTGTTCCAGTCCAAGGTCACGCTGGGCTTGTCCGTCATGGGCTCTCGTCCTCGGCCGGCGGGCCATAGAGCTTCTTGTAATGGTAGTAGAGCTGCAGTACGCGGCGGACGTAGATCTGCGTCTCGTCGATGGGGGGGATGTCGTTGTGCTTCACCACCCGCTGCTGGCCGGCGTTGTAGGCCGCCAGCGTGAGGACCAGATCCCCGGCGAAGGCGTTGGCGAGCTGCCGGAGGTAGCGGGTGCCGCCCAGGATGTTCTGGCGGGGGTCGAAGGTGTCCTCGACGCCCACCTGCTTGGCCGTCTCGGGCATGAGCTGCATCAGGCCCTCGGCCCCGGCGTGCGACACGGCCTGCGGATCGAAGTTGCTCTCCACGGCGATGACCGCGCGCACCAGGGCGGCGGGGATGTCGAACCGCTCGGAGGCCTCGACGATGAAGGTATCGTACTCGTCGGTCTCGGTCTTGCGCGAGGGCGTCCGCACGCGGGAGCGCTGGGCGTAGGGCCGGCTGTCGTCGGAGCGCCTCACCTTGCCCGCGGCCGCCTTGGGGGCCTTGGCCGGCTGCTTCTTCCGGGAGCGGGGACGGCCCCGGTCGTCCAGCAGCTTGTAGCGCCCGTCCGGTGGCACGTTGGTGAAATGGATGACGCCGTCCTCATCGACGAACTCGTACACCTCCGCCCGCGCCCAGGAGGCCAGACAGAACACGAGGGCCGCCACCGCGAGGGTGGGCCGGACGGTGTGCGAGGAAACCCGCATCGGCGCTGGGAGTCTAGCACGCGCCGCGCGGACCGGGCAAGGAAGGGGCGATTGACAGCCCGGGAGAATCCTGATCTACTCGGGCGTTGCACGGGAGGTGCCTCGTGGGCAGGCACGCGGATTTCCTAGTGATCGGCGGGGGGTTGGCGGGGCTGACCTTCGCCCGGCGCGCCTCCAGGCACGGCTCGGTGCTGGTGCTGGGCAAGAAGCAGCCGGACGAGTCGGCCTCGGACAGGGCCCAGGGCGGCATCGCCGCGGTGCTGTCGGCCGGCGACTCCTTCGAGTCCCACGCGCAGGACACCTTCCGGGCCGGGGCGGGCCTGTGCAACCCGGAGGTGGTGCGCACCTGCATCGCCGGCGGCCCGGCCGCGGTCCAGGAGCTGATCGATCTGGGCGCGCCCTTCTCGCGCGCGCAGGACGCGGGCGGCCAGGGCTTCGACCTGGGCAAGGAGGGCGGCCACTCCCAGCGCCGCATCCTGCACGCCGGTGACTTCACCGGCCACGAGGTGATGGCCACCTTGCTGGCGGCCGCGCGTAGCACGCCTGGCATCACGCTCCTCGATCACCTCATCGCGGTGAACCTGATCGTCGAGCCGGCCGGCGGCGGGGGCGTCAGGACCTGCCGCGGGGTGTACGCGCTCGATCAGCGGACCGGCCGGGTGGAGACCTTCACCGGCGGCTGCACCGTGCTGGCCACGGGCGGCGCGGGCAAGGTGTACGTGTACACCTCGAACCCGGACGTGGCCACCGGCGACGGCATGGCCATGGCCTACCGGGCCGGGGCGGAGCTGGCCAACCTCGAGTTCGTCCAGTTCCACCCCACCTGCCTCTACCACCGCAAGGCCAAGTCCTTCCTGCTGTCCGAGGCCATGCGCGGCGAGGGCGGGAAACTCCGGCTGCTCGACGGGCAGGAGTTCATGCAGGCCTATGACCCGCGCGGGGCGCTGGCCACCCGGGACGTGGTCACCCGGGCCATCGACCGGGAGCTGAAGAAACGCGGCGACGACTGCGTGCTGCTGGACATGACCGGCCTCGCGCCCGACTTCCTCACGCGGCGGTTCCCCAACATCCACCAGCAGCTCCTGGCCTACGGCATCGACATGACCCGCGAGCCCATCCAGGTGGTGCCGGCCGCGCACTACTTCTGCGGCGGCGTACGCACCGATCTGGCGGGGCGCACCTCCATCCCCGGCCTGTACGCGGTAGGCGAGACGGCCTGCACGGGGCTGCACGGCGCCAACCGCCTGGCCTCCAACTCCCTGCTGGAGGCCCTGGTCTTCGGCCGCCGCGCGGCCGAGGACGCCGTGGCCTGGCTGCCCACCGCGCCCGTGTTCCCGGCTGCGCCCCGCGAGTGGGATCCGGGCGACGCCGTGGACGCGGACGAGATGGTGGTCGTGGCCCAGAACTGGGACGAGATCCGGCGCAGCATGTGGAACTACGTGGGCATCGTGCGCTCGACCAAGCGCCTGGAGAGGGCGCTCAGACGCGTCCAGATGATCCGCGAGGAGATCCAGGAGTTCTACTGGGACTTCCTGCTCACCTCCGACCTGGTGGAGCTGCGCAACCTGGCCCAGGTGGCCGAGCTGGTCATCCACGCGGCCCGCCTGCGCAAGGAGAGCCGTGGCCTGCACTTCACCCTCGACCACCCGCAGCCCGACGACGCCCACTGGGTGCGGGACACCGTCCTGCAGCTCGGCCCACGGGGAGCGCCGGTGGCCGTCGAGAGCCCCCTGCCCTACGGCTGGCCCTGAGCGGCGTTCACTTCTTCTGCTCGAAGACCTTGAGGACCAGGCGGCTCTGCGGAAGCTCCTTGGCCCCGTCCAGCAGGCTGACGCGCACGTCCACCATGCCCACCCCGGGCGCGAAGGTCATGTCGTTGCGCATGGCGCGGCGCTCGTCCAGGCGCACCTCCATGCGGACCGTGACGCACCCGTCGAACACGCCGGCCGGCACGCTGACCTTGCGCTCCACGGCGGTGATCTCGTAGTGCTCCACGGTCTTGAGATCCGCGACGCTCATCCACTTCAGCCCCTGGGTCAGCGGCGCCTTGAGCAGGTAGCGGGTCGCGCCGTCGCGCAGCCCTTCGGCGTCGAAGCGGAAGCGGCTCGGCGTGGGCCGGTTGTCGAGGAAGAAGCCACCCTCCTCACGCACCAGCACCACCTCCAGGTCGGGCTGGGGCTGCCCCTGGAAGGTGGTCCCGTACACCCAGCGGGTGCCGACGGCCAGCGGCATGTAGGCCTCCAGCGGGTGGCTGGCGGTCGGCCCCTCGGGGGTCGCCGGGCCGTGGGCGCAGGCGCCCAGGCCGACGGCCCCCAGGGCCAGGAGCAAGCACACACAGGCGACTGCGCGGATCCGAGTCAAAGCGCACCTCATTTCCCGGCCTCCGGCCGGGGCGATGGCTGCTCCGGCGCGACGGCCGCAGCGGCCTGGCGATCGATCCGCGCCAGGCCCTCCAGCGCCCGCTCGCGGATCTGGCTCTCGGGGTGCCCTGCCGCCAGGGTGAACAGGTACCCGCGGGCCATGGGTCCACCGATCTCGGCCACGGCGGTGATGATCTGCAGCAGGAACACGACGTCCTTCGAGCCGGCCAGGCGGATCAGGCCAGGCACGGCGCGGTCATCCCGCTGCGCCACCAGCACCCCCACGGCCTCCAGCACCAGGTCCGGGTCCGGATCCCGGAGCAGCTCGATCACCCGCGGCACCAGCTCGGGGACCGGGCGCGCCCGCAGCACGCGCAGCACGTAGCGCCGCTCGTCCGAGTCCTGGCTGTCCAGGAGAGCGCGCAGCTTGTCCGGGGGCAGCCCCTGAGACTCGAGCTGCAGGTCGATGCGCTCCACGGCCTGGCGGATGGCCAGCTCGAGCACGCGCTGGAAGCCCTCCGCCCGCTCGACGGAGGCCGGATCCTGGACCAGGAAGGCGCTGCCCTCGGCCCGCAGCGACTCGGACACGGCCTCCGTCCTGCGGACCAGGCGCAGCTCCACCTGCACGGCGCGGTACAGCCCGTCCTGTCCGGCACCCTCCGCCTCCCGCTCGGGGGCGCGCTCGGAGGCCAGCACGATGGCCAGCTCGGCCCGGTAGGCCTGGGCGTCGCGCTGGCCCACCAGCCGCAGCTGCCGGCTGCCGGCCAGCGCCTCCTCGAGCGCGGTCTGCGCCCGGCGCATGTCGAAGCCCCCGTCGCCCTGGCCGGTCTGATCGTCCACCCCGAGCACCAGGACCGGCGGCCGGCCCGGATCCGAGCTGGACTCACACGCGCACACGCCCAGGAGGCACAGCGCCAGGGCGAGCTCAGCGCAGCATCTGGACCGCATCCACATCGGCCTTCTCCGCCAGCACCGCCTGGGCAGGCAGCGCCGGTCCCAGCTCCCAGCCCAGCTGCGCGGCGATCCGCGCGGCCAGGTCGGCGGCCGCCTCGGCCATGGGTGGCACGGGCACGCCCAGGCGCGCCATGGAGGTGACCCCCAGGTTGGCCAGCCCGCACGGCACGATCATCTCGAAGTCGTCCAGCGCGGGTGCCAGGTTCAGGGCGAAGCCGTGGGTGGAGACCCTCCGCTGCATGTGGAACCCGAGCGCGGCGATCTTCGCCCCGTCCACCCACACGCCGGGGTGCAGCTCGGACCAGCGGGCCGGGAGCCCGCGCTGCACCAGGTACTCCACCAGGGCCCGGGCGATGCCCTCCACCCAGGCCGGCACGCCCAGGCCCAGGCGCTCCAGGCTGGCCACGGGGTAGCCCACCAGCTGGCCGGGGCCGTGGTAGGTCACGTCTCCACCGCGCAGCACATGGAACAGCTCGACGCCGCGCCGGCGGTACTCGGCCTCGGGCAGCCGCAGGTGACGACGATCGGCCTGCCGACCCAGGGTGATCGTGGGCGGGTGCTCGAGCAGGAGCAGCCGCGGCCCGGCGCCGGCCTGCACCCGGGCCGCGTGGGCGTACTGCAACGCGAGCGCCTGCGGGTAGTCCACCCGCCCGAGGAAGCACCACTCGAGGCGCTCGTGACCTCGGGCCCGCCCGCGGGCCCCGACCGCTGGATTCCTACCGCTGCCCACGCGTCCCCAGCCTTCCGGCTGGCGGCTCATACACCCAGGAAGAGCCGCTTGCCGAAGTTGACCGCCAGCTTGGCGTCGAAGATCTTCTTGGCCGCTTGCTCGACGTCGTACTCGACTCGATGGTACTGGAGCACCCGCGCCTCGGTGTCGAACACGGTGAAGCACGCCCGGTTGTCATAGTCCCGAGGCTGCCCCACGCTGCCGTCGGTGATCACGTACTTGCAGTGCCGGCGCAACCCGAAGCGCCTGGCCACGACCTCGTTCACCTCACCCGGGTGGAGCGCGTAGGACTTGGTCAGGTGGGAGTGCCCGATGAAGCTCACGGCGGCCATGGCCTCGAAGCTCGGCAGCAGCTCGGCGGCCTGCTCCAGGGTGAAGATGTACTCGAAGGCCTCAGGGTAGAGCGGGTTGCCGTGGCTGAAGGACAGCTCCTGCTCCTGCCAGCGCTCGACGAACGGCAGGCCGCGCAGCCAGGCGTGGTGCTGCGGGCTCAGCTTGGCCACGCACCAGTCCAGGGCATGCCGGGCCGCGTCATAGTAGTAGCTGTACTCCATCCGCCCGCACACCGCGGCGTCGTGGTTCCCGAGCACCACCACGCTCGCCAGCTTGCGGACGATCTCGCAGCACTCGTTGGGGCTGGCCCCGTACCCCACCACATCGCCCAGGCAGATGTACTTGTCGATCTGGAGATCCTGGTAGGCGCGCACCACGGCTTCGAGGGCTTCCAGGTTGGAGTGCACGTCGGAGAAGATACCCAGCCGCATGAAGCCCAGCCTCCCGGCGCCGGCTCGATCGGCCCGGACATTAGCACGCCAACTCCGCGGGGAGCAAGCGATTCCTGGGCGGGCGGTCAACCGCCGAGCTTGAGCGGGAGCTTGGGGACGGTGAACGGCTCGCGGGCCTTGGGGAACTTGATCGCCTTGATGATGTACGAGATGCAGCTGGCCACGTAGGTGCCCTCGTGCTCCTTGGTGGACACCGTGAAGGAGCTCACGGCCCCGGACGGGGCGATGGTGAAGGTGACCACCATGGTCCCGGTCACGGACGGATCGCGCTGCTGCTGCTGCTGGACGCAGCCCTTCATGGCCGGAACGAACTTCTGCAGGGCCTTGCCCACGTCGGCCTGGGCCAGCTTCTGGGGCAGATCGCCGCCCGCCTCGGGCTCGGGAGGCGGGACCGGCTTGTCGGGGGGCGGTTTCGGCTTGCCCCCGTCGCCCGGGACCTTGGGCTTCTGGACGCCGGCCACGGGCGGCTTGCGGGTGCCCGGGCCGACCGGGGGCTTCTTGACCTCCGCGGGCTTGTCCGGGCCGCTCACCTCGCCGGGCTTCTTGACCACGATCTCGGCCTCGCCGGGCTTCTCGCCGGCGCCGTCGGGCGGCTTGGCCACGTCCGTCTCGCCCCCGCTGCCCTCGCCGGGCTTGGCCGGGTTGCCCTCGCTGGGCTTGTCCGGGCCTCCCTCGGCCGGCTTGCCCGCGTCGGGCGCGGCGGCGGCCCCGTTCCCCTCGCCAACCCGCTCGGGCGGGCCCACGGGCTCGATCTTGCCGCCTGGCTCGGGCTCCGGGCCCGGTCTCAGGGCGAAGTACCCGACCGCGGCCAGCACGACCAGCAGCCCGGCCCCCGCGGCCACCGCGACGAGCTTCATCTTGGAGCCCGAGCGCTTGGCGCCGCCCAGGTAGGCGGGCCCGGCCAGCACGCTGCCGGAGCGGCTGTAGGCGGCGTTGGACTTGCCCCCCGCCTCGTCTGGCTTGGAGTCCAGGGACGAATCGAAGTAGGACTCCGACGGCCGGGCCACCTCGCCCGACACCACGGAGTCCTCGCGCTCCCAGGGCGGGACCTCCTCCGACTCGGGCAGGCCGAAGCCCTCGCCCGGGCTGGCCTTGGCGGAGGAGCTGGCCGGGACCTTGACCGCGGCCTCCATCTCCTCCTCGACCAGCGAGGCGAGCTCCGAGTGGCGGTTGGGCGACCACAGCTCCTCCGAGGGGTCCTTGGCCGCGGGCCGCTCGGCCTGGGGCTGCTGCTCGGCGGGCGCCGCGGCGGGCTGCGCCTCGGCCGCCTTGGCCGCCCCCCACAGGTGCTTCAGCCCTTCCATCTCCCGGATGGCCTTCCACTCGGCCATCCCGGTCTGCCAGGCCAGCGTGCGCGGGCCGATCTCTCCAGCGGCCCAGCGCGCGTCGACCTCGCTGAGCTTCATCGGGCCGACCTGTTCGTCGCCGATGGCCAGGTACCAGTCGCCCTTGGCGGCTTCTCCGGCGCCGCTCTTGACCTCGGTGGAGGAGCCGGCCGCGAAGACCTCGTCCAGCCTGGCGTTCACCGAGTCGTTCTGCCGCTGGGAGCGCCGCACGTCCTCCATGCGGAAGATCTCGGTGGCCTGGCCGTCGTCCTGGTCATCTTCCTCCTCCCCGCCCGCCGGCCCGCCGCCCCCGAGGAGCTGATCGAACGCCTGGCCGACCTCCTCCGGGCTGCGCCGGCTGGTGCCCAGCGGCTGGCCGGAGGGATCGGTCGGCAGCCCGGCGGGATCGGCGCTCACCCCGGTCTGTTCGGGCTTGAGCACGATCACGTGTCCGCAGCGCTTGCAGCGGACCTTCACGCCCTTGGCGGAGATCTTCTCGTCTGCGATGAGATACTGGGTGGAGCAATTGTCGCACACGAACTTCACAGCGCAGCTCCTCCGCTACCGCCCTGTTCGACTCCTGCGCGGGGTCGATGGATCTGCCCCGAGCCAGGATCCTACCAGAGCGTCCACCGGCCCCTCAAGTTCGCGACGCCCTGGCGCGGGACCGTACGCCGGGCGTCCAGCACGCCTCACGGCCCCACGTTCAGGCCGATCGCCTCGCGCAGGGCGAAGTACTCCGGGCTGGAGGAGAACACCAGCAGCTCCCGCACCCGCTGGATCGGACGCATGGGCGTCAGCCCTCCGCCCTCCTGCTTGAGCACGGTCAGGCTGACCGCCAGGTCGTTGCACACCACCAACCCGGCGCGGTTGATCGAGTGCTCGACCGCCTCGACCCAGCGCTTGAGGCTGAAGGCGCGTGGATCCTTCAGGTACTCGGCCACGGCCCGCTGCATCATGCCCAGCCCCTGCTCGCTGAGCGCGCGCTTGAGGTTGGTCTTGGCGCGCTCGATGCCCCGGGCGTCCCCCTCGGCCTTGTGGCCGGGCTTCACCAGCAGGCAGGCCGCCTGGAGCAGGTTGTTCAGCTCGACGAAGGGCACGGCGCACGCCAGCAGGAACTCGGCGCGCGTCATGGCCAGCTGCCGGCCGATGTGGAACAGCAGGAACTTCTTCTTGTCCTCGATGAAGATGTCCTTGAAGGCGATGATCGAGGTCGGCTTGGTCAGGGCGATGGCCAGCCCCGGCGGGTTGGGCGCGGCCTGGTCCTTCAGGGCGAACAGCTCCACCTCGAGGCCGCCCAGCACCTTGGCGGCGATGCGGAAGTTGTGGGCCACCAGGCTGCGGTCCCGCGCCAGGTCCACCTGGTGTTCCTTGGCGCGCAGGCCGACGTCCTTGTGCTCCACCACGAACATGGGCGCGGCCATGCGGACCATGGTGCCGAAGATGCGGGTGAAGGGGACCTTCACGTCGCGGTGCGCCAGCAGCTTCTCCCAGATGGGATCGGTGACCGGGCGCGCGGCCTGCTGGGGGGCCTTGCGCGCGAAGTAGTTGACGATCTTCTGCTCCTCGTCGTCGGCCTTCTTGAGGTACTTGAGGATGGTGGTCAGGCAGAAGACCTTGTCGTAGTCCTTCTTGGCGTTGTACAGCTTCCACAGGCTGCGGTAGCTGTTGACGCGATCGGCCGCCAGGGTGAGCACCTTCTGGTGGGTGGCGATGGCCTCGTCAGCCGCGCCGGCCTTGGCGCCCAGGAGGTCGCCCAGGACCGCGAGTGCGTCGACGTCCTCGGGATCGAGGGCGGTGATCATGCGGTAGGCGTCGATGGACTCGTTGAGGTTCCGTAACACCACGCGGCACAGCTCGCCGAGATCGCGCCACAGGGCCAGCTTGGTCTTGCGCGCCTCGGGCGGCAGCCGCTTGATCATCTTGATGTAGTTCTCCTTGAGCTGCAGCCAGTCCTTGCGGCGGCTCAAGATCTCGGAGATGGCCTGGAAGGCCTTGACCTGCGAGGGGTCGATGTCGAGGGTGGTGTTGAAGTGCTCGACCGCGCGGGCGTCGTCACGGATCTCGTCGCGCAGCAGCTCGGCCGCCTGCAAGTGCGCCTCCACCAGGCGGCTCGGCCGGCCCTCCGCCTGGATGATGCGCTCCAGGACCTCGACCGCCTTCTGGTGCTGGCGGGTCTGCACGTACAGATCGCGCAGCGCCACCAGCACCTCGAGGTTGGCCGGCTGGAGGCGCAGCGCGCCCTGCAGCGCGTCCACCGAACGGAAGGCGTCCTGCAGGTGCTCGCGGCAGATGGCCGCGATGTGCATGTAGTGATCGAACAGCTCATCGCCCTCGAGGTGCTCGATGAGCTGCTGGGCCAGATCGTAGGCCTCCTCCCAGTTGTTCTGCTGCTCGTAGATCCGCACGCTGTACTGCAGCGAGGCCACGTGCGCCGGCTCGATCTCCAGCGCCTTGGCGAAGCTGCCCAGGGCCCGCTCGGCCTCGCCCATGTGGAAGGTGACGTCGCCGAGCTGCCAGTAGAGCTCGGCCACCTCGGCGTCCGACAGGCTGTCGCGGTGGTGGATGAGGATGGTCTGGTAGATGCGGTAGGCGTCCTCCCAGCGCTCGGTCTTGATCAGCGCGTTGCCCAGCCCCTCGAGCGCCGGCAGGTAGGTGGCGTCCAGCTCGTAGGACGTGCGGTAGTGCTCAAGCGCCTTGTCCTCCTTGCCCAGCTTCTCGGTGATGTAGCCCAGCCGGTAGTGCTGCCGGCACAGCTCCTTGGCCTCGGCGTTGCGATCCAGGCCCTGGACCACCACCTCCATCATGCGCTCGGCGCTCTCCCACTGCTCGGTGCGGAAGTAGATGTCCGCCAGCGGCTTGGCCGCCGGGAGGAAGTCGGGCGTCAGGCGCAGCGCCTCCTCGTAGTAGCGCACCGCCTGGGCGGCGTCGTCCCGCTGCTCCTGCAGGAACTTGCCGATCTCGTGGAACAGCCGGGTCTTCTCCTCCACGTCCTCGGTGTGCTCGGCCTCCTGCGACATCATCTGCAGGTAAGACTCGTACTCCTTGTCCAGGAAGTAGATCAGCTTGAGGGCCTTGATGGCCGGCAGGAAGGCGGGCTCGATGGTCAGCGCCTTGGTGTAGGCGTCCCGCGCGGCGTGGGAGTCCAGCAGCATGTCCTCCTGGATCTTGCCCAGCCGGTAGTAGATCTCCACCGCCTCCGGGGTGGCGCCGCACAGCTCCGCCTCCCGGTTGAGCATCTCGATGGCGTTGAACCAGTTGCCGCTCTTCTCGTAGAGCTCCCCCAGGGCGTGCATCGCCTCGCGGGACTGGTCGTCGATCTGCAGGGCCTTGGCGAACACCTCCTCGGCCTTGTCCACCCGGCTGAGCTCGTGGTACCAGACGTCGCCGATGGCCAGGTGGATGGAGACGGCCTCACCGCGGTCCTGGATCAGGTCGATGTGGCGGTAGTACAGCTCGATCAGCCGGCTCCAGTCGGTCATCCGGCGCACGAGCCGCTCGAGGGCCTTGATGGACGGCAGGTGCCGCGCGTCCAGGTCCAGGATGCTCTGGTAGCAGGCCGCCGCGTTGGTGAAGTTGCTGAAGCGCTCTTCCCAGATGCTGCCCATCTTGGTGAAGATCTTGACCTTGTCCTCCACACCCGTGACCAGCCCGACCTGGCGGTCGTAGATCTGCAGCAGCTCGCTCTGCCGATCGAGCCGGGTGTAGATTCGCTCCAGCGCCTCGAGCGACGGGAGGTGGGAGGCCTCGAACTCGAGCACGTCCCGGTAGGCCTCGATGGCGTCCTCGTCGCTGTCGATCTCGGTTTCCCAGATGCTGGCGATGTTGAACAGGAACTGGATGGTGATCTGGCGGTCGTCGGCCTGGTTGGCGGCCCGGCGCAGCACCGAGATGAGCTCCTGCCACTTGCCCTCGTGCTGGTAGAGGCGGATCAGGCTCTGGATGGCGGGCCCGTCCCGTCCGTCCAGCTCCAGGATGCGGCGCTGGCTCTCGATGGCCAGATCGATGCGGCCGAGGTGCTCCTCCTGGACATCGGCGATGCGCGCCCGCAGCGCCTTGCGCCCGTCCAGCTCGTCCGTCCGCTCGTACTTCGTCTCCAGGGTGTGGGCCACGTCCTCCCAGCGCCCGGCCTCCTCGTACATCTGGGCCAGGAGATCGAGCGAGGAGATGTCCCGCCGATCGAGGCTCACCGCGCGCAGCAGCCTCGACTCGGCCTCGGCCGGGTCGCTCATCCGCCGCCAGTAGATGTGGGCCACCTTCTGCAGCAGGCCCACGGCCCGCGCGCCGGTGGTGACCTCGGAGGTGGCGTCCTCCAGCACCTCCAGCAGCGTCTCGTAGTCCTCGGTGTCGGCGGCCAGCTGCTCGAGCTTGCCCAGCACGAAGTCGTCGCCGAAGTCCTCGCGGAAGGCCGCGCAGTAGCGGGCGAACGCCAGCTCCTTCTGGCCCAGGTTGCGCTCGTAGATCTCGGCCACGTCCTTGATGATCAGCACGCGATCCTTGCGCTCGCGGATCTGGGACAGCCGCGCCTCCATCAGGGCCGTCAACCGCCGCCACTCCTTGTGCTCGCGGTAGATGTCCAGGCAGGCCCGGTAGGCCTCGTCGTGGGCGGGATCGAGCTCCAGGATCTTCTCGTAGGCCGGGGCGGCGCCGAGCGGCCGCTTGACCTGCTCCTTCCACAGGACGGCCACGTCCAGCAGGGTCTCGATCTTCTCGGCGGGCGTCTCGCGCAGGTTGGCCGCCATCTCCAGGACGTTGACCGCGTCCTGCCAGGCCTCGTTGGCCTGGAAGATGCGCGACATCCGCTCCAGGTCGGAGGCGGTGTGCGGCTCGATGTCCAGCGCGCGCTTGGCCGCCTCGATGGCCTCGTCGCGCCGCGAGAGCTTCTCGCCCAGGATCTCCGCCAGCTCGAAGCGCAGCGTCTTGACGCCCGCCATGTCCTCCTGCAGCGGGACCATCTTGCGCAGCACCTGCAGCAGCTTCTCCCACTCGCTGGTGGCGTTGTAGATGCCGCGCAGGGCCTGGAGCGCCGTGAGGTCCTTCGGGTTGAGCCGCAGGACCTCCTGCCAGCTCTTCATGGCCTCTTCGAGCTCGCCCAGCTTCTCACCCTTGACCCAGCCCAGCCGGCTGGACAGGACGGAGATCTTCTCCGGGTCGGTGGTGCTGCGCATGCGGGCCTCGAGCAGCTCGGCCAGCTCCCGCCAGCGCCCGGCGGCCTCGAACAGCTGGTTCAGGGCCTCGAAGGCCTCCTGGTTCTTGGGCTGCTCCTTGGCGATGGCCTGCCACAGACCCACGGCCTCGTCCGGCCGGTTGAGCGGTCCGGAGGCCAGCTCGCTGATGCGCTTGACCAGCACGAGCCGCTCGGCCGGATCCTTGACCAGGCCGTGGAGCTCGCGCAGCACCTCGTACAGCGACTCGTGGTCCTCCAGCGCCTCGAAGGCGCGGGCGAGCTGAGCCATGCTCTTCAGGTCGCCCGGCTGGAGATCCAGCGAGCGCCGGAAGTAGCCCACCGCCTTGCCGGTCTGCTCCAGCCGATCCAGCAGGATGGCGCCGAGCTGGTTCAGCACGCGCACCAGCTCGGCCGGCTCGCTGAGCAGCTCGACCTCCTTGGCCAGCACGTCCACCGCGTCTTCCCACTGCTCGCGGCGTATCAGCAGCGACTCCAGGCCAGCCAGGGCGCGCAGGTTGCGCGGCTCGAAGCGCAGCGCGCGGCGGTAGAACTTGACCGCCTCGTCCTCGCTCTCGAGCTGCCGGAGCTGGATGTCGGCCACCTTGAGGGCGATCAGCGCACCGACCGCGGGCTCCTCGATGTTGTCCAGCTCCTCCTCGTACACCGCGGCCAGGGCCTCGAGGTTCTCGTCCTGCTCGGCCAGGCGCTCGAGCTCCGCGCGCACCCGGGCGTTGGAGAGATCCTCGTGGAACAGGCGCACGTAGGTGTTGAAGGCCATGATCGGCATGCCCAGCTTGTGCTCCTGGATCTGGGCGATCTTCTCCAACAGCTCGAGGCGCCGGGCCTGGACCCGGGACTGGCGCACCTGTCCTTCCAGGATGTCGAGGTACTTCTTCCAGTCGCCGGTGCTCTCGTAGGCGGTCTCCAGCAGGGCCTGGGCGCCCTCGAACGTGCGGCCCTCGGTCAGCAGACCCTCCAGGTAGGACACCGTGAGCGCGTGGGCCGGGTTGGCCTGGAGGATGTCGTGGTAGAGCGTGCCCGCCCGCTCGGTGTCGTTGAACTCCAGCTCGAAGAGCTGGGCCAGCCGGTAGCGCAGATCGAGGGACTCCGCCAGCTCACCCTTCTCGTCCAGCAGGCGGATCTCCGCCACCAGCACCTCGGCCAGCTCCCGGTTGCGGCCCTGGGCGGTGCACAGGCGGTCCAGCATGCGGTAGGCGTTGAGGTCCGAGGGCTGCGCCTGCAGCAGCTCCCGGTAGGTCTGGATGGCGCCACCCGGGTCGCCCAGGCGCTCCTCCTGGAGGCCGGCCAGCTCGTACAGCAGCGCCGAGGCGGTCTCGGCGTCGGCGATCTTGACGCGCCGGCGCAGCACGCCGGCCAGGGCCTCGTGCTCGCCGCGCTGGCGGTGGATCTGCTCCAGGGCCATCAGGCTGGCCGCGTCCTTGGGATCCAGCTCGATCACCGCCCGCAGGCACTCGGTGGCCCGCTCCACGTCGCTCAGCTGCTCGGCGAAGACGCCCGCCAGCCGGCGCCGCAGCACGAGCTGCAGCCCGCGGTCCTCGAGGCCCTCCAGGCGCCGCTGGAAGATGGCGGCCAGCATCTCGAACTCGCCCGTCTCGGCGGCTAGCCGCTCGAGCGACTGCCGCAGGCGCTCGTCGGCCGGGTCCTCCTGGAAGGCGCGGCCGAGCACGTTGAAGGCCATCTCCTTCTGGCCCAGCCGATGCTCGTACACCCCCGACATGCGCACCAGCGCGGACTTGCGCGCGCTCTGCTCGGGGGACTGCGCCTGGATCACCTCCAGGGCGGCGATCAGGTGCTGCCAGTCGCCCAGCGACTCCAGCACCTGGGCCAGCACCGGGGCCACGCTGGCGCGGGCCTCGTTGGCGTCGAACATCTCCACCAGCGCCTGGACGGCCTGGGGCTGGTTCGGGACCGACTTGAAGATGCGCCCGAAGACCTCGACCGCCTTGTCCGGCTCACCGAGGTGGAGCCGGTGGAGCTGCCCCAGCCGGAGCTGCAGGGGCACCAGCTCGCTGGTGGCGGCGCGATCGATCTGCTGCTGCAGCACCTCGCGCAGCTCCTCCCAGCGCCCCTCGCGCTCGAGCAGGCGGTCCACCAGCTTCAGCACCGCCAGGTCCTTGGGATCCTCGGCGAGGATCTCGCGGTAGGCCTCGATGGCGCCGTCGTTGCGGCCCAGGCGCTCCTCCATGAGGGTCGCCACCTCGTGGTACAGATCCTTCTTGCGCTCCAGGGTGGGCGCCACGACGGCCAGGTGGCGCAGGATGCCGACCAGCTCCTGGTAGGCGCCGCGCTCGCGGTAGAGCCGCTCGAGCGCCTTGAGCGCCTCCGGATCGTCCGGATCGCTGGCCAGCACCTGACGCCAGTGGCTGACGGCCTCGTCCTTGTCCTGGAGGTAGGCCTCCTTGAGCTGCGCCAGGCGACGCTCCAGCACGGAGTGCACCGGCGAGCCAGCGGCGGCAGGCAGCACCTCCTCGAGCACGCCCGCCAGCTCCTCGAAGGCGCCGGTCTCCTGGGCCAACCGCTCGAGGTCGAGGCGGATGCCCTCGTCCTGGCAGTTCTCACGGAAGGCGCGACAGGCCACCATGAAGGACAGCGGCTTCTGGCTCAGCTCGGTCTCGTAGATGCGCATCAGCTCGCGGAACAGCGCCAGCCTGGCGGCGAGATCGGCGTGACCGGCCAGCAGCACCTCCATGATGGCCACCAGCTTGCGGAAGTCGGACTGACGCCGGTACACCGGCTCCAGCAGGGTCGCGGCCCCGAGGCGCGTGTCGCCGCGGGCCAGCATGCGCTCGAGCAGCTCGACCGCGCGCGGCTCGGTGGGCTGGCGCGAGAGCACCTCCTGCAGGCAGGCCAGGGCACCCTCGCCCTGGTCGAGGCGCTCCAGCCTGAGCTGCGCCAGCCGCAGCAGCAGGTCCAGCCGCAGATCCGGCTCGCCCGGTCCGGGCTGCACCGGGGACAGGGCCACCTCGTGCTCCAGGACCTCGCCCAGCTCAAGCCAGCGCTCGGACAGGAGCAGCAGCTGATCGAGCAGGCGCCAGGCGCGCCGATCGGCGGGATCCAGGGACAGGATCTGGCGGTACACGTCCACCGCGCGGCCCAGGTCCTCGACGCCCTCGGCCAGCGTGGCCGCCGCCTGGAAGAGCAGGTCTTTCTTGCGCGGGGCCTCCGTGGCCAGCGCCACCTGGCGCAGGTACACGTCCACCAGGGCGGGGAAGTCGCCCTGCTCGCGGTACAGCCGCTCCAGCGCGACCAGCACCTCCTCGTCCGCGCCGTCCTCCGCGAGCAGCTGCTGCCAGAGGGCCACGGCCTCGGCCCGGCGGTTCAGGCGCGTCTCGTAGATGCCGGCCAGGTGCTTGCGGACCTTCGCCGCCAGCGGCGTGCCGACCTGGCGCTCGGACACGTCGCTGTACAGCCCGGCCAGCTCCTCGAAGAAGCCGCCCTCGCCCGCCAGGCGCACCAGATCGGAGTGCACCCCGTCGTCCTGGGGCTGCTCGCGGAAGGCGCGCGCGGCCACGTTGAAGGCCAGGGCGCGCTCGCTCATGCGGGTCTCGAAGATCTCCTTGAGCTGCGCGTACAGGCCGATGCGCTGCTTGGGTTCCGGGGTCGCGGCCAGCATCATCTCGAGGATGGCCGCCAGCTTGCGCCACTCCCCGCCCGCCCGGTACACGCCCTCCAGGGTCTCGGCCGCGGCCAGCCGGTAGCGCTCGTCCGCCAGCATCTTCTCCAGGCAGGTCACCGTCTCCGGGTGGCCGGGCTTCAGCTCGAGCACCTGGCGGTAGATGTCGATGGCCCTCCGGCCGTCCTGGAGCCGCTCGGACAGGATCGCGGCCAGGCGCGAGTTGTACTCGATCACCCCCAGGGTGTTCTTGGTCAGGCTGGCCAGCCGCGGCAGCAGCTCGGCCGCCTCGCTCCAGCGGCCCGTGGCCTGGTACAGGCGGTCGAGCTGCTTGGCCGCGTGGAGATCGTTCTCGTCCAGGGCCAGCACCTGCTGGTAGGCGGCGACGGCGCCGTCGAGATCGTGGATCTGCTCCTCGCTGAGCTGGGCGAGCTGCACCAGCAGATCGCGCTGCTTGCCCCCGTCCGCGGCCAGCTCGGCCTGGCGCCCGAGCACCCAGGCCAGCTCCTGGAAGGAGTGGGCGTCCCGGTACAGGGTCTCCAGGGAGGTCAGGGCGGCGCTGTTGCGCGCATCGACCTCGAGCAGCCGGCGCAGCGCGGCCGTGGCCAGATCGGGCCGGCGCAGCTTCTCGCGGTACAGATCGGACAGCTTCTGCAGCAGGAAGACCTGGCCCCCGTCGCCGGAGGGCGGCTGCCCGGCCTGGGCCGTCAGGGCCTCCTCCAGGCTGGCCGCCAGCCCCTCGTGCTTGCCGATCTTCTCGGCCTGCCGTTCGAGGGCCTGCAGCACCTCGGACTGGCTGGGGTCGATGCGGTAGGCGCGCCGCAGGAGGTCGAAGGAGCGCTCGAGCTGGTTGAGCTGGCGATCGCAGATCCGCGCCGCCTTGCGCACCAGCTCCAACTTGACCGCCGGCTCGGCCGCGGCCTCGGCCTGCACCTCGAGGGCCCGCACCTGGCCCTCCCAGTTTTCCCTCTTCTCGTAGATGGGCAGCAGGATGTCCGCCGCCGCCGCCGCGCTGTCGGGCCGCTCCAGCAGCGACTCCAGGCCCTGGATGGCGCGCTCGTCCTCCGGGCGCTCCCCGAGCACCTGCCGGTAGTGCTCCACGGCGTGCTGGTGCTCCTCCATGCGCTCCGCGCGCACCCGGCCCAGGCGCAGGCGCAGCTCGGAGGCCTCGTCGGCCCCGACCAGCGGCAGCATGCGCTCCAGCACGTCGGCCAGATCCGGCCAGCGGGACTCCTTCTCCAGCAGCACGTCGAGGCGCTTGAGCACGTCGAGATCGTCGCCCAGCAGGCGCTGCAGCACCTGGAAGGTGGCGATGGCCTGGGGCCGGTCGTGTAGCTGGGTCTGGTGCAGATCGCCCAGCTCCAGCATGAGCAGCTTGCGCTCGGCGGGTTCGGTGGCCTGGTCCACGCGGCGCTGCAGGGACTGGGCCAGCTCCTCGAACATCTGGTTCTCGCGGAAGAGATCCGACAGGTGGCGCTCCAGGGCGGGGTCCTCGGGGGCCAGGGCCGAGGCGCGCCGGAAGGCGTCGATGGCGGCGCGAGGCCGCTTGAGCTGATCCCGGTACAGCGCGCCGAGCTGGCAGGCCAGCTGGATCTGCAGCCCGCGCTCGGACGTGGCCTGCAGGGCGGACTCCTGGGCCGTGGCCAGGTCCTCGAGCCGGCCCGTCTCCTGGGCCAGCCGCTTGAGCTCCTCGGCCACCTCCTGGCGCTCGGGCGCCAGGGCGAAGGCGCGACCCAGGGCGGTGAAGGCCAGCTCCTTCTGGCCCATCTCCACCTCGTACACCTGGGCGATGCGCTGCAGCAGGCCCACGCGCTCGGCGGCCGTGGTGCTGCCCTCGACGCGCAGCTCCAGCATGTCGATGTGGCGCCGGTAGTCACCCGCCAGGGCGTAGTACGGCTGCAGCACCTCGGCGATGCGCATCGGGTTCACGCCGCGGCTCTGCAGGCGCTCGAGGATGGTCACCGTGGCCGCGGCCAGCTCGGCCTCGACCTGCTCGGTCGACAGGATCTCCTGGCACAGGGCCAGGGCGCGCTCGGTGTCGTTCAGCCGCTGCTCGAAGATGGCCGCCAGGCGGTGCAGCAGCCTCGGGCGCTCGGCCGGGGGCACCGCCCCGGCCAGCGTCTGCTCGATGGCCTGGGCGGCCTCCTCCCAGCGCCCCTCGCGCTCGAACAGGTCGGCCAGGGCCCGCCAGGCCTGGGTGTCCTTGCCGTCCAGCTCGAGCACCTGCCGGTAGGCCTGGATGGCCTGGCCGAAGTCGGCCATGCGCTCGCAGAAGATGGCGGCCAGCTTGTACAGCAGCTCCTTCTTCTTCTGCCCGGAGCGCACCAGATCGAGCTGGCGGCGGTAGATGGCCACCAGCTCCACGCTGCCGCCGGCCGCCACCTGCAGCCGCTCGAGCGCGTCCAGGGCGGCCATGTTCTTGGGATCGCGCTCCAGGATGGCCTGGTAGGCCCGGATGGCCTCCGCGGCGTTCTGCAGCTTCTTGTCGTGCAGCTCGGCGACCACCCCCAGCAGCTCGACGGCCCGCTTGTCCTCCAGCGCGCCCGAGTCCACCACCAGCCGCAGCGCCCCGGCCAGCTCCTGGAAGCGGCCGGTCTGCTCGCCCAGCTCCTGGGCCTCCTTGATGGCCTTCTTGCGCTCGGGCTTCAGCGCCAGGCCCTGCAGCACCACCAGGAACGCCTCGACGGGGTCCTTGAGCTTGTCGCGGTGCAGCTCGGCCAGCCGATCGAGCAGGCGCACCTTCTCCTCGGGCTCGGCGGCCTGGCGGGCCTGGATGGCCAGCACCCGCGTCAGCCCCTTCCAGTCCTTGGCCCTCTCGTAGATGCGCTCCAGCGCCGCCGCGGCCCGCAGGTTGTCGCGCTCGAGCCGCAGGATCTCCTCGTACTGGAAGCGCGCCGCCTCGGGGTCCTTGAGCTGGTCGGAGGTGATGCGCGCGATCTGGAACAGGATCTCGGCCCGCGCGTGTGGATCGGTCTGGCGCTCGGCCTGGCCCTTGAGCAGCTCCACCACCTCGGCCCAGCGGCCCTCCTCCTGGTACGCCTCGACCAGCGAGGCGGTGGCCGACACGTGCCCTGGCTCCAGCTCCACCACCTTGCGGTACAGCTCCAGGGCGGCCTTGCGGTCCTGCAGGTGGACGGCCGTCAGCATGGCCGTGCGCTCGAGGATGGGGATGGCCTGCTTGCGGTCCTTGACCTTGGCGGCCATGGCCTTGAGCTTCTCGATGAGCTGCTTGGCCTTGCGCGACTCCAGGTAGTAGCGCTCGAGGAAGGCCACCACGCGCGTGTTGCCGGGCTGCAGCAGGGAGCACTTCTCGAGGTTCTCCTCCACCTGGGCGTCGTGGTTGCCCATCAGGTAGTAGATCTCGGCGATGCGGCGGTAGAGGCTGACAGCGCGGTTCTTGTCCGGGGCCTCCACGGCCTCGACCCGCAGCCGCTTGATGTGGGCCTCGCGATCGGCCACGGCCGCGTCCAGCGCGGCCAGCGCGGCCGTCGCGGGGGCCGGCTCCACCAGCATGCCCTTGGCCTTCTCCAGCGCCTGCCGGCAGGCGGCCTCGTGCAGCGGCTCCTCGAGGAGCTGCTGCCCGAGCCGCAGGTACTTGGCCGCCACGGCCTGCGCGTCCCCCTCGTCGACGGCCGCCTCGCGATCCAGGAACTCCCGCACCCGGTCGAAGGCGCCCAGCTCGAGGTAGGTCTCCTGCAACGCGGCGAGGACGTGCAGCCGCTTGGGGTCCGCCGTCAGCGCGTGGCGCCAGGCCACCAGGGCCCGGCTGCGCCGGTGGAGGGTCTCGGAGTAGAGCTTGCCCAGCCGCTCGAACAGGGCCGCGCGCTCGGTGGTGTCCTCCGCCAGGCCGGCCTGCGCCTCGAGGACCTGGGCCAGCCGCTCGTGGTCCTTGCGCAGGGAGTAGATGCTCTCCAGCCCCTCGAGGGCCGCCCGGTGGTCGGGCTGCAGGCGCAGCAGCTGTTCGAAGCAGCCCTCGGCCCGCGCGGCGTCGTTGAGCTTGTGCAGCAGCACGCCGGCGCACTTCTCGAGCAGGACGCGCAGCACCTCGGGCGCCTGCACGTGCCGCATCCGCTCCTCGTACAGCTCCACCAGCTCGCGCCACAGATCCTTGCCCTTGAACAGCTCCTCCAGGGCGGTGAACGCGGGCAGGTCGGTGGGGTTGGCCTTGAGGATCCTCTGGTAGTTTCGGATCTGCTCGTCCATGGCGCTGTCGACTCCCGGCTTGGTCGCGGTCGGGCGGGAACGCACACCCGTCCCGAGGGTTGCAGAAGCACCTGGTTCGCTCGCCTGCCTTATACTTCAGGGAGGCGACAAAATCAAAAGAAATCAGGGGCGATGCGCGGGGCGCCAGGGGGGTCGGACGAGGTCCTCGGGGGGCGTCAGAAGACGTACTTGAGGGTGGGGCTCAGGCCGACCAGGAGGCCGCCGTTGGCGATATCGTACTGGGCGGTGGCCTCCAGGCCGACGGTGAAGTGGCGCAGCTTGGTGGCGTACTCCACGCCCGTGCCGCCGTGCACCAGGAAACCCGAGTCCAGGCCTGCCAATTCGGGCCAGGTGAACATCCAGCCAGCGCCCACCTTGAGGTACCAGGCCACGCGCTGGGAGGTGACCAGGTTGACCCGCCCGCCCAGCATGAGCGCCAGCAGGGTGGCGTCCGCGCCCGACTCGCGGTCGTTCCGCTCCTGCACGCCGATGATCTGCTGGCCCTGGGCGGCCAGGTGCAGGGAGGCGTACTGGCCGAAATCGTAGCCGATCTCGAGCCCCACCACCGGCCCGGGCCACAGCGTGGACTCCCGCTTGACGCCAGCCGAGTCGCCGAACATGTCCGTCACCGCCATGGCCGCGCCGAGGGTCGTGCGCAGGAAGAACCCCCGCTCGACCTCCTCGAACACCTGCGCCTTGGGGGCCCCGGTGATCTGGCCCTGCTCCTCGCTGTCCTGCGCGCCGCCGGCCGCTTCCTCGGCCAGGGCGGCCGCGGGCGCCATCAGGCACAACCACACCAGCGCGCCACCCGAAACCACCCACGCTCGTCGCATCGGCATTCTCCCGCGGCCCGGCGCCCGGCGCCGCCACTCATTCCGGCTTGAAGATGAAGGGGTAGTTGACGATCACGATGCCGCCGCCCTTGGGCTCGGGGAACTTCCAGGTGAGGATCTTCTGGCAGAGGCAGCGCTCCACCGAGGCGTTGTTCATCGTGGTGCCGGCCACGGTGGCCTGGGTCACGTAACCCTTCTCGCTGATGGTGAACTTGATCGAGACCTTGCCGTTCAGGTTCGGGTTGCGGGTCAGCTCCTGCGAGTAGCAGTACTTGATCTGGTCCCGGTGGGACTGGATCACCCTGCGGATGATCTCCATGCTCAGCGAGCCCATGATGATCGGCTTGCCCACGGAGATGTTCACGTCGCGCTCGCCGCGGCTCTTGACCCGGGACACGCCGGTGCCGTACCCGTAGTTGCCGCCCCCACGGCCACGGGTGCCCAGGCGTCCTACGCCGATGGTGTTGCCCATGCCGCCGCCGCCCGTGCCGGTGCCGCGCAGGCCCAGCCCGCCGAAGCCTCCGCTCTCGCCCACCTGGGCGCCGAACATGTTGCCGATGGCGCCTTCCAGCTCGCCGCCCAGGCCGGTGCCGCCCATGACCGTGGACAGGCCCTCGGGGCCGCCCGCGCCGAGCACCGCCAGCAGGCCGCGGTTGCCGACCAGCTCCTTGTCGTCCGGCTTGATGGCGCGGATGGCGGAGCGGCGGCCCGTGTCGGGCTTGCCGACCTTGCCCATCTTGCCCTCGGAGCCCTTGTACCGCTCGGCCTGGTTGGCCATCTTCTTGGCGTCGATGTCGGACTTGAGCTGCTCGAGGAAGCTGAGATCCTTCTTCTCCGGCTTCGGGCGGGTCAGGATGAACTGCACGAAGCGGTCCGGGACCTTGTACAGCTCCTCCTCGGTCGTCTCCACCGACTTGGGGCGCAGGTGGAACGTGGCCACCATGGCGGCGAAGATGAACAGCATCAGCAGGATCGAGTTCAGGAACGTGTAGTCCAGCCGGTCGGACATGGTCGACAGGAAGCTGGCCGGTTTGGAGACGTAGCGGAAGCGCAGCCCGACGTTGCCGTACAGGAAGGTGGCCACCCCGCCCGGTGGCAGGGTGAAGCTCTTGCAGCCGCCGTACTGGGGATCCTGGCCGACCCGGTTGCTCTTGGCCAGCTCGCCCAGCCCGATCACCTGCCCGTCGGAGGTGCGCAGATCGCCCTGGGCGGTGGCGGGGAAGCTCAGCACGGCCTCCGCGCCGCCCAGCCTGGCGACCTGGTAGCTGGCGTCGGGCAGCAGCTCCGGGGGCAGGAAGATGCTGACGCCCTTGGCGTCGCCGACCCGCACCTCCTTGTCCGCGGCCCGGAAGTACTTCACGTCCAGGACGGTCTCGCCCCACAGCTTGCGCACCTCGAGCGCCCAGTTGTCGGGGGACACGTGCTCGTCGTCGCTGAGCTCCCCGAGCTCCTTGGGGGGCGGCAACGCCAGGCGCGTGGAGTGCAGCATGACCTGCGGCTGCTCCGGGGCCTGGGCGGCGGCCTCCTCGGGCGGGGCCACGTTCCGCTGGGTGATCACCGGGGCCTCCTCCACCGGGGCCGGCTCGACCTGCGGACGCCCGCGGCTGACGCGGCTGTCGAAGGCCGCCAGCTGGGAGACCGGCGAGGGCTGGACCGGAGGCGCCTCCTGCCGGGCGGTCTCCGCCGCCGCCTCCGCCTCGCTCCCGCCCAGGTCCGGGGCCTCGGGGGCGACCTCCTGGGTCGCGGCGGCCGCCTCGGGCGCGGCGGCGGCGGTCTCGGCCGCGGCGGCCTCGCCCTCGGCGAACACCAGGCGCGTCTCGCCCACCCGGATCTCGTCCCCGGCCTTGAGCGGCGCCTTGTTCACCTTCTCGCCGTTGACGAAGGTGCCCTCGGAGGAGCCCATGTCGATGATGTGGATCTCCCCGCTGGCGGAGACCTCCACCACGGCGTGGATGCGGGAGACCTTCTCGTCCTCGAGCCGCAGGTGCGCCGAGGACAGCCGGCCGATCTTGATGATCTCCCGGTCGAACGACTCGGTCGTCAGGAGCTGACCGCCCCGGTAGACCTTGAAGGAGAGTTTCTTGGCCATGGCGTCACCTCCGGCCTACAGGTCCTTGACGGACTGGAACACCCGCTCCTTGAAATCCTGCCGGATGCGGATGAGGCTCTTGTGCCTGGCCATCTTCCGACCGGTGAGGAACTCCTGATCCGGGCGGGTCAGATCGCCGGTGATCGTGTCATCCTCGAAGTTGTAGACCGTCTTCTTCTTGTAGATGACGCTCTCGTCCTCCTGTGCGGAGGCGAATGCGGCCAGCCCGAGGAGCAACGCCAGGCCGGTCAGCCACGCGATCATCCAGCGGCCTGCAGTCTTCATCTCACGACCTCCTGCGCTTCAGGTCTTGCGAAAACCATTCAATATCAAGGCGATCCTGGCTCGCCGGAGTCCTCAGGCTCCTCGTCGCCTCCCGACTCGCCGGCCGGTTGGACAGCACCCGGAGCTCCCGGTTCCTTGCTCTTGTCCCCACCCTCGGCCGGCTTGGCTCCCTCACCCGGCTTGGCCTCCTCGCCCGGCTTGGCTCCCTCGCCCGGCTTGGCTCCCTCGGCCGGCTTGGCTCCCTCGGCCGGCTTGGCCCCGTCGGCCGGCTTGGCCCCATCGCCCGGCTTGGCCCCGTCGGCTGGCTTGGCCCCGTCGGCCGGCTTGGCCCCATCGCCCGGCTTGGCCCCCTCGCCAGGCTTGGCCCCGTCGCCAGGCTTGGCTCCCTCGCCCGGCTTGGCCGCCTCGCCGCACTTGGGCTTCTCCCCCACCCACAGGCCGCCGCCGAAGTACATCTCGGACTTGTCCTTCATGCGGATCAGCACGTCCCAGGGCCCGAGCTCGAGATCCTTGGGGACGATCATCTCCAGCGTGTACTCGTTCACCTTGCGCCACTTCGTCTTGATGGTGCCGACGAAGACGTCCTTCACGTCCTCCCACAGGTAGCCCACCAGCTTGACCGTGTTGGCCTTCTCCGGGGTGATGGCCAGCGGCTCGAGGACGAAGTCGAGCTCCTTGGTGTCCAGCTTCCCGGGCGGGAGGACCAGGCAGTCCTTCTTGCCCTTCTCCCACTCCCGGTCCACGATGTCCTGCCGCAGCTTGGCCAGCATGGCCAGCTTCTCCTCGTACTTCTTCTGCTCCTCGAGGGCCTTGGCCTCGGCCACCTTCATCTTCTTTTCCATCTCGATCGACTGGACCGACTCCTTGGCCATGGCCACGCAGGGGTGGTCGGAGCTGTCGTCCACGCCGGCCAGGTCGATGCACTTCTTGCAGGCCTGCTTGGCCTCCGCCGGGTTGTTGAAGTTCCGCAGCGCCAGCCGGCACAGCCACTGGTGGGGGGCCGGATCCTTGGGGTACTTCTCGGCCAGGGCGAGGAACTGGGCCTTGGACGCGTCGATGTCTCCGCTGCCGCGGGCCGCGATGGCCAGGCCGAAGGCGGCCTGCCGGTGCCCGGGCTCGTACTCCAGGATCCGGGTGAACTCCTCCTTGGCGATGCGGAAGTCCTTGTAGTCGAGCGCGATCTTGGCGATGTTCAGCCGGGTGGAGATCATGTCCGGCTGCCCCTCCAGGGCCGCCCGGAACTGGGCCAGGGCCTCGGGGACCTTCTTCTGCTTCAGCAGCACCAGCCCCAGGGTGTTGTAGAGGATGGGATCGTCCTTCTTCACCAGCAGCCCGCGCAGGCACAGCAGGTGGGCCATGTCCAGGTCGTTCTTCTCCAGGTAGGCCGAGGACATGATGCGGTAGGCGCCCACGTTGGTCGGGTCGCGCACCAGCACCTCGGCGGACTTCTGCAGGGCGACGTCGTACTTCTTCTGGTCCAGGTACACGCTGGCCATGTTCAGCAGCACGGCCGAGTTCTTGGCGTCTTTGCTGAGCGCCCGCTTGTAGACCTCGATGGCCTGATCGAGCTTGCCCTGGCGCGCCAGCATCGCGCCCCAGTTGGCCGCGGCCAGGGTGAGGTCGGGCCGCAGCTCGAGGGCCTGCTGGTAGTGCTTCTGCGCCTCCTCGTCCTTGCGCATGGCCTCGAGGACGCAGCCCAGGTTGTAGTGGGCCTCGGCCGCCTTCGGGTCGGCCTCGAGGATCGCGCGGAAGCGGGACAGCAGATCCTCGTAGTCGAACCGGCCGCTCTTCTTCTGCTGCTGGTAGGCGGCCACGGCGTCGGCGAAGGCCAGCTTGGTGGTCTCGGACACCTCGACCTTCTTGGGCGGAGGCTGCGCCGCGTCGCCGCCAGCCGTCGGCTGGGACGGCTTGTCGTCGGGCTTCACCGTGTCCTTGGGGCATCCCCCGACCAGGAGGGCCAGCCCAGCCACAGCCAGGATTCTCAGCAGCCTCGTCATGGACCACCCTCTCCTCTCCAGCACCCGACACGAGCGGCGCGGCGCGGGTTCACTCGAACTCGTCGTCACCCGGCTCGTCCTCCTGCATGGCCTCGCTAGCGGGATCCCCGGGCTCCTTGGGCGGCTCGGGCTGCTTGGCCGCGGCCTCCGCCGGCTTGGCCTCGCCCGAGGCCTTGGCCGGCTCGCCGGGCTTGGCCTGATCGCCCGCTGGCGGGCCCTTGTCCGGATCCTTCGGCGCCTCCCGGTCCTTGACCTCGGGCGCCGGGGCGGGCACGGGCTCGCCGCCGACGCGCTGGGTGACCAGGGGCGGCTCGTTCAGCAGCTCGGGCTTCGCCTTGGCGTCGTCCCACAGGGCCAGCAGCAGCGGGTTGCGGAAGGCCGGCGCGGCGGCCAGCCCCAGGGAGAAGCCGAGCTGCTCGCGGGGGAACTCGGCCGGGCGGTAGTGCTGCAGCTTCTCCAGCGCCTTCTGGGAGTAGTCGGAGTAGAAGCCGAGCTCCGAGCCCTTGTCCACGGCGGCCTTGAAGTGGGCGACCGCCTTGTCCTCGAAGGGCTGGCCCTGCTCGCGCAGCATGCCCTTGTACAGATCGATCTGCTCCGGGGTGAGCCCCTTGGGCAGCGGCGCGTTGTAGAACGTCTCGGCGAAGTTCTCGTAGGCGCGGCCGATGCGGTACAGGGAGGCGATGGCCCACTCGGGCTGCTTGAGCTTGGCCACGTCGGTGTAGGTCGTCTCGACCTTCTTGAAGCGCTTGACCTTCTCGGCCAGCATCTTCTTGAGCCCTTCCTCGAGCTTCTTGCCTGCGCCGCTCAGGGTGAACTTGTACTTGATGAAGTCCTCGTACACCGGCTCGGCCAGGATGAAGGAGGCGTGGGCCGCGGCCTCGGCCGCCTCGGGCAGCTCCTTGATCTTCTTCTTGTGCAGGTTGTAGAGCTTGAGCGTCTCGCGCACCTCGCGGTCGATCTCCTTCCAGTCCACCTTCTTCTTGGCCTTGCGCAGCAGCACCGCCCGCTTCATGTGCGCGGCGATGGCCCGATCCGGGTTCGACTTGAAGTACTTGGTCGAGTAGGTCTTGAAGATCTCGGCGGCCTGCGGCAGCTTGCCCAGGCGCTCGTACATCAGGCCGAGGGAGTAGAAGACCTTGGGGGCGTCGTCCGAGTCCGGGAACAGGTCGACGAACTCGTTGCGATCCTTGACCGCCTTGTCGAACTGCCGCAGCGCCTCGCGGTAGACGCCCGCGTTGAGCAGGGCGTCCCGGGCGTCCTCCAGGTTCCAGGTGCGCCGGTTGCCCTCGAACTTGGCCTCGGGCTTCTTGGCGTCCTTGCCCTTGTCCTTCTTGTCCTTGCCCTTGGGAGGGGGCGGCGGCTTCTTGCCCCGCTCCTTGTAGGACACGGCCTTGCCCAGGCCCTTCATCTTCTTGTAGGTCTCGGCGTAGCGCTCGTACAGCGAGGCGGCGCGGTCGAAGTCGGCCATGCGCTCGTAGTTCTCGGCCAGGTTGAAGATGGTGCCGGGCACGAGATCGCTCTCGGGGAACTTCTCGATCAACAGCTCGCGCGCCTTCCGCGCCTTGTCCAGGCGCTCGGCCTGCATGTACTTCACCGAGGCGTTGAACAGCGCCTCGTCGGCCAGCTCGTGCTGCGGGAACTCGCGCCAGAAGCCGATGTAGGCGAAGGCCACCTTGCTGTGCATCTTGGCCTCGGCCAGCCTGGGCTTGCCCGCGGGCGGGTTGGCCAGCATGGCCTCGAGGTTGCCGACGCGCTTGAAGGCGATCTCCGGGATGAGGCGGGTGAGATCGGCGCGCAGCTTCTCGTTGGCCATGAGGTCCGGGCTCTTGTAGTACTTGCGCGCGTAGGTGTTGAGGCTCTCGAAGTCCTCCTTCTCCTGGAGGGAGTCGAGCACCAGGTTGGCCGAGTAGACCGCCAGATCGCTCTTGGGGAAGTCGCGCACGATCTCGTCGAAGCGCCTGATGCCCTCGTCGAGGTGGTAGTAGTCGTAGTAGGTCTTGGCGATGTCGTACTTCACGTCCCCCACGTCCTGATCCTGGGGGCAGTGATCCATGTAGATCTCGGCCGAGCGAATGAAGCGCAGCTTGTTCTTGGGGATGGGCTGGGCCTCCTGCTTGGGCTTGGCGCCGTCCTTCTTGCCCTCCTCCTTCTTCTCCTTGCGCTTCTTGCGGTCGGCCTTCTTCTCCTTCTTGAGCAGCTCCCGGTTGGCCTGCATGGCCTTGAAGGCCGAGTCGCACATGTACGTGCCCGGCGCGGAGCGCTTCTTGGGATCGGTCTCCTTGGGCGGGAACTTGCCGTTCTTCTTCTTGTAGGCCAGGTCCTCCTCGACGATCTTGGAGTACTCCACCGCCGCGCGCTCGTAGCGGCCCAGGCGGTGGAAGAGCAGCTCCGCGTAGGCGAAGCGCATGTCGTAGGCGTCCTTGGACTCGGGGAAGAGATCCAGGTAGTCGCCGAACAGCTCCTGGGCGTACTCGAAGGTGTCCTTCTGCTGCGTCTCCTTGGCCTCCTTGTACCAGATGGAGGAGAGCTTGCGCAGCGTCAGCTCGGCCATCTCGCGCGCCTCGCGGATGCGCTCCTTCTGCCGGGCGTCGGGGTTCTTGACGCAGCCCTCGACCTCCTTGAACAGCTCCAGCAGCCGGCGCACCTGGCTGACGGTGTAGCGCTTCTCGCCCACGCGGGAGGCGGCGTCGACCACCCGGCCCTGGTAGAAGGGCACCTCGGCCGAGCACTTCTCCTGCTCGATCAGCCAGCGGTACAGGACGATGGCCTTCTTGTCCTTGCCGTCGCCGAAGAACATGTTGGCCAGGTTGATCAGCAGGTCGTGGGCCTCCTTGGGGGCCAGGCGCTGGAACACGCGCGGGGCGCTCTCCGCCCCGCCCTCGTGGGAGTAGGTCAGGGTGAAGTCGTTGAGCGCCTCCTTGCGCAGATCGATCTTCCGGCCGGTGGAGGCGGACTCGAGATCGGACAGGTGCACGACCTCCTGGAACGACTCCTTGGCCTTGTCCCACTCGTGCAGGTTGTAGTAGCACCATCCCTGCTTGTAGATGGCGTACATGTAGACCTGCGACTCCTTGTACTCGGCCACCTTCTTGTAGGCCATCAGCGCCTTGTCCAGCTCGGCCTTGTCGAAGTAGTAGTCGCCGAAGGCCAGGTAGGCGTCGGGCACGTACTGGCTCTGCGGGTAGGTGGAGATGAGCTCCTTGTGGACCGTCAGGGCTTCCTTCTGCCGCTTCATGTCCCACAGCGACTCGCCCAGGTAGAACAGCACCTGGTCGCGGCCCGGGTAGTCCGGGTAGTCCTTGGCGAGCTGCATGTACATGTCGATGGCCTTGTTGCGCCACTCGTCCTCGACCTTGCGCAGCTTGGCCTGCTCCGCGGCCACCTCGGCCCGCAGCTTCTCGTTGGTCGGGTCCTTCATCAGCTTCTCGTCCAGCTCCTGGCCCATGTCGAAGAAGCTCTGGGCCTCCTCGAAGTAGTTCTCGGCGAGCTGGAACTTGAGCTGGGGGATCTCCTTGGGGTCCTTCTCGAACTTCAGCAGATCCTCGATCTGCCGCCGGATGCCCTCGCGCTTCTCGGCCATCTGGCGGTCGACCTTGCGGCCACGGCGCATCTGCTGGTAGTCGAGCAGCGGCTTGCGCTTCTTCTCCTTGGGGTCTTCCTTCTTCTGGCCGGTGGTGTAGGCCTGCGCCTCGGGCGGCCCGCCCGGGAGCACGGTTGCCGCCAGGAACCAGACCCCCAACGCCCACAGCGCCCGTCTCGCGACCATGTCCCAGGCCTCCGTCCTTGCCGCGCCGGCCTACTCGACCTGCTTCCGGCAGCCCCAGGTCAGCGTGTACTCGTAGGTGCCCAGCTCGTCCCGCCAGTACTCGCCCTCGTACGGCCAGTAGAGCTTCTCGTCGTCGGTGGCGGCCGTCCAGTCGTAGGGCAGCAGCGTGGGGCCGAGATCCGTGTCCCCGGCCTTGGCCCGGCGCAGCACGTCCAGCTCGGCGTTGTCGTTCTCCAGCTTGATGCGCAGCGCCTGGCCGATCAGCGTGGACAGGGCGTCGCGCTCCTGCTCCAGGCGGCGCTTGGTGAGCTCGCCGGCCTTCACCACCAGCGCGTCGCGCTGGCCCTTGAGCATGTCCAGCAGCCGCTTGGCCAGCTTGCTGCCGGTGAAGCTGGCCGGCTTCTTGCGGATGCGCTGCATCTCGCGCTCGATCTCCAGCACCGAGGCGTTCAGCACCTTGAGGTCGTCGTCCTGCAGCGCCACCTTGAGGATGCGCCGCAGCAGCTTGCCCGCGGGGTCGTCGCTGGGCGCGGTCTGGATGGCCAGCAGCTTCTTGTAGTAGGCCTCGGGCTCCATCTTCTGCGAGACGAGCTTGTCCAGCTCCTTGTACAGGGGCTCGTAGCGGGTGCGGAACTCGGTGACGATCTGGTTGGACTCCGGGTAGCGGCAGTTCTCGAAGTAGGTGACCGCCTTGAGCACCAGCCCCTCGGGGAAGTACTCCTCGCGGAAGAAGGGGCTGTCGAGGGTGATCAGGTTGCCGAGCGCCTTCTGGAACTTGCCCAGCCGGAACCAGGCCCAGCTCGACTCGAACAGCGAGTCGAGCCACTGCACGCTGTCGCTGGTGATGCGGTCGTAGTAGAACAGCGCGTAGCGGAACTGCTTGTGCGCGTAGTGGGTGCGCGCGAGCTGGAAGAAGGCCATCTCGCGCAGCGCGTCGTCGCGGAACTTGCCCGTCTTGGGGTGCAGCAGGCGGACCACCTTGCGGAAGGCGCCCACGGCCTCCTGGAAGTTCTCCTCCTTGTAGAAGATGACGCCCTCCAGGTAGCGCGCGCGGGGGTAGAACTTGCTGTTCTCGCCCACCTGCAGCAGCAGCGCCTTGGACTTGGACAGCAGGCCCACCGCGTCGGTGGGCAGCGCGCTCGGGCCGGTCTTCTTGGAGTCCTCGAGGTCCAGCCCCATCTCGTCGCCGCCGCCGAGGTCCAGCCCGCCGCCGCCGGCCGCGCCGCCCCCGCCGCTGCCGGTCAGATCGAGGCCCAGGCCGTCGTCCCCGCCGCCGGACTTCTCGCCCTCGTCCCCGCCGCCGAGGTCGAAGCCCATCTCCTCCTCGCCGGAGGCGGGCTTGGCCGCGGGCTTGCCCTCGGCCGGCTTGGCGGCCGGCGCCGCGGCCGCGACGGCGCCCTTCTCGATCTCCAGCGCGCGGAAGTAGAAGTTCTTGGCCAGCAGGAAGAGGAACTCGTCCCGGTACTTCTTGGGGAACTCAACGTCCGAGTAGCGGGCGATGTAGTCGAGCACCTCGCGCTGGTCCTTGACCTTGTGGCTGATGAAGAACAGCCACTCGAGCGAGGTCTTGAAGTACTTGTGGTCGGTGCCCTTCTCCAGGATCTTGCCGAAGTGCTGGAGCGCCGTGTGGTACAGGCGCATGCGGTAGAGGGCCTTGGCGAGCTGGTACTCCGAGCTCTGGAAGTACTGCTTGGCCTTCGGGTTGTTGTACAGATCCCAGAAGCTCACCGCGGCGGGCTCGTACTTCTCGTCCTTCATCTGGTCGAGGGCGGCCTCCATGGCCTCCTTCTCGGCGCTCTTGACCGACACGTCGAGGGCCTCGAAGCCGAAGCCGCCGTCGTCGGCGGCCTTGCCGTCCGCGGCCTTCGCCTCGCCCGGCTTCTTCGGGTCCGGCTTCTTGGCGTCCTTCTTCTTCTTCTTCTTGGTCTCGTCCCCGGTGAGGTCGATGCCCAGCCCGTCGTCCTGGGCCCGGGCCAGGGCCGGCCACGGCCCCGCCCCGCCCAGCCACAGGCTCAGGCCGAGTCCACACACCAGCACGAAGGAAAGCTTGCTGTGGCGCATCGCCGCACCCCGCTCACTGGAACTCGTACTCGAAGTCGGTCGGCAGGAAGAAGCTCAGACCGATGTCGAGCATGACGTGGTTCTGGACGTCCGAGTACTCGGTGCGTGACACGTCCAGGCGGAAGGTCTCGGTGTAGATGAGATCGCGCACCTCGAGCTTGAGCACCAGCCACGAGTTGATGAAGTAGCGCAGCCCGATCCCCACGTTGCCGGCCAGCTTGGCGCCCGTCTCCGAGTAGGCCATGCCGAAGCCGGCCAGCAGGTACAGGTCCATGTAGACGATGTCGTCGGTCACGAAGGACAGCTTGCCGTACAGCGGCGACCAGGCCACGCTGCCGGTGAAGTAGTACATCAGCTTGGACACCTTGGGCAGGGCCTGGTTGGCCTGCTGGAAGAAGCCCACCATGTCGCTCTGGACGGTGCCGACGTAGGTGCCGGCCAGCTCCAGCCCCAGCGAGTCGGCCGGGTGGAAGGTCAGCCCCAGCCCGCCGCCCAGCTTCTGGTAGAAGGCGTCGTTCAGGCTGAGGGAGAAGGTCGGGGTGAGCTCCCAGCGCATGCGCTTGAGCACGGGTTTGCGCTGGATGCTCTTGATGCGGTCCTGGCGCACCTCGACGTCCTTCTTGTCCTTGTCCTCGTCCGCGACCTGGGCGGGCTTGGCGTCGCCGGCCGGAGCGGGCTTGGCCTCGCCCTCCTTGCCGCCCTTGCCCTCCTCGGCCCGGGCCGAGCCGCCGAACGGCGGCCCACCGGCCACGAGCAGCCCGACCGCGAGGAGCGAGGCGATGTGCATTCTCGTTCGCATGGCTCACTCCTCCGGGTCGGCGTCCAGCACGAAGAAGCTCAGCCCGATGTTGATCATGAGCTGGTTCTGGACGTCGGTCTTCTCGGTCTTGTCGTAGGACACCTTGTCGTTGAACAGCAGGTAGTCGCGGAACTCGAGCCGCAGCGCCAGCCAGTCCAGGAAGAACAGCCGGGCCCCGAGCCCCACCGTGCCGGCCACGCCGAAGCTCAGGTCTCCGCCGGTCTGGTCGCCGCCGATGCCTCCCAGCCCGAGCAAAATATACGTGTCGTAGTGCAGGGTCCACTCGGCGGCCACCGAGATCTTCCCGTACAGCGGGGCCCACATGCCCTCCAGGCTGAACAGGAAGTTGCGCTTGCCGGCGTAGGGGATGTCCTCGGCCTGGCGCCCGTAGTAGTTGGCGTTGCCCGAGTCCAGGTTCAGGCTGTAGGTGCCCGTCAGCCCCAGCGCCCAGGCGTCCGAGAAGTGGTAGGCGAGCTGCAGCCCGCCGCCCAGCTTCTGGTAGAAGGCGTCGTTGAGGCTGATGCTGGTCAGGGGCAGCAGGGTCAGCTCCAGCCGGCCGGACTTGAGGTAGAGCTTGCCCGAGACCCCCTTGATACGGTCTCGGAGCGAACCGCTCTCCTCCTCGTCCTGCGCCCGGGCGGCGGGGACGGCCAGGAGCACGCACAGCAGCGCGGCCGGGATGAGCTTTCTCAGCATGGCGATTCTCTGTGGGTAGGGGGTTTTTGCATGCCGTGGGGACGTGAGCAGGATCACGCATCCTCCCAACGAGGCGGGGCCGTCGAATCCCACATCTAACGCCTCGGGAATCCGACACATATTCGGATGGTAACGATAGGACGCTTCCCGGCGACCTGTCAAGCCAATTTCCAGGGCCGGCGCGGGGCCCAACCCCCTGAGAATCCTTTTTTTTCTTGTCTGGCGCGGACGGCTGTGGTAGGGCTCGACCCAAGCGTTCGCCAGAGTCTTCCGATCGCCGGTGGGCGCCACAGGAGAGCGAAGCATGCGTGGGACGATGATGTTGGCAGGGCTGCTGATCGCGGTCGCGGGCCTGGGGGGCTGCGCGGACGAGCCCATCGGCCAGCCGTGCACCTTCAGCTGGCCCCTGACCGGCGAAGGCGAGGACGCCCACCCCGACTGCACGATCCTGCCGGCCTGCCAGCCCCTGCAGGCGGCCGTGGAAATGCCCGCGGCCGGGACCCCGCCCGCCAACGACGCCTGCCCGGTCGACTGCATCCAGCTCCCGTCGCTCCAGTGCACCAACCTGATCTGCGTGGCCACCCAGGCCGACGAGGGCGGAGAATACCCGGACGGGGTCAGCCACAAGGCCGAGAACGTGATGAACGGGGAGTGCCGGGCGGACGTGACGCAGACCGACTGCCCCTCGGCGCCCTACGGCTGCATGGGCTACTGCACCAAGGAGTGCCTGTCCGACGCCTCCTGCCCCAAGGGCTACCGCTGCAGCGCCATGGCCCCGTTCGGCGCGAACATGCGCTGCGACAACGAGGAGCTGTGGGGCGACGGGGGCCTGACCGCGGGCAGCCCCGACCCGACCAAGCAGTGCACCGACGGTTGCATCCCGACCGGCCAGCCGGTCAACGGCGTGATCTGCCCCTCCTCGCGCATCACCGACGGCGAGGCCTACGACTACGCCAAGTGCGAGTCGAAGGACTACCAGCAGTGCTGCGCCTGCATGTGCAACCAGTACTGCCCGCTGCTGACCAAGAAGTTCTGCCGCAAGATCGCCTGGGACCACGACATGTTCCCCGGGGCCGTCACCACGAACAACGACTGCCAGCAGACCGACGACTGAGCTCGCGCTCCTTTCGTTGCGACCACCTCCCGGTGTAGACTGACCCCGTGAGAGGCCTGTGAGAGGGAGGTCTGGAGCCATGCGCGCGCCGAGGGACCCTGTTCGCCGCTGCGTCCACAGGCTGGGGCTCGGCCTGGCGCTCCTCGCCGGGGTGGGCTGCGTGGAGGCCAGCATCCAGGTGGTGGACGAGCGCACCGCGCTGGAGAACCAGATCCTGGGGGCCTACGAGCAGCTCGATCGCGATCTGCAGCTCGTGGCCTCGGTGCGCGCAGTCGGCGCCGACGGCCAGGCCCAGCCGGCCCCGCGCCTCTCGGACGTCCGCCAGCGCGCGGTCCAGGCGCGCCAGACCCAGCAGTTCAACCGCGACGACCTGGAGGAGCTCAAGGCGCAGGGCTGCCTGGGCGAGGGGCTGGACGCCATGCTGGCCGCGCGCCCCTGCGCGGCGCAGGCCGAGCCCGCCACCGCCCAGCGCCTCGAGCGGCTGGTGGCCGCGGAGAACCAGGCCCGCCGGCTGCTGCTCGAGTTCGTGGTGACCACCTCCCCGGACCTCACCCGGGCCGACCTGCCGCAGCTCGTGGAGGCCGCCGCGCGCGCCCAGCGCGAGCAGGCCGCCCCCGGCACCTGGCTCCAGGAGCCCGGCGGGGAGTGGCGGCAGAAGCCCTGAGCCCCGCCCGCCTCAGCGCCTGAGGTACTTGGCCAGGAAGTCGCCCACCGGCAGGTGGGAGAGCTCGAACGCGTCCCCCTGGAAGCCGCGCACGAAGCGGGCCGCCGCCCGGGCCGCCAGCCCGAGATCGAACTCGACCCGCATGCTCAGCAGGCCGTGGCGGACGTTCACCGCGACCTGGCGCGGCGACACGTCGAAGCTGTCCAGGTAGCCCCTGAGCGCCTGCACGCCCGGGTTGGCCTGGCCGGGGTCGAGGGCCAGCAGCAGCGCCTGCAGGGTGTCGCGGCCGATCTGGGTCAGGTTGAACGAGGCGGTGACCTCGTCCTGGTGCAGATCGACCGCCAGGCGCAAGTTGCCGCTCACGTCGCTGGGTCCCCCCACCGCCAGGGAGGCGAGCTGCGGCAGCCGGGCCAGCTCCACGCCGCTCATCTCCGCGTCCAGCCCCACGCGCACGGTGCCGGGCGGGGCCAGGGTGACGGCCGTGTCCGCCAGGAAGTCACCCTCCAGGAACTGGAAGCGCAGGCCGTTCAGCCCGAGCGTGCCGCCCGAGAGCTCCAGGTTGCCGGACAGGCCGGTGAAGCGCAGGTCGTGGAGCCCGAGCTCGCGGATCTGGAAGCTGCGCTCCTCGCCCTTCATCGGGCGCAGGGCCGTCTCGTAGGCCGCGGAGCGCCTCTCGCGGCCGAGCTCCCGCCGGGCGCCCCCGGCCGACGGCCGCTGCTGCAGCAGCCCGGGCTCGGGCCGCAGGGCCACGTACTGGCTGACCGGCACCGTGCCCGCCGCGCCCAGCAGGGTGAAGCCGCCCGACACCAGGTCGAGCCCGCCGAAGACCAGCTTGCCCTCCGCCCGCAGCACGCCCGGCTGGACGCTCTTGACCGCCAGCTCGGCCTCGGCCTGCCCGGCCACGTGCAGCCCGCCTGGCAGGCGCACGGGCTGCTCGGCGGCCAGGCGCAGGTGGGTGCGCAGATCCAGGCGCAGGTCGGACAGCTCCTCGGCCTCCGGCGGGCGCACCACCTGCCCCTGGCCCGAGACGCGCAGCCCCGCCGAGCCCAGGGTCAGATCGAACTCCGTCAGCCGCAGCTCCTTGGTCCCGGACAGCAGCGCGGCCGCGTCGAGCTGCACGTCGCCCAGCGGCCCGGGCCACAGGCCGGGCGCCTCCACGCGCTCGATCGAGCCGCGCCCGTCGGCCAGGATCTCCTCGCCGGTCCAGGACGAGGCCAGCGCCAGGGCCAGGCCGTGGGCCTGGAGCCCCAGCCGCGCGAAGCCGAGCTCGGCGGCCTTCAGCTCCAGGCTGCCCCGCAGGGGCGCCTCCCCCTCCGCCTGCCCGCCCAGGTGCACGCGGACCGGGCCCGACACCCCGGCCACCCGCAGCCCGACCGCGGGCAACTCCAGCTCGAGCCCCTGGTGCGCCACGGTCAGCTCGGCCTCGAAGGGCGGGTGGAACAGGTCGAACTCCCGCCCGGGCAGGCGCCCGCGCACCCAGCCCGAGAGGCGCACCTCCCCGGCGATCCTGGGGACGGCCGCGCGCACGTCCTCGGGCAGGCTGGCGACCAGCGCCTCGAGGCGGTGCGGGGCCGTGCTGAGCTCGCCGCGCAGCGTGCCCGCCCCGGGCGAGAGCTCGCCCGAGAGCTCCAGGCCGATCAGCCCGGCGACCGCCAGCGAGGACCGCTCCACGCGCACGTCGAGCCCGGGCAGCCCCAGGCGGGTGTCGGCCTCCAGGGTCACGGGCGCCGGGGCGCGGAAGGGCGGCGCGCCCCCGGGACGCTCCCAGCGCAGCTCCTCGACCCGGGTCGACAGGCGGACGGGCAGCTCCCGGGGCGCCAGGCTGGCGAGCTCCAGCCGCAGCCCGGCCTCGGCCCGCGCCAGGCCGAGCGGTCCGCGCTGCAGCGGGCCGCAGCGCAGCGCGGCCTCGAGCGAGCCCGGCGCCCTGCCCCCGGCCAGCAGCTCGCCTGCCCGGGCGGTGAGCTCGAGTCCCAGGGCGTCGAGCTGCAGCGGGCCCTGCCGCAGGTGCGCGGCGCTCAGGGCGAGCCTGGCCTCGAGGCGGGCCGCCCGGGGCGCCGCGCCGGGCGCCAGGCGCAGGCCGCCCCCGCTGGCGCTCCCGTGCAGCTCGAGCGCGTCCAGGCGCGCGCCCTCCGGGCCGGCCGCCAGGCCGACGGAGCGGCACCCGCCCTCCAGCTCCAGCTCCGCCCCAGGCGCGGCCCACCCGGCCGGGCCCCGCTCGACCCGCGGCCCCGCCAGGCGGACCTCGAGGTCCAGGCCGTCGGCCTGCAGCCAGGCCGTGCGCAGCGCCTCGGCCGAGCCGTCCCAGGTCAGGCGGGGCTGGGCCACCACGAGCCCGTCCGGGCCCGACGTCAGGCCGCCGGCCACGTCCAGCTCCCCGCGCAGGCGCTCGAGGCGCAGGCCCGCCACCCACAGGCCGCCGGCCCGCAGGCTGCCCGCCAGGGCCAGCCGGCCGTCGGCCGGGCTGAAGCCGATCCGCAGCTTGCCCCCCAGATCCTGGAGCTGCAGCCCGGCCACGCTCGCCCCCAGCCCGGACAGGTGCAGGCTGCCCTTCAGCCCCGGCAGCCCGCCGTCCAGGGCGCCGTCCAGCGCCAGCTCCTCCAGCCAGGCCCGGCCGGCGAAGGCCGGCAGCCCCGGCACCAGCCCGGCCAGTCCAGGCTGGCCGGGCTCGAGCAGCACCGCGCGGGAGACCCGCAGCTGGAAGGCGCGCTGGCCGTACAGCCCGTCCAGCCCGCCCTGGGCCTCCAGCACGGGCACGCCGTCGAGCGCCAGGCCGAGCGCCTCCAGGCGCCCCTGGCCCGCGACCAGATCGAGCTCCGCGCGCGCCTCCACCCGCAGCCGCCTGCCGCGGAGCGCCCCCGAGCGCACCTCGGCCTGGACGGCCGCCGAGGCGACCGGGCCGGCCAGCTTGCCCTCGACCTCGAGCCCCACGAGGCCCGAGAGCTCCTCGCCCAGGCGCAGGTTGTCGGCCGCCGGCTGCGGCAGGCGCAGGCGGACCTCGGCCTCCGGCGCTGCCTGGGCGCCCAGGCGCCCGGCCAGGTCGAGCGACAGGCCGGCGAGCTCGGCCCGCAGGCCCGGCAGGCTGAGCTCCACGGTCAGCTCGCGCACCTCGCCCCGCTCGAGCACCAGCTCGAACCCGGAGGGCTCATCTGGCTCGGGCGGCCCGGGCGCGCGCGGCGCCGCCGGCGGCAGGCTGGCCAGCAGGGCCGCCAGGTTCGTGCGCGCGCCGTCGTGCTGCAGGCGCAGGTGCGCGCGCTCGAGCCGCAGGCTGCGCACCACCAGCCGCCCGTCCAGGAGATCGCCGGGCGCGTAGCCGAGCGTCAGGCGCTCCACCTCGAGCGGCGGATCACGGAACCCCGCCGGGGGGCGCAGGCTCACGCCGTCCAGCACCAGCCCGTCGAGCAGGTGGAGCTCCAGGGCGCGCGCGCGCACGTCCAGCCCGGTGGCCGCGCGCACCTGGGCCAGGGTGATCTGCAGCAGCCGCGCGTCGGGCAGGGTGCCCACCAGCGCCAGGCACACCACCACCGGCAGCCCCAGCAGGACCGCCAGGGTGAGCAGGCAGATCTTGACCAGCCGGCGCAGCCAGCGCCGCGGGCGGGCCGGCCTGGCCGCCGTGTGCTGCGCGCGCTCCATGCCGCGCCCAGGATAGCAGAGCCCCGCACGGCGATCGAATTCCTGGCGCGGCGGAGGGTTAGGCGCGCCCGGGGCAGGCTGAATCAAGCCCGGGCCCGGGGCGTCCAAGCATTGCCCCGGTGGCGCTGGAGGCAGGCGGCGCGCGATCCGGCCGATTGACAGGCGGCGGATCGGGTCCATACACTCGGGGGAGTCGGCAGGCCGAGGGAGGGCCAGAACATGATGAGGCACGTGCTGGTGGTGAGTCTCGTGGCCGCGGCGGTGGGGCTGCTCGCGTCCGGCGCCTGGGCCGGGGAGCCGCTGGTGGTCAAGGCCGGGGACGGGAAGTTCATCCCCGCGGCGGCCAGCGAGTGGGCCCCGGCCGGCGAGGGCGCCTTCCGCTTCGTGCTGAAGTCCGGCCTGAGCGCCCAGGCCGTGGCCAAGGAGCTGGCGCCCAAGCTGACCCCCGTGCAGGTCGAGGCCCCGGACGACATGACGCTGGTCTTCCGCCTGGCCGGCCTGGCGGAGGCCGAGCTGCTGGCCCGGCTCTCGACGCTGCAGCTCGGCGGCGACGCCGCCATGGGCGACGCCCTGGCGGCGCTCGGCGATCTCGGCAGCGCCGGCGCGCCCGCCATGGGCGACCTGTCCTCGGCCGGCTCCATCCGCGCCAGCAAGGGCTTCGAGCTGCCGGGCTCCGGCGATCGCAAGGACAGCAAGGCCAACCTGGTGGGCGAGGTGATCGGCCTCGAGCCCTGCCAGCCCATGCCGCTGCTGCACCTGAAGGTCGTGGCGGCGCCCGCCGAGGGCGAGCACCAGGCCGCCTTCCGCGTGGGCGCGACGGTCGCGGTGCGCGGGTACTACAAGCTGACCGAGGATCGCAAGCTGGACACCGGCGACGAGCGCACCCAGATCAACCTCAAGGCCAAGGACATCAAGCTAGGTGACCGGGTCTACGGCAAGCCCTTCTCCAGGGAGGGCGACGAGTGGATCCTGGAGACCATCGAGAAGCAGTAGCCCCGGCGCTCAGTCGATCCGCTCCAGCGCGTGCCCCACCAGGTAGGCCAGCACGGCCTCGCGGATCACCCCGCCCACCGGCAGCGCCCGCTGGGCGCCGAGCTCCCGCAGCCGCTGGCACAGCTCCGCGGGCAGGCGCACGGTCAGCGTCTCGGCTGCCTTGACCGCCCGATCGAGCTGCTCGATGGCCAGCGCCAGGCCGGCCACCCGGTGATCCTGCCCCTGCAGGCGCTGCTGGAGCAGGCCGGCCAGGTCCCCGCGGGAGAGCCACTGGCCCTCGAGCAGGATCAGCTCGCGGTCGAGATCCACCTGCAGGCTGGTCACGTCCATGGCCTCACCCGCCCCGCGCCGGGGGCTCAGCCGCCCGCGGCGAGCTGGCCGCAGCAGTTCGAGCACTGGCAGGCCTTGGCGTAGTGGCAGACCTTCACCTCGTGGCACTGGATGGGGTCCACCGTCCGGTCGCAGGCCTGCATGGGCAGGCAGTGGGGGGCGAACCCGTCGAAGTCCGGCTCGCAGTCCGCCTCGCTGGCGCAGATGCAGGCCAGGGCCTCCTGGACCTGGCCATCGCCATCCAGGCTCCGGTCCACCACCTCGCAGGTGGCCGCGCCGGTGCAGTTCGAGGCGTCCTCGCAGCCCTGGATGAAGGAGTAGTCGCAGGCCCAGGTGGCCGGGCAGTCCTGCGAGTTGCGGCAGCCCAGGTGGCAGTACTTGTTGCCGTCGCTGTCGTCGAGGCAGATCGGCTTCTCGCCGAAGCCGTAGCCGGCCTGCTCGCAGGCGGCGTTGTCCGCGCACGTCCGGCAGACCGGGTCCACGGCCGTGTAGCACTCGCCCGTCGGGGTCCCGGCCGGGCAGGGGTAGCCGTCGGCCAGCGGCCAGCCGCAGCAGACCTGGTTGCGGGCGCAGGCCACGCTCACGTCGCCCCGCTCCTGGCAGGGGATCTCGATGCACTGGCCGTCGTCGCACACGCTCACCTGGGAGCAGTCCTCCAGCTCCGGATCGCACAGGCACACCCCACCCGGGTCCGGGCAGCAGTCGAACTGGTCGCAGCTCAGCGCGCCCCCGGTGCACTCGCACTTCATGCCCGACTTGCAGTCGTTGACGTTCTGCGGGTTGGCCTCCCGGCAGCCGGTCTTGCACTCGTTCGTGCGCCGGTCGCAGTAGCCCAGGGAGTCGCCCACGGTCAGCAGGCACTCGGAGTGCAGCACGCAGCCCTCCGGCCGGCACTTGCCGGTGGAGGCCGCGTCGCAGAAGCCGCGCCCCGGCGTGCAGCAGATGAGCTCCCCGCCGCAGTCCGCGTCGGTGCTGCAGGGCGGCCCGCAGTGCCCGGTGTAGTGGCACTTCAGCCCGGCCGCGCAGTTCACGTCGGAGGTGCACTTGCCCACGCAGGTGCCGGTCGCCAGGTTGCACACCTTGTTGGCCGCGCAGTCCCCGTCCCCGTGGCAGATGAAGGTGCCGGCGCAGTCGCCCGTGTTGGAGCGGCACTGGCCCGGGTTGGGCCCGGTGCCCGAGCCGGCGGTGAGATCGCACACGTAGCCGGCCGGGCAGGCCAGCGTGCCGCAGCGCTGGCCGCAGAAGAGGCCGCCCGGGTAGCTGATGCACAGGTCGCCCTCGCTGGGCAGCAGGCACTCGAGCGCGCGCGCGCAGGGCTCGCACAGGGCCGAGCGGGTCTTGCACACCTTGCCCTCGGGATCGCAGAACTCGGTGTCGATGTTGCAGTTGTAGTCTGCGTTGCAGCCCTGGCCGGCCCCGCAGGTGCCGCTCGCCTCGTCGCACACCTCGTCCGCCGGGCAGTCGGTGTCGCGCTGGCAGGGCGGCGGGCCGGGGTCCACGCCGTCCGTCCCGTCCGCGCCGTCCTGGCCGTCGGCCGGCTGGTCCGCGCCGTCGTCGCCGCCGTCGGGCAGGCGGGGCAGGCAGCGGCCGTCCGGGCCGCAGTACTGGTCCGCGGCGCAGTCCAGGTCGGTGGTGCAGGGCTTGGGGTCGCTGCCGCTGGAGCAAGCCGGGAGCCAGCAGGCCAGCGCCAGGGCCGCCAGGCCAGCGCGCAGCGCGGTCGACTCGAGCATGGGCCACCTCCGGGATGGGCGATCTGCGGGCAGTCTAACCCCGGCCTCGGCGGGAGGCAACCGTCACGGGCCGGGGCCGTCACCGGCTGGGCCGGCGTCCGGCGCGGCGGGCGGCGGCTCGGCCGCGTGGGGCAGCACCTCGATCATGAACTCGCCCTTCTCCAGGGCGGCCAGGCGCTCGGCCAGCCGGGCCCGGTCGGCCTCCGCCAGCGGCAGGCCGAGCGCGCGCCGGTAGGCCAGCATGGCCTCGCTGCGGTTGTGCAGCTCGTAGCTCAGATCGCCCAGCGCCAGCCAGGCGCCGAGCTCGGCCGGCCCGAGCGCGCAGGCCTTGCGCAGCGCGCGGATGGACAGGTCCCAGTGGCGCAGCTCCCGGTAGAGCAGCCCCAGCTCCAGGTAGCAGTCGAAGCAGGTCGGGGCCAGCTCGACCGCGATGTGGTACTCCTGGGCGGCCATGATGGTGTTGCCGAGCTTGCGGTAGTTGCGGGCCAGGTCGAGGTGCGGGCGGGCGTCCCGGGGGGTCTGGCGGCTGGCGGCCCGCAGCTCCGCCACGTCGCGCTCGCGCGCCCGGACCTCGTCGGCCACCGCCGAGGGGTGCAGGTAGAGGTAGGCCCGCAGCACCGGCCCCTCCGGGGCCTTCAGGCCCGCGAGGGTGAGCTCGACCAGGACCTGGTCGGTGTACCAGCCGACCTCGGTGCCCGCGGCCACCGGCCGCGCGTACACCAGGAAGCGTTCGAACGGCACGGGCGGCCCCTCCTGGGCGAAGCGGCCCGGGCGGTGGGGCGTGACCCGGACGACGGCCGCGCGACCCTGACCGTCGGCGTAGCGCGCCCGGCAGCCCCGCTCCGGCGCCGGCAGCCGCTCCAGGCTCTCGAGGCGGAAGCCGCCCAGGTCGCCCTCCAGGCACCAGCCCCGGAGCGGGTCGCCCTGGCAGCCGGGCCCGCACAGCAGGGCCAGGGCCAGGGCCCAGCCGGGCCGGAGCGGACGCGGGCGGCGGATTGACTCGCGTGGATCCATCTGCTACGAAACGGCCTCTGCGCGTGGTTTCCCGGGACCTCGGGAAACACGCTAGCGCCGCGGCCGACGCGGCACAAGGCCTGACTCGCGAGGGTGACTGCATGGGCGCCGAGAAGAAGAGCAAGCTGGTCGTGCTGGCCATCGGGGGGAACTCGCTGATCCGCGACAAGGACCACCAGAGCGTCGAGGATCAGTTCGAGGTCACCCGGGAGACCTGCAAGCACATCCGGGAGATGATCGAGCTGGGCTGGACCGTGGTGGTCACCCACGGCAACGGCCCCCAGGTGGGCTTCATCCTGCGCCGCTCCGAGCTGTCGGTGCAGGAGCTGCACCCGGTGCCGCTGCCCAGCATCGGGGCCGACACCCAGGGCGCGATCGGCTACATGATCCAGCAGTGCCTGGCCAACGAGCTGCGGGCCGCCGGGCTGGTGCGGCCGGTGGTGACGGTGGTCACCCAGGTGCTGGTGGATCGCGACGACCCGGCCTTCCAGAAGCCCTCCAAGCCGATCGGCTCGTTCATGGACGAGGCCCAGGCCCTGAAGCACAAGGCCAAGGACGGCTGGGACGTGCGGGAGGACGCGGGCCGCGGCTGGCGCCGGGTGGTGGCCAGCCCCCTGCCCCGGGAGATCCTCGAGCTCGACGCCGTGCGCCTGCTGGTGGACGCGGGCGTGGTGGTCATCGCGGTCGGCGGCGGCGGCATCCCGGTGATCCGGAACGCCGCCGGGGACCTGGAGGGCGTGCCGGCGGTCATCGACAAGGACTACGCCTCGGCGCTGCTCGCCAACCAGCTCCGGGCCGACCGCTTCATCATCTCCACCGCCGTCGAGCGGGTGTGCCTGAACTACAACAAGCCCGACCAGCGGGCCCTCCCCAGCCTGACGCTCGGCGAGGCGCGCCGGCTGCTGCAGGCCGGCCAGTTCCCGGCCGGCTCCATGGGCCCCAAGATCCAGGCCGTGGCCAGCTACCTGGAGGCGGGCGGCCAGGAGGCCATCATCACCTCGCCCGAGTTCCTGGCCAAGGCGCTCCAGGGCGAGGCCGGCACCAAGATCCTGCCAGGCTGACTCAGGGGGCGGGGGCCTCGGCGGGGGGGGCGGGCCGGGCGGCCTCCGGCTCGGCCGGGTCGGCCTTGCCGGCCGGCAGGGTCTCGCCCGGCTTCACCGCGCCGGGCTCGGCGGGCGGAGCCTCGGGCAGCACCGGCCGCGGCCCCTCCTTGCTCTCGCGGATGGTCTCCAGCAGGTGCTGCACCCGGCCGATCCAGGCCTCGGTGTCCTTGAAGCGGCTGTCCTCGTTGAGCTTGGACTTGCGGAACTTGCGCAGGGCGTCCTCGAGGGTGTCCTCCACCCCGGCGTAGGCGGAGCGCGCCTCCAGGTAGTCCACGTCCGCGCGCAGCGCCTCGATGGCCTTGAGCTGGGACTGGGACAGACCGTTCAACTTGCCCAGGCGGTCCAGGTAGTTCACGCCCTTCTTGTACAGCGCGTCCTCCTGGGCGAACACCCACACCTCGGCCTGCTGCAGCATGACCGCCGCCAGCTCGGTGTTCAGCGAGGGCAGGTCCTCGAACTCCCGCTCGCCGCCGCGGTGGCCCGGCGGCAGGTCGATGGGCTCGTACAGGCCCGCCAGGGCGGGGTCGCTGGGCCGGAAGCGATCGCTGCCGGCCAGGAAGAAGATGCCCTGCTTGACCACGAGCTGCTCGCCCTCGGCCGCCAGGAAGTACTTCTTCGAGTTGAGCAGGCTGAGCAGGTACACGATCACGCCCAGCAGGGCCAGGATGAGCAGCGCGGCGATGATCCAGCCGCTGCCCCGCTTGCGCGAGCGCGAGGGCGCCGGCAGGGACTCCTGGATGGTATCCACCATGGCCAACCTCTCCCTTCGTCCGGCCCCACGTATAGCGGAGGGAGCCCCTTTTTGCAACGCTAGCGCCCGGACTCCCCGAGCACCCCGAGGTAGCGCAGGTTGCGGAAACGCCCCTGGAAGTCGAGGCCGTAGCCGACCACGAACACGTCCTCGATGGTGAAGCCCAGGTAGTCGATGGGCACCTTGACCACCGCGCGGGACGGCTTTTCCAGCAGGGAGCAGATCTTGATGCTGCGGGGCTTGCGGCTGCCCAGGTTCTCCAGCAGGTACTGCATGGTCAGCCCGGTGTCGACGATGTCCTCCACCACCAGCAGGTGCTGGCCCTCCACGGGCCGGGTGAGATCCGAGGTGATGCGCACCACGCCGGAGGTGCTGGTGCGATCCCCGTAGGAGGACACCCCCAGGAAGTCGCAGGCCAGCGGCAGGTCGATGTGCCGGCACAGATCGGCCATGAACAGGAAGCAGCCCTTGAGCACCCCGACCAGCACCAGCTCCTGGCCCGCGTAGTCGCGCGAGATCTGCTCCCCCAGCTCGCGCACGCGCCGCTGGATGTCCTGCTCCGGGATCAACGTCCGAATGCCTGTCTGCACGGCGCCCTCCCCTCTCTAGCCCCGTGCCGCTGCGCGCCACGGGACAAAAAACTCGTCGCGCGCTACTGCGCGCTCGAGTTTCTAGTACTCCGCGTTGTTCAGGTACTCGCCCAGGCCGCCCAGGCCCGGCACGATGTAGCCCTTCTTGTTCAGCCCGAACTCGCGCTCGGGGTGCGCGCCCGGCACGGCGCGCAGCACCTCGGGCGCGCTCCGCCCCCGGTCGAGGCGCGCGGCGTACACCTGCACCGCCGGGTGCCCCTGGCGCATGCGCCGCACGAACTCCGGGGTGATGACCAGGTTGAGCGAGATGATCTTGGCGATCTCCCGCCCGCCCGGCTGGGCCCGCAGGAAGCGGATGGCCAGATCCAGGGAGCCGCCGGTGGCGCCCATGGGATCGGGCAGCAGCACGATGCGCCCGGCGTACGAGCCGCCCACCTTGGCCCCGGTCACCCGGGCGCCCAGGACCCGGCCGCCCTTGCCGGTCTTGCGCTCGATCGTCAGGAAGTCCTGGCGCACGTTCTGCGGGTGGATGACCTGGCCGATCTCCTCGTAGCACACCTGGGAGGTGATCAGCCCGGCGCGGGCCACGGCCACGCTGACCACGGTGGTGTCCGGATCGATCACCTCGCCCGACCAGATGGCGTCCGGCTCGGCGCGGATCATGCGGGAGGCGGCCGCGGTGCGGCAGCGCGGGAACTCGGCCGCCATGGTCACCCGCACCAGATCACGGTAGATGGACTTCAGCAGCAGCGAGCCCTGGATGGACTGCGTCTCCGGCAGCGACAGGCGCAGGATGCGGGCCAGGATGACCGGATCGCCGAGCACGTGCACCTGGCGCCCGTAGCGGTGGCGGATCTCGTTGGCCCGGTAACACAGGTGGCGGTAGGCGCGATCGTTCATGCCTGTTTCCCTTCCCCGGCGGGCTCGGGCTCCGGGCGCCAGCAGTGGCGGCAGCGCGCCTCGTAGGAGTCGGCCGCGCCCACCAGGAGCTGATCCTTCGACGGGCTGATGCGCTGGGAGCGGTTGGCCGGGTTCCCGCAGCGCACGCAGATGGCCATGTTCTTGGTGATGAACTCCGCCACCGCCAGCAGCTGCGGCATGGGCCCGAAGGGCTGGCCGCGGAAGTCCTGGTCGAGGCCGGCCACGATCACCCGCACCCCGCGGTTGGCGAGCGCCTCGCACACCTCGACCACCTCGGGCCCGAAGAACTGGGCCTCGTCCACCCCGACCACCTTGATGTCCGCGCCGACCCGGGCCGGGATCTCGCGGGCGCTGGCGATGGGGATGGACTCCATGCGCTGGTCGCTGTGGCTGACGATCTGCTCGGCGTGGTAGCGCGTGTCGATGGCGGGCTTGAAGATGACCACCTTCTGCCGGGCGATCTGGGCGCGCCGCAGCCGGCGGATGAGCTCCTCGGTCTTGCCGCTGAACATCGAGCCGCAGATGACCTCGATCCAGCCTGTGTTCACGGGTTGCAGGTGCATGCCTTCCTCCTTCAGCGCAGGTCGAGAGAGATCCGCAGCCACAGCCCGGTGGGCGTGAGCTCGGCGTCCGCGCGCAGCAGCCCCAGCTCGCCCGCCTGCTCCAGCCCGGCCCACAGGACCGAGCGGATCAGGCCGGCCATGCCCTCGGTGTCGCCCGGGCCCAGCGCCCGCAGATCGAGCCTGAGCCGGCGCAGATCCAGCGCCAGCACCTGGCGGCCGGGCGCATCCAGGTCCGGGAGCGCGGCCAGCAGCCCGCCCGGTCCGTCGGGCGGCGGCGCGGCCGGGGCCGGCAGCGCGATCTCCAGCAGCCCGTCCCGCACGGCGGCGTCCAGGCCGAGCCCGACCGCGGGCAGCAGGGCCGCCAGCAGCAGCCGCAGCCGCTCGGGGTCGAGCGCCTGGGCCACCAGCCGGCCCGAGCAGAGCTCGGCCAGGTCCGGGCCGGCGGCGGCCGGGTCGTCGAGCCTGGCGAGCAGCGCCGCCGGCCGCAGCCGCAGGCTGAGCAGGTAGCTGTCGCCCAGGTTGTCCAGCAGCCCGCCGCGCACGTCCAGGCCGGTCTGGGCCGAGAGCTGGTCGATGGCCTCCTGGGCCCGCCGCCAGCCCTCGTCCTGGCCGAGCCAGCCGGCCACCAGGCGCGCGAGCCCGACCGCGTCCAGGGACAGCTTCAGCAGCGCGTGGCTGCCCGGCGGCACCCGCCCGTCGAAGGCCGGCGGCGCCCGGCGCGCCCGGAGCACCGCCGCGAGGCTGGCGGCCTCGGGCCCGCGGAGCTGGAGCCAGCCGTCCAGGCCGAGGTCGGCCTCGCCGAGGTCGAGGTCCAGGCGCAGGCCGCCCAGGGCCGCGCGAACACCTGGCGGCAGCCCACCTGGCGGCAGCCCACCTGGCGGCAGCCCACCTGGCGGCAGCCCGCCCTCGCCGTCGGGGCCCGGCCCGGAGTCGATCTCGCGCAGCCACAGGCACAGCCCGCCGGGCGGCCGGCGCCCGAGCAGCTCCCGCCAGGCGGGCAGCCCGGCCAGGCGCGGGCCGTCGGCCCGCAGCAGCGGCCCCAGCGCCCGCTCCGCGTCCGCCGGGCCCTCGCCCAGGGCGTCGGTCGGGGCCAGCCACAGGTAGCCGCGCGCCTGGACCGCGAGCCCGAGCAGCCGGCCGTCGCCCGTCGCGCGCAGCTCCTGCAGCCCCTCGGCCCCGGCGCGGGGCTGCCAGCGGGCCTCGTCCGCGCCGGCCAGGGCGCGGCCCAGGTGGGCCTGCAGGACCGCCTCGTCCCCGGCCGCGATCGCCATCAGGCCGACCGCGCGCGGGGGGCTCGTGCCCGGGACGTCCAGGCCCAGCCAGGCCAGATCGCCCTGCGGGTCCAGGCCGGCGGTGCGCCAGCCCGCGGCGGAGAAGGGATCGAAGCCGAGCGCCTCCCGCGCGCCGGCCAGCAGCGCGTTGGCCGCCTGGCCGTCGGCCACCAGGCGCTCGAGGAGCAGCGGCAGGCGCGAGAGCGCCGCGCCCTCGGCCGCCGGCCGCGGCAGCCACAGCACCACCTGGGCCGAGTCGGGCGCGGCCCGCTCGAGCGGGGGCCGGGTCACGCGCACCCGGGCCGTGTCGGCGCGCCGCTCCCCGTCGGGATCGACGATCTCCACCCGCAGGGTGTAGTCGCCCGGGCGCTGCCAGGTGTGCTCGATCTCGGCCCCCTCCGCGCGCACGCCGTCGCCGAGCTCCCAGGCCACCCGGGCGCCCTCGGGCAGCTCGAGCGGCTGGCCCAGGCGCGCGGGTGCGCCGGCCTCCAGGGCGCGATCGCCGCCGGCCGACACGGGCACGCGTTTCATGCAGGCGCTTGGCAGCAGGGCCAGCAGCAGCAGGAGGGCAGAGGCGCACGCCGCACGCAGCGACAAGAATCACCTCGGGGTACCGTCCAGGGTCGCCCCACCGTACCGGCCGGGCCGGGCCGAGTCAAAGGGTTTTGGGGTAGGTTAGCAGATGCGCGGCAGCGGCTCGCCCTCCGGCAGATCGAGCAGCCGCCGCCCGCCGATGGCCGTGGCCAGCACCACCCGGCCGGGGTGCTCGGCCACCACCCGGCCGATGTCCAGGGGCCCCGGGCACTCGGGCCGGCCGCGGAGCAGCTCGAGCGCCCGCCCGGCCAGCTCCTCGGGCAGGATGGCGACGAAGCGCCCCTCGCAGGCCAGCCCCAGCGGGTCGAGCCCGAGGAGCTCGCAGGCCGCCCGGGTGGCCGGGGAGACGGGCACGCGCGCCTCCTCGAGCTCCAGCCCCACCCCGGAGGCCAGGGTGATCTCGTGCAGCACCGCGGCCAGCCCGCCCCGGGTCGGGTCGCGCAGGCAGTGCACCCCGGGCACCGCCGCGAGCAGCGCCACCACCGCGGCCGAGACCGCGGCGCAGTCCGAGCGGAGCTCGCCCGAGAGCGCGATGCCGGCCCGGCAGGCCAGGATGGCCGCGCCGTGATCCCCGAGCGGCCCGGAGACCAGCACCCGATCGCCCGGCCGCGCGAGCCGGCCGCCCACCTCCACGCCGGGCAGCCGCTCGCCCAGCCCGGTGGTGGCGATGAACAGGCGGTCGGCCTTGCCGCGCGGGACCACCTTGGTGTCGCCGGTCACCACCGGCACGCCCGCGGCCCGGGCGGTGGCGCCGAGGCTCGCGACCACCCGCTCGAGCTCCTCGAGCGGCAGCCCCTCCTCCAGCACGAAGGCGGCCGACAGCGCCCGGGGCACGGCCCCGCACATGGCCACGTCGTTCAGCGTGCCGCACACCGCCAGCTTGCCGATGTCCCCGCCGGGGAAGAAGAGCGGCTCGACCACGAAGGCGTCGGTGGAGATGGCCAGGCGGCCGGAGAGCTCGAGCAGGGCGCCGTCGTCGAGGGGCGCGAGCGCCGGGTTCGCCAGGTGGGGCAGGAAGCGCTCCTGCACCAGCCGGGCCGCGGCCCGCCCGCCGGCCCCGTGGGCCATGGTGACCCGCTCGAGCCTGTCGTCTGCCGCGCCCATGGGCGCGGACCGTAGCACGGGCCGCCCGGCGGCTCAAACCCTACCGCGGGACTGTCGGTTCCCGGTTCGCGCCTGGGAGTCCAGCCCTTGGTCGCGGATCGAAGACATGCTAACCTCCCGCGCCCTGGAGGCAGCGCCGTGCCGCGAGCTCATGCTGGCAGCGAGGAGGCGACCGGAAAGTTCCGCGACCCCCCGGCCGGATTGCAGTCGGCGTGTGCCTGCGCCAGGGATCTCCTCCAAGTCCGCGTGGCGTGGCTGGCCGTCTTTACCGGAGGAGGCCAACTCGTCAGGAGCCCCGCGCTGGACGGGCCGACCTGGTCCACGGTCGAGCGCGCCGAGCGGCTCGGTTACCTCGAGCAGCTGGTGCAGAAGTCCGGGATCCTGGGGGCCGCCCTTCTCTCGGGCCGACCCGACGAATGGCAGTGGTCCACCGCCCTGCCGGGCGCCTCGGGGTGTTTCGCGAATGCCCTCGTCGCCCCGCTCCGCAGGGAGGGCGAGCTCCTGGGGACGCTGTTCGCGGCCGACCGGGCGGACGGGTTCAGGGCAGGCGACCTGGTGACGGCGAAGGGCCTCGCGGGTCTGCTGGCCGACTGCACCTGGCTGCAGCGCCCACGGGCGGCCCACGGCTGGAGTGGCGACGCGCCGGGCCCATCGCCGGAGCAGTACGCAGAGACCATCGCCGCCGACCGCCTGCGAATCTTCGGGGAGATGGCGTCCAACCTGGCCCACGAGCTGAACCAGCCGCTGGTCGGGGTTCGGGGCATCGCCGAGCACATCCTGCTGGGGCTCGATCGAAGATGGGAGTGGAGCGAGCAGCGCCTGCGCGAGAAGGTCACCCGGATCATCGAGCAGACCGATCGCATCACTGAGATCGTGAACCACCTGCGCCAGCACGCTCGCGGGGCGTTTCGCACCGAACGACAGCTGGCGGATCTCAACGCCGTGGTGCGCCGCGGCGCGGACTTCGTCTCTCCCCGCCTCCACAGCCGGGGGATCTCCCTCGCGCTCGAGCTGGCCTCGGACCTCCCTCCGATCCGCATCAACCCGGCCGCCCTGGAGGAGGTGCTGTTCCACCTCCTGGCCAACGCTCGCGATGCGCTGCTGGACCACCACCGCGTGCCCGAGGGAGGCAGCATCGATCCGGCCAGCACCGTGCACGTGCGGACCTCGCGCGAAGGGGCGCAGGGCGGCTGGATCCTCGTGGAGGTGGAGGACTCGGCTGGCGGCATCCCCGCGGAGATCCTGCCGCGCGTGTTCGAGCCGTTCTTCACCAGCCGGCTCGAGGCCGGGAACACCGGCCTGGGCTTACCCGTCTCGCGGCTCCTGGTGGAGCGCATGGGGGGCCAGCTCGCGCTCCACACCGCGCAGGGTTCGGGGACCGTTGCGACAGTCCGCCTGGCCGTGGCCAGCCCGGACGGACAGAACGGCTGACGGGGATGGTCATGGAGAAAGAGCTACACATCCTGGTGGTGGACGACGAGGCCATCGTGCACGAGACGCTCGGGGACTACCTGGTCCAATGCGGCCACGCCGTGCGCTGCGCGCGGGAGGGCCAGGAGGCGCTCGCCTGCCTGGAGCGCGAGTACTTCGACCTCGTGCTCCTGGACATCCTCATGCCGCGCATGAGCGGGCTGGAGCTGCTCTCCCGGATCCAGAGACTCTATCCGGAGATCTCGGTGGTGATGATCTCGGGCCACGGCACCATGGAGACGGCCATCCAGGCGTTGCGGCTCGGCGCGGTGGACTTCCTCACCAAACCCATCCGCCTGCTCGAGCTCGACGCGGTCCTGGAGAAATCCACGCGGGTCCGCCGGCTGAGCATGGAGCGCAACCGGTTGAAGGAAACCATCTGCCACCTCCAGGGCAATCACCCTTCGACCCGATCTGCGCCGCAGGTCCTGGGGACCAGCCGACAGACCGAGGTGGTGCGCGAGCAGATCCTGCTGAGCGCGCGGGCCGGGTGCGACACCGTGCTGGTGTGCGGAGAGACCGGAACCGGCAAGGAGGTGGTCGCGCGGCAGATCCACTTCCAGTCGGACGTCCGGGAGCAACCGTTCATCGCCGTGAGCTGCCCGGCGCTCCCCGACACCCTCGTGGAGAGCGAGCTCTTCGGCCATGTCCGGGGCGCCTTCACCGGCGCCGCGGGCGACCGGATCGGCTGCTTCGAGCTCGCCAACGGAGGCACCCTGTTCCTGGATGAGGTCGCGGATCTCTCCGCCGGGGCGCAGGCCAAGCTGCTGCGGGTGCTGGAGACGCGGATGGTGAGACGCATCGGCGGCAACCGGGAGATCGCCGTGGACGTCCGGGTGGTCGCCGCGACCAACACGCAGCTCGAGACCCTGGTCGAGCGCGGGAGGTTCCGCCAGGATCTGCTCTATCGCATGAATGCCTTCGCCATCTACCTCGCCCCGCTCAGGGACCGCCGCGAGGACATCCTGCCCCTGGCACGGCAATTCCTGGCCGACTTCGCTGGCGCCAGGGGGATGCATTTCGAGGGCATCTCCCCCCAGGCCGAGGAGCACCTCACGTCGTTGGAGCTGCCGGGGAACGCCCGCGAGCTGCGCAACATGGTCGAGCGCGCGTCCATCCTGAGCGGAGGCGGGTGGTTGCTGCCCGAGCACTTCCTGCCCCCGTTCGCCGGCACACCGGCACCTCCGCGCTCACCCAGGCGGACGACCCCCGCCGCCGCGGCCGGGGAACGCGAGCGCATCCTGGCCTCCCTCCAGGCGGCCCGGTGGAACCGCCGCCAGGCGGCCAAGACCCTCGGCATGGCCTACTCCACCCTGCGCAGCAAGATCGCCAAATATCGCCTCGAATGATGCGCCCCCAGGCTGGCAACTGTTGATGTCAACAGTTGCCGGGCTGGCAACAAACGAACCGGGCGCGGCGCGGCGCCCCTGCGCAGTGCGCATGCGATTCCGTGCGTTCGGAGGCCCCAGCCGCCCTGGCACACCCCGTGCAACGCAGCAGGCCGACTCATGCATGGTGCGCGCTGCCCGAGGAGGCCTGAGATGGGGCGCAAGATCCTGCTCGTCGACGACACCGAGACCGTACTCCTCTTCATGCGGATGATGCTCAGCACCTACGGCTACGACATGACGACCGCCCACGACGGGCGCGAGGCCCTGGCCGCGGTCCAGGCGGATCCGCCGGACCTGATCCTGCTCGACATCATGATGCCGGTGATGGACGGGATCGAGTGCTGCCGCCGGGTGAAGGCCGACCCGAAGACCAACCGGATCCCGATCGTCATGGTGACCACCAAGGGCGAGCCCGCCCTGGTCGAGAGGGCGTTCCTGGCGGGCTGCAACGACTACCTCACCAAGCCAGTGAGCAAGCTCGAGCTCCTGGCGAAGGTGCGCGGCTTCATCGACTGAGCACGAGAAGGACCCACGGTGAACAAGGAGCTCGAAGCCATCCTGCCGGTGTTCGTCGAGGAGGCCCACGACCACCTCGATCTCCTCGACCGCACGCTGCTCGAGCTGGAGAAACAGCCGGACTCGCAGGAGCATCACCTGCAGCTGCTGAGGAGCGCGCACTCGCTCAAGGGCGCCGCCGCCACGGTCGAGCTCGACCAGCTCGCGGAGTTCGCCCATGCCCTCGAGGAGCTGATCGATCGACTGCACCGCGGCCAAATCCCGAACGCCGGGGCCGGCATCGAGCTGCTCTTCCAGTCCGTGGACGCGATCCGCGCCGATCTGCCCGCGCTGGCGACGGGCGCAGGCGCACCGGAGATCGCGGGGATGGCCGCCAGGCTAGCCGCCCTGCTGGGCAACGCCGCGAGGCCAGAGCAAGCCCTCGGGCAGCCCGGCGGCGCGGCTGAGTTCGCCCAGGGCGAGTACGACAAGATCCGCATCCAGGCGCTCCGCAAGCAGGGCCTGCAGGTCCTGCAGGCCGACCTCTGGCTTCCGGTCGACACTCCCGATGCGCCGGAGGCGGCGTTCGAGCTGCTGCGCGGCCTACGCAAGGCCTGGAGCGTCGTCGCCACGGATCCCCCCGAGGGCGATCTGGGGAGGCTGGACGGGCGCGGGCCTCTCCGGGTCCTCGTCGGTGGGACGGGCACACCCGACGACCTGCGGCGGGAGCTGCAGGATCTCGGCGTCTCGCGCTGCGCGTGTCAGCAGCTCAGTGCGGAGCCGCCCGCCCCGGATCGCCGGGCGGCGCCCTCCGCCCGCAGCACGATCAAGGTCGACATGGAGCGCATCGATGGCCTGGTCGATCTCATCGGCGAGCTGGTCATCGTCGAGTCGATGGTCTCGAGCGCGGCCGAGCTGCGCGCCCTGCGGTCGGAGCAGCTGCGCGCCCACCTCGGCCAGCTCGGCAAGATCACCCGGGATCTGCAGGACGCCGGCCTGCGCATGCGGATGGTCGCTCTACGCGGCACGTTCCTGCGCATGAAGCGCATGGTCCGCGACCTCGCACGTCAGCACGGCAAGCAGATCCAGCTCATCCTGGCCGGCGAGGACACCGAAATGGATCGCGGCATGCTGGAGCCCATCGTCGAGGCCATGGTGCACCTCATCCGCAACGCGGTGGATCACGGCATCGAGCCCGAGGGCGAGCGCATCCGGACGGGCAAGCCGCGGATGGGGACCATCCACCTGTCCGCCTACCGCCAAAGCGGCGGCGTCGTGCTCGAGCTGCGGGACGACGGCCGCGGCCTGGATCGCGGCCGCATCCTGGAGAAGGGCGCCGAGCTGGGGTTCGTCCGCGAGGGCCAGAGCCTCTCCGCGGAGGAGACGGACGCGCTCATCTTCCAGCCCGGCCTGAGCACCGCGCCGCGCGTCACCGAGGTCTCCGGCCGCGGCGTCGGGCTCGACGTCGTTCGCCGGGGCGTAGAGTCCATGAGCGGGCGGATCAAGCTCAGCTCCAGAGCTGGTGAGGGGACCTGTTTCAAGCTGCTGTTGCCCACCACCATGTCGATCATCGACGGGATGCTGGTGGCCTGCGGGACGGAGCGCTACATCATCCCCACCCTCTCGGTGCTCGAGTCGCTGCGGCCCACGCGCGACATGCTCTTCTCCCACGCCGCGCGTTACGAGCTGATCCACATCCGCGGAGAGACCCTCCCCCTGGTCAGACTGGCCGCCCTCTTCGACCTCGCACTCGCCCCGAGAGATCCCTGCCAGTCGCTGGTGGTGATGGTGGAGGGCATGGGCTGCAAGTTCGGGTTGCTGGTCGACGACGTCCTGGCGCAGCAGCAGGTGGTGATCAAGAGCCTGAGCGCGGGAGTCCAGCAGGCGCGTTTCTTCAGCGGGGCGGCCATCCTCTCGGACGGGCACGTGGGCCTGATCCTGAGCGTGGACGAGATCGGAGCCATGATCCGCCGCGGACGTTCGCACGCCGAGGACCGGACCGCGGACGCCACTGGGCCAGACCAGGGGGCGCCCGCCCATGGCGAGGAGGTGGGCGGATGCAGCCACGCGCCCTGAGCTTCGCCGTCCTCAACCACAAGGGCGGGAGCTGCAAGAGCACGACGGCCGTCAACCTGGCCGGCGCCATGGCCGAGCGCGGCTTACGCGCGCTGGTGATCGATCTCGATCCCCAGGGTGCGGCCAGCTACTGGCTCTGCGGCGAGGGGCCCCACCGGACGACACCTGGCACCGGCGTCAGCGCGCGCGTGATCGCGACCGCCGCGCCGGGCGTGGACCTCCTGCCCGCGAGCCCGGCCGATGAGGCGCGTGCAGATTCCGGCGCGGGCCTCGAGGAGGACGGCTGGGCGTTCTCGGCCGGCGACCTCTCGAGCCTGCTCGAGCAGGGCCCCTGGGATGTGGCCATCGCCGACTGTCCGCCCACCCTGGGGGCGCGTACCCGGCTGGCGCTCGCCGTGACCAGGGAGCTCTTGGTCCCGGTCGAGGCGCACGTGCTCGCGGTCCGCGGCCTGGCGCAACTCTTCACGGCCATGGTCCGGCTCGACTGCGGTCCGCGCGCCGGAGGCCACACCGTCCGGGTGGTGGCGTGCCGCGTGGATCGGCGCAAGCGGCTGAGCGGCGAGGTCCTTGAGATCCTGCGGGCGAGACTCGGGCCGCAGCTGCTGCAGACCGTCATCCGGGAGAACGTCCAGCTCGCCGAGGCGCCATCCTTCCACGCGCCGATCACCCGGTACGCGCCGGGCAGTCCTGGCGCGAGCGACTACCGGAAGCTGGCCGAGGAGCTCCTGGCCGCCCACGGCCGAGGGGCTCCCGAGTGACCGCCGCCACAGGAGGAGGACATGGCGCGACGCAGCCGAATCCAAGACAACCCACTGGCCGGTCTCGACGGCGCCGGGCCGGCCAGCGCTTCGGCGATCGCCGCCACCGGCGCGCCGACGGCCGGACCGGAGACAGAGACCAGCTCGGCGCCTCCGCCTGCCCCGACCGCAGGCCAGCAGGGAGCGGACCCCCAGCTGGACCCGGGCAAGCTGGCCGACGACGATGAAGCCCAGGCGCGGCGGACGCTGCAGGCCTCGGTCGGGCGCGCCCTGGCCGGAAAGTACATGACCTTCAAGCTCTCGCTGGAAGAGTACGGCATCGAGATCCTCAAGGTGCGCGAGCTCATCCGGCTCATGCACATCACCCAGGTCCCAGGGACGAGCGAGTTCGTCAGGGGGGTGATCAACCTGCGCGGCAAGATCATCCCGGTCATCGACCTCAAGCGGAAGTTCGGCATGGGCTCGCTCGAGGAGACCGACCAGACCGTGGTCATCGTGGTGCAGTACGTGTCCCAGGATCGGCTGACGACCATGGGCATCCTGGTGGACGAGGTGCTCGAGGTGGTCTCCATCGCGGCCGATCAGATCGAGCCGCCGCCGGACTTCGGGGTGGGCTGCGTCGACGTCGAGTTCATCCTGGGGGTCGGCAAGGCCGACCGGCGGGTGATCCTGATGCTCGACATCGGCAAGGTCCTCACGGCCGAGGAGACCCGACGGCTCGGCCAGACAGCGGCCTCGTGACTCGGCCTTGAGGCTGGCGAGAAAGGAGTGACGGCCATGTTGCGCTGGTTCACGACGATTCGAGCCCGGATCATGCTGGCCCTGATTTCGATCATGTGCCTGTTCTCGCTCACCCTGCTGCTCGTGGTGTTCTTCGAGAAACAGGCCATCAGCGAGACGAGCAGCGCGCAGATCGACGAACTGGTCCGCAAGGAGACCGGGCGGATCGCCCAGGACGTGTTCCTGATGTGCCGGTCCGTGCACGAGTCCCTGCTCTCGAGGCTCAAGAGCGGGATGGAGGTGGCGAACGAGGCCGTCCGTCAGGCCGGAGGTCTCAGCCTGTCGCCGGAACGCGTCACCTGGTCCGCCGCCAGCGAGGTCAGCGGCCAGGGCGCCGAGCTCAGCCTGCCCAGGATGCTCGTCGGCAGCCAATGGCTCGGCCAGACGCGGGAGAGGAGCGCGGAGGTACCCCTGGTGGACAGGCTCCACACGCTGGCCGGCGGTGATGTCACGGTGTTCCAGCGCATGAACGAACGCGGGGACATGCTGCGCGTGGCCACCACCGCGTCTGACCGGAACGGGGCTCGCCTGACAGGCACCTTCGTGCCCGCCTCGGGTGCTGATGGCGTCGCCAACGAGGCGATCCAGAGCGTCCTGCACGGCTCATGATTGATCGGATCTCTTTTCCTTTGGCTGAGCGGCGAGCCAGCCGAG
>ENA-UOWG01000074-UOWG01000074.1-activated-sludge-metagenome-genome-assembly--contig:-NODE-74-length-183916-cov-32.372434_pt1 | contig 183916 bp, 194 predicted proteins | sample MGYA00238147_ERZ761563 | MGnify/ENA primary metagenome ERZ761563 (study PRJEB28884, sample SAMN05720216) | anaerobic digester metagenome | isolation source: active sludge of municipal...
AACTCCGGAAGAAATACTTCAAAAGTGATTCCAAGGTGCTGGTTAGAAAACGCAACCCCGGCCTGAAGGCCGGGGCTTGTTAGAGGTTCTCTTGGTTCCTTTGATTTTTGAGGTACTCTCGCATGGCTTTCTCATTGAGGCGCCCCACAGATTCAACAAAATAGCCATCCTGCCAGAAACTGTCGCCCCACAAAAATTCCTGCAATTCGGGAAACTCCTTGCGCAGCACCTTCGAAGAGCCGCCCTTGAAAAAATTCACTGCTTTCGCTGGAGTTACGTTAGCCGGAAGTTGGATCAGCATGTGCAAGTGGTCAGGCATAGCTTCAACATCATGGACAAACCAACGATTCGTTTCCGCACACTGGAATAAGAGCTCCCGGAGTCGCAATGCAAGCTTCCCCTGCAATATCCGGTTCCGATACTTTGGCGCGCAAACAATGTGATACGTAAGCCGATGGAAGGAGTGGGCGCCTTTCCAAAAAAATATCTTTTCGATTTTCATTCACTCATTTTACCCTCAAAAATCAAAGGAACCAAGATAAAGGCACCCTCCATCCCGCTCTGTTCGGCGGGATTCCGGGGCGGGCCTTTTCCCCGGCCTTCAGGCCGGGGCTTGCGGCCCGGTTAAGTCAATATCAACCATCTTCTTTCCTTGCAAAACAAAAGCGGCTGGTTTAAGCCGCGCATTTTTTAAATATATCAGCCTTCTTTTCCTCAAAATCCAATACTGGAACTAAACTCGCAATGCCGAGAATAAAATGAGTAAAAAAATGGCTGTCAAAAGCCATTTCAATTAATTTTCCGCTTCCATTAAGGAAAGTAGAACTTCTTTCATATGCCGGTCAATCGGCAAACGGTAGCTCTTTACTTCAATGACGGCGCTAGGAATCTGGCAGTCGCCAATGTCATAAATCTCGGCCCAAATCCTATGCATGCTGCTTTTTATGTTTTGGTGAACCTCCACAAAAACCGTATCATAGGGCAAGCCAAACCGGGTTCCGCGGCAGCAATAAGCATCAAGAACCCTGTCAACTTTGCTTACATCGAAGGGAAGAATACGATACAACTCTTGTTTTTCGTTAAACAACCACCAGTTTGTTTCAAACTCGTCGATAGAAATCGAAGGATTATCCCCTTCCCGGTCCCGTTTGAACTCGTTTAGAATATTATCCAAGTTTCTTTTCCACATTCTTCCGTATTCGTCCGCTGAAGCAATATTCTCCATGGGCAAAACGGCGAAAGTGCCGGACTTCTGCCCGCGCAGCTCTAACACGTATATCTGAATTTCCATTTAACCGCCTCTAAAATAACTACCAAGAATATAATATTTATCATAATGCGTGTCAACATGAGTGGCAAAGGGATATAGTACGAATTCTACGCATCCGGCCGCCGGAGCCGTTATTTCTCAAGCATCTTTTTAAGCCGGTCAATAACTGCTTTTTCCCAGTATTTCATCGAATACCAGCGGATGAGAGGTACCGCGATCACACGCAGCCATTTTTTATGAATGGCAACTTGATAGGTATAATCGATCAAAGTTCCTTTGATATGTTTTGAAAGTAACAGCTCTTCGTGTCCGGAAGTCCCAAACTGATAACTGTCATTATCAGAGATAAACCCCTTCCCCGGAAGGATTTGGGTCTTCATTTTAACCTTAAAGCTTTTACCGAATGATCTTACGGTTGCCTCCATCTCCAAGTTATTCCCATCACGATTATTAATCCGAACCGATTCGGCCACTTTTGGAAAATTCTCCGGAAATTTTTCGAAGTCGGTCATTATCTTAAACACGTCGTCTACCGAAGCTTCAATGACCCATTGTTTGCGAAGCGTTATTTTGTCCATTATGGTATTTTACAATAATTTGCCGCTAATTAGGAAAATCTTTAAACTTTGGCCGTTATTTCGCCGACACGATAAACCAAAAAATCATCCGCCGTTTAATTGTATTTAAGATACTCAAGAACTAATCCATATATCCTTTGCGGATCCATTTGTTGCCGAATTTGCATTCTTAAAGCAAGGTCAATGGTTTCAATCGCCACATTAACTCATGTTTCAAAAAGCGACGGAAAAATTATAAGATCCATTTTTGAATAAAAATCCGGCAGTTTATGATTGTCCATCGGTTTTGTGATTTTAACAACATCAAGTATCTGTAAGGGCAAGCGGGCGATTACGCCGATGTCGGTAACTATATGGATCGTAAAGTTTTTGATCTGCCGTCAAAGAGAACAAAACCTTCCGGCAACGGCTGATTTCAGCCAACGCCCCGAATTGCTTAAAAAAATTTAGCTTTAAACCCTTTTGCCCGCGGCTATCTTATCGGCAATGGACAAAAAAGCTTTTTTGGCTGGCGAATCACCCGCGCTAACCAACGGTTCGCCGTTATCGCTGGAAAGAACAATTTTTTGATCGATCGGAATCGAACCCAAAAACGGGATTTCGTATTCTTTGGCAATTTTTTTCCCGCCGCCTTTTTTGAATAAATTAATTTCTTTTCCGCAATGCGGACAATTAAAACCGCTCATGTTTTCAATTAAGCCGTGGATTTTAAGTTTTAATTCCTTGGCGAAATTTATCGCTTTTGTCGAATCCAGCAAACAAACATCTTGCGGCGTGGTTACTATCACGGCTCCGGCATCGGGCAGAAGTTGGGCGATTGAAAGCGGCTCGTCGCCCGTACCGGGCGGCGCATCAATTATGAGCCAATCCAAATTGCCCCAAATTACATCTTTTACGAATTTCTCAATAACCTTCATTTTGGCCGGTCCGCGCCAAATTATCGGACTGTCCGTTCTTTGAATGAAATAGGCCATTGAAACCAAAAACAGGTTTTTGCGGATTTCCACCGGCATTATTTTATCCTCTCCATACGATATGACTTCATTGTCTTGCGCGCCAAGCATCATCGCCAGATTCGGGCCGTGGATATCAACGTCGAGCAGTCCGATATTCAGCCCCTTATCGGCAAGCGCCCAAGCCAGATTCGCCGCAACGGTTGATTTGCCTACGCCTCCCTTGCCGGAAAAAACCAGCAAATAATCTTTAATTTTATCGTTTTCCATCCGTTTTGATGATCTTTATCGCTTTTCCGTTAATCAGCGCATCTGTTACTTTCTGATGGGCCGATGCCAGGATCCTCTGAAAGGTGCTCTGCGACGTGCCCATCTTTTCCGCCGCCCCTATTTGGTCCATCCCTTCAATATTTTTCAACCTTAAAGCTTCTATTTCTTCTAGGGATATTTCGACAACTTCAAGTTCTCTCAAGGGAACTCCTTGAGGCTTAAAATACGATATGCTTGGATTAAATTCAATCCGCCGGCAAAGTCTTGGTCTTGTCATGTTTATTTTCTTTCTAAAGTAATTTTACAATCGGGACATTTTAATTTTGAACAAGGGGTACCCCGTTCGTGCTGTATTTTATGCCCGCATTGCGGGCAAACGCAATCCCCTCCCGGGCCTTTGCCTTCAGCGCCTTGGATTTTATTTTTAAATTTTCCTTTTTGCCGCCAGCCGAATCCTTTGCCGAATTCCGGTTTATAGTAAACGCTTTCGACTTCGTGGCTGGAAATCTGGATGGACACATAGCGCAAATTATTAATTTCTGCCATGAGCGCCTTCCTTAAATCATCTGAAATTTTTTCCGCTTCCTCTATTTTCAAATTTTTCGGAAGCGCGATTGCCAAATCCGCAGTCGCAACAAAACCTTTTTTTTGCGTCTTTAACGAATTAATCTCGATATCCCGGGTTTTGGCAATGGATTTTATCTTATTTTCCACCTCTTCGCCCGCGGAAACATCCAACAACGAATCCACCACCTCCTTTCCGAGAGAAAACGACTCTTTAATAATGTAAAAGCCGATTAGCAAAGCTAAAACCGAATCGGCGGCGCTCCAATATACGGCCAAAACCAAGCCGCACAAGACCGCCAGCGAAGCAAAAACATCCGCCCGGGAATGGATGCCATCCGAAATTAAGGCTACGGAATTTTCCCGCTTTCCGTAATGGATTTTCAACCGGGCCATTATCTCATTGGCCGTGGCTGAAATTATCATTATTCCGAGCGGCAGATAGCCAAGCTCAATCGTCTTTGACAAAAACAAGCCCTGAAAAGCTTCGTAAGCGATACCGGCACCCGTGCCCAAAAGCAGCAAAGTGATTGTTCCTCCGGCCAAAACTTCAAATTTATAATAGCCGTAAGGGTGTTTTTGGTCCACCGGCTTTTGCGAGATCTTAATGCCGAGATAGCCGATAGCCGAAGAAAAAATATCGACGAAAGAATGCACTCCTTCGGCAACCACGGACGATGAATTTGCCAAAAAGCCGGCCGCTATTTTACCGGCGGCCAAAACCGTGTTAATTGCGATTGAAATTACCGCGATCTTTTCTTTCATTTTAAATTTTTCTCGATATTGGCGATTATTTCCCGAAATATTTTTTTATACTCCGGATATATTTCACCAACCGGCTTCATTTTTAATGACGCGTCCATGAAATCTTTTCGGTAAGGAATCTTGCCGATAACCGGCGCGCCGTTTTCCTGGGCGAAGCGTTCGATCTGGGAGCAAAAATCAGCCTCCAAATCGAATTTATTGATAACGATTCCGTGCTTGATCTTAAAATGCCGGGCAAGATAAAGGACCCGTTTTAAATCGTGCAGAGCCGATGGCGTGGGCTCGGTAACTCCGACAATATAATCGGTACCTGTGAGGGACGCGATCACCGGGCAGCCAACCCCGGCCGCCGAATCGATCAGAATTATTTCCGAACCCAACCGCTCCGCCTCTTCTTGCGCGAATCTTCTGACTTCAGCCACTACTTCTCCGGAAGCCAGTTCTCCAAGTTTGAGTTCACCGGAAACCAGATTAACATTGTAATTGCTGCCAACGTATATCAAGCCAATCTCTTTTTTATCGATTGATATGGCTCCCTTCGGGCAAACTGCCAGGCAGGCTTTGCATCCAATGCAAATCTCTTTCACAAACGCGGGAAATTTATTTTTAACGAACACGATCGCGTTTTGCTTGCATATCGCCGCGCACTTGCCGCATTTATCGCATTTGCTAAAATCCCATTTGGGAACCGGCTGGAAAATTTTTATCGGATTTTTTCTTTCCGCGCCCAATATCAAATGATCGTTGGGACATTCGACATCGGCGTCCGCCAGCAAAGTTTTTTTGCGCCGCGCAAACTCCACCGCCAAAGATACGGCCACCATCGATTTGCCCGTACCCCCTTTTCCTCCGGTTATTGATATTTTCATAAACGTTAATTATGTTTATTTAACCGCCAGAATAACTCGGGGCTCTGCCCCGGGGATAAATGGCAGCGAATAAAATTTTTCCCGCCGCGCGGCGTTTAGCGGCGCAGAAAGAATGCCATAACGCCTTGGGTACGCGATGGTTTAATTTTTTTCGATATCTTCCTTGCTGATTTTTTTGGTGCAAAAGAACCAATCATAACAATAAAGGTTATCTTTTCCCTCCATACGATCCTTGGCCGCACCGCAGGAACCGGCTGGAGGAACAATCACGTCATCGCCAGGCCTCCAATCGGCTGGCAAAGCAACTGAAAATTTATCCGCGGTCTGCATCGCAACTAAAGCGCGGTATAATTCGTCAAAATTACGGCCTATGCTCAACGGATAATAGATCATTGCCCTGATCGTTCCTTTCGGATCGATAAAAAACACCGCGCGAACAGCCTTGGTGTTGCTTTCCCCGGGCTGGATCATCCCGTATTTTTTAGCCACCTCCATTGTAATATCTTCAATAAGCGGAAATTTAACTTCCACGCCTTTCATCCCCTTATATTCAATTTTTTCCTTAATGGTCCTTAACCAAGCGATATGGCTGTAAAGGCCGTCCACCGAAAGCCCGATCAGCTTGCAATTGGCATCATTAAACCGCTTTTCCATGGCGGAGAAAGTCATAAACTCCGAAGTACAGACCGGCGTGAAATCCGCCGGATGGGAAAAAAGGATTACCCATCTGCCCTCGTATTGTTTGGGAAAATCTATTTCCCCTTGCGTAGTGACGGCCCTGAAAGCCGGAGCTTGATCGCCAATCCTTGGCAAAGAAATTATTTCCTTTTGGTTTTCTTGATTTGTTGTTTCCATATTTTAATATATTTTTATTTTTTAAATTTTACCGCCGGTGCTCCTCGCAAGCGTTTTGGATCCCGGCTTTTTTTATTTTATTGCTCCTCCAGGCTTCAAAAATACCTTTCACGGTTCGCTCTTTAATAACATAAACATCGATTCCAAATTTGGCACAAAGATCAATGGCCCGGGGACCGATATCAACGCAAAGCAAAACATCCGAGCCGTGGGTTTTCAGCAATTCCGGCGGCAGGCCTTTACCTCCCATATGCTCGCTGGTATTGTCGATTATTTCAACGACTTTGCCGTTTTCATCGATAAATGTATAGGTCGCGCAGCGGCCAAAATGAACAGCAACCTCGTCATCCAACCCTAATTTTGCGTTTGTGGGAATGGCTATTTTCATGTTAATTTTTTTTGCTTAGTTCCCCGGCAATGAATTTTTCAACGGCGGCGCCGGCCGTTCCGGAGAAATCATAAATTTCAATGTTGAATTGCTTTAAAACATCAACCGCCCGGGGGCCGATATTTTGGGCGATAACCGCGCGCGCGCCCATTTCCGCCAAGGATTTAGCCGCAGAAATACCGGCTCCGGCGGCCTGATCCATATTTTTATTCTCCAGCGCTTGGATTTTACCCATTTTGCCGGCTTCAACTTGGACAAAAATAAAATACGGACACCTGCCGAACAATTCGGCAATCGAATCTCCCAAATCCGGCCCGTTTGAACTGATTGCAATTTTCATGATTTTTTTTCGGCGCTTCGCAAAAAACGCCGGTTATGGATTATCCAAACATCAACCATTCTGGTTTAAATATTAACAAAACGCCTATCAATAACAAAATAATTCCGCCGGCCAAACGCGATAAATGCGCGTATTTGGTGGTTATCCCGGTCATTTCCATGGTTATCATTGCCGCAAAAAACACAAAAAGATCGTCGAGCATGAATACCAGAACATAAAGCGCCAAATAAATATATCTTTGCGCTTCCGAAACCCCGTTGATTGCCAGTACCTGGGCGTAAACCGCGGGAAGTCCCGCCGAGCAAATCAGCTCAACCATGTTTACCGCAAACGCCAATACAATAATTCCTCCCAACGCCAGCCAAAAACTCTTGCGATAAACTAAGTTTTTAAGCTTTTCAAAAACGATCCGCCTTTTTTCATCTCCGGCAATCTTGCATCCGCCGCTTTTATTCACAAAGAATTCCCGGATACTGTAAGCGCCTCCCGCCAGCGCCAGCCCTCCGACGGCCAGCCTTACCCAAACTATAAATCCGAAAAATAAAATCAGGTTTAGCCAGGCAGCCATAAAGAAGAAATAAACCAGCGCCGAAGAAATGATAAACGCGCTGCCGAAAATCCACATTCTCTTCCTGTTTTTGATTCCCAAAAGAAGGCTGATTAAAAACAGCAGCGCCCACATCGCGCACGGATTAAAACCGTCCAGCGCTCCCATTATCACCGTAATGGCGGGAAGCGAAAACGATGCCGCGTCCAATTTACCGAAAAAAGGAACATTTATCTTTATGCCATATGGCGCGGCGACACCCGCGGCTTCCTCCGCTTCAGTTACATCTGATTTCCCGGGAACCAGAGCCTGTTCCCTGTCTTCCGGCCCGCGCCCGGCAACTGCCGCGATTGAATCAAGACATGGCTCCGTGGTGCATTCATCGACCCGATTTTTAATTTCTTCGGAAGTTGTTCCTTCCAAATAACCGATAAAATAGTGGTCGCCGATAATAAGGAACGGAACACCATTAATATCGGCGCCAAGAGTCTTGGCGGCTTGTTTCATGATTGCCAAGTTTTCCCGGCTTTCGTAAATTTCAAATTCGATAATCTCAAGCGACGGATAACGGTTTTCAAGCTCTGCCAAATATTGCCTTTCTTGCCGGCAATGCGGACAGCCATTGCCATAAAAGAAATATGCGGATAGCGGCAGCGGATTGGCCGCATTGGTTATTTCCGGAAAGCCTGCGGCAATCAAGAACAGCGAGATAACTGCGTTTATTCCCTTTTTCATGGTCAGCGATCTTTATTTTGGCTAACAATGTCCAAAAGTTTTTGTTTTTCGATTTCACCGGTCAAGCGTTCGAATTCCGCTCCGTTCTTGTCCAGGAAAATGAATGTCGGAAGAGACAAAATATTGTAATCGCTTACCGCCTTTTTGTCGCTGTCAAAATCGCGGTATTCGGTTTCAAGCCACGGAAGCTCGGTTTCAATTTCTTTCCAGCGCGGCTTCATAACAACACACCCCGGGCACCATACGGCGCCAAATTTCAATACCTTCATTTTTTTAATGGTTAATTAGTTTTATGGCAAGCATCAATGCGATACCCGAAATAAAAACTGCGAATGAGCCGATTGATCTCTTTAAGTCAGCGTCTTTTCTAATTTCCGGCATCAGATCGGAAGCAGCGATATAAATAAAACCCCCGGCTGCAAAAGGCAAAAGATAAGGAATTATCTCTCTAACCGCAAAAGAAAGAAAATAGCCGGCAATTCCGCCCAATACAACCATCAAGGCAACCGCGTAATTCACGGCTAGCGCTTTTGTCTTATGATATCCGGCGTGTATCAACACGCCGAAATCTCCGATTTCCTGCGGTATTTCGTGCAAGGCGATGGCGAATGTTGTAGCTATCCCCAGCTCCGGTCCGGTTAAAAAAGCGGCGGAAATTACCAATCCGTCAATAAAATTATGCAAGGAATCCCCGAACAGATTCATGTACCCGAAAGAATGGATGGAGCAATTCTCTTTGTGGCAATGGCGCCAGAACAGCAGTTTTTCCATGAAAAAGAAAAAAACAAACGCCGCCAATACGATGAAATACATCGGATTAGCATCCAATTCTTCGGACGCTTCGGGCAAAAGGTGTAAAAACGCGCCGCCCATCAAAGCTCCGGCCGAAAGCGACACCAAAAATATCGTAAGCTTATCAAGCGTTTCTTTCTTGAAATACAAAAACAGAAGCGCCGCCCAAACGCACAAGCTGATAGCAAAACAGGCCGCGGTAATCCAAATTAAATTAGCCATACCCTCTTAATAAAATGTTCTTATCTTATATTTTATCATTCTGATCGGAATTTCTTTCCAACGCAACAACCTCTTTTTTAAAAAGAGGTTGTTGCTTGAGATTGCTATATCTTCTTGTTTTTTAGCGCGGCTTTTTCTTCGCGCACGGCCTGCAATTCTTCTTCCAGTATTTTTTCCTCGTTTTCCAGCGCGGCCATTTCATTCTTGGGAGAAATAAATCTCCGTCCGCCCATTCCCCAGCCTCGTGCCCAGCCGCAGCCTCGTCCCCAGGCTAATCCGCGTCCGCAAGGCCCCATTCCCCTTCCTGTTCCCGGTCCGGCTCCGGCCGGCCCTGTTTTATCCATTTGTGGCATATTTTTATTTTCCTTTTTTTTATCAATACGACCTTTACAATTAACTCATTTCTTCGATTTCTTTCCGCCCTTTCTCCATCTCGGCTTCCTGCTCGGAATCTTTTTGCAAAAGCATGGATTGGAATTCTCCCACGTGGGTTTTTTCTTCCCGGGCGATATCTAAAAGCATTTTTTTGATCTTTTCATCCTCTGAAAGCGCGGCCATTTGTTCATAGAGGTTTATCGCGTCTAGTTCCGCGATTATCCCGGCCCGCAAAATTTCCTTGTCGATATCCTCTTTTTTGACTTCCTTAATGCGTATCGGTATTTGTGATAACATATTTTGCCCTGCTCTTTTATGATGGTAAACTCCGGCCTTTTATTGCCTTATATTATGAATATAGACCCATAATAGTTCCCTGTCAAGCAAACGGCGGTTCATTTTAAAAACCGCTCCCGTGATCGCGCAAGCCCGATGTTAAAAAAAGCCAAAACGGCGCTTGATTTACTATTTAAAAAAACCGAATTTTTAATTCGGCGCTCCCCCCGCTTAAGACAAAAAACCTCGTATTCTGCAATATTCTGCGAAAAATCATCCAAGAGGTGATTTTTTCTGTCAGCCTAAGCGATTCGTAACAACCTGTCTAGCTTTTATTAATAATCTGCACGGTAAAAAATACAAATAGCGCCAGACACGCGGTAACCGCTGCGATTACGGCCGGATATTGGCCGCCAAAACCGTCCGCGGACAAATGTTTGAACAATATCCCGGAATAAGCCCAAACCAGTACCAGTCCATAGGCAATGTTTTTATCTTTACGCAGGCGCAAAATTCCGATCAACGCCCCAATAAGCAATATAATGACGGTCCAGGCAAAATCGGCAATTCCAAATCCGTCCCATCCAATGCTTACCAAAAATACCGTGATATTGGCGATTGCCGCGACCGTGATCCAGCCAAAGTAAACGCCAAAGGGAGTAGAAATAACAAACCTTTCCCTTGATGCTAATTTTTCCGGGCGGAGAATATCGGCGATCTTAATAAGAAGCGCGAGCAGTGCCGCCATAATGATCACGGACAAACCGATTAAATCGTAATGCCAGGCAAATATCCATGAAATATTGGCCAGCGAGGTAGCGATAAAAAGCAAATTGATCTTACTTAATAATTCTTCTTTTTGCCGGCTGCCTTTCGTAAACTGATAAACAACATACCCGCCAAGCAGAAGGTAGATCAATCCCCAAATGGAAAAAGTCAGCCCGGCCGGCGCAAAAAGATTGGGATAGGCTTCCGATACCGCCCCGGTGGTGCGGTTGTTAATGGGCAGGCCATTGGCTAAAAAATTCACTCCTACCATGGCAACATAAGCCGCCGCCGCGAAAATTTTGATAAATATATTTTTCATATTTTTAAAAAAATTAAAACGAGGCAAATTATTTCTCTTTAAACGGTAATATTTCCGGATTAGGATTAGGGTACGGCATATGTTGCTGTTGCCAAATCCTAGCGGGATTGCTGGTCGGCTTTCATCTCGTTTTTTAGCTCGTCGAGCTTTCCTTGGATGTCTTCCGGGCTTTGAACCGGCTCCGATTCATCGATCGCGTCTTTTAAATCGTTGTCTTCTTGCGGCTCAAGATCGTTATTTATGTTGTTAAAAGCGTCCCTCATTTCTTCTCTTTCTTTATAATCTTTTAACAATTCCACGCCCTGCTTGGAATCGATGTTTGAGCATTCAAATTCAAAATCCCCGGAAAAACTGATTCCGGGATTCGGCGAATAGTCCGGACACCGGCCCTTGAAAGAAAAAAATTCCGGGGTTATGACGGCGCCGTTTTTCAACGGATCGCCCGCTAAACTGAAATATGAACAAAGAGTTTTCGCGTCTCCCGTTTCCTCTTCCGTGCTTGTTTGGGTGACCCCCATGACGGTACCGGTGCTTTTGGTTACAATTGCCACCCAATCGCCGTTTTTTCTCTCCGGGGCGGGAAAAAGCGTTTTGGAGTTATGATCGATCCTCACCGGAGCGGAATTTTTTTTGTAATATTCCACGGTATTGCCGCTTTCATTGATTTGCAAAATTCCCTGCCCTGCCCCGCTTGAAAGATCGGCATTCCCGGAATAGCGGTAATCAATGCTTCGGCCAAGAATATACAGCTTATTGCTGTCTTTATCGAAAACGCTTAAATCGTTTGAAACATAATTTATCTCTCCCTCCTCGATCCCCGCTATGGTATTTTTATAATCCCCCGATATCGTTTCTTTTCCAATACAAAAAACATAACGGTCTTCATTCTGCAATTCGTCAAAATAAAGTTCCTCTATTTTTTTTCCATCGCTTTGGGGATCAGCTTGTTGTTGGGGAATATTGAAAATATTTTTTTCACCCGATCCGCCGTTAAGCAGGGTGCTTGCGGCAACCGCCCCTCCGATCACAACGATTCCCGCGCCAATCAATAAATTTTTATTCATAGTCTTTACGAGCCCGTTTTTATAATCCGCAAATATTTGTCATTGATTCACAATCAGCGGCATTGATCATGCAATCGATTTTTTCACTGTTCCACTTGGAGCATTCTTTGCCGCACGATTCGCGGCCCTCGTCCAACAGCTGGTCGCTGGCGTTGGGAACCAAAGTCAAACACTTGATCGCGTAATTCATGCAAGCCATCTGGCAGTCGTCGGAATCCGCGTTTTTTGCCGGTTCGGGCGCTGCGGTTTCAGGAATTAACAAATCGGCGATCAATTCCGGTTTTGACGAAATTTCCTGGCAAGAATTGGAATCGGACAAATGCTTTTTCGATTCATCGCTCAATTTGGAACAATTGTTGTTGCATGTCGTTTCATTCACCAGCGAAGGGCAAGTTTGGCTGGCTTTTTGGCAGATCGAAGCGCAATCAAAGCTTTGTTGATCGCTTGCGCTTTTGGGAAACAGAAATGCCGCTCCGGCAACAATCGCGGCAATTCCGGCAATCGAGGCCGGTATCAATATTTTTTTATCCATTTTTAATTAATATTTTATATTATAGAACTTAAACCGACCAATTTAAACTTTAATTCTATTTAATTTTATTTTACATAACCCAGCTTCTGAAACAATTCCCATGACGGCGGGGTTAGTTTTAAATTCGCCAATGCGTTCAAGCTAACCCAATGGAATTTAACCAAATCATTGTTAAGATCAACTGAAATTTCATCCGCATTCTTATCTTGGCCAAGCTAAAAATTCGTCGTTGAACCGTCGTTAACGTAATAGCCCTATTTTTCCAGCCGCTAATGAAGCCAGCCGCTTCTCGATCTCCCCGCTTTTCGCGATGCACTGCTCAAGCCCGAAATTTTTAACTGCTTTTCTTTTCCAGCTAACATCTTTCTACTTTATCATAAATAATAGCTGGCCCATTTCTCTTTATTATTTATTTTTCTTTAAATCCTATCTCATTATTGTTTTGCGGAATAAGTGTTGGGGTTAAATATTTTTCCACTAGAGTTTCAAATTTGTCATAGACGTCTTTATCTATTTTCCACGAGTTTTCTTCAACCAAAGGATTTCCAACGAGTATCCCGTTTTTATCAAAGTACGGCGGAGCGATTACTCTGAAATACGGTTTTTCTGTTCGATTGACAATGATAATTTTAGCCTTCCAAAACTCACCGATTAAACTAAGTTTTTCCTTATCATTAGTGTGGGATTTCCCATCCCAGCGGAATTTTACTTCAAGAAAGACAGGGTCCCCTTTTACGTCAATTACTATAAAGTCTGGGATCGTTCTAATCCTTTCGCCTACATCGGTGTGCCTAGAAAAATTCTGCTGGATTTGCGTAAGGTTCTGAAGAATTGCCTCATATCCAAAGCGATACACTTTATTGCCGGATTGCTTAAGCAAATCCTCAATTAATGTCTCCGCCATCCGGCCCTTAAGCATACTCTCCGGATCAAAATTGTTTTGATTCATAAATTATTTTTTAAATATTAAAAAGTAAATTATCGGATATTTAAGGCTATACCTTGGCAAAATAACGCCTTGCAGTGGTAAATCATAGCCCCTACCCTTTTGGAAGGCTGCCCGGCTGCCCGATCCGAACGGCCGGTTTTATCTCAAAAACAGGGTAAATTTGTGGGTCAAAAGTCGATATTAGGTCGACATTCTGGAATGTCGAGTTTTGGAGGGTCAAAATTGGCAAAATCTGACCAAAAACAAGGTCAAAAAGTCTGCATTTACTCTACATTAAGTCTGCATTCTAGAATGCAGACTTTTTGGAGGACAAATTTGGGTAAAATTCGGGCCCAAAAGTCGTCGTTGAGTCGTCGTTCTAGAACGACGAGTTTATGTAATCACCAACTAACTATAAATTAAACTTTTCCTTTAATAAACAGGCATCTCTTTTATCAAATTTCTTTTCCAGATTATCTAATATTTTTTTCTCTGTTTCGGGCGACCAATATATTTTTAATTTCTTTTTTGCTCTCGTAATTGCCGTATAAAATATATTGTGTGAAATTCTTTCTTCTATTTCATTTGTAATAACAACTTTTACAGAATCATACTCGAGACCTTGCGCCTTATGAATAGAAACAGCATAAGCAACTTGGAAGGGCACAATATCCGACGCAGAATCATCGTCGTCTTCATCTGTATTTTTAAGTTCATTAACACTAAACCGAATAACAGATTTAGCCTCTTCGATACTGTCTAGCAATTCTATATCTGGGTAACCAAGAATATCTAGCTCAGAAATTGATTTATCGATTTGAATATCGAACTGAATTCTGTCTCCGAAAGTTTGAATGTCTAATATTTTTCCCTTAAGATTATTATGGATTGCCGATCCGAATCTATTGGATTCATTGAATAAAATAGGATCATGAACTTTATATGTATGGACACCCCAAGTTACTGGCTGATCCTCATTGCTTTCCTGCAAAAATCTATTAATGTTGTTTATTCCGTAAAAACCATCGTAATTTAAGCATAAAATAATCTCGTCATTTTCTGAATGTTCAAAGATTGAATTATCCAATCTGGTAGAATATTTATTTTGCGTAATATGCTCAACAATATCTTCTTCAAGGTTTCGAACTTTACTCCACAAATTTAATAAATCTCTGTTATCTTTTGCGCGCCAGGGAGTAGTTAATTCTATAACCGACAAATCTGAAATAAAACTTTTTGCAATATAAAACCAATTCCCAAACCGAATTGACTCTATCTGAAATATATCTCCGACGAGAATTAGTGCGCCAAATGATGCTTTCCTAAGTATGTCGCGCATGTCTAGATTGCTCACAACACTACATTCATCGATAATTAAGATATCGAACGCTGTTTTTTCTATATTTCCATTCAAAAAACTTCTTATCGTTTTAAATTCAGTATTTTGGGCGGTAATTCTACTTTTTAAATTACTGACTGCAGAATGCGTATTCGCTAAATAAAGTTTAGATCTTTCGTTGTGAAATTTAGAAATATGCTCTATCAACTTTGTTTTTCCGGTCCCGGCAGCACCATAAATTAACGACACTTTCGACGTCGTAAACATTCCCCTGAGCACCTCTTTTTTTTGTGGGCAATCAATATCTCTCGAATCTGGCGAAGATAACCAAGCATTAATAGAATTTGAATAATTTCTTATACCCGATGTCGATAAATCTTTTAATTTTCTGACAATTTCAACAACAGCATTTTCGTATCCAACTATGTAAACAAAGTCTTTATATTTCTCAAGCTTACGCCCTCTCTGGGTTTCCGCATTTTGATAAAGTAAACCATTGAATTTTTCTATAAGCTCGTCAATTTTATCAAAATGATCAAGATCTTCTATTGGTGAATATAACCATCCTTTTATTTCCGCGTTATTTGTTATATGCCTAGCAAGAAATTCGTGCTCTCTGCCAGTAGAATCTATACAATCCAACAAATCAGAAATAACGGGAGTATGATTTACGGGAAAAGTGGCAAATGGCATTTCATCAAACGGGATGCACTTATACGAAAGGTTTAAGTTTGACAGTTTAGCATTGCCACGCCTATCATATTGTCCTTTAATAATTCTATTGTTGAGATTGTAAAGTAAATACCTAAGTATATTACTCCCAGGATTACTATTTTTTAGAAATTCACGGCTTTTATCCAATAAATCAAGTATGCGATGCGTTTCTACCCTTTGGGCAATCCTTTGTTTAAATCTAATGTAATAACTGTCAGGAAAATTAACAATCTCAATTAGATTCAAACCCGTTTCCGTCAGAAAAGACATTATCTCAAAGTATTCAACTGTCTTGTTATATTCTTTGGCGCCATGATTAAAAATTTTTTCAAAATTTTTAAATTCACATGGACGAATCGAAACTTTCCAATTATCGATAATTCGAATCGGCATTTTTTTATTTGAGACCTCTATATAGTCCTTACTAATAAAAAAATCTACCGCGTAATTCACGGTAATCTCTAACTTTGTAAAAGCAATGAGTCTATCAAATTTACTAATTTTGTCATCGGCAATCCTAAAAGTCACCTCATAAAATACTTTCTGATCTACGAAGAAGGGCTTTATTTTCTGTACATAAAATCTCCCTTCATACTTGCCTGCCCTTGTTGGCTCAAGCTCATTTATTTTTTTGGTTATTTTTTCGTAATACTCATTAAGTGTCCGATCTGTATTTAAAGGAAATTTATCAATATTATGTAAAACATCAAAACCATGAACCGTCTTTAAAAAAGACTTAGTTTTAAGCAAATATTCATAGTATTTCAACATTAATCTTTCTGAAGCCTCTTCGTTGCTAGCATAATGCGATTTCGACTCTTGAAGGCGTCTGTGAAATTTGCTTAAAAATCTTAGATCAGCCCTTGCTGCAACATAATGCTTTGCTTTATCTTGGAAAATGTCATAACTATATTCTGTCTCACCCGCCGCTTTAACAGAAACAGCTTCAACGAAAGTTCTAAGTTTATCTAAAATATTTTGTGACAAAAAACCTCGCTCCTCTGCCCCAAACGTATCAATCAGTTTGCATATTGCTTCGTTTGAGATATTAATTTGTTCATCTACATTTCTCATAGTTTATGTGTCATTCATATGCAAAATTGCCGTTTGCCATATGTTCCACACTTCCTATTGTGCGTAGCTTAGCTCTTTTAACTTCAATCTTCAATTTCAGCGAAGCCTGCTGGCTTCGCATAAAATAACGTAAATTCTCCCCTTTTCCCCCCCCATCTTTTCGGCTAAAATGCGTTGTGCAATGCCCAATTCCGGGCCCGGCTGCCCCTTTGCGAGCGAAGCCCTGCCAAATTACCGTTTGGAATGGCGAAGTGAGCTCAGTCGGGGGTCAATTGGGCAGATTCTGTTGGTAATAAGTTCTAATTTCGTTTAAGAGCGCCAGCACGCAAGTATAATCGTCAACTTTAGCTGGAAATTTCGCCGCGCTTCGCGTGGCGCTGTCGGTTAAATCGGCCGAATTTGCGATTAAATCCCACGATTGGTTGAAAACGAATTCGATCTTTCTGCCCGACAAAACTATTTAGTTTCTAAATGCCAGCAAAGTTAAATATTCCGTAGCTCAACTAAACCTCACTTACCAGATTTAGTCCGATTGTGTTCCCTGCATAGCATTTGGCAATTATCTACAATTGTTTTTCCGCCTTCGTGCCAAGGTGTAATGTGGTCGGCTTCCATTTCTTCAATATTCCACTTTTGTTTTTCTTTTTTCTCTTTTTTGCACCACGGGCAAATTCCTTTTTGTCGTTCGTATGCTTCGCGCTTCATTTTATCGGTAAAGGCACGGATGGAAAGGTATCTTTCTTGCCTCGTCAAAACATACGGATAAATGCCGGATTTTTTGGTAACATCTTCGTCTTGCATTAACTCTTTTATTTCGGTTTCTAGCTTGGCAGTGTTTACTTTTTTGTCTTTAAATTGGTTATACAACTCGCCCCACTGAACATCGCTCATCTCTTTGCGATAATTCGTAAATATCTTACGAACCCACGCGATTACCTCTTGAAAATAATTCCACAACTCATCAGCATTTTTATTATGCTGGTGCTTGGCCATATAATCCTCTATTTTTCCATCATTTATCCAAGCGAGCGCAGTTTCTAAATACTCCTGCCGTATTGGCGAACCGCTGACTAATTGGCCTCCGTCATTTGCCAATAAATATGCAGCACAGTGAGTTTTGCTAAATTTCAATTTAGCGTCGGAAAGCCACGGCCCGGTATAAACGGCATTGCGAATTTCTTGGTCGGTTAATTTTTCTCCGGCGATATTAATAATTCTAAACCAGTCTAACCGTTCTTTGTCCGTACCTTCGCAGAAATAAATCATTAACTCATAATCCAAGATTTTATCCTGTTCCTCTTTAGTCAGGTTATGAAAGAAACGATCGTTCAGCGAAAAATCGCCATTAACATATTGCCCGATACTGATAGTGCGTTGTTGGCCATCTAGTACTTCATAGCCTCCATCTTCCCTGATCATCCAATACATCACATTCAACGGAAAGCTATTTTTAATAGTTTCGATCACGGCGTTACGTTGCTTTTCTTTATACACAAACTCACGCTGATATTTTGGACGAATATCCAGCTTGCCGCTATAAGCCGTTACGCCCTCCTCGGCACTGTCTTTATAATCAGCTACTACTTTCCGAATTGGAATTTTATGTAAATCAATTTTCATATTATTTTTTTTGCTCTATATGTTTGGCCAAATCGTCGAATTTTCTTATATGTTCAAATTCTTTTTGCCTGTCGGGCACCACTATAACCACAACCGTAAGATCACTTTTTACTGCATACATAATCGAATCGTTATCTCTAATCGTGATTCCAGATTTTGAAAATTTTTGGTAAGTTTTTTTGATGGCCGCCTTAAGTAAATCCCAAGTTATTCCGCTGGCAATAGCTCCCCCAATATTAATTACAATTTGCATCGGTAAATCTTCAGCAGAAAATCTCATCAAGCCTGCGTCTGCTTCTATTTCAAAATCATTAAAAATTTCTTTAATTTCGTTCAAATTTTCTTTATGCTCCCTACTTATTGAAATGTGTAATTTCGATTTCTTATTTTTCATTAAAGATATTATTTAACTTTTTTATTCCTAATTAGAATACGATTGTATATTTTTTTCCCTTGGATAAGCGTAAAGCATTCATAACCAATCCACCTCGCAGAATTTGCTATTCCTAATATTTCAAATTGGTTAGGATTATATTTATCAACAAATGTAATTGGTACACCCATAATACCCTTATAATCCATCGGAATATCGGAAACCTTATCCACATTTATTACATCGTAATTATCATACTTGGGAAATTCTTTTGATGTGTATTTTTTATACAAAACGAGGCTTTCGTTTCGTTTAGTGGTATCAAGATTTGTAAACCACAAAATTCTTCCCATACTAAAGTATTTCACGCCATTCATAATTTTCTTTCTTGATTCTGTGGTAATATCGTAATCCATCGGTACTTGAAACCATTTTGTACCGCCATTGTCATAACCAAGCCATAGTTTATCATCTTTTATATAACCAAAAGTTTCTTTGTAAGTTATAGCGTTTTGGTCACCAAGAATTAAAAACTTCTTTTTGTGATCCATCAGTTGTGCAACATATTCCCGGAACAGAGAAAACGGAGGGTTGGTTACGACTATATCGGCTTGCTTAAGTAATTCTATGCATTCATCGCTTCGAAAATCACCACTGCCTTTTATCGGTGTAGCGGTGTTTTTATCGTGTTTGAGCAAATACTTAACATCATCAAGATTTATCGCTCCATTTTTGTCGGAATCTGGCACTTCTTTGATCTCAATTTTGAAAGGTTGTTTGCCTTTTGATCCAGCCACCTCTAATAGCGGCAATTGCCCCCCGACAATCGGAGAACCGCTGTAACTTGTAGTGATAAGCTTCTTTAGTCCAAGGGCATTGAAGTTGGAAGCGAAAAACTTAAAAAAATTGCTCTCGTACGGATCATCACAATTGCAATAGACAATCTTGGCGCGAAACTGGTCTTTATAATGCTTTAGCTCTTTTTCAATATCAACAAGTTGAGTATAAAACTCATCTGTTTTTGCAGTCCTTGCTGAATGTAAATTTTTATTTAAAGATTTTGTCTTCATAAAATTATTTCCCACTTTCAAATCGTCTTCGGCGCTCATCAAGTGTTTCTCCGTCATACATCCAGTAGTCGGTTCCCGCTACTCCATATTTATAGCCAAGTATTTTTTGAGCGGACTGGGATAAGCTTGTTTTCTTCCCATTAAATTCAATAGAATTCGCTCCGTGCGTATCAATAACTTTTGCCTTGATGTTTTCATCGCGGCTAAAATACAATTCCGCATCAACAGGAATTTTCACCATTTCGAAATTAAACCTGCCTCGTATTTTTCTCGCGTCATTAAGCGCGTCCTGATCCTCTTTTGAATCAACAATGTCTTTTTGTGGAGTTATGTTTTTGATTTCAGCCAATTTCAAAGCCGCAACCACACGCTCAGGCGCGACACTGAAAAATTCTCTTTTTGGATTAACGCGGCTATCGTCAAAAGCATCATGAAGCTGATGTTCGACAAAATGAGCATCTTTCACGGTACAAGCGTAAAAAACAGTAAATGGTAACGGAATACTCGTAGACGCACTTAATTCCCGAACTCGTTGTTCGAGATTATTGTTTGTTTTCCCAATCTTGACATAGCCGGGCATTGCTTCGTTTGTAAGTATGTAGATAATCTCGTCCATATCCTTATTTCATTAGTTCATCAATACTAACACCTAAAGCTGTTGCGATTTTTTTGACTGTTTCGATTGTCGGGTTCGGTGTTTCGCCGGATTCTATTTTTGTAAGAGTCGGGAAAGCAATATCGGCCAATCTCGCCAGCTTGTCCTGTGATAAATCTTTTTGAAGGCGAAGTCTTTTTATATTCTCGCCTATAATTGAGCTTTCTTTTGACATGATGATAAAACTTTAATAATATAACTTTATAAAAAGTTTAACAAACCTTTGCCAATTGTGTCAATTATATGAACTATTTCCTTTATTGTCGAAAATCAACGGATGAAGCGGATAGACAGGTCTTATCTATTGAGGCTCAAAAGGCGGAATTGCAGGAGTTTGCGGTAAAAGAGCAACTTAATATAGTTGAAACCCTTATTGAATCGCAAACGTTCAAAGCATTCAAAGACGAGACCGCTGCGAAATCTTTTCGGCTAAAATGCGTTGGCCTGAGCGCAGTCGGGGGCAATTTTGGCTGTTTTTAATGATTGTCGGCAATTTAGAAGGTGAAATTAAAATTGTGTAGGTCCTCACATAAATTCGGCCTAAATTTTCTTTGACTTAACAAAGCTTGCTAAAGCAAGCAAAGTCAGCAAGGAAGGAATTTTCGCTTCGTCATTTTATTCCTCATTACCTTATTCGTTTTTTCTATTTAGCCGAAGACCTAACGAATTTATTATAGTGCGCGTCCCCCTTTTGAATCGTTATGTTGTTTCACCCGATGTTCCAAATGATTGGTACAGCCAACATAAAAACGCCTATCGGCAATTATAGGATATAGGTGTGATACGGTATTTGATTAAATCGTTCGCTTCCTCAAGATTATTCATCGAAGACCCTGAAAAAGATTATGGCCCTTCACTTCGTTCAGGGTCTTCGTCGCTTTTTTTATTCGGCCTTGCGGCCGCAGGCTCTGAGGAGCGATGGCGACGAAGAGCTGCGTTAGTAAAATGACACCAAACTTTGAGCTAATTTTACCTAATCTTGTCTATCGGGTAAAGAAGCGGGATTTGAGGGTAAATTGACCCCCGACTGAGCGTCGCTTGCCCTTCCGAACTGCTGTTCTCCAGGGCGGCGCTCGCAAAGGGGCAGCCGGGCTCGAATTGGGCTCAGGCCAACGCATTTTAGCCGCAGGTGGGGGTAAAAAGGTGTGCGTTGGCAGGTTAAAAACTCGTCATTGAGTCGACATTCTGGAATGACGAGTTTTTAAGAGCCCAATTCGAGCCGGGTCAGTGCCAAATCCAAGCTCTGAGACCTTGTTCCGGCGCTGTTTCCCCTCCGTGGGCGGCGTACCGCCCACTCCGGGCTTACAGGGAAACAGCGCCTCTGGTTTGTGCCCATCCCAAGCTTTGAGCCTTTCCGCGGCTGCCCTCGAAATGCCCGACTCCCTGCCTAAAGGTCAAGGCAAGCGGTAGCTCACGCCGGAAACCGCTCCCCCGCAAAAACCGCTTAACGATGCCTCCGGCGCAAACCGGCTTTGCCATATATCAAGTACCGTTATCACGGACCTTGATATTTTCCGCCTCCGGCCTCTACGGTTTTTGCTCCTCCGCTTTTCCCGAAAGTCTTTTGCTAAATCGCAAAAGCCTTTCCGAAAATTTCCGGCTTGGGTTCAACTCAAGGAGGCCGCCCGTCTTTTAAAAATCCCGCTTTGGGGCGGGACTTTTAAAACGCACTTTTCCTATCGTCAAAGAGCGCAAGGCCGGGCGACCTCCTTTCGCCGTTTAAAACAAAAATTGAAGGCAATAAGCGCCGATCGCTAAAAAAATAAAGGCCACTATATAGCGCATGGCTTTTTCGATTTTCTGCATCGCTTGGAAAGCCGTCAAAAGCTTTTGCGCGCTGAAAGCAATTAAGAAGGAAAAAACGATCACCGGCAAACCTGTTCCCAAAGCGAACAAAGGCGGCAGAAGCAACCCGCCGGATGATTCCATCACGAGCGGGATCAGCGCCCCGAAGAAAAGCACGGCGCTGTATGGGCAGAACGCCAAGGCGAACAATGCTCCCAGCAAAAACGCGCCGAGACCTCCTTTATCCGTGAGCCAAAGTTTGATTTTTTCCAATCTGCCACCGGTTGACGGCAGTTTGATTTTTATAACGCCGAGCATTGCCAAGCCCATAAGTATAAGCAGCGGACCAAGCAGCTTTTCGCCCAAACCTTGGACGGATTTCGAGATTTGGAAAGCGGATAATCCGTAATAGATCAAAATTGCCAGCAAGGTATAGCTGGCCGCGCGGCCAAGAGCATAATACGCGCCATTGGCCAAAGTGTTTTTTACCGTTTTTAAATTTTTCGACAGATAAGCGACGGCGGCGACATTGGTCGCCAAAGGACACGGGCTGATCGATGTTAAAATGCCCAGCAAAAAAGCGGTTAGCGCGGGAATAGCATTACCATCGATCAATGCGTTTAAAATATCCATTATTGTTTTCCCAACAGGCCGTTAATTTTACCCGCCAGATAATTCTTGAAAGCAACTTGATCGCCGGTCAAACGCCACACATTAACATCTTCTTGAATGTTGTCGCTTCCGCCGCGGATTGCATTGATGAATAAAGAGGAACCGCTGGCCTGAAATTTTTCGGCCAAAGCTTTGTTTTCCGGCTCGTCAATATTCACTTCCCGGAATATCACCTTGCCGTTTATAACCTCCGGGGCAAATTGTTCTTCAATTGTTTGACCGCTTAACTTGCCAATGGCAATGCAAGTGGTGCATCTTTGCGTGCGATGGAATAAAAACACCTCCACCTTTTGGGCAGGCGTAACAGCAATCGACATATTACCGGTATCTTTTTGTTGAGGATTTGAAACAGTATCCAAAATATTTTCCGCAGATTTTTTGGGAATTGCTGACATTGCTCCTAAAGCAACGATAATTCCCAAAATTATTAAGATTGCGGCAAATTTTTTCATTTCTATTGCCGTTAAATTTTAACTAAATTAAAGAAATAGCCCATCATAATAATGCCGATGCTGGTAGTCGCAACAAATGCCGAAAGTAATTTCCAGTCCATCGCTTTCTTCAGTATGAGCAAACCCGGGATCGACAGCGTAACCGTGGCGGTCATAAATGCCAATGCCGTGCCCAGCGGCACGCCCTTGCCGGTCAACGCCTCCACTATTGGAAGCACGCTCACCGAATTGGCGTAAAGCGGCAAGCCCAAGATCGTTGCCAAAGGCACGCCCCACCAATCCGCCGCCGACAAGTTATTCTCCACAAAATCCCGCGGTACAAATCCGTGGATAAGTGCGCCGATACCCACTCCCAAAAGCACATAAGGAAAGATCTCTTTGGTGATATGCCAAGCGTCTTGCCGCCATATGGCGATCTTTTTTGCCAAAGGCACTTTATGCCCGCCGTTTTCCTTTATCGCGTCCTGCCGGGTTTTATATTGCAGAAACGCCGGATTGACGCTCTTTTCCAATTTTAATTTTTGGATCGCCATACCGGCCAAAACGCTGACCAAAATTCCCAAGCCATTATACAAGACAGTCATTTTCAAGCCAAATATCGAAGGAAAAATGAATAGCGAGACTTCATTTACCAAAGGCGAGGCGATAAGGAAAGAAAAAGTCACTCCCAGAGGTATCCCGGCTCCCACAAATCCGACGAACAGCGGAATCGACGAACAGGAACAAAACGGAGTTATTGTTCCCAGCATCGCCGCCAAAAAATAATCCAATCCGTACCATTTGCGGCTGGCCAAAATATCGCGCACCTTCTCCACCGGCAGATAATAGCGGACGATTGCCATTAAATAGTTGATGACAACCAGAAGCAGGCCGATCTTGATCGTGTCGTAAATAAAAAAATTTATGGCGTTGGCCCAGTATTCGTTGGTAATGCCAAGCCAGTTATTAACGGCCAAATCGGCAAACGCCTGAATCGGTGAAAAAATATCCATAGTGTTATCTCAAGTTAAAGACAGCCGCAATCGCCGCCGAAGGGGCAACAGCCCGAAATATCCTCCTCGCCGCCTTGTTCTCTTAAGGATTTTTTAATTTTCTCCAAATCCGCGGAGCCGGTCAAAATCGCTTGGCCGTTTACCGCCAGAACTGGAAGTTGCATTACCCCCATCGCCAACGCTTTTTGAATGTCGTCGGAATACCCGACTTTAACGCCGAGATTCAATTCTTTAACGGCGGCAACCGCCAGCTCATGCAATTTCTTGCAATTGGCGCAACCCGAACCGATAACCTCGATAGATTTGATTTTGTTTTCCATAATGCTTTTTCAAAAATTATAGACAGCCGCAATCTCCGCCGCAGGGGCAACAGCCCGAAATGTCCTGATTCTTATCTCCCTCCAGCCAATTCAATATGGCTTCCCGAATGGTCTCCTTGGGGATTGTTTCCAAAATTTCTTGGCCGCGGCAAATCGTCCGGCAATTTACCAGCTTGCCCAAAAGATCGGAGCACGACCGGCAAGGACTTTCTCCAATCGCCGCATCGCCGATAAATTTTTCTATCGGTACGCCGTTGAAAAGGATCTCGTTGGAACTGCTTATTTCATCCGGCGGCAATTCCAATTCCCCGAAAGCCAGACCAACTTCCTTAAAACGGGGGTCATTTTTCAAATCGCCGATTACTTCCATTATATTTTTGCCGGTATCCGAACAACGCTGGCAAGTTTTTCCATTAATGGTTAAATGTACCCATTGGATCAGTAAATTGCGCATAATATTAAATGAGTTTAAATACTTCTTTTGTTATTTGTTTGCCTCGCAAACTTAACGAATAATGAATCCAAACGCCTTCTTTACGGCCTTCGATCAATCCCGCTTTTTTTAATTTGTTTAGATGGTGCGAAACCAAGTTTTGCGGCAAGCCAAGATGCTTGATGATCTGGCAAGCGCAATGCTCCCCGCCTTGCAAAATGCAAAGGATCTTAAGCCGGTTCTCTTCGGCCAGCAATTTCAAAATCGCCGCGGTCTGCGCGACCTCCTCTTTGCGGCGGTTATTTTTGCAACAATCCGGTTTCATATATCAATCTATATTGATATTTTATATTATTTTAAACACCTGTCAAATCAAAAAAAGCGAAGCCGACTGGCTTCGCAGAAAATAAAACAAATTCTCCCCTTTTCCCCCCATCTTTTCGGCTAAAATGCGTTGTGCACTGCCCAATTCCGGCCCGGCCCGCCTTTAGCGAGGCTCGCCTTTGAAAAGGGCGGCTGCCCCTTTGCGAGCGGAGCCCGGCCAAACTACCGTTTGGAAGGGCGAAGTGAGCTCAGTCGGGGGGCAATTTTGGCTGTTTTTAATGATTGTCGGCAATTTAGAAGGTGAAATTAAAATTGTGTAGGTCCTCACATAAATTCTGCCCAATTTTCGCCTTTATGTAAAATAAAACTTGTCATTCAGACAAGCTTTGTGCCAATCGAGCGAAAATTGCTGGCTATCTAGAACAATTTTGGCTATTTTTTAATTTATAAAAAAGTGCAGCATTAAAGCTAGTTAATGAACCAAGCGAACACCGGCTTTAAATACTGGCACTCCTTTGCATGCTGAATGAACAATACCGCTTGCTGTCGTAATAGAAACTGCAAGTTTATCTGGATTATCCAATTCAACTGCAAAATTTCTCCTCTCATGTCTTTGCCAAGCATATACAGGCTTATTGCATACCCTGCAATGCGTAATACGAGGCCAAACACACAATCCGGGATCCTTGTGTAATTTCCAAGCTCTATCGCAAATCACAAAAACCCATGAAAGTATTGCCAAGCCCAATGTTGCGATTGCAACCCATGTAAAATCCATCATTTACACCTCCGCAATTGATAATAATATCACATTATTATAGTATTGTCAATAGTTTGCTAGCTGCCTTGGAAGAAGTTGAAATAGAATTGATTAACGCATTTATATAAAAAAGCCGAAGACCTAACGAATTTAGTATAGTGCGCGCCCCCCCTTTGAATCGTTATGTTGTTTCACCCGATGTCCCAAATCATCGGTACAGCCAACATAAAAACGCCTATCGGCAATTATAGGATATAGGTGTGATACGGTATTTGATTAAATCGTTCGCTTCCTCAAGATTATTCATCGAAGACTCTGAAAAAGACTATGGCCCTTCACTTCGTTCAGGGTCTCGTCGCTTTTTTTATTCGGCCTTGCGGCCGCAGGCTCTGAGGAGCGGTGGCGACGAAGAGCTGCGGGACTAGGATTCGAACCTAGATACCAGCGTCCAGAGCGCTGTGTCCTACCATTAGACGATCCCGCAACGTTCAAATTTTTCTTTTGAAAAATTTTACGTTGCTGGAACGTTTATCCCGCCCAAGCGTGATATTACGTTCCGCAAAACTGACAAACGAATAGTAATACTTTTTAAGACAACATTCAAGCTTGCTAAACCTTCAAATACCTGGTCGTGGCGATCATACTGGAAATGGTTCCCAAAATCGTACCGGTCGCGAATTGGAGCAAAAACATCGTTCCGATACCGGCCATATAATTATTCCAAAGGTTTAAACCGGGCATCAAGGCTTCAAGGGACGAATTGGCATACCAGCTTATCCCGCTGGAAATCAAAAAGCAAAAAATAGCCGCCAATAGGCCGAAGATCAGCCCTTCCACAAAAAACTGGCCGCGGATAAACCAGTGCGACGCCCCAACCAGGCGCTGGATAGCTATCTCTTCCCGGCGGTTGAGGATCGCCATCCGGATCGTGTTAAACGTCACCAAAACCGAAACAAAACCAAGGATCGCGGCCAGTATCAAGCCGGTTTTACTGACTCCGGCAGTCAAAAAAAATATTTTTTCGATAACGCTTTTCTTTTCGCTGTAATTAACCTTATTAACCATCGCCTTGTATTGCTCCTGGCCCAAGAAACTGGCAACTTGGTCGTAATCGCTCATTCCCATAGCTTTGATATTCAGCGAAGCCAGAAAAGGATTACCGTTGACCTGCGATAAAGATTCCATTAAAGTCGCGCTGTCTTTGTGCCGCTCGGTAAAATCCAGCAGCGCTTGGTCTTTGGAAATATATTTTACTTCGTTCACTTGCGGTATCGAAGTTATATCCTGTTTTACTTTTAAAATATCGTCTTCGGTTGTGTTTTCGTTGAAATATACCGAAATATCCGCCTTGGCCTGGAGGGCATCGATCATATACCTGCTAATGTCTTTCAGCAAAAATATCGACGAAACCAGAAGAATGGGTATCATCATTATGAAAATATTGGCTACGGCGATACCGCCGTCGCGAACCATATTTTGCCAGCCCAGGCCGATCGTTCTTTTAAGTGAAGTAAGCATAATGAATTCGGTGTTTTTTAATTACTAATGACTAATTTAAATTGAACTTTACAGCGAAAACCTTCCTTTTGCTTCGTCGCGGACAATTTTTCCCTGATCAAGAGTCACTACGCGCTTCTTCAGTTTATTGATAATTTCGCGGTTGTGCGAAGCCAGAATAACCGTTGTTCCCATCTCGTTGATCTTAAGAAACAGCTTCAAAATATCCAAAGTATGGTAAGGATCGAGATTGCCGGTCGGCTCATCCGCCAGCACCACTTCCGGCCGATGAATCAAAGCGCGCGCGATCGCCGCTCTCTGGGCTTCCCCTCCCGACAGCTCCGCCGGAAAGTTCTGGGCCCGGTCTTCAAGTTCCACGATTTCCAGGATTTTTGGAATATCCCGCCTGATTTCGGCATCGCTTGAACCGATCACTTTCATGACGTAGGCGATGTTTTCGGTAACGGTCATATTGGGCAGCAATTTATAATCCTGGAATACCGCTCCGACGTTGCGCCTTAGGTTATTGATATTCTTTGGTTTAAATTTATAGATATTTTCGTTTTTATAAAGAACGCTGCCGCCGGTGGGTTTTTCTTCCATTAAAAGCAGTTTAAAAAGAGTGGTTTTCCCGGCGCCGGACCGCCCCACAACGGAAACAAACTCACCCTTCTCGACGCCAAACGATATCCCGTCCAAAGCAACCACGCGCTTATGTCCCGCGGCTTTCACTTGGTAAACTTTTGTAATATTGTTGAATCTGATCATGGAAGCTTTTTTAATATAGCGTACCGGCCCGAATTTCCGCTGGCACGCCTGAAAACTTTTGGGCAGCAATCCTTACTTGATCTTTATCTCGGCCTCGATAAACTGGTCCAAATCGCCGTCCAACACATCATTTACGCTGCTTGTCTCCACATCCGTCCGCAAATCCTTAGCCAGCTTGTAAGGGTCAAGGACGTAAGAACGTATCTGGTTGCCCCAGCTGGCTGAAACACGGTCTCCTTTAATGCTCGACAGCTCTTTGAGCTGGGATTCTTCCATCAAACTGAATAATTTCATTTTTAACAGTTCGATCGCCCTTTCCTTGTTTTGGCCCTGCAGCCTTTCAACCTGGCACGTCGCCGAAACACCCGTGGGAACATGGATCACCCGCACTGCCGATTCCCGCTTGTTCACGTATTGGCCGCCCGGACCCGAAGCGCCATAAAATTCAAACTTTAAATCCTCGGGTTTTAAAACCATTTCTTTCAAATGCTGTTTGGGAAACTCCGGCAACACCTCAACCAGCGCGAACGACGTATGCCTCAATTGCTTGGCCGAAAATGGCGACATGCGCACCAGCCGGTGCACTCCGTTTTCCTTTTTTAACAGACCGAAGGCCATCGGTCCCTTTATCAGAACCGTTACTTCCTTTATTCCGGACCTTCCTTCCGGGCCATTCCCTTCCCCAAAAGATTCATGAAGGATGTAAAATTTAAAATTTTTCCTTTGGCAATAACGCTCGTACATCCGCAGAAGCATCGCGCCCCAATCCTGAGCGTCGAACCCGCCCGCCCCGGAATGGATAGTCAGAATGGCATTTTCTTTATCATATTTGCCCTTAAGAAAAATAACTATTTCCTTTTCTTTGAATTTTTTTTCAAACTGTGCCAAATCCGTTTCCGTGCCGCTTTCCTCGATCATTGCCAGCTCTGCTTCCAGATCATCCAGCTCGCCAACCTCTTTCTTCAGGTCGGCGTACTCCTCGCTGGTTTGGGCGGCGATATCGGGCAATCCCCAAAAATCCGGGCGCGCCATCTTGGCTTCCAGTTCTTTAAGTTTCTGCTTTTTTGAAGCAAAGTCAAAGGCAGTCCATCAACTGATGGAGCTTATTCTGAAACTCTTTGATATGCTCGGACAATTCAGTCATTTTCTTTTATCATGACCGCTTCTATACATAAGAATTACCATAAAGAAAGCCAAAAGTGAAGCACCCGCTTTTTTGAAAAAAAGGGAACAAAAATGCGCGAAAAAAGATAAAAGGGGTTTGCCCCCTTATTGCTCTAAAAATATATTATTTTATTATTCCCTCCTTACCGCTACTCCTAGCACATGAAGCCGGTTTAAATAGGCTTTCATGGCATCTTTACCGTAATCCACTTGGCCCGCCAGTCCGTGAACCAGCGGCGTTTCAGCGCCAAGCATCGGCCATTGGCTTTCGGGTAAAAGGCGGCAAAGCCCGCCCTCCGTTTCCGCTACGATTCCCGGAAACCGCTCGGGATCCGGGATCACAACGGGCGAACCGATCACAACGCCGGTGCTGTTTCCCATCCAGAATATCGGGCTAAACGGAGCCGACACGGCCGGATATCCGGGGTTTTCAATATGCATTTCCCTGCCGTCCGGCAACACATAGACAATATCTTTCTTTAAGCCTATTCCCCCTCTTCATAAACATGCGAAGGTACTTAAAAGAATTATAACATAAATAAATATAAAAGTCAATCAAAGGCATCGCCCTGTAGTGAAGTTTGAACGTTAAGCCAAGCGAAACGAAAAACCCTGCTTTACAGGGTCTTTCAAACTTCTACTACAGGGAGCCGAGGAGAGGCTTCGAACCTCCGGCCTGCGGTTTACGATACCGCCGCTCTGCCAACTGAGCTACCTCGGCAGAAATAATCTTCACTAAGATGGATTACAACTTACGCGTTAACCATGCTCGTCCCGAGCATATGTGCGAGGGGCTGCCAGCTAAGCTGGCAAAGGCAGTCCTGAGCCCAACGAAGGGCTACCTCGGCACACAAAAAGCTAATAAGCTAGTAAGTAAAATAAGATAAAACAATTAGGGACGCAAAAAGATAATAACATATGATTTTAATGTTCGCAAACAAGCGCCGCTTTGTTTAATCTTTATCAAGATTCCCAGAGTCCGGGACTCTGGGAACGCTCTGGGAGCTCCCAGAGTCCCGGACTCTGGGAACGCTGGCCTTAATTTGGCAAAAAGAAAAAGACCTTGTTTCAGAAGGGTTAGGCTGTCGCCTCAACCCTTCCGTCATTGGTCTTCTGTTGTTCTTGTTCTGGCGGAAATACCAGGTTCAGGAATGCCAGCTCGCACTGGGCAGCGCGTTGTAAGTCCCCTTCTTCGGTCTCATCCAGCTTTGCCAAATACTTTCTGGTGCCCTCGACTGAATGCCTCTTCTCCCCCAAGGTAAACTTGAGCCAGTCCACCGCGGCCAAAATCTCATCGAGGGAAAAATTACCCTCGTTCATTAAAATGCCGTTGATGTGGTAGGCGGCATCCCAGGCAACCCTCATCGGTTCGCGGGGAGAAAGTTCCCAATCTCTCAAGAAATGCGCAACCGCGGCCTGAACCCGCTGTCCAAGCGGCAACTCCTTCTCTTTCCTAGCTGTGGGGCGAGTAACTGCCCTCACCGTGGCAACCGCTCCCTCGGGTGCGGAAACTTCCGGCACCGCGGCACGGCTAGGCCGCTCAAGTTTCTTCACCCTGGCCCGAAGGTCTTCAAGCTCTTCTCCTCTTTTCCTTGCCAGCTCTATGGCCTCATCGCGCTGTTTGATCAACGCCGCAACAGTGCCCTTGAGCTCCCGAACAGTAGTCTTAAGCTCCTGATTCTGATTGTTCAATTCGCCGTTTCTCTCTTTGTACGCCTTAATCATGGCGTTCTTGTCATTCATGGGCCTCTTGGAATTCATCGTTCTCACCAAATTCCTTTGACCGGAAAACTCCCGGTATTTTTTAATTGTTATTATTATACTATAATTTTATCTATTCTGTCAAGGGCTAATAGCCCTAGAGCACCCACACTTTTTAAAAATCAGATTTTGGTTAATATTAATCTAAAAACAACTTACAGAGTCCCGGTCTCTGTTAAATGGTTTTTCTGATATTTTGTCTTTAGACAAAAATTTTAAAGAAAAAAAGACCTTGTTTAGGGAGGATCAAGCTATCGCCTGTTCTCTCCCCACATAAGTCTTTTCCAAAGATTGGCTGATTCCCAGTCCGAAGACCAGATCAATTGCCCGCAAAATCGCGAGCCCGATTTCAGCCAGGTGAACCATCTTCCCTTCGATGCTAAGAAGATGGTCCCAGGTCGTCTCCGGGTCAAACCCTTCCTCCCAGGAGCAAGCCAGCCAGACCGCGGCATGGCCAATTTCGCGATGGCTGAATCGAATATTCAGCCAACTAACAATCTGGGCCGCCACAATCCCAGCGTTTTCCTCTTCCTGCTCCTCGGTCGCCGCGACTATGAGTCCGCGGCGAATTAGATACCTGGCCAAAACCCCACTGGCTCTTCTCTGCCAAATATTGAGGTCTGGACCGCATTCCCTGTTTGCGCTCTGAAGCGAGCGCAGTCGCGCCGTGGGCCTTTCTGCGCCCACGTCGCGTAAAATTGGAAATATTTCCTCTTCCATCGCTTTCACATCCATCAATTTCTTATTGTTATTATTATAACACACAATATTTATATTTGTCAATAGATATTGGGGCTCTTATTAAAAAAGAAGCGTTTTGACCGCTCCTTGCTATAACTACTGTCCGATAAATTTTCCGGCTGGCCTATCTTTTAATGGCTTGGCATTTATCAAACTTTTCCGCTATAACGCCCAGGCAGCTGATCAAATAGATCATAACCGCGTTCAAGGCTTCCATGCGCCTTAAGGCATTGGTACCCGATCCGAAATCCGTCCAAGCTAAGCAATCTTTTCCTCCAATTCGTAAGATGCCTTCAATTTTTTCCAGCATCGCCTGTTTAGCTTGAGGCTCAATGGTTGTTAGGAAGCCGTCGGGGCAATCCCGGCCTTCAAAACAATAAGCCAAGGCCGCCAGACTCCGAAAAGGAAAATAAATCACGCCCGCAATAAGTTCTTTTGCGATTAATTTCCCGATCGCGTCAGCGAGCTTTACTTGATTATCGGCCAAACCGCGAGCTATCATCCTCAACAAAGCGGGAAACAGCTTATACGCGCTAGCTTCTTCTTCGACCGACAAATTAAACGTTACGACAGGCTCATTGCGGCCTAAATCAACGACCGCAAGTTTTTGCCTGACCACTTCGTTTAATTCGGGCTTCCAGCATATGCCTAAGCCGTTTGGAAAATAAGCGCGCAATATACTTATTTCCTCAACCGTCAACTTAATTGAAGCTATACCAGGTTCATCAAGCGCCGTCGCTTGCTTATCCATGCTATCCATGAAACCTCTCCTTGCTTTGAATAACTTTTTTATTATACGTCAATTTTAATGATAAGTCAAACATAGCTGTTGAGGTTTAACCTCAACAGCTATGTTTTTAACATTATCAATATTGAACGGTAATCTAGGGAGCCGCGCAGACGGCTCGCTAGATCGCCGGTCAAGTAACCCGTGAATATGGGTTGAACGGCGATCCGGGAAGTCCTTCAATAAATTATTTTTAAGGACTTCAACCGGATCGCAGTTCAAACGATTGTTCTAATAAATAATTATAGCATACAATAAATAATTTGTCAAGAGCAAAGAAGCAGGTTTGCTTTTAAAACACGCGTTTCTTGCTAACCGAAAAAACCTGCCTCAATTTAGAAGCAAGCCGTTTCGCTTAATCCAGTGTTTCGATTTTTAAGCCTATAGCTGGAGCGACTTCTACGAAAAAGTTCGGACTTTCTTTCTTGACGGAAACAGCTAAAAGCTGTCTAAAATTGCTCTGTGTTTTTGTTGTATCTCTTTCAAGCCAAAGACGCAACTTTATGCCCCCGACTAGGCTTCGCTTGGCCCTCTCTGGCGTACCTCCGAGGGCCGGCGCTCGCAGACCGGCAGCCGGCTTGGGAATCGGGCTTGGCACAACGCATTTTAGCCGAAAAGATGGGGGGTGAAGGTGTGCGTTGTGCAGCTAAAAACTCTGCATTTACTCTGCATTATGTCTGCATTCTAGAATGCAGACTTTTAGGTGGCAGAGTATATGGAATAATGCAGAGTTTTTAGAAGCCCGATTCCCAAGCTGACAGGTCAAAGGTATAGCCTCATTCTACGGCGTTGTTTTGGCGGTAAGGCAAGGTTAGAGGTGGCACCTTGGCAAAACAACGCCTTGCCGGTGGTAAGGCCAAATTTCTGCCTTATTCGAGGCTAGCGGCTGCCGGTCGTAAAGGCCGGATACTGCCTAAAGTTCACGCTCAAAAGTCTGAGTTAGGTCTGCATTGACTCTGCATTCTAAGGAATGCAGAGTTTGGGAAGGCTAAAATACTCAAATTTTGGCCAAAATCCATTCTCTAAACTCGTCATTCTGGAATGGCAAATTTTATGAGTATTAGTATCACACCTATTATTATGCCAATGGCTATTTTTCCCCACCATGTTCCGTGCCATTTCGATTTTTCTATCCTGTTTGCGGTTTTTGCCTTGCTGTTAATAACAGTAGTTCTTTTACCTTCATCCAAAAGTCCTATATCACCCCCTTCAAATTCACAATTAACATAAGTAGTATCTTGGCCTTTTTCCCAAACAGCGATTTTCTTATTTTTGATATTCATAATAGCACTTAAAAAATTACAAAATCCAAACTTGGAATTGCGGGTATGAATTTTTATCGAAAAAATCCAAATATTTATCATCCTCCCAAACCAATTCTGTAAAATTATCAAAATCTTCACTATAACCGCGGCACATTATCAAAACTTTCTTGGATGGATTAATTCTTAAAAACAGCTTTGCCAAAAAAGGCATAATTGTAATTTCCATAGATTTATAGAAGGCGGTATTTTCCCCTCTCGACAAATTCGAGATAACCGTTATCTCTTAGAACTTGCAACTGCTGACGGATTTTATCCTTTATATGTTTGTTATCTGGATGTTTTATGCTTAATTCGTTTTCAAAAGTATAAACATCATTCAATAAAAATTCTTTACCTCTATATCGTTCAACGCAGTTCATTATGTCCAAAAGCCACCCTTTCGCATTAATTTCCTTCTCTTGCCGCAGGAAAAGTGTTTTTTTCCATTCAGAAATAACTTTTTCCTTTGGTTCAATCTCCCGATTCTTAATGAAAAATATCTTTCCCGATTGAGGAATATTTTGCAACAAGATATTGCAACCGACCCAACCAGCCCGCCGCGCGGTTTCAGAAAGTGGCTTTCTTTTTTCGATGATACTCGGCACAAAAAAATGCTTTGGAACCACTAAAAAATTAATTACCTCAAATTTATCAAGATCATAATTCAACAAGAAAAAATTCGGATTGTTGCTTTCCGACAAACGCTCAATCATTGTGCGATACGCACCATCAACAATTTTTGAGCCGATAGAATCCTTCTTACTTTTTAACTCGTATTCCTCCTTGCAATTAGAGCAATAAAAATCCGCAACAGGTTTATTATTATTGAACCTATCAATTTTTATTTGGCCGCAGTTAGGACAAAATATTTGAGTATCAACCCATCCTTCGGTTAAAACTCTAATTTTTTGCGATTGGCTATGGTATTTTTCCGATAATTGCTTATCAAATGATAATATCATTTTTTTATTTCAGACAATATCGAAAGCAATAGACCTTCTATTGTCATAAATGTGCCATGCACAAATTGATCGTCGTTAGTCGGATTATGATCCCAAGCGCTCAAATTATCGTAAATTTCTAAAAAACCTTTAGTTAATCTCTGCAAATGTTCTGTTCTTTTGCAATCATAATTTACCGCGTAATATATTCTGGCTCTTCGCTTTGTCGATTTTTCCGAAGCCCCACTTTTTACAGCTTCCTGATAATAAGAAGATTTTTTAACCTCTTCAATAGGCGCAACGATATTTAAAAACTTATCAACCAATCTTCTCATAGAACTGGTCGCTTGCCCAATATAATCATCTTTTTTTGCTTCAAAAGTACTCCAACATCCATGGCGACATTTAGCCAGCGATGGATCTATTTCCTCTAATTGTTGATCTAGCAAACTCTGATAATCTTCTTCCGATACGGAGGTCTCCCGCCTTATAACCTGAAAATCTGGCAAGACATTTGCAGGGAAGCCATCGACAGATCTCATAATCTGATCTATCCCACTGTTCACTGTCTGGAAAGGTAAAGTTAAGCTACTAACTGTGCCTCCTGTTACTTTGGCAAAATCATTTATCTGCTGTAATCCGAAAATTAACGATTCTTGCTGCGTTTTAATTGCATCTAAGCACAAATTTGACACCTTCCCTAGAGCTAGAAAATTATCTTCGCTGATAGTACCGAAGTCTAAAAGTCTATTTGCATTTGCAGTAACTAAACCGATTTCCGCAATCGGAACACTTGCTGACGCAATTATGTTAGCAAATGCACCATTAATTGGTTCTAATTCCTTATTAATACAGCTAAAATTTTCTAAAGCGGTTTTTTGAAGTGCCAAGGCCCCATTATAGCTCTCGAATAATTTTGGGTCAGGCATTGCCACGCTTAAGCTTTGAGAAATGGCGTTAGCCGTATTTAAGCTATCAATTAAAGAGTGAGGAATTTTTATTTGCGATACAAAAGAGCTGGCGCTATCAGCTAAATTTTCTAATTCTTTACCGACAAACCCGGTATTATAAATTTCATTTATTTTATTTTCTTTGCCTTCTTCTTGTTGCATTTCATCTGTTAACCTTAATCATTTATATTTCCCTTCAAAAACAGAAATCAAACGATTTAATTTTGGAATCTTTTTCCGTAATTTGCTTAAAAGTTTTTTAGGGAATTTCTTTTCAAATTCCTGCACGATTTGTCGGTTATTTTTGTCTATATATTTAGATTCAAATTCTTTCTTGCACCAACGAGATCCTTTATCCTCAAAACTAATTCCGCCATTCAATATGGAAAGCAACAATGCCTCCAAGCAAGGAGTATTCTCGATTAAATCCATGCCTCCTTCCAATGCTTTTTTACGGGCCTTCAGCATTTCCGACTCTTTCTTGTCGTTATCGACCATTACAATCTTTTTATGATAATCTCCTAATTGCCTCTTAGCATAATCTACAATACCGTCAGCCGTACCGCCCTTACCGTCAAGTATTTTCGTCCAAACAATATCCTTGTGGAGATACAGAGAATCGAGGTATTTCAAAAAAAATACATCACGTGACCCCTCACCAACAATCAAAAAAGTACTTTTCGAAGCTCTATTCTTTTTTGCGGGCGGATGTTGGGACATAATAATTTTTATTTAATTTTCGGAACCGCCCCGTACGCACCCGCTATATATTTAGTAAAGTAGTTATCGTCTGCGCGAACTCCAGCCATTTCATCTAACCTCCAAGAATCGCTTGAACCATTTTCGTTTTTCTCGACAAGAACAATTTGGTATTTATCTAATCTGTTTAATATTTGATGACTATGAGTACTAAATAATATCTGAGAATTTTTTGGATTTGTATCTGGGTTAATAAACAAATCCAAAAGCGAAGAAACCATTTCCGGATGAAGGTTAACATCCAATTCGTCCAGAATAGCAATGCCGCCCCGATCAAGAACTTGCAAGATTGATTTTAACAAAACGAAAAGCTGCCTCGTTCCAGACGATTCATATTGAAAGAGCAAAGACTGTTTTTGGCCGTTAAAGGAATGGACTCCTTTAATTTCGATATTGAGACGATCCTCTACTTTTTCTTTTTTTATATCTATTGCCTCTAACCCCAAATCAAATTTAGAGAGAAGGGTTTCTGCCGCTTTTTTCAATTTCTCATTTTCACTAAAAAAGATGGATGTTTCCACTAATTGAACCATTGGGCTCGGCATCCCTACAAAATCCCCCACCCATCCTGCCTCGATTACATTCGTTGCTATCTGTTGCCAATATCTAGCTATATCTTGGCTCTCTTTATGGTTTAACCTGATAGCGCTTTCAATCACGCTTGCATTAGTTCTTAAAAGGTCTTCTATTCCCTTGGGAGCATTAAATTTTTGATCTATGAATTTATATTTTTTATCAGCTTCTATCCATTCGCGAGAAAATATTTTTTTGCTTGTAGTTTTCTTTTTTGTTTTACTTTTAAGCTTCAGTTCTTCAGACAATATTATTTTTTCATTCAATTTGAAACTATAAACATAAACTTTGCCCTCAATTTCAAACTCAACAGATAATTCAATGGGCTTGTCTTTACCCACATTGGACAAAAAAGGTTTTACGGTTATGGGCGCCGTAGGATTAAGTTTGAAAGAATCAACAATAAGCCATTTTAAAAATGGTAATACTTTGAGTAAATTGGTTTTCCCCGAAGCATTTGGCCCAATAACTACTTCCACCTTTGAGAGTCTTTCTTCTGCAGATGACACAAAATACCCATTATCTTTGGGCGCATTTTCATTAACAACAAAATTTACTGTTGCTAAATCTTTAAACGAATAAAAATTTTTGCATGAAAATGAATGTATCATATTCGTTATTTACCTTTTATGCTTTAATACTACCAGAATATAGTATTATATGTCAATATTTAACAATATTTTGTTTAAAATTCGATTAAATATATAATTTTCTTACAAAAATTGACCAATTTCCCCCTTTCCCCCCATCTTTTCGGCTAAAATGCGTTGTGCCAAGCCCGATTCCCAAGCCGGCTGCCGGTCTGCGAGCGCCGGCCCTCGGAGGTACGCCAGAGAGGGCCAAGCGAAGCCTAGTCGGGGGCATAAAGTTGCGTCTTTGGCTTGAAAGAGATACAACAAAAACACAGAGCAATTTTAGACAGCTTTTAGCTGTTTCCGTCAAGAAAGAAAGTCCGAACTTTTTCGTAGAAGTCGCTCATAGAGATAAATTCGGCTTTTTTCACCGACAGCGCCCACGGATTTTGAAGCGAAATCAAGGGTTTTTGGCCGGCAATGCGGAAGTCTGACTGAATTATTTTTAAAAAGACGGGAGCCGATTTTTTCCTCCAAATTTTCACAATTCATTTTTATTTTTAAAAAGGAAATGAAATATCTTATATACGCCAGAAAAAGCACGGACGAAGATGATCGCCAAATCCTAAGCATTGAAGCCCAGTTAACGGAGCTAAAAGAGTTTGCCTCTAAAGAAGGATTGGAGATTGCCGATGAATTTATCGAGGCTAAAACCGCCAAAGTTCCGGGCCGTCCGATATTCAACCAGATGATCGCCAGAATAGAAGCTGACGGGCCTTTTGGAATTTTAAGCTGGCACCCGGACAGGCTGGCCCGCAATTCTGTTGATGGCGGTAAAATCATCTACCTTGTGGACACCGGCAAGATCGGCGGCTTAAAATTCCCTACCTTTTGGTTTGACGCAACGCCGCAAGGAAAGTTTATGCTTAATATCGCTTTCGGCCAATCAAAGTATTACATTGACAACCTTAGCGAGAATGTAAAGCGCGGCCTGCGCCAAAAGTTAAGAAAAGGAGATTATCCGGCCTTCGCCCCTATCGGATATTTAAACGAGTTGCGCCATCACACCATTATCAAAGATCCGCAAAGAGCAGAGATAGTCAGAAAGATTTTTCAGCTTTACTCTTCGGGAAAATACACTTTTGAAGATTTGCATGAGCTGTCTTTTGCAATGGGCTTGGCCGGTCAGAGGAAGGGCAAAGCCATTACCCTATCCAAAATCCAGACCCTGCTAAAAAATCCGTTTTATTACGGCCTGTTTCGCTTTAAAGGCGAACTTTATCAAGGAAATCACGAGCCGATCATTTCCAAACAACTTTTTGAAAAAGTTCAGCGCGTAATGCAGGAACGGGGAAAACCGCAGAAAAAGAGTTTGAAATCTTATACTTTTAAAGGCGTGTTTAAATGCGGCGAATGTGGCCGCCAGATCACTGCCGAAACAAAAATTAAGCCTTCCGGCAAAACCTATACCTATTACCGTTGTACCAAGAAAAATAGAGTTTGCGCGCAAAAATATATCAGCGAGCAGAACCTAACCCAGCAATTGAATAAACTTTTTCAAAAAGTTGCTTTAAGCGTTGAGTTGAAAAATTATTTTCTTAACAGATGGGAAAAAGATTTTAAAGATTTTTCAACTAACGCCAATGCTTCCGCCCAAAATTTAAAAGCGGAATTGAAAATCATTGAGGCAAAACTGAACCGTCTTTTGGATATTTACGTTGACCAAGCTATCAACCGCGAAGAATACGCCGCCAAAAAGCAAAAACTTCTCAACCGCAGGGTTGAGATCAACGAGGAGGTCGAAAATTTTGGACGGAAGGGAAATGTTCGGCTCGGACTCTTTAAAGAGTGGATCTTACAGGCTTTTCAAGCCAATTCCATCGCGGAAAGTGAAAATTTGGAGGAAAAACGGAGCTTGCTTAAAAAGATCGGCTCGGACTTCCGCATTACCGGTCAAAAACCCTTGATTTCGCTTCAAAATCCGTGGTCGTTGTCGGCGAAAAAAGCCGAATTTATCTCTATGAGCGGGTGAAGGGAATCGAACCCTCGTCTGTTCCTTGGGAAGGAACCATAATGGCCATTATACGACACCCGCGAACCCCGAATCGGGGAAATATTCGAATGTTCGAAGTTCGAATGTTCGAAATGGGAACATCGAAACTCAAATATTCGAAAAAAAAGGCAAAATTCAAGCTTCAAAAGAAACTCATTATTTGGCATTGCGCACTATCGCGCCGAAAATATTCGTCAACTCTTTTGCTTCGCTTAAAAGAACTTCTTTTTCCGGATTATCGGATTCGATCAATTCGAGCCAATATCTTGATTCTTTCGCTTCTTTGCGGCAAATTTTTATCCTCATGAAAAAATCTTTCTTGCTCAAACTTTCATTGGCTTCAATATAATTAGCCCCTACCGAGCCAGAAGATCTTACAAGCTGCTTTCCATCTTCAATGTTCACAACTGATTTCGGCAGTATTTTAACAAATTTTCTTGCTCTTTTAGCAAATTCAAACGTCCTCTTTTCCAAATCATATTGTTTTCCGTCCGTTTCAATCATTTTTCTGTTTTATTATTTAAACATTGTTTAAATATTCAGTTTTCAAGCATTTCCATTTTGCATTCCTTTTGATCGGTTTCGCTCATTTAAAAATTTTTATTTTGGACATTGTTTCGAATATTCGTGCTTCGAACATTCATCCCTATAGATTTCCAAAATCCTTGATCTTTTCCCAGAGGTCGAGCCAGAAGCTTTTTTTTACAACTTGCCGTATTTCTTCTTTTTCCGGCTTTTTGTCTTGAAGAACCGCGATCACTTCTTCGCCCGGCTTTTTATAGCCCTGCTCCCTGATCCTTTCTTCCTGAAAATCCGCTTTTTCCGATTCGTTCAAACCGGCGGCCAAAGAATCTTTCCGCTCCTGAAGGATCGCCACCTGCGCCTTGGCCCGATCGATATCTTCCTTGAGCGTTTTCCTTTTCTCGCTGATCTTCCAATTGGATATTCCCAGGAACGCTATAAGCGAAAGAGACAAAACACCCAATACCGCCGACATTAAAACCGTCTGCCAGGACGCCCTCTTTTTTGTTTTCTTGAATATTGCTACCATTAAATCGAACCCCTCGCGGGGCGATTGGTTTGGCCGTATATAATAGACCTATTGCTTAAAATCGCTTAAAAGGTTGATCCGAGAATCATAATCCGCGCCTCGGCGCCGCTAAAATGAAGCCAAAAACCGTAAAAATAATCTGGACGATCATTACCGCCCTCGTGTCGCTAAGCATGATCATGTTCCTGGTCGCTCCTCTTTTTTAAATTAGTATAAAAAATTCTTTCCGTAAAGATTCGCCGCCCGGCTCCGGGCGGCGTTTCGCGTTTATGGCTAACGAAGAATCACGACTTGAACATGTCAAGGAATACTTTCGAGGGTATTCGAACTTGGGCGCGCCCGGCCAGCTTTTTCTTGCCTTCTTTTTGTTTTTGCAGCAGTTTGTTCTTCCGCGTCACATCCCCTCCGTAAAGCGGCGCCGTAACGTCGCGCCTTTTGGCGCCCAGCGTCTCGCGCGCGATAATTTTTCCTCCCAATACCGCCTGGATGGCCAAAGCAAACATTTGCGAAGGAAGAGCGTCTTTAAGTTTCGCGGCTATTTTACGGCCTTCGGCCGAAGCATCCTCCTCGGGAACAATCTTGGAAAACGCCTCCTCTTTCTTCCCGGCGATCAATATTTCCAATTTTACCAGCTTGGCCGGCTGATATCCCAAAACTTCATAGTTCATTGAAGCGAACCCCCTGCTAACGTTCTTCAAGTCGCTGTAAAAACCGCTGATCACCTTCCGCAAAGGTATTTTATAGATCAAAAGCAGCTTCTCGGTTCCGAAATAATCAGTATTGATGTATTCGGCTTTATAATCCTTCATCAAGTCGGAAATCGCCCCCATGTAATCAAGAGGTGTAACAATTTCCAACCGTACCCAAGGCTCAAATGTATCTTTGATCTCGGCGGGGTTCGGCCAGTCGCTGGTGGTGTAAATCACGCGCTCTTTGCCTCTGGTATCGTTAATCTTGTAAACAACCGACGGCTGGGAAATGATAAGATTGAGCGCAAATTCCCGAAATAGGCGCTCGCTCACGATCTCGGCATGCAACGTGCCCAAAAATCCGCACCGAAAACCGCGTCCGAGAAATTCTTTCAGCTCCGGTTCGAAGAAAAAGGCCGCGTCATTTAATTTCAGTTTCGATAAAGCGACTTTCAACGGATCAAAATCATCGGGATTTTCCGGATAAACCGAAGCAAAGATCATTGGCTTTGGCTCCAAATATCCCGGTAAAGGTTCAACGCTCAATACTTTGGTTTTCTCGTTCCAGGCGGCGGCCAAGGTAATGGTTTCGCCAACCCTCACCTTCTCCGGATCCTTGATCCCGGTCGCGATATAGCCTATTTCTCCGGCGGACACGCGTTCAGATTTTTTCATCTGCGGCTTAAAAAATCCGGTTTCTTTAACAAATCCCTCCGCCTTATTGTTAATCAGATAAAGCTTGTCGTTCATTTTAGCCGTTCCGTCGATAATTCTAACAAACGCTACCACTCCCTGGTAACTATCGTACTTAGAGTCAAAAACCAGCGCCCGGAGAAGTTTGTTTGGATCACCGACCGGAGCGGGAACTTTTTCGATCACGGCTTCCAGCAACTTATCGGTATTTATTCCCTTGCGCGCTGAAATTTCAAATATTTCTTCCTGGGCTACCCCCAGCAGATCGGCGAGTTCCCGTTTGGCCTTGGGCAGATCGGCGTAATCCAGATCGATCTTATTGATAGCCGGAATAATAGCCAATCCTTGTTTTCTTGCCAACTCCAAATTCGCCAGCGTTTGGGCTTGGATGCCCTGGACAACGTCAACCAAAAGAATGGCTCCTTCCACCGCGGCCAGAGATCTCGAAACCTCGTATCCAAAATCAACGTGGCCGGGCGTATCGATAAGATTTAAAATATAGCCTTTGTAATCTATGCGCACCGGAGAGAGCTTGATGGTTATGCCGCGCTCCTTTTCCAAATCCATCATATCAAGATATTGGGTGCCCAGTTTTTCCTTGGAAACAGTTCCTGTTAATTCCAAAAACCGGTCGGCTAAAGTCGACTTGCCATGGTCGACATGGCTGATGATAACAAAATTCCTGATTTTTGACCGGTCGAATTGGCTATCCATGGTTTATGATTTTCTTAAAAAACCGAATACGGTATCCTTTAGCGCATCAATCTCTTGGCAGCGCAATATCGCCGCGGCCGCCAAGTAAACTGCCGCGCCGAATAAGCCGTAAAACGCCAACCCCAAAAAAGGCTGCCTGAAATGTAATATGGTAGCATGGGAACAATAAACCGCAACAGCCATAACCAGGCCGGCCAACAACGACTTGAAAACCGACAATGATATCTCTTTAACCCTGACAAAGCGGTGATTCCTTTTTATCAAAAAAAACATCGACAGAAAAAATTGCAATATTATCGCCGAAACGTAAGCTAAAGATAATCCGATTATCCTGATATCTTGGATTGTCCCTAAACCAAACGCGCCGCTTAACATCCCTTCAAGGGGCTCCTTCCCCGCCAGATCAACAAACAAAAAACTGAAATAAATGGTTGCGATAACGCAAACAGCAGTAATAGCTGTAGGCGTCAGGGTGTCTTTTAAAGCAAAAAACATCCGGTATATGACCTGGATCTCGGCAAAGAACAGAATAACCAAGCATACAACCGCCAGCGAGGCCGACATCAACAGAGCCGCATCTGGAGAAAACCGCCCATGGAGATAAATTAAAGCGATGATCAAATCACGCAGCAGCCACATCAGAAACCCAAAGGGAATAACCAGGAAAGCAACCTGGCGGAACGTTGAGGAAAATTTCCTTCCAAGTTCCGAAAAATCCGATTCCGCGAATAGTTTGGAAAAAACAGGGAAGGCTGCCGTCGCGAACGAAACGCCGATCATGGTTACCGGCAGAAGATAGATATTGTTGGTAAAGTTAAAGATGGTTACCGATCCGGTGCTCAATCCGGAAGCAATGAACAATAGAACGATATATTCGAATTGGATCGCAGCCGAACTGAAAATCCGCGGCAACATCAATAAAAAGGCTTTTAACAATAAAGGATCGAATGGCCGGAAAACAAAACTGTATTTAAATCCCGCATTCACCGCCGCCGGAAGCTGGATCAAACAATAAAAAACGGCTCCAACAACGACTCCGTAAGCTACCCCGGCAATGCCAAAAACCGGAGTCAGGATAATTATCCCAAAAATAATCCCAAGATTGTACAATAAGGGCGCAATGCCATAAGACAGAAACCGGTTAAAGTAATGCAATATGCCGGACAAGATCGATGAAATTCCAAAAAAAACCGGGCTAAGCAGCATTACGCGCGTTAAAAATACCGTCTGTTCCAGCTGCTCGGCCGAAAATCCCGGCGCCATCGCTTTCGCTAAAGCCGGAGCGAACAAAAAACAGCAAAAAGCAACCGCAATGATCGTCAAAAGAAAAACATTCAACACATTGTTGGCAAACTCCCAAACCCTGGCTTTGTCTTTGGCATGCTGCTCGGCGAAAAAAGGCAGAAAAACCACCGAAATACCGCCGTAAACCAATACGCCGAAAATAAAATCAGGAATGCGAAAAGCGGCAAAATAGGCATCGAGTTCGGGGCTCGCGCCGAACTTCCCGCTTAACAGCCAGTCGCGCAAGAAACCAAGCAATCCGCTAACAACGGTCGATACTGCCAAAACCATAGCCGAAAACGCCACTTTTTTGGTTTGAAAATTAAGAATCTTTGAATTTGATATTGTTTCAAACATAATCAAGCATGGCAACGGCTAAACCATATTCAACATACCCATTTTATTATAAAAATTTCTTTCTTAAAACAATTTAGACAACAAAAAACCAAGCAGATAATAAGCCGGCTTGCAGCCGTCTTGTTATCCGGTAACAAAAAACCAAGCAGATAATAAGCCGGCTTGCAGCCGTCTTGTTATCCGGTAACAAAAAACCAAGCAGATAATAAGCCGAATTCTGTCTGATTCCGCAAAAAGCGGAACGAGGCAATCATTTGTCTAGCCCCTCGATTGCTCTCGGGGTCAAGCGAGCTACTTTTTATCCTCCACCTATTTTCATAAGTGAAAGACTTGCTCTTGCGCCCTCCAGGAATTTAGCCGTTGCACTTCCCGCTTGCGCGGGAATTCATCCGATAACGATTGCTCGCTGTCGGAGTCCCTCGGCTTACGCCTCGGGTCGTCACTGTTCGCATCCCTTTCTTCGTCCTGACGGCCAAACAGCCGGAAGGACTCGAATGGCGGCTCTTAACCGCTGAAGTTTATCCGCCCAAATTTTTGCACCGCGCGACGCGCGCTTTTTTCCTCCGTTAGGCGGAAAAGTGCAAAAACTTGGGCGGAGGGTGTTCGGACTTTCCTCCCCCCATAAACCGAAATCTATGAGGAGCGATTGCCTAACCTGCTTGGTTTTTAGCCTATATATTTTAACAGATTAAAATCACTTATGTCAAGGAATCAAAACTTGCTCCCGGCAATCCGGGAATTTCCGTTTTTGCCTTTATCGAGATAAATTCTCAATAAGACACGCTTTGAATTTTCCAAGGTTTTCGTTTTTAACCCGGAAGCCGGATGCTTTGGGGTGTCCTCCGTAAGTGAGCAGCAAATCTTTGCAATTTTTCATCAAAGCCACGCTGTCGATCTCGTCGGTGCTCCTTACGGTCCCCTGGCTTTCGTTTTCCAGAGTTTTGAAGATAAACGTAGGTTTTCCGTGTTTTTGGCAGATGATTGAAGCTATCGTTCCCAGCAGATTAAGTTCCCAATCGCGGCTGCCTTCAAAAATTATCGGCTCGTTTTTTTCTTCGATGCTCATTTCGATCTCTTCTGTCACCGACCGGATCTTATCGCGCCTTTCCCTGTTTATCAGCATGAATTCTTTGATCAGTTTTTCGGCTTGGGGCACTGATTCGGCGCATAAAAGCTTGTAAGCGGCCGGAATGCCGTTTTTCATATCGCGAATATTCAAAACCGAAATAATTTTTGTGATCCGGCGGTTGAAATTATCGGAATCAAGATCGAGAACATCAGTCTTAAAAAACGCCCTCAAACCGGGCCGGAAAGAGTTATTAATGGTTTCTAACCCTTCTTCGATGATGTCGATATTCTCGAATTCCCGGGGCATCATATCCGCCAAAGTAGCCAGGGCGGCCAATTCGGCAAAACTTTCCCGCAAATTCTTGCCCATCTTGCTTCCCAAGAGCTTTTCGGCCAGCCGAAAACAAAGGCCCGCCGCGCACAGAAGTTTAAAGGGATAAGGATCCGATGGCTGTTTCGGATCGACGATAACGTCCGCTTCCGGAAGGCCGTCTAGTATTTCATGATGATCGACAATAACGACATCGAAACCGATTTTTTTCGCGATTTTGATTTCTTCGAAATTTCCGATACCCAGATCAACGGCAAGAATCAAAGCCGGAGAGTATTTTTCGAGGTTCTTTAGCGCCGTTTTGTTGATACCATACCCCTCTATTTCCCTGTCGGGAAAATAAAGGGCGGCCACTTTGCCCCCCAGATTTTCAATACTTTCCTTGCATATGATAACCGAGGTAACTCCATCCAGGTCCGCGTCTCCGTAAACTATGATCCTTTCCTTTCTTTCAACCGCTTCCTTGATCCGCCGCGCGGCCTCACCCATGTTTTTAATTTCTTTTTTTTCATTCATTGCCGTGTTTAACGCCTGATTATCTTTCCTGTCAAAGCTTTGATGCCGCATTTTTTTGGTCAATTCAGAGCTTCAACTCCGGGCAATTTATCCCCGGACAGGAATTCCAGCATCGCCCCTCCCCCGGTCGATAGGAAATTAAAGCTTTCCGCCGCGTGGAATTTATTAATAGCTTCCACCGTTTCTCCTCCGCCCGCAACCTTAAACGCGCTGCGGTTTTTGGCAATAGCGTCAAGGATTTCTTTGGTCCCGTTAACGAATTCTCGGTTCTCAAACATTCCCATCGGACCGTTAAAAAATATCGTTTTTGCGCCTTTGATGATTTCTTTAAAAACCTTGATGGTTTCCGGACCAATATCATAGACTTCTTCTTCTTTCCTTATCGTCCCGATACCGGCTTTCCGGGAATATCCCTCGCTCAAGTCTTTTAAAGCCATCATTCCGTCCACAGGCAGGTGGATCTTGGAATTGGTAAGATCGATCTTTTCAACCAGTTTTTCCTTGACCGCAAGCTCCCGACCCAGCATGATCTCTTTTTGGATAAGGATTATCTCCCCGATCTTTGAACCAAACAGGATATGATCGGCGATCTGGGAGATATTCAGAATGGTTTTTATTTTAGTTTCAACTTTCGTCCCTCCAATGATAACGATGAACGGGCGTTCCGGGTTTTTTAGTATTTTTTCAAGATTCAAAACTTCCGATTCCATCAACAATCCCGCGTATGAAGGCAAATATTTTGGTATGCCCACAATCGAAGCATGGGCGCGATGAGAGCAGGCAAAAGCTTCATTAACATAAACTTCCCCCAACTTTGCCAATTCCCTGGCAAAACCGTCGTCGTTCGCTTTTTCACCGGCTTCAAACCGCAAGTTTTCGAGTAACGCAACTTCTCCGGATTTCAACTTATTGGTCTCCTTGGCCGCGGATGATCCAACGCAGCTGGAAATAAATTTTACTTTCTGGCCAAGGATATTCTCAAGCCGTTCGGCAACCGCCTTAAGGCTCACGCATTTATCCTTTTTTTCCAAATGGCTCATCAGAATCACAATGGCTTTTCTTTCCAGAAGATGCTTAATAGTTGGAATGCTTTTAACTATCCGAAAATCGTCGGTTATCCCTCCTTTATCGTTCATACCCACGTTAAAATCGCACCTTACAAGCGTTTTTTTATTTTCAAAATCAAAATCGTTTAAAGTTCTCATTTTTTGGCTTTATCGAATTTATATTTTTCCCTAGGTACTCCGCCTCCCGGGATACGGACCTCCGGGCGGTGACCGAAGGAAATCCCGAAGAATTGAAAGGCGGCTAGAAATTAAAAAAAATTTTTTAAGCAAGCTTTCCGTCTAAAAGGCAGCTACGCCTGCCCGTCGGGTTTGTTTTTTATCGTCTCTTCCAGTATTTTTTTCAATTCATCGATCTGCACCTCTTTTCTTTGTTTTTGCGGGTAGCCGGCTTCCTTTCGGCCCGAAAACCTTACTATGTTCCCGCCAGCCAGGCTGCTCAACGAGATATGGCTCCCTGCCGAAGCCTGTGCCGGTTTTGCAGCCGGTTGCGATACGGGCTGGTCATCGGCCCCTTTTAACGGTCTTTCAGCTTGTTGCGGTATCGCTGGCGGGATTTTTTCGTCTATTCTCTCGGGAATTTTTTCTGGTACTTTTTCCGATTCACGCTCCGGGGCCCTTTCGCAAATTCTTTCCCTGTTTGAAAGATGGTTGTTGGACGCCGCATTCCTGTCTTCAAAAGGCGGCCTTGCATAACCGTTATCGCCATTCCGCGGAGGGTAATTTCTAGGCCCCTCATTAGAAGATTGTACTTTTTTTAGGCAGGTTTTACAATAAACTTTTCTTCCAGGTTCGGGTTTAAACACCACTTTTGTGGTTTTTCCGCACATTGAACATTGGATATCGTAAAGCGGCTTGGGCTGTCCGGCTGCCGGCGGCGCGTCGTTATTTATCTCCCCTGTCCATTTGGCGATCTTTTCTTCGATGACACTGCGGGGAACGGCGTAGCGTTCGCGGGTGACTCTGATAATCTTTTCTTTTTCCGAATGATCGGGTCTTAATATCGGAGGCAAAGTTTGCGCCAAAAAAGGAGCGCTGGCAATACCGTCGATCATCAACTTCAGATAAATGTTATATTTCCCTAAATTGATCAAATCTTCGATCAGGATTTCCGGATAGAACTCTTTTTCCAGAAATTCACCGTCCTCGGCCCCAACGCGGAAAGCAATGATTGTTCCGATATTTCCGAACACCGCGTCTTTTACTTTTGACGATTTTCCGCCCGATGTCATTTCTTCCAGCTGGCCGAGATATTGGTTCGCCAGCGTAAGATTCAAGCGGTATTTGCGGGCTTCCGAAAGGATGTTTACAAAAGCATCGGTGGCAAAGTTTTGAAACTCATCCACATATAAATAGAAATCGCATCTCTGTTCCTCGGGTATGTCGACGCGCGACATTGCCGCCAATTGAAGCTTGGTAATCACTAAAGCGCCTAAAAGCCGGGAATTATCTTCCCCTACCAGGCCTTTGGAAATATTGACGATCAGAATCTTTTTCTCATCCATGATCTTGCGCATATCGACATCGGTCTTAACCTGTCCGATGATGTTGCGGACCAGCGGATTCGAAATAAACTGGCCAATCTTGTTTTGGATGGCCGCGGTCGCCTCGCTTTCGTAACGCTGGTTATATTTGGCGAATTCATTGACCCAAAACGATTTAATGATCGGATCGGTGATCTTCTCAACCACTTTGCTTCTGAAATCCGTATCCGACATCATTCTATTTACGCCTAAAAGCGTGGCATTCGGATATTCCAATAAAGCCAGTATGGAATTATTCAAAATGTATTCCATCCTAGCCGACCAAACATCGGGCCAGATTTTCTTAAAAACGCCCATCAGGCCGGAAGCCACTAAATGGCGGTATTCCGGCGCGACGTTCTCCATCACGTTGAACGCCAAAGGATAATCCAAGTCGGAAGGATTGAAATAAACGACATCGTTAACCCGGCTTTGCGGCACATAATCCAAAAGCTTCTGCGCGGCTTCTCCGTGCGGATCGATAAACGCCATACCATGCCCGTTCTGGATATCCTGGATCGCCATATTCTCCAAAAGCGATGATTTGCCCATGCCGGTTTTTCCGACGACATACATATGCCGGCGGCGGTCATCGACCCTGATACCGAATTTCTTTCTGACGTTTCGGTAATTTATTTCTCCGATATAGGCAATTTTATCTTCTTCCATTTCGTTGTTGGTTCGAAAAAAATTAATATTTCAAGGGAAAACGATTATCTTTATCCGGCTTTCAAAAGAAACTACATGGGCAAGTCGGGAGGAACGGTTTGTTTTGATTCCACGCGGTTGATACCGGGTACAGGCGACGTTACGAACGCCGGGAAATGATAAAGGGTCGCCATCTCTTCGACATTTAGTATAAACCTTCCCTTGTCGCCGCCAAAGAGCGGGCTTTTATAGTTCAAACGATCGCGGTAGCACCGGTAAAGCTTTCTGGTTTTTAGATAAGCGCGGCGCGCTTGGATCCAATTCAGCGGCAAAAAAGCGGATTTTTTTACCCGGGTCAAAGTTTCGGACCAAAGTACCAGAGAATTCATATCCGGACTGGTAAAATTGTTAAAATAATTCAAAACCAGGCGGAAATTCGGCTTAAACCATATATCCCGCTTACCCATGTAGATGGCCCTGATTCCAACCATAAAAATCGGCTTGCTGATCTTTTTTTCAACTTCCATCAAAGAATCCTTTTCTCCGGGCGTAAGCCTCATTTCCGGCGGAAATACTTCCTTCTTTTCTTCTTCCGCCCCTTTAGCCCCGTATAAGATAAAATCAAATATCTCGCGCAACATTGATTTCTGCTTGGGTTTCGCCGGACGCCGGGCCATTTTATCCCGCAAGTCCTCGCCGGCTTTATAAAATTTTTCGGCGCTTCCTTCTCCCTGGGGCGTTGCCCTCATTTGAATCCAAAGCTGTTCCCCGGGCTTTATCTTGGCTAGGCTTTCAAGCAAGGTACCCAGCGGATCAACCCGCTCTTCGTCTTTTTCCCCGGGGTGTTCGAATTTTTCGTATGTTTTGATCGGTATTTGGGGCTCCTTTTCCAGCTTGTAATCCCAACCAAACATGTCCCATTCCTTATTGGGTATGTCGATTGGAACCTGTTTGGTATAATCGGGAACTTCGATAATCTCGGCTACGGGATACTGCCCCCAGATCGCCGCTTCTATTTGGTCGCGGTAATCAGCGTGGAATCTGATATAAAAATGGATTTGGCCCCCGATCGAAACAATATCGAAAGATACGCCTGTTTGGGGCTGTCCGTCGACATAGGCTTCCCACCAGTCGGGCGGATTATAAACAGCGCCGTGGATGGAAGTCATAACCACTTCCATCGCTTTCAGAGGTTTCAGCATTTCCTTGGGCAGCCTGACTTCGATCATTACCGGTTTGAATATGCGCTGGAACCAAAGCTCTGTCCGCCAAAAAAGCCAAAAATAAGCAAAATGCTTTTCAAGAAAAAAAGGAAGAATAAGCCACCACCAAGCGCCGATTATCCTCCAAATATAGTTAAGGATTTCCAAATATGCCAGATTCATCGACGGATTATTTAACCATAAGTTAACCGCCTCAACGGTTATTTAGCGGTTATTTAAACAGTAGTTTATCTTTTATCCTAAACCAAAAACGGAGATAATGGAATAGGTAAGAATTAGCGGACAAAAATCATAAATCCGCGGCTTCCCGCCTGTTCCCCATTGCTCCGTTTCGGTTAGGGTTTGCTTAACGCAAAAAATATTTGACTTTCCGTTAATGGCAGCTTAAGCTTCCCGCACTTTAATCAAAGAATATTTTCCCTGATTATCTTTGGCAAAAACCTTTTTATTGCTTAAGTTCATCAAGATCGTATTTTCTTTGATAATCCTTTGCTTTAAAACTCGTTCAACGATTTCCTGTTTGGTAAGAGGTTTATCCTCTTTCTGAAAAATGCTCAAAATAACGTCTTTGACATCCCCTCCCTGATAACCCCATTCCTTTAAAGCATAAATGCCCCTTCCGATCAGTACAAAGCGCGAATCGCGGATCAGCTCATTGTGGACAGTCTGAACCAGGCTTCCCTTGATCTGCCCCGCCACTTCCGTAAAGTGGAACGGTTTTTGGTACTTTTTGAATAAAAGATAAATTTTGTCTTTGATCCCCTTAGGATTGATCTCGGGCCAATCGGACAGACCGTATAGCCCTTCCTGGTTCTTTTGAATATTTTTCGAAACTTCGATATAAGACTCAACCACGTTCTTTTTTTCGGCCGTCCAAGAAGCCAATTCCTTAAGCGTTACCGGCTGCATCTTTGCCCGCAGTTTTTCACAGATAACGCGGTCAATCTCCCTAGCTTTGTTGAAAGATTCCTGATCCAGCGTCCACAAAGCGTAAAAATCATCTCCTTCGCTGACTCTCAAAAATTCCTGCGACAAAGACATCAGAAAGTAAACCTGGGCCTGCCATTTGCCTTCGCCAAGATCGGAAAGCAAGAGGTCTTCCCTTTTTACCCCTCCGGCGTTTTTAAGATATTTAGCGAAAGTTTTGAAAACTTCCTTATAGGCGGAAGTTTTCTTCTTCATTTTATCCAAACTGGTCTTTTCGATCTGGCGGACGCGCTCCCGACAGATGCGATAGCTTTTACCGATGGATTCCAAGGTTTCCCTTTCACCAGACTCCAAGCCAAACCGGCGGATAATAATCTCCCGCTGTTTCTGCCCGAGTTCGGATACTAGATCCTGGCTTATTTTCTGATAATTTGTGTTTGACATGTTAATCTTTTTTTACCGCTCATCGACTTTTTTCGAAAGCGGTAAAGTAGAATTAAAAAATTATATTTTACTATTTGCTGTTTATTGATGTCTCTATCAAATAATTTCTCTCGAGAAATCTTTCAGCAAAACGGCTGACCTGCCGGCGCGTTGGATTCTCAAAAGTGATTATTTAAATATTATATATTATATAATAAAATATGTCAAATATATCAATACTTATACAATGCCTATACAATACTTATAAGAAGAATTCTGGGGATAAAGCCTCTAAAAACCTGGGCGCGACTGATCAAAACAATTGTTTAGGAATTTCCGGGTTTAAGCTTTTTTTACGCTCTTTTTCTTAAAATTCAGCCATATTACCAGCGACTGGCTGGCTAAAAACACTGAAGAATAAGTACCGGTAGCAATACCAAGAATCAAGGCCAGGGCAAAATATTTCAAACTCAAACCGCCATAAAAATAAATGGCGAAAACCGGGATCAATGTGGCAATCGACGTATTGATCTGGCGGGTTAGCGTCTGGTTGACGGCCCTGTTGGCTATTTCGTCAAAATTCGATTTGCGGTCTTTAACCAGGTTTTCCCGGATACGGTCGTAAACAACGATCACGTTATTAATGGCATAACCCACAACTGTAAGCAAAGCGGTAATGATTGGAATAGTGATCTGGATGCCGTAATTCTTCCCAAGATATGCAAAAAATCCCAGCGGAACCAGTACATCGTGGACCAAGATCAAAAAAGATGCGGCTCCGTAGATCCAAGGGCTTACCGGCCCCGGAACGTTCCGGAATGCGACTGCGATATAAATCAGCATCGCGAGCAAAGAAACTACCACCAAAAGCGTCATCTTGGATGTTAACTCCCGGCCGATGACCGGACCGATCATATCGAAACTTTTCTCCGTATATTCACCCGTTCCGCGCAAAGCCTCCAAAAGCTTGGTATGGACGGAATTGTCGATGGCCTCCGTCCTGATGCTTACGCCCTTATCCTCGACCGAATAGATCGTAATATCTTTTATCCCCAATCCCCCGATCTTTTCCATTATCGCGCCGCTGGCCGGGCGGGCATCCTTGTATTCGATTTCGGTTATGCTTCCGCCGGTAAATTCAATGCTCGGTTTCAAACCGTAAACTGCCAGCAATCCAAGACAACCGGCTATGACGATCGCGGTAAAAGCCAGAAAAATGTTTTTATGTTTGATAAAGTTAATCATGTTATTGATTCGGATTATTATCCTATGCCAGCGGTTTCCAAAGCCATTTTACATTTTCCAGCTTTGTTCCCACAAACAACCTTAAAAAAGTTTTTGTTACTACAATGGCTGAAAACATCGAAACCATGATACCGATGTTTAAGGTTGTTGCAAACCCTTTGACAAAACTCGTTCCGAAAATAAATAAAATGATTCCAACCACAACTGTCGTGAAATTTCCGTCGCGAATCGCCGGCCACGCGCGGTTAAACGCCTCTTCGATGCTGGAAGCCAAACTTTTCCCGCTCTCCAGCTCTTCTTTTAAGCGGGAAAAGATAAGAACATTGGCGTCAACCGCCATGCCGACCGACAGGATGAACCCTCCGATCCCGGCCAAACTCATCGTTACCGAAATCAGTTTAAACATTGCTAAAAGCAAGCCTATATAAACGGTCAAGGCTACCGAAGCCAGAATCCCCGGCACGCGATAATAAACAATCATAAATAGGATCACGATCAGAAATCCGATAAAACCGGCTTTCAATGTTTGATCCAAAGAGATCGCTCCAAGCGTCGGTCCGATCTTTTGCTGGCTAATGGGCTGGCCAAGCGGCACGGGCAGCGCACCTTCGTTCAAACGCTTGACGATGGTTTTTGCTTCAGTTACATCGGTAATGCCGGTGATAATCGCTTTGCCCCCGGTAATTTTCTGCTGGATATTGGGCGCGTAAATATCGCTATTGTCGATCTTGTCGTCCCCGTTGGTATCAATAATAGACTGGCCATCCAAATAAATCGCCATTGGCTTGCCGACATTCCTTTCGGTAATCTGCTCGAAGATTTTCGCTCCTTCGTCGTTAAATTGCAAATCGACTATCGGAGATCCGGTATTTTGATCAAAGCTTAAAGCCGCCTTGGATAGATACTCCCCGGTCAGCTCGGTATTTTTAAAATAAGGATTTTCAAGCGCCAGATGGTAATCCGGAATCTGTATGGCCTCTTCCATTGTCTTTCCCTGGACTTCCTGAATCTTTGCGATTATTTTATCGGTCTCTTCCTGCGGCCTCTGTTCTTTAAACTCGAGCCAAGGGGTCGAGCCGATCCATTCGATTGCCTGTTGGACGCTTTCGACTCCCGGCAATTCCACAATCAAACGGCTCTCGCCCGATGTCTGGATCTGCGGTTCGGCAACGCCATATACGTTGATGCGCCGCTCGATCAAATCCTTTAAGCCTTCCATAACTTCGTCGCGCTTGCTCTCTTCTATTTTGCTAAGATCGGCTTGGTATTCCAGGCGAACGCCCCCTTTTACGTCCAATCCCAATTTGAAATCCGGAGCGTTAATTTGGGCCAATTTCCAATTATATTTGGCGTTAATCGAGTTTATCCCGCCATTCACGTACTGGGGAACGCAGTAAATACCCGAAACAACAGCCAGTAAAACGATCAAAATAAGGGAACCAAGGTGTTTTTTCAACATATTTTTTGGATAAGAAGCGGTTTGAAAAAAAAGAAATTACCCGCTGGTAAAAACCAATCTCAATCTTATTCTCTGCCGCCGTTTCGCGTATTCTCGCAATTAGATCTTTTGCCTGCAAAAACTTTTTAGAAGCTTAAAATTTTTTTTAATATTTTTCCAGAAAATTGCTTCCATTCCTACAGACCCGTTATCGAAAGTACAATACCACAATAAACCATAAAAGTAAAGATATGAAGGCTAAAACGAAATAACCGCTTTTTTGGCCAAAAACGGATATTTTTTTACATAGAACAAAAAAGACGGCATTAGTCTTCTTTGCAAGCAAACCGCGCTTGCATTGTGAATTCAAAAAGACATTACCCGCTTTTTATAAGATCGTTCAGTTTTTCCAGCGCAACCGGCAATTTAAAAAAACCGGCTTCCGTGTTCAAGTGTTTTCCGCTTTTAATAATCGTCAGCTCCGCCCCAAGCTTGTCTCGCAGAATCTCTCCGCATTTTTGCGGAACATGCGGGTCGTTATCGGACGCGATCGCCTTAAACCGTTTGGCCGACCGCTTTACCTTTTCATAATCGAGCGGCGCGGCAAAAAAGCTGGCCAGCTCCTCATACCCGATCAACTCCGAAAATCCCGCGACCGACACCACCCCTCCGGCAATCTTGCCGTCGCCCAAAAACTCAAGATATCTCAATATCGTTATCACGCCAAGGCTGTGGCCGACGAAATAAGTATGTTCGTCAACACCGCCAACCGTTTTTTTTTAAAAACGCCAGCCATTCCGGCAATTTCGGATGGTCGGCGTCCGGCATGAAGGGAGCCAGAACCTCGCACCCCGCTTTTTCAAGTTCCGACTTCAGCCAGGGAAACCAATTCCGTTCCGGTGACCCCTCCCAGCCATGAACCAAAATTACGCGTTTTTTATTTGTCATTGAAGGTTATCCGGCAATATTCCCGCCGTGGTATTTCAATTCGTGAACCACTTTTCCGTTAAAGCTAACCGTTTCCGTTCCCTCGAATTTATCGACTTCGCCCTTACTCGCGTTGGCGTAGCTCCAATCCCCTTCCTGAAAGATCGCCGGGCCCCGGAACGGCCTATCCTCGGACACAAGCCGCAAGGCTTTTTTTAAAAAACAAAAAATTTGTCGCGGCTCAACAATGCCCGAAATTACCCGGCCATAATAATTCATGCCCCAAACCGCCTGGCCGTCCCTGAAAACGATCTCCTCGCCAATGAACGGATCGAATCCGAAATACCGGTCGCGGTAGTTCCATTCAGCTTCTTTATATAGCAGCTCCTTGCATCCATCAGCCAAAACGCTTTCTCCGCCTTCGCCGCTGGCGGCATAGGTATTGATCTTGGCTTTGACCAAAAACTCATTGATTTCCATGGTATTATTTTGCGCCCGCGGTTTTTAATCCTTCAGTAATAATATCGGAAACATTGGGCAATAGATCGTACTTTTTAAGATCTTCTATGTTTATCCATTCGGGCACGGTTTCGGCGCTTCCGCTTAACCATCCTTCAACTTTATCAACCAGAAAAACCTTCAGGGAAAATTGTTCCGTACCGCTCTTCCTTTCGATATCGGCAAACCAAACGCCAGGCAGCAAAATCAAACTATCCGGATCCGCGGCCAGCCCTGTTTCTTCCTTTAGCTCCCGATAAACTGCTTCCTTTATATCTTCTCCTTTCTCAATTCTGCCAGCCGGCAAGCCATACTTGCCGTCCAAGTGCCCGGCACTTTTTCCGTGCTTAACCAAAAGAACTGTTCCATTCTTTATGACAAGGGCGCCAGCCGTTGAAACAACGTTGTTTTCCATTAATTTTTTACTTACCTAAAACTTCTTTTTGAATCCAGCCAAGATATTCTTTGCTTCCTTCGATGATCGGAGTAGCTATAATTTCCGGAAGTTCGTAGGGATGAACGCTTTTTATCGCTTTTTCCATGCTTTTATAGAGCGATCTTCTCGTTTTGATAACGCACAGCCACTCTTTGGATTTTTCAATTTTTCCCTTCCATCGGTAAATGCTCGTAACCGGCCCGGATATTTGAACGCACGCGGATAATTTTTTTCCAGCCAAAATTTTGGCAACGCTCTCCGCATCGCTCCTATTCGCGAAAGTTGTGGAAATTTGGATGTATTCTAACTTACTTACCATAGTATTTTGGCATTTTTTTATTCTGCCGTCCGCCTTCACCAAGGCTTCAGCACGACTACTTTTTGCGCGCGGCAACATAAAATTATTTGCCATGGCAATGCTTATATTTCAACGGGCGGCCGTCCGGGTGCTTTGCTCCGCACGGACAGGGGTCGTTTCGATTCGGTTCCGCGCCGCCGGGCATTACCGGTTTTTTTTCGGGAGCGGGTTGCGGTCTGTTTTGCCCGGTATTAGCGGAAAGTTTCATCAAATTCTGGACTACATTTCCCTCAACGAGCTCCAAGAGCTGGCGGAACAGTTTATGGCCTTCATTTTTATATTCGATTAAAGGATCCTGCTGGCCGTAAGCGCGCAAACGCACCGAATCGCGAACGTGTTCCATTTCTTCGAGATGTTCCTGCCAAAAATGATCCACGGTCTTCAAAAAAACGTAGCGCCCGGCTTGAATCATTACAGCCGGTCCAATCTCTTTTTCTTTATTTAAGAAATCTTCTTCGGATACGTTGAATTTCTTGGACAATTCCATTAAAAGCGTGCGCAGGTCGCCATCGCTTTTTTCAAGAACGTCCAGCCTTTTTTTATAAATTACCTCGCGATGCTTGTTCAAAACGCTGTCATAGTCAAGAAGATGCTTCCTGACATCGAAGTTCATGCCTTCGATCTTTGTTTGAGCATCTTCGATGGCTTTGGAAAGAAAACCGTGCTCAATGGGCTGGTCATCGGGAATTTTCAAGGCATCCATCATTGATTTCATTTTTTCTCCCCCAAAGATCCTAAGCAGATCATCCTCAAGCGAAATGAAAAACTGGGTCGTGCCCGGATCGCCCTGCCGGCCTCCGCGCCCGCGCAGCTGATTGTCGATCCGGCGGGCTTCATGCCTTTCGGTTCCCATAATTAACAATCCTCCCAAATCCCTTACTTTTTTGGCTTCTTCCTCGTTGGCGGGAGAGCCGCCAAGAATAATATCCACGCCGCGGCCAGCCATATTGGTCGCGATGGTCACAGCTCCCATTTTTCCGGCTTGAGCAATGATCTCTCCTTCCCGTTCGTGGTTCTTGGCATTTAATATTTCATGGCGGACGCCTTCCAGTTCAAGCAGCTTGCCCAAATATTCGTTTTTATCGACCGACCGCGTTCCCACCAGCACCGGCTGGCCGATTTTATTCCTTTCTTTGATTTCCTTGACTACCGCTTCGAATTTTGATTTTTCATTTTTATAAACCTTGTCGGGTATGTCAACCCGCGCCAGTTTTTTGTTTGTCGGTATCGGAACGCAATCAAGCCTGTAAACCTTGTCAAATTCCTCGGCCGAAGTCATTGCCGTACCCGTCATGCCCGATAGCTTCTTGTACATCTTGAAATAGTTCTGAAAAGTGATCGATGCCAAGGTCAAAGATTCGGGCTGGACAGCCACTCCTTCTTTGGCTTCAACGGCCTGATGAAGGCCTCCAGACCAGCGCCTGCCAGGCATTAAACGGCCCGTAAATTCGTCTATAATGATTATTTCGTTGTTTCTCACAACATAATCGCGGTCAAGCTTATACATTACCTGGGCGCGTAAAGCCTGTTCCATGTGGTGTAGGTATTTGATTCCTTTTTCTTCGTATATATTCTCCACTCCCAGGATTTTCTCGATCTTGGCAATTCCTTCCTCGGTAAGAGTAACCGCTTTCATTTTTTCATCCACCGCGTAATCGGCCTCTTTGGAAAGGCGGGGCATGATACGGGCAAAATCCTGGTACCATTTGGAACTTTCCTGGTCGGGAGCCGAAATGATCAAAGGAGTCCTCGCCTCATCGATCAAGATCGAATCAACCTCGTCGACAATCGCAAAATGATATCCGCGCTGAACGCGCCCTTCAAGCGAATAAGCCATATTGTCGCGCAAATAATCAAAACCAAACTCATTATTGGTTCCATAAGTGATATCGGCGGCATAAGCCTCTTTGCGCGTACACGGCCTTAAATAATCCTCCATCACCCGAAAAGAACCCAAGCGATCGCGGATCAAGTCAGTCGCGGAATCGGTTTTCTTGTAACCAGGGTCGTAAATAAAAGATTGTTCGTGATTAATGCATCCGGTGCTCAATCCAAGGGCATGGTAAACCTGTCCCATCCAAACCGCGTCGCGGCGGGCAAGATAATCGTTAACTGTGACCAAATGGCAGCCCAATCCGTCCAAAGCGTTCAAATAAATTGGAAGCGTAGCGGTAAGGGTTTTTCCCTCTCCGGTCTTCATTTCGGCAATCTTTCCTTTGTGCAAAATAATCCCACCCATTAATTGGACGTCAAAATGCCGCTGTTTTAAATTTCTTTTAGCGGTTTCGCGCACCAGGGCGAACGCCTGGGGCATAATATCGTCTAAGGTTTCTCCCTTTGCCAATCTTTCTTTAAATTCCTTGGTTTTATCTTTCAACGATTCGTCCGCAAGGCCTTCGTAATCTTTTTCACGGGCATTGATCGAATCGACGTCGGGCTGCAGTTTTTTAAAATATCCGGCATTAGTTTCCCCGAATATTCTGGTAAGTATGGACATAATTTTCTTTCTTTGTTCTGAAAACTAGTTAAAATCCGTCTTAGGATCAACCATAAAGATATTCTAGCTAAGTTTAAGAAAAAGAAAAGGGTTGCCCCTTTTCTTTGGTTTATGACAAATTTTCAACCGTTTATCGTTTCTAATTTAAGCTTTTCTTGATTGTTCGATCAATTTATCCTTGTAATCGGTAATCTGCCTTTGCAACCCTTCGCGGACATCGATAACTGAAGATTTCAGATCCTCGCTGGTCGCATTGGCCGTAAGCAGTTTTCCGGGGAACGACAGCCGGCATTCAGCCTCGTAAAAATCCCCCTTTCGATGATGCAGCGTCGACTTGCCTATTTCAACTATCGCTTCCACTTTCGCTGTTTCCTTCGTCGGATCATGATCAGCGTCATCTTGAAACATTACAGAATATTTATCCAATGACCCGATCTTCTCTTCAATGAATTCTTTAAAAGACGGGGTCAAATCGCAATTTTTTGTCCTGATTATGATATTCATGTTTGTCCGCTTATTGCGCGCATCGCGCATGTTATTTTACATTAAGGCAGCAACCGACGATTGCGCCCAGCCACAGTCAAAATATGGCATTAAAAGCATATCATTTTCTCAAAAACGCGCAATTGGGCTATAAAATGATAAAAGATGAATTTTTAAAAAAACAACCTGCTTAAGCAGGATCATCAAAATTTATTTATTGTTTTGGCGAGTCATCGTCTGGCATTATCATAACTCCCGACTTTTGCGGCAGAACCGCCGAAAGCCGGGAATTCCATAAACTCATTTCCTCCCTACCTCCCTCCCTTGTCTTCAGCAGAAGACAAGGGACGAAATTAGGTTGTTTAGACCCCAGACCTACTGTATAAATATTTCCCTAGCTTGCATCCCGGTAAGAAAATATTTATACAGCAGGTCCTTATTTCGTCCTTGATCAAAAGACAAAACTATTTCTTCTTCTTTGTCTTCGGTTTTGCCTTTGCCTTTGCCTTTGTTTTTTTCTTGGCGGCCATGTTAGTAGATTTGAAAATTAAAATATATTTTTTCAAATAGTCGACCGCTATTTGTACAAAATGTTGAAAGAAATTATTTTTTTTCTTTCTTACTTTGCATTCTTATTTATATTTTTTCATGTTCGAAATGTTTGTCAAGTGTTGATAACTGAAAAAAAATTTTTAAAAATTTTGCGGACAAAAAAAAGAAAAAGCTTTTTAAATTGCTTTTTCTTTTACGCTTGTTGCTTGCTGTTTTTGAATTTTTTTTTCACGCGGCCGGCATTTCATTAAATAATTTTTATTTCTTCCTCCAATTCCAAGTTGAACTTTTTTTTAACCTCACTTTTAGCCAGCATAATCAGCGCTTTGACATCGGATGCCGAAGCGCCGCCGGTATTGATAATGAAATTGGCATGTTTTTTTGATATCATTGCCTTTCCGATCGTTCTTCCTTTTAAACCGCATTCATCAATCAGTTTGGCGGCGAACATATCTTTTGGATTTTTAAAAACCGATCCGGCGCTCGGATACTCAAGAGGCTGGCTTTCTTTTTTCCTGGCAAAGAATTCATCCATCTCTTTTTTTATATCCTCGGCTTTACCCGGTTCTCCGGTAATTTCGCAGTAAACAATAATTAGGCTTCCGTTCTTCTTAAAAATGCTTTCGCGATATGAAAAACCGCATTCTTGCGCAGAATACGATCTTATTACCGGGTCCCGGGCATCGATATCAAAAAAATAAACGCGGCGGACAATATCGCAAATAGAACCTGGTGCCGAGCCGGCGTTGCCTTTCACCGCCCCTCCGACAGTTCCAGGAATACCGGCCGCCCATTCCATCCCCTTAAGCGAATTATCGTAAAAAAAATCGGCTAAATCCCTTAAGCGAACCCCGGCTCCGGCGGTTATCGCTCCGTCCTGGCTGAATTTAATTTCTTGATTTTTGGTTTTAACAACCAAGCCCCGGAACCCCTCGTCGCTTATTAAAATATTGCTACCCCCGCCAATGACCAACAACGGCAAACCGAGAAACTTGGCGGCGGCGGCGGCCTTAACCAGGCTTTCTGTGGTTTCGGCCTCAAAAAAATAATCGGCGGGACCGCCTATTTTATAGGTTGTTAAAGTTGCCAGAATTTTTTTTTCTTCGACACCGGGCAGTATTGCTTTAATTTGTTCGTTAACGGTTTTTTCCATAACTTAATCAAAGGCCGGAAGAGTTAACCCCTAAAAATAATTTCACGGGTGCATCCCTCCGGCATTAGGATTTTATCAAGTGAAAATTTTCCTGTCAAAATATTAAAGCGTCAAAGCTGGCCATCCCCAGAGTCCCGGTCTCTGTAACTGCTTTTTTTATTTGGATCCGGCGGCAGCTTTGGTTTTTAGCGCTTCGATCTTTTTCAGAATGGCGGCCGAACTGGAGTTCCCCGGATCAAGATCATAGGCTTTTTTTGCCAGATCGTACGCATCGTTTACCCTATTCTGGTATAAGCGGACTTGGGCAAGCATCCAGTAGCCTTTTTGGTTCGCCGGAGAAAGCGCGATCATTTGCGCGGAGGCGTTTTCCGCCATCGGAATTTTTGAATCATCAAAAGACGACCAAAGAGCATAAAGCTGGCTTAACATATAATATGATTTATAATCTGCTGGCGCTTCGCTTATGCTTTTTTCAAGTTCCGCGGTTAAAAGTCCCAGTTCCTTTACTTTCGCTTCTTTAAGCATCTTTCCTTTTTTTTCTTCGTTCAAGAGAGTCTGGGAAAAAAACTGGCGGATCTGATAGCGGCCCATCGGAGAAAGGGAAAGCGTCTTTTGATAATTATTTATCCGGTCATCCGATCCAAACGGCGACTTAAGGGTTACGATCGCCGAATGTCCGGCGCTGGCCGGGTTAACAATAAATTGGGTAAAACAAATGAAAAAAATACCCGCAAGCGCGGCAAGAAAAAATCCGTCCAAAGCTTCTTCTTTCTTCCCGCTCTTTTTCTTGGCCAGTGTTGAATCAATAAAAGCCAAAACAAGCGTTATCAGCATCAAGCTGGCAATCATATCGAAAACCGTAAGATTTTGGACAAAATAAGCCGCGATCAGCGCGGTAAACACCCCGGCCTCGGGAAAACCGATCAAGTTATTAAAAAAACCTTTCCAAAGAAAAAAGATGGCCGAAACAAAAACGGCCAAATAAGTTATCAACCCCAATATTCCCGTCGTGGAAAGCCGGTCAAAAATTATATTATGGGCCCGGTCAAACCAGACCGAACCCGAACATTTTCCGCTGCTTGTTCCAAAACAGGAATCATAGTGCCTGATAAAAGCATATTCGAAATTCTCCGGTCCATATCCAAACAAAGGGCGGTCAATAAAACCTTGGTAAGCCGTACCCCAAACAACAAGACGGGTGTTCAAAGTGCTTTCGCCCAATCGGCTGGCCAAAGCGCGATAAACATAACTGTCCGTCCTCATGGCTAGGACAATGGCTGCCGACCCGCCCAATACAACCGCCCCGAGAGCCGCCAAGCCCATCAAACGAGAAACCTTTTTTTTGCTTACGGCCAGCCATAAGCAAAAGAGCAAAACTAATCCGCCCAAAAAAGAGATTTGGGCGGCATTGGCCTCGCTTTTAAACAAAAAATAAACCAGCGCCAAGAAGCCTGAACCGGAAAAAATTTTCAGCCATTTGCTTTTGGCCCCTTTTTTACCAACCGCAAAGAAAAGATAAACCGCCAGGAAGATGTTTATAAGCAAATAGGTCCCGTAAAAAGAATCGTTGCCGAGCGTCCCCCCTCCCCTCATTCCCGGATCTTTTTTAAAAACCGAAAGCAAACCCATTAAAACGCCGAGGCTCGCGCTTGCGCCAAAAATCCGCAACCAATCATTTTTTTGCAATACGGTTGACGCCGCCAGATAAAGGCCAAACAAATGCAGCCACATTAATAATCCGGTCATCCGTTCGAATTTTGACCAGAAACTCATAGAAGGATTGGCGCCAAACATCGCGCTTAACGACATTACGGCCAAAAACAAAAAAAAGAACAAAGTTATCCCTTTAAAATTAGGACGGTATTCCGGATATTTTTTGGCAAGGATCACCCAAGCAAAAAAAACCAGTTGGGCCGCCGCCATAAAATACAGGCTCTTGGGACCAACGTAGGGAAAATAGAAATTTTTGTAATATACAAACGGGGTTAACAAAACGAAAAATAACCCGACCCTGATAAAATTCAGTAAAAAATTTTTCATTGATAATCAGCTAAAGATCGCTTAAACCGGAGAGTACCGCTTTATTTTCTCAGCCATCCGCGGAAAAACAGAAAAATCGTTCCGGCGCCAAAGCCCAAGATAGAAAAAATCAAAGCATTAAGCATTGATCGAGGAGCGACCGGTTTTTCCGAAACGGAAGGCGCCATTGTCGCAACGGTCGGCCGGCTTTCGTCAATCTTGATCTGAAGCTTATTGATATCCTGCTGCAAGGCATTAACCTGCAAGTATTGATTATCGATCTCTTGTTTTTTTGACTCTAAATTCTCCTTGGCGTTCAAAAGGGCATACTGGATGCTTAGATCCTGGTTTTGAACCGATATCTTTTCCAAAACTTCAACCTTGCCCTCAAGGATCTTTCTTTCCTCTTCCAACGATGCTATTTTGTTTTTTATGCGTTCGATGTTTTTTTTACCGGTATCGATGCTGTTTGAGTAGTCTTTTATTGCCGCATCAACCCTGTTTTGATGATTGTCAATGATAATACTGTTTATTTCTTCTAAAACCTTCTTGGCGCGCTCGGTTTCGGATGATTCGGTGGAAATGTATAGGATCCGCGTCTTATCGGTATTTTGGGCTTTCAATTTGGGAAAATCCTTCTCGCTGATACTTAATTTTTCCCTTGCCGCTTGGCCATAAATATCTTTGTCGATCTTATCCTTTAACTGCACGGGGTCTTCAATCGCAGCCATTGTTTCCCCTTCGCCAACCAAACCAATCTCCAATGCGCTGTCGATCTTATAGACCTTGGGCAGCGCCGAACTTACGATAAATGCCAAAACGCCGAACAGAACGGCGCTGGTTAAAATAAACCGCTTGTTTTTAATGAAAAAGTCAACAACCTCGCGCAGATCGATCTCTTCGTATTCCTGGATTTTATTTGTATTTTGTCCGTCCATATAATTTCATTCTAGTTATTTTTCCCTTCAAGTCAACGTAAACACCCTGCCAACGATAAAGTATGGATAATTGCAAAAATCAATACCAGTTGTGGAAATTTAATCTCCGCAAGCGTCCAGAAGCAGAGAGTCAAGTCAAACACCGCTGAACTTCATCCAAAGAAGCAAGAAAAACATCAAATAGCCGAACAATCCAGTCCCCGACAATACTATGCCGGCAACAGCTAATTTTCTTTTTTCAGATTTTAATCCTATCGCCCCAAAAATAATTCCTAGAACAGAAAAAAGCCAAGCTAGATTATAAAAATTAGGAATTAAAAACTCAAAAAGTAAATTAGTTTTAATATAATTTGCGTATAAATTTGTAATAAAATAGTAATTAAAAATTACCATTAATAGTAAACTAATTATTCCAAAAACAAAAGAAATTTTAGCTGTATTATTTTTGTTCATGCAATTATTTTTATTGATTTGCTTCAAAATTAAACCAAATTTTAATCTTGTTTCCCTGCCATTCATTATCGATAGATTCCAAAAATTTGAACTTGTAATTTAACTTTTTTGCCTGCCAAGGATTAAGTTTCTTTTTTTCTTCCGGCAGGTAAACTGTTAAATTGATTTTATCCTGTTTTAATTCCGACAACAATAATGGCAAGTGCTTGTCGCCGATATCGGCCGCGGCCTGAACAAGGATATCCTCGCCGTCGTATTCCAGTTTGGTGATTTGAATTTGGCTTTCAAGGCTGGAATCTGCCGGCAAATCCAATTCCCCGCCGCCGGTACCGGTAATGCCGTAAACCTGGTAATACGGTTGGCCGTTATAATTGATTTCGCTTACGGTCATTCCATTTTTCGTTTCACCCACGGTTAAAACAGTGGCATCCTGGCAAGTCGGCTTAACTTTATCCAAGGAATCGGCTTGCGGGCAGATATAAACCCGGCCTTTGCCGGTGGACGGAATGTACAATATTTTATTATTCTCGATCTCCGCCGGCCAGCTGTCCATATGCATAAAAACCGCTCTTTTACTCGCGTCCAAATCAGCGGCTAGGTCGGATAGGTCGATATCGGTATTGGCCAATTCAAAATGCGCGTCTATGGCGCCCAGCAGCTTATGGTCGCTGTTTGTTATAAAAACCCATTCCTCGGTATTTTGGGCGTATTCTTGGTCCCGCAGATTTTCTCCGGTATATAAGACCGGGATCAATGTACCGCCAACCATTTCCACCTTCCGCCCGGGACGAGTGTCCAAAACAACGGAATAATCCCAAGCCAGGCTTTCCTGGTTTCCATCAACGTCGGTCATCGTCAATTTGACCTTTCTTTTCCCGGTCTGGCTGATATATTTTACGATCCGGTTGTTGCTTGTTGTAATCGGTTCCTCGTTATCGAACTGCCAGGTGTAAGCCGCGATTTTATCCTGCGCTTCGTTGTTACTGCCGGCAATGAATAACGAAGATTGAAAAGGAACCGCTTTGGCGGGATGCATTACAATATACGGATTGATCGCGGGGTTTGAAACATCAATAAAATCATCGTAATTATTATTCAAAAGATCGATCCATTTGTTCGGCGTTAAAATACGCAAGAATCTATTTTCCGCTTTTTCAAATAAAAATTTAGTTTGAGAAACAGACTCAGTCTCCAAAATTGGATATTTTTTACCATCAACTTCTCTTATCGTAAAATTGTTATTATGAGAATGCCCAGAAAGATTTAAAAAATTGCAATTACTTTCAATTAAAAGCCTATCGATAATCGAAAATTCATCACCCTGAAACCCACCAGCCATGTCTTTAAATGGATAATGTGTAAGTAAAACGATTTTCTTATCGCCGCAGCCAGCTAATTTCTGCCGCAAATAATCAACCGTGGCCGTTATGTCCGTGGCATTGAGCATGCTGAATAATTGCGTATCTTTGTCGCGGGACGCAAAATCAAGACTAATAAATTTTACCCCTTGATATTCAAAGGAATAATTTTCCAATTTTTCACTTTGGTTGGAGCGGGAAAAATCAGTAAACAAAGCATTTATTTTATCGGCATTTTTCGGATTTTCCCGCCAAAAAACTTGTTCAAAATATTCATCCCCGGTTGTTTCCCCCAAGCCCGCTGTTTCTCCGATACCCAATTTAATTTTTGTAAACGGGATAGCCCGGCTATCCGGACGGTGGTTGGGATTCGATATATAAGGCCAAATATCATGGTTGCCGATCAAGGGGATATAGGGAATTTCCAGTCGGTTCAAGATTTCTCTAGCTTTCAGGAATTCGGAATACTCGGCGGTATCGGTAATGTCGCCAAGGATAACCGCGAATTTAATGTTGTCTTGGGCTTTGCGCTCGTTGATTTTGCTTACCGCGGCATTTAACCGCTCGGTCAAATAATACTCCTGTCCGGGTAGGCTGTCGTCTTCGCCGTAACCCGGCTGGCCGTAATCGGGTATGCCCCAGCCGATATGCAGGTCGGTTAAAACCGCAAAAGTCCAATCCGGTTCCTGGGCTAAAATTTCGTAATTGGCAGACGGCATCATTAGCGGATAAGCGCCGCTCTCCGTACCCAAAGGCTGGCTCGTATCCCCGATACCATCGCCGTTATCGTCAGAACCGTCGTAAAAAACGTAGTGATTGCCCAGCCGGCTTTTATAATAACCGCCGTTGTAAACGTAATCTTTTTCATCGGGCGTTTTCCAAAAATTGAAATAAGCGCTTCCGGCCGAACCCGCGTTTATCTTGGAATAAAAATCATTAAGATATATCGAGTTGGCCGATGATTTGCGCGTTGCGCCCGAACCGGAATCGTAGCCGGATTGGAGATAAAGCCCGTAATTGTTTGCCGCACCAAAATCATTATTGGTAATCTCATTGAGATAGGAAAACATACTGATATAAATTCCCCGCTCGTTATCGAAAAACTGATTGTTTTTAATGATATTCTCGGCGCTGGAGTATTTGATATTGATCCCGGATCCGCTGCGGGCGTTTTTAATGGTAAAACCGGATATCGTTATCCGGCTCCGGTCAAACTGAAAAACGTCGGATGTTCCATCCGCGGAAGATATGATCGTTTTGTCCGCTCCGCTTTCCGATTTTATCGTCAGGTCGCTTTTGGCAACTCTGATGTTTTCCGAATAACAGCCGTTCTTAACAATAATGGTATCGCCGCTGGCCGCCGCGTTAACCGCCTGCTGGATCGTGGCATAGTCGCCGGGAACGTATAAAGTATGAGCCGCGCTCACCTGTTCCGCGGCCAAAAGCGCCAAAAGCGCGGCGATAGCCGCAAAAATCAGCCTGATTAGTTTTATCCTTTTTGGCGTTAAATTAAAATTAATCTGCATAAAACAAAATGCGCCCCAAGGGCGCAGATTAAAAAAGTATATATCTTAAATCGCGGGAAACGTCAACTTACCGTAAATACTTGTTGAGGTCAAACCTCAACAAGTTTTGGCGCTAAGATTTGAATGAATTAGGGTCGTATGACGGAATGGCTGTTTTAAATATGGCAGAAATTTTTTTGAAGTCGCGATCTTTGGCGGCGGTTTCCAACCCGGAAAGAATCTCCGCCATTTTCTTTTCATCGGCAGGCGCGAGCTTAGCCACAAAGATCTTTTGGTTTTTGGTGGCGAGTGTTCCTTCTTCGGCTTTGGTTAAAGTTTCCTCAATGATCTTTTCTCCCGGCCTCATACCGATGTAAACGATCGGAATTTGCTTATCGGGCTCAAATCCGGATAGGCGGATCATTTCTCGGGCCAAATCCAATATCTTCACCGGCTTACCCATATCAAGCACAAACACCTCCCCGCCTTCGCCCATGGCTCCGGCCTGCATCACCAAAAGGCAAGCTTCCGAAGTTAACATAAAATAACGCTGCATATCCCTGTGCGTTACTTCCACCGGCCCTCCCCGCCTGATCTGTTCGCGAAAGATCGGGATCACGCTTCCGCGGCTGTTTAACACATTGCCAAACCTTAATGAAATAAATTTCGTGGAATTTTTTCCGTTGAGGCTCTGGCACACCATTTCGCAAATCCTTTTTGACGCGCCCATCACCGAGGTTGGATTTACGGCTTTATCGGTGGAGATCATAATGAATTTTTCCGCGCCATTCTCCAGCGCCGCCTCCCCCGCGATCTTGGTACCGAAAATATTGTTTTTCACCGCTTCATCGGGCTGTTCCTCCATCAACGGCACATGCTTGTAGGCCGCGGCGTGAAAAACAATCGCGGGTTTAAACTCATAAAATATTTTATTAACCTTAGCTTTATCGGCAATATCGGCAACCAGCGAAACAATATTCAAATCCGGAAAATTTTTCTTCAACTCTTTGGAAATATTGAATATCCCGGTTTCATCCTGGTCGATTATCAATAAAAGTCCGGGTGAAAATTTGGCTACCTGGCGGCACAGCTCGCTCCCAATGGATCCGGCGCCGCCGGTGATCAAAATCTTTTTCCCCTTCACGAACGATTCGATTGAAGCCGTATCAAGCTCAACCGGCTCCCGCTCCAACAGATCTTCCACCTCCACCTCGCGCACATTGGCAATAGAAATCTGCCCGTCGATCAACTCGGTTATCGACGGCAAAACTCTCAAGTTTTTAATTCCTGATTTCCGGGAAAGCTCCACCGCCCGTTTAATGGTTTTTGATCCCGCTGACGGCAAGGCGATAATGATCGAATCGGCGGCTTGAGACTTTACGATCTCGGGCAGATTTTCGACCGGCCCAAATACTTTGATACCATGGATCAAATTTCCAAACTTAGCGCTATTATCATCGACAAAACCAATCGGCAGATAGGCGCCATCTTGTTTGGCAAGAATGCTGCGCAGAAGCTGTTCGCCCGCGTCGCCCGCGCCCACGATCAAAGTCCGCGAACCCGTTTTAATAGCGCCGTTTCGCCTAAAAAAAGAAAGATAGGCACGTTTGGCAAAACGAATTCCGCCGCAAAATATAAATATGAAAAAATAAGAAATGAAGATCGTTGACCGCGGAAACCCCGAGAATAAGGGATATTCGCGCAAAAAAAACAAAGCGGCCAACGCCAAAAGAAAAGAATAAGCGGTCGCCCGCAAAAGCATAACCAGTTCCTGCACGCTCACATAAGCCCAGGTAAACCAATAAAGCTTCTGCCAATAAAATACCGGCAAACAGATCAAAATATTGATAACCGAAAGCATAATAATACTTTCAATATAACGTCCCGGTATTATGCCCTCAAACCTGATAAAAAACGATAAATATGCCGAAGAGGCGAAAATAAAAGCATCCGCAAGTAAAAAGACTAAAAATCTGTATTTAGCCAATAAGTTATAAATTTTTTTCAGGTAACCTTTCATGTTCATTAGAACCCTAGAATATTGCTTACTGTTAAAAAAATCAACTCCAGATCGGTTATCAGCGATTGTTTTTTTATATATTTTAGCTGTAGCTCTATTTTCTTTGGCAATACTTTATTTACGTAATCGCCGTAAAGATCAGCGCTGCCAGCCAAAATCTCGCCTTCGCGCCTGAATTCAAGCGACGCGTAATCGGTCAATCCGGGGCGGACTGTTAAAACTTTCCTCTGTTCTTTAGTATAAAGTTTGACGATTTCAGGCACTTCCGGCCGAGGACCAACCAAGCTCATTTCCCCTTTTAAAACGTTAATCAATTGGGGTAATTCGTCGATATTATACTTGCGAAGAAACGCGCCGCTTCTGGTAATGCGCGAATCGCCGGTTTGAGTCGTAAAGTGCTGGCCAAGCCGCGGCGCATCCTTAACCATGGTGCGAAGCTTATAGATCAAAAAATTCTTCCCTCCTTTGCCCGCGCGCTCCTGACGGAAAAAAACCGGTCCCTTTGAATCAAATTTAACCGCCAAGGCCGCGATCAGAAAAACCGGACTTAATACAGCCAACCCGAACAGCGAGCAGATAAAATCAAATTGCCTTTTTCCCAGCCATTCTTCCATAATTATTGGTTTTTCCCGATAATATCCGCCACCGCATCGATCACGTTAGTTATATCGTTTTCAGACATGTCGGGAAAGATGGGGAGCGAAACGATTTGTTGATACACCGCGGCAGCCGCAGGAAAATCGCTTTCTTTGAAGCTGTATATTTCTTTCCAATAAGGATGTAAATGAAGCGGAATAAAATGAACGCTGGAACCGATATTCCTGATTTTTAATTCCTCGATAAATTGCCCGCGGCCGATCGAAAGCATTTCTAAATCCAGCTTAATAACAAATAGATGCCACGACGATTCGCCGTAAGGCATTTTAGCCAGCATTGAAATTCCCCGGAACTCTTTGAATGCTTCTGAATAACGTTGAGCGATACTTTTCCTTTTTTCCAGCAATTCATCGGCCCGCTCCAATTGAACCAGGCCGAGCGAAGATGCGATATCGGTAAGATTATATTTATATCCCGGAGCAACGATCTCGTAATACCAGGAACCTTCTTTTGAATAACGGTTCCAGGCATCCCTGTTCATTCCATGCAAACTTAAAATCCGCATCTTGTCGGCAAATTCTTTGTTGTCGGTTACAGCCATACCGCCTTCCCCCGTTGCCAGAGTTTTTGTCGCATAAAAGGAAAAACAGACGATGTCGGGAAACGAACCAACGTTTTTTCCTTTGTAAACCGTAGGAAAAGAATGGGCCGCGTCCCAAATGACTTTCAAACCGTGTTTTTTTGCAATTGCAGCAATCTCATCGATATCGCAAGCCTGTCCCGCGTAATGCACTGGCATTATCGCCCTGGTTTTGGGAGTTATTTTTTTCTCAAGATCGGCAATATCGATCAATAGGGTGTCGGGATTGCAATCGACAAAAACCGGAACCGCTTTAAAATACGCCACCACTTCCGCAGTAGCGGTAAAAGTCATCACGGGCACAATTACTTCGTCGCCTTCCTGAATACCGATGGCCGCCAAAGCCAGATGCATCGCCGCCGTGCAGGAATTAACCGCCACCGCGTATTTTGCTCCGACGCGCGCGGAAAATTTTTCTTCAAATCTCTTGGTTTTTGGCCCGGTCGTTATCCACCCCGACTTCAAAGAATCAATAACTTCGTTGATTTCTTGTTCCCCGATCGAAGCCTTATGGAATGGCAAAAATGTATCGCGCATAATTTATTAAGCTTACTAAGTTAATCAAGCTAACTAAGTATATAAGCCAAAATTATTTGCTTACCGGCTTAGCAGGCTTACTCACTTATTTGTTCTTTTTCCTGATAACTGCCAAGTAATGGGTCTTTAAAAATGGGATAGTCGCAAGCAGTTCACAAGCCAGACAGCTGATCGGGGCGAGAAACCGGACAATCGGAGGCGCCAGCGTTACCGATTTAAAATCATACTCGCAATCTCTGAATAACTCAATGATCTCGGGCTTCTTAATGCCTTTCACATCGGGATTCCAAGGATTGTTATAACGAAAATCATACCATAGAATTAGGCCGTCTTTTTTTAACACCCTTAATATTTCCTTGGCAATACCGCCCTTCATCGCGCCATCAAAAATCGACGTAAAACAAGTGGAAGCAATAACCAGGTCAAAAGTTGCATTTCCAAATCCCATTTTTTCGGCGCTGGCACAAGTGAAACTCATATTCGGACTTAACCTCCTGGCTTCCTCAATTCTCTCTTCCAGTAAATCAACGCCGAAAAGAGATTCCGGCTTTGCGCCCCACTGCGCAAAATCACGCATCCACCCGCCATTTCCACATCCCACATCGAGAATTGCCTTATCGCCAAGACTCTCAAAACCTTTCTGCTTTAAAAGACCGAGAATCTTCCTTTGCCTTTCTTGAACAATAAATAGATTTCCCGTATTGAAATAGGAATATACCGTCTTTACCGCCGTTGTTTTCCTTCTTCCGTATCTTTTCTTTATTTCTTCTATTTCGGACATATATTTATGATATCACCTCGTTAAAGAAACGTCTTTTATTCCTTTTTTATCAAGTAAAATAAAATCGACCATTCCTTTTAAAAAGCCTGAACCATAGCTTACATGAAGAACGAAGAATACTACCGGAAGAACGAAAAAATATTTATACCCGCACTTCTTCGCTAAAAAAAGGGAAAATAAAAGGTTAACCGCTAAATATGATCCCCCGACAGCCCCAAAAAGCCAAAAAAACGGCTTCCAAAAAAAGGAAAGAATAAAAGAACCCCCCAATCCCGCTACGAATAAAGCCGGAACGATCTGTTTTTGAACAAAATCAATACCGACTTTTTGGCATACCTTTACTTTCCAGTATCCGTATTGGAAATGCTGGCGCCATAATTTACGGATAGACGGCCTGATGTGGAGGAATGACTTTATTTTCGGCGAAAAAAATATCTTTCCTCCATTTTTTAACAAGCGATAATTGAACTCTTCGTCCTGGTCTCGAATCAACTCCTCGTCTATATAGCCGATCTTTTTAAAAACCTCCTTCCTATAAAGACAATACGGTAGCGTGTCATCAATAAAACCTTCCTTCACCCTTGTCCTGTAACGGTTTCCCCCGGTGCCGAATAAAGAGTCTGCCGCCAGCGGAATAGCCTGGGCAATAAGATTTTTTTCGTCGTTGATCGTTTTCAATGCGCCCCCAACGGCATCGGCATCGGAGTTCTCCTCCAAATATTCGGCGCTGTATTTCAAAAATTCCCGATCAAGGATACTATGGGCATTGACCATTGTTATTGCGTCTCCTTTTGCTTCCCTTATGCCGATATTCATGGCGGAAGGAGTAACCCTCTTTTCATTTTCCAATAGCTTGACGAACGGAAACTTTTCCCGATATCTTTTTACCGTTTCACGGGTTCTGTCGCCGCTCATTCCGTCAACAACAATGATCTCCAGCCGATCCTGTGGATAATCCTGAGCCAAAAGCCCGTCCAAACACTTGGCGATGAATTTTTCTTCATTCCGGCACGGTATGATTACTGATAAAAAAGGCTTATTCATAACTTTAGTAACTACTCGCCTTACCTATTCCTATAATTAAAGGTTAGCATATAAAAATAATAATTTTTTTTCTTCGACCGCCCAATTATATTTATTTTTCACAGCCATTCTCCCATTTTTTCCCATTTTTTTTGCGCGGCCCGACTGTTTCGCCAGCGATTCAATAGCGTGAGCAATCGCTTCCGGATCATTCGGATTTATACATATTCCACAGTCATTTCCTTCGATAATTTCCTTCCATAACGGAAAATCTGAAGCTATTACCGGAATTCCAGCCGCCATATATTCAAAAATCTTGTTCGGAAGGGCCTCAGTATGGTTAGGTTCGGGCAAAAAACATACCAACCCGGCATCCGCCGCGGCCATTTGCTTGTAAGCATCCCTAAGCGGCAAAACGCCCAAATAATCAACTTTATTCCAGCCATCGCTTTCCGACAGTTCCTTTTTGAACGTCTCGTCGGAAAACGGCCCGACCAGAACCATCTTTATATTATTCACATCTTTGATTAGATCATACGCCTTTACAATTTCTTTGATCCCTCTTATTCCGTCCAGCCCTCCGGCATATATCACCCTGAATTCCGGAGAAAGCCTTTCTTTTTTTTGATCAATGATATCGTTAAAATATTCCAATTTCGGATAGTTTGCCACACAGACGGTTTTATCGCCACCAAATCCCTTGGCGATGGAAGGCGTCGCAACAATAACGGCATCAAAAGTCTTTGCGATGTTCTTTTCCGGCAAACCAAATATGAACGATATTAATTTTCTGGCAAAGGAAGGAATCCAAGCTTTAGACAAAATCTGTTTCGGAACATCTTCATGAACGTCATATATTACTTTTGAAGAGGTAAAAATTTTCAACAGCAAGCCAGCTATGATTAAATCGGGATCGTGAAAATGGTAGGCATCGGCCTTCTGCCTGAATGCCGCCACGATTATTTTCGGCATTACGGAAAAAAATCTCGCAAACCGGTGCGACGCGGGTGCGATCGGAAAAAAGCGGATGTCTTCAAAGCAACATCTTTTATCACATTGAGCAATCAAAGAAACATCGTACCCGGAAGTTAGCAAGGTTTTGATCTCTTTGTGGTAAATCCTCACGTCGAAAGGATTATGGGCAGAAGTCATTACGCAAATCTTTTTGATCATATTTTTTCTTCCTCCTTGTTTGGAAGAAGATAAAGCAATAAAAGAGAAAACAAAACGCCATGAGTCACAAGAGCTGTCATAAAGAATGTTTCAATAAACATGATAGACGGCATGGCAAGCGCGGCAAATGCCGTTTTCTTATCCTTCTTTGCGGAAAAGCTGTCGAAGAAACTTAAAATGACAGCCAACGCAATACCCCAAATCAAGAATCCCGCATTATGAAAATTCGTGTATGCGTCGGCATAGATTCCGTTATTGGCATTGGTCTCCGGTTTGCCAAAATACTCATCCGCGATCAGATGGGGGGGGTCAAGTTCATAAGGATACTGAACAATATTTTTAAAAAGACTATGCTGCGCCAATAGCAATGGTTGCTGCTGAGAAAAAAAATCATAATAAAAAAAAGATAATTGGGCTGGAACAAACATCAGTCGCCTCGTAAATAAAAAATAAGTCCAACTATTATTAGAAATTGAAAAAGTCAGCATACCCGCCAGAACAAAGCCAACCAATCCAACCGCCATCCATGCCAAAGGATTTTTTCTACCTAAAACCCAAACTAACCCCAGTACGAACGGCAAAGCGAAGAGATATGTTTTGTTGCCAGTTGCAGAAAACACGATGAATTCGGTAAAACAGATAAGCAAAACGGCCAGCCATTTTTTCTTCTTCAAAAAAATTGCAAAAAAAACAGGATTAACAATATAGGCAAACCAATTAATAAAATATCCGCTCAACGGTATATTTATTTTTACAAACTCCGCACGAATATCATAAACTTTATTAAGGTCTATATTGAAAGAAAATCCCACATAAATGAATATGAGCGCCGCGACAGCGAGGCTGAGAAAAAAGAAAAATACGATACGGACCACCCGCGACTGCGTACCATTGATATTCCGGACTGAAAAAAGGGGAAATATTGCCCGGACCAAAAGCAAAATACCCCAAAAAAGAGACACTCCGTACATATAGGCGCGCGGTTTGCCCATGTAGGCATATAAAGTAAGCATTGGCACGTACGATAATAAAAATATCAGCCAAACAGCCATATCGGAAATCCGTCTGTATCTTTTGGGAAGAAAGACGATTACTACTGCTAAAAGGGCATATGATTCGATATACTTCACCGGATCAAAATTAATCTCGACAAGCCTGATATAATCACCGAGCCGAGCCGCAATTGTATAGTAGGCTAAATCAAGTGTTCCTTTCAACAAAAAGGTTGAAACAAATATCCATAACGTATTTTTATCAATCTTTAATTTCATAAACGGTTATCTTATGAACCCAATAATAGCTAAAAAATATTACTATCAGTATGAAAATTTGACTACCCGAAAAATATAAAAGGTCGCAGAATAAACTTTTTCAACAGCACCGCTGAAGTAAAAAAAGATACGTTTCCACCCAGCAAAAGATATTCCAATAAAATATGATAAAATTAAGTTATTCATTCAACAACGATTTTTTAATAAATATTGCCTTTGTGGGCCTGTTCCGGGTAAAAAAAACTATTTTTCTGAAAATAATTAAATAATTCAACGTTGTCTTTAAATAACAATAGCTGATTAACGTCAACTGAGCTTTTTTCCTCCATCCCAGCTTTGCCAGTATAAATAGTCAACACTATCTTGGCAATGGAATCATTTAATTTTTCAATGGAATTAAAACCAAGCCAGTTTAAAAGCATCAAATTATCAACACCACCCTTTAATGGTTCATAATAACGGCTAGCCTCCCTGCCCTGATCGTCATAAATACTTATTTTTAAGGATGAAATTGGTTTTTGAGGATATAGCAATAACCCAAAATATTTATTGGTCTTTTGGCTGATATTTTTTTTAGGTGTAATCTGTATAGACGTTTGATTATTGCTATAATGACCTGGCTGACTCGGATCCGCTTGAAACGCCGGATCAATCCTAACAAGCTTGCTATTTGACTCGCATTCTGCATCGTATGAACATCGCATCAAAAAATCAACAGCTTCTGGACCAAACGCACAGTTTTTTACACTTTTATTAATTAAACCTTGGCCCCATTGAACGGACATATCCCCATATAAAGCAATGATTTTATATTCAATAGCTTCTTCGGCCAATTGACCAGATAAAAAAACTCGACTCTTTGCCGGAATTTCTAAATTTCTTGGAGATAGTATTTTTTCTATTCCAACAATTTGATTTTCTTTATTTAAAAAAGTAATTTCGACAGGATAAGTATCCACTAAATAAGGATGTGGAGGCCCAACTGCTGAAAAAACATATTTGAAATTTCCATTTCCGCTATCGCATATTTCAAGAGGATAATTATCAGATAAAATCCTTCTACGAATCATGGCCTGTTCTACAAAAAAATTATCATTTGAAAGCATTGACAAAGAATCCAACAACATAATATCATAAATCGCATAATGAGGTGTTTCTATTATTTTTGGATTTAAACCATAAAAAGTCCATCTATTTTCCGGATAATAATAATCTCCGCTATTTTTTTTCAGAGATTCAATTCCAGATTCAAACATTGACTCATAATAGTTATCATTTTTTATTTCGGAAAAAATCTTTACCGCCTCCAGCGAAAAAAGAAATCCGTTAAGAACAAATCCGGCATTCTCTTTTTTTAAACCGTCTTGCACATATTCTTCGTACCAATATCCATTGTCTGTTTTTACAGCACAACCGCCCCATTCAACAGGTTCGACTACACCGTTGATCGCTTTTTCTGCTTGACTTTTATACTTTTCCTCGCCAAATACTTCGTAGCCCGCCCAAAATGCTAATGCAATAACCGAATTAGCCATACCAGAATACCATCCCGGTTTTAGTTCATTCCATTGAAATTGATATTTCCATATCTTAATTTTGTCATTTTCAAAAGTCGACGGATAAGAATCGGCTAAAAAATCGAGATATTCTCTTCCAAGAGCTAGTTCTTCCTGATTATTATTCTCATTGCCATCCTTGATTAAAAGAAGAGCTGTTCTTCCCAAATCAAGAGGATGAAGATTGTCGCCTTTTTTTAACGGTTCCTTTTGTTTAATATCGTCAGTGTACGTTAATCCCCATAAATATGGTTTAAATATTTCATCATCATAAGAAAGCAATTTATGATTTTGCTTTTTTTGACATAACATCAAACCGCCTACAATAAAAATGACAGCAATACCTATAATTTTAATAACGCCTAACTTAGTCATTTTTTTTTATAATTATACCCACTGCCTGCCATATCCATTTTCTTTTCAAACGCCAAAGGACCAATACATACAATAAACCAATTAAGGCCAAGCACCATATTAATAAACAAACATTGGGACCAATAACCGATTTTACTATTAACGAAACTACCGCAAAAAAACTATTTACAGCAATTGATGAAATTAAGTACTTTGCGTCTTTTTTTGAATCTCTGTAAAAAATTTTCTTTAATGACCCATATGTAGCAACTCCTAGATATAACATTCCGAGCACGAAAGCAATGCTAAAACTAACAAGAAGGGGTATAAATCGGAAAAAAATAATTAAAATCGAGCCGGAAATTAATGATACGGCTAATGACACAAAAAGATTAATTGTGTTTAAAGGCTTATTTTCAACCGCATCAAGAACGCTCCTAATGGAAACGTAAAAAGCGTAAAAAAACACCGAAACCGCCATTATTCTTATTAAGAAAACTGCTGGAAAAAAATCCGGACCGAGCCAAAAAACAATTATAATGTCAATAAATATAACCAGCTGTGCAAAAAGAAATAACGAAAAATCTATTAAAGCGCAGATAAAAAAATCTAAATTTACTTCTATCGTTTGGCGCCTCCCCCGAACCATTAAATTGCTGACTTTCGGCAATAAGAGCAAGCCCAAGGGCGCAATTGCCGTTCCTACAGCGTTGATAATACTTTGACTTAAGGAAAGATATCCAATTTCCTTAATTGACACAAAGTTTACAGCTATAATCGTCGGTAAGGAGAAAAAAGCCACTAAAATGAAATCTCCAGGTATTCGAGGAAAACTATATTGGATTAAATCAACAAAAGATTTTTTTAAATTTCCCCCGCTCTTTATGAAATCATTCCGGAAAGGAATCAAAAAAAAGAATGCCACTAAAAAAGTAGAAATTCCGATAATCTTTATTATAATGTCCAAAGAATAATCTTTAGCAAAAATAAAAACAGCAACCGGAATTATTGAAAAATTAATTATTTGCAAATAGTTAAACAACACCACTAATATTCTCCCTCTGAGATATGAGTAAACTAATCCATGCATTGCCAACCCAGCGAATAAAAAAAAAGAAGAAATCGCTAAATCAGAATATTGAACGCTGCCGAAAACATATAAGGAAAATTGGTTTTTTAAAATGATAGCGGATAGTATGGCTACAATAATTGCGGCTACAGTTACTAATAACCCCGACTGCGCATAGCTTCGTCTCTCCTCTTCGCTGGCCGCATAAGCGATATAACGCGGCAATCCTATACCTAACCCTAAGAAAAAAATCGGTTGCAAAAAACTGATTATTCTCTTCACTAAAGAATATTCACCTACCCCTTGAACTCCATAATTATTGGCTATAAGTCTGTAAACCAAAAAAAACGACAGCAAAACTATAATTTCCGTGAAAAAAGTCAAAGTCAAATCTCGGAAAAAAGGCTTTATTTTCATTGATTTTTCACTTAAATAACGCTCTAATTATTTTCCCAGCGGTATGGCCGTCTCCATAATAAAATCCCTGTTTGCCGCGGGGAAAGGAACGATTCAAAGCCTGTATGGTCTTTTTTTCATCCGTTCCCGCCAGAACATTCCACCCCCCCGATAAAGTTTCCACCCACTCTGTTTCGTCGCGCAAAGTAATGCATGGCACTTTCAGCCAAAACGCTTCTTTTTGAACTCCGCCGCTGTCGGTCAGGATTCTTTTGGCGTTTTTTTCCAGCGCCAGCATTTCCATGTAACCAACCGGCTCGGTAAAAAGTATATTAGTTAGTCCGTTAAGCGTACTAAGCTGATTAAGTTCATTAAGCTCATTAAGTGTTTTAAGTTTCTTAAAAGGCTTAAAAAACTTAACAAGCTTAACAATCTGAACCCTGGTTCTTGGATGGACCGGAAAAACCACCTTTTCCTTGATTTTTAAAACCGCGCCGATTATTTTTTTCAGGTTTTCCGGATTATCGGCATTCGAAGCCCGATGAATGGTCAAAAGCAGATATTCTTTGGATTTTACGCTTAATTTTCCCAGAATATCCGGTTTAAGTTCTTTTTCTTTTATTTTCAAAATATCGTACATTATGTCGCCAACATTGAAAACGTTTTTAACAATCCCCTCTTTTTTAAGATTCGATACCGCTGTTTTAGTGGGGCAAAACAAATAATCCGATATGTGGTCGGTTAAAACGCGGTTCACCTCTTCGGGCATATCCATATCAAAGCTTCGCAAACCGGCCTCGATATGCGCCACCGCAATATGCATTTTTTTGGCAACCAGCGCCCCGGCCAGCGTAGAATTGACGTCTCCGACAACGATAACAACATTGGGAGCTTCTTTGGCAACGATCTTTTCAAATTCTATCATCGTAAGGCCGGTTTGGGCGCCATGCGTACCCGACCCTATTCCCAAATTATAGTCGGGCTTAGGAATATCCAAGTCATGAAAAAAAGCCTGCGACATCTCAAAATCATAATGCTGGCCGGTGTGAACCAGAACCGGCTTGATTCCAGGATGATTTTTCAATTCCCAAAATAAAGGCGCGATTTTAATGAAATTAGGCCGGGCACCGACAAGAACCAGCGGCTTAAGACCATCAAGCTTTTTAAGTTTATTAAGTCTTTTAAGCTTATTAAGTTTAGGCTTTGGTTCCATAAAATTCTTTGATCGCCTTAATAACCGAATCTTGATCTTTTTTGTTCATTTCCGGATATATCGGCAAGCTCATCACTTCTTTGGCGGCACATTCGGCTTCGGGAAAATCGCCAGCTTTTTCGCCAAGGTATCCGAAAGCCGACTGCAAGTGCAACGGTATGGAATAATAGACCATAATTGGAATACCCTTTTCCTTCAAAAATTTCTGCAGCTGCTCGCGCTTGGCCACCCTGATTGTGTATTGATGATAAACATGAGTATTGCCAAAGTTTACTGCGGGAGTTATAAGACCATCTATATCTTTTAATGCTTCATTATAACAACCGGCGATTTCTGCGCGTTTTTTGTTCCATTCGTCCAAATGCTTGATTTTTACGTTCAAGATCGCGGCTTGGATTGCGTCCAAGCGCGAATTCACACCCAAAGATAAATGGCGGTATTTATCCTGCGGCGAGGAACCGTGCGCTTTCAGTAATTTAATTTTTTCGTATATTGCGTTGTCGTTTGTCGCAATCATTCCCCCGTCGCCGCAAGCGCCCAAGTTCTTGGTTGGAAAAAATGAAAAACAACCAAAATCACCGACCGTTCCACTCTTTACCGAAATTTCGGCCTCTGCACAAGCATCTAAATAACCTTTCTTTTTATTGCTTTTCTCACCTTCTTGCTGTTCCCCGCTTACGCTCTGCTCCGCTCCCAGCGATTGGGCGCAGTCTTCAACAACCTTCAAGCCGAATTTATTCGCTACTTCCATAATCGCGGCCATGTCAGCCATTTGGCCGAAGAGGTGGACAGGGATAACAGCCTTTAGCTTATTAAGCTGATTAAGTTTTTTAAGCTCGTTAAGTTTGATGAATAAAGCGGCGGGGTCAAGGTTGAAGGTTTTGGGATCAATATCGACAAATATTGGCTTGGCGCCGCAAGCCGCAATGGCATCGGCTGTGGCAATAAAAGTGAAGGGCGTTGTAATTACTTCGTCGCCTTCCTTGATACCCAGGGCCTTTAAGGAAAGAAAAAGCGCGTCAGTTCCGGAATTCAGACTGACGGCGTGTTTCACGCCTAAATATTCAGCCATAGACCTTTCAAAATTCTCGACTTCCTCGCCTCCAATGAAAACACCTTTTTCCAAAACGCCAAGAACGGCCGCGTCAATCTCGGCTTTTAAATTTTGATATTGTTGTTTTAGATCGAAGAAAAACATAAGAAGTTTGTTAAGTCTTTTAAGTTAGTTAAGCTTGTTAAGTAAACACTTAATAGACTTAATTTACTGACTTTTGAGATTCGACTTGATCCAGCCGTTGAGCATTTTACTCACTTCTTCCGACAGTTTAACCAATTCAGCATATTTACATTCATCAAGATAAAACAAATCTTTGCTTAATAGTAATTGGTATCGAAGCTCTTCGAGCGATCCGTCAGCTATGTTATAAAAATGGAGGCTATCTTTGGCGCTCTTTCTTTCAAATCCCTCAACTATATTAGAAGCAACGGAAACAGCTGCTCTTCTGATTTGGCTTGTTAAACCGTAAATCTCTGATTTGGGATATTCTTTTGTCTCTTTATAAACCTGCAAAACCAAACAATGTGCCTTGTGCCAAACCGATAAATCATGAAACGAAATAATTTTTCCCATACTTGTCATTCCTTTATCTTCTCCACTTTTCCGTCTTTTTTATTGTAAATCCTGCCGCAAACCAAGCATTTTGCTGTTTCTTTGATTTCTAACTTAACCTGCTTAATAAACTTAACAGGCTTAGCCGGCTTGCTTGGCTTAAATGCTAGCTTGCTTCCGCATTCGCACATCCATCCGATCTGTTTGGCCGGTACGCCTGCTACCACGGCGTAGTCAGGGACATTGCCTTTCACAACCGCTCCCGCGCCAACAAATGCCCATTTGCCGATCACGGAGCCGCAGATAATCGTGGCATTCGCGCCTATGCTCGCGCCCTCCATAACCCGCGTCGGCAGCCATTGCCCGTATTGAGGAAAATCTTTCTTAGGATATTTGGCGCGCGGGTTGGGGTCGTTGGTAAAAACCGCCGACGGACCAACAAAAACATAATCTTCCAGAACCACGCCAACCCATACATCGGTATTGGCCTGAAGTTTCACCCCATTGCCAAGCTTGGCGCCAAAAATTGCGCAATTATGGCCAATGGTGCAATTATCACCAATAACGCTGCCCTTAGTAATTTGCGCGTTCTGCCAGATCTTGGTTCCGTTGCCGATTTTGGCCTCGGAGGAAACTTCAGCGGTTTTATGAATGGTGGGATCCATATAATTTTTCTATAAGCCTGATTACCGGCAAAACATCACTAGGAACAACTCCTTGCTTAATTTCTAAATCGCGGTAAACGAACTGGTGCAGGTTTTCCTCGGCCAAATTTTCCTTTGAAGAAAGGTTGATCGCTTCACCGTCGATAATGAATTCCCTCTTCCAAGGATCGTTTATCGCGGCTCCCACTGATACGCGCCATTGGCAATCGTAATTGGCACCTTTGACGAACCCGACACCCGTTTTTCCGTCGAATTTATCCATCTTGGCCTCCAGCACCGGACCGAACAAATGCAGCAATAATTCGAAATAATGAACGCCCAACGTGAAAAGCGGACCGCCGGATTTTTCAATATCGCCTTTCCAGCCGTTGAAATAATGATCATCGCGATAAACCGAGATATCCATTTTTATATCGTGATGTTTGTTTTTTGCGATCTCTTTTTCCAGCCGCTTGATCTCGGGATGATACCGCAGCTGCTGGACGATAAAGATATCTTTTCTTTTGGCCAGTTCTTCGACATGCTCCGACTTTAAAGCCAGCGGTTTTTCAACCAACACTAATTTTCCCTCGTCGGCGGCTGCCAAGGCGATCGGATAGTGAAGATAATTGGGCGCGAGAATTACAACACAATCCGCCTCCGGATTTTTGACGATTTTTTTCCATTCCTCTCCCCGCCCGTGGGTAATATCGCACACGTCAACAACCGTGCCACCGATTTCCCGAATGGCCTGGAGATGTTTGCGGAAAATAAAACCGGTACCGATAATAGCGTAATTCATAATTTTGATAAGCTAGTAAGCAAGAAAGCTGGAACAGCAAGTTAGCTAATTAGCTAGAATAGCGAGAAAAGTAAAATACCTAGGATTGGGATTTTATCCAGGCTGATAGCATTTTTCCGACTTCATCCATTTGCTTGACCAATTCTTCATAATTCAAATCGTTGATATATCGTAAATCTTTTGCCAATAGTAATTGATATTTAACTTCTTCCAGGGAGCCATTCGCGATGACGTAAAAATGATTTCGGTCTTTTTTGGTATTTCTTCTAAAACCCTCAACAATATTTGAAGGTATCGATATACTGGCTCTCCGCAATTGGTTAGATAAGCAATATTTCTCTTCTTCGGGAAATTTAGCGGTAACTTTATAAACCGTCAATACCAATCCATGCGTCTTTTCCCATACCCTGATATCTTTAAACGTCTTGATCATCTTCTTAAATTTTTTTGTATTTTTTTTGCTGTGCTCTCTTACCCGCTTTTCTTGCTGTTTCAGCTCTTCTTGCTGTTCTTGCTTGCTAAAAACGGTATACGTTTTTAAATTCGCGGGATTTGATCGCGTTCCGCGTATCGATCACAAGGCTGGCGTTCTTGGCCAACTCGACATAGTCAAAGCCGGAATTGTCGCAAAGGATAATCACCGCGTCATAATTTTTAGCGGCTTCCAGGCCGTTCTCGATGGATTTCAATATTATCGGATCCGAATTGCCCAACATGAAATTGCCCGCCGGGATGCGGAACTCCGGAATAAGGGAATCAAAATAATCGACTTGGGCGCCCTTTCTCATTAAATTAGGAATGACGTCGTAAGCCGCGCCTTCGCGAGGATCATCGATGTCTTTTTTGTAAGCTACTCCCCAAACCAGGATTTTGGAACCCTTAAGAGCCTTTCCTTGGCGGTTTAAAGCCGTTATCACCGACGTTACCGTATAATGCGGCATCTGATCGTTGATCTCACCCGCCAGCTCGATAAAGTGGGCCCAAAAATTATATTCTTTGGCTTTCCAAGACAGATAGAACGGATCCAGCGGAATACAGTGGCCGCCTACTTTTGGCGACGGATAAAAGGCTTGGAAGCCGTAGGGTTTGGTTTTGGCCGCTTCGATCACTTCCCAAATATCGATGTCCATTTTTCCGGCCAGCATCGCCAGTTCGTTGATCGCCGAAATATTGATGAGGCGATAGGTGTTTTCCAGGATCTTGGTCATTTCCGCCGCGCGCGCGGTTGAGACCGGATGAACGTGTTTTAAGAATTGGGAATAAAACAACACAGCCAAAGCGGTACATTCCTTTGTTATGCCGCCAACAACCTTTGGCACCTCGTTTAGCGGCATAGTATTCCCCGGATCGATGCGTTCGGGAGCGAACGCCAGGTAAAAATCTTGGCCGCACTTCAAACCGGATTCCTGCAAAATCGGCAAAATCACCTCGTCGGTCGTACCCGGATAAGTGGTGCTTTCCAGAATGACCAGCTGGCCCGGCCGAAAATATTTTTTAATTTCATTGACCGAATTAACGATGTAAGACACATCGGGAATTTTGTATTTATCGAGCGGAGTTGGTACGCAGATAATAATAACGTCGGCCTCGGCCAGTTTTGAAAAGTCCGCAAAAGCCTGGAATTTCCTGGCATCGATTATCTCTTGAAGCTCGCTGTCTTTGACGTCCTGGATATACGATTTGCCCGCATTCAACAGGTTGGTCCTTTTTTGCTGGATATCGATGCCAAAAACCTGCATACCCGCGCGGGCGATCTCCAGCGCGTGAGGCAGTCCAACATAGCCCATTCCGATAATGGCGGTTTTAGCCTTTTTTTTCTTGATCAGATCGTAAAGATTCATGGTTTTATTCCTGTTTTAGCCAGGATTATGCATAATAACTAGATACTAGTGTCTTTTTAAGATTAATCAAGATATTCCCTAAAACTATCCCGCCAGCAGGCGGTTAATAGTCTGCCGGGTAGCTGGCCCAACATAACCCGTGCCGGATCTCAAGCCGATGGGAGCCAGTATCTCGGAAGCGTATTTTTCCTGAAAACGAACCACCGCGCTTTCCGTAAGCGCCAAAAAATTACCTGAAACAATGCCTTCCGGATAGATCGACGAACCCTGATCTTTTAAAAGCTCCTGGAGGCATGCTACTTCCGGCCCGCTGGACCCGTAAGACAGATCGATGGCAATTTTTGAACAGCTGGCCTGACTTAGAGGCTTTTTAGCAACGAGGAGGGAACGCAAGCGCGCAATCTCTTTTTTTAGAAAATCTATCCGCGCGACCAATTGGGCCAGCCCGGGGTTTGGATCTTGAGGCTGAATGTCTTCGGCTCCGGCTCCTGTCATGGAAATCGCGAACGAATAAGAAATTAACGGCTGTTTTCCGTTAAAACCGTTCGAGCCGCCCTTAACGAACGGAACCAGGGTTAAAGAAGAATATTCCTTATCAAAATTATTTAGGGAAATATTGCCCCGATTCTCTGCGTTAAGCGGAAGGGTCTTCATTGAACACGCCCCCTGGATATCGCATAAAAAATAGCGGATCGAAAATTTTGCGTTTTTATCACCAAAAACATCGAGATTCAAATTTCCCTTCCCTCCCACAATCTTCTGCCAGTTACCAGCGTAATATGTGGCGTTATAAAGCACCGAAAGAGTCGCCTCCGCGGACGTGGGAAGATAGTTGATCTTTGGCGCTACTTTAATCGCGCTTAAATATTGGTCTTTATAGCAATACTGGGAGCCGTAAGAACAGTCGTTGACGGCAACGGCCATCAGCCAATTGCCGAAAACCTGGTCAAAATCTTCGGAGTAGCCGTTTCTCTTTAAATAAGAGTTGATAGATTGTATGCCCGTTTCTCCCGATTTCATGGTCTCGGCGATAATATTAACGCCGTACTGCTCCACTAGGTAGCGGATAAAAAGGCTGGCCGATGCGTAATCGGTTTCCTCGTTCAGCCATTCGGTAACCGAATCCTGCGGATCCGCGATAAAATAATTAACCCGCTGCTCCAAATTGCTGCCGCGGTAAGGTTCATCGTAGCCAAGTATTGCCGAGCTGTAATCGGCGCGGGCCTCGTTTAACCAATCATCCTCGGAAACGGAACGAATAATGTCTTTTTGGTTGAAACCGATCAAATGAGTGAATTCATGGGCAAGATAAACCTTCATATTGGCCGACAGCATCCGCCGGGAATTCAGATAGATCATTTCCCGCTCGTTGGATACGGGAATCTCGTATTTAGAATATCCGTCAGCCGCTCTGAAATAACCGCCCGCCTCTTTGATCATCGGGTGGACCAAAATGGTAATTTTTCCATCTTGATCAACGGCCGGATTTGATTCGCTGCCGAAAACATCGGTAAGCATAAGATAAATATTATCGTCAAACTCCCTGCCCAGCTCTTCGAACGCATTGTTGTAATTCCCTTGTACCGTAACGTTTAAACCATTCCACCAAGCGTCATCAACATAAAAATAAAGTCTGTCGGTCTCAACAGCCAAGTGGGCGGAAGTTTTTATCCTTCCCTTGCTATCGTATGTTTTATCAATATTGAAATTATGGACATCTCCGAGGTTATCGGCCAAAACCCCGGCCGGAGCCAAACCTAAAGCCGCGACACAATAAATCGCGAACAAATTGATAATAACCGCTTTCCCGATGTTCATTTGATTATGATCTTAGGGCTCTTCCACAAATAACTTACTCATATTGCCAGTAGATTTGTTCCCGGATTTCAATTTTCTGACCGAGCAATATTTGAGATGTAGTAATAGCTACATCGAAAACATTGCGACCGAAGAAATTTGGAAGATGGAACAAAGATGCCGGTATGGTGGGAAAGTTATTTGTGGAAGAGCCCTTAGCTCCGGCTGCAGATAAGCTGATTCTCTGCCCTACCTTTTGAAATCATTAAAAACATATCTTCAGTTTAACAGAATTTCTTCAAAAAAAAAGACCGCTAAAAATGCGGCCGGATAATAAAAAGAAACAAACTAATAGTCCAATTCAACGCCAAGTTTTTTGGCGATTTCCCGAATCCATTTTTCATGCCGGTCAACCTTATGAGACAACATCACCATTTCTTGAAAAAATGTATCTGCTTTTTGCGCGTATCCGTCAATCGCGTCTAATAAATTTTGGATATCAGCCTTGTCGGCTTTGGTTTCTACCAAATTCCGGATGTCCGATTTGTCAGCCTTCATTTCGATCAAATTCTGAATATCAGCCTTGTCGGCTTTGACAACTAAAGTTGATTCGATTTTGGCGAATTTTTGATCCAAATATTCGATTAGCTCGCTAATTTCTTTTCCCATGTGAGTATTATTATCCTAACTTTCCGCTCCAATCGTGTCAAGATAAAATACTCTGGGCCAAAAACGGTAAAGCAAAACCCCCTCATGCGAGGGGGTTTGTGCTTGCCATAAACTGGCTGCCAATCATCAGTTAGTTCTACTGTTGAACGGTAACTGTGTTGGTCTTGAAGTCATCGCTCATATAAGTGGACGTGACTTCAGTGACGTCGTCGTTATCTCCGTATCCCCAAGTGATACCGGACACGCGCATGTCGAAAGTACCGTCAGCGCCTGTTTCAATACCGTCAACGGTGAAGGTAATGGTATCGTCTTCGCTGACCACATAGTAGTCAACAGCATCAACCGTAACCTCGGTCACACCGCTGGGCTTGGAAGAAGTAACAGTCGTAACATCATCCTCTGTATCGTCGGCCTTAACGTAGATAATGTCGAAGGCATCATCATCCGTTGCCGGAATGTAGATATCGCCGCCAACCGCTTCGATCTTAATGGAGAAAGTTCCCTCAAGTTTGCTGTCAACGGTTTCATTGGCATCGGTGCCTTCGAGCTTGGCGGAAGACAAAGTGAATTCCGGAGCAGTCTCATAGACATAGATCTCGTTGCTGGTCAACGTAGTGTCGTTGGTATCAACTTGGTCATCTTCGGTGTTAACCGCGTCAACATTGGCATCGTCGATGTCCAATTCCACGCTCACTGTGGAAGTGGCGCCATCTTCAACATTTTCAAGATTGGCTTTGATGGTGTAGCTCTTGGTTGAATCCTCGCTGATCACGGACTCAAAATCCTCGAAGCTCCAAACACCTTCATCTTCGCTGCCGCTGGCCAACTCGGTGCTGCCTTCATACAAGACGAGGTCGGTCACCAAGCCTCCTTCATCGGTAAGGGTAATTCCATCCAAACCTTCGAAGGAAATCTTGTCTTTGGTGGCTTTCGCCTTGAAGACATACAAAGTAACATCGTCCATATCGCCGGTGGAACCAACCGCAACGTTGCGGTCTTTGGGCGTGTTCTCATCCTTTGAGAAGGTGAGTTTGGCCTCGTTAGTTTCGGCAACCTCGACCTTAACGGTCCTTTCATCCTGGTCCTCGGTAACGTTATCGCTCAAGCAAACGCCGTCAACCGCCCGTACGCCACTGGCGTAAACATCGATACCGGCGGCGCCAACATCCACCTTGGTGGATTTGATGCTGTCAACAACGTCAACCTTAACCGTGAAAACCTTGGTAGCGCCTTTCTTCACAACGGTGTTCAAGCCGGTGAGAGAAACGGTATAGAGACCGTCATCCTCGGTGAGGGTGTCGGAATCCAATTCCTTGGTCGCCAACTTGGTATCTTCATCAAAGATGTAAATGTCGGAGAAGAAGTCGCTGGCTTTCGCATCAAACGTAATCTTGATGGATTGAACGTTCATGTCGGAATCAACGGCTTTCACCTTGACACCGTAGATGGCAGCCTTTTCATCCCCTTCGTTTACCGTTTGGTTGGAGGGAGAAGAATTTCTGCTCACTTCGATGGTTCCTTCATCACCATTGCAAGTTCCGGTGGTGCCGGTACCTGTTCCGGTGCCGGTGCCTGTTCCGGTTCCGGTTCCTGTTCCGGTTCCTGTTCCGGTTCCTGTTCCGGCTAACATTGCGTTCAACTTAGCTCTTGTTGAAGAGCCCACAAAACCCGTTCCCATAGTTAAACCAACCGGAGTAAGAACTTCGGCGGCATATTTGTTCTGGAATTTGATGACAGCGGCCTTGGTCAATCCGCCAAAGGTCATAGTCTCAAATCCGGCCGATCCTACGCCCGAAGCGGCAACCTGGGTATCGGCGCTCTGGTTCAACAACGCTTGCAAACATTTAACATCGGTGCCGGAGGCTCCCATTGTTAAATTCCTGGAGAAAGTGATGCCGGCGCACGCAGCGGGAGCCGCGGTTCCGGTGGTAGCAGTTCCAGTCCCTGTTCCGGTCAATTGAGCCTGCAAAGCAGCCAATTGCGCCGTCAAATCGGCGATCTGTTTCTGAAGATCAGCAGCGCTTGTCTCGGCCTGGCTGGCACCGGGAACTAAAGCAACCGCTAAAGCCAAGCACAAAATGCTGGCTACAATTTTTTTACTGAACATATTTTATTTGTGTGTTTTTTCTAAAAAACCTTTAATTACTGCTGTCACGTCGACCTTTCCTTATCTTTGCTTTGGGTTTTATCCCTCCGCCTGATAGAATCTCGCAACCAAAGCTTTGAAGTTACGAGATCGTGACTACTTAAAATTAATGGGTAAAGCTTTTCCGTTGTTAATGGTTAATTCTCCCGAATCGTCGGAGATCAATGGTTCATTCGGCTAATAAGCTGCGCAGATAAACATCCAATGCCTTTTCGTACCGGCCGGTAGCATACAATTCTTTAACCTTGACCAAATCATTTTTTTGTTCATCTGTCAAGGTTGTAGCTTCCGCGCTGGCGATCAAAACCGAGACAATCGCTTGATCGTCGGATATCCCCCCCGCCACTTCAGCCGTACTGGTCGCCTCGTCTTCCTCCAATCCCAGCACCGCGTTAACCTGCATTTCCTTAGTATCGATGCTCTTTAGCGAAGCAGCCACTTCTTTGGCGATCTCGGTTGCCTTTTTAGGATTTTCCCGGACCAAAGCGGCCATTTCTTTTTTAGCGTTCGCTTTAGCCTCTTTAAATCCTTTAATGGCTTCCGGTAAATTTGCCACTCTCTTCTGCCGGGATACCGCGTTCAGCTCTTCAAGCCTTTTTTCCGCCAACTGTAAATTCGCCGCGGGCTTACGGTCTTGATTAGCCAGCATAGCCATTCCCTTTTCGGCCGCGAGTTTAACGGAATATAACGCATCTCCGGGCAAAGCCGCTTGGCTAAAAACAACCGTACCGCCCGCCAAACCGATTACCACCAACGAAGCCAATGCCATCCGGTATTGGAACAAAAGATTGTTAAACAGCGCCGCCAATGACTGTTTCTCGGCCAGCGCCTCTTCTCCCAAAATCCGGCTTTTAGCCAAACAAACCCACTTTTGATCGGGCTTAATTTGCTTTAAAGCTTTGAGTTGGGCGATGATCTTTTTTTCTTCCATATTCCGGACGCTTTTTGAGCGTATAAAAGTATGACGTAAATTCGGGGAAAATGTTACAGTAGGGGGAAATAAGCTAGTAAGCGAGAAAGCTAAAACAGCGAGAAAGCCTGATACGGGAGTAATAGCAAAAGATAGGACATTTTGTCCTATCTTTTACCTAATAAAGTGGAAAGAACTTAAAGTTGTGTCCTATGTCCTACCCTGCAACAGACACCACGCCTAAGCTAGTTTGGTTTTTAATTCATTCATGGCCCTATGGAGCAATACCCGGGTCGCCTCTTCTGACCGGTCCAGCAGATGAGCGACTTCCTTGACCGGCAAATCTTCCAAATAACGCCAAATAATGGCATTTTGATAATCCTCGTTTAAGCCGGCCATAGCCTTGCGAACTTGATCCAAATCCGATGCAACCATCGCATCCTTTTCCAGGTTAATCTTATTGTCCGCGAACTGCAGATTGGAATCCTCGATCGAAACCAGCTGGGCCTTTCCCTTGCCCCGATAATGGTCAACGACCAGGTTGCGGGCGGTTTTGTATAAAAATGCCTGCGGATTCTCGATTTTCTTTCCCGTTTTTTTAAACGCTTCGTAGCCGCGCAGGAAAGTTTCAGACGTCAGATCTTCGGCCGCTTCGCGGGAATTCACGCGCAAAAAAACATACCGGTAGATCTTTTCAACATACCGGTCATAGATCTGGCTGAATTTTTTATTCGTTTCTTCCATTTGCAGTATCTATACAAAAAAACGGGACATCATGTCCCGCCATGATATTCCTACCCCTATTACAATTTCAGGAAAGATTAACTTTCATTTTGTAATAAGTCTTGTTGCGCTCGCCCACCCTTTCTATCGATCCCTGCTTCAACAACGATCGGAAGTCGCGCCGGATCGTCCGCTTGCTAATATCGGGGAATATTTTCTGGATTTCCCAAACCTGGGCCTGCCCTTTTTGTTTAAGGAACTCGATGATCCTGCGCTGGCGCTTGATCTGGCTTTCCGTTAAAGCATCGCTATCGTCGTCTTCGTCATCTTCGCTTTCCGCGCTTTCTTTAGTTTCAACAAATGCCCGGACGGGTTCAGCCGGCGGAGCCATTAAAGGAGCCGGCCTAACAATCTGAATTGAAGCCGTTGGCTGTTCCTGCTCTTTATCCACCGCCTCTTTTTTATCCGATTCCGGTTCCATGGCGAACACTTGCCGGATCTTTTCCTTAACTTCAATATCGCCAGCATGTTCGGCTCGCGAAATCTGTTCTGCACTATCTAAATCCCGCTTAATATTAGCATATTCCTGCTTTATTTCCAAGATGCTGGCCGCCAAAACCCAGTTCTGGCTAATGGCTACGTCAAGATAACCGTCCATGATGTCTAAACTTTCTTTTAATGAAAAACCATTATTCTCGGACTTGCGTCCGATAAACATGGCTAAAATATCGTCGGCTGCCTCGCGGGCCCGGCATCTCAACGGCTCTTTTTTAGGGAAAAGAAGTGTAAGATTATATAGCCTGATGGTAAGCAAAACCAGGTTTTCATTGGTCATAGGTTTGATTTTAAAATTAGATGCCATTGTCCGAAGGCGGAACTTTAATTCCCGCCTTAAGGTCGGACAGCTGCAACGGACATTGGTATGACACGGCTATCCTATTTTTATATCTACACTTAAAACCATGAAAAGTAAAATGGCTGTTTTAGTTTATTTTGCCTCTTAGAAAATGCTTAAAAAGCATTGAATTCCCAAATTAGCCATTTCCGTTCAACGGCACGCTATTTTCTTTCTTTGGCGTTCCGCCCGGCTTTTTTGACGGCATCCAGAGAAAATTTACCGTTCTCTCCATGGTAGCTTTGGAAACGTTGTCGCCGGCGGGCCATTTTATCGCAACCGCAACCTCGTCGCGTAAAACGCACTGGCCGTCGAAAAGAAACAAACCCTCGTTGGTATTGGCCAGGCTGCCGGAATAAAACAAATCCGCATCGGCTTCCGGAACCGAATCGTCATCGGTCCGTTCCAGCAAATACAAGCCGCCGGGGGCAATCACGGCCGCGTCGAAAAATATTTTAATTTTGAGCTTGGCATTCTGCAATTGCCAGCCAGCCAGATCAACCGGATCAGAGGATATATTTTTCAATTCGATCCATTCGTCGGCATAACCGGTAGAGGACCCCATCCAGGCCACTTCGTTGATGATCACCGAATCGCGGCTCGGAACCGCGGCGTTTTTAGCGCATAACGCCGGCTTTTCTTTCTTAACCGCCGCCGCTTTTGCCAAGGCAGCTTTGGGCAAGGCTGTTTTTGATTTTTTTTGGCCGTCCGGCGAGCTTTCGCCGGCCGCTGTCCGAGGCACAATTAACATCGGCGCCTTTTGAAAAGCGGCGCCGATGTTGGCAAACGAAAAGCCAAAGATCAAGCGCGCCGCCAGCAATAAAATCCCAAGCGACAAAAAAAATCCCAAACAAACCGTAATAATTAATCTTTTTTCCATAGATAGGCCCTCCCAATATGAAATTCCCGATATTGTCCCAATATGAAATTCCCGATATTGTCCCAATATTAAGAAAAAACTTCTGTTTTGGCAATATTTTATCGCGAATGACGCATTCCCCCCTTCCCTGCTTTAAGCCAAAGCCCGCCAAGGAAGGGCCTTGGCGGGCTTGGCAGATTTTTTTAGAAACCGCTTAGCTCCTTGATCTTGGCAACCGAAAGAATGGAAACCCTTCCGTCTTTAGCGACAACCGACAAGCCCAGAATGTTCCCTTCTATGTCAAACACCGGACTGCCCGCGGCTTCGGCGTTATCGATAATCGTTGTTTCAACCATGCCGCCGCCAATGCTCCTGACCACGCCCTCGTTAACGATCTTCTTGGAAGGCAGGTTGCCGTACAAAAAAATCCTTTCTCCCAGAACCAGATTTTCCATCGGATAAAAACTGCTGGTAGGAAGATTGGTCTGCTCCACTTTAATCAAAGCAAGATCCGCGGCTTTATCCCTTTTAAGCACTTCATAGGCTGTTTTTTTTCCTTCGATCGAGATCTCGGTCGCGCTGTTGGCAGGCATCAGGCTGGACAAGGTTGCCACCAGGCCGTCGCTGGAAAGGATCAACCCGCTTTCTTCAATAACCGTTCCCTTCGCGGTAGTTGAAGAAACTCCGACGACCGTTTTGGCAATCTTATCCACCGCGATCTTTAAAGCTTTATTCTCCTGAATGGTCGTAAGCTGTTTTTCCGTAACATAAATCTGGTTTTGATCCAGCTTATATTTGTAAAACAGCGGCGCTTCGACAAAATACGGCCACAAAACCTGGTCGCAAAAAACTGCGAATATTCCGGCCGCCGTTAAAGTTAAAATCGTTTTGATCCCGCCTGTCTTCATATTGTTTTCTAATCTGCTAACTTTTTTTGCTTACTAGCTTAGCAGGCTTGATTAACTTAGTAAGCTTATTCGCTTCCTCTCCCCGCCAGCGCTTTAATCGGTTTTTTTAAATCCGCCTTCGCGGGTTTAGCCTGGCTTTCCAGCGCAATCGCCCCATTCTTCAGATCCGCGATCACGCGGCCTCCTTCGCCGATTTCGCGGGAAACGATCTTTAAAGCCAGGTTATCCAAAACCATTTTCTGGATCACGCGCTTTAACGGCCGGGCGCCCAGGTTAATATCAAACCCGCGTTCGGCTAAAAAGTCCTTAGCTGCTTCCGTAACTTCAATCCTTATCTTTTTGTCCAAAAGCCTCCTGCTTACCTTATCCAGCTCAAGATCAACAATGCGCTTGATCTCGATTTTATTCAGATAGTTAAAGATTACGATTTCATCGATCCGGTTCAAAAATTCCGGACGGAACGATTCTTTCAGCACGCCCATCACTTTGTCGCGCAGCGATTCTTTTTCTTTTTGTCCGACGGAATCTACCGAAAAACCGAGAGCGGCTTCCTTGGCGATCAGGTCGGATCCGATATTCGACGTCATTATCAGAATGGCGTTTTTGAACGAAGCGATCCTTCCTTTTGCGTCGGTAAGGCGGCCGTCTTCCAAAATTTGCAAGAGAATATTAAAAACTTCCGGATGCGCTTTCTCAACCTCATCCAGCAAAACAACCGCGTAGGGCCTTCTTCTGATTTTTTCCGTAAGCTGGCCTCCTTCCTCGTAGCCGACATAGCCCGGGGGCGATCCGATGATCTTGGAAACCGTATGTTTTTCCATATACTCGGACATATCCAAACGAACCAAGGCATTTTCGTCGTTGAACAAAAACGACGCTAACGCTTTGGCGGTCTCGGTCTTCCCAACTCCGGTCGGACCCAAAAACATAAAAGAGCCCAGCGGCCGGTTTTCTTCGGCTATTCCCGCCCGCGACCGCCTGATGGCATTGGAAATCGCCACAATCGCCTCTTCCTGGCCGACAATCCTTTTTTTAATGATATCCTCCATTTTTTCCAGCTTGCGAGCCTCTTCTTCCAGCAGCCGCATTACCGGAATACCGGTCCAAACCGACACTACTTTCGCCACATCTTCTTCGGTAACCGTTTCTTTCAGCATCGGCCTGCCTTTTTGCAAGCGCGCCAGTTTCTTTTCGGCGGAACTTAACTCCTTCATCAACTGCGGAATTTTAGCATACTTTAGCTCCGCCACGCGCTGGAGATTGCCGTGATTCTCCTCCTGATCGATCTCGAAACGGCATTCTTCAAGCTGTTTTTTCAGAGATTTTATCTTTCCGATCGTTTCTTTTTCGGATTTCCATTTCGCTTCTATTCCGTTGGCTTTCTCTTTTAAGTCAGCCAGCTCCCTGGCTATCGCCCGGATCCTTTGTCCTTGTTTTTCTTCTTGTTTTAGGGCTTCATTTTCCACTTCCAGCTTCCTAATCTGCTTTCGCACCGTCTCAAATTCCAAAGGCTCGCTTTCTATCTCCAAACGGAGGGAGCTCATAGCCTCGTCCATCAGGTCCACAGCCTTGTCGGGCAGAAACCGGTCGGTAATATAACGGGACGAAAGCTCGACGCAGGCGTTCAATCCGGCCTCATCGATCTTCACGCCGTGGTGCAATTCGTACTTTTCCTTCAACCCTCGCAGAATCGATTTGGCATCGTCGATCGCTGGTTCGGACACAAACACCGGCTGAAACCGGCGTTCCAAGGCCGGATCCCGTTCGATGTATTTTTGATATTCTTTCAACGTCGTGGCGCCGATCGCTTTCAACTCTCCCCTTGCCAAAGCCGGCTTCAACAGATTTGAAGCATCGATAGCGCCTTCAGCCGCCCCAGCTCCCACCAGCGTATGGAGTTCATCGATAAAAAACACATAGCGGCCCGCGGCCCGGTCGATCTCGCGCAAAAGCGCCTTGATCCTGTCTTCGAATTCGCCGCGGTATTTCGTGCCCGCGATAAGCGAACCCAGATCCAGCGCGATGATCTCCTTGTCTTTCAGGCTTTCCGGCGCCTGGCCCGACATGATCTTTTGCACAAGACCCTCGACAATGGCAGTCTTTCCAACGCCGGCTTCGCCGATTAAAACCGGATTGTTTTTGGTTCGCCGCGAAAGGACCTGCATCAGCCGCCTGATCTCGTTTTCGCGTCCGATGACCGGATCAAGCTTTCCCAAACGGGCCAAGGTCGTAAGGTTTCGGGTGTATTTCTCGATCACTTGGTATTTTGATTCCGGCTCCGGATCGGTTATCCTTTGGCCGCCGCGGATCTTAACCAATTCCTTCAAAATCGTTTCGTAATCCAGTTTTCCGAATTCCAGCGTTGAAGATCCGCCGCCGGGCTGGATAAATCCGGCCTTATCCAGGATCTCTTTCGCTTTTGAAGCGGTATTCAGCAAAGCCAGGAAAAGATGCTCTACCGAAATGAACTCATCGCCCATTTTCTGGGCTTCCTGCCTGGCTTTATCCAGCACCTTAGCCATATCTTGCGTTAAATAATACTGGCCGAAAGCCTGCTGGGCCATAGTGGCCGGAAGCTTATCGATATTGAGATCCGCTTTCTTTTTCAGGTTTTCGGCATCGATGCCGATCCTTTCCAGCAAATTCAAAACTACGCTCTTCTCCTGCGCCAAAAGCGAATATAAAAGATGCAGCGCGTCGATCTGTTGCTGCCCTTTTTCCCGGGCAAAATCCTGCGCGAACAAAATCGCTTCTTGAGCTTTGTGCGTAAAATTTATTCCGTTCATTATTTCAGATTGACGGTTTTAACCAGCCAAGCATTGGTTTGCCGGCCGGCTGCGCCGCAATTATTTTTTTAAAAAAGGTCGATCCTCCTTTTTGTGATAATTTCTGCTTTTTTGTTTTTCTTGCTCTTTTCGCTTTCTCGTTCTACTCCCTTTCCCCTAAAATAGCCTCCAATTCCAATGTTTGCCCATCCCGCATTATTTTTAAAATTACTTTGTCTTGGGGACTCCGTTTCATGATAGCCGATGAAAGCGTGTTGTTTTTCCCGATTTTTTCTCCGGCAAACTCAAGAATAATATCCTTGTTCTTTAAACCGGCGATTTCAGCCGCCGATCCGGCTACGACTGCCGATGATTTATCGGAACTTATGATCCAGGCGCCATAATTGACCGGCAGGTTGTTTTCTTTCTGGATGGTATCGTCGATAATCGTATAATTCACGCCGAGGAACGGATAAGTGATCTTGCCGTTGCTCTTCACCTGGTTGATATCCCTAACCGCAACGTTAACCGGAATGGCAAAACCGATATTCTGGGCGTTACCGGCCATCGCGGTATTCACTCCGATCACCTCCCCTTTCAAATTGAAAAGCGGGCCGCCGGAATTCCCCGAATTGATGGCGGCATCAGTTTGAATGATGTTTTCCAATGTTTCGGTCGTTCCCCCTCCGCCGGCCGTGATCGTCCGGCTCAATCCCGAAATAACGCCAACCGAAACCGTATTATTGAACTCGCCAAGAGCATTGCCGATAGCTATCACCGTCTGGCCGATCTGGATATTATTCGAATCGCCAAGCTTAACCGTGCTGAAAGGCTCGGTTCCTTCGATCTTTAACACCGCTATATCCTGGATCGAATCCTTCGCCAGCACCCGGGCCGGATATTTTTTCCCATCTTGCGTGTAAACCGTGTATTCGGCCTCGTCATCCGACACAACATGCCGGTTGGTAACGATCATCCCGTCGCTTGCAACAATGAAACCGGAGCCTCCCCCCACCTGCTGAAGCTCGGTTCCTTTCTGGCGGTATTGGGGAATTTCCATTCGGGGGAATCCCTCAAATCCTTCAAAAGGAGAAATGTAATATTTTTCGATCACCGGCACATCCTTGGAGATGATAATGGAGACAACGGCCGGCGAATAATCCCTCACAACTCCGACGATGGTCTCTTCTTGCGTCGTTTGCGGAACGTATTGGGGCTGTTCCTCGCTTAAGGCCGTTCCCGTTTCTTCCATTGGACTGTTTTGAGGCAAAATATTAGCTTTCTTAAGATAGTCCAGCGCGGAACGGTAATACGCGCCTCCGGCGATGAACCCCGCCGCCAGCGCCATGATCACTAAAGCAAGAAAAAACCAAACGAAACCCCTGCTCTTTTTTCTGACCAAGGGGATCGGATTTACGGAAGTCTCCGACTTGTTCAGATCGTACATTGACATATTTTTTTAAATAAATGCCGTCCGTTTATGGTTTTTGACAGGAGGAATTGCCGCGGAAACCGCGCAAAAACCGGACTGGCGATTTTATTTCTTTATTTCTTCGTTTGTTCGTTTATTCGTTTATTCTTATCATGCGCCCCTTCTGCGCGTTCCGATTTTTTCGGTTTTCCTTTCAGTCTCTTTTTTCCAATAGCGGAAAATATCTTTTTTGATCGGCCCGAACGCTTCCATATAGATCTCGGCCAGGATATATTTGGAATAAATCCTTATCCTGCCTTCTTTCTCCATCCGCCTCGCTGAAACAAAGATCGGGTCGATTTCGATATAACGGAACTTGCCGATCTTGGAAGCCCGCCGCGCAAAATCATGGTCTTCGGCTATCGTGATCGATTCGTCAAACCCTCCCACCTGGTCGAAAACTTTCTTCTTTACGATCATGCTGTTTGTCGCGTACGCTTTGATGTTCTGCAATTTCTTCGCCCACCAATTATAAACCTTATACGCAACTTTGTCCATCCGGTTTCCGTCGATATACAGGGGAAAAGACGCTATATCGCAGTTTTTTTCCGTAAATTGCCCGACCAGCTCGCTTAAAAAATCATCGGGAAGGTAAATATTATCAGCATCAATGAACAAAAGCAATTCGCCGCGCGCCGTTTTGGCTCCCTGGTTCCGGCCATAGGCTACGCTGCCGCCTTTTATCACGCGGTGCTTGTATTCCCTGGCTATCTGGACCGTCCGGTCGCTGGACCCGGCATCCGCCACAATAACCTCGTAATCCGAAAAATCCTGTTTTTTGATCTGTTCCAGCAACAAGGGAAGAAATTTTTCCTCGTTTAAAGTCGGTATGATGATGCTCAACATAATTAATTTATTCTTTGGTCAGCCGGCTGCCTCTAAAATTCTTTTTAGCCTCCTCCCAAAACGCCGGGTTGTTGTTCTTGGTTTTTTGCCAATACCACCATTCCGATCCCCATAAGTAAAATGTATCAAAACCGGAATCCCTGGCAAAAGCAAGGTTTCCTTTAAATTGTTTGAGATCCATGGTTTTTTCCTGTTCCGACAAACTGCAGTTGTATAAAAGCGACGGACACCAGGGCTCGGCCTGAAGCTCGACGCAAATGGTTTTTTTATGGTAAGCTGCTTTGATGAATTCCGCTTTCGCCCAATACCAAGCCGGCGGTATGGGATAGCTCATATAGGTTTTTGCCTCGTGAAACCAGACTTTCCGGTACATTGTAACCCCGACTATATCGCCAATACCCGCGGCTTTGGTCCACAACGATCCTTCTCCACTATCAGATATTAGCACCGGCCGGAATTTACCGTCAATAGACCGTACCAACGCCGCTTCTTTTTCCAAAAACTCCGGGTCGCGCCAGGGACAATCGCCGAAAGAAAAAAACGGTTCGTTCTCCACCTGCCAAACCGAGATTTCGCTTCGATCCCGATAGCGCAAAACAATGGTTTCCAAAAGATCAAGGATCTTTTCCTGCTGCTGGTTTTTTTCCAAACCGGCGGCCCAGCCGGGAATATGGCATTCCGGCCAGCGCGGCGTTTTCATGCCGATCACCAGCATTACATTGGCCCCGTGTTCTTTGGCCCGGTCCAGCTGCCAGTCAAGATCGGTAAAGTCGTACTGGCCGTCGCCGGGCTCAAGCAGATCCCAATGCGCGGCGATCTTCATGTTTTTAACCTGCAAGTCGCTTAACAGCGCCAAGTAAGTTTCTTTCCAATCCAGGCCAAGATTTGCCGCGTGTTTTTGGGAAAAAACAGCGCCATAATCAACGGTTGCCGGCCGCGGCGGTTTGTATAAATAAAAAAAGGCCAGTATCAGCGCGAAAATCCCGATAATGATTGCCAGCCACATTGATTTCTTTGCCATTTAATTATTATAACATCATTCCTCCCCGCTGCCGAAGTTGCCTTGCCTTTGGCAGCATGGCCATTTTGTTGCTTTTTCTACCGCCCCGCTCCGCAATGGAAAAAAGTTTAGAGCGAGGCCAGGCTAAAAAGCAGGCTGCAATTCCAGCACTGGGGCGGCCGATTTTGCCGAACGCAAAAGCTGTGTTATGTTTTCCAAATAGGAGGTTTTATCTTGTCAAATACATTATATTTGAAAAAGCTCCTTGACTGGGGCCATACGGTGGAGTTCGAGGTATCCGGAATAGACTTGCTGTACAAAGTCAAAATGAAGAGCGGAGGCTCAATGATCAACGGAGAAGGCCAAAACTTCTGGCAAGCTTTAACGATTTTTTTGACCAACGCGAATTTTTACGTCGCCTCTTTGAAAATCGAAAATAGGCTTGAGCCTCTCGCAAGCATGGTAATGCCGGAACAAAAGGTCGAACTAGCCCGAAAAGGCAGCAGCTTAAGCGTTAAGATAAACGGAAAACCCGTCTCTAACCCCTCGGCCGAAGCTTTAAGATCGGCTTTGGCATAACCACTTTTTAAAAGTGGTTTTCTTTTTTTTGTAAAAAAAATACCGCGTAAAATACAAAAAAAACGCTGATACCAGCCAGCGGTTTCTTTTTTGCTTCTTTTAGCTTCTTAAAAAGCGTGCCGTTAAAGATCATTTAAAAGCCAGTATCAATAAACCCGAGGCGATCAGGATGATGGCAAAGCATTTTTGAAGGATAGCTTTGCGGGAAATGTTTTCTTTGATCAGTTTTGGAAAATAGGCCGAGGCTAAAGTTGAGAATAAAAAAAGGAAAACATATTGGACTCCGGCCAGGGCGTTGACCATAGCCACCAAGGCGAAAGGCGCCAGCGATATGGCGTAGCTTTGCAAAACAAAAGCCGAAGCCCCCAGCGCTTGGTTTGAGAAAAAAAGCGCGGTCGTGCCAGCCGAGCGTTTCGGCCCTTTGATTTGAAACGCTTCTTTCCTAACCTCTTTGGAGATCAGAAAAAACAGAGCCGTGGCCACCGAACCGGCCGATATCAGGATAAAGCCGGAAAAAAACGCCAATTGGGTATAGACTGTTTTGGCAAAGATCACCGCCAAAGCATATAGAAAAGCGGCCAGAGCTCCCAGTCTCAAGCTTTTTAAGTTAAGGGCTTTCGGATCGTAAACGATCGCCACGCTTCCGGCAACCATAAGGAAAAAAGCGGCCGCCTGCCCGGCCGTAAGCACGTCTTTTCCGCCGCCGAAAAACCAGGCCAGAACAAAAGCGAAGATCGGCTGCAAACCGCCGATGGCCGGAATGATCCGCGAGGTTTCGAATTTTTTCAGCGAATCTAAATAGAAATATGTCCCCAATATCTGGCAAGACCCGGAAAGCAGCGCGGCCGCGAGTATAAAAAAATCGCCCGGCATTAAAAAAAAGCCCAGCGGAATCAGCAAAAATGCCAGCGACCCTAGCGCGCCCACGTAAAAAGCGTAAACTTTGGGATTGGAAAGCGGCCCGCCCAAAAGGAATTTATCGGCCAGCGACACAACTGCCAGCAAAAAATAAGCCGCAATAGCGGCAATAAGCCAATTGATCATGGGTTAATCCTGGTTTTCCTTGTCAGCAAAAACCACCCGTTTGATATTAAGAACTCCAAGTTTTTCCCCCTCGACAAAACCTTCCATGGCCGCTTCGGCCAGGTACCCTTCGTTCAGCCAGTCAAACAGCCATTGGTCCATATAATCGGGATTTTCCTGGTTCAAGCCGAAACCCGATTTAACCAGCCACCGCTGGTTGAAATCTTCGTGCGAACCGATGGGCGGAGCAATCAGTATCGGCAAACCCAAACCCGCGTAAAAAGACAGTTCGCTGGGCTTGGTCCAAAGAATATCGGTTTTTCTCAATGTCGCGTTGAATTTATCGAAATAGGCATCAAGATCTTTTTCGTAAAGCACTTCTACTCCGCCGTTTGAGCCAAGGTCCATGCTTTTCACTTTTTCGTCAAAATAATCTTTGAGGTTTCCTTTTACTCCGGCGGATAAGATGATTTTCACCTCTCCGTTCCTGATCTTTTGCGCCAGCGACGCCATGGCGCGCACGCCCAATTCTTTCTGGGCTCCCGCTCCGCCAACCGAAAAAAGGATCGTCAGCGGATGGTTGCCGGTTTCCGGGATCGAACCGAGCTTTTTTTCGACCAGCACCTTGTAGCGCTCGAAATATTTCCGGTTTGGATCAAGATTGGCCAGGCGGTGGCGCAGATCGTGGGCCAGAATATCCAGCTTCCACGCTTTAACGCCCTCTTCGGCGGTAAGATTATCCGGCGGCAGCGGGAAACCGGAAAGATAAATGTTCTTTTTCCTCACTCCGTACAATTTCAGCCTTTCGTAAACCCGCTCGTTGGGGGCGAAATATTTGATGCGGCTTGTAATCGGGTTCAACGGAACCCAGGCCCGGGAAATATCGGTATCGCAAATAACCGTGTAAATTTCTTCGGGATAATCATAGAATTCGGCCATGAACGCCGGGGCGTAAAAAGTCGTAAGGATCGGCATCTTCTTTCTGGACAGCTTGTTAATCAAATCCTTGCCCCACCCGCGCTTCAGAAGCATATACATTTCGCGCACGGCGATATTGGGGCGGGACATATCGTGCTTGGGATACAAATTGGCTATCCTTTGCAGCTTGTCATACATTGAAAACGCAAAATCCCCGACGAGCGGGGCCATTTTGAAGCGAGAAATCGCTTCGTAGAAAGCCTGGCTTTGCCTCCAGATCTTTTTATCGCTTTCGGGAATGCCTAAGTAATCATTGGCATTAATCACATCGTTCTTGTATGCCAAAGTTTTCAAGGGGTATGCGCTCCTTTGATGCCCGTAACCCATATTAACCGATACCAGCCAAAGTTTATCCATTAAAATATTATAACACACTAAAATTTTCTTTTTCAAAAAATCGGCCTTGAAAATTTTTGGAAAAACCTTGGCCTAAAAACCAAGAAAGCGGGATATCCGCTTATCATGGAGCCGCGCGGTTATTACCCAAAGTATCGCGTAAAAAAATGCCAGAAACAGCCAATGGATATTGAGATTAAGCGCGGCATAAGGCAAACCGGCGGCAAAACCGGCTATCCTGATCAGATATTCGCAAAGCAGCCAGACCGGCAGGGAAATAATCCAAGCCGCGCCGCTTGAAACCAAGCCGGCCGCGGACAAAACAAACCCTATGATGGTAAGAATGGTGATAACCGGCACGGCCAGAATATTGGCCAGCGGCGCGTAAAGGGATATATAGCCGAAATTAAAAATTAAAACCGGCAAAGTAAAAACCTGGGCTGCCAGGGTTTGGGCTAATACATTTCTCAAATCCGGCCAGCTGATCAAGGATGCCAAAACTTCGGAAATTTCGGGCGCCAAATAGATCATTCCCATTACCGCCAAAAAAGAAAGCTGGAACCCGATATCGAAACGCAAAAGCAAAGGATCAAGCATAACCATAAAAACCGCCGCCAAGACCACCAACCTCGATTGGCTAGCCGGCCGGCCGAACGCTTGAGCCGCCATCATCAATGTTCCCATTATTCCGGCGCGCACCGCCGAAGCGGGCAAACCGATCATCAAAATAAACACCCAAATAACGGCGACAGCGAACGCCGCTGCCTGGGACCGCCACAAACCCAAACCCAAACCCAAACCGATCAGGATCGGCAGCATGATCGCGATATGCATGCCCGAAACCGCGGTCAGATGCCTCAAACCGGAAATATTGAATTCTTCTTTCAGCTTAAGGCAGGAATTTCCTTCTTCTTCCGCCGCTTCTTTTTCTTTTTGCGAACATTGGGGCAATCCATTCTGGTCTCCGAACAGAATCCCCGCCAAAAGGGCGTTGTGGGGATATGGCAATGCCTGATTCAAACTTTGGCGCAATCCGGCTTTGGCGGCCAGCAGGCCGGCATAAAAACTGCTGCCTTTGTTTGATTCCAATTTCTCAACCGCCGGGCCGTTCATCACCGAAAAAATACCGCTTTTTAACAAGTAAAGCCGGTAATCAAAACCGTCGAAAACCGGCGGCTCCTGCAATGTTCCGGAAATTTTCAGCTTGTCGCCGTATTGGTACTCCGGATAGCGGTAAGCAATAACCAGGATGCGCCCTTCATAACCTTCGGGGCGCACCACAACCTTTTGGCTGTCCCCAACTTGCGGCTCGCTGTCGACCAGCGCAACAAATTCCCGGCTCGAACCGTTAAGCGTTGACAATTCGTTATGCTCCATTGCCCACCAGGCCTGCTCGAACCGCCAAAAGCCCAAACCAAAAAAAACCAGAAAAACCGCCCAAACGGCCAAACCCGGCTTTTTTGCCGCCAATGAGCTGAAAAACAGCAAAAAAACCGCCATACAATAGAGCAAAGCGGCCAAAGCGGTTACCTGAAAAAACGAAGCGAGCAACACTCCAAAACAAACAGCCAAACAAGAATAAAGAAAAATTTTCGCGGCCGGCATAATTTTCCCCTCCCGAAAATTATCTCTTTTTAACCATATCGCCCCCTGTTTGGCAAGCACGATCCGCCCAGAACTAGCCCTAGCGGATTTAAATTACTAGCGCAATCCGCAGACGGAAAAACGGCCGGCGATCTTTTCGCAGACCCGCGCAAAAAATTCATCGCCATAAGGCTTGATCTCTCCGAATGACGGATCGATGTTCCGGCCGGGGCGGAAACTCTGCAAAAAATACTTGGGCGGATTTTCCCCTCCTCCGACCCAATCCGCCATTTCAACCAAGTCTTCTTCGGTATGGACTCCGGGAACCACCGTGGTCCGGAATTCGTAATCAACGCCCGAAGTTTTTAAAATATCAATGCTTTTTTGGATATTTTCCACCGGAATCTTCGCGAAAAACACTTGGTCATACCGCTCCTTGGGCAGTTTAATATCCATGGCAACGTAATCGATAAGCGATTTATCGATCAAACTACCCAGCATTTCCGGATTGCTTCCGTTGGTATCCAGCTTTACCAAAAAACCGGCCTCTTTGATCTTTTTGATGAATTCCGGCAATTCCGGATTGACTGTCGGCTCCCCGCCGCACAAAACGATCCCTTCCAGATATCCTTTTTTTCCTTGTAAAAATTCGGCAATTTCCTGTTCCGGGATCTGTGCCGCTGACGCGATAAGTTCGGGCAAAACCAGTTCTTTGGAATAACACCACGGACAGCGGAAATTGCATCCGGCCAAAAAGACCGTGGCCGCGACATGCCCGGGATAATCGATCAAGGTTGTTTTTTGGATCGCTAAAATCTTCATATTTTTTTATCGGTATCCTTAGTCTACCCGCCTTTAAGAAAACTTTCAAATACCGGTTGAGGTCAAACCTCAACAAGCTTTTTGGATAAAAAGAATGACCCTTTGTAAGGATCAATTTTCCTGTTAGTTATTCAAGCTTTTTTAGATATTCAATAATATCCGCCAAAAATAAAAAAACCCTCATGCCTATCAACAATTGTCATAAACCGGCGAGAGGCTGTGATATCGTTTACGAAGAGCTTCTTGGTTAGAAGATCCATAAACATATCCGGCTTCGCCGAATTCAAACTGTTGAATCGGGAGCGGGTTTTTTGGTCTCGGACAGTCGTCCTTATCGGAGCTTACTGCCCGGTTGAGCCTTGCTTTGGGAAGCCAAGCTAATCCCAACCTTAGCTTGTAAATCAAGTATATCATGAATAATAATTCTTGAATTTGCGGTGATTGGCACGAATGCGTTGGATAACATCCTTAGCCAAGATTTACCATTGCGCTCGCTATTTGAGCCGCCCGGTAACAGACACAAAAGCTCCGGTTTTGGCCGGAGCGTCGCGAGTAATTTTTTTATTTTACGCCTCCATTCCCCTGACTTTGTACTCCTTGCGCTCTTTGTATTCCTGTTGTTTTCCCTGGTTAAACTGGGCCACCGGGCGGATATAACCCACCACGCGGGAATAAACCTCGGCATCCTGGTAATTGCGCAGGCTTTTATCCAAGGCAAAACACTCGGCGCATTTGAAAATGAATTTATCCTTGCCGTCGGGCAAAACGTATTTCAACAATTGGCCGTTTAAAATCTCCTGGTCTTGGTTAATCTCGATTTGCTTTTTACAGTCGTGGCAAATGTTGTTTTCCATGATTGTTTAAATTTATATTAGCGACGACTCTTTAACTTTGAACTCCTTGCGCTCCTTGAATTCCTGCTGTTTGCCAAGATTAAATTGGCTCACCGGGCGCAAGTACCCTACCACGCGCGTATAAACCTCGCAGGGCTGCTCAATAGTGCACTTAGGACATTTGAAATGCTCCCCCTCGATATACCCGTGAGTGGGACAGATCGAGAAGGTCGGCGTCAAGGTAATGTACGGAAGCTGGAATTTCTCAAAGATCTTTTTTACCAAGGCTTTGACGCTGGCCACGTCCGACAAGCGTTCGCCTAAAAACAAATGCTGAACGGTTCCGCCGTTATACCGGCACTGGATCTCATCCTGCAGCTTCAAAACCTCAAACAGATCATCGGTAAAATTCACGGGCAGCTGGCTGGAATTGGTATAGTAAGGATTCTTTTTTGTTCCGGCTGTCGCAATCTCCGAAAACTTTGCTTTGTCTTTCAGGCATAATCGGTAAGAAGTCGATTCTCCGGGCGTCGCTTCCAAGTTATAGATATTGCCGGTCTCTTTTTGGTATTCAACCATCCGAGCGCGCATAAAATCCATGATCTCTAAAGCGAATGCCCTTCCCTTTTTGGAAGCGATATTTTCTCCCAAAAAATTTACCAGCATCTCGTTCATCCCTACCAGGCCGATCGTGGAAAAATGGTTCCCGTAATACGTGCCGCGCGCCTTTTTGATGTTGGATAAATAATGCCGGGAATAGGGATATAGCCCTTTATCAATATAATTTTCGATCACCTTCCTCTTCAGCTCCAAGCTTTCCTTGGCTAAATCCATCAAGCGGCCTAGTTTCTCCAAAAATTCTTTCTTGGTTTTGGAAGTATGGCCGAGCCGCGGCATATTGATCGTCACCACTCCGATGCTTCCGGTCAACGCCCCGGCGCCGAACAACCCACCGCCGCGGTTATGCAGCTCGCTTAGTTCCAGGCGCAATCGGCAGCACATGCTGCGGACATCCTCGGGATTCATATCCGAATTAATGTAATTGGTAAAGTAGTTAATGCCGTATTTCGCCGTCGCTTCCCACATCGGTTCCAAGGCCGGATTGTTCCAGTCGAAATTTTTCGTAATGCTCACCGTCGGGATCGGAAAAGTGAACACCCGCTGGTTTTTGTCGCCGTCCAGCATCACTTCGTAAAACGCCTTGTTAAACATGTTCATCTCTTCCTGAAACTCGCCGTAGGTTTTATCCTGGGGCTTGCCGCCGATGATCACCGGCTGTTTGGCGAAAGAAGGCGAAGGCGTAAGATCAAGCGTTACGTTGGAAAACGGGCACTGGAAACCGACCCGCGTCGGCGTAGCCATATTGAACAGAAATTCCTGCATGGCCTGCTTTACCTGGTGGTAGTTCAGATTGTCATAGTAAATAAACGGCGCCACCAGCGTATCGAAATTCGAAAAAGATACCGCTCCCGCCACCTCCCCGGCAACGGTGTAAATGAAATTCACTATCTGTCCCAGCACTGTCCGCAAATGCTTTGGCGGTTTGGATTCCAGTTTTCCGGGCGTTCCGCCAAAACCCTTCAGCAGAAAATCGTATAAGTCCCATCCGGAACAATAAGGCGCCAGCGTATCAAGATTATGAAGATGGAAATCCCCGGACTCGTTGGCTTCACGGATCTCTTTGGGGTAAATCTTGTTAAGCCAGTACTTCTTTACGATATAGGACACGCCGTAATGATTCAAACCCTGCAAAGAAAAGGCCATGTTGGCATTCTCCTGGACTTCCCAATCAAGCTTGTCCAGGTACTGGTCCACCCGCTCCACCGCCTCTTCCGATACGGTGATCGATTCGCGCACCCTTCTCCTCTGCTCGCGGTAAAGGATATAAGCCTTGGCCGTCTCAACCAGCCCTTCCATGATCAAAAGCTCCTCTACGATATCCTGGATCTGCTCAACCGTCGGCATTTCCCCGGTTTTGAACCGGCGGTGAAAAATCTTTAAAAATTTTTCCGTGAGGTGTTTTGACCGGATACCGTCGCCCTGGCCCGTCGCCGTTATAGCCTTAAAAATCGCGCTGGTAATGCGCTCTTTGTTAAAATCTACAATCCGTCCGTCTCTTTTTTTAACTTTGATGACCTTATTTTCCATTTCTTTTTTGGATTATTCGCACGATCTTTTACCGGCAGCTTTAAACTTTAATACCTCTCATGGTATTGCCGCATTCTCCTGGCGGACACAGCAATTGCAGATGTTAAATCGGCTTTATTGCTTAAATAAAAGACGTTTTTGAGTAAAATATTAAGGTGAGTATCTTAATTTTAACTTAACCAAAAAACGGGGTCAAATCATCAGCCTCTCCCCCTTAAATCCCCGCAAAATCAACAAGTTATCCACAGCCCCGATCCTCAAAAAAATAACGGCTTTAAATATTGAAAAACCAACCGAACCCGCCTTAAATTGACAAATTAACCTTATTTATTATGATATCTTCGCGGAGCTGATCCAATGGGACTTCAAAAATTCAGATCGCATAACGATGTCGATCTTTCCGATTTCGACATTCAAAACCTAGACCTTTTTGCGGCCGGCGACAAAAATATGCTGGCAATAGCCGAAAAGATTTTCGCGATGATCGCCTCTTTGGTCTACACTGCCGATATTAAGGCAAGACCCAAGCCAGACCAAAAACAAAGGATCATTGAACGCGACATAGGCCACCAGATCAAAGCCCGGTTCAAAGAAACGTTTGCCGATGCTTGCGTCATCCGCGGCAACATCGATATACACCACCATATCAGGACCAAGTACGGTTTAGGCGACTGCGCGTACAATGAAAACATCGCCTGGGCCATAGTCGGCGGGGTGGAGGCGTTTCAAGCCCAATGGGACTTAGACAGCATCGACGCCAGATCCTTGTTCATCTCCACCTCCCCGGAAGCAAAAGGAGCGTTCGCGGAAATCAGGGAAAAATGGCTTGAATTATCAAAAGACAGCGACAGGAATCAGCAAAGCTGATTCTTTTTTTTTGCTAAAAAAACAAAAAAAGCGGCCTCCCTCCGCTTAAAACACGATCTTAATTATCGATCCCTTTTAAAATCCGGTCGCGATCACCGTGATCTTGATCTCCTCTTTGGGCAAAGTCTGGTCCTGAACCGCGCCAAAGATCACCTTGGCCTGCGGATTGATCTCTTGGGTAATGATCCTGGCCGCTTCTTCAATTTCCGAAAGTGAAATATCCAACCCGCCCGAAATATTGAAAAGCACCCCTTTGGCGCCCCGGGCCGGCGCATCAAATAGCGGCGACTCGATCGCGGCTAACGCCGCTTTCTCGGCCCGCTTCTCGCCTTTCGCCCGCCCGATGCCAAAAATCGCCCTTCCTGAATTTTTCAAGACCGATTTTACATCCGCAAAATCCACGTTAATGATGCCGGGAAAAAGCACAAGGTCGGAAATGCTCTGGACTGCCTGCCTTAAAATCTCGTCGCAAATCCAAAAAGCGTTAAGCAATGTTGTGTTCGGATTAAGCGTCGTCAACAATTTATCGTTGGAAACCGAGATCAAAGAATCAACCTTGTCTTTCAGGTCGTTCATCGACTCCTGCGCGATCTTTTGCCGCCATGATCCCTCAAAAGTAAAAGGGCGTGTTACAACAGCTACCGTTATGGCACCCAAGCTTTTGGCTATCTCGGCCACTACCGGCGAAGCCCCCGAACCCGTTCCACCGCCCAGACCGCAAGCGATAAAGATCATGCCTGCGTCCTTTAAAGCCGCTTCGATCTCCTGGCGCTGTTCTTCGGCCGCTTTTTTTCCGATTTCCGGGTTCATTCCCGTTCCCAGCCCCTGGGTGATCTGCCGGCCGATCTGGATCTTAACATTGGCCTTGGCTCTTTTTAAATCCTGGAAATCGGAATTGGCGGCAATCAGCTCAACGCCTTTGATCTTGTATTTCTCCATTCTGGAAATCGCGTTGCAACCCGAACCGCCTACGCCGATGACTTTTATTTTTACCGGACTGTTCATGGAATAAGATTTTTTATGAATTTTACTATTGCTCCTCCCGCTCCCTTCACCAACGAACCGGATTCCTCCCCTTTTTGTCCGTACTCCTCCAGATCCGCGCCTTCAAGCGCCAGCCCGCAAACCGTCGCGAACGCCGGATCGCCTTCGATATTGGCAAAACCTCTGGGTACTCCGATCTTTGAGGTCAGTTTGAATTCTTTCTTGGCCAGCTCTTCGATCTTCGGCAACTTGGCACCGCCCCCGCAGAGAACAATCCCGGACGGCAGTTTTTTGTCGCGTCCAATCTTTTTCAGCTCCTTGTTCACCAGGTCAAAAATTTCCAATACCCGGTCCTGGACGATCTTGGAGAGTATCTTCTGGGAAAAAACCGGGCCATCCTCTTTTTCCGCGACCGCTTTCAATTTTTTCGTACCGGACTTGGAAGAACATGTTCCTTTTTCGATCTTGATCTTCTCCGCGACCTCGACATCGGTCTTCAACCCGATGGCAATGTCATTGGTAATATTGGATGAACCGATGGGCAAAACCGCCAAATGGATAAGATCTCCTTCTTCGTAAACCGCGAGGCTTGACGTTCCGGCACCGATATCCAAAATTGCCACGCCCAATTCTTTCTGCTGGGCCGATAAAACCGATTTGGCATCCGCGATGACCGATGGCAAGCGGTGCATAATTCTATAATCGGATTTCAGAACCGCCTGGTCGAGGTTCCTCAAATAAGGAGAGAATCCGGCGACCAGCAAAACTTCCACCTCAAGCCTCACTCCCTGCATCCCGGTGGCGTCTTTCACCCCGCCCTCGCCGTCAACAATGAATTCCCGGGGATAAACATCGACGATTTCCTTGTTTGAAGACAGCGATATCGTCTGAGCGGCAAGTAAAACACGGTTGATATCCTCTTCGGAAATTTTTTGGTCGGCCCGCGATACCGATACCAACCCATGGGACATCGCGCAAAAAATATGGCTGCCTCCGATATTAACGTAAAATGAATCTATCTCCTGCCCTACTCCCAACTCAGCGTCCTTGACCGCGCTCTTGACGCATCGGGCGACTTCTTCGGCATCGACGATCACGCCGCGCCTCACTCCGAACGAGGGTTTTTGGCCGGCATACAATACTTCCAAATCGCTTGACTGCGGTTTTTTTACGGCAACCAGAATCTTGATTGTGCTGGTGCCAATGTCCAAACCGGTAATAAGCGGGGATTTTGCCATAGGATTGACTATTTGGATTTAAACGGGTTACAAGTTTTTAGATAGTACCCCTCTTTTTGCCGCATTTTAGCGGCTGCTGATTCGCCGTTCTCGTGGTCATAGCCTAATAAATGCAGAGCTCCGTGGATGACCACCCAGGACAGCTCTTCTTGAGCCGCGATATTCGCGGCCAATGCGTCCTTTTTAACCTGGCCGATGTCGATTACCAGCTCTCCCAAGAATTCGCTTTCGTTTAAAATTCCTTTTTTTAATCTGCCCAGGAATTCTTCTTCGCAAAAAGACAGGATATCGGTCGCCGCATCGATCTTTCGAAAAGCCTTGTTCAAACTCTTCATCTTTGCAGAACCGACAAAAGCTATTGATACTTCGATCTCTTTGGCCGCAAATCCGGCTAATTCTTCCGATAAAACCGCGGCTACAATTTTTTTAATAAAATTTTTATCGATCCTTGCGGCGGTCTTATTGGCAATTTCAGTTACAATGTTCATTTCAGAAAACCCGCAATGCGGGAATCGTTTACCCGAACAAATTTAAATCATACTTCCAATAAAAAAACTACTAAGTGTTGAAACTCGAAAAAGTCTTCCCTAAATGTATAATTTTATCAAACCGCCGACTTTAAAGCAAATGAAAATCATATCATTGGAAAGACCGCGCGCCATAGTCTAGTAATTGACCGTAATCTTTCTGATTTGTGGAGGGTTTTCCATGCCTCCTTCCCGATAAACCTCGTATTGCAATGTTTTATCGTCAAACCATTTGGAATTTTTCTGTCCGCCAGCAGGATTGAATATTTCGCCCTGCTTTGCGGTAATAATCACTTGTGTTCCATCCGACGCGAGATCCAATAGATAAATATCAGCATTGCCAATCGATGCGATTCTGCCACGATCGGGAGAGATGATACTAAAGTAATTATTGTAATTCTGGTATATGCGCCCCGCGTTAGGCAACTCTCTAATTTCTAAAGTACCAGTATTCAGGGCAAAAAAACCAAGCGATACATCACTGTCTATATAATATTTAACGAAAAAAATTTCCTGGGTTTTCGGATAAAATACAACCTTCAAAGGGAAAAATTTTTCTGTGTCCCAACCCAACCAATCATTTACATCGATAATAACCGTCTTCTTATCCTGGCCGTTAGCGCATAATAAACTGCGCTTATCACCAGGAAAATTAGAAACCGGATCAAAATAACAATCCGTCCAGCTTGTTGCCTGAACGCTCGGATCAATAAATTTAAAGGTGGAAAGAATCTGGCCAAAAATTTCTGTTTTCTGATTCCTGTTATCTTGGCTATCGATTCCTAAAACAAGCGAGTAATAATATTGGTCTTTTTTCGTATGAGCGGAAATTGCCTCCGTCCAATAATCTTTGCTGAAAAGAGCATTGTTTATATTGATTTCTTGCGATCGAAGCATTTTTATACTGTCCGCTTTTGAATACGGAAGAACAGCCCACGTCCCATGAAACGCATATGTTGTCGGTTCTTTATCAATTATCAGAGCCAACGCAGACCTTTCCTCCCCTTTCAATTCTCCCGGGGAATAAAAACTGATTTCTTTTCTTGTTATTGTTTGATTAAATTGGGCCGGATATTTTGCTTCTTCGAAGATAAATCCAACGGGATACTTTATCTCAAATCCATATTCCTCGTTGCGATAGGTCAGCCAATCAGCGATTTCTCCTTCTCCTCCCTGCTTCTCCCTAGCCGCGTCCTTCCTGATGATGTCCACATTGCTTTTTGCGGTCAGGTCTTCCTGGCGGGCTATTTCTTCATCTACCTCCCTCTGGCCGTCATCTACGTATTTGATCGTAAAACCGGTCACCGAAAGCGCGGCCACGATCGTCAACAGGGCAAAAACCGGCGAAACTCCCTTTTGGTTAGTTAGTTGGAACATATTATTGATAAAACCCCCACCTTAAGCGAGGGTTTGCTAATCTTATTGTTCGATCAACTTGAATGTGGAAAGCATTTGGTCGAAGATGGTTTTTGTTCCATGGCCGCCGGCAACTATGTGGATTATATCATCCTGGCCGGCTAAATATGCTTCCAGGCCTTCAACGCTATGCGTGTTAATCGCGTGAAAAACCGTATCAAATACTTCTGCTTCGCTCCCATTGATAATTACTTTTTTAGATTCGTATCCGGTGTTATTTCCGCTAGACACTTCTTGCTTATACCATTGGTCAAACGGTAATTTTCCCTTGTTCGGTAAAGCCTCGATGTGAAATCCGGAATTCGAAGCTTGATCGCCAATCGACACAATTTCCTCGCTGTTTTTAGCTATTGCCCACTCTTTCGGATACTTAAGCTCAAACCCGTACTCCTCGTTCCGGTACGTTTGCCAATCCGCGGTTTTATCCGTCTCGCCACTCTTTTCTTTGGCCGCGCTTTCCTTGATGATATCCACATTGCTTTTTGCGATCAGGTCTTCCTGATAAGATATTTCATCGTCTATTTCTTTCTGGCTGTCATTTACGTATTTGATCGTGAAACCGGTCAAAGAAATCATAGCCGCTGCCGTAATTAAAACAAAAGCTGGCGACAAGCCTTCCTGATTATTTAATTTGAAATTCATATTAATGTTTAATTAAAATGCCCCGCTTGCGCGAGGCATTCAATCTTTACTGTTCGATGAATTTAAACGAGGCAAATATCTTGTCAGCCTCGTCGGCCGTAACCGGGGAAGTTTTAGACACTTCGTAAACATCGAGTTTGCGCAACAAATAATAGCCTGATTTATTCTTTCCACTCACGAAAACGCTATCATAACCGTTGAATTTAACTTCTTTTACCGACGCGCCGGAATCTCCCTGGTCCTGGAGGTCTTTAGCCACAAATTCTGAAAACGTCATGGTTCCGACATTCCCGTGGTTAATTACAGCCACAACGCCGTCATTCCAATTTTTCGAAGTGACTCCAACCGCGAAAGCATACTTGTTGTCGAGGTAAGCATCGTTAACCGTCGCGTTTCCGGGAAACTTGAACTCAAAACCGAATTGGTCGTTCCGGTAAACATTCCATTCGGTCGCGGAATTTTTGGCATCTTTTATCCGCAATTCGCCGCCTGTTTTATCATCGGCCTTGTTTAAATTGCCGAAAACAAAAAGTGCCACAACCGCAGTTAAAATGATCAATACTATGATAATAACTACTGCCAACGTCGAAATTCCGCTTTGATTTTTCATTTTTTTTATTTTTTTTAATTTTCCCCAATAAAATATTCGGGATTTGATTATTGATTTTTTCTCTATTGTTATATTTTAATTGAAATGCCGGCAACTTGAAAGCTGCCGTCCGCCATCGGAATTGCCTAGCTGTTAGGAGCATGATTTTAACGATCTTCCCCGCATTGATCCATTCCGTAAAGATAAACTGTTTCAATCGAGCATAGGCCATAGAACCGGCGCAATTTCGGCTCTGAATCGCCTAATCAATATTGATCGAGGCAATAATCTTCTCAACCGCCTTCTCTCCGGTTTCTCTGGCCTCGCTTCCCGTTCCGGCAAATATATAAATGAATGAGTTCTTTGTATCCACAAGATAAAGCGGGCCGGGACAACGCCCGTTCAACGAAAGCGTTGGGGCATCCGATTTGATCTTGAAAGCGCTTTTCCCTTCTATCTTCATGCTTTCCACCAAATCATCATTCCCGGAATTCTTGATCATTTCGATTTCCCGATAAAGCTGGCTTAAAAGATCGCTTCCGGAATTTTCTGCACCGCTCTCGGGCTTGTTTCCGATAAAAATCCTAAGATCGACGTATCGGGATCCGCATTCGGCTCCGGAGCCGTTTTTTTTATTGTTAAGGTCAACATTCATCAATCCTGCCGCGTATTTGTCATAATCCTGCCGGATATCCCAATTTGACGGATAATCCATATTTAAACCGAAACGATCCTCGGATAAAACCTTCCATTTTTTAATCTCATCTTCGGCTTCTATCGGCTCGGCTTCGATGAAATTCCAAGAAAAATAACCCCCGGCCGCGACCATAGCAAAAAAAATCATCCAAAAAATCATCCGCGTCCGTCTGCCGGCCAATTTACTTACAAATGTTTTTAACGCAAAAAATGCCATTGGAATTCTTGGTTCGGGTCAAAATTATATTTCTTTAATTTCGTGATCCCGCCTTCAGAGGTTCGGCTTCGGCGGAAACCGAAAAATGTTCTCTTGCGAGCCCTTGTTAATTAATTCCCAAAAAGGGTCCAAAGGCCGATAATTTAATCAGCGTTTAAAAAATACGATAAGTGCCGCAAAAACGGTCAAAGCTAAAAAAATAGCCAGCATAAACCGACAAGGGCAGGTTTTTGTTTTTAGGCTCTGACCGTTCATATAATTTCAAAAAATATTATTTCCTTGCCGTTCAGCCTTCCGCGCATTCCCGTATCACTACCCGGCCACTAAACCGCATTGGTATATTATAACATATGCCCCGCCAAAAAGCCTCGGATCATTCCGGCAACTGAATTTCCCGACTAAAAAAACGGGTTTCCCCGTCCGTAAAAAAATCATCGATTTGTAGAACGCCCTATTTGGCCAATATTTCTTTGACCAAGGAGCTCACTAATCCGCTATCCGCCTTTCCTCGCACTTTTGGCATCAATTCGGCCATCACCTTGCCCATATCCTTAATACTTTGGGCACCCGTCTTTTCAACCGCCTCGGCAACCAAGCTTTTAACCGCCTCCTCGGATAATTGATCGGGCAGGTAATTCTTTAAAATCGCCATCTCGGCTTCGAATTGCGCAGCTAAATCCTTCCGGCCGCCTTTTTCAAAAAGCGCGAGCGCATCCCTCATTTTCTTTAATTCGCCTGCTATAACGTCCAATATCTCTTCGTCGCCCAATTCCGGTTTTTTCGCCTCGCCCGTTTCTTTGCTTAATTTATATTGTTTGTCTTTTTCTTTGTTCAAGATGGCGGCGGTAAGCAAACGCAAAACAGATACCACTGTATCTTGTTTTCCTATCATTGCCGCTTTTAGATCCTGTTGGATTTTTTCTTTTAGCGCCGGCATCTTGGTTAGATCTTCTTCAGTTTTCGCAAAGCTTCGTATTTTTTCTTGGTCTCAACGCGCCTTAAAGCGGATTTTTTCTTCATATTCTCGGATTTCTGCTTTTTTACGAATTGCTTTTTTCTGACCTGAAGCAAAATCCCGGCCTGCTGGACCGCTTTCTGAAAACGCCTGACCATCCCCTGGATGTTTTCTTTTTGTTTTTTTCTTATTTCTAACGCCATATTATCTTTGCAATTAATTTTTACGCGCAATTTATGAGTTTACTCTAAATTCGCCAAAAGTCAACTTGCCGCCCTGCTCCCGACGCTGCTTTTGCGAAAGAAGTGTTTACTTCTTAAGACGTTTTTTTTCGCTTGCGAAAGAAGCGCCTACTTCTTAAGGCGCTTCTTTATCTCAACTACCGCGTTTTCCAGCTTTACGGTTTCCTGCCTTCCTGTTTCCATGTTCCGAATTAAAACCGTGCCTTCCAGCGCCTCTTTCTGCCCCAAAAACAGCGTGAGCTGGGCTCCGTATTTGTCAGCGATCTTTAACTGCGATTTCAGCGAATCCCGGTCAAATGATTCTCCAACCTGGATATTGGCACGCCGCAGATCCTCAAAAAGCTTGAGACTCTTTTTTTTGCCCAAATAGCCAAGCTGAGCCAAAAAAACTTTTACTTTTTTTTCGTTATCCATCGTAATTTGGGCTTCCTTCATCGCCTGCACCACCCGGTCAACACCCAAACTTCCGCCCATAGCCGGCGTTTCCTTGCCGCCCAGAAGCTTAATCAGATAATCATACCTGCCGCCGCCGCCAAGAGCCGTCTGGGCCTGCCCCTCTTTGCCTTCCTGGAATATTTCAAACACAGTTCTGGTATAGTAATCCAAACCGCGGACCAAATAAGGGTTTAAACGGTACGGTAAGCCTATCTCGTCCAAATATTCCAAGACCTCCTTAAAATGATGTTTGCATTCCTCGCATAAATGGTCGATCATCTGCGGAGCGTGCGCTTTCACTGCCTGGCATTTTTCATCCTTGCAATCCAAGATCCTCAAAGGATTCTCTTTGATCCTCCGCTTGCAATCCGCGCATAAATTGGAATCCTTGCTGCGCAAATAGCTCGCGAGCGTTTTCCGGTAATGGGGGCGGCACAGCTGGTCGCCGATGCAATTCACCTCAACAATCAAATTATTGAGCTTAAGCTCTTTTAAGATGTTGTAATAAATTTGAATGGTTTGGGCATCGATAATTGAATTCTTTTCCCCGATCACCTCCAACCCCATCTGCCAAAACTGCCTGTAACGTCCCGCTTGGGGCTTTTCGTAGCGGAAAAACGGTCCGTAATACCATAGCTTCACCGGTTGAGGATAATTGAACATTCCATGCTCCAGATAAAGCCTCACCGCCGGCGGAGTGCCCTCCGGCCGCAAGGTAAGCGCGTCGCCGCCCCGGGTTTTCAGGCTGTACATCTGTTTCTGGACGATATCAGTGGTCTCCCCTGTTCCCTTTTCAAATAATTCGCTCATTTCCAGAATAGGAGTTTCGATTCTTTGGAAATTGTAAAATTCGGCAACTTCTTTGCCGGTCTCAAGGACTTTCTCGTAATATTTATAATCGATCGGCAATATGTCGTGCATACCGGTCGGCGTTTGGAATTTTGTTTTCATACGTTGGTTGATCGCATTACTGCCGCGATTTAAGATTTCCGGGGCAAAGCCCCGAGCGCGCTCAATAAGTCGGAGACGATATTTTCTGAACGGTATTGATCGGCCAAAGCCGAAATGCCACTTTTCCAATGATATCGCTCGCGGCGAGCTCCCCCCAATCCTGAGAATCATAAGAATAAGATCGGTTATCGCCAAGAACAAAATATTGGCCGTCTTTTAAAGTGATCGGACTCATATCCGGAACTTTCAGGTCAGCGGACAGATAAGCCGATTCGTCCAGCACAAATTTTCGCTCGTTTGAATAAACGATTACCTTTCCACCTTCCGTTTCCACGGTTTCCCCGGGCAAGCCGATTATCCGCTTGATGAACCTTTTGCTGGGATCCAAGGGATACTTGAAAACAATAACCTCGCCGCGCTCCGGAGCCCGCAGACGGTAACTGAATTCATCGACAATTAAATAATCGGCCTGATGAAAATTCGGCTCCATCGAAGAACCCTGAATAACGAAAGGCTGGAACAAATAATACCTGATCGGTACTACTATCGCAAAAGCCAAGATCACTATTTTAGCGACTTCGATAAAAAAAACCAGGGTACTCGTTACGGTATTGTTCATTTTTATAAAAACCGCAGTCCGCGCGCGTAAAGCGGCTTAAGGGGTTATTTACCAGTTATTTGGCTTAGTTTATTAATTATAACAAAAAAATATCGCCAAATCAAGCCTTTTTTACGTAAAAATCGACTATTGGCCGCGTTTGTCCGCCGAAACCTTTTTTGGGCCATCAACTTTGTCCGCTTGTCTTTACTGGGCCGGCCTATCGTTGTAAACTGCTAAAAAGAGCTTTTATGGAAAAAACCGTTATTATCGCGGGATTGGGAAATCCCGGGGAAAATTATTGCCAAACTCCCCATAATTTTGGTTTTTTGGCATTAGACAAATTAGCCGCCACGCTGGAGTTCCCGCCCTTTGAAATGAAAATCGACGGATCGCTTACAACCGAAGCTAAGATCGGCAAAATCCTGGTCATCCTGGTAAAACCCCAGTCCTTTATGAACAACTCGGGCCGCGAAATCGCCAAAATCCTGGCGAAGAAGAAGCTTGGAGACAAAAAAAGCTATCCCGGCCTTTGGGTCATAAACGATGATGTCGACCTGCCTTTCGGAAAAATCAGAATCGCCAAAAACCGCGGTTCGGCCGGCCATAAAGGCGTCCAATCCATCATTGACCGGTTAAAGTCGAAAAATTTCGTCCGGTTCCGGCTTGGCGTCCAAAAACCGGAGCTGGCCGAGAAAAAAATAGCGGCGGATAAATTCGTGCTGAAAAAGTTTTCCCAAAACGATAATGCCCTGCTGGAAAAAACTCTCGAAAGAACAGCTAAAGCAATCATTATGGCTTTAAACCAAAATCTGGAAAAAGCCATGACCGAATTCAACAGTTAATGCTCTTTTGGGGCAAGAAAAAACCAGGGTTATCCCCGGTTTTTTGTTAATCAACCCTTCCCCAAACATATCCACATTCAGGATCGGGACATTTAAAAAGGGCAACGGGCCGGCCGAATTCATCCGTAACCAATCTGCCAACGATAACGATATGGCATTTTGGACACGCATACTCCAACCCCAAGCTTAATGTCAGGATTGGTTTTTCGATTTCTCCCGCCGCGCTTTTTTCCACTATAACGCTTATAGCTGTCATGCTCCCCAACTCCTTTTTGCAACAACCCTTAAAGCAAATGACCCGTCCCACGATAAAATCACAAGTTGTCGCCTCTGTCCCGCCTTTTGGCACCAAGGTTTGGGATAACTGCCGCTGCCAATGCCGCGTTCAATTTCAAAGCGGCGACTGCTTCGTCAACATCTATCCGTTTAACTGCCGACACTCCGGCCATAAAATCTTTGATGGCCGCTACGCAAATTTCAATTACTTTATCCGGTGCTAATTTTTCAATATCCCAGTAAAAACCGTCATAAACCAGAGCTCCTTCGTTTTCGATGGCTGTTTTAAAAGAAGCGCCGTATTTTGAGGCAACAGCCTTGGCAAACTCCCGATACCAATTTTCGGGCTCCATATCTGAATTAGCGCCTGCTTTCCGCGACCGCCCAACGGCAATGCTCATAACCGAAGTTCCGTGTTCAATGTCGATCCAAAAAGGCGATGCAATGAATCCCCGCAGTTTTTCTTTTAAATCACTCGCTATTTCCCAATTTGTCTTTACGCCCATTGTTATACGCCTCCTTTTTAACGAACTACTTGAATTTTTTAACGGAAAAACGGTTTTTTGTCAATTTGTTGTCTGCGGTTTGATACGTTTTTTTTGCGCGGATAGCCTAACAATGTTATAGTTTAAAATTCGCATTGGTTATTCGCAAGTCCTGTTCAACAAAAAAAATTCTTATTCAGAAATTCGCGGGTCCGGAGGAAATGCCGCGCCGGCAATGCCCAACATAATAGAAACTATCAATTTAACGGATACATTATATCCCCCGGAACTGCGGTCGATCCCCCAGCCTCCAAAAACCATTTATTGCGCCGGGCGGATGACAGCCAAAGAAACCAGAGTGGCAATCGTCGGAACAAGAATGTGCTCGGATTACGGAAAGCTGGCTGCTTCAAACATCGCCCAAGGGCTGGTGGAAGCCGGAATCGTCATTGTTTCCGGACTGACTCCCGGTATCGACACCATTGCCCATAAAACGGCGGTTGAAAACAAAGCGCGGACGATCGCCGTCCTTGGCACCGGCCTTGACAAAAAGAGCATTTATCCCCAGACTAACGTGGCGCTATCCGAAAATATCCTGGACTGCGGCGGCCTGTTGGTCAGCGAATGTCCGCCGGGCACGCATGGAGCAAGATTTACTTTTGCCAAGCGCAACCGGATAATCTCGGGATTATCGCTTGCCGTAGTTATAATCGAAGCCAAGGAAAAATCGGGATCGCTGATAACCGCCGGGTGGGCGCGAAAACAAAAGAAAAAGATTTTCGCGGTTCCCGGCTCCGTCTATTCGACTAACTCCCGAGGCTGTAATGAGCTGATCAGGCAGGGAGCGATCCTGGCCCGGAACGCCAAAGACATTTTAGATGAGATCGGCGTCGGCTCCCAGCTTGCTCTGGACGGCATAACAGAACCCGAAGGCAGCAAAGAAGAAGTCATGATATTAAAATCATTGCGCGAAGGCGCGCTGGAAGTCGACAAAATAATTTTAGCCACCGGCTTGCCGGCAGTAAAAGTCTTAAGCCTTCTTCCCGTCCTCGAAATCAAAGGAAAGGTACGGGATTTGGGAGAAAACATCTATGCGCTTAGTTATCGTTGAAAGCCCGACTAAAGCAAGGACCTTGCAAGGATTTTTGGGCTCCGATTACAAAATCATTTCGTCCTACGGACACGTGAGGGATTTGCCCCAGCACGCTTTTGGCGTGGATCTGGAACACGACTTCGAACCAAAATACGCCATTCCCGTCAAGGCCAAAAAACGGATCTCCGACATCAAGAAAGAGCTGGAAAAAGCCGATTCGGTTTTGATCTCGACCGATCCGGACCGCGAAGGAGAAGCGATCGCCTGGCACTTGGTGCAAGCTTTAAAATTAAAAAACGATTCGACAAGCAAAACAGCCCGCCAAGGGCGAGGCTCGCCAAAGGCGGCCAGACCCTACCAGCGCGTCGAATTTCACGAAATCACGAAAACCGCGATTGAAGAGGCCATCAAACATCCCCGCAAAATCAACGAAAGCCTGGTCAACGCCCAACAGGCCCGCCGGATACTGGACCGCATCGTCGGCTACAAGCTCTCCCCGTTCCTTTGGAGAAAAGTGGCTAAAGGGCTGTCCGCCGGACGCGTCCAGTCCGTAGCCGTGCGCCTGGTCGTGGAACGCGAACGTGAGATCGAAAAATTCGTGCCCCAGGATTATTGGGAAATCACAGTACTTCTGAAAAACACCCGGCTTAAACCTTTTAAAGAATTCGCCGCCCGCCTCAATAAGATCGACGGAACAGCCTGCGAAAAACTCGAAATCAAAACACAGCAACAAGCCGATGCCATCGTCAACGAACTTGCCGGAGCCGAATACCGTGTGGCAAATCTGGAAAAAAAGGAAACCAAGCGCAATCCCCTTCCCCCGTTTACCACTTCAACTTTGCAGCAGGAAGCTTGGAAAAAATTCCATTTCCAAGCCAAATTTACGATGCAACTGGCCCAACAGCTTTACGAGGTCGGCTTGATCACCTACCACCGCACCGACTCCTTGAACCTGTCCGACCAAGCGGTAGCCTCGGCCAAGGATTACATAGAAAAAAATTGCGGCGCGAATTACTGGCCCGGCCAATACACGCGCTATAAAACCAAAGCGAAGCTTGCCCAGGAAGCGCACGAAGCGATCCGCCCAACGGATCCGGCCAGTACGCCCGAGGCCGTGAAAGACCAAAAGAACCTGAACGGATCTCAATCAAAACTTTACGAACTGATCTGGAAGCGTTTCATCGCCTGCCAGATGAGTCCGGCGGTCTTCGATTCGGCCAGCATCGACATTGCCGCCAAAACCGCCGGCCAAAGCGCCTCAAAATACGGTTTCCGTGCCACCGGCCAAACGTTGAAATTCGACGGCTTTTTGAAAATTTACGACGTTAAATTCGAACAGGTCGATCTTCCCGTAGTGGGACTAAACGAGCTTTTGGAATTTTTAAAACTGGACTCGACCAAGCACCAAACCAAGCCGCCGGCAAGATACACCGAAGCAACTCTCATTAAGGTGTTGGAAGAGCACGGGATCGGCCGCCCTTCGACCTACGCGCCCATCATTTCGACGATCCAAACGCGGCGCTACATCGAAAAGGACGAAAAAAAATCGTTCAAGCCTACGGAAATGGGTTTCATGGTGAATGACATTTTGGTCGAGCATTTCTCCCAGATTGTCGATGCCGGCTTCACCGCCAAAATGGAGGAAGATTTCGACGATATCGCCGAAGGGAAAAAAGACTGGATCGGCGTCCTGCGCGAATTCTACGATCCGTTCGCGAAAAACCTCGCCGATAAATACCAGAACGTGGAGAAAAAAGGGCTCGTCCAGGAAGTGACCGGAAAAGTGTGCCCCAAATGCGGCGCGTTGGTTATTACGCGCATGGGCCGCTTTGGAAAGTTTTACGCCTGCTCCGCTTTTCCTGAATGCAAATACACCGAAACCATCGCGCAGGCGAACGGCGAACCGAAAATAGAGGTCAAATGCCCAAAATGCCAGACCGGGAATATTGTAACCAAACGGACAAAGAAAGGAAAAACTTTCTACGGCTGTTCCAATTACCCGAATTGCGATTTCGCCTTATGGGACGAACCCACCGGCGTCAAGTGTCCGACTTGCGGTTCTTTGATGGTCAAACCGCTCCGCGGCGGAGAAAAATGCTCAAACAAGGAATGCTCTCAACTTGATTACCAAAAAAAGATTTAATTTATTGTTTATTAAAGTAATGGCTTTGATAAAGTGAGATAAAAATTTGACAATTTTTTATTTTTTTGTTATTAAATGATTTGGTAAACGAGGTTGTCCAAATGACTTCTCAATAGGATATAGAAGATATGGAAAGTGAATTTGCCAGAATTGCGAAAAACGAAGGAATGGGTTTGGCAATGCTATCAATGGATTCGCTGTTCAATGCCGGATTTTTCAAAAGAAAAACAGCCGTTGAATGCGTGGATCTTGCAAATGCTTTTGCGAGGGAAAAATCGAACCTGTGGGAAAAATCGAGTTCGAAGCGGATAATTATCGAAAAACTGTCCAAGTTCATCGAATCGGCCGATCTTGACGAATGCCTCACGCTGGTACTGGATAGATCAATCAATGGTTACGAATTCCAATTACCAGAATGGGACCCTATTTTTACCCCCAGTCTTGCAATGCAGATATACAGGTACTTTACGGCAAAAGGAAACAATAGAGAGCATTTTCTTTCTGCCAAGTTAAAAATGAGGATCTTGAGCCTTTGCAAAGAACCGAAAGATTACGAAAAAGCAATCGCAATGTTTAAAGCATACGGAGATAAAGAATTTACAAGCATTTTGGCGCAAAAACGCTTCGCTTAGCACCCGCATTGGGTGCTATTATTTTAAGCAAGGCATATTGAAGGTCAAACCGCTCCGCGGCGGCGGAAGAATGCTCCAACAAAGAATGCGAAACCAATAAAAAATAACTCCTCCGCTAAAAAAACAAGGCCTTTGTTTAAAACTCCCTCTAACCCGAAGCTTAGAGATCTGGTAAGAAAAGAGTTCGAAACCCATCCTGAAGGAATAACTATTGGAGAAATGTGCGCCCTTATTGAAAGAATGGAAGTACTGATAGATTTCGACGGATACAAGGTATTGCGAACAATGGTTGATCTTGGGATGATCATGGCTCCCTATCAAAAGCATTACCGTGGCCGCCACAAAGGAGGCTGTCCACTCCCGTTTGAAGTAAGCTACACACTTCCAAGCTTGCGCGACGCTTGCAAAAAATTCGGCATGAAGTCAGCCATAATAAATCGGCTGGAAAAAGCTTCACCCGTTTCGATCAAGAAACTAAAGAAAAACTTTCCCTTCGATCTTTCAGACGACGAAAGCAAACGTCTTTTTAACGAAGCATTGGAAGAACTTATAGCTGACCGGAAAATATTTTTTGTTCCAAACACAAAAAGAGCTACAATTGAATTGGCAGCCTCTAAAATCGCATAACTATCATTTTGATAGTTTTTTTGTTAATTCCGCCGGCTCTGCTACGGGAAAGAAAGCTAGCCCCAAGCAGAACGGAATGGCCCGAAGTGAAACCTTAAAATAGTTTATTGAAAAGGCAAAATAACCGCTTGGTTGCTTTACTTTTCGCCTTCAATGCGCTAGCCTTTTTTTAGAACTTTTAAAGCATAGGAGTGATACGCATGAATCTCTTTGGTTTTTTGACCCATTGCCGAATGGCATGGCTTATAAAACAATGGATAACCAGCAAGATCACCGAACAGGAAAAAATCACGGTTTCCGAATTAGCGAAGTTGTACCATCTAGATCTGTTTGAAACATCGATTGCCGTCGCTTACTTATTAAACTGCGGCGAAATAGCCGTTGTTGGATTCAAGGCCGAGGAAGAAACTTTGTCGGCCCAATATTCAAGCCGCGAGTATTTGAGAAACGTAGAAGAACGGTTAAGAGCCGAGCAGGAACGCGTCCTAAGACGCGTTAGGGAGGGGCTTCCCGAGATGCCATTCACCATTCCCGAATTGGCTCGCCAGCTCCAAGAAGACGAATATTCCGTCATGTTAAATGGGATAGCCCCGCTCATTGAATCCGGCGAAGTAATACCTACCGGGCAATCGGTGCGAGCGTCCGACGGCTCGAATATATTTTATCCGACCTACGTTAAATCAAAAACCGCCTGACCTAGCTATCAAAAATTTGATAGTTTTTTTATTACGACCCACCGGATTTGCGGCGAAAAACGGCCTTGGAAGAAATAATTTTGATTGACAAACCGCCAAAAAAATAGATAATAGATACTGTTTACCGTCCGCGAAAGACATGCCAAAGTGGTGGTTCGACGGGCACTATGAGACCTAAATCATTTTTCCGTTCAAGATACGCCGAAGTGGTGAAACTGGCATACACGTAGCACTCAAAATGCTATGAGGGCAACCTCGTGTGGGTTCAACTCCCACCTTCGGCACTTAGATTCGCACCACTCGCTCAATACAAATACGTTTTGGTAAAAAAATCAGCGCTTCGCCGATGGGAATGGTGAACCTGAGAACCATCCCACCTTCGGCACCCCGTAGAAGAATTTTAAGCAAAAAGCTTGTTGAGATACAAGTTTTTTGTTACGCTTTTCATGGAAAAGCGCTTAAAATTCTCTACGGGGTGAACCCTGTAGAGAAATTAGATCGTTATTATGTTCTACAACTACGTTTTGCAAAGCTTAAAAAATGACAATCTATATATTGGCTATACTAATGACCTACAAAAAAGATTAAAAGAACATAATAATGGCTTTAACCCTTCGACTAAGCCGTATCGCCCATGGCAAATAATTTACTACGAAGCCTGCATTACCGAAACTGACGCGATCAAACGAGAGCAATATCTAAAAACGCCGCAAGGTAAAAGATTGTTAAAGCTGCGACTAAAGGACTATTTACGGGCCAAGAAGGGTTAAATCTAAATTCTTCTACAGGGCACAGACATCCCCCGCCGCTTCGCTTAACCCCGCATTCCGCGGGGTTACGTCGACCCCGCCCGAAGCGGGACTCTATTCGTAATCCTTTGTTTTGTCTAAAAAAATCATGAATTTCCTCTTTTAGCAGGTGGCTACAAGCTATTGAAGAATTACAGATTGTTGACAAATTTTAAATTATCGTTTACAAAGAGCTTGGTGAATTCCATGAATCCGGATATCATCGCCTATATGGCGTTGGCAGGCGGAAGTGCGGCGCTTATCAGTATGATTTTCGCCGCCGGAACGCATCGATCTTCGGGCACGACAAAAATTTTGGGGATATTTATTTCCGTCAGCTTTATGGCAGCAGGGTTATTCATCCTCATTATTTCCGCCCTGCTGATAACGATGCAATTTGGAACTCTGATCAGCGTGATAGCTTGCGTAGCCTTTGTCGCCACTATCTCGATCATTATAGCGGTCGTGGTAATTTACCGGCTTTTTCCGGATAAAGAACCGGAAACGCTAATCAAAAAGCCGGCAAGGCCGGAGAATGAGATAAAGGAAGAAAAGGACGACGAAGATAAAACAGAGCTACCGACGCCGCCAAAATGAACCCTCAAACAGGGTTCTTTTCTTTTGCAATTCCGGAGTCCTGTATTCCTCTTTTTCAGATCAGCAAATTCGGGTTCGATCTCAAATCGTTGGGATCCGATACCGCTTCCCCTCTTTGATACCCGAAATAGGCGGCGACCCCAATCATAGCCGCATTGTCGGCGCAATAAACAGCTTTAGGCAATAATAATTTCAAATTAAATTTTTTAGCTTCCTCCCCCAGCCTTTTTCTCAATAATTCGTTCGCAGATACGCCGCCGCCGGCAATGATCGATCTGGCTTTCACGTTCAGCGCAGCCTTCAGGGTTTTGGCAACCAAAACATCCGTAATCGCCTGTTCGATCTCATAGCTCATCGCCTCCAGATATTCTTTAGAACCCGCGACTTCGGGTTTTTGTTTTTTGTGATAGTAAAGAGCCGCAGTCTTTAAACCGGAAAAGCTGAAATCATAATTTTTTTGATTAAGCATCGGCCGGGGGAAGCTGATCTTAACAGCCGGTTTTTTCCGTTTGGCATACCGCTTGGCTAATTCCGAAATTTGAGGCCCGCCCGGATAACCCAGCCCCAAAATCCGCGCAGTCTTGTCGAAACACTCCCCCGCCGCGTCGTCGCGCGTCTGGCCAAGCAATTCGTATTTTCCGATTTTCTCCATCCTAAACAGTATTGTATGGCCGCCGGAAACCGCGAGAGCTGCCGCAGGAAGATATTTTTTTGAGAACTCCTCTTCACCGATCTCTTTGGATAAAAAATTAGCCAGGATATGGGCTTCGACATGATTGACCGGAACAGACAGTTTCTTTGAATTTGGAAGCACCTCCTGGATAAAGTTTATCCCGGTCCATAAACAAGGGTCCAAGCCCGGTCCGACCGTGATCGCAAAAAGGTCGATCTTATTCACGTCAAAACCCCTGGTCGCGGCTTTAAATACCTGCGGAAGATTCTTCTTGTGCTCGCGCTTCGCCAAAGCCGGATATACACCGCCATAGCCGGCATGAAGCTCAACTTGCGAAGACATTTTATTTGAAACCACCTTAAAACCTTTAAGCAAATTGCCTTTTTCTTTGGCCAAAACTATGCTGACCGACGTATCGTCGCAGGACGTTTCGATCGCGAGAATATGGATCTTTTTGTTCATTTGACAGATTCCAAGGCAAGCTTAACGGCCCCGGTAACGGGTAAATCCGGTCTTGAGATGGCAAAATCGAACTGTTCTTCTTTTTTTAAATTAACCTCGAAAGAATAATAAGCAAGATGAGCCTTGAATACTCCTCCTGCCGCAACCAGGGTAATTTCTTCATCTTTGGGAAAATTAAGCTGTTTTGCCGCCGCCAGTACCGAACTGGCGATCTCCTGGCCGGTTTCGTGCAGGATCTGGCTCGCTATCCCGTCATTTGCCTGGGACGCATCATCGCAAACCTTTGCGAATAGCGGCAAATTAGCGGCTGGTTTTTTGTAAACGAAAGTCATTAGATTATCAATGTTTTTCAAGCGGAACTCCTTAAAAACCATATCGGTCAAAAGAGTTTTTTGCTCCCTGCCGTCATAACTTTTAAGGATCGCCAAAAATACTTTTTTCCCGATCCAGAAAGCCGACCCCTCGTTGGAAAGCCAGCCCCAGCCGCTTACCTTCACTTCTTTTTCCCCGTGCCATCCGCGGACAACGCATCCCGTCCCCGCAATCGCAACTATCCCGTCTTTGGAATCCGTACCCGCCCGATAAGCGACAAGCTGGTCGGAATCGATATTAACCTTCCCTTTGAATATAATATTTATCCTTTTATTTTTTGCCAGCTGTCCAATAATTTCTTTTTTTCTTTTTTTGAATTCTTCGGCCATGGCCGGAAACCCAATATAAGTTGAAACGATTTCGCCCGGCAGTTTCCTAACCAGCAACTTAGCGATCGCCGTTGCGACGCTCTCGCACGCCCCATCGATCCCATTATCCCTCAGGCTTGCCGCCGCGCCTTTTCCTTCTTTCAATATCTTTCCGTTTTCATCGGCCAGAACCGCCAGGGTTTTAGTCGCCCCGGCATCAACTCCGATAACAAATTTGCTGTTTTTTATCATTTCTCTTTAATTGTTAGCGATTACTCTTTTTTTATTTTATCATGGACGCGAACAAGAAAAGAGTGACGCGTCGCGTCACTTTTTACGTATGCTCTTTAAAGGTTCTATTATGCCTTTCTTTTGAAGCAGCACAACCACTCTTTGCTTCGTTAATAGTTTTTCCTTTTTTGCCTTCCAGCCGTCTTTTTTTTGGATAAATTCATCTATCCAGGCTTCGGTAACGGCTTTTCCGGTTTTGATATCCCTCACTTTCCACTCCGGATGAGTGGTCTTCAGACAGGCCAATAACGGATCAACCGCAAATAGCGAACTGCCGCTAATAAAGCAATACGGCCAGTCTTCAGGTAATTCAAGCTCACTTTGGGGCAATAAACTTCCTCCCTTGTAAGGGATAATAATGTTTTTGGAAATTTTGTCAACAAAAAAAACGATCCTGGTGGATCGTCTTTCTTTTAAACCGATTGATAGCTATTTTAGAAAAATTTTTGCCCGTTTTCCAAATTTTCTTTTACCAGGGCTTTGGGGCCGATAAAACTGTCTTTTCCCAACAAAACGCCGGGCATGAAAGTTGACTGCACTCCGATCTTAACGTTGTTCCCGGCGATCAAGCCGAGCGATTTCAATCCGGTTTCAAGTTCAACGATCTTCTTAACGCCGTTGCTTTCCTTTTTCGTTTTTACTTTTACTCCTTCCCGGTCAAGCCGCACGTTGGCTGTTACTGTTCCGGCCCCAACACGGCAACCGGAAGCAAAGATCGAATCGCCAAAATAACCGGAATGGACGTGGACATCGGGTTGGAAGATCGTCCTTGATGTTTCGCATAGCGCGCCGATAACCGCGTTGTTCTCCAAGTTGCAATAATCGCGGACAATAGAATTGTTGCCGACAACCGAACCGGGTCCGATGTAGCACGGGCCTTTGATTACAGCCCCTTCCAATATCCTGGCGTTATCGCAAATAATTACATTCCCGTCAATTACCGCGTTTTTGGCAACCTTGGCGTTTTTGGCAATATTCTTTTTGGTTAAATATTTATCGAGCAAGTATTTATTGAGATTAAAAAAATGCCAGGGATATTTAAGGGAAGCGGCTTTGTAATCCTCATTAATCATCACAATCCGCGCGTCGTTATCAGCCATGTACAGCGAGAGGGTTTTCTCAAAATCGTAGGCGTCGGTGGCGGTTTTTTTAAAATAATCAATAAGTTTTTCGTCCAGCAAATAAGTGCCGACGATGCGGATATTGGACGGCTCCTGCCCGGCTTGCGGCTTTTCCACGATCTCCTTCACCGATTCTCCGACCATGCGGGCAATCCCGTATAACCAGGCGGTTTTGGTCATTTGGCCGACCAGCACGGTTTTCGCCTTGGTTTCCAAGCTTTTCGCGATCATGTTCCTGACATTCTCCTGGCAATCGATCTGATGGGCCCATAGCACGAAAAACTGGCCGCGCAAGATATCTTTGGCGCGCAATAGCGCGTCGCCAATTCCGGAGGGCGCCGGCTGAACCACGTATTGAATATTTTTGGCAGACAAATCGTATTTTTTCAGCTCTTCTTCGATATCCCGTTTCGGCCCCTGGATCAGAATAATTTCTTTAATACCGGCTTCGCTTAAAGCATTAATAGTATACCAGATCAGCGGTTTGCCCATTATTTTAAACAAACTTTTGTGAACCGAGTTCAACGGCCAGCACCTTGACGATTCACCCGCGGCTAAAATCACGGCTTGTTTTGGAAAATTGTCCATAGTTCTAGAATTTTTGCTTTTTTTTCTTTCTATTATTAATTAATCTTATAATAGCTTTTTTAATCTTTTTTGGGTCGTATCCGAATTCTCCGTCCGGCATCATAATATCGGTTTTAATGAATTTTCTTCCGTCCAGACCGACCCGGCCGGCCACGGTTTCCATAATGCTCGGGTAATTCTTTTTCCATCGCAAAACTGATTCTTCGGAAACCGGCGGATACTGCATGATAATATGGTCGAGCGGACAACCCATGTATTTTTCCAGGACCGAAACAAAATCCTCAATCGAAAACCCGCCAGTCTCCCCGCTTTCGGTCACGGTGTTGGCAATGAAAATCTTTTTGGCTGATGTTTTGGCCAGCGCCTTAGATATCCCGGCCGGCAAGAGGCACGGAACCAAACTGGAATAAAAATCGCTTGGCCCAAAAATTACCGCTTTGGCCGCGGCTATCTCTTTTAACAGCGGTTTGAAAGCTTTTGCTTCCGGCTCAAGAAAAACCCGCTTTATCTTTAAACCCGGGTCATGCTTTGCCGGCTCGTCGATCTCGTCTTCCCCAACGATCACCTCCCCGTTTTCCAGTTCGGCGCACAGCTGGACATTGTCGGTCGTAGCCGGATAGGCTCGATGGCGGCCAAGCTCCAGAAAAATCTCGGCTTCGCTCAATGCTTTGGCGAAACTTCCGGTAATGTGCTCAATCCCGGCCAGATAAAGATTACCGAAGGTATGGCCGACGTGGCCCGCCAAAAACTGCTCCCGGCCGAACCGCTTTTTCCATAATTTCACCTTCCATTCGCGGGCGTCCGACACCGCGGCCAATTGCTTCACCAAATCGCCTGGAGGCAAAACCCCCAGATCCTGCCGAAGCTGGCCCGCGGACATGCCGCTGTCCACCATCGAGGTAGCCGCCACAATCCGGTAATCCTTTTTCAGAGGCCCAATCAAATATTTGGTTATGCCGTTGCCGCCGCCAAAACAAACAACGGTTTCTTGCTTATTCGCTTGGCTTTTTCGCTTTGCCGCCATGGTTAATTTATTGTTAGTTTCTTAATTATATACCTTAATTGGCTAAAAAATCCAGGGAAAAACCCGGCAAACTCCCCCTGTTTTTTGTTGACAAAATATGTATTTTATGCTATAATTAAGTCAGAAAAGAGGAATCTTGATGAAGATTTGGCTACTGGGCCTAATGGCCCTGATGCTGGCGGTACCGTACGTTACCGCTGCGGATGAGCAGTTCGCAAACAGTCTGCTGGAATTAATCAACCAGCATCGCGCCACAAATGGCATAGGGCCTCTCACTATAGACCCGATAATGAGCCAGGCGGCACAGGAACATAGCGAGTGGATGAACCGAACCGGACAGTTTGCCCATAACTGCCCGGGGGAAACAATATTTGATGTAAGGGCGGCTGCGTGGGGTGGAACAGCCGCAGAGAACATCGGGCAGGCCACAATTAGTACGGCCACCGAGACGAGATGCTGGGGCAGCCAATGCACAACCACAATCACAATCACGGTTGATGGTTCCCCCCAAGATTTCTTTGGGGGATGGAAAAACAGCCTCGGTCATAACACAAATATGCTCAATCCGGTTTATACCCGGATCGGAATCGGACTGGCAGGTATTAACGCCACCACCGACTTCGCGGCATAACCGCGAGCAGCAAGCAGAGGACGAGCCTCTGCTTTTATAATTTTTGGCCGCGTTCTTTCTTTTGACAGCCTTGGTATTTTTTCGTATCATTGAGTTAAATTACGAATTGACGGCAATACAAACACCTATGGCAAAAAAATTCTTGATCCGCGGCGGCATCCCGTTAAGGGGCGAAGTGGAGATATCGGGTTATAAAAACTCGGCCGGAGCGATCCTGTCGGCGGCTATTTTATCGGACGAACCTTCGGTAATCGAAAACATCCCCCTGGTTTCAGACGCCCTCGACCAAATCGAAATCATGAAGCAGATGGGGGCAAAGATCGAATGGCTGGAACCAAAAATTATAAAGATCGATCCGCGGAACATGTCCCCGGATAAGATCCCCTACAATCTCTTTGAAAAAATGCGGGTCTCGGTTCTTTTGATCGGGCCGTTTTTGGCTCGCTTTAAGAAATTCAAAGTCCCCCATCCGGGCGGCGACAAGATCGGCCTCCGTCCGATCAAGATCCATTTGGAAGCCCTGAAAAAAATGGGGGTAATCATTGAGGAAGAAAAAGGTTTCTATAACTTTGAAGCTCCCGCCAATTTCGAAAACAACCGGATAATTTTGAAGGAATTCTCGGTCACGGCCACGGAAAACATCATGATGCTGGCCGCATCTATTCCCGTTAAAACCACCATCGAGATTGCGGCCGCCGAACCGCAAGTCCAAGACCTAGGCTTTATGCTTAAGAACATGGGCGCGAAAGTTTCGGGTCTGGGCACCCACACGGTTAAGATCGAAGGATCGGAAAAATTAACGGGAACCACGCATAAAATCTGCCCCGACCTGCTGGAAGCCGGCACGTTTTTAATCGCTATCGCTTTAACGGGCGGCGAAGGCGCTATTAAAAACGTTGATCCCGACCCTCTGACGTTTTTTTTGGAAAAAATGAAAGACATCGGCGTGAATTTCGAAGCCGGAGAGCATGAGATCTACGTAAAACCTTCCGTGGGATTCATCGCCCAAAAAATCCAGGCTTTGCCCTACCCCGGCTTCCCGACCGACCTGCAACCCCAAACCGCGGTACTACTCACCCAAGCCCAGGGAAAAAGCCTGATCCATGAACCGCTTTACGAAAATCGCTTCCAGCATCTTCAGGAACTGCGGAAAATGGGAGCCGATATCGAAATCACCGACCCCCACCGGGCGCTGATTTTCGGGAAAACTGAACTGATAGGCAACAGGGTTGATGCTTCCGACATCCGTTCCGGCGCGGCCCTGATTTTGGCCGGCCTGACCGCCAAAGGAGAAACAACCGTGGAGAATGTGATGCACATCGACCGCGGCTACGAAAAGATCGACGAAAAACTCCAAAAAATGGGCGCCAAGATCGAGCGTATCTAGGAAAAAACAAAACTGCAAAAAAATCCGGCTTAAGCCGGATTTTTTCTTTTTAAGAATAAAACTATTTGTTTTCAGCGTATTTTTGAGCCAATTCAAATGTTTTTACGTTAAGTTCCAGGTATTTGGGCGCAACAGTCTGCTTAATCGCCTCAAGCATAGTTTGGGGCTCCAGCGGAATCATTTTCTTGAATACCGCCAGGCTTAACAGGAATATCCCTGACACTACGGGCGTGCCCAGTTCTTTCTGGCATAGCTCGTTGGCTGCCACCACTTCGATTTTTTTAGTATACTTTTTAAGATTCTTAACGATCGCTTCTTGGGCCAAAGGTTCTTTGCCCGGAATAGGAGTAATATTCTGGTTAATAAGATATGCGGTGTCCGGACCGGCAAAATAAGCCGCTTTCAAACATTCTTGCATTTCTAGGCCCAGGATCAAATCGGCTGACGATTTTGCAACCAAAGGCGATCGCACGCTGGAACCGAACCGAATATGCACCTCAACCGAACCGCCGCGCTGGGAAAGGCCGTGCAATTCCGATGTTTTGGTATCAAAGCCCTGGTTCTGCGACGCGCGAGCCAAAATATCAAGCAAAGTTATCAAGCCTTGCCCTCCCGTACCGACGATGACGATATTGAAATTTTTTCTTTCTGCCGGTTTGGCTGCCGGTTTTTTCACTGGTTTTGTTTTTTTTACTGTTTTTTTCATATGGTTATACGCTTATCGCTTTAAACGGCGTTTCCGCAAATGGCCGCGGATAAAAAACTTCTTTCAATAGTATTATCGTATTAAATATTCGCTTAACTTTCAACCACGCCTTGGAGCAAACAAGAGAAAACACCAAAAAATGGTGTTAAAAAATTGTGCTTAGGCAATGGTTTGAAATCAATTAAGTATTCTTCCATTGGAGATTCGCCCGGCGTGGTATGAAGCCACGCAGGCGGCCAGAGGATGCTTCCTCTGGACTCCTCCTTATTTTGTTCCCAGGGCTTACCCGTGGTCACAAAATAATCAGTTTTTATCCAATCCCTCCTCGATAGCCAAAGGAATCGCCATAACAACCCCGTCAGTTAAAGTGCATTGGTGCGTTATTCCGCAAAAGCATTTAAATATGCCTCCGCAAGGAAATTTAAACCCGCACTTTTTGCAAACGGTAGATTTTTTACGCTTGTTCAAACGCAATTCCTCTTTATTTGGCTGTGTTTTTTTCTTTACCAAAAAGATCTCTCCATTGCTCTTTGGATTAAAAGAGCCGCTATTTTTTTACCATAGTTTTTATATGGTGTCAAAAGCGGCTCTTTTTTATTTTTCCGTCCGGAATCCGGGTTAATCTTTTTTCACGAACTTGCAGGGCCGGCGGGCAATAATGACGGCTACCTCGGGCAAGCCAACCATCTCTTTCACCGCGGCAATAAATTCTTCCTGGTTTCCCTGGTCAACGATCTTTAAGTGTTTGACCCCGCAAGCTTCCACCACTTTCTCGATCGGAACCGGATGCTCGACGCCGGCGGAATCAGGATGCGGCTGGTGGCCGGTCATCGCCGTTATTTGGTTATTAAGAATGATAATAAGAGGATTGGATCCGTTATAAACGGCGTTCAGCAAGCCCTCTATTCCGGCGTGGAAAAAAGTTCCGTCCCCGATGAAAGCAATCACTTTCTGGTTGGTCGCTTTTTTTATCCCGTGGGCGATGCCGATCGAAGACCCCATGCAAAACATGTAATCGTACAGGCTGTGCGGCGGCAAAGCACCAAGCATATAGCAGCCGATATCCCCGCCGAAAATCACTTCTTTCTCGTCAACCGCCTTTTTGACCGCCGAGAAAGCCAGCCAATAGGGACAACCGGGACAGAGCTGGGGCAGGCGGCTGGGAATTTCGAAACCGGGTTTAAAAACCGGAAGCGGATATTTCCTTCCGGCAAAATTGGCAATGGCGTAAGCCGCGGTTTCCGGTTTCATCTCTCCTATCTGGGAACGAAGGTCCGCGCCGTGGATTTTTAATTTGCAGTTCGCATCTTTGGCCAGCATCTGAACGCTTTTCTCCAAATATGGCTCAAGCTCCTCAAGCACCAGAACTTTTTTTAAAGGCTTGATAAATTCCTTAACCTTAAGTTCCGGCAATGGATAGAAAGTGCCTAATTTCAAAACCGGAATATTCAACTTAAGCGCTTCCAGAGCTTCCAGCGCGTGCAGATAAGAAATGCCGGAAGTAATGATGCCGATCTTTGCTTTTTTAACCGCCGCAGCGATGGCGGCCGGCGAAGGCTTTTTTTGGTCTTTCGATCCAAGGTAAACATAGTTTAAGGCGCTTTTTTCGAAATACGCCCGCAATTTCTCTTCGCGCTCCAGCATCTCTTTTTTCATCCCGTGCAATCGCGGCATCATGGTTACAAACTTATTCTTATTCTTGATGAACTCCCCTTTCAATCCGACTTTTCGGTTCGGGTCCAATTCGCCTAAAACCACCGGCGCGCGCTGATGGGCCACGCGGGTTGTAACCCTTACCATTACGGGCGTTCCGAATTTTTCCGATATTTTAAACGCCTCGATCACATAATCTTTGCATTCCTGCGCGTCAGAAGGCTCTAACATCGGAATATGGCTCAACGCCGAAAACGGACGGGTATTTTCCTCGCTCTGGGCGGAGCTGTGGCAGGAAGGATCATCAGCCACGACAACAACCATAGGCGCGAGGGATCCCGTATAGGCCAGCGGCATCAGAGCGTCGAGAGCGACGTTTAAACCAAAATTCTTGTAAGCAACCAAAGTTTTCAGCCCGGAGAAATCAGCGCCGATCGCCGCTTCAGTCGCGGTTTTTTCGTTGGTGGAAAATTCGAAATAAAATTTCGGATCCGCTCTTAGCTCTTTCGACAGCGCGTAAAAATTGTTACCGATCTCGGATGCAGGGGTTCCCGGATACGTAGAAACGAATTGGACACCCGATTCAAGAGCGCCTCTGATAATAGCTTCATTTCCCAGATACATTACCTTTTCGCCTTTCTTGTTCAATAAAAGTTCTTTCATGTTTTTTTAGATTGCTTTTATCCGCTCTTCGTCGGGCGGCTAAATTAATTGCCATAGCCGTAATTTTAAAGCCAAAGCAACGCTATTTTATCTTAGCATCGAACCATTTTTTTGAAAACTAAAACGTTCCGCTCCGCAAAGCAAAAAGGTTTCGCCCAACCGGACCGTAAGGCTGGGAAACACCGGCATTAAAGCGGTTATTCGACGGTAACGGACTTGGCAAGATTCCGGGGCTTATCCACGTCGCAACCGCGCGCAGCCGCGACATAATAAGCAAACAATTGCATAGGTATGACGGATAATATCGGAGTCAACATTTCCAAGGTTTTCGGAATATAGATAACATCGTCTACGATTTGGACGATCTCTTCATTTCCTTCGGTCGCAACGGCCAAAACTCTGGCCCCTCGCGCTTTCAATTCCATAATATTGGATATCATCTTTTCGTATACCGAATCAGAGGGACAAATGGCGATAGCGGGAAATCCATTTTCGATAAGGGCGATCATTCCGTGCTTCAGCTCCCCGGCAGCAACTCCTTCAGCATGGATATACGAAAGTTCTTTCATTTTTAACGCTCCTTCCATCGCAATCGGATTGTTGTATTTGCGGCCCAAATAAATCATGTTTTCACTGTCTTTATACTTTTCGGCCAACTCCTTGACGTGCGGAGCGCACTTTAAAGCCAGTTCCACCAAATCCGGCATCCGTTCCAGTTCCGCGGCTATTCGCTGGCCCATCACGTTCGAAAGCTGTCTCTGGCGGCCCAAGCATAAAGCCATAAGGGCCAATACTTCCAATTGCGACGTAAAAGCCTTGGTCGAGGCGACGCCGATCTCCGGACCGGCATGGTTATAAACCCCGGCATCGGTTTCCCGCGCCTGAGTCGAATCAACGACATTGGTAATTCCCAAGGTCAGTATTCCTCTCGATTTGGCGTCGCGAAGGGCGGCCAGAGTATCTGCGGTCTCTCCAGATTGAGAAACGACCAGAATGGCGCTTTTCCGATCCATAGTCGATTTGCGGTAACGAAATTCCGAAGCCGCGTCCACTTTTGTCGTAATGCCGGCGTATTCTTCGAACATATATTCAGCTACCAAACCGGCATACCTGGCTGTTCCGCAAGCAACGATGTACATCTTATCGATATCGCGCAGCCTTTCTTCGACCGACTTCAATCCTCCAAGCTGCGCCCTACCCTCCTCAACGATCAGCCGGCCTCGCAAAGAATTTTTCAAACTGGACGGCTGTTCCATAATTTCCTTAAGCATAAAATGGGGATATGTCCCTTTTTCTACGTCTTCGGCGCTCCATTCGATTTCATGAGGCTGACGTTCGGTAAAAATAAAATAATTTTCCGGCGTTATCGTAGCAACTTCCCCTTCGTTCAGATATAAAACCTTCTTTGTGCTGGAAACAACGGCTGCCGGATCCGACGCCACTAAAAACTCATTTTCCCCGACGCCAATCAAAAGCGGGCTGCCCGACCGGGCTGCCACAAGCTTATCAGGATCGTTCTTTGAAATCACCACAATGCCGTATGTTCCTCTTAAGAAACCAACGGCTTTTTTAACGGCGCACTCAAGATTGCCGTCAAAAAACTTCTCAACCAGATGGGCAATCACTTCCGTATCGGTCTGGGAAACGAATTTATGGCCTTCGCGCTGCAATTCCTCTCTCAACTCTTTGTAATTTTCGATGATTCCGTTATGAACCACCGATATGTCGCCCTTGCAATCAAGATGGGGATGGGCGTTGCAATCGGTCACTTGGCCATGAGTAGCCCAGCGAGTATGGGCATGGCCGACGCGTCCTTTTACCTTCATGGTTAGAAGCTCCGGCTCCGCCAAAGAGATCTTCCCGGTCTTCTTATAAAAGAAAGGTTCGTTATCGGAATCCAGGACGCGAAAACCGAAACTGTCGTATCCTCGATATTCCATTCTTTTTAACCCCGACAGCAAGATCGGGAAAGCAGGTTTGACGCCTATATAGCCGATGATTCCACACATATGTTTTTTCCGTATTGCGATTACGGTTTTATTACGAAATTTATAAGTTTCCCGGGAACATAAACCGTTTTTACGATTTCCTTTCCCGCAACCCATTTATGCACTATTTCCGAATCTTTAGCAAGGATTTTTGCTTCTTTTTCCGCAACCCCGGTGCCAATTTCAATCTTGCCGCGAGTTTTGCCGTTGACTTGGACAATCAAAAAAATCGTTTTTTCCTGTATCAGGTTTTCATCGTAGGCAGGCCATTTGTTTTTAAAAATACTTTGCTCTTGGCCAAATATCTGCCAAAGTTCTTCGCTTAAATGGGGCGCCATCGGGGCCAGCATGGTTATAAATTTAAGATAACTATCTTTTGAAACGGCCGGCTGTTTATCCAATTCGTTGGCCAGGATCATTAAAGCCGATATGGCCGTATTGGTTCGGAAGCTATCAAGATCGTTTCCCACTTTCTTGATTGTCTTATGAAGAAGCTTTAAAATATCCTGATTATCTTTGGCGCCATCGGATACTTTATATTGAAGGTGCCAGACTTTGTGCAAAAACCGGTAAATGCCGGCCAAACCGTTATCCGACCATTCAGACGACTGGTCCATTGGACCCATAAACAATTCGTAAAGGCGCAAAGTATCGGCTCCGTACTCGGCAATAATCTTATCGGGGCTGATAACATTGCCTTTTGATTTAGACATTTTGGCCCCTTGATAATAAATCGTTCCCTGGCTGAAAAGCTTTAAAAACGGCTCTTCAAAATCCAAATAACCGAAATCCTTCAAGGCTTTGGTGAAAAACCGGGAATAAAGGAGATGCAATACGGCATGTTCCACTCCTCCGATATAAAGATCGACTGGTAGCCATTTCGCGATTTTTTCGGGCGCCGCGAACACCGCTTTGTTCTTAGGATCGGTATATCGGAAAAAATACCAGGAAGAACAAACAAACGTATCCATTGTCTCGGTCTCCCGCTCCGCCTTGCCGCCGCATTTTGGACAAACAGCTTTAACAAAAGCCTTGTTGCGGGCCAGCGGCGATTTTCCGTCGCTGGTTGGTTTAAAATCCTTGATGCGCGGCAAGAGAACCGGCAGCTCCGATTCGGAAACCGGCTGCCATCCGCATTTTTCACATATGACCATCGGAATCGGCGCGCCCCAGTAGCGCTGGCGCGATATAAGCCAATCCCGCAATTTGTAATGGACCATGGATCTTCCCTGGCCTCTTTTTTCGAGATACTTGGCAATGTCTTTAGCGCCCGATTCCGAATCAAGGCCTGAAAACACTTCGGAGTTTTGCAGAACGCCATAATCTTCATAAGCGCGTTCAGGCAACGTTGTTTCGCCGGTTTTCGGCTTAATCACTTCGACGATGGGAAGCTTATGTTTTTTGGCAAAAAGGAAATCCCGCTGGTCATGGGCCGGAACCGCCATTACCGCCCCGGTACCGTAGTCCATTAAGACATAATCGGCAATAAATACCGGCAGATCGGTATTATTGACCGGATTGACAACCCTTACGCCTTTAAGCTCCACCCCGGTTTTTTCCCGGTCTTCCGCCGAACGCTCAATTTCTGTTTTCGCCAAAGCCGCCGACATATAAGCCGCCGCCTCGTCCCAGTTGGAAATTAGCGGTTTCAATTTTTCCAGTATCGGATGTTCCGGAGCAATCACAACGTAAGTACAGCCGAAAAGCGTATCGGCGCGCGTAGTGAATACCTCCAGCTTCCTGCTATCCCCTTCTTTTGTTCCGGTAAAAAAGGAAAATTGGATATCTGTGCCATAAGACTTTCCTATCCAATTGCGCTGGATAGTCTTGATCTTTTCCGGCCAGTCAATGTTATCCAGGCCTTCAAGCAATCGCTCCGCGTAATCGGTAATTTTAAAAAACCACTGCTCAAGCAATTTTTTTGCAACCGTACTCCCGCAACGCTCGCACCTGCCGTCCACAACCTGCTCGTTGGCCAGTACGGTTTTGCATGAAGGGCAAAAATTCACCGGCGCTTTTTTCCTGAAAGCCAGGCCGTTCTTATATAGCTGCAAAAACATCCACTGGGTCCAGCGGTAATAATCCGGGCTGGAGGCAATAACCTCGCGGCTCCAATCGTATCCCAAGCCAGCGGCTTTGAATTGGCGACGAATATTTTTGATGGATTTTTTTGTGACCACCGTCGGATGGATCCCGGTTTTTATCGCAAAATTTTCGGCCGGCAAACCGAACGCGTCAAAACCGATCGGCCTTAACACTTCGCAGCCATCCATCATTTTCCGCTTCGCAATCACATCCGACAGCGTATAGCCTTTGAAATGTCCGACGTGCAAACCGTAAGCCGACGGATAAGGGAACATATCCAGGCTGTAAAACTTGGTTTTTGCGCTTGCGTCATCAGCGGAAAAAATCCCCTGCTCTTCCCAAGCTTTTTGCCATTTTTTTTCAATGGATTTATGGTTGTAGCCCGGCTTATTGGCGATTCCGCCGGTTTTAGTTTTTTTTATTTTTTTTGGCATATCTTTAACCCCTTTTTGAATAATATTTTCCGACTAAGCTGTCAAACTCATGCAGGATCTCGGTTTCAACCAGAATATCACGGTCTTTTTCCAAAGCCATCCATCTGAAAACCGGTATCGGCCAGCCGTCTCGCTTTTCTTTGGTAAAATAAGGCGGTATCAAAATCCGAAAAAAAGGTTTTTCCTTAGGGGTAACAACCACGATCTTTGCCTCCCAGAATTTTTCCAGCGGGTCCTTATCCATCAACAGCTCTTCTTCCAGAGACTCCGGATCGGTCCGGAATTTCACCTCTAAAAGCTGGGGCAATCCGAGTGCTCCAATAATCGCGAAATCCGGAATCGATGAGATTTTTTTCCCGATATGGCTATCTTTGCCAAAATCCTGTTCCAACTGGACAATATTCTCAAGCTGGGCGTCGGAACCCAAACGGTAAACCCGGTTGCCGGACCTTTTCAAAAGCTCCTCAACCAGGTTTTCCGCTATTTTCCCTTTCAAAACGTTTTCCGATATCGCCATAAAATTACCTCCATTCTAACAGAAAAACCGCTGTTTACAAGGCAAAACGAAAAAACAGCGGCTGATAAAAAAAGCAGAGGCTAATCCTCTGTCTTAAGCTTGGTTTGGCTGTCTTCTTCGGCCTCATCCCAAAAATCTAAAACGGCGCCTACCAATACTGTAAATTCCGGATTCAAAAGCCATAAGGGCCTTGGTCCAATCTTGCCTTTTACCAGCAGTAACTTGGCGTTGTGCAGCCTGTCCAGCATGACCGGCAGGTTATTCTCGATGCCATCGACACCGGAATTTTCCGCGATGGCGTTCCCGTCTTTCCATTCGGCGGGATATTTTGCCATTGCTTTCAACACCCTGATATAATCCGGATCGCTTAGAATTTTCCTGGATAATTCAAGCAATAGATCCAATCCTTTAACCAGCTCTTCTTTGCTTAAACCCTTATCCTTTGGCATTTATCGTCCTCCAATTTCCACTGTTTTGAGCCATAACCGTAGCAAAAACCGGCCAACCCGTCAACGATAACATAAACAAAAACAGGGATCTATTTCCCTGTATGATGAATATGCGGCCCGTCAAAGACGAGGCTCGCCGTGAAATGCGGCGGCCCGGATCCGCCCCGGGGTCGCGCGTTTGGTTGTCAACCGCGCATGATGACATTGCCGCAACAGTGTTGCAGCCTACACTACCGCCGTACTGATGGTTTGATGCTTTCTTTTAGCGCAAATTTTTTATTCCGTCAATCTTCCCGAACACACTTGATCCGGCCAATCGATTCCAGAATTTTTTCTCCGGGGTTATCTCCAAGCAACACCAGAATGATTTTTCCGGCAAAGAGAACCGTTCCCGTCCTTTCCTTAGTACCGCTATGGAAACAAATCTTTTTGGGATCGCTAACCGGCAAAGGCTCTCTTGGAAAATCTGGAGTATTGATAAAATCCCTCGCGCCCGAAACCGACCCGTAACCTTCATGGACAAGCAGGACATTCGGATCCTTTGACTGCCAAACCCGTCCCATAGCTACCAGAAGCTCCAGCTTTAATGTGTCAAAACAGCACAAACAAGGATATTGGCAGTATTGTTCCATGTCCTTTGTCTTAGCCGACAACAAGCCTTCGAGCGGAATCAAGCCTATTTGTCGGCCGAAAAATTGCCTCGTTTCAACTTGCTTAAAATCGGAAAATTCACCGATTTGCGAAATACTTACGGGATAGATCCCTATTTCTTCGCAAATTTCCGGAAATATGCGGCTTACTTCGGTGTAAAACGCCTCCGGGCTCATGCCTTTGCCAAGATCAATGCCGATATCTCTGCAAAATTCTTGAAAATTCCGACTTCCCCCCGTTTCCGCTTTTTCCCGACTCATAGTTTCTCCTCCTTTTTAATTTGCTGATCTAAACTTTAACCAATCCTGCCGCCATGTCAAGAAAAAACGGGATGAATCCCGTTATCTAGCCGCGCAAAATATTTAAACACCCGAATTTTTTTGCCGGCGCTGTTCGTCGTGCATCAGCTTCAATCCAAGCAGCTCCAACAAAAAATCGTTTATCGAATAACGAAACGGGCGTTGTTTTTCCCGGCAAACAAAGCAAGCGGATAATAACCAGTCCAAATGGACGGATGTTTGATTGCCGGCCACACTGCTCAATTCTAACCTTGTCATCGGACCGCCGTCTTTAAGAGCCAAAAGAATATTCTTCCGGCCTTCGTTTTTAAGAATTTTGTGTAACCGGTTGCATAACCGGCCAAGATCATCAAGGTTTTCTGCAGTCAAAACCGCAAATCCCTTCTCCGTTGTTGCTTGAATAATCTCTTTCATTACTCGAACGTCTCCTTTTTTTAAAGTACGATTATATTATAATTATTTTTTTAGTTTCGTCAAAAAAAACAGGACAACTCCTGTTTATCCTGTTTTACGCTTTTAGCCTTAAGACGTAAGGATTTTTTGCCTTTTTTTTGGCATTTGCTCTTACGAAACAGCAACCATTAACTCAGCGTCCCTGTCGGCACATTATTAGTTTGGTAAATAATTTCGTCCTTATGGCCGATACTAACCCGTATCAACCCGGATTTTTCAAGCACGCTAATTTGGAAATCGGTGTTTTCGATACCGGTTTTCAAGGCTATTTAAGCGTGTCAATAAATGCTTCAAGCCGAGTCTGGTAGCCGGCCTCGCCGGTTTGTTCATCGATGATAAGATATAGAAACGGCACTTTTTTTGTTCGGAACGCCTTTTCCACAAATTCCTTGATTACGGCGTCGCAGCCGCACTGAAAAGAAGATATCTCGATTGCGCCAGCCAATCCGTATTCAATCGCCAAGCCGATTTTTTCCAGCATTTCTTCGCCGAACTCCCAATGGAATTTCGGAATTTCAAAACCAAGCTTGTTTCCGATCGTCAAGCCTTTAAGAGGAACTTCGTCTAAAAAAATAGGTTCTGCCCCCAATTGATGAAGCTTTTCTTCGATTCTCAAATTTGAATATTCATCGTACAGATTATAGGGATGGGAAACCAGGAAAATCTTTTTTCTCGGAGATGCTATTTTTTGGGCAAATTTTTCTTCCCGCTCCTTCAGCAAGTCTTGCTCTTTTACCAGTCCTTTATTCATTGCCCGTTCTATTAAATAAATATCGGATTCGATCTTCCGGCCAAGATGCTGGATTGTTTTATCAAAAGGCTCTTTTCTTTGATCGAAAGTTTCGGTCAGGATCGGCGTTTTAACGATGATCTTGGCAATGTCGGGCAAACCGAAAAACTTGGGACAATATTCCAGCCCTCTAAGATCTGTCTTCATCCGCGGAATAAAAATCTTGTCGCACTTCCCTTCCAGCCATAAAAGATGCCCCCAAAAAATCTTGCTCGAAAAACAAGTTTCCGGATCAGCGACCCGCACACCCATATCTACGATTTCCTTATTGCTTTTGGGGGAAAGCACGACCTTGCAACCCATCCCTTCAAAGAAAGCCTCCCAAAACAGGGGGTTTTTCCAGTAAATCAGCGATCTTGGAATTCCAATTGTTGTCATTTTGGTTGGTTAACTTATCTAAAAAAGCCTTTTTTGCGTATTGGTGATCTTCTCCACAATCTCATCATCGAAAATTTTAATTTTTCCGAAAACTCCGTCGTAACCCGGAATAACCCTCACTTTTCCTTCTCTTACTCTTATAACGCCTTCAGCGATTTCTGGCAAGGTAATCCGCGCCAGTTCCCCGTAATCCGGGCCGAGCAGCACGGAGAATTCCGAACCGAAACCCTTGATAAGATTATCATATTCCATCTGTACCTGCTTTGAAGCAGCCATCACCTTCAGAGCATCGGCAATGATCTCTTGCAAAGGGATAAAATGCCGGTAAGGTATCGTTCCGTCCGGACGATAGCCTTCGGGCTGGTCGGCCAATTCTTCAATTCTGCTCACCACTCCGATTGTCAAAGGCCGCCCGCAAGCCGGACAATTACCGTTATATTTCTTTGATTCCTGCGGAGAAAAACATACATTACAAGCCCTATGGCCGTCGAAATGATACTTTCCCTCCGCTGGAAAAAATTCTACCGTATATAAAAATTTTTGGGGATCTTTTTCTTTTATCGCGTTTGTTATCTCAAAATAATCGATCTCCGTTTCAAAAATATTGGCTTCGCGGGCAAGTTTTTGGGGGGAATGGGCATCTGAATTGGAAATAAGGGCCGCCCTCCGGCCGTCCGGAATCCGCCAAAGCATTCCCGGATCGGCCGACAAACCGGTTTCGATAGCATAAATATATTTTGCATATTCCCCGAAACATTCCTCAAGCGAGTCGAATCCTGATTTCGACCCGAATATCCCGAACCAAGGCGTCATTGCGTGAGCTGGAATGACCATGCATTGATCGGAAGCGTCAAAAACTATCTTAGCCAGTTCCAAGGAATCAAGCCCAAGTATGGGGCGGCCATCAGCAGCCAGATTGCCGGCAGAAGATAGCCTGGCATTGATCTTTTCCGCGACTTCCAATGATGGAGCAAAAATAACAATGTGCACCTTCCTAACTTTCCCGTTCTTGGAATAAATACAACAAATCTCGGCTGTAAACAGAAAACGGGTCGGACTGTTCTTTCCTTTTAATTTAAAAAGTCCGGGTTCAGCCGGCTCTAAATCGTTTTTCAGCTCCAGAAGCCATTCCGGATGGGTAAAATCACCCGTGCCAAGAATTCTAATGCCTTTAATGCGCGCCCATGCGTCAAGCATCCGGATATTCATATTGGCCGATGTTGCCCTGGAAAATCTTGAATGCAGATGAAGATCGGCCGCGAATTTCATATATTAGAATCATCCTCCTTTTTTTAAACGCTGCTAGCCTTTATCGAGAACCTTTCTTTCCAAAAAACCGAACACGATAAGAACGAAAAGAGTAAGCATCGTGCTTGCCACGGCTTCAATATAAAGCTCCATAGCGACGGCAATTCCGATAGCGGAAACCACCCACAAACCGGCAGCCGTAGTCAAGCCTTCGATATGCTTTTCCCCCCGAAAAACAACTCCGGCGCCGATAAAACCGATACCGGTCGCAACCGCCTGGATCAATCGGGTGGGATCGATAGAATCGGAAACGAACTGGCCCAGCATGCCAAACGTAAGAATAGCAAAAAGAGCGCTACCCAAACCAACCAAACTGTAAGTTTGAAGACCCGCTCCCCTTTTTTTGATTTCCCGTTCAAATCCGATCAAGCCGCACAAAAGAACGGTTAAGAAAAGCTGGAGAATTATTTTAATTTCAGCGTCCATGAATTTTGCATCAATTTCTTATCTTCTAAATGTTTTTACCTTTGACCCGGAAAACCGCCCGGCGCGGCATAAAACGCGCAATCACTCTTAGCCGGGAACAATGCCTTAACACTGTCGAGGATGCTTCTTTGCCCAGAAAATGAAAGCAGGATGCCCGCTTACCGCCTTTACGCATTCCGGAAAAAATTCGGGTTTTCTTATGTTTTCGAAAAATTCTTAGGTTAAAAAATAATAAAACCGATAACTTTGGCCAAAGAAAATTTCGGACAGCTTAAAACTTAAAAACCTGGCAGCCTTCCTTCGCTCTTCGTTCCAATTTAAGGCCCACGGCAACCCCGGGCTTCGCTTCCTGGATTTTCTGCCCGTCCATTTCCATAGAATCAACTTTTTGATCGAAATCGATATCCTTTCCGAAAATTTTAATCGTATCGCCTGTTTTTAAAGATTTCGACAATTCAACAACTCCGACTCCGATTTTGGAAAAATAATGCGTGATTGAACCGATCAGTTCTCCTTGTTCAGATGGCATTTTTTTGTTTTTTTTAAAAAAGATATATGAACCGACCTTTCTTTGAAAAAAGCAAAAAATATTTTTTCCTATTGAATATCGAAAAATACCGCAAAGTTCCGGCCGATATCTTTTGATCTAGTTTTGCAAAGCATCGGCTATCGCTAGATATCGGTTTTCTTCTTCTCCTTTTTGATCGCCGCTACGACCCTTTCTACCAGCCGTACAGGATCTTTATCGTAAATGATTTTTTTTGATACGCGATACGGACCGTTGGCGATTGACCGAATTTTATCCGCGGTGCCGCCCGAACCCTCCAGAATACCGATGATTTTCCGGCATTCGAAAGCTGTCGCAAATTCATGCAAAGTTCCGATCCGGCCGCAAATAATGATCACTGCGTCGGCCGATTTGGTCATAATAATATCCCTGCCCACGTAATCGGAACCGGTGTAGATCATTACGTCAAAAGGTTCAACCGGCAGGCGATAGGTTTTAACATGAGCCGATTCCGAAGAAGCGGGCGAAAAACCCACATTAAACCCTCCGGCCTCTCTGCAGCCTTCGGCGGAAAAATAAGGCACTCCCGTCGTAGCGCCCGTCACCAGATTGCATCCATGGCGGGCAATCTCCCGGCCGATTATCCTTGAAACCAATATTATCTTATCGCAACAATGGGAAATCTCCGCTGCCCCCGATACGGCAATTTCATACTGCATAAAATTTCTGATGGTTAACTGATCCGGCATCTTACGGAATTATAGATATTATCCGAGCGCAAAGCCAGTCAAACCAGCGTATCTTAGTTAATTTTTAACCTTTTGATCCTTTCTTTAAGGCTATTTTATCAAAACGGGCACAAAAAGCAAAAGGCTTTAGAAAACTAAAAACCGCCGGCGTTCCGGTGGGTTTTAGTGAGGGGAAAGCGTCCAACATGAAATCAGTTAAGGTTTTAACTACAGCCTGGCAGAGGCTGTTAGGCCTGCTTAACCTCCTTCACTGAAGAACATTCTGCCTATTGGGTAAAAACCCTCATCCCCTCACATACATTCTAGCCGTAACCGTTTTTATGTCAAGCTAAATTTTTTACGCAATTTATTCAGTCTTTGGTCAATGGGTTCCTCTTCATTTTTACCTCTAAACCGTCGTTTCTTCCGTCGCCGTCGGTATCCGGATTCTTGGGATTTGTACGGTAATCCTGCATTTCCTGGGAATCGTTTAAACCGTCGCCGTCGGTATCCGGATTACCGGGATCGATTCCAAGAATAATCCATTCGGCGCCGTCATTAATCCCGTCGCCGTCGGTATCAACTTTCTTGGGATCGGTTTTCATAAACAGCTCGTTACCATCCGTAATTCCGTCGCCGTCGGTATCAAAGTAACGCGCCTCGATAGCTCCCACCTCCGCCACCTTCAAACAATATTCCTTATAGTTGGAATCTTTAACAACATCGCAATCTTCCGGATTTTCGGCCGCTTCCATCGCCTTATAATCAATACAATACTGCCGATAAGCCGAGGGAATCTTTTCGCAATCGCCGCCATATTTGGAAACGTAAGAATTCAAAAAACACAAATTGGAATATTCTTTGGTCTCGATTGCGGCACATTCTCCGATATCGTCTTTTTTTCCGCTGTAAGCTATCGTAAAGGCTGTCGCGACATCGCGGCATTCTTTCAATTCGAAAGATTCACGGAAAGCGGCGCTGCAAACGCTCGGATCCTTCAACGATATCGCCACATCGCTAACGCATGTCTTTTTGATCGCTTCATCGGAAATTTTTAAGCAGAGGGCTATGCTTTCCTGGTTATGGGCAACCTGGTGCATACAGTCGTTTCGAAGGCTTTCATTTCCGATATCGTTACACTTTGAAAAAAGGTTATCGTCTATAGCGCTGTCCAGAGCAATATTATCAAGACATTTTCGGCTCTCATTTTTATCATCCATATCCAGGCAATCATCTTTTGTTTTTACTTCCACGTGATATATTCCGTCCTCCTGCCCCTCGCCCACCTCTGAAACTTGGCCGTTTCCGGGCTTCTCTTCATCCAAGCCAGATCTGCCGCCGAGCATATCGGCAATAACAAAAATATACAAGATCAAAAAGGAAAAAACCACCGCCGCGATTCCGCCGTAATAGAAAATCCTCCTCTTTTTATCCAGCTCTTCGATAAAATTTTCTTCTTCCATATTTTTTGATAGCACAGCGAATCCTAAAAAAGCTTACTCGCAATAACAAGCTGTTTCTCCAACGCTAAACATCGCGCCTTTGCCGGTAAAAGGCCCGTAAGCCGGGTCGGTCATCGTGCCTTTGCAGCAAGGCTCAAGCTTGCTATCGCAGTTATCGCCGCCTTCGCAGCAAATGTAACTGGTAATGCAATATTTTGAACGGCAGTCGTTTGAGGCAAGATTCTGGCTCAAGTTGCAATTGTTGAAATCGTGATGGATCACGTAAATGCACTTATTCTTCTGCCAGTTCGCCAGTCCAACGCCGACGCACACTTTCCCTTTATCTTTACAGATAGTGTCGCAGTCGATCGAGGCGCTCTCGCAGGGTACCATCTGATTCATATCGAACAATCCCCCGCCTACCCCTAATTTTACATAGTCGCGGATCCTCACTATGTCAAAAGATTTATCATCAAGGTTATCTCCGCCGTTTAAACAGCATTCGTCGTAGATTTTCGGGCTGATCCCCTTGCAAACGACTTTATTGAAATTCGAAGAGCTTGGATCGTCTTCGCAGACGTATTTTCCTCTTTGGCAGTATTTTTCCCGGTCGGAAGGATCGTTTGTCAGCCAGCAACCCTTTCCGATTTTTGATTTATCTTCGGCTTCGCAGATCGCCTCGGCAATTATTTTGCAATCATCGTTGCAATTGTTAATCGTGTCCTGGCATTTTTTATCCGTCCAAGACGGCTTTCTTTTTTTGCATCGCCAGAGCGGTTCGTTATAATCGCATTCCTCGCCGCTCTCCACTTCTCCGTTTCCGCAATATTCGGACTTGCAAGTATCGGGATCGCAATTATCGATTATTTCATTGCAAGTTTCCACCGAATAACCGCCATGGCCCTGGCAGGTCAGAACAGTCATGTTCGGATCGCATCCTTCGCCGATCTGCCATATTCCGTCGCCGCACTCTTCGATTGATTCCTCATGATGAGAACATTTGGCGCTCACCTTCCACCAGCTTTCGTTAAGTTTAAAACCGTCCCATTCGGCAATGCCCAGAACCATAAACATCGTATTGACGAAAACCCAGCCTATAAAAATAACTATGAAACCGATTATCGTTACTTTAATGACGTTTTTAGAGCTTACAAGCGCGGCGGGATCGCCTTTGGACCAGATAAGGTAACCGCCTCCGATCAACAGAAAAAAAGCGGTCAAAACCGGTATAATCCAAAAAATAATATAATTAGAGACCCGCCGGGTCATTTCAAAAAAATCGCAGATGGTGCAAGCATGCTGGCCGGGACCGCCGCAGGGAACAAGCGGATCGCCGGCAGCCGCGACAACAGCAAAACCTGATAAAAAAAGGGTTGCTGTCAAAAATAATAGGGCAAATGATCTTTTTTTTGAGAACATCGGAAATGTAGTGCCAGCCTGTTTCCCAAAACACCGGCTGTTGTTATATCTTTAGTAAATTATATCTTAAAACTGCCAATTAACAATGGCTGATCCATCCAAAACAAGCCGTTTTTTCAACAATCGACAGAATATACTGTGTTTAAAGCCCCATGAAAATGGGGCTTTAAACAATATAACCGCTGCAATGTGCGCCCGACTGGAATCGAACCAGTAGTCACCAGCTCCGGAGGCCGGCATTTTATCCGTTAAACTACGGGCGCGTTGTTGTTTGTTATTTTGTTCCGTAAGACTCCTCTTCCTCATTCAAAGAATCCACTTTCACTCCCGCCTCTTCCAGCATTTCCCTGGCCTCTTTAGCGGCATGGTAGCGATTCTCGCAAACCACCCTTTTTATGCCAGCGCTTATTAAAAGCTTGGTACAGTCCAAGCAAGGTTCAATTTTACAGTAAAGCGTTGCCCCGTCAATGGCAATTCCGTACTTCGCGGCCTGCGCAATAGCGTTTGCCTCGGCGTGTACAGTTCTAATGCAATGCTGGGTGACGCTTCCGTCCTCATGGATGGTTTTTTTGAACCAGTGGCCTACATCGTCGCAATGCGCCAATTTTGGAGGCGCCCCGACGTAACCGGTCGCGATTATTCTTTTATCTTTAACGATCAGGCATCCCGCCCTTCCACGGTTACACGTCCCCCTTTCCCCGACCAACCGGACCAAGTCTATGAAATAGCGGTCCCAATCGGGCCGGATATGCTGCGCTTCTTTTTCGAGGTGCGGCATCAGATTATCGATTTTTTTGAAATAATCCTCTTTGCCGGCATCGTTTACGATCGTGAATTTGGCCATATTCATGCAGGCCTTTATCTGCTGGCTGGATTTATTGTCCGACTTCATTTCCCTCGCTTCCATTTCTTTGAATTCTTCGAAGGTCTTGGCGTCTTTTTCTTTCCGTCCTCTTGCGATGATCCTTTCAAATCTTAAATCCGCCGGCGCGTCAACCGACACTAAAACAAACTTTCCAAAACCGGCCAGCGTTTTAACTTCCAGCGGATTCCTGATACTGGTAATAACGTAGTTCTTTTCCTCATTCATCCGCTCGATTGCCCTTTTGGCCAATACTCCGTTGCCTTCTTTTTCCCTCATCTCGTTTCCAGCTTTCACCAAATTTTCCCTGGTTATTTCCTGGCTATTTTTTTTAAGCTCTTCCCTTATGAGGTCGGACAAAGAAATGTGTTCGAAACCTTTCAAAACAAGGTATTCGGCCAGCGTATCTTTTCCGGCCGCGAAGGCGCCGGTAACTCCGATTTTTATCATCATGTTGGTTTGATTCCCGGAACTTAGGGTATTTTCCTAATTTTGCGTTTTTTTCGCAACAATGTAAAGGTTGCCTTCCCTTGATCCTTGACCGGTAATTCCGGCCTCTATTATTTCCAGTCCAGCGGCAAGCGCCAGATCTTTCAACTCGCCCAGGGAAAAAGCATGCAAATAACGCATCAAAGACCCGCGCCAAGGAATAAAAAAATCTCCAAAATCTAACTTTGATCTTCCAGCCGCCACCGATACCTGGCTTTTAAAATATCCGGCCATTCTTTTCCAGTTTCTTGAAGATATTATTTTTAACGGACGCAAATCCCAAACCGTCGCCACAAAAATACCTTCTTTCTTTAAAACCCGGGCGGCTTCGCAAAAAACTTTTTTTCTCATCCGGCGCGACGGTATATGGTGCAAAACCGCCAAGCAAAAAACCTTGTCGAAATCCCGATCCGGATACGGCAGCACGGTTGCCTCTCCTACAATGAATTGCTCTTTAGGAAATTTGGCTTTCGCTATCCCGATGAGTTCTTTCGAAAAATCCTGGCCGATGTATTCTGCTGATTTTTCCAAAAAAACGGAAACATACCTGCCGTTACCGCAGCCAAGATCCAAAATCTTATCCCCTTTTTTCAGATACCGGTCGAATAAAAAACCGAATTGCTCCAGCGGGCGTTCCCTGGTCGCGGAAAACCCATCCGCTATCAGATCATAGTCTCGCTTTGTTTTTTCCAGCAGCATTTTTGCTTCCGTTTCTTTCATTTTTTTGCGATTTTGGTTCTTTCTTCATACAGATCCAGTTCCGGAACCAGGCTTTTCGGATCGTTTCCGATCCAAGCCACGCGCATCATCAACCGGAACCAAGGGGTGTATTCCGCTGGATTTTTTCTGATGTCGGCCACAAGCTCGTCGCGATCAATCCATCTCCAGCCGTCCGCCTCTTCTTTATTGATCTTTGGCTCTCCATCGAACGCAGCGAACAAAACATGGTCATATTCATATTCGGTTAAATTTCCAACCTTGACTTTATAAATAAATTCCATTTGCGGTACTCCGCCTTCCCTCCCGCTCCAATTATAATCAATACTCATTTCTTCCTTTAAGCGGCGCTTCGCCGCATCAAATAAATTTTCGGCCGGTCGCGGGTGGGAACAACACGCATTGCTCCACAAACCAGGACAATGGTATTTCGCCAGCGCCCTTCTTTGCAGCAATTGTTCGCCTTTGGAATTATAAATGCAAACGGAAAAAGCCCGGTGGAGCAAACCGGAGCGGTGAACATCCATTTTCTCTCCTGTTCCGGTCTGGATATCGTTATCATCGACTAAAATAATATCTTCCATAGGATTAGTTCAGATCAGCGATGTCAAAAATCTTATTTTGCGAGTGGGCTCCGTGGACAAGCTTCACTTTACTTTCCAGCAAACCAAAATAAACCGCCAAAAGCTGCCGGGCGCGGTCGTTGGCCAAGTTCATTTCCGGTTTTTCTGCCACTTTCACCTCATATTTGTCCTCTGCCAATTTTGTAACCCCCTCTTCCTTTGAACAAGGATACACTTTTACTTTAACTAGCATAAAAATATTTAAAAATCCGCGGTCCGCAACTGGTGTCTTGTAGATTTTAGTTATGGTCTTTGGATTTTTTTTTATTAGTTTTTGTTTATTATCTTTTTTTTATTACTTTTTTTATTATTGCTTTTTTTAATTATTTTTCATTTTTTTATTATTGCTCGAACCATAAGCGAGTTGCCCGCAAGCCGCTTTGATCTCGCGGCCAAACCGGTGGCGCTCAGTCGTCTCAACGTTTTCTCGGTCGATTATTTCTTTGAATTTCCTGACCCTCTCTCGGCTCGAAGGCTTAAACTCTCCGGTCGGATTGTAGGTTATCAGATTGATAAAAGCCAGCTTCAAGGAAAACCTTTTTTTTATCAACGCCGCCAAAGCTCGCGCGTCATCGTCGGAATCGTTCACGCCATCGATCATGATATATTCGAACATCACGCGGCGGTTGGTTTTTTTGGCATAAGCGTAAACCGCCCAAAGAATATCGCCTATAGGATACTTGTTGTTAGCCGAGACGATACGGGATCGCAGCGCATCGTTGGACGCGTGCAAAGAAATTGCCAGATTGACCTGAATCGGCTCTTTGGCCAGTTTTTCTATACCTTCAACTACTCCGACGGTCGAAATAGAAATATGCCGGGCGCCGATATTGAAACCGCTCTTTGAGTTGATCAGCCTAACCGCTTCCATCACCGCATCATAATTTAAAAACGGCTCCCCCATTCCCATAAAAACGACATTGTCTATCCTTTCATTAGTAATTTTCAAACGGCGCGCAAAAAACAGCAGCTGTAGAACAATCTCGGAAACCGTCAAATTCCTTTTAAATCCGCTCTTCCCGGTAGCGCAAAAAACGCATCCCATCGGACAGCCGGCTTGCGATGAAACGCAAACTGTGTTCCGGCCGTCTTTGTGGCGCATTAAAACCGTTTCGATCCTGACACCGTCCGCCAAAACAATTACGGCTTTATCCGCGTCTTTTGATTCCGATGAAACTGCTTCGGCTGCGATCGCCAAAGGGATCTCTTTTTTCAGTTTTTCGCGCAAACCCGCCGGCAAGCCTTGGGCAACGGACCAATCCTCGATCAACTGCTTGAAAACCAGATCCTTGGCCTGTTTGAAACGGTAAGCCGGTTCGCCTTTTAGCGCTTCTTTGAGTAAATTTATGTCCATTGCCTTTTCTCGAATCCAAATTTTCCGCCATGGCCCGGATAGACCGTTGTTCCGGCGCTGATCGAACTGTTGAGTTTTTCAAGCGACGCTTCCAGGCCGGCAAGCGAACCTCCCGGCAAGTCCCACCGGCCAACGCCGCCGGCCTCAAAGACCGTATCGCCAGAAAAAACAATACCCGGTCCGAACAAGCAGATGCTTCCGGCGGAATGGCCCGGCGTCAACACAACCTTTAAAGAACACTCACCTATCTTGATTTCTTCGCCGTCCTTTAAAAAACGGTCGGGGATGAAATCGATGAAATCCTTTTCGTTCTCATGGATCATCACCGGAGCGCCGGTCTTTTTTTTCAATCCGCCGTTCCCCGAGACATGGTCGTCGTGATAATGGGTGTTAATAATGTATCTTGGCGTCGCGCCCGAATTTTTAATCTCCCGAAAGATCTTTTCCTCTTCGCCGCCCGGATCGATAACGGCCAGCTCTTTGCCGCAAACAAACAAATAGCAATTAGCTTGGAGCGCGCCAACCGGTATCCGAATTATTTCCATAAAATTTCCTCTAAAATCCTAGGCCGCCCATTTGCTGCATCTTCTGGGCCACGGTCATCTGGATCTTCTTCATTGCTTCATTCAAGGCTTCTTTCAAAATCTTTTCTTGCTGATCGGTCGCCAGCGTAGGATTAAGTTTGATATCTTCAACTTCCAGTTTTCCGTTAAGGGTAATTTTAATGCCTTGCTTTTCATAATCAAGTTTTTCGTTTTTTAAAGTGTTTTGGATCTCCTGCAGCTTTTTTAATTGTTTTAATTGTTCAAACATAATAAATAATTTTCAATAAAAAATTTCCAATTTTCAATGAATTCTCGATTAACCAATGAATCAAACAAAACACATAAGAGTATCCTGCTTGAAGCATTGGAATTTGAAACATTTATTGTAAATTGAAAATTAGAAATTGAAAATTGTAGTTTAATACTGCCATTATAGCCAAACTTATCATAAATTCAACGCCCTCGAAAGCCAGAAAACCCGCTTTAAAAAAAGACTGGCCACAAAAGTGGTCAGATATAAAATTTCCGGCATGGATGCTCACAAGAGATATCCCGTCCTACTCTTGTTCGGCGCCGGCGGCCTTATTTTCTCTAGGCTGCTAGGATCAAACGAGCATAGAAGTAAAAACTTTACGCATAGACCCGCTTCACACCTCCGGCATCATATTATCAGAAAAATTGATATTGGCAAATCAACCATTTTTGACTTTATCCAGGAATCGTATAATTTCAGAGTATGATGAAAGACCAAGAAACAATCGCCAAAAAACTCGTCCAGGCCGATCCGAGAACAAAAGCGGAACTGGACGCGTTTAAGCGAAAAATTTGCGCGGAATTTAAAATTCCCTACCCAAGCAACATCGATCTGCTTTCGGCATTAAACGACTTCGATGGCGGAAAAATAAAATCTTCCCGCCAAGAACTCCGAAATTTATTACGGGTAAGGCCCGTTAGGTCGCTTTCGGGCATCATCAATGTTTCCGTGCTTACCAAGCCCTATCCCTGCCCCGGATCATGCCTTTATTGCCCCCAGGAAACCGGTTTTCCAAAAAGCTATCTTTCGGGCGAACCGGCGGCGGAACGGGCCAAGCGTTTGAATTTTGATCCGGTAAAGCAGGTCGCCGGACGACTCGGCATGCTGGCCGAAGAAGGCCATCCGGTGGACAAGATAGAAATGCGGATCATCGGCGGCACCTGGAGTTTCTATAAAAAAGCGTACCGGGAATCGTTCGTTAAAAAATGTTTTTTTGCCTGTAATAATTACGGATCTAAAAATCCAAAAAGAATCGGTTCGCTAAAACAGGAGCAAAAAATAAACGAATCGGCCAAATGCCGGATCATCGGGCTGTCGGTCGAAACCCGGCCGGACTTTATTGACGCAAAAGAAATAATCAGCTTAAGAAACTTGGGCATAACCAAAGTGGAGCTCGGCATTCAAAGCATTTACAACGATGTACTTGATTTAAACCAAAGAGGCCATAAAGTTGATTCTACGGTCAAAGCGACCCATCTTTTGAAAAATGCCGGATTCAAAATCGCCTACCAGATAATGCTTAACCTTTACGGCTCCTCGCCCCAGAAAGACCTAAATATGGTCAAAACGCTTTTTAACGACGAACGGTTCCAGCCCGACACGCTCAAGATTTATCCTTGCGCCGTCTTGCCTGAAGCACCGCTTTATAAAATTTACAAACAAGGATCATTCAAACCATATTCGGACAAAAAGCTCACGGAGGTTATCAAGGAAATAAAAAAAATTATTCCTCCTTATGTCAGGATCGAACGGATCATCCGCGACATTCCCTCCCCCCGGATTACCGAGGGCGCCAAGACCGTTTCCAACCTGCGCCAGATCATCGCCGCGGATATGGCAAAGGAAAATTGGCAATGCCAGTGCATCCGCTGCCGGGAGGTAAAAGGCGGTTACGATCCAAATGAAAAAGTTTTTCCGGTTCGCCGAACGTATTCCGCGTCAGGCGGCCAGGAAATTTTTTTAAGCTTTGAAAACAAAGATCAAACCAAAATCTTCAGCCTGCTGCGCCTGCGCGTGAGCCAAAATCCGGAATTGGTAATTCCGGCGCTAAAAAACGCCGCGCTGATAAGAGAAATCCACACTTACGGCTTCCAGCTTGCCGTGGCCGAAAAAGCGTCGGCAGTCCGCCATAATGGCGAGACTCGCCTGGTGGCGGTCCAGCATCAAGGTTTGGGGAAAAAATTGATTCTTGAAGCGGAAAAGATCGTAAAAAAAGAATTTGGTTTCAAAAATATCGCGGCCATTTCGGGCGTCGGCGCCCGCGCCTACTGGCGAAAATCCGGCTATGCCTTAAAAGAAACGTATATGATAAAAAAGCTCTGATTGAAAAACCATTAAAAAACGAGGTTTTTCCCCGTTATTCTTTATTTACCGTAAAAACGGTAATGCTTCCGCTAGCTTCTTCTAAAGCCTTTTGGACCGCCATTGCGCTGATTATCGCGAGCGTGCCGGGAGGCAAACCGATTTCCTTCTCAATTAAGGCTAAATCGGCGAGAGCAACCAGCGGGATCAGATCTTTCAGCTGTTCTTTTATTTCTTCTCGCAAAAGGCCGGAATCTTCGCCTCCGGACGCGAATTCCTTAACAAGGATCTTTATAACTTCGTACTCGCCGGGCTCCAAAACGACTTTCTTTACCTCAATTACCTCTGCTTTATCCATCGCTTAACTCTCCAAAATTAAGATGTCGCTCTCAATATCAATTATGTATTCTTCCTTTTGAGTTTCGCCCGGCGTGGTATAAAACCACGCCTGTCAACCAGAGGATGCTTCCTCCCCCGCAGGATGCGGGGCGGAGTACCTAAGTCCTCCTCCTTTCTTCCCGCTTTTTTGCGGGAAGGAAACCGTAAGTTTCATTTTGTTCCCAGGGCTTACCCGTGGTCTACAAAATAATAATATTTTTTAAAAAAATATCAAACCATATCTTAAAAAGGCCGCGCTTTTTTTGCGTTATTCGGTTTTTGGTTTTTTAGTTTTTTGCGCCATTTCTTCTCCAGCTTATCCACCTCCTCTTCGTCAAAACCAAAGTGGTGGGCAATCTCGTGCCAAACCACGATTTTAACCGCTTCTTTCAACTCCGCCGGAGATGACGCCAATCTTTCGATCGTGTTTTTGAAAATAGTGATCTTGTCGGGCAAGTTCATTCCCATCCCCTTGCCCCACTCGTTTTCCGGAATTCCTTCATATAAACCGAGCAATGACCGCCGGGGCGATTTTTCCTCGATGACGATCGCGGTGTTGTTAACGGCTTTTAAGATATGTTCGGGCAAGCTGTTGATCGCCTCGGCTACAAGTTTTTCAAATTTTTCTATTTCCATTTTAAATTCATTAAAAAAGAGGCTAAGATCGTTAGCTTAGCGCCCTACAACAATATAATCTAATTTCATTCAAAACCGCCGCTAGTCGAATTAAAACATTTGCCCAATCTTTAATCAAGTTTATTGATTGCCTTATAATCGGCTTCCAATATCTTTTTAAACTTCTGAAAACGGATTCCGGCGGCCGGGTGGTAGCTGATAAAATACTTCCTTCCCCCGCTGTCTCGCCATTTTCCGCGCCAGTCGGAAAATTTATCTTTAGGGAAGAACCTTCTGAACGCCACATCTCCCAGTAGAATAATTTTCTTAGAGCCGACCAGCTCTATTTGGCGCGCCAAATAATCGCAGCAAGCCGCGATCTCATCGGGTCTGGGCTTCCGGTTAAGAGGCGGCGTCGGCAGGCATTTTACGATTGACGTGATAAAGGTTTCTTTGGAGCGGTCGATACCAGCCAGCGCCAACAATTCGGTGAGCAGTTTTCCGGACCGCCCGATGAACGGCCGGCCGGTTTCATCCTCATTGGCGCCCGGCCCCTGGCCGATTATAAAATAATCAGCATCAAGCGGTCCCTCGCCCGGAACAGGTTTAATTCTTGTAATCGATAAGCGGCATTTTACGCATAGGCCGATTTCCCTATTAAGTTTTTCCATCCGGCTTGTTTTATTCATTTCTCCCGATTAATTAGCTTGAAGGGATCGGAAAAATAATACATTAAAGGTTTCTAAAGATTTGTAACCGTTTTTTACGTTGCCGCCATTTTAGGGTACGGCAATACACTTCTCCGTATCGCAATTGGAAATCAGCTGATCGCATTCGTCCACAGTGTTGCCAGTCCTTTTCTGGCAATCGGTAATTGTTTCATTAGGATCGCAATCTTCATTGTTTTCCGGTTGGACATCGCCATCGCCGCAAAAAATAAGATCGCTGTCGTTCTTCTCGCACTTTGCGTTGATCTTCCACCAATCTTTGTTTAAGCTGTATCCATCCCATTCCGCGGCTCCAGCTGAAACAAAATAGGTATTTACGGCAACCCAACCGGAAAAAACAATGACCAACCCAACAACCGTTACCCCCATAACTTGCCTTACTTTGGCAACAACCCGGACATTGCCGCGGTTCGCCATCAAATAAAGGCCGCAAAGAATGAAAATCAACGAAGAAATTAAAAAGGTCAGAGACAAGGAATAATAAAGAATCTCTTTGGTCATCTTGAAAAAATGGCAGACCGTACAGTCTTCCTGCTGGGAGCCGCCGCAGGGAACCAAGCCTGAAGCTATCGCCGGCAAGGCAAAAAACACTCCAATTAATAGGCAGACAGCTAAAAATAACCACGGTTTAATTTTTCTCATATGTTTCTTCGCTGATAACGACCGGAAATTATTAAATTATCAATTTATTTTCCGAATGCTGTTTCTCCCGGCGCAAAGCGTAACAAAGCGGACGGCCAGAGGAAGCGTCATCGAAGAGCGCTTTGGGCAAATAATCTATTGTCTATTTTAAAAAAACAACCAATGAGTATCCTATTAATGTAAATAAAGCTATCGGAGGCAAAGCCGGTATCGGACGGCGCGTCCCTTGATTGAGAAATTGGTAGAAACTGGCGCAAAACCCAATAGTGGAAAAAACTGCCGTAAGCGCGGCGGCAGAAGTCCCATAATTCCTGGCCACCGATACGCAAAAAAATAGCGGAAAAACAATGTCTCCGCCGCCAAGAATCAGAAATTTTTCCCCTCCGGCCGCTATACGGTTGATATCCTCTCTCAAACCCGATAAATTCATCGGTATAAAAACCGCGGGCAAAGCCCCGTTAGCTACCATTTCTTTAGCCATTGCGACCATATGCTTGGTAACATAAACGGCAATAAGGTCGTAAAAAGAAAAAAGCAGGAGAAGAAACGCGGCGGAACCGGGGAAGAAAACATATCCAAGAAAAATTCCTGCCCCCAGCATCGTAAAAGCAAGACATGCGTTTTGGCTCACTATTTTTGGATACGCCCACCAAACTGCCGCCGTGAAAACCCCGGCCAGAAAAGCAATGGCCCGGCTTACCCAAACATTAAAAAAAACCGCTGTTCCGGCAAAAACGGCCAAAAAAAACATTATCTTAAATATCGCTCTTTTTATTTTTTTTACTTTCAAAAAATAGATTAAAAGGAGAAGCCCTAAAGTAGCCAAAATAAAAATGGCTACGAAGTTTTGCACATTTACTTTCGCCGTTCCAAGGCCTTTAACGCTGGCCGTACCGGCCAAATGGCTAACCGAAATTATCCCGGCAGCCATCAAAATCGCAAAAAAAGCGGCGCTTATAGCTAAAATCAGCAATGGTTTTCCTTCCGCCCTGGCCTGCTCCGTTTTTATAGCTTCGCTCATATCTTTGTTCTTTTTCTTTTTTTAGCCATCCCGCTGGCTTTAAGATATTTTTGATATATAAAACGGCTTGGCGTTCTATAAGCCAATTTGCCTTTCGACGCTTTTTTGGAAGAATAATTTTTCACATTTTTGCCGTTTTTCCCTTGGCAGTTTTTTGCTCAACGGCTTTCAAGATCTCTTTGGCTTTGTCTTTTCTTTCCCAGGTAAATTCCGCCTCTTCGTGGCCAAAATGGCCATAACAGCTGGTTTTCCGGTAAATCGGCCTCAAAAGATTCAATTGTTTGATAATTCCCCCCGGCGACAGATCGAAAACCTTCGGAATTATTCTTTCGATCCTTTCCTCGTCGATCTTCGCCGTTCCAAAAGTTTCAATGCTTAATTCGGTCGGCTTCGTTCCGCCGATAACATAGGCAAGGCGCACAAAACACTCGTCGGCCAAACCCGACGCTACAATATTTTTTGCTATATAACGAGCCATATAGGCTCCCGACCTGTCAACTTTCGTCGGATCTTTTCCCGAAAAACTGCCGCCCCCGACCGGCACAGTTCCTCCGTAAGAATCAACAATGATCTTCCGTCCGGTCGCGCCGGTATCGGAGGCGGGGCCGCCAATCACAAACCGGCCCGTATTGTTCACGAAAAATCGGGTATTATGATCCAAATATTTTCCGCAAACCGGTTTGATTACTTTTTCGATTATGTCTTTTTTTATTTTTTGGACCGGTGTATTTGGATCGTGTTGAGCCGCAATTACTACGTTTTCCAGCCTTGCGGGTATTCCGTCGTGGTATTCCAAGGTCAGCTGGCTTTTACCGTCCGGCCGCAAATAAGGAATGATCTTCTTTTTTCTGGCTTCGGCAAGGCGGAAAGCCAATTTATGAGCCATTAATATCGTCAATGGCATCAATTCCGGAGTTTCGGTAACGGCGTATCCGGTCGAAAATCCCTGGTCGCCCGCCCCTTGTTTTCTCGACCCGGCCTTCCTGATCCCCCTGGCTATATCGGGCGACTGCCGGCTTACCGCGTTCATAATCGCCACATTCTTGCAGCAAAAACCGTGGGTTTCCTGGTCGTATCCAATATCGCGGATAACTTTTCTCGTCAAGTTGTTAAAATCGATCCACGCTGAACTCGATATCTCGCCGCCGATAATCGCATAGCTGTTGCCAACCATCACCTCACAGGCAACGCGCCCGTACTTATCCTGGCGGATAACTTCATCAAGAATGGCATCGGCAATCTGGTCAGCGATCTTGTCCGGATGACCCTCGGTAACTGATTCAGACGTAATGTAAGATTTTCTCATTTTTTTTATTATGTTGTAACCTTTATGTTGTAAACCACGGGCAAGTCATGGAAAAAAATGAATCCGTAGGCTTTCTTCCCGCAAAAAAGCGGGTAGATTGGGTTGTGATCTTAACCATTCTTAGCGCTTCCGAATACTCCCTTTGTGTTATTTTAACCACGCCTTAGCTCCTTTTCAATGACATCCATGGCTTTTTCCTTCAGTTATAATCCGTTTTACGCCATAAATCGCGGCCGCCTTGGCCAAAACAGTCAAGCCAAAAATTCATGAATTAAAACCGAAGCGCATAAAACAACCGGCCCAAATAAAACCCGGCATCTTTTAAACGTTTTTTAAATTTTATCTTTCTGAATTTTTAACGGAATAATTGTTGCTAAGCCAAGCCAGGATTTTCTCCGTTTCGCCTTTTAAATTTCCCTGCATTGTCTGCCAATGCGGCGCTCCTAAAATGATAATCGCCACTCTCCTGCTCTCCCCTTCGGCTATCGGAAAATCAAACAGGAACAAACCATTATATTTTGATTCTATGATATATCCGGTTTTCCCTCCGATAAAATTTTGGCTGTTAAAAAATAAATTCCTATTTTTTGCGTAAGGAAAAATCGAAGTTGAAAAACCGGCGGGCTTTATCCCTTTGGTAATCTCGAATATTTCCGGATGGGAATCTTGGACGTATCTCGCCAGATAAAACAAGTCCCGGGCGGTCGCCTGGTTTCCAACATCAATTCCATGCGCATCGACAAACCTAGTCTTTTCCATCAGAATCGATCCGGCTCTTTGATTCATGGCGTAAATCGCGTTTCCACCCGGCACGGCGCTGCTCAATACCTCGGCCGCGTCATTGGATGATTCCTGCAAAAGGAGGTAATAAAGCTGTTCCAGCGGGTAGCTGAAACCGGCCGCGAGGCCTCTTGTTTCGCCGTAAGGCCTCAACATCCAGTTTTTGACCAAAACCGCGCTTTTTAAATCTGCCTGCTCTTTCACAACCGCGGCCGTCATTAATTTCGTAAGCGACGCGATCGGCAACGGAACTTCGGAATTTTTCTCTGCCAATATCTGGCCGGAATCAATATCGGCAACTAAAAAACTTTTTGCCGAAATGTCTGGAAAATCCGCAACCGTTAATTTAACCGCTTCGGTACGCCTGGCATTCTTATTTATCACCAATACGGGCATCCCGATCTCCGCCATGTTAAAAAGAATCTTGGCGTCCCGGTCGCTCAAAGTCAGGCATTCCATATCCTTATCGCTGCCGGTTTTTTGCCCCAATCCGGAATATGGTTCCCCATGAATCTGGCAAGAACCGTAATAATTCAATGTATAGGGCAGATAAACTCCGCCATCCATCGAAAAAGCTGTTTTTCTCTTTGACTGGACCGAAAAAAGACCGGAAGGCAATCCTTCTTTTTTATACAGGATTGAAAAAGTATTTTCCGTTTTTCCTTTAGAATAAATTCTAACTTTCATCTCTGTGGAATCGATTTCCAAAAAATCTCTCTTTTCGGATAAAAAACCTTCCCGCAAATCAATATAATCTCTGAGACGCGTTTGGCCTTCTTGAATCAAAGCTGGCTGCGAAACATAGTCTAAAGCCATTGTGCGGTCATAGCCTAAAAACCCCGATATATATAGAAGAAAGGATTGCGTTGACAACAATATAAACAATATAAACAATAAAAACAATCTTTTTTTCATGTTTTGTAAACCATGCGCAGCTTCTCTATAATCTGAACGGCAGGCGGATTTGGTCAAATCCATTCTAACCAAAAAACGGCCTTTCGGCCAGCCGTCCCGCTCCCAACATTGACTGTTTTTACACCATATCCCTGCCGCCCCGTTTCACAAGAACAAACAGCATCAAACGGAACAAGGTCAGAAACCGATTTCAACTTCGGCTCTGGAACGCTAAACCCGGCTAACTCTGGTAAGGCCGGAACATGCGATAATCTCAACGCCTTGTCTCTGCAATTCGTCGAGAAACAGATTAACGCCCAGGGAATCGGAACTCATATGCCCCGCGATCAGCACGTTGATATTCGCGGCTTCGGCTTCCTTTCTATGTTCTTCGGACACATGCATCCCGACCGTAGTCCCGATCCCGGCCATCGCCATCTTGGCATAAAGCTTGGAAGAGCCCTCGGTACCGCCAGTGATCTCCGAAAGCATTATCTTTCCGCAACGGCTCTCCGGATTGCCAACAAAAATTTTCGGCCCAGCCCCGATCTTGGCCGCTTCCCTATACTCCGGAATCCGGTTAAACACATCAAGCAAATCGCCTAACCTTTCGGGATCAGCTTCTTCTATTTTTTCCTTCAGGAATTTAGCAGCCAAATTATCGCACGGCGTGTGGCAGCAGATCAGGTTGAATCCCATCAGCCTGGCCGCGTCAACCGTCCGCTGGTGGTTTTTTGCGTTCAATCCGCGGGCCACTTCGGAGATCTTCTCCCGCATCAATCCTTCAGCCACATTAATCGGCACCCCGTACAGGCTCAAGACTTCCGCCTGAAGCTCCATAACATCCGACAAATTGGCCAACCCCTTGCCGATCGGATGATGGGAAATAATAAGATCGATATCGCCGAGGAATTTCGCCATCAGAATCTCGGCCGGTTCTATGTCGATTCCAACCAGGACCTTTTTAACCTCAATATCGTTTTTGATATAAAGGATCTGGCTGTCCGCGTACGGATTGGTTAAATCAGACGCGTCAAAATCCGCCTTTTCCTGGTTGGTCAAGTTTTCGTAATTACGGCGCCGGCGCGCCAGCATTTTTTCCACCGCTGGCCGTCCGCGCAGATCGGCATCAATGCCCTTATTTATCGCCAGGTTGTACAGTTCCGTTACCTTCATTTTTGTCTGAATATTTTTTCGTAAGGTCGGCTATCAGTTTCTTCTGCTGGTCCAGATCCGATATATCCCGGCGAATCCGGGCTTTTTCGTTCCGAATGTGTTTTTTGAGGCTTGCTGGCATTTTTTTCATTAGATAATTATTGTTTTAACTCTGATCAACCTTTATCGGATAACTAGTAATTAATACAATAAAACAGGAATTTATTCAAGTTTGAAGGAAAAGGACAAAAAAATCCGTTTGGTTAACGGATCTGGAACAACCGGTTCGACTGGTAAAAACTTTCGACGCTCTTTGGCTTCCACCAGCCACTTAGCTCAAATTCGCTGATAAGATACGGCATATGGAAAGGCACATTGCCGGGGGAAAGAATATTGCCTAAAACTTGTTCGTCTTTCCCGCTTGAACGGATCTGGATGAGATCGTTGCCCATGAACCACAACCCCATCCTAACCATGCACCGTCGGATCGCAATGTCCTGGATATGGGTTCGCCCCGTTTCCTGGTGATTGTAGTCGAACCTCGATTCGACGTTGGATGGAGCATCGTCGTAGATATCGCGCGCATCGTAAACCAGTTTCTTTACGATTGCGGAGTTCTTTTTCAGGAAATGATAATATGCGTCCTCGTAAAGAGCGCAAGCGCCCAGAAAATCCACTAAGGTTTTGTTCACCACCCAAACCAGGCGCCAGTTCCCTTCTCCGTATATTTCGTCCCATTCTTTATATCTAACATCCCTTTCCGCCCCCAAATAACCCGGGGTCGCGATGGTTATCCAGTTTTCCATATTTCCTCCAACATTTTTTAACGTGCCTTGATTTCCGAAAACGGCTATATCATACCTTAATCCATTCCTCCGTCAAGCATGCCGAACGCAAGAAAGAGGCTGGCTTTTAAGCAAATTGTGAAAAATACTTGAAACGTTTTAACGACTTCAGCCAAAAAGCTTTTTAAAACCCGCAGTATTAACAAAATAGTTGTTCCTGTTGTTTTTTAAAGCTTTGCGAATGTCTTTTTGTTGTTTTAGTAACTTATTTTCACCACTTTTTTTCTTTGGCACTGAAATAATACTTTTAAAAAGTAAATCGAAATATAATCCGTCGAGAAAACTTACGTAATGATAGTGATTATTGGCATTTTTTTCTTGAATTATCTTAATCAGTTCCAATACTTGTTTGTTTTGTTCCCCGCCCTCATTGTTTACATGTTTCGCTTCTAAGAAATAAATCTCTTTACCCTTCTTTATGCATAAATCCAATTTTTTGCTTTGAGTATCCTTACCGATGGAAATTTTTAGATTCTTTTTTATATTCTTAAGAGTAAAATCATTTCGAAAACAAGCAACAGATTTTTTAGCTTTAATAAATTCTAAATAATTCTCCGTATAACAATATCCGCTTTTTTTTAGAATATTTATTAACTTAACTTCACCAACTTGCCCTTTTTTTCGAGACGATGTCTTGTCTATCAATGCTTGTATCCATTCGGAAGGTACAAATTCATTTAAATCTCTTTTTTGCAAATAGTAAGCGGTAATTTTCTTTAATAGCTCCTCGTTCATTGTTGCATAGTTTAAGCTCGAATCGCAGGCGTTAATGAAACAACTAAACTCAGAGAATTGGGAAAAGTCCTTCAAATTTTCTTTTAAATCTGCAAATAGAGTAGCTATAACCTCGGTCGAGCTTTTCTTATTGGAAACCTCCTTAATAGCAATTAAAATATTTTTAATTTTTTTAGTTTTTTCAACGTATTTAGGCAAATCTCTATCCTTTTCAATAAACATATAAGCGGGATCTAAAGCCTGCTCTTTGTTTAATATTGAATAATCTAATAATTTAATATTATCCATAATATATTCTATTAAGCTAATAATTTCTCATCCTGCGTTTCTTGCGATATATTGTGAAGCTTGTTCACGTACAAATAATTGATTAATTTGTACGTAAAGTTAAAAGAAATTCTTTTTCGATCATTATCTCGATAATTTGTTAAAAATAAAGAGTTGTATTTCTTTCTTAGATTTTCCAATTCATCGTTGAACACTTTAATAATCTCTCTTTGCTCATTTATGGTTATCTGCTTTTCAAAAATCAATTGCACCATGTGTCTGGAAGTTGGCTTACTCACTAAACCATCTAATTTATAGTCCCTAATGTCCTCGAGGGCAATTTTCCCTTTTTCGCTTCCACTATCAATCGCTTTAAGTAAAATTATGTTTGCCCTAACAAGCTCCATGTTTTTATCGGTTACTGAATAAATTTTTTGTTCTTTTATATGGTTATAAGCCATTTTGATTTCTTGATTTCCTTTTATTAAGTCTTTTTCTTGGAGACGATAAATTTTTAATTCGTTTTTTTGATTTTTAATGCAATTAATAAAGCTACCACCAATCATCCACCCGTATTTTTTTTCCAATTTAATATTTATGTTTTTTTTGTCAGGATATAAATGTGCTTTAATGTTAAAGCAACAATCAAATGCGTCTTTTTTCTTTTTATAATAAAAAACGATTACATTGTATGTTGTATCTGAAAATACTTGGTTTTTATAGTAATTCATTTCCACTATTTCAAACTTTGAAAAAAAGGCATTTCTGGTTTTTTTTGAATTTTCAGCAGATAAAAAATTTATTGGAACGATTACAATCCCCTCATCGCTATCCATAATTGAAATCAAAGCCAGTTGATATAGATCTTCGAAGCCGTTAGCAAAATATTTTTCTTTAGTGGTTTTATCAGCCTTATTTATATTTAAATATGGAGGATTGGTTAACACAAATTCATATTTTTTGGGGAAAAGAAGGCTGTCGTTAAAAAAAACATCCTTATTGTTGACGAATTTTTTATCAATATCAAAACCTTCGACACTCTTCGCGCCTTCTTTTTTTGCCCATTTTAACAAATCACTATTTCCGGCAAACGGATCAGCCACTTTCTTCCCTCTTACGTATTTATTTAGGCCAACCAGTATCTGGTCGGAATTTGTGGTAAAAAACTGGCCCAGTTGTTTCTTGTTCTCCATAGATATATCTTATATTACCTCTTTATTGATTAATGGCTAGAATCGATTAAAAAAATAAGGAAAAAATTCCAAGAAAAAAGCTGGTTCTTGTTAACCAGCGTTTAATTTGTGTCGGTGAAAGACAGCCTCATAAAGCGAGTGAGCAATTTATGCGCCGGCCATCCCGACTACGGCCATCGCGATGATGACCAGTACGGCTATCATTTTTCTCATGACCAGGGGGACCTCCTTTGACCCTTCCCGCCTTTTTATGCCTGGGCAGAAAGGCAGGAATAAAACTGCGCAGGGCGAAATCTCTTTAAGCTGTGCCACGGATTATCGCCATCTCAACTTTGGCCTATAAGATGGCTCCGCCGGGGAAACTGGCTAGTTTCTTCATTAACCGAATATCCTCCAGTGTTTCGTTTTTAAAACCAGAACGCTAACTGGAATAGATGGGTATTCCCAATCGAGCTTCGTCCTTTCGGACAGCCAGGTTAACACCATGTCATCCTGCCTCTTAGAGACAATGGAATCTGCTCAAGGCGTCTCGTCGGTAATGGTGCGGCTGCTGGAAGCAATATGTTTCATTACTTCTGTTTCACCTCCTATGAAAACCAAGTATTATCTCTCTGCTTACGCAAAGCATCTAGCCTTGCGGAGTCTTGGCAGTTACCGTTCCATAAAGGAACCGCTTGATCAAGCCCTGTTCGGGACGAGGGGTAAACTCGCGGAATAGTTCAAGCGCCAACGACCATAGCTATAGCCATAATAGCGTTCGGTATTCACCTCCTTTTTAAGTTGCTAAAACTATTCTACTAAAAAACCGCCGCTTGTCAAAAAAAAGGACGGTTTTCCGTCCTAAAATACTGGTATCAGCTGGATTTTCGGTTGCTTCAGAATCTTTTGGATCAATTGGCGTTGGCGCGAACAGTTTCAGCCTGTTAGTGGTCTCTGGCATAGTTCGAAGAAGCGCCGTTGTCGCTAGAAACGCTGGTGCAAGAAACTCCCGAGGAGCCAGCTATGGATGCGGGCGGTCCGGGACCAAGCGCCAAGCACACTGCCGCGATCGCAAGCATTACCAGCAATGGCGAAGCAAAGATTCTATACAGCTCCGTGAACGATCGGCCGGGCACATCGCCAGCGTCATTAGTGTTCATGGCCGTTGCCAGCAGGATTGCGAAAGCGACCAGTGCTAATGTCAGCACTGCGAGCATAGTTTTTCACCTCCTTTTCGCTCTCGGATATTATTCCATCTTCTGGACAAGCCGTGGGCGGCCGGCGGCCGCTTAGGCCAAAAAGCAAAAATTTTCAAAACCGGGCGGACCGGTTCCGGCATATAACAGCCTTGGCCGCAGAACCGAGCTTATCCTCGTCTTTCTCGCATTGGCTGAAGAACGCGGACTACCGGTCAAACCGCTCGTTATAACGCATTGCTTTGTCGCTATCCCCGTCATAACGGCGCGGCGCAGAAAGGCGTAGGCTCCCTTGATCAGATCACCTCCTTAAGGGATACGGCTGGATATAGCTCACAACCTTTCTTAGGCTTAGGCTTAGGCTTAGGCTCTAGAAAGCCATCCATAGCCCGCCAAGTTTTTGCTTGACGATTGCAGATCTCATCAGACACCCCGTATAAGTGTTGGCTGCGAGGACATTCCAGGCTGGGTAGCGCAACAACATAGGTTGGCGCTTAGCCGGCCGCGGGAAGCTAAAAAGCTGTCCCAATAACAAGCTCCCGCATCCTGCGCTCCATCCAAAGGCCTCCGAACATCCAAACAAGAAGCTGGTTTTTTCTGATGCTTTCACCTCCTACCCCTATATAAATAATGATTTTTAATGAACCGTTAAAAAGAACTTATCGGATTTCCGTCTTTTTGTCAAAAAAAAGAACCTCTTTTGAGATCCTTTAAAAGAAACCGCTTTAAAGCTAATAGTTCATGTGGCCTTGCATCAGCTTTTGGCGCAGTATTTCCTGGCCGGCAAGCATTCTCTCGATGTCGAAAGCCCCATCCCAGGCTTTCTTAATTTCGGGTACTTCCAGCATGGATGCCACCGCTATCTTCCAGCGCTGGATTTCTTCCGGCTTGATATCCAAGGTCGGCAACGAATGCAAGCCTCCATCCTCAATAAGAGATTTGATATGCGGCGGCCGCTTCAATTCGCGGTTTGCCCACCGGTTCAAAGCAAGCACAGATTCGGCGGCATTTTGCGGAATATTGGTCCGCATCTCGCCTTCCAATTCATCGGGATATATTACGATGTGCGAAGCCAGCTTGATAATGTTGTAAGCATCGCCCGGCGTTATCCCGAAATCTTGGCCAAACTCCGCCAGCGCATCCTTTGCCGATTCGCCAAATTCGGTGCCGCGCATATCGATGATCTGCTGATACATCCGATCCGGATAGACTACTATTCCGTCTATCAGCCTGATCATTGTGTCCAGCTGTTGAACCAAGATATGGAATTGATCGATCAATGCAACGCGCTCAACTGACGATTGGGAAATATCCCGTTCCTCCTTGGTAATCAAATTTTGCAATAGAGCCACCAAGTTGCCTATACCAAGGCGGAACATACCGACTATATTCTCAGACTTTATGGTATTCTTTTTCGCCGGATTAGCCGTTGATCCTACCTGTTTTTTACCGAATGCTTCCTGGACCAGCGGATTCGGGCTGCGCGCCATGAGTTGAATATCTTCGGCAATCTTAGCAAGCACGCCGCTAAGCACCGTCAGCGAGGAAGCCAGAATAGCGTGAATCAGGCGGGGTAAAATCTGGGTTGCACCGTAATAAGGTTTCAGGCCGATAGCTTCAAGCGCCAGCAGCTCGGATTCCGGCGACGTATTTTGGTAATCTCCGACCATATCCGCCATGCTTCCAAACCGGACGTATTCCCTGGCAAAACGGAGATAATGCAGCACAGCCTCCAAATCGGCAAAATAAGACGCAAACCTTTTGCCGAACATAATATCGTGCGCGCCTTGGCCATGGGTCCTCGACAGAAGAGGAACATACCAGTATTCCAACCCTTGTTTTTGAACCGCTTTCATCAGCGCATCCAGTCTTTTCTCGATAACATCAAGCGCCTCCAACAACGCAAGCTGGTCGGCCGGATCCTGGATATTAAACGTTGTTTTCCCTTTGTGGAAATATTTTCGTACCAACTCTCCCATTATCGCCTGCCGTTCCTTTATGTAAGCCATAAAGTCGTGATCGGTTTCTTTTTCGATCTGCTTTCTCTTTTCCTCGTCGGGCGGCGACGCCTTCAGTTCGGCTGCCATTTGTTCGGCCAGTCCGGATAATATTTTTCCCTGTTGTTCTTCAGCCAAAACCGCTGCTACTTCAACCCGGTCAAAACGCAACAACCTGGCTACCGGATCAAAGATAGCTGTTATCTCTTTCTTCGAATATCTTGGTATCATTTACCCACCTCTTCCTTGATTTTTTTTGCGCACAAAATTGTTAACGTGCGAATCAAAAAATATACAATTAAAATTTTACCGAGTCAAATCAAAAAGGTATTTTAAAATAATACCGGGTTTAATTATTCAGGTATTTCGCGACATTGACCAAATGCTCGGCGTACGTTTTGGAAAAAACGGTTCTCCCGTCCCTGGCGCTTAAATAGAAAAAATAGTCGGATGCTACCGGATCGGCCGCCGCTTCAATACTTTCGATTCCGGGATTGCAGATCGGCCCCTTGGGAAGGCCGTTGTATCGGTAAGTATTGTACGGAGAATCGATATTTTTATTTTCCGTGCTCGGACGGTCGCTTGTCAAAAAATACAATAACGTGCTGTCCACCTGTAAAGGCCAGCCCTTGTCCACCCGTTTCCAAAGGATTCCTGAAACAATTTTTTTATCTTCTTTAGTCCTCACCTCTTTCTCGAGCAATGAAGCCATTACCATGATGTCAAAAATTTTCTTATCCTGCTTTTCGATCTTAGTTTGGACCTCCGGCGTCAGTTTTTTCGAAAAATTCTCCAGCATTTGCCGGATAATGTCTTCGGGCAAGGGATGAGCCGCAATATAGTACGTGTCTGGGAAAAGATAACCTTCAAATCCGGCGGCGGCGGGAGCGTCATCCAAAAAACCGAATTCTTCTCTTACGGCAATCGGTATCTCTCTAAGAACGGCGTCCATAAAATCTTTTTTAGGAATTATTTTTCTCGCCTCAAGGTTTTTGGCAATATCGTTCACCGACCAGCCCGGGATTACGGTAAATGCCACCGGAACTGTTTGGCCGCGCGATAATTTCTTGATTATTCCAAAGTCGTTTTGGTTTTTAAGATCGTAAGTTCCGGCTTTTAATTTTTTAAAATTCCCTGAAACCGCGGTTTCAAAAAGGAAGATTCCTTTGCTTTTTACGTATCCCTCCGCCTTGAGATTGGAAGCGATTTCCAAAACATTTTCCCCCCGCAAAACGACAAAAACGTCCTGCGCCGGCCGTTTCGACCCGCCAAGCTCGTAAACCAAAAAGCCAGCCGCTGCCGCGGCAACAAGCGCTGCCAATAAGATTGGTTTCTTTTTTCCTTCCATTTTTTTATGATACCTATTCGCGCCGTTTTCTCAAAACCGGCTTGACGGACGGAACCGTTATGCTATTTTTTCTCCGAGGAAGTAAAATGGACATTGATCCTTTGGAAATGAATAGAAGCCCCTTTACAGTAGCCCCGCTGGAAGAAAAAAATTCCTATCTGGTGAATTATTTTGACGAAACCAGCGGTCCGCAGCTGGAAAAATTCGCAACCAACCTTATCCGATTTTTCCTCGGCTCCGATCTGGAAGAATGGTTTTTTTGGGATATTTTTTCCGATGCCGTTGTTTACGCGATACGCCCGGGCAGCGACCCCGCGCCGGAAAACAACCAAGTCTTAAAAATTTGGTTCGCGCCGTTCCTCGGACTCCGGATCGAGACCCAAAACATTCCGGATTTTCTATCAACCGTTTTCTGCGAATGGGCGCTAACGGACCATTTTAAGTAAATGTCGAAAGCGGGCAAACCCGCTTTTTTATGTTCAATTTCGTATTGATAATTTTTCCGGACTGGAATATCCTCCTTATTCCAAAGCCTTCACCTTCGCGATCAGAATTTCATAATCGGCAACCAATGGGTCATTCAATGCTTCCTTGAAAATGGCAAGCATTTCCTCTTCGAACCGAATCTTCTGCTCGCGCGGAGCATTGAACCGGTCCCAAACCGCTTTTCCCTGTTTTTTATGCGCTTCCAGCAGGTTTTCGAGGTTCGTTATTTTGTCGGCCAATGCCACCATTTTTACCGCAGCTGAGCCGTTCTTTACGTTTTGAGCGTATTTTTTCTTTTTTTCCGGCCAAGGAAGGGTATTATCCGCCGTCAGCGTTTTGACGATATCAATAGCGTCATCTCCAAGCTCTTCGCGCAGCTTATCTTCGGAATAGTCAGTATCTTCCAAAACGTCGTGCACTAAAGCCGCCGCAATAATTGCTTCGTCGGAAATTCCGGCGCAGGCGAGTTTTTGCGCCACTGCCATCGGATGGAAGATATAAGGCGTGTTATCCACCTTCCTCTTCTGGTCGTTGTGAGCGAAAGCGGCAATACTGGCGGCGGTCATCACCAGGTTGGCTTTTTGTTTTCGATTTCCCTTTTCCATATTATTGTTTGTTTTCTACTCGTTCCCAGCCATATCCCAGGCTGTGATCATGCCCAGAAGCAAACCGTCAGACCTTCCATTATCGGTGATGTAAACGACTCCGAGCCTTTTTCTCTGGGTAAGGCCGATTTCGAATTTTTCTTTTATTCCGGCAACCAAAGTATTTTTCGGCACGAACTCGAAATATTCGCTGGAATGCTTTTCGATGGGAACATACTTCCAAAACTCGCTGATTTTCGTGCTTTTATCGATAATACACGCTTCATTCTCGGTCAGGTAGGAAAAAATGACATTTTCGCTAAAAACGCCGACAATCCTTTTACGAATGTTTAAAACCGGGACAAAACTGTAAATCTTCTCATTCATAACCTTCATCGTTTCGAGAGCGTTCGCGTCCAGCGCGGTAGCGTAAATATCCCCTACCCCGACGGCAATCGACATGGCCCGCGGCGGATTCAGTATTTTGTCTTTCAATGTCTGGTATCTCCTGACTATCTCAAAATGCGGCTCGGCTATCGGTTCCGCAATCCGCATGAACGGATTGTGGACAATCGCGTTGCGCAAGCGGGCATACTCCTTTAATTCTTCCCGAAAATTCCGGAAAATATAGTTTTTTTCCGCCATGCGGTCAAGCAGAAAAATATGGGAAGCGTCGCGGCAGCGCAACTGCTTGCGCATAAAACTGTCCAATTCATTATATATCGTAAGAAATTCTTCAACTAGCGTTAATTTTGTTTTTTGCCCATTCATATGCCGATATTGAGGCGCCCATGCCCTACTTCGCTATTTGGGAAATGAACCACCAGTTATAAGCGATGACTGCAAGCGAAAGGAACATGCCTATCATTGCCAGCCTGGCCTTGGCCGACCGCAGCCCGATCAGGGAAAAAATGAAACCAAAAATCGAAAGAGAAATAAAAACCCAAGCAAACGTTTCGGTGAAAAACGATAGAAAAAATTCCTCAATTACCGGTCCCGCGGCGTGCATCATGCTGTTCATTCCCTGTATCAATCCGTTTATCATGCCGTCAATAATAACATTATCGGCCCATCCATTTTCAAGCGGTATATTGATACCGTATAAATAATGGCCGAAATATTTGATCAGGTAAGCCGTCAATATCCCGCCGATCTCAACTAAGCCGATCGAAAGCGAAGAGGTTGCGGCCCATTCATGGTTTTTCGGTTCTTTTTCTTCTTCGTAATAATCCATACTTCTTCTCGGTTTATTAGGCCTGTTACTTAAATATTTCTTACTGCAATTTTCATATTATCCCCGCAATAGCGGTGCCCGGAGAAACCGGCTGTGCCGAATTCTTCGCTCGCCGACATGCTTAGCTTAATTATGCCTTCTCGCTCTTCATTCGGTTTGCCCCTCGGAAATACTCGGGACTTGCGGATTACCGCATTGCTCAAATCTGGAACTTTCGTTACGGAAGCATCCAAGCAATTAGCCTATTCCACTCTTTTTGCTTTCGCGACGTAGGAACAATACTCGCAATCGGGATTAGATTGGGGACAGATATTTGATTCCAGGCATTTCTTGGCGGAAAGCACGGTCGGTTCAACCCAGGAATCATCTCCCCGGTAGTCAACGATCGATACTCTGAATTCCAGTTTTCCGTCGAAGGCTTCACGGTCTTTAGCCGCATTGCAAAAAACAAAATACGCCATATCGCTTACTTTAAAGCCGTTTTTACGAAAGAGCCATTGATAGAACTCTGCCTGCTTTTTGTACCATTGCTTCCATTGGTCATCAAGCGATATCTCGTGGGTGGTGCTGGTCGCTTTGTAATCCACGATATGATACTCCTTTGCGCCGTTTATCCAAAGATCGTCAATGGCTCCGAACAGCTCGAAATTCGTTGTTTTGTGCAGAAAACGTATACCTTTAAAATTGTTACGCCAAACATCCAGCTGGGAATGGGATGCCGGAACAGCCTCAACCCCGTAAGCTTCCATTAGCGGATGGGCTAACGCTTTCGCGCGATTAATATCGAATTCTTTTTTTAACAGATGGTCAACCGCGGTATTAAGGGAAAAACTGGGCATGCTTGGCATTTTTACCCCGAGCCGCTGGTCAAGATAGAAACACCGCGGACACTTCATAAACATATCTATTTTCGACCGGCTCAACGAATAAGGCGCCGGCGATTTCGGATCGTAAGCGCTTTTCTTAAAATAATAACTAGAATTTCCAGCCGCTACCGGTTTCGTATTGCTATTACGCCCTTCATTATCATTATGGTCGTTTTTTTGGATTTTATCCGGTATTTTTTTCTTAAGATCAAGCGGCATTTGGCTGTTAGCTTCTTCGTCTTTCTTCATTTTTTGCTTTTTTTTAGTATATCAAAGATAGTTTTTGTTTGTAAGCTGCTGCGAATAGATCAAAAAAAGGCTGCATCGATATGCAGCTGGCGCTATGATGAGCGCAAAGGTTCAAGAATCCTGGAAAGTGTTTTCTTGGCGGACGACGGAAACGACACAGGCAATTTTATCCTCTTAGTTTCCCTTTCGAAACCGAGCTCGGTTAAAGAATCAGGCGGAAGGCTTCTTATGAATTTACCGAATTCCCGGCCTTGGGCCAGCAACTCGCCTTGGGCATCCCAGAATATGGGATGAGGGATGATCTGCCTGTCTCCGGAAGGGATAATCAGCCATTTTTCCTTTGAATTCTTTCGGGAATCATTCCATAGCGACAAGAGCCTGGCGATGTCGGGCGCGCATTCGATGGGTACCGTCGCCCAAGGCCAGCCAGCAATCTGGATCACCCGGGGTACGATTCCCCATTCGGCGTAACCATAAACGAGATCCGATATCTCCGGATCTATGACATCCGGAACAAACAATAAAGTTTTTACTCCGCCTTTTTTTTGACATCTCATGGCAAACCTCCAATGACATAATTTTTACCTTATTTAAATGAGCTTAAGATGACTTATAAAAGGATATAATATTCCTGATTTTTGTCAACTTCTTCAGTCTTGCCTCTCCTGGCAAAGAAAGACCCCGCCGCCAGCGGGGACTAAAAGGATTATTCCAATCAAAATACCGAGGGAAATTTTCCAAAAAAAATAACCGCCGGATAAATCGGAGTCTCGTGCTTATCCAGACCCATGATCAAAATGGATCAGCGTGCGCGTCCCGTTTATTGGTCTTCTTTAACCTAAATTAAGTCATCTATCATCTCATCCCTAAACAATTCTTCAGGCAGCCAATTGAAATCTTTACCAAGCGAAAGAAGGAAATTCCCGAACTCGACCATGGTCATGGCGCTTTTTTTCATATCCCCGCCAAAAAAAGAAACGGGATAAACATAGTGGCGAGTTCCGGAAATAACGGTCAGCGGATCCCGCTCTTCTAACCCTGGCTCCTCGATGCTCCTATTCCAAGCGGCAACGGCCATTTGAAGCGCGGCGCCATATCTGAACGGAATCCCAAAGCAGAAGCTATTCCCTTCGGAACCGCATCCCCGCCATTTCGCATCTATGCCCCAAGCATTAAGCCCTGTAATAATGGCGTAAAGTTTCGGATTCTCGGCCCACCACGGATTACAATTTTTTGCGTATTCAATGCCAAAGTATATCGGAACTTGTCGCATTCTTATAACCCCTTTTTTAACGAACGATTTTGGTTCTAGATTATTTGTTTTAAAAAAATTGTCAATCCCAAAAAAAACGGCCTGTGCCGCATAAATCACCAGTTTCGGTTTTATATGCGGCTATCGGACAATCTTTAAAAAATCGTTCACGTATTTCATCGGTCCGTCGTTTAAAATAACAACATCATAGCGTTCCTTGTAGTCATCAAGGCTTTCTCTGATTCTTTCATTAAGAAAACCGATTTTAAAAATATTCCCGTAATCAAAACCTTTGATCATCTCGGCATCGGCCAGGCTGTCGCCCAAAAGAATGACATTTTTCCGGTTTTTTACTTTAGAATGCGCTTCCGGAAAATCTTTGATCATTACGGCATTCTTGTTCATCGCGTAAATAACCGGCTGTTTAACGCCAAGCGCGCGCCCGTCGGGCGCCCATTCAAATTCGTTGGAAACGATAGCGATGTTATCATGCAGCTTGCCGGCCTTCTTTAAAAATATCGATATGCCTTCGCGCCCGGCTCCGCTCTATGACAAGATGATAAGTGGAATTTTTTTGTTATTCAAAATAGCCAAAAATTCTTCGCATCCGGGCCGGAGCTTGATCGTTCCCGAATCCGCGATCTTTTCCAAATCTCCGTATTTCAATCCCGACGCGATCAACAATTCAAAATGCGCAATCCACCATTCTTTCATCGCCTTCTTTTTCTCTACGTCTGAAATCTCGCCGTCGATCTCGATCTTATGGTAATGGTCAAACAGCGCCTGGGCTTTTGGCGCGTAATCGGATGAAAGATAACCGCCTGATCTCAATACCGATATCAGCGAAGATACTGACGATTTTCCACTATGAGCCGGCGTAAGCGTGCGGTCAAAATCTGCCAGAACATAAAGGTTCTCCGGCCCCTCGTCGGCAATTTCTTTCTTGATCTTTGCGAGCTTATCCTGATCGCTTATTATAATGCCTTCCATAATATCCGTTCCCGGCGCCGTTATTGGCTATTAAGAACCTCCAGCCCGATATATGGATCATCGTACTTTTCGCCTTCGGGCGTCAGATCGATTGCCTGTTCGAAAAAAGATTTGGCGGACGCCTTCTCCCCGGTTTTGGCAAAAAGAACGCCCATGTTGTTCGAAATAACGCAAGCCCGCTTGTCTTTTTTCAAGTATTCGTTGAATTTTTCCAAATATTTTTTTGAAACGGTTTTCTTTTCGCTATCTTCAAAAACCTCCTCCAGCCCTTTTGCATACTCCGCCGCTTCGGCCACAAGAATGTCAAAAGCCTCGCTGTACAATTTAAGCGAGTCTTCGTTGTTTCCACCGTTTTTCAGACAATAAGCTTTTTCTAAAATATTTTTAATCTCCATCTTCTTTATTGTGTCTATTATATCAATAATATTAAAAGGACGGGAAGCCAAAGGCTTCCTTTTGTGTTCTTAGGTTTTACCCCCGGTCTATAAAATAATAAAGATTTAGCCTATACTTGTCAAAATATGGAAGTATTATAAAAAATCCCGCCCACGGCAGGATTTTACTTACCGATCCGTTGATCGGCTGACCTCAAATTTTACCAAAGCCCTTAATTCATCTAGGCTCATCCCCCATTCGATCTTTGAAATAGCCAGATCTTCAATAACCATGATATCGAATTCCAGCTCCAGGTTTATCGATCCCTCGCCCGATATTTTTTCCATGGGACTGAAATTCTCATCAAACAGTTTTATGGTTTTTTTCAATCGCGGCTCAAGCGTTTTATAGTGGTCCTTTCTTTTGATCGGCTTGATTATTCCGTCTTTTAACAACTGCCGCCGCGCCAAGCAAAGCGCCTGCGTGACCAGATAAGCTTCTTGGGAAATCATCCGGCCGTGATCAAGCTGCTCCATAATCTGTTTATTTACGGTTTCCGCCAGATTCCCGGCGTAAATGACATACCCGTCAACCGGACCGGCCAGACATACGGCTACTGTCCTTTTTGTCTTGCTCGTAAGCAGAAAGAATATCTCAACCTCTTTGCCGCCATTATCAAACGGCAGATATTTATAAACGTATTGGTATAGTCCGGCGGCGCAGCGAGCGAAATCCAGAGCCAATTTCATCTTATCTCCGCTTAATCCGGCCTCTGTCATTTTTTCGCCCGCCTCGATTGAATCTTGCAAGTCCGCGCCGCCGTAATCGGTAAAGAATTGATATAGCTCCGTTCCGGTAAGTATCGCGCCCGTATCCATGGCATCCTCCCAAAAAAATTTTCAACGAACTTTCCGTAATTCTAGCCAAATCAAACTCAAAGTCAACCATTGACGGCAAACCGGATAAATTGTAATTTTGATGATAACCCGAACCTTAACAAACAGGAGGTAATAAAAAATGGATTTAACGCAGGTTATTGAAGAATTGGACCGGATTTTTCCGCGGCTTGGCGGAAAAAACAAGATCAGGATCGTTTATGACGTGAGCCAGTACCGGCCGAATACGCTTCTGATCATTACAACCGACGCGATTTCCGCCTTTGACTTTGTGATGCTCAACGATATTCCGGGCAAAGGCATTGTGCTTAGCGAAATCTCGGCCTGGTGGTTTAATGCAACCAGCCATATCTGCCAAAACCATTTCCTGACCGACATACTTGATCACAACGTACCGCTCCCATTGGCAGAACTTCTCGCACCCTATCGGGACGTTCTTAAGGGAAGGATGATGCTGGTCAGGAAAGCCAAGCCTCTGCCCGCCGAATTCATTGTCCGGCGCTACCTGTTGGGATCGGCTTGGGAAAGCTACAAAGAAACGGGCATGGTTTGCGGAATAAGGCTGAAAAAAGGCCTTAAAAAAGGCGACCGGCTCGACCGGCTGATTTTTACGCCGTCCACGAAAGCCAGCTTCGGCGAACACGACGTCAACATTACCTATAAAGAACTCCAACGGCTGATTGGCGTAAAGCTCGCGCGCGAGGTCAAGAAACAATCCCTGGCCCTGTTCGAATACGCAGAACAGGTCGCGTTAAAAAAAGGCCTCACTCTCCAAGATACCAAGTTCGAATTCGGCCTTCTGCCCGACGGTACTCTTATTTTGATCGATGAACTGTTCACGCCCGACAATTCCCGCTGGACCCCGGATCACACCAAACAGCCTTTCCGCGACGCCCTGCTTCGGCTGGGATACGAAAAGCGAGGCCCGATCAATATCGGTATCCCCCTTATCAGGGAAACCCAAAGAAACTACGCCCAAGCGCTATTGATCATCACCGGCAAAACGCTGGAAATATGAAGAGCCATACGGCTCTTTTTTTTAAAACTAACCCGCTTCTTTGGCATCATTATTGGAAGTTTTTCGACCGCGCCGAAAACGGCGCCGATAAAGGCCGGTTGTTCGATTGCTTAATCGGGCTCATCCGCGATTATCGGGATATCAGCCAATTTAAAAAGCTTGGCTTCTTTTTTAAAGCTTGACGCACCGCAAAAACAGAAAACCCGGAAAAATTCCCGGGCTTTCTTTAAAATAAGTAAAATTTCTAGAATCGACGTTCGGCTGGAACAGCCTTGCTCTTTTGTAATCCTTGCCCCTCACATGCCGATATTCCGCGCTTTCGTGGATAAGAATTAAAAGCTTCAATAACCGTACCCGCTTTTTCCTGGCTTGCAGGCTTTGAAGCGGAATTCTTGATTTGTTCCTTTTCCCGGGGCGACAACGAGGTCAGCCAGATAATGAACGGACGGCGCAGTTTTTCAATCGACCAATCGTTGTCCTTGATAAGCATCGCCTTCTCCGCCCTGAATCGGGAAACCATCTCTTCGGTAGCTGCCAGGCTGGCCGGAGATAATCGGTTGTGCTCGGATAAAAATTCTTCTTTTGTAGCCATATTGGTTGAATTCATTTTCACGACATCCGCCGCAGGAGCGAATTGGCGCAAAAAGATTAAAAAAAAGCAACCCTATATAAACGAGTCGCAAATGAAAGTTCCCTCCCCGCAAACATATTCACTTGTAATCCAAACTCTGTCTGTGCTTACAAACTTATCATACACCTTAATCAGAGAAAATGCAAGCCAGGCACCAAAATTCCTATTTTTTGTAAATAATCGTTTGAAGGCTTTTCATAAACCGCGTTGCTTTGTTGATTGAGTTTAACGAAGATCCGTTCTTTGAAGACGGCGGAATGGTCTTTAATGTAGTTTTCCCCGGTCTTTACGGCTATTTCTGCGGCTGATTTTTAAACAGCCATAAGCGCCTCTCAAACAAAAAAACAGCGCGCTGCCATCGCCCTGTTATTTTGTTTCAAGTAATTTTACACTAAGCCACGCTGGTTAATTGCCGTAAGACTATCCGGCCGTATTCTCCCTGACTCTCGCTTACCTCTTTTAGTAAAACCTTTTTTACGTCTTCCCAAGCGACAAGCTTAAACCGCTTTTTAAAGTATTGTTCAAGGTCATTTAGGTAAAATTCGGAAAATTCGGCGAATTTATCCTGCGTTTCCGATAAAGTGATCCACCGGCCCGTTCTTACGGTTTGGCCAAACATTATCCAGGGATTTTCCCGGCTCCAGCCGATATCGATCCGGGGATATCCGGTCATTTTTCGGAACTGGAAATAAGCGGCGGGAAAATACTTGAACATCGCTTTATCAAGGATAATCATATATCCGAGAGCCGAAAGGAAATAAACCAAATTATCCCTTTCAACATCAGCCAGAGCATCATAGTTTTCGCCTCTTAGAAAACTGGTGAATTTAATATAACCCGGTCCGCGCAAAGCCTTATTCCAAAAACTTTGGAAATCGGTTCCAAATCGGGAGTAGTAGTACTCTTTTGCGTTCATGGGATGATTCATAGGCAGAATCCATTGGATTAATCCCAAATTTTAGCATATTTTTATTTGTTTGTCAAGTAAATGTAATGCTTCAATAGCTTGTAGCCACCTGATAGGATATGGGCATGTACGATAAAAACCCAAATCTGCCCAGAGTAAGGATGCAAGCCGTCCGGATGGTGGCTTCCGGCATGGGCATTCGGGCGGTCGCCCGACATTTGGGATATACCCATGAAGCGGTGCGTCGCTGGGTTGCCCGTGCCCGCAATATGCCGTCCAACGCGCATAGAATACCGACGAGATCGTCTCGCCCCCACTCACATCCCAAGCAAATGCCACAAGAAACCCTGTACGCCATTCTGGCGTACCGGAAAAAATACCAACGCTGCGCGCCGGTACTGCATCATTTGTTGATTCGGGACGGCTACCGAATAAGCAAGTCATCGGTTGAACGCGTGTTGCGAAGATACGAATTGGTCCGGCATTCCAAATGGAAAAAATGGCATTCGTACCCACCCAAACCATTACCGACTAAACCTGGGATCCTGGTTCAAATGGATACGGTGCAATGCGCTGATAGAAGTTTGTACCTGTATACCTCGCTTGATGTCTGTTCCCGGTATGCGCATGCTTCAGTAGCATTGCATGCGAATACCCATAACAGCATTAAGGCATTGTTGAAGGTTCGGGAAATATTTCCGTTTCCCATTGGCACACTGCAAACGGACCATGGATCAGAGTTCTCGAAATACTTCACCAAGCGTTGCACATTCGAAGGAATTGCCCACCGCCATTCTCGGATACGCACCCCGACTGACAACAGCCATCTGGAACGGTTCAACCGTACCATCCAAGAAGAGTGCCTGTCTCGGGTACCCGATACGCTAGCTAGCTACCGGCGGGCTCTCACCGAGTACTTGCGTTTCTACAACTTCGAACGGCCGCACATGGCGCTGAAAATGCGAAATCCGCGTGATTTTCTAACCGCTAGTGGCTACAAGGTATTGACGTAAAAACAGTAAAGCGGGTAATGTATACATACTTTTTGCACTCTTCTGGTAATCTGGGGGCGTATGAAAA